>Ga0255338_1000038_pt1 | contig 565344 bp, 523 predicted proteins | sample MeOH1_35cm_T4_19_FD_203715 | JGI IMG/M metagenome (GOLD analysis project Ga0255338, IMG submission 203715) | Sandy soil microbial communities from University of British Columbia, Vancouver, Canada - MeOH1_35cm_T4_195 | ecosystem: Engineered > Artificial ecosystem > Sand microcosm >... | reverse complement strand
TCGCTTTGAATGCCGCTGAATGGTTGCGGCGCGGTCGTTTCATGGTGCTTTGCTCCTCGGCGATCGTCTCGCCTATTAGAGCAGAACTTCACTTATCCCACTGCCCAGATTGGTGGGGCCACCTCTCTCTTTCGGTCTCTCCGGTCAGCCGCCCCATCAAGACCCACAAGGCAGCGGCGAGACGCTGACGATGGCTGTAGAATCGTACGTATTCGATACACTCCGCATGGAAATCCGATGAACATGGAGCTCAACCCGCGTGTCGTCGCTGCTGCCGCGTCCACGATCGCCGCAACGATCGCAGACTTCGCCGCCGGTCTGTCCCCGGCCGCCATTCCCGCCGCGGTACTCGAGTGCACGAAGCTGCACATGCTCGACGCCGTGGGCAACGCGCTTGCCGCGACGCACTACGACTTTCCGCATCGCGCGCTCACCGGCTTGCGCGGACTGGGCGAAACCGGCCGCTCGTCGCTCATCGGACTGGCGGAGAAGCTGCCGCTGCGCGACGCGGCGCTGATGAACGGCGTGCTCATACACGGCCTCGATTTCGACGATACGCTCCCCGAGGCGATCGTCCACCCGACGGCGAGCACGCTGGCATGCGCGCTTAACGTCGCGGAACACATCGATGCGGCGTGCAGCGACATGCTTGCCGCCTACATCGCGGGCGTGGAAGTCGCCACGCGCATCGGCGTTGCCGCCAGCGGCGCGTTTCACAGCGCCGGCTTCCACACCACCGGCATCGCGGGACATCTCGGCTGCTCGCTCGTTGCAGGCCGGCTCTTCGGCCTCAACGCCTCGCAACTGGTAATGGCGCAGGGGATCGCCGGCAGCACGGCATCGGGCTCCGGCGAATATCGGGCCGAGGGCGCATGGACGAAGCGCATGCATCCCGGCTGGGCCGCCGTGGGCGGCATTACGGCAGCAACGCTGGCCCGCGGCGGATTCACCGGTCCGAAACGCATCTACGAGGGCGGCGACGGCGTGATGCGGAGCCACGCGGGCGTCAACTTCGGCAAGGTGCGCCTGGACGAGCTGACCGCCGGGCTCGGCGAACGGTGGATCATCCAGGAAGTCGCGATCAAGCCCTTTCCGGTGTGCCACATCCTGCACGCGTGCGCCGATTCAGCGCTCGCCCTGCGGCGCAAGCACGACCTCAAGCCTGCCGATATCCGCGAGGTCCGCGCCCTGCTGCACCCGGAATCGTTCCACTACGTCGCGGAGCCGCCGAGCCTGCGCCGCCGTCCACCCACCGACTACGTCGCCAAGTTCAGCGTGCATTACGTCGTGGCGACGTGTCTCGTGCGCGGCCGCTTCGGCTTCGCGGAGCTGGAGCCGGATGCGCTCGCTGATCCGGAGACCCTCGCGTTAGCCGAGCGCGTGAGCCACGACGTCGATCCCCAGTCGGCGTTCCCGCGCTATTTCTCGGGCGGCGTGGTCATAAAAACCGTCGATGGCCGCGAGCTCGTGCACATGGAGCAGGTCAACCGCGGCGCCGGCGATCGCCAGCTCACCGCCGACGAGATTTGCACCAAGTTCGACGAGAATGCCAGCCTCGCCGTATCGGACATGCGCGTCGACGAAATCCGTTCGGCCGTCCTGCAGGCGGAGCACTCGAGCGTGCGGGAGCTGATGCGTATCGTGTCCGGACACTGATGTCCGCGTCACAGAGCCTGAAAGTGCCTATTGAGCGTTCGGCAAATTGTTGACGCTCAATTCGCCCTCCTCTTCGTGCGCGCGGCCCCGCGCCGCTTTTCCGCGGTGCACGCCTGCGCAGCCTCCGCCTTGATGATCTCCGCGAGCCGTAGCGTGCCCGGCCCCGCCGCATCGCGGTTCGCGAAGACGAGATAGAGCTCCGCATAGCGTTCGCCGCCTTCGCGAAGCGCGAGCGGCGCGAGCGTGCCCGCGGCAAGCTCGTCGCGAATCTTGTCCTCCGGAATCCATGCGTAACCGTAGCCGGAGCGTGCGGCGATGATCAACGTCGACATGCTGCTCACCGTCCAGCGTTGAGTCGCTTCGACGAAGGGACGCGTGCCACGCCGCGCGCTTGTCTCGCGCACGACGAACTGCCGGTGCGCGCGCAGGTCCTGCATCGTGACCTTGCGGCCCAGCCGGTGCAGCGGATGGTCAGGATGCGCTGCGAGCACAAAGCGCGCGCGCATGAGCGCTTCGCCTGAATATCCCGTGGGAACCAGGCTGACGATCGCGAGATCCGCGTGGCCTTGCAGCAGCGGTTCCTGCGTGCCTTCGAGCACCGACTCGATCAACTCGATGCGCGTGTGCGGCGCTTCCCGGCCGAAGCGGTCGAGGCATTGCAGGATGAGCCACGTCGGGAATACCTGTTCCACGGCGACGCTGATCTGCGCTTCCCAGCCTGCGGAGAGCGAGCGCGCGGCCTCCTCGATGCCCGCGGCCTCCTCGATGAGCACCGTCGCACGCCGATAGAGGAGCTGTCCGGTCGGCGTCAGCACTGCTTTCCGCCCGCGGATCTCGAACGCTTTCACGTCGAGCAGCGCCTGCAGCTTCTGCACCGAATAGGTCACCGACGATTGCGTCTTGTGCAGCTTCCCGGCGGCTTGCGCATAGCCGCCGGCATCGACCACGGCGACGAAGGTGCGCCATTGCTCGAGCGTGATGTGAGGGGCCGACATATATCTAATCAGTCGATAAGTTAGACCAGTATTTTCGTCTTTTTTATCGAATGCGCAAATGATTAAATCCTCTTCGTCGAATCGCCAACCGAAAGAGGAAGCCATGAGCAAGACACTGTTGCAGATCAGCGCGAGCCTGTTCTCGGACGCAGGGCAATCAACCCAGCTGTCAGACGCCTTTGTCGCGGCCTGGCAGGCGGCCAACCCCGGCGGCACGGTCGTCAAGCGCGATCTCGCCCGCGAGCCGGTGCCTCATCTCACCGCGGAGCGTTTCCAGTCATTTCTCGCGAAGCCCGAAGAACGCACGGCAGAGCAGCGGGCGGTACATGATTACTCCATCGCGCTCATCGACGAGCTGCAGCGCGCGGACGTCATCGCGCTCGGCGTGCCGATGTACAACTTCGGCGTGCCTTCCACGCTGAAAGCGTATTTCGATCACATTGCCCGGGCCGGCATCACGTTCCGCTACACCGAGAAGGGACCGGAAGGATTGCTCGCCGGCAAGAAGTTATACGTGTTCGCAACGCGCGGCGGCATGTACGCGGGCACGGCGAAGGACACGCAGACGCCTTACCTGCGCGACTTCCTAGGGCTGCTCGGCATCACCGACGTGGAGTTCGTGTACGCGGAAGGACTCGCGATTACCGAGCAGATGAAGACGCAGGCCGTGGCCGACGCGCGCGCCGCCATCGATCGTCTGGTGCCGGTGCGGCTGGCTGCATAGTCGCTGTCTGCCACGACGTGGCAGACAGCAAACGAATGCTGCTTCAGCGGCCTTCGAGGCGTGTACGGCGACAATGGACCGTGCCCGCCTCGAATGCTTGCACTGCGAGCGCAAGATCCAAAGCTTGGACGCAGAGGGCGCGGGAGCGCAGAGGAAGGAACATGAATACGCTGCGTTTCCCGCTATCCGCGCCCAAAGCGGACGTGACGGAGAATGCCGCCTCAAGTCCCATCGCAGACCCCCGCGGTTATTGCTTCAACAATCCCAGTTGCTTGAGCAAAGCTGCATACATCTCGTTGTCACGATCAAGTGATGTTCGAAACGTGTCGGTCTCGAACGTATTTACCCACTGATTCTTCTCGAGCTCGGCTTTCCATGCCGCGCTCTGCACCATTTTGCCGAGGGCATCTCGCCAGTACTGCACGACGGCAGGCGGCATGTTGGGCGGGCCGAATACGCCCCGCCAGTTTTCGTTCACGACGTCGTAACCCTGCTCGACGAATGTCGGGAGTTGTTGAAAACGCCCGCCCAGACGCTTCGGTGCGCTGATTGCAAGGACACGCATCCGACCGGACTCGACGTGTGTGATGAGATCAAGGCCTCCCAGGCCGATGTCGACGTGCCCGCCGATAATCGCAGGGTTCGACTCGCCTCCTGAATACGGGATGTAATTCAACTTCGTCGGATCGACGCCTATCGTCTTCGCGAATGTCGCTATGGTGATGTGATCGGAATTCCCGAGCGAAGCGCCGCCAATGGCAAGACTGCCCGGATCCTTGCGCAAAACCGTCTCGACGTCCTTCAAAGTCTTGATCGGAGATTGCGCCCGCACCACGAGCATCTCGTATTCCGAAAACACCTTGGCGATCGGCGTCATGTCCTTGTAGGAATATGGCGTGCCGAGCGTCAGCGGCGTGACGATCGCGTGGATGGCAATGCCGAGCAACGAATAAGGGTCGCCTTTGCGCTGAACCATCTGCGCAATGCCGAGCGAACCACCGGCGCCGGGCTTATTCACGACCTGGATCGTCTTGGTTACGAGTTTCTGGTCGTTCAGCAGCTGCGCGACGGTGCGGCCAAAAATATCGACGCCTCCGCCCGGCGCGAAGGGAATGACGAACTCGATGTACCGATTCGGATAATCCCCAAGCGCGGCGCTCCCCTTCGCAGCTTCGCCTCCAATGGCCGAGCTGCCGCCGATCAACATCGCGGAGCCAACCATGCCGCAGATCGTTTTCTTCAGTGCCCGTGTCGTCGTTGTAATGTTCATGACCTCCTCCTATATTTTGTTCCGTCAGATCACGCCGTTTACCCTGAGCTCCTTCAGACGATCACCGTGGCCCAGCCCGCCGATGACCTCGTCCGTATGCTCCCCAAGCAGCGGCGCCGGCGTGCGGATGCTGCCGGGTGTTTCGGAAAGCTTCACCGGAACACCGACGAGATTGATCTCGCCCGCTTTGGGATGCATTTGTTTGACGATCATCTCGCGGGCGATCACCTGCTTGTCCTCCACAACGCGGCCGACAGTATTGACTGGAGCGGCCGGCACACCGGCATTCACGAGAAGATCGACCCAGTAGTCGACCGGCTTCTCGGCATACATGGGGGCGATGATGTCGTGCAGCGCCTGCGCATTCACAGTACGTGCGTCGCGGGTGGCAAAGCGGGAATCCTGGGTGAGATGCCGCAGGTTCATCACCTCGACGAACCGGTCCCACAACGCTGGATAGCTGGCGAACACCGTCAGGTAGTAGCCGTCCGAGCACTTGAAGAACCCGGAGGGCGCATTGCTGTCATTGCGCCCCGTCTGCGCAACCCAGTCGCCCTTGACGTGAAAGTGCTGGGCTACGGGACTTACCATGAGCGAGATTCCGGCTTCCAGCAGGGACATGTCCACCTCCTGACCTCTGCCGGTCTTCAGTCTCCGGATGTACGCCGACAGGATGCCGTGACTTGCCCACATCGAAGCAACGACATCACAAAGGGCGTAGCCGAGCGGAACAGGCGGATTCTCGCCATCGATCGTTGTGGCGGCGAGGCCAGACTCCGCCAAAGCAATCATGTTGACGCCGGGAAAGTCGGCCTTCGGCCCCGTATTTCCGTAGCCCGAGAGGGACGCGTATACGAGCTCCGGTTTTATTTCTCTCAGCTTTTCGTACGTCAGGCCCATCTTCTTCATCAAGCCGGGGCGAAAATTCTGAATGACGACGTCCGCGGTGCGCACGAGGTCGAAGAAGATCTCCTTGCCCTGCTCGCTTTTCAGGTCCAGCGTCACGCTTTTCTTGTTTCTGTGGAGCATCATGAAAATGACGCTCTCGTTGGCGACGTATGGATAGCCGCCTCGCGCTTCTGTCTTCTGCCGCGGACTCTCGATCTTGATGACCTCGGCCCCCATGTCGGCGAGCATCATCCCGCAATACGGGCCGGCCCACGCATGGGTAAGCTCTATGACGCGCACACCCTCCAGAGCGCCACCGCTCATGTCGGCGCTCCTTCGCGAGCCCGAATCCAGCTACGTTTGTCCGAAGGCTGCGCGGCCCGCACCGTACCGGCTGACGTTTTCACGCCGTTCTGGTTTTCACACCACACTTGCACAACCACGCCCGGCTTTCCGTCGTGCTCGATAAGCTCCGCCACGATTCCGTTCGCCGTAAGCTTGTCGCCCGCATACACGGGGTGGATATACCGGACGGAAATTTTGCCGCCGTACACCCACGAATCGCCGAAATTCTTCTCTAGCAGCTCGTGCAGAAATGCCATCTGGTTCTGGCCGGAAGCGATAGTCCGCGATATGCCGTCCGCTTTTGCCGCATTGATATCGCTGTGCGAGTTTCGTCCCCTGTCCCACACGCACTTCTCGAATTCGATCATCTTCTCGTTCGTGACTTCGCGCGTCACCGACGACAGCCGGTCGCCCACCTTTAACGTTGTCGTCATCACGCGCCCCATTTCTTGGCGATGTTCCCGTGTGCCGCCTGCTTACCGACCGCGCGCGCGAGACCTACCAGCTTGCTGCGCTCGATCAAGCGGCCGTCCTCATCCACCGCAGTCGCTTCGACGACCAGGTACGTGTACCCACGGCGGATATACTTGTCCGCGATACGACCGCTGATCGTGATCCGCTTTCCGGGAATCGGAGGATTGAAGTACTCCGAATCGTGGCCCATGTTGGGCACGCGCATCACTGCGGCGTACTTTCGATAAAACAGGTTCGCCGGATGCCGCGCAGCGACCGTCGGATAAGCGGCATGCGGGTTGTCGACGACGCGGCAATAGTCGGCCACCATCTGCTCGGTGAGCACGTAGTCGAGAGTACCCAGGTCGTCACCGACCGGGATTGACGCCCAGACGCTGTTTTCCGCTTCTACATCGGGCACATCGTCCTCCTTTGGTCTGTTTTCCCTACTAAGTAAATATCCGCCGGCAACGCCGAGGGGGTTCCCGTTCTTGGCTAAACACGCCGGCCGTCCAATGCCTCACGTCGCTTCTTCAGCCCGTTCTTCAAATGAAGACGTACGGCTGCCTCGGCTCGTTCCGGGTCCCGCTTCTTCAAGGCCTGAAGAATCTCCCAGTGCTCTTCGATGGAGGTCTTCATATCGTCGCGCGGCGCTATCGCGCGCCCAAGTCCTCGAAACAGCTCGATCTGGTTCCGCATGCGCTCCAGCGTTTGTATGAGGCGGTCGTTGCCGCACGCGTAGATAAACATGTTGTGAAAGTCCCGCCCCAGCCGGAGCCATTCGCCCGGTTGCCGGTCGCGCAGCTTGGGATCCGCGCGGTACCGCTTGAGCTGCTTCTCGTGACGAGCGATTTCATCTTCGTTCAGCCGCGCGCAACTGAGCCGGGCCGCCAGCGGTTCGAGTCCTTCTCGAATCTCGTAGATCTCTATGAGATCGTCGATCGCATAAGAGGCGACGAAAGCACTGCCTCGCCTTTCGATCATGGAAATAAGGCCTTCGCTCTCCAGGCGAAGGATCGCTTCGCGAACTGGAGTGCGGCTTACGCCCAGCCGGTCGGCAAGCGTCCGCTCGACCAGCGGCTCGCCGACCCGCAGCTCGCCGTCCAGGATCAGTTGCTTGAGGCGCTCATACGGCACTGCCGCCGAGTCAGTCGCCTTCGCCGATTCATTCATCGTGCCACAGCATACATTTGGTATACCAATCGTGTCAAAGAGGGCGGTCCAGCATGCGACCGCCCGCGGAGCACGTGTCTCTCGCCTAATCCGGGTATACGCCGGCCGCGTTGATGATCGGTGCCCGGCGCGAAAGGCGATCGAAGACTTGTGCGTGCAGCAGGGGAAGATCTAAAGCGTTGACGCAGAGGACGCGGGGGAAGGAACATTGAAAATGAAGATGCGGCACCTTCACTCAGTTCGATATTGAAGCGGGATGGAGAAGAGGCAGCCGCTGCTTAGAACGCTCTATTTCTCGACAAAAAGGCCTTTCTAAGCCGCCTCGCTCTTCGGCTCGAGTGGTTGGCGTGGTTCGACCCGGCGTACGAGATGGCGAAGCGTTCGATTACTCGCCGCGCCAACGGTTCGGCGTGGTCCGACCGGGATATGAACACCTTTTTCGCCGCCTGCAAAGACGCCTGCTTGCTGTCATAATGCCGCAGCGTGGTCAGTGGGGGAGGCGATGAATAAGAAGATCGCAACAGCGTTCCTCGTATGCTGCACCGCTGCGGGAGCTTACGCAGCGGACCCGCAATATCCCGTCAAGCCCATCCGCATGCTCGTGCCCTTCGCGCCTGGCGGCGGTGCCGATCTGATTGCACGCATCGTCGCGCCGCGCCTGTCCGAGCGGTTCGGACAATCGATCATCGTGGACAATCGCCCCGCTGCCGGCGGCATCGTTGCAGCGGAAATGGCTGCACGGTCTACGCCGGACGGGTACACGCTGTTTGTTCCGACGAGCAATCACGCGGCGAATCCGTCGTTCGTTCCCAAGCTCGGCTACGACACGCTCAAGGACTTCGCGCCGATCACGCTCGCGGTCATGTCGCCGCTAGTCATGGTCGCGCATCCTTCGCTTCCCGTTACGAATGTCCAGGAGTTCATCGCTTACGCGAAGGCGAATCCGACCAAGCTGAACTATGGATCAACCGGCGCGGGCGGTCCGCCCCACCTCGCCGGCGAGCTGATGAAGTACATGGCGAAGATCCAGATGACGCACATCGTGTACAAGGGTGTGTCGTTAGCGATGACCGCGGTGCTGAGCAACGAGATCCAGGTGACGTACGCGAACATCTTCATCTCGCAGCCGCATGTGCGCGCGGGGCGCCTGCGCGCGTTGGGCATCACGAGCCTCAAGCGCTCGCAAGCTGCGCCCGACTGGCCGACGATCGCGGAAAGCGGCCTGCCCGGCTACGAAGCGAGCATCTGGTTCGGCTTCATAGCGCCCGCGCGCACGCCCAGGCCCATCGTCGCACGTCTGCATAAAGAAATCACGGCTATCGTGCTGCTGCCGGATGTGCGTCAGAACATCATCTCGCAAGGCGGGGACCCGGTCGCGAGCACGCCGGAAGCGTTCGACAAAGTCGTGCGCGACGACGTCGCGAGAATTGCGGGGCTGGTGAAGAATGCGGGGTTGAGGGGGGATTGATCGTTAACTGCGTCGATGCATCGTCCTCGCATTGCCCGAGCTCGCGATGGTCGATCAAATCACCGGTCGGCTTCGGGATTTCACTATTAATGTATCCGCATGACTAACTGTCTCAAGAGGTGAAAATGGACTGGTCCAACTGCTTTAAGGTAAGCCCCACCTTCTTCTCGTTCATCGCTGGCATCATTGTATCTCTAGCCACAAATCTGCTCACGAGCATGCTACTGAAAGAAAGCGAGAGCAGCGTCTACCTCGCGACAGCCGTCTTCTTGCTTGGTGCATCGGCCACTGCTTTTCTAATCGTAACGCTTAAGCTGGAGGCGATAAAGGAGCACGCGCGAGGTTCAGATACCGGCCCACACATCAGAACAGCCGGAACACTATTAGGCATATCAGTAGCCTTCGGCCTCACTAGCTTGATAGCAAGCTTCTGTATGATGTACCTGGCTGGTCTGTCATAACGATGTCGAGCCACCAGCATGTCTACCAGCTTTCAGGAGCTATGCCGAGTCGTTCCGGCAAAATCTGCGTATGAGTATCGACTGGGCTCTTTGACCGTTGAAGATTACGATGCCCACCGCATTATTGTCGACGACGAAGCCGCCAACGCCATATCAAACTGTATATCGCGCTTTGGCCTATGTGTCATTGTTGCGCCGAGAAATCGAGGCAAGACATTTCTTGCCAAGACTATTGGACTGAAATTCTTGCGACAAGGGCCGCACCGGCACGTAGTCTACGGCCACATGTCCACCTTAGATCCTGCTGAGGCACTGTCCGACATATTGCGGAATAACGACCACACTAAAGATCAGTTTCTTTACATAATAGACGATTGTCACATCGATCCAGACAAGAGCATCGCTCTCCTTGATTCCCTTGTGGCGATGCCCCACAAATCCGTCAGCCTTCTTTTCTGCACGCGCCAAGTCGGATCACACATCCTCTCAAATAGTGACAATGTCGTAGCCGACCTTGATCGCGCACAACTCGTCGTTAAGCCCGTTGCCAATCGGCATCTCGTTAAGTCACTCATCGCGGGCGTCACGCCATCCCTCGCAGAGCGGGACATCGACATCGCCGTAGAACGGCTTGTCGGCACCAGCAATTCTGTCGATCTACGCATCGTAGTCGAGACAATCAACTCTGCCGTCGCTCTTGACAAGCCAATTGCTGAAATCGATGAGCACGACGTCTTAAGACGCATCGTGGACATAAAGCTTCAAGAGCCCGCATGGAGAATGCTTGCGCTCAAAGTCAGTGCAATCTCTCAATTTGACACTCCGGTCTCCGCGAGTTACGCCGAGCATGGCGAATCGGCCGATGCAATAGACACAGCAATATTGTCCGGTACACTTCGAAGGGGCACACTACCGAACCTTAATGGCTTGTACTACTGGCTCGGTGAACCATCCGATGCGGAGCTTTATCTTAAGGCAGCCGCAACACATGGACTGCTGAACGGAAAGAACTTAACGGACTTTACGGAAGAATGCGCGATAGAATATTTAAAAGGCATGCCTATTAATTTTGTTCCGGTTCTGGGCGGTGCTCGCGCTCAACTTGGAAGTCAGTTCATCAAGCGCGTTGTTGCAGCCCAAACGGTCGTAGACGTCCTCACGCAGCTTACATGCCGAGCCACGTTGTTTGAAGTCGCCGCGACGCTCGGCTTCGTAAGGTCTGCAGACAAAGATCTTGCAAGGTCTATATTAACCAACTACCGCGCATCTCTGGGCGATGACGAGATCGTGTCTCAATTGAATAACGCCCCACTTAACGCCGCACTTCTCTTCCTTAATCGTGCTACCGCATTAACGGGCGACGTCACCGCGTGGACCCAGCAGCTTGACGTTCATAAACTCGGTGTCAAATTACATCACGCTAAGAGGCGCCTGTTGACAAACTTCTTGCGCCTTATTTATCGCCATGCGCGTTCCGTATATGAGGAGTTGTGGAAATCTGGATACATTTCTGTGTCCTCCTTCGCGCGCGAACTTAGCGAAATGCGACTACAAGGGGTCTATTGGGCGCTAAGAGATGTCGCCACACTCGGTGACCATACTTCAGTGACCGCAATTATTGCAGACCTCGGCGGAGCAAAATGGCTGTCGAAAAAAATCGCGCACGAATCGGTGGCCGTAATCGGACGCTTCTTGAGCCAGTTGCGTCGGTGGGATGAGGGTACTTATCAACGGACTGTGGCCGATTTGGACCTTGATTCTCTGGCACGGACAGCTTGTTCAGAAGGGGCTAATGCACTCCACCAGTTTTTGCCGGCAATCCCCACTTCTCACAGGAAAAGGCTATTAAGGAGACTCACTCAGCAGAATTGGGCGGCGATCGTCGACCAGTCTACGCTGGCGGCAATTAGGAACCTAACGGATGACCTCATCCGTCATCCAATGGACGGTACGACGAAAACCGCAGCGAACGCGATCACCAGCGTCGACTTACGAAAGCATCTGACAAAGACACGAGTCGGCATCGTAGGTAGTTTAATCAATAACCTCTCGAAACTAGAGCTCACTGCCGCGCGTGAGCTATGCCGGCAACTCACTAGCCTTGACCCACATCACTTAAGCGACTTGGTGTTCGCTGAGCCGCCGGACAAGCGACTCGAGAGACTCGGATTGCTGTTCCGTCAAATTACTGCTATCGATCCGTCGCTATCGCGCGATATTGCCACGAAATGCTTAACACAAGACATACCGATATTGGTAGCCACCTCGACATTGAGAAATATTCAGTTGTTCGCATATGAATTGCTGAAGCTAGAACCTCACCTCCTCTACATGTGGCTAAATGCCGTAACCTTCGACAAGCTCGCTCAGATGCTTTCCACATCTGAAGAAATTAGTGATGCGATTTGGCTTGTATGGAATGTTCTCAGAGGGGACAAAACCCTCGGCAGCAGGCTACTCAATGTCTTGGCGGGACGCGACGATTTTGTTGAACGGTTATCTCGGGAAGACTTGTTGACCCGACTTAGCTATCGCAGCATTGCCGGATTTGTAGGCGTGTACTCCACACCTCCAGTTCACGAAACGCCAGAAGTAGTAGCACTAAATATTAATATGGCTCGCGGGAGTTCGAAGTGCTTGGCCGCTTACGCCGTATTCGTGTCAGAAGAGCATGACGGGTGCTACATGGCGAGGGACGCCATCGACCGTGGGTCCGTTATGCTGGAGCTACAAGCGCTCAGCGAACGTGTCAATGATCCGATTGTTCATGTTATGCGCAAGACGTTTGACACGCGCAGCCCTGCTAAGGCAGCCGAGTGATCGCTTAACGACCTCACCGCGTGTTAGGCACTTAAGGCCCCGTTTTCGGCCCGGGAAAAGAGCGCTAAGAAATTTCGTTGTCGCCCGCAATCGCTAAACAAATCCGCCCGGCATATTGCCGGGCGGATCGCTGTGTTTCTGCTCCAGCTTGCTGCCCGCCTTCAACCGATCTGCGTCAGCGCCTCCTGCAAGATGCCCTGCGCCGCTGCGATCTTGTAGCGGTTCTGCGGCAGCGGGTGCGCGCCTTCGGTCGCCGCCTGGCACGCTGCGGCCATCGCGGCGCTCAGGCTCTTGCCCTTGAGCGCAGCTTCGGCTTTCGCCGCGCGCAGCGGGAATGGCGCGAGGCCGCCGAAGGCAATGCGCGCCTCACCGACGACGTTGCCTTTCATCGTCACGTTCACCGCCACGCTCACCAGCGCGAAGTCGAAGGCCTGCCTCTCCTTGAGCTTGAGATACACGCCCTTGGTGTTGGCAGCCGGCGGAACGGTGACCGCCACCACGAGCTCCTGCGGCTCGAGCACGGTTTCAGCGGTGATCTTCCTGTCCGGCCCGACGTAGAACTTGTCCATCGCCACGATGCGCGCGCCTTTCGCCGAGGCGATCTCCACGCGCGCGTTCAGCGCGAGCAGCGCCGGCGCGAGATCGGACGGATGCACCATGAAGCACTTGGATCCGCCGAGCACCGCGTGGTAGCGGTTCTCCCCTGCCACCGCGTAGCAATGGTTGCCGCCCTTGCGATAGCAGTCCTCGAACGACGCGCCGCGGAAATACCAGCAGCGCGGGCGCTGGCACAGGTTGCCGCCGAGCGTGCCGACGTTGCGGATCTGCGGCACCGCGACCTGGCTCGCGGCCTGGTGCAGCAGCGGATATTTCTTCGCGATCAGCTCGGACGCGACGATGTCCGCGACCGGCGTGCCGGCGCCGATCTTGAGACCGTCCTTGTCTTCGCGGATGTAGTTGAGCTCCTTGACGCCCTTGATGTCGACGACGTGACCGGGCAGCTTGAGCTTGGGCCCTTCGACGCGGTCTTTCATCATGCCGAGCATGTCGGAGCCGCCGGCGAGCACGGACGCCTTTTGCTGGTGCTTCGACAGCAGGGTCACGGCCTGCGCAACGCTGACGGGCTTGTAGTAGCTGAAAGGTTTCATGGCTGTTCCCCTTGTCTCAGGCCGCGGCCGTCTTGTTGAGCCCTTCGAGCACCGACGGGGCGTTGATGGGCAGGTCGTTGAGGCGCACGCCGATGGCGTTGTAGATCGCGTTCGCGATCGCGGGCGCAGGCACCGCGTACGGCGGCTCGCCTATCCCTTTCGCGCCGAACGGCCCGTGCGCGTCCACCGGCTCGATGAACACCGTCTGGATCTCCGGCGCATCCTTCATCGTCAGCATCTTGTAATCGACGAGGTTGGGATTCACGCACACGCCGGTCGCGGCATCGAAGCGCTGGATCTCCGTCATGCCGAAGCCTATGCCCTGGATCGAGCCGCCATCGATCTGGTTCTCGGCGCCGAGCAGGTTGATGACCTTCCCGGCATCGTGTGCCGCGATGAGCTTCAGCACGCGCACCTTGCCGCTCAGGGTATCGACTTCCACTTCGACGAAATGCGCCGCGAAGCAGTGCGTGGTGACGCCTTTCGGCAGCGCGCCCGTCCCTCTACCCGTGAGCGTCGCAGGCGCTTTACGCAATACGGCGGTGAGCGCGAGGTTCTGGTCGGTGCCGGCGACGTAGACCTTGCCGCCGCGCATCTCGAGCTTGTCCTTCTCGACCTTGAGCTCGCGCGCCGCGATCTCGAACACCTGGTTCCTCACGTCCGCCGCGGCAAGCCTGATCGCCGTGCCCGCGGTGAAGGTCTGCTTGCTGCCGCCCGAGCTGCCGGTATCGAGCGTGACCTCGGTGTCGGCGTTGGTGACCGAGATCGCGGACAGCGGCAGGCCGAGCTCTTCCGCAGCGATCATCGCCATGGTCGTCTTCTGGTTGCAGCCGATGTCCGCGGTCCCGACCAGCACGTTGACCGTCGCGTCGCTGTTGAGCTTCACCATGCCGGCGCTCGGCAGCGTCATTGCGCCGTGGCGGCAGGAATGCACCGCCATGCCCAGCCCGCGCTTGATGTGACCGCTGCCGCTCGCGGGCTTCTGCCAGCGCTGCGTCCATTGCATCGCTTCGGCCCCTTTGCGGATGCAGTCCTCCATCGCGTTGCTGGAGAACGGGATCTTGCGGTCCTGGTCGCCGTCGGCGAGCTTCGCATAGTTCTTCATGCGGAAGGCGACCGGATCCATGCCGAGCATCTCGGCCATGATGTCCATGTGCACTTCCTGCGCGAACTCGCCCTGCGGATGGCCGACGCAGCGCATGCTGCCGCCTTCGGGCTTGTTGGTGTACACGTTGTACGCCTCGGCCTTCATGTTCGGGCAGCGGTACACGCCCTTCATCGTCTCGACCACGCCGAATGCGCCGTCGAGGTGCGCGTAGGCGCCGAGGTCCGCCACGACCTTGACCTGGATCGCGGTGAGCGTGCCGTCCTTCTTCGCGCCGTACTTGAGGTACTGCACCGTCGGATAGCGGTGATGCGCGGTGAGGAAGTTCTCTTCGCGCGTAAGTTCCATCTTCACCGGCAGGCCGGTTCGCATCGAGAGCAATGATGCGAGCAAGCTGTAGCGTTCGACCTGCAGCTTGTCGCCGAAGCCGCCGCCCATGTAGTCGCACACCACGCGCACCTTGCTCATCGGCAGCTTGAGTATCCAGGCGAGGCCCTGTTGCGTGGAGAAGGTGTACTGGGAGGAATCCCACAGCGTGAGCTTGCCGTTCACCCATTGCGCGACGCACACGCGCGGCTCGGCGCTCGCATGCTGCAGCATGGGCGTGGTGTAGCGCGCTTCGTACACCACGTCGGCTTCGGCGAAACCTTTCTCCACGCTGCCGCGATTGAGCGTGACCGGCTTGCCGCCGACGAGATTGCCTTTCGGATGCACTTTGGGCGCATCCGCCTTCAGCGCTTCTTCCGCGTCGACCACGAACGGCAGCCGCTGGTACTGCACCCTGATGAGATCGAGCGCCTGCTGCGCCGTGTCCTCGTCCACCGCGGCAACCACCGCGACTTCGTCACCGGCGAAGCGTGCGACGTCCACCAGGATGGGCATGTCGTGATGCGAGCGGCCCGGCGATTTCTCCCACGAGATGCCGAGGTCTGCCGCGCTGTACACCGCCTTCACGCCCGCAAGCGCTTTCGCCTTCGACGTGTCTATGCTCGCCACCTTCGCGTGCGGATACGGGCTGCGCAGCACCCTGGCGGTCAGCATGCCGGGCAACTGGACGTCGGAGGCATAGGTCGCCTTGCCGCTCACGCGCTCCCAGCCGTCGATCTTCGGATAAGCCTTGCCGATGACCGCGAGTTCTTTTTCCATGACGATATCTCCCCGCTAAGCTTTCTGGACAACGGCCAGGACGGATTTGAGGATCTTCGGATAGGCGGAGCAGCGGCAGATGTTGCCCGACAGCCCTTCTCTCACCTGGTCCGCAGACGGTCTCGGATTCCCGTCGAGGAGCGCCTTGGTCGCCATGATCTGGCCCGAGGTGCAGAAGCCGCATTGCAGCCCGTCGTTGTCGACGAACGCCTGCTGTATCGGATGCAGCTTCTCGCCTTGCAGCAGCCCTTCGATGGTCACGATCCTGCGGTTGTCGGCCTGGATGGCGAGCTGAGAGCACGAGTAAACGGCGCGGCCGTCCATGACCACCGTGCACGCGCCGCAGCTGCCGCGATCGCAGAACTTCTTCGTGCCGGTGAGCCCGACGTCTTTCCTCAGCACGTCGAGCAGCGTCCAGTGCGATTTCACTTTCAGCCGATACGTCCTGTCGTTGACGTGCAGCGTCACCATCGAGTCGCCGAGCGCGGGCGGCGTCGAAGCTTCCGCCGCGTAGGCGGAAGGCGCCGGAAGCGTGATCGACGTGACCAGTGCGCCGGAACCGACGCCCTTCAGAAAATCGCGCCGGCTCACCTGGGGCGCTTCGTCTTCCTTCGGCTTTGGCTTCTTCTCTTGCTCATCCATGATGTTCTCCTCTGGACAGTGCTGGACGGTGACTTCGAAGCGGTCGCTACATCGGACCCGGGCGGCTGCGCGGCGGCCGGGCAGGAAAAGCATGCGAAAGCGTTCGCGCGGGACGCAAGGCGATCACAATGTGGAGCGGAAGGTACGGCATCGAATGGAGCGCGCGCCCCCGCAGGCGACCGCACCGTTCCATCCGCGCATGGGGCAGCAGGGCGTAGCGAAGATCCATTGGCCTCCTCCGGTAGCGCGGCGCGTTGGTGTTTTTCTTCGCGGCCGCGGTGCCATAGCTAAGCACAGGCGCAACGCCGCAAACCAGCGGACAGATCAAGAAATTCGAGGGTCGGGAAGCGCGCGCGGCGCGTTGCCGATCGGCGCCGTCCGAGCCGTGGCGTCGTGACGGCCCGGCCTGGCCGTGTACGAGCTTGTCGGGCGGGCGTGAGCAAGCCCGGAGGGAACGGCCCGATGCACGGCCGCGCCGCTCCGGCGAGAATTCACACGCTATGCGCAGTCCGTGCCGTGGACACGGGCCGCAACCGCCGGCGCGGACCGTGCGCCACCGCACGAGCTGTTCAGTGCGCTCTCACAGCCGCTACACCTCGGCCAACTGCTCCGTGGGCTCTGTCGCCTCATCGGCCGAGCGCGCAATCGCGAACGACTTGGCGCTCACGGCATTGGCATCGGGCGTGTTGGAGACGTTGTTGACCCAGGAATTGGGACTGTCCGTCGCCCAGATGCGGTAGTACAGGCGCGCGGCGCTCGCGCGCAGGCGGTCCCAGGCGTCCTGCGGCATGTCGTAGCTCATCGGATAGCTCGACGAGGAGAGGAAGGGCATGGCGCTCCACGACGCGAAGAAGTTGTCCCGGGTGCGCTGGCTGCCGTACTGCGCGTAGTTGAAATAGTACGGATTCGTCGTCACTTCGACCGCGGCATAGCGGCTCGGGCCCGGGTTGATGACGAAGCGCGGCGGCGTCGAGCCGTTCGCTATGCTGCTCGGCGCATCGATCGACGGCACACCGGAGGCCGCGGCGACTGCGGTCGATGCCGTCAGCTCGAATGACAGCGCCGATACCGCATTCGCATCCGGCGTGTTCGTTCCCGCGTTGACCCATGCCGTTGCACTCCCGCTCGCCCACACGCGGTAATACAGGCGCCCGCTCGCATTGGCGCGCAGCTTGTCCCACACGGCTTGCGGCAGCACGTAATTCGCCGGATAGGATCCCGACGAGGCGAACGGCGGCGTCTTCCACGACGCGTAGAAATTGTTTTCGGTGCGCTGGCTGCCGTACTGCGAATAGTTGAAGTAGTACGGATTGATCGTCACTTCGACGGCATAGTAACGGCCCTGCCCCGGATTGACGGAGAAGGTCGGAGGCGTCGCCCCGTTGGCATAGGAAGCCGGCGCCGTGATCGTGGGCGCGGCGGAAGTCGCTGCGCCGCCCGCCGCGCCCACGGTGAAAGGCTTCTCGGCGTCGAACGCCGTATTGGTCGCCCCGGTCTTCGCCAGATTCGGCGTCTGCGACGGCGGCATGAGGTCGCAGATCGCCTTGTGGAACGCGGCGTAATTGCCCTGGTACGCGCCGTCGTCCCAAACCGAGAGCAGCTTTTCGGTGAACAGGCCGTTGCGGTCGCCGTCCGACGAAAGCTGGTTGTCCTGGCATCCGGAAATCAGCGTGACCGAGGCGCAGATCGCCGCGCGGCCGCCGCCGGTCGTCCATTGCGCGGTGTCGTACAAGTCGCGGTCGCGCTCGTACACCGCCTGCGTCACCGCGCGCGGCGCCGCGCGCATCTTCGGCGCAGTCGTGCGTGTGCCGCGGTACTGGCGCGACAGCGCTTCGCTTTTCGCGAGCTTGTCGTACAGGACCATCTTGAGCACCGTGCCGCTGTGGCAGCTGTCCGAGAGCATGAAGATGCGCACGCCCGCCTTGAACTGCGCCCAGAGATTGTAGAGCTCGTCGTCGAGCAGCATGCGGTCCCATAGCACCCACGTCTCGTCCAGCGAATCCGGCTCGTCGCCGTTCACGTCGGCCACCTGCCCGCCGTGCCCGGAATACGTCAGCAGCAGGATGTCGCCGCCGTCGAGCTGCTGGGCGGCCTTGCCGATGCTCGACACCACGCATGCGCAAGTCGCCTGCGCGTCGGTGTAGAGCTGCGATGCGTATCCCAGCTTGTCCGCGATGCCTTTCATGTCGGTCGCATCGTTGATGCAGCCCGAGAGCGCACCGTCCCAGCCGTTGTACCTGGTCGGATCGACGTGATTGAGCCCGATGTGGATCGATATACCTTTAGGCATGATGACTCTCCTTGGATTGCGCCCGGGCATGGGTCACTTGATCATGTCCCAGGTGAGGCTGACGACATTGCCGTCGGATTCGAGATCCCACTCCAGCCAGCCAGTGGCATCGGGAGCGGTGTTGTGGTACGTCTTCTTCACGCTGAACAGCAGCTTGTGGCTCGCGAGGTATTTCGTGATCGGCAGCAGGAAATCAACCTCGCCGTGCGCCGGATCGCCGGCCATGATCACCGAGTGCGTGCCGGGAACGTCCTTCAACTGCGCCTCGACCTCGAGCCCGATGAGATCGTGATTGGCGTAGTTCACGAGATCGACGAAGACCACGTTGGCGTGGATGTTCTCGACGAAGGTGCGGATCTCGTCGAGCGTGGCCGGCGTGCCGGCCGGCACGCTGCACACCGCATACGCCTCCGCATAGCCGTCGGCAATCGCCACGCCGCATGAAGCGCCGGCGGCAAGCACGGTCTCGACCTTCACCGTCTCCATGGCCCTGCCGTCGCGGTACACCTGCACGTCGCTCACTTCGACCGGCCGCTCGATACGATTGGTGAGCCGCGCGCCGCTGCCGGTGCGCGCAAGCTCTACCGGCCCCGACGACCACGGGCCGACGATGGACTTCAGATCGACCGACAGCGTGGTGTCCAATGCCGTGCCGTCGGTCAGGCGCAGGCGCGCACTGCCGGCGACGCCCGTGTTCTGCACCATCGTGCCGAGCATGAGCGCGCCGGCGAGGTCCGTCGCGAGCGCGACCTGGAAACCGTCGGGCGCCTTCACCGTGCCGGGCTCGACATGCACCATGGCCCCTATGGTCCACGTGTACTCGAAATCGCCGGCGATCTCGGTGGGATATTCGATCACCGGCGCCGCCGCCTGCGCGGTCAGCGCAGCGCGCAGCGCGCGGCGCGCGTCCAGCGGAATGTCGGGCTGCAGCGTCGCCTGGTACACGACGCGATTGTTCTGCGGCGTCTCCAGATCGATGGCCGAGTACACCGTGATGGCGGGCCGATATGCCTTGTCCGCGATGTCCGGGCCGTAGCGCGTGATGCGGTACGCTGCCGGCAGGACGAGGAAACGCCCGGGCTGCTGCAGCGAGCGGAACACGCGATACGACGCCGTCGCGAGCTCTCCGATCTCGCCGTACTGCCGCACCACCGCTTCGCCGAGCTTGAGAGCGTCGACGCATCCGGTCGCCTCCACGCCGTCATCGGCCTCGCGCCGGTAGAACGCGCCCAGCTGCTCGCAGGGAAACGACGCGTCGATGCGCTCATTGCGCACGAACGTGCGCGCTGCGTACCGCGTTTTGCGCAACAGATCCAGCAGCGAGGCCGATGCGGAAATCGGCGGACGGGCGATCGCCACCGCGTTGATCGGCGACACGTGGACAGCCGCGGCGCTCCCGGCGAGCGCGGACGAATGCGCAAGGGACACGCTCGCCGGCGAATGCGCTGCCATCGCGACCGCGGCGCCACCGGCACGCTCGTGCGCGAGGGCGACCTCCGGCGCGGGGATTTCGACATCGCGCCGCTTCTCGCGCACCAGCCTCACTTCGCCTGCGGCATAGCGGAACCTGCCGGTGGTCATGTCGAGATGCGGCTGCCCGGCGAGCGCGTGCGCTTCGGCGGCGGTTCGCGCAATCGCGGTGACGGCCGTCTTGCCGCCCGCCACCACGCTCAGGCTCGCTGCGTCGAGGACCACGTAGCCTTCGTAGCTGTACGCGATCTCCAGCCGCGCCGCCCGCGCCTGGAAGCCCGGCACGGCGAGCGCGCCGTAGGCGAGGCGCACGGCATCGTTGAGCAGCGGCACCGTCGCCGTGATGGCATCGCCGTTTTGCGCGGTCTGCGCTGCGTAGGTGGTGAACTTCGTCGTGCCGTCGCGCTGATCCACGTAGGGAATGGCGAGCGACACCGCGAGGCCCGCGAGCGGAAGCGGCATGCCCTGCGCGTTGCCGATGCGCTTCAGCGCGGCGTCGGTGGCGGCGCTGCGCCCCGTGCGCAAGGTGAAGCGGACGCTGCCGGACAGCGCGGGCCTGCCGTCGGCCGTAGCGCCGGTGCGGCGGTACGTGAACACATACGGGCTGCTGCCCGGATTGTCCGCGGGCGCGGGGCGCAACAGCGTGAGCTCGGGCGCGTACCAGTACACGTTCGGCTGCACGCGGTCGCGCCAGACCGGCGCTGCGGGATCGTCGATGACGGGCAGCTTGCGCGCATCCTGGGGACGCAAGGTGTCGAGCACCGCGTCGTTGATCCAGTGATGGGTGATGCGGCCCGATGACGGCTGCAAGGGATGCAGCGCGGCGAAATCGCTGTGCGCGAGCACGCTCGCGTTGAATGCCGCCGACGCGGGCCGCATGGCGCGCGCAATCGACGTGACGCGATCGTTCATCGCCGACATGCGCATGCGGCTCGCGGTGCCGTCCGGGCCGCGGGTCGGCGACGAACGAATGCGCCGGGGCTGAGCGAGCCCCCCGTCCGGACTTTGCGAGCCGGGACAGACGATGCGCACATACGCATCGCGCGGCCATCCGTCGAGCAGTCCGCCGAGCGCCTGGGCGAGGTCGGCGCGAAGGTCCACCGTGCGCTCGGCGGTGGCAGGCGCATCGGCGTCGTATTCGAAGCCGTAGCCCTGCGGCGGCCGCGACTTGAGCCGCAGCCGCCCGTCATCGCTGCGCTGTGCGATGACGGGAATGAGCCGGGAGAATCCATTGAACAACGCATCGAGCGGCAACATGCCCGCCGTGCCCATCGGCCCGGGGGGCGACGCATCGACTCGCACGATGCCCTCGCGCACCATGGCGTCGAACGCGAGGCGCAGCGCCGCCGCGTCGATTTCGCCCGAGAGATCCGTACGCACGGCGATGAAGTCATACACCGCGGCCCACGAGCCGGCGACGCGCAGGCGGGACCACGAAGCGCCGGTCCTGAAGCTCACCGTCGCACGCAGTACGAGCCGGGAAGGCGCACCGTCGATCGCGCCGAGCACGTCGAGCGCCTCTTCCCGGTTCAGCGATGCGCTGAGCGCCGCGCGCACTTGCGTGCCGCTCGCCTGCCCCTGCGCGAGCGCGCGCGGCGCGCCGATCTGCGTATCGAGAGCGATCGATGCGCTTCGCGCGAATACCGGCCGCACCTCTGCGCCGACGCTCGCGCTCAACGCAGGAAGCGACGCGGGCGGCACCGAGCACGAGATCTCCATCGACAGCGTCCCGCTGACGATCAGCGGCCCGATGGCGCTCTCGTGAGGCAGCGGCTCGCGTTGCAGCAACAGCGTGAGCGAGAACACCGGCGCGCCTTGTCCATTGCGCGCAACGGCAGGCGCTGCGAGCAAGGCATACCGCACATCGGCGAGCACGTCGGGCAGCAGCAGGAGGGACAGGGCGGGCTGCTCGCTCCCTGTCCCCGCCTGCATGCTTTCCCACGCAGCCTCGCCGGACGGCCCGGCGGCTCGTGGCGCGGACATCGCGCTAGCCTCTCGGCGCGTCCGCTCCGGTGTCCTCCGGCACCGCTACCCACTCTTCGGGTTCATCGGGCGCCATTACCGCGCGCGGCTTGCCGCGCGCGGCGGTGCTGCGCGGATTGCGCGGCGATGCGCTCTGCTGCGAGCTGCCCGACGGCGCCGGCGTCCACTCACCGGCATCGTCTTCTTCCGCAGGCGCGCTCCGCGTCCGCCCCGCACGCTTGCGCGTATCCGGCGCTTTGCGGCCCGTTCCTGCGCCTGCATCGCCTGCGTCCACCGTATAGCCCTGGACGCTTCGGTCCTGCGTCGCTTTCGGCGGGCTGCCCCTCAGGTCGCCCGTCGCAGGCATGCGCGGCGGGGCGATACCCGATCCGGGCGGGGCCGGCGGCGGACTGCCGGCGAACGCGCTGCGCGGCGCTTCGAGCGTCGTTTCCGCAGGAGCGGGCGCTCCCGGCGCAGCGGGCGCCACCGGCGTGATGTCCATGAATACCGGCACGCCCGGCTCGGGTTGCGCCGCGGGCATCGTATCGGCCGCGCGCACCGGCGCGTCGGAGAAGATCTCGCGTGAAGTGAGCGAGCGCTTCACCACGCCTGCATCGTCCGGACCCGGCACATCGACCATCAATGCGCCGTTGCCCCCGCCTTCGACCCACGGGCCGCTCCATGCCTGGCCCTTGGTGGTGAGCGTGCCCTTCACCGTCACGTGCACGCGATACTGGTACGCAGGCACGAAATCCGGCTGGCCGGTGAAGATGCGCCACAGCCGCGGCTCGTCCTGGTCGGCGAAGCTCCAGCGCATGCGCGTGGACGTCTGCATGCGGTCCGTGCCGTCGGCGCGCTTGCCCTTTGCGCGAAACTCGACTTCGACCACCTCCGCGTTGGAGCTCAGCATGGCGCCCAATGCGAGCGGCCCCACGTCGAGCCGTCCGACCTGATCGGCCCGCACCTCCAGGATGTTGTCGTTGCTCAACGTGCCGTTGGGCCCGGGGTCGAGGTCGACGTCGTTGCGCTCGACGGCGACGCGCAGAAATGGATAGTCCGTTTCGCCCGGCGGCTCGAGCATGTGCACCTTGCGCTTCACGTACGTCTGATCCGGCGTCCAGCTCGCGGGCGGATTCGACACTTCGCCCGGCTTCCATTCGACCCACACCGGCCGAAACGTCGTATCGGGCGGATCGGTCTTCTGGAACGTCATCGGCTTCCACTGTATGGTGCCTTCGGCGCCGGGATAACCGATCTGCGCCGACAGGAACGCAACGGGCTCGCCGACCCAGCCGCGCGCCGGGTCGGGCCAGTTCACCACCGGCTTGCAGATACGCATCACCTTGCGGCCGAGGCCGCCCAGCACCAGGCGCATGAAGTATTTCTGCTCCGCCTGCGGATCGCGCTTGATCTCGTTGAAGAAGCCTTCCAGCGACGAGCTGATGGTATGCGGCTGCAGGTAGCGGAAATAGCGCGTCTCCTCGTAGCTCAGGTCGAGCTGCGTGGAATCGTGGCGCATTTTCAGCGCGAGGCCGCCACCGCCCACTCCGAACAGTGAAGAAAACAATCCGCCGCTCGGCGCCTCCGCCGGCTGCACGTTGGGCGGCGGCGGATCGAAGATCACTTTCTTCGCCTGCTCGGTGAACTGCTGCACGATGAGGTCGATGCGCTGATTGATCGCTTTTTCCATCTCCTGCCCGCCCGGCATGGTGCCGTCGATGTCGACCTCGACCTTGATGTCGCCGCTCACGCGCAGGTTGTTGAACTCCGCCTTGATGTCGGCCGCGAACCACAGGTAATGCGCGTTCGCCGCCGCGGAGAAGTGATCGAAGATGCGCTTCCAGCTGCCGGTGATCTTCACGCGCATCTGCTGGCTCCACATCGGCATCACCAGGTGCTGCGCCACGACGATGGGGCTGTACGCGCCATGAAATCCGGCCCAGATGATCTCGCTCGGCAGCGGGCCGATGATCGCCGCGTACGCGTTTTCGCCGCCGGTGACCGAGCCCGGACCCTGCCCTTCCATCTTCCAGGCCCACGGCTGCAGCGCGAGCGAGGGACGGAACGCGCGGTCGTGAGGCACCGGCTGCCACGGATCGGAACGCATCACGACGCCGCGCATCGTGCGCGGGCCGCCGTCTCCGGCGTCGCCTCCGCCAGCGGGGCCTGCCGGGCCGCCGCCCCCGGCTGGATTGCCTCCCGGCGCAGGGCCGGCGCCGCCACCGGCATTACCGCCCGCTGCGGGCGCGGCGGCGCCGCCCGGCTGCGGCGTCGCTGCCGCCGCATCGCCCGGCGCGGAGCCGTCCGCGCCGGGCGTGACGCTGGAGACCGCGGTGGTGTTGCTGATGATGGGCACCATCTTGATCGCCGGCGCGGCGTTCGTCCGTATGCCCCAGTACTTGTCGTTCTTCCCGCGGAAGCGCTGGAGTATCTGCTGCTCGGCCTGCTTCAGCACGGAGGTGGGATAGCGCGAGGTGACCGTGAAGGCAAGCACGCCGCCTTGCGTCTCCCCGGCGCTCACGCCGACGCTCGTTTCGTCGAACACGCCGACGAAATGGATATGGCGAAACTTGAAGTCCCCTTTGTCGCCTTTCCGCGCGAGCCTCACCTGTTCCGGGAGATAGTAGAAGACGGGTTGCTTGCCTTCACGCTGCAGATCGTCGTTGTTCCGATCGGGAAGAAACGAAAGCGTGTATTCCTCGTTCGCCTCATCGTTGATGACGAATTCCTCGAACCCTCCGGTGAATACCGGGCCTACGGCGATAGCCATGATATGCGTGCCTCCAGTCCGTCGACGCGATGATCCGGGTGCTGCAGGCGTTGCGTCGTTCCGCGACGTGCGCCCGCGCGCCCACCTGACACAGCAGGAGATATCCCATTCATGGCTTGCGCACCGCGCAGCGGCGGCGCCGCGCATGCGGCGCGGCCGCTCTCTTCACGCGGCAAGAGGTCGCGGCGTAAACAGCCGAAGGAATGCAACCGATCGACGGAGCCGCGCGGCCGCGCCGTGAATGGCGCGCGCGCGAGGCCGGCGGATGCGTCGTTCATGTATGCGCCAACACGTATCGCGGCAACATACTCGCGCATCGCGGCCATCTCCCATCCTCCCGAATGGCATATACAGCTCGATGACGACGCTATTCCTTAGGCAACACGCGCACAATCCCCCCCAATTTTCGTACCCAAAAAAAATATTTTTTGTGTGTGCAGGCGCGCATTCGTCGCGTGCGTTCGCAGCGACGATGCAAGCGAGAAACGCGCGCCGATGCCGGGTCGCACAGGGCGTGCGCCGACAAAAAATCAAAAAACGGTTACGATACCCGCGCCAGGAATATTGGCATCGACTGCGCGTCGTTCACTTCATTCATCGATAGGACACTCATCCTATGGCATCACTGAGCCGCGAACTGGCACACTGGACTGCTGCGCTGCGCTATGAAGACCTGCCGCCTGCGGTCGTGGATCGCGCGAAAGGCGTGACGCTGCAGGCGATCACTTCGGTGCTGGTCGGCTCACGGTCGCGCGCGGGCGAGCAGGCGGTCAAGCTCATCGCCGGGGAGGAGCTCGGCGTGCGCAGCGGCGCAACTATCCTGGTGGACGGCCGCAAGGTGACGAAGGGCGGCGCGGGATTCGCCAACTCCGAGATGGCGTTCTCCGGCGGCAAGTGGGACACCTTCCGCATGCTCACCCACCCCGGCACGAGCATCATCCCCGCCGCGCTGGTGGGCGCGGAAGCGAGCGGCGCGTCGGGCAGGGAATATCTCACCGCGGTCGCTGCGGCGTACGAGGTGATGGAGCGTCTTGCCTCCGACTTCATACCGACCGTGATGTCGCGCGGCTTTCACGCCGGGCCGGTGTTCGGCATCTTCGGCGCTGCCGTCGCGGCCGCCAAGATGATGCGCCTCGATGCGGAGCGGATGAACAGCGTGCTCGCCCTGTGCGCGAGCCTGGCGTCGAGCAACCTGGAAGCGAATCGCAGCGGCGGGCGTGCGCTGCGCGAAGGCGCGGCCGTGCGCAACGCGATGCTGGCCGTCGCGCTCGCGCAGCACGGGCACGTCGGCGGCGAGACGGTGCTCGAAGGCGACGCCGGCTTCTATCACGCGTATGCGGGCAACAACAAGGGCGAGCTCACTTACAGCTTCGTCGGCGACACGCACACCAGCATGGAGAAGATCGCCGCGAACCTCGGCAAGGAATGGATCTTCCTGGAGACGCTCTATCGCATTTACTCGACGGCCGGGTACAACATCGCGCACGTCGCGGTGACCGCCCAGCTCTGCGAGGAACATGACCTCCGCTACGAGGACGTCGATCGCATCGAAGCCGTCGTGAACTGGCTCGAGACGCAGTATCCTAGCCCGGCGTTTCCCGTGCGCCGCGAAGACCGGAACGACAAGCCGGGCAGCACGGCGTATCACGCAGCCTATGGCGTGGTGAAACGCGGCTTCCCGGTAACGAACAGCTGGGAGAAAGACCAGCCGCGCGAAGCGGATCCCCCGCAAGTGCTGGACCTCATGAAGCGCGTGACCATCATTCCCTCGCACACCATGGGACTCTTCGCGCCGCGCATCACGATCTTCACCAGGGACGGCAAGAGCTACACGAGGCAGGGCACCGGCCGCGAGTTCATCTTCGATTACGACGGCCTCGTGCAGCGCATGCGCGCCATCGTTCCGGCGCTTCCCATACCCGCAGCGCAGTACGACGCGCTCATCGGCGCGTGCCGGGATCTGGAGCGTGAAGAGCGGGCGGACAGGCTGGTGCAGCTCACGTTGAAGGCGAGGTGACGTCGCGGCGGACGCCGCTGGTGATGTCGCTGCGCTGGTGATACCGCTTCGCTGGTGACGCCGCTGCGCTGGTGACGTCGCGCGGACGCGCTGGTGATGTCGCTACGCTGGTGACGTCGCGGCGGACGCCGCTGGTGAGGGCGCAGCGCTGCCGATAGCGGTGTCGCGGGACGCGTCGGAAATAACGCTTTCGCATTCCTTTCAGCGGCTGCAAGCTCCTCGAAAGTCGCCGCACTTACCATGCTTGCGTCATGCCACCGGACTGCGATTCCCGTCAGTCCCGAGCTCCGCCGTTCCCTCGCGGCGAATACCTGGTGGTCCCCTTCGCCCGGCCCATGCCGGGCTCTTTTTTGGCGGTCGCGCGACGCGTCATTCCGCGCGTGCGCCGGACACCTCGACGACTTTGGCCCAACGGTCGACTTCGGCGCGCAGGAAACGGCCGAATTCTTCGGGCGTGGTCCCCAGCGGCTCGAATCCCGAGCTTGCGATGCGCTCGCGCACGTCGGGCATCTGGAGCGCGCCCGCGATGCCGCCGTGCAGCTTCGCCAGAATCGCCGGCGGCGTCGCCGCGGGCGCCAGCAGCCCGTTCCACGTAAAGATGTCGAAGCCCGGCACACCGGACTCCGCCACCGTAGGCAGATCGGTGATGAACTGCGAGCGCTTCCCGCTCGAAACCGCAAGCGCACGCAGGCGTCCGCTGGCGATGTGCGGCAAGCCCGACGGCGCGACGGTGAACATCACCTGCATCTGGCCGGCGATGAGATCGGTCACGCCCGCTGCAATGGTCTTGTACGGCACGTGCACGATGCGCGTCCCGGTCATCGACTTGAACAGCTCCATCGTGAGATGCGGCGGGGAGCCGCTGCCGCCCGACGCGTAATTCAGCGAGTCCGGCTTGGCGCGCGCGAAGCGCACCAGCTCGCTGACGGAGCGTACCGGCAACGACGGGTGCACGCAGAGGATGAACGCGGTCGATGCGGCGAGCGTAATGGGCGCGAAGTCGCGTATGAGGTTGTAGGTCTGGCCGCTCTGGCCGGGAATCACCATGTGCGTCGCGTGCGTCGACGTCGCGAGCAGCAGCGTGTAGCCGTCGGGCCTGGAAGCGGCGACGACTTCCGCCGAGACCGCCGCCGCTCCGCCGCCGCGCTGGTCGACGATGACCTGCTGGCCCCACGCCTCGGTCAGCTTCTGCCCCACCAGCCGCGCAAGCGTTTCCGGACCGCCGCCGACGACGATGCGTATCGGCCGCATCGGATACGCAGGCGTCTTCGCTGCATCGGCTTGCGCGTGCACACCCGCCGCGTGCGGCACGAACGCGAAGATCGCCGCCACAACCGAACCGGTCCGCTTCATCGACTCTCCTCCAGCAGCCGTTGCCGCGTGCTGCCGCTCATGTACCGCCCCGCTTCTTCGTACACCGCATCGGGCACTTCATTTCCGGCGGTTGTCCTCGACGTGCCGCGCGACGACATGCGTGGGGCATTTCAGTGTAGCGGATGTGCCGCACTCCGGGCACACTGCAAACGCAGAGTGCTCTATCATGGGCACCGCGTTGCCGCATCCGGTTCATTCACGGCGACACCAAGCGCGAAAGGACGCCCATGATGCTCCCTCAGACGATGACCGCGATTTCCATCACCCGTCCCGGCGGACCGGAGGTATTGCAGGCGACAACGCGCCCGGTGCCGCAACCGGGCGACAGACAGGTGCTGATCAAGGTCGCGTACGCGGGCATCAACCGCCACGACTGCGGTCAACGCAACCGCGGAACCCCGCCGGCCGGCGCCACCGACATTCCGGGCCTCGAAGTCGCCGGCGTCGTCGCAGCCGTGGGCGCGGGCGTCACGCGCTGGAAACCCGGCGACCGGGCTTGCGCGCTCACCAACGGCGGCGGATACGCCGAGTACTGCATCGCGGAGGAGCCGGTTACTCTCCCGATTCCCAACGGCTTCGATCTCAAGCTTGCAGCGGGTCTGCCCGAAGGCCTGCTCACCGCATGGCTCAACGTGTTCATGCTCGGACGGCTCAAGCGCGGCGAATGGCTGCTCGTCCACGGCGGATCGAGCGGCGTCGGCACCCTCGCGATCCAGCTTGCGCGGCTCGAAGGCGCGAAAGTTCTCGCCACGGTCGGCAATGCGGCGAAGGCCGACGCCTGCCGCAAGCTCGGCGCGACCGCGATCAACTATCGCGAGCAGGATTTCGTTGCGGAAACGATGCAGGCGACCGGCAAGCACGGCGCCGACGCGATCCTCGACATGGCCGGCACGACGTACGCGAAGCGCAACCTCGAGGCGCTGGCCATGGACGGACGCATCGTGCACCTGAGCGGCAGCGGCGGCGACTACAGCGTGCCGCTGGCTTCGATCATGGCGAAGCGCGCCGTCATCACCGGCTCGCTGCTGCGCGGCTCCGCGCTGTCGCTGAAGACGGAGATCGTGCGCCAGGTGACCGAGCGTGTCTGGCCGCATCTCGGCGCAAAAGTGACGCCCATCATCGACTCGGTGTTTCCGCTCGCGAGTGCGGCCGATGCCCACGCGCGCATGGAGTCGAGCGTGCACATCGGCAAGATATTGCTTGAAGTCATGTGACAGCGCTTCGCTGGTGATGCCGCTGCACGCGGTGAAGAGATCGCCGGCGGCCATATCATTTCTTCTTCGCGCGTTTTTTCGTCGCCTTGACGGCCTTCCTGGCCGTCTTCTTCACTGCGGCTTTCTTCTTCGCCGGCTTCCTGACCGCTTTCTTCGTCGCCTTCTTCGCGGCCGCGCGCTTTTTCACCGTTTTCTTTGCCGGCGCCTTTTTCACCACGGTCTTCCTGCCTTTCGTCGGCGTGTCGCCGTCGCGCGCCGTTTCGTCCTTCGGCCGCTGAGCGGCTTGCGCGGCCCAGCACGCGCCGACATCGGCGAAGAACATCTCGCGCCGCCGCGTCTTGAACGCGCCCGGCGTGAAGTACGGGTTGGTCCAGTGCTTCGGCCCCTCGTCGGTCTCGTCGAGGAACGCGCCCTCCGCCTCGCCGCCGCGCAGCTCGATTTCGTTGGCCACGTCGCGGAAATAGAAATGGCGGAAGATGCGATCGAACTCGGTGAGGTAGATGTCCGCCACGCGCTTGTTGCCGCGGATGAGCAGCATGTTCTCGTCGTTCGACGTAAGCGAGCCGTCGGAGAAATTCGCCGAGCCGGTGCACACCAGCGGATCGTCGGACAGCGGATCGACGAGCAGGAACTTGGTGTGCACGAAGAATATGTTGCCGGCCTTGCGGTAGTGCTCCTCCTTGCGGAACCAGCGGTCGAGCCCGAATTCCTTGATGCGGTGGCGCTTCATCTGGCCGTCCTCGAAGCTGGTCACCTCGCCGAGCACGGCGCCGTACGAGATGACGACGTCCCGGTCGGCGCGCAGGCGCGCTTCCATCTCCTTCGCCGGCCGCTTCTCCATGAGCACGAAGCGCAGGAAATCGCGATCCTGCGCGAGCGGCAGCACGAGCTTCTCGTTCACCCCGAACGCCGCGGTGAACATGATGGACTGGCAGGCGTCGAGCATGCGGTTGGCGTACCACTGCAGCATGGCGGCCCGGTAGCGCGGGGAGAACACGACGGTGATCGAGTCCTTCGGAGGCAGCTCGACGGGATGCGGCGTGATGCGCGTCGACAGCGCCCTGGCGTCGTTGGTGCCGGGATCCTGCGAGATGCCTTTCCAGTACTCGAGGTAGGTGGCGGCCGTAGCGGGGTCGTTCACCCGATGGCCGACGTTGCTCTGGCCGAGAAAGCCCGAGGACGTGATGTTGGTGGACCCGGTCCACACGGAGACCGCCTTGCCGCCGGTCACGCGCACGATGAACTTGTTGTGCGGAATTTTCGGCACCGTGCGCGGGAACAGGATCTGCCTCGCGCCGATCTTGCGCGGCAGGCCGGCAGCATCGATCGCTTTGTCGTTCGCGTCGGTGCCGTGATAGGCGATCTTCACGTCGACGCCGCGCTCGAGGGCCGCCTTGAACGCGAGGAGGATAGGCGTATACGTGAACTCGTATACGCAGCCGCGCAGCGCTTCGCCCGCCGGCACGTCGTCGATGAAACGCTTGCACGCTTCGGCAAGGCCGCGGGACAGCCACTTGGTGAGCGGATCGCCCAGGTTGTCGAGCTGCTCGGTCGTCGGCTCCACGTCCCCGAACTCTGCAGCGAAGTACTGGCTCGCGATCGCGCCGCGGTTGAACCAGATACCATGCCCGCTCGCGTCGTCCTCGGCCTCCGTCTCCACGACGAGATGTATCCTGTCGTCGTCCGACGCCTGCAGCGCGCCCGGTGCGCCGTACATCGGCACGATGGTGAATTCGTACCGCGTTTGCGCCCGCGCGGTGTAGTCGCTCCACAGAAAGCTTTGCACCGGATGCTTTTCGGTGGTGAACACCGGCCGCTTGCCGTTCACCGGCTGGGACGGGTCGGGCACCACGGACCTGAACACTTTCAGCGAGCGCAGCCACTTGCCGTCCGTCTCTCCGGCCGCCTTGCGCAGGAAGCCGAATCCGCGCAAGCCTTTCAGCCTGTGCTCCGCGCAGTTCATCGCCATGAGCACCGTGTGCGTGCCCGCCACCGCGAAGACCTGGAACTCGCCGTTGACCGATTTAGCCGACTGTCGCATGACATCCCTCCCTTGGGCTGCTATGGCTGTGAATGCGGCCTGCTCTCCTCGTGCTCCTTGCTATCGTAGACGCTATGCGCCCGGCATGCCGTGATCAAAGCCCTGAGGCCAGCTCGCGTAGCAATTGCGCCGCCGGCACTTCCTTGCAGCCGCTCGCGTTCTGCCCGGACCACAGCGGCGAGAACTCGCCCGAGCCCGCCTTTTCCGCTGTCGCGCGCAGCGGTGCGATCGCCGACGTCGCAAGCGGGAATGCGGGCGCGGCCGGGTTCATCGGTCCGAGCTCGCGGATTACGCGGTTGACGATGCCGCGCGCCGGCCGTCCGGTGAAGAGATTGGTCAGCGCGGTGTGACGCGCCGCGTCGCTCTTCAGCGCGGCGCGGTGCACCGCGCTCGTCGTCGCTTCCGGGCACAGCAGGAACGCGGTGCCGACCTGCGCGCCCGCCGCGCCGAGGTCCATCACCGCTTTCACACCTTGCGCATCGGCGATGCCGCCCGCCGCGATCACCGGTACTTTCACCGTGCGGACGATCTGCGGCACCAGCGAAAGCGTGCCGACCTGTGTCGTCAGGTCGTCGCTCAGGAAGATCCCGCGATGCCCGCCCGCTTCCACGCCCTGCGCAATGATCACGTCCACGCCCTGCGCTTCGAGCCAGCGCGCCTCGCCCACCGTGGTCGCTGATGCGAGAATCTTCGCGCCCCAGCCGCGCACGCGCGCGAGCAGGTCTTTCGCAGGCAGGCCGAAATGAAAGCTGACGACGGGCGGCTTGAATTCGCTCAGCACGTCGGCGAGCGCCGCGTCGAAAGGCGCGCGCCCCGGCCCCGCCGGTATCGCACTCGCGTCGATGCCGTACTCCGCGTAGAACGGAGCGAGCGCCTTGCGCCACGCCGCTTCGCGCGACGCATCGGGCACAGGCGGCGTATGGCAGAAAAAATTGACGTTGTACGGCTTCGTCGTCTGCGCGCGTAGTGCTTCGAGCTCCCTGCGCAGGGTGTCGGGAGTCAGCATCGCGCACGGCAACGAGCCGAGACCGCCTGCGTTGGAGACTGCGATCGCAAGCGCGCTGCCCTGCACGCCCGCCATGGGCGCTTGCACAATGGGAAGATCGATGCCGAGCACTTGCCTGAGTGTCATGTCGCGCTTTCGATGAGCATGAATGTGAATGCGCCGGGCGGCGCACGGCTCATTGTTCCAGATTTCGCGGCGCCTTACCGGCTCGCCGTGAACACGCCAAGACCCCACGGCAGGAATAGGCATTGCAGGGCTGGCATGGCTGACGACCGCGGCGTTCGGCGGCGAGACCGCGACCGCGCCGGAGGATGCGTCGAGGATCAACTACCGGCTGCCGGGCGGCGTCCTGGCGCTGTTCGCCGCCATGACGTGGTAGTGCGCCGGTGGTTCAGACGCCGGCAGGCATCGTAGAGCGGCCCGCCGGCGACCCGCCGCTTACTTCTTTTCCCTCTCGCGCAGCGCCGCGCGCTCCTGCGGCGTTTCCCACTGCTGCGCATATTCGCTCTTGCCCCATGCTTCGAGATCCATGAGCCCCAGGCCCATGCCGAACCCCGGTTCGCTGGTGTACGTGTTCACCATGAACGCGAGCCAGCGGCCGTCGGGGCTCACGTTGGAGTTGCTCGCGCGCCACGGCACGCGATCGAAAAGCCGCGTCATGCGCACGCGCCGGCCGCTGCCGTCGAGCTTGAGCTTCCACAGATCGATGGGCGGGAACTGGTTGACGAGGTCGCACGAGGATTCCAGGCAGATGTGCTCGTGGTCGGGGAAGATGCCTTCGCACTCGTTGTGCGTGAGCGGCTCGTCGATGTACGTGCGCACGTCCAGCGTGGCGAGGTCGATGCCGCGCGTCACCGTTTTCCACTCCGCGTCACGTGTGCGCGGGCCGACGTATTCGGCGAAGATGACTTCCGTGTCGTCGTTGCGGAAGTCCTGGGGCTCGGGACGGCGCTTCTGCACGCTGCGATAGAAGACGGTGTCGCGCGTGATCATCGGCGTGGCGCCCGAGCAGTCGACGTCGATCACGTGGCATTCGAAGTCGTCGATGGTGCCGATGCGCGGATCGTGCCTGCCGTGCGTGGCGTACGCGATGCGGTCGGCGATCGCCGACACGCCGGCGCCCTCGGCGATGAGCCGCCCGAGCGGCTGCGGCGGCCGCGCTGCGTCCTTGTCCATGATCCACATCTCCGACTCCAGGTGCCGGCTGGTGTGGCGGTCCTTGAACACCTTGGGGCCGATCAGCAGATAGGCGCCGCTCGCGAGATACAGCACGCGCAGAAACGAGTGGTGCTCGCCGAGGCCCTTCGTCAGGTTGCGTACCTTGCGCGTGGCGAAGTCCATCTCGCACACGTCGCCGTAGTTCTTCTCGATGAACGCGAGGCGCTTGCCGTCCGGCGACCAGTACGGCCGCTCGCCGTAGTCGCACAGCTTCTCGTGGAAGGGCGGCGGATTGTCGAGGACGTGGGGGCCTTCGAAAGGCTTGTTGTCGGTCTTGTAAATCGGCACGGCTGGGGCTCCTGGTAGTGCGATACGGATGGACGTCGGGCGATGGAAAGACGCAGCAGCGCGTTCAGTCGGCGCGTGCGCCGGAAATCTTCACCGCCTTCGCCCACTTGACGATTTCGCTCTTGATGAAAGCGCCGAACTGTTCGGGCGTGCCGACGGCGGGCTCGTAGTCCGCCGCGATCAGGCGCTCGCGCAGCGCGGGATTCCTGACCACCGCCACGATCTCGCGATTGAGACGCTGGATGATGGGTTTCGGCGTGCCGGCGGGCGCGGCGATGCCGTACCACACCGTCGCCTCGAAGCCCGGAACGGTTTCGGCAACGGTCGGCAGATCGGGCAGCGCGGTCGCGCGCTTGAGGCTGGTGATACCGAGCGCTTTGAGCCTGCCGGTCTTCACGAACGGCATGGCGCCCGGCGTGGAGGCGAAAGTCACCTGGATCAACCCGCTCAGCACGTCGTTGGTCGCGAGGTTCGCGCCCTTGTACGGGATGTGAGTCATCCTGATGCCGGCCGCGGTGTTGAAGAGCTCCGTGGCGAGATGCGCGCCGTTGCCCGTCACCGCGCCGTAATTGAGCGCGCCCGGCCTGGCTTTCGCGAGCGCGATGAGCTCCTTCACGGAACTGGCCGGCACTGACGGATGGACCGCAATGAGATACGGTGCCGTCGCGAGCAGCGCGATCGGCTCGAAATCGCGCACCGGGTCGTACGGCAGCTTGCTGAACAGGCTCGGGTTGATCGCGAAGTTGCCGCTGCCCGCGATGAACAGCGTGTAGCCGTCGGGCGGCGACTTCGCGGCCATCTCCGCCGCGATATTGCCGCTCGCGCCGGGGCGATTGTCGACGACGATCTGCTTGCCGAGCGCTTCGGAGAGCGGCTGGGCCACCATGCGGCTCAGGATATCGGTCGGCCCGCCGGCGGCGAGCGGATTGAGCAGGCGTATCGGCTTTGCGGGATAGTCGGCGGCCGAGGCTGCGTACGTGCTTGCCGGCATCGGCAACACGAGCAGCGGCAGGGCGGCGAGCAGCAGCGACGGCAGGCGGTTCATGACCGGTGAGTCTCCTCTCGTATTTTGCGGCGGCGGGCGCATGCGCAGTTCGTGCGGCACGCAGCGCCGGCAGGCGAACATCCTAGCGGGCCGGACGATGTTGTTGAAATGATATTATCTTATCGCCCTATATCCGCGCGGTTATCGTAATGACCCTCAAGCAGTTGCGCTGCCTCTGCGAAGTCGTCCAGCAGGGGCTCAACCTGTCGCGCGCTGCGCGCACGCTGCACACCTCGCAGCCGGCGATCACCAAGATGATCCGCGCGCTCGAGAGCGAGCTCGACGTGCAGCTGCTGGTGCGCGTGGGCGCGCGCATCGTCTCGCTCACCGACGAAGGCGAGGACGTCGTCGCTTTCGCGCGCCAGGTGCTGCAGGACGTGCGCGACCTGCGTCTTGCGGCGACGGACTCCCGGGACGCCGGGCGCGGCACGCTGCGCATAGGCACCACCAACCTGCAGGCGCGCTATGCGCTCATCGACGTCATCCGCCGCTTCGTGCTGCAGTACCCCGACGTCGATCTCACGCTGTGCCAGGGCACGCCGGGCGAAATCGCGCGCTGGGTGTCCGACGGCGAGGTCGACATCGGCATCAGCACGGTGCCGCAGGCGCTGCCGCGCAATGTGCTGAAGCTCGAAGCCTACGAGATCCACCGCTGCATCGCCGTGCCGCGTGAGCATCCGCTGTCGAAGGTGAGGCGGCCGACGCTCGCACAGCTTGCGCGCCACCGCCTCATCGCCCATGACAACCAGCTCGCGACCGGCGCCGTGGTGCGCAAGGCGTTCGAGGCGGCGCACATCGCGCCGCGCATCACGCTGCGCACGGCGGATGCGGATCTGCTGAAGAGCTACGTGAAAGCAGGGCTCGGCGTGGCGGTGATCCAGAAAATGGCGGTGGACGATGCGAAGGAAGATCGCGCGCTGCACATCATCGACGCCGGCCACCTGTTCGCGTCGTCGACGGCGTGGATCACCGTGCGGCGCGACCAGTACCTGCGACGCTACATGTACGACTTCATCGCGCTGGTGGCGCCGCGCTGGACGCGCAGCGAAATCGAGCAGCAGCGCGCGCGCAAGACGCCGCCCGCGAAAGCGCGCTCAAGACGCGCCGAATAGCGCGCGCGCCGGCGCTGCCGCGGTGACCTCGCCGTGCGCCGGGATGATCCATTGCGGCGGCGCCTTGTCGAACTCGGCCGCGAGCCAGCGCTTGAGCGCGGCCTTGTCCCGCACCATGAACAGCGGCGCGATGTTGTTGAACTTGAGCCCCGGCCCGCTGTTCGTCAATTTGAAGGCGAGGCGCGCCACGGGATTCGCCGGCAGCACGGTCATGTTCATCATGAAGTCGGTGACGTACCACGCGAGTCCGCGCGAGCTCTTCATGCGCACCAGCACTTCGCCGGTCTTGTAGTGCGGCATGTCGACGAACTCCACTGCGTGGCCGGCAACGCCTGCGGCATCGGCGAGCGGCCGTATGCCCGCGATCTTCGTCTTGCGCTCGACGCGAGCGAGCGACTGCGCCGGCGCATACACCGCTGCCTCCGGAAACCGGCGCTTCCATTCCGGCAGCCCGAGATGATGGAACGCATTGGAAGCGACGATCGCCACCACCGGTCCGTACGGCGACAGCGCATCGCACAGGGCATCGTCCGCTTTCCACGGCGGGCTGACGACGATGAGGCCGTGCTCGCCGCCGACGGCAAGCGCAGTCGCCGTGCCGGGTCCGAACGAGTACTCGCACGTCATGATGGGCATTTCGGCGTCGAAAATTTTCCAGCCGCCCGCTGTCTTCTGCATGGCGAGACCTACCTCGAAATGTGCGCGCCTCCCCTGGGCCCCGCACCGCGCCATAGTGCGGACATTGTGTTGCGACGCTGCGTCCGGTCACCTAGTATTCCGGCCTGCCGTGAGCGCCACCGCGACGCGCTGCCATCATAGGCAGGCGACGACACGCTGTCATCTGCCCGGAGAAACGCCATGAGATTGCTCCACCACGCCTGCGTGCCCGCATGCATCGCAGCCGCCCTGCTCGCCGCTGCGCCGGGTGTCCACGCACAGGACGCCGCGGCCGGATTTCCGTCGCGCGTGATCCGCCTGGTGATCCCGTTCTCGCCCGGCGGCGGCACCGACATCGTCGGACGCATGGTGGCGCAGAAGCTCACCGAGGCGTGGGGCCAGCAGATGATCGTCGACAATCGCGCCGGCGCGAACGGCATCATAGGCGCCGACCTGGTTGCCAAATCGCCTGCCGACGGCTACACGATCTGCATGTTCACCGCGAGCCATTCGGTCAACGTGTCGCTGCAGGGCGTGAAGCAGCCGTACGACCTGCAGCGCGACTTCGCGCCGGTGTCGCTGCTCGCCGTGCAGCCGTACGTGCTGGTGGTGAATCCGCGCGTGCCGGCGAAGTCGGTGGCGGAGCTGGTGGCGCTTGCGAAAGCAAAGCCGGGCGGCATCGCATTCGGCTCCTCGGGCGTCGGTGGCCTCGTTCATCTCTCGGCAGAGCTGTTCGCGGCGCTCGCGAACATCAGGATCACGCACGTGCCGTACAAGGGCGGCGCGCTGGCGATGATGGACGTCGTCGCGGGCAACGTCGACATGATGTTCACCAGCCTCAACCAGTCCAATCAGCTGATCGACGCGGGACGCCTGCGGCTGCTTGCCGTGACCACGATCAAGCGCTCGCCCGCAGTGCCGAACATTCCGACGATGCAGGAAGCGGGCGTGAAAGGTTATGCGGTCGAATCGTGGTACGGGCTCGCGGCGCCCGCCGCCGTGCCGGCCGCGATCATCGACAAGTACAACCGCGAGATCAACCGCATACTCAAGCTGCCGGACGTCGCGGAGAGAATGGCGACCGACGGCGCCACGCCGGCCGGCGGCACGCCCGCGCAGTTCGGCGCCTACCTGCGCAGCGAAGTGGAGAAGTGGCGCAGGACCATCAGGGCGAGCGGCATCACGCCGGGGAAATGATTCCGGCGGTGCACACGCCCGTCATTGCAGCCGCCCGTGATGGGGATCCCTGCGACGCCGCAAAGATCGCGCCCGGCCCATTCGGCTGTCATGAAAGAAAGCGGCATGGCGACAAGCCGCGCAACGCCGTTCGCGTAAATAACATTGCAATGAGCGATGCGCCGCGCGCACGAAAATACAGCGGCAGCAAGGCCGCGGCTCACACGTTCCATAACGGGAAACATTACGTTAACGAATCCGACAGGCCGCTCGGCGCGCGGTTGTTACAGTCTGTAACGTCGACAAAAGAATGCTAAGCCGAGGTCTCAACTCTTCTCGGTTGTGACCCCGGTCGATAACGGCGACACTTCATTCCGTGCCGCGCTCTCTCCGAGCCGGCATATCCTCCAAAACCTCCTCCTTTGGTGGAACTTAGGCGCAGCCCACAAGGTTGCGCTTTTTTTTTGCCCGCCCGGCCGGCGGCCCCGGAACCAATCCCCTGCGGCCGCCCTCTACCGGGTCATTGATCACGGCTTCCGCTTTGCCTGCGGTGAGACTACAGTTCCGGGCTTCGCAGCGACGCATTGCCTCACCGATGGGCGAGACCCTCGACGATTTCCACTTCCGGCGCGCCGACGTCCGTACCATCGCCATTGCGGTCGTCGTGTCGATGCTGCTCCACATCCTCGCGCTGCTGGAGCTGCGGCCGGTGATGCATCGCCCATCGCCGGAAGCCGACATGTTCGGCGAAAGCCATGGGCCCCTCGCGGTGCAGATCCTGCCGCCGCCGTCGGTGCGCGTCCCGCCGCCGAGTCCCGCAATCAAGCCTCACGCGGCGCATCCGCCGGCGCCGCGCCAGCAGCCGCCGAAATCGACCTCTGCTCCGGCGAAGCGCATCCCGCCGCCGGTGATCGCGCTCGACAGGTCCGCGCCTGAAGCGACGCCGGTGCCCACGCCGGCGAAGCCTCAGGCCCGCGCGCCGGCCGAGCAGGACCTGTCCTCGTACATCGAAGCGCGGCGCCGCGCACGCACCGATCCCGCGCCCTCGCTCGCCTTTCCGGATGCGCGGCCGCAGGCGGCTCCCACGGAAGACGCGAGCTCGCGCGCGAACCGGCTCGCTGCGGCGAACCTCGCTACCGGCAGTGCGCGCGCCTTCGGCTACGACCCGAATCGCGGCGGCGGCATTTTCAGCATTCAGCACGTCGCCTACGACTATGCCGAGTTCGTGTTCTATGGCTGGAACCGCGAGGCGCGCCACAATACGGCGCAACTGATCGAAGTGCGCAAGGGCTCCAATCCGGACATCCGCCTCGCCGTCGTGCGCAAGATGATTGCGATCATCCGCGATCACGAGCAGAAGGATTTTCTGTGGGAATCCCGGCGGCTCGGGCGCTATGTCACGCTGTCGGCCCGGCCGCGCGACAACGACGGCCTCGAGGAATTCATGCTGGCCGAATTTTTCGACGAGCTTCGCCGCGTGCGTTGAGCGGTCCGGGATGGCCTTCGCCGGCCGGCGCGCGGTCGTGCCTCCATCGCGGGTAGAATAGCGGGCGCCGCACTTCCGCACGGCGCCATTCATACAACTTCCAATTTACGCTCACGGCCCCGACATGCCCCTGCCCCTCGAAGACGTCAAAATCCTGGACCTCACGCACGCGCTCGCCGGTCCCTTCGCATCCACCATGCTGGCCGACTTCGGCGCGCAGGTCATCAAGCTCGAGCCGCCGGGCGCAGGCGACATCGCGCGCGGCTGGGGCGTGCCGATACCGGGCGGCGAGACCTCGTACTTCGTGACCCTGCATCGCAACAAGCGCGGCATCGTGGTCGATCTCAAGCAGCCCGAAGGCAAGGAGCTCTTTTTCAAGCTGGTGCAGGAGTGCGACGTGGTGCTGGAGAACTACCGCGTCGGCGCGCTGGAAAAGCTCGGGCTGGGCTACGAGGAAGCGAAGAAGCGCAATCCCGGCATCATCTACTGCTCGATTTCCGGCTTCGGGCAGGACGGCCCGTACAAGGACCGCGCGGCGCTCGACCTCATCCTGCAGGCGGAGTCCGGCATGATCAGCGTCACCGGCGAGCCGGGCACCACCGGCACGCGCTGCGGCGTGTCGATCGCCGACCTCACGGCCGGCATGTATTGCGCGTACGGCGTGATGCTCGCGTTGCGGCACAAGGAAAAAACCGGCGAAGGCCAGCAGGTGGACATCTCCATGCTCGAGGGCCAGCTCTCGCTGCTGTGCACCTCGTTCGCGAACTATTTCGTCGATCACAAGGTGCCGCAGCCCATGGGCACCGCGTATGCCGTGGTCGTGCCCTATCAAACGTTCCACACCAGGACGCGGGACCTCGCGCTCGCGATCGCGGGCGAAAAGCTGTGGCGCAAATTCTGCCCCGCCATCGGCCATCCCGAGCTCGCCGACGACCCGCTGTACAAGACGACGACCGACCGCATGAACAACCGCGACACGCTGATACCCAGGCTGCAGGCGGTGTTCGCGACCAGGACGTACGAAGAGTGGGAGGCGCTGCTGCTCGCGAACGACATCCCGGTGGGCGCGATCAACAACATCGCGCAAGTCGTCGAGCATCCGCAAGTGCAGGCGCGCAAGGCCTTCATCGACATCGATCACCCGACGGTCGGCAAGGTGCGCGGCGTCGGCAGCCCGGTGCGCCTGTCGAAGACGCCCGCCGAAGTGCGCTCTCCGGCGCCCACGCACGGCCAGCATACACGCGAAGTGTTGCGCGAGGTGTTGCACATGAACGATGCGCAGATCGATGCGCTGACGAAGAAAGGCGTGCTCGGCTAGATCGGGATCGATCGGGCACGGACAACGCGCAGGAGCACGAGAGCCGTTGCTGCGATTTCGGGCCCCCGACCGGTCGGGCCGCAGCGTATACAATGCTTGCGTGAAGCCGCGCCGCGAAGCGCGGCAGCAAGCGAGGGAGGAATCATGACCTGCCGTCTTCGTTGCGCGCTTGCGGCCTTGCTCGCCGCATCCCCGTTCGTCGCTGCCGCTCAGAACTACCCGGTGAAGCCGGTGCGTGTGGTCATCCCGTGGCCCGCCGGCGGGCTGACCGACGTCGCCGGCCGCATCATCGTGCAGAAGATCGGCGAGTCGACCGGGCAAAGCTTCGTGGTGGACAACCGTGGCGGCGCAACGGGAACCATAGGCGCGGACATGGTCGCGAAAGCGCCCCCGGACGGCTACACCCTCATGGTGCACTCCACCAGCCACGTCGCGAACGCGCATCTCTACGCGCGGCTGCCGTACGACACTTTGCACGATTTCACGCCGATCGGTCTTCTCGTCGCGCAGACCGGACTGCTCGTGGTCCATCCGTCGCTGCCCGCAAAATCGGTGAAGGAGCTGGTTGCGCTCGCACGCGCGAGGCCCGGCGACTTGCTGTACGCCTCGTCCGGCGCAGGCAGCTTCTCGCATCTCGCCGTGGCGCTGCTCACGTCTTTGACCCACACCAAGATGCTGCACGTGCCGTACAAGGGCGGCGGCCCGGCCACTACGGCGCTCGTCTCCGGCGAGACGCAATTTCTGGTCGGCAGCCCGGCGGCTGTGCTTCCTCAGCTCCAGAGCAAGCGGCTTCGTCTCCTGGCGGTGACATCCGACAGCCGTCTGGCACAGTTTCCGGACGCGCCGACGGTCGCCGAAGCGGGCGTGCCGGGTTATGAATTCCGCGCCTGGGTGGCACTGTTCGGACCCGCCGGCGTGCCCAAGCCTGTCGTCGACAAGCTCAACGGGGAAATCAGGAAAGTGCTCGATGCGCCGGACCATCGCCTCGACGCGTTCGAACCCTGGTACATGACGCCCGGGCAAACCGCAGCACGCATGAAATCGGACTATGACAAATACGGCAAGCTGATCCGGCTCACGGGCGTGAAGCCGGACTAGGAGAAAGAGAAGCCCGGCCGCTTAAGGCCTCGTTGTCCCAATCAGCCGGGCAGAGCGAGATGCGGGTGCGCACCGCGCTCCGGTCGCGATCGAAGCAGCACCCATGCCAGAGTGCGCGGTACACCGCTTGCTATCCAGTTAATCGCGAGGCGTCCGGTATTTCGTTGGCACGAACCGCTGCGCGTCGCGAGGAAGTCCCGTATGTCACGCCCAATGCCTCGCGCACGGGCCGGTTCCGTCGACCCGGGCCGCGCGTCTGCGAATCCAGCGCCGCACACTCGTGCCGTCGATAGCCGGCATCGGTCCGCCTCGGCCCCACCCTGGGTATTCGTGCTCGAGACGCGCGCGGGCGAGCGCACCGCGTGGCGCTGGGCGCACAGCGGGCTCGCCGGCGAAAGCGCACGTGCGCGGTTCTTCACCTTCAATGAGTGCGTCGCCGATGCGCGGCGCCACGGCTTCGATTTCCAGCAGCCCTATCACGTAACGGCAGTCTCGTAGCGGCGGCCGAAATCCGGCGCGCCTCGCGCTTCGTCCCGGTGCCCGCCCGGTGTATCGTGCGTGCATATCAGGAGAGGAGCACGCGCATGAGCATCTATACCAATCACACCAAGCGGCAGCTCGCGGAGGGTCGGCTTGCCATCGGCATGGGCCTGCGCCTCGCGCGCTCGGTCGACATCGCGACCATTGCGAAGACCTGCGGCTACGACTGGCTGTTCATCGACATGGAGCACAACTCGATGGACGTCGACACTGCAGCCCAGATCTCGATGGCGGCGCTGCCCGTCGGCATCACGCCCATCGTGCGCGTGCCGGGCAAGGAGCATCACCACGCCTCGCGCGTGCTCGACGCCGGCGCGCAGGGCATCGTCGTGCCGCACGTCGACAGCGTGGAAGAGGCCGAGCGCGCCGTTGCGTACTGCAAGTATCCGCCGATCGGCCACCGCTCCGCGATGGGCGCGCTGCCGCAGTACGGCTATCGCAGCGTGCCGATCGGAGAAGCGCTCGGCGCGGCGAACAGCGAGACGCTCGTCGTCGTCATGCTCGAGACGCCCGCCGCCATCGCGCAGGCGGACGCGATCGCCGCGGTGCCGGGCGTCGACGTCGTGCTGATAGGCACCAACGATCTGTGCGCGGAAATGGGCATCCCGGGACAGTTCGCCGATGCGCGCGTCGAAGCGGCCTATCGCAGCGTGACCGCGGCGTGCCGCAAGCACGGCGTGCATCCCGGCATGGGCGGCGTCTACGATCCTAAGCTGATGGAGCGCTACATCGGCATGGGCATGCGCTTCATCCTGAGCGGCGGCGACCTGAGCTTCCTCATGGCCGGAGCGCGGCAAAGGGCCGACTTCCTGCACGGCCTGAAGGTCTGACGCGCGCGACAGGTGTCCGGCGCAATCAGTCGAGCTTGCGCCGCTCGACCGGCGGCGGCGTCCACTGGTAAATCCACGTCTCGCTCAACGCACGCTTGCCGGCGCGCAGGTACATGCGCAGGTTGATCGGCTCGATGCTGTCGTCGGTCGGCTTGAGGTCGAACATCGCCCGGTAGCCGTTGATGGTGGCGAGCGGCCGCGCGGAAGTGATCTCGATCTGGCCGCGCGACGCGGTGATGACCGCTTCCACTTCTGCGCCTTTCGGCAATCGCGCGAGCTCGCCACCGCCGAAATCCACGGCAAAGCGCCATGAAAAGTAGGTGCGCTTGCGCCCGATGACGCCGCCGATGCCGGTGCGTGTCGCGACGACCTGCGCGAGCGGCGGCGCGAACGGCATGCGCGAGCCCCAGTGCAGCCGGTAGCTGTAGAGCAATTCCTGCCCCGCTTGCGGCTTCTGCGCCGGGTTCCAGAACGCGACAATGTTGTCGAAGGTCTCGTCCGCCGTCGGAATTTCCACGAGATCCACCGCGCCCTTGCCCCATCCGCCCCTGGGCTCGACCCAGACACTGGGGCGGCGCTCGTAGAACACGCCGTCGTCCTGGTAGTGATCGAACACGCGGTCGCGCTGCAGCAGCCCGAAGCCGCGCGGATTGTCGTCGGCATACGCGTTGAAACGCAGCGCTTCGGGATTGACGAGCGGGCGCCAGAGCCACTCGCCCATGCCGGTCCACAGCGACAGCCCGTCGGAATCGTGGATCTCGGGACGCCAGTCGTTCGACACGCGCCTGTCGTTCTCGCCGTACTGGTACATGCTGGTCAGCGGCGCGATGCCCAGGCGCTCGATGGCCGTGCGCGGATAGAGCGACGCATCGACGTCCATGGTCAGGGTGGATTCCGGCCGCAGGTCGAAGCGATATGCGCCGGCGACACTCGGAGAGTCGAGCAGCGCATACACGGTGAGCGCCGCCGACCCGGGCGCGGGCTGCTCTATCCAGTAGCGCGTGAACATCGGAAATTCTTCCGGACGTCCGAGCGCGGTATCGACCGCGAGGCCGCGCGCCGACATGCCGTACTGCATCTCGCCGCCCACCGCGCGGAAATAGCTCGCGCCGAGGAACGCGGCGACATCGCGCTTCGGGTCGGTGTCGAACAGCACGCGAAAGCCGGCAAAGCCAAGGTCGGCCGGCAAGTGCGCGCGCTGCAGCCCGCTCTTGCCGTAATCGAACATGCCCGGGTCGTACGCGACTTCCTGCGCCATGCCGTCGGCGACGGTATGGACGTGCACCGGCGTCTTGAAGAACAGGCCGAGGTGGAAGAACTTGACGCGGAAGCGGCGATTGTCGCGCGCCCACAACGCATGATCGTCCCGATACTGGATCGCCTGGTAGCGATCCCAGTCGAGCTTTTCGACCTCCTGCGGCAGCGTGGCCGGCGGCGCACGATACGGCGCATTGGCAAGCGCTCGCGCCTGCCCTTTCAGCCGCGCGTAGTCGAAAGGCTCGGGCTTGCCGAGCGGCTTCACACCGGTCGCGGCAAAGCCGCCGCGCGCGCAGGCATACGCGCTCAATGCGGTGAGGAATTTCAGGACATCGCGCCTCAGCATCTTGGTGTGAGCATCCGTGCGGAAGGGAAGACCGCGCTTACCTGCAGCGATTTGTCAAAACGGCGCAAGTCGGGCAAGCGCGATGCCTGCTTTACTCATGCTCGCGCCGCGAAACGTCGTCGCGCGGCGACGTACGCGCGTGAAACCCGCGCGATCGCGGGCAATTATCGCGTACCGCGTCTGCTGGCATCCGGATTGCAACCGCCGCGCGCATGCTCATCTGCCGCTTCTCGGGCCCGGACGGCCCGGACCAGCTCATGGCGCCCGTTGCGCGCGTGCGCATCGTGCAAGGCGCCATCTATGCGAACGACGAGCGGAAAGCGGCCGGCGTGTACCGCAAGGACCACTGGGAATTCCGCGGCCAGTCGTACACGCGCATGACCGTGGAGGGCCCGCTCACCGCGACGCTGCACGACGCCGACAGCAGCATCGACCTGCATTGCGCGTCGTACCGCAAGGTATGGTTCGCAGACGGCGTGCTGCAGGCGCCCTCGGGCACTATTGCGACGCTCGACGGCGGCACGCAGCTGTGGCGCGATGCTGCGACCCAGCGCTATGCGCGCGAAGTGCGCCTCGAGCTGCGCGCGAGCTCGCGCAGTCGTTGACGCCGCCCGCATACGCATCTTCGCCGGAATCTGCGCGAATGGACTCCCTGAACGCATCGGAACGGAAGGGCTACGAGCGGACGAGGCACGACCGGTGACGTGGTCGTGCCCTGGTGCGCCTTTTGGACGCCTACTCGGAACGAGCGAGGAGATAGCCTTTGCCGCGTACCGTCTTTATCCTGCGCGGCGGATTGTCGTCGTCGCCGATAAGGCGACGCAACCGGCCCACGCGCACATCGATGGACCGTGCGGTGGGAGTTGTGCCGGACCGACGCAGGCTGTGCATGATTTCGGCGCGGGACATGATCTCGCCGGCCCGGCTCATCAGCAGCCACAGGAGATCGAATTCCGCCGTCGTCAAGACGAGCTCGCGATTGCCTTGCCGCACCGTGCGGCTATCGCGATCTATGCAAAGCTCGCCCACCCGGTAACTGCTGCAGCCGCGCTCGAGCTCTGCGATCCGGTCCGCACGGCGCAGGGCCGCCTTCAGGCGCCCCGCAACCACCCATGAGCCACTCGGCTTGATAATGAAGTCGTCGGCTCCGAGCTCGAGCGCGAGGATATGATCGAGGTCGTCGGCCTGCCTCGTCAGCATCAGGATCTGGCCGCCGTAGTGATGGCGCACCTCCCGACAAACGGCGAACGCGTCCTTGCCCGGAAGCCTCAGCTCGAGCAGGACGGCCTCAGGCGGTTCCCTCAATATATGATCGACGGCCCGATCGCCGTTCGATTCGCGCTCGACAACAAAGCCGTGCCTGGTCAGCTCGCTGACGAGATCTTCCGCAGCGAGGTCGTCGTGCTCGACGAGCAATACCACGGGATGCTTGGCCGGTAAGAGGTTCTTCTGCATTGCCGCCGTTTTCCCGTCAGTCAGGCTCCATGCAGAACGACTGGCAGTTGTTTACTGTTCCCTGGTGTATGTCGCCTTCGACGGGGAACGACAAAGAATGCAATCCCATCATCGCAACTACGATCCTGTCGGAAACTTCACGATTTCGGACGCAATGGCATCGAGAGGAACGATTTGCTGGGCTGCCCCGACCTTTATGGCTTCCTTCGGCATTCCAAAGATGACGCAGGAAGCCTCGTCCTGTGCGACCGTTCGCGCCCCGGCGTTGCGCATCTCCAGAAGACCCCGGGCTCCATCGCCGCCCATTCCGGTCATGATGATTCCCAATGCGTTGCGCCCCGCATGACGCGCCACCGAACGGAACAGCACATCGACCGAGGGCCGATGGCGATTCACCGGCGGTCCGTCCATCACCTCGACGCAGTATTGCGCGCCGCTGCGTATCAGTTTCATGTGGCGCCCTCCGGGAGCGATCAGCGCACGGCCTGGAAGCACCCGGTCTGCGTCAGCCGCTTCTTTCACTTCGATCTCGCTTGATGCGTCGAGACGCCGTGCGAAGGCCCCGGTAAACGCCTCGGGCATGTGCTGAACGATGACGATGCCGGGACAAACGCGCGGCAATGACGAAAGAATGTACTCGAGTGTCTGGGTCCCGCCCGTCGATGTCCCGATCGCGACCACGCGCTCGGACGTTACGCCCAGCTCGTGCGCAATGTTTTGTCCGCCGTCCCGTTCGACGGGCACCGGACGAACCGGCGAGGCGATATTTCGCATGTCCGCCCGCGCGGCCGCCTTCACCGTGTCCCGCAAGTCCGCCGAGGTGTCGAGCAGGTAATCACGAACGGCGATTCTGGGCTTTGGAACGACCGCTACAGCGCCTGCAGCGAGCGCCTGCAGAGTGACTTCCGCGCCGCGCGTCGTGAGCGTCGAACAGATGACGACCGGTGTGGGTCGCTCCGCCATGATCTTCCTGAGGAAAGTGATACCGTCCATGCGCGGCATTTCGACGTCGAGCACTATGACGTCGGGCCACTGCATTTGCATGCGCTGCATGGCGAACACCGGGTCGGCCACCGCGGCCGAAACCACGATGGAAGGATCCTTCTGCAGGATTTCGCACAGCACCTGGCGCACTACGGCAGAGTCGTCCACGACCATGACGGCGACTCTCGGCTTCACGTTTGCCGCTTTCCGGCGACGATCTCCGACACCCGCTTGACCCAGACTTCGCCGCTCCAGAGGTCGAGCATGACGTTGCGGTGGCCGTCGCCGCCGAGATCCTCCGCAATCACGTTGAAGCCCGCGCCTGCAGCGAGCTGGCGCCCCGTTTCGACATTGCGCTCCGGAACGTTCAGGCAGCCCGCCATGTGCCGGAGAGCGGGCCGGAACATACGGCCGCCCCCGAACAGCTTCACCTGGTATTCGGCGGGGTGCGTGGCCGACTGCCTTACCTCGCGCAGAAACAGCTCGAGCGCCTCGTCCGCATACCGGGCGTCGATCGACGCATGCGGCGCGCGCCCGGTGCGATGCGGCAGCATGTAATGACACATGCCGCCGATCTGCAGCTTCGGATGCCAGAGCGTCATTGCCACACACGACCCGAGCAGCGTGCGAATCCTGGTCCTTCCTCCCCCGAAGTAGAAATCGCCGGTCTGGAGAAAAATATCCAGAACGTCGGTCGGCGCGCGCACGGATCACGGCTTCCGGTAGATGGACGGCGCCACGAGGCTCACCTCATCGGTAAGGCCGTTGAGACTTTCCGAATGGCCGATAATCAGATACCCCCCGCCCGGCAGTCGGCTGATGGCCCGGCGCAGCACTTTCCGCTTCGTTTGGTCATCGAAATAGATCATCACGTTGCGCAGAAAAATCACCTCGAACTCACCGATCGGCGGCAGATCGTGGACAAGGTTTAACTGCCGGAACTGCACTTTCTTTCTGACATCCGGATCGATGATGAATGTCCCCTCCTGGGAGCCTATTCCCTTCAGGCAATACGAAAAGAGGTATGCAGAGGGTATCGAGCGTGCCCGCGACATAGGGTAATGCCCGGCAGCGGCTCGCTGCAGCATGCGCCGGCTCACATCCGAGGCGAGCACCTCCCACGGCGTGTCGCCGAGCGTGGCTGCCAGCGTCATGGCGATGCTGTACGGTTCCTCCCCGCTGGAACTCGCGGCGCTCCAGACCCGCATGAGCCCCGTCCGCTGCCGTTGCGGCGCGATGACGGTCTTCAGCAGATCGAAATGCCTGGGCTCGCGGAAGAAATGCGTTTCGTTGGTGGTCAGCAGGTCCAGCGCAATCTGGAGCTCGTCCGGCTGCGATCCGCCAAGCAGCAGCTCTACATAAGCGCCGTAGCTGTCGAGGCCGTAGTGCCTCACCCGCGGCGCGAGACGCCCCATGACGAGCGGCTTCTTTTGCGGCGACAGATTGATTCCCGCGGTCTCTCTGAGCCACGTCGCGATCCGATCGAAGTCGCCGCTCGTTATGTGCTGCACCGTGTTGGAACACGCCGCGTGCAGCATACGAGCCGGGTTCGCCGCAGGTGTTTGTGCGCCGAACGTCATGACGCGCTTATGCCGGGCGCACGACACGGCGCTCGACGGGCGCGCCTGCCTGCCCCGCCGCGCATGACGATGCGTCGGGCCGCGTCACTCGGTCGTCCGCGCTTGCGAAGAAAGCACCACCGGGTCGCCGAAATACGGCCCAAGGTTGTAACCATCGATGGCGCCGATGCTCCCGGTACTGTGCTGCGTGATCCGCATCTGCTTGCCTGCTGCAACCGCCTCGCGCTTGAGCAGAATCAGCAACTGGACTCCCGCCGTGTCGATCCTGTCCACCCGGGACAGGTCCACTTCGAGAATCTCGGATTTGACGAGGGCGGCAAGCAAAAGCGCCTTCGCCTCGGCGGCCTCGTATATCGTGAAGCTCGCGCCCAGCACCGCGCTGCACTCCGGGCCATTGCACTTCAACTCGATTGCCATGCCTTCTCCTTAGAGTCCCTAACATAATGAAGCGCGTGCTGCGCTGTCACGATTTTCGCTCAGGGCGCGAAGCGATCCGCAGCCAATATCGCGAATATTGGCAAGGTGAGCGACAAAGCCATGGGCGAAAACTCGTGCCAGCCCTTCGGGTTGCGGCCAGGATCGCGCCTAACTTTGTCGGCCGGCTTGTCGATATTCGCGATATCGACTGCGCCGCCCTTCGCGTCATCCACAATCCTGGCCGTAACGCACACGTGCCTCATCATGTTAGGGGCTCTTAACGAAACAGGATCAGTTTCGATACGGCATGCACGATCTGCTCCGCCCGAAACGGCTTCACGAGCCAGGCCCTGGCTCCGGCGAGCTGGCCTTCCAGCCTGCGCTGCTCGGCGGACTCGGTCGTAAGCATGATCACCGGGACGTAGCGATGCCGCGACGTCTTCTTGAGCTTCCGCAGAAATTCGATACCGTCCATCACCGGCATCCGCACATCGCATAAGACGAGATCGACCTGCCTGCAACCCAGTTGAAGCAGTGCGTCCGCCCCGTTTTCCGCCTCGACGACACTATAGTCCGCGGCTTCCAGCGTGGCCCTGACCGCCTCTCGCAGCGACGCAGAATCATCGACCACCATCACCGTACCGGCCATGGCCCTCTCCGCTCGACTTGCCCGTTATACGAATCCGCATTTCCCGCGCGCATATCGGGGGCTACCCCACGAGCTTGCGCACCGCGCCGACCAGCGCGTCCGGACTGAACGGCTTCACGATCCATCCGGTGGCCCCGGCGTCGCGCCCTGCCTGCTTCATCGTCGCGTTCGACTCCGTCGTAAGCATCAGAATCGGGGTGAACTTGAACGCAGGCATGGCCCGTACTTCCCGCACGAGCTCGATGCCGCTGCGGCCCGGCATGTTGACGTCGGCGATGATCAGGTCGAATTGCGCCTTGCCCACCGCATGCAGCGCCTCGTCGGCATTCGACGCCTCGCTCACTTCGTAGCCCTCGTCGCTCAGCGTGTACACCAGCAACTGCCGCATCGTCTCGGAATCATCAACGCTCAGGATCTTCGCCGCCATTTCCGTGCTCCTCAAAACAGTTCGACCTTGTTGCCGTCGCTCCCCGCGACGAAGCGAACGGACATCGCGTCGTTCAGCACCGGCAGCGCCGCATCGATGACATCGCCCGCCTCATCCCTCGCCTGATAGGATTCCTGCGCGACGGCGCGCAGCTCCTGTATGACCTTGCTGAGAACGGGCTGATGCACGCGCTCCAGCTTCTGCTGCGTAATATCCTGGAACTGCATGGCGACGATGACCTTGCCGATGTCCGTCCGGATATCCTTTCCCAGCCCGCCGATCTGCCCGAGCGCCGCTCGCACCTCTTTCGTCTTCTCCAGCATCGTCAGATTGAGCTGCGCCACTTCGACTTTCGCCGTGGCCGCCTCGCGCTCGGATTCGTCCGCGGAAGTGCGCATCGCCCGGTTGGTCGCGGCAAGTTGCGCCTTGATTCCTTCCAGAATATTGCGGATGCGCCGTGTGAGCTCGTGCGCATCGTCGCTGATCGTACGAATCTTGTCCGTCAGGCTGACTACGGTGTTCTGCTTTTCCGGCCCGTTGTCATTGCCCACGAGCACGGATGACTCGAGGGCGAGCTTGCTCGTCTGCCTCGCTATTGCGCGCAGCTCGTCCAGCAGCTCATCGACCTGGATCATCTGTCCGCGGACCTTCTTCTCGTATTCGTCGACCACGCCCGTCACTGCCGAAAACCTCACCATCCGCTCGGTCACGGCGTTGAGCTGCTCTTCGTAGGCATGGATGTAGTCGGTGAGCGAAAGCCAGCGCCCGAACTCCGTATCCGAGTGCTGCCCGGGGTCCTCCGATTTCAGAAGGCGCAGCGCGCAATCCATTTGCACGCCCGTCTTGCGCAGGATGTCCTTGAAGCTCGCCCCGATCTTGATCACCTCCTGCTGAATATGCGCCACCACGTCGGCTACGGCATGATGGGCTACCTTGAGGTCCGAGCTGAGGTCCTCAGACGCCTCGGACCAGCGACTTACCCGCTGTTGCATATCCGCCAGCATCCGTTCGGCATGCTCGCACCGCCGTCTCAGCGCTTCGTTCTCCGGGTTTTCGCCTCCCGCCGCCGCCAAGGGCAAGGCAGGCGCTGCCATTCCGCGTAATACAAGCAGCGCCGAGGGCACGAAGAGGGCCACGCTCAACACCGCCATCCAGTCCGGAACGAAGGCCACAATCCAGACCCACGGCAGGAGCATGATCGCCGCTGCGCGTATCGCTTTTCCCTGTCGCTGAAAGAACGACTGTGACAGACAGGCGGCATCGCAGGCATTCGCAATGGATGACGCAATCCCGGTCTCAGCCCTGTTTATTCCGCTCACGGTGTGCTCCATTGAGAAAGCGCAGCTCGTCCGTACCGATGTCAGAAGAGCTCGACATCGTTACCCTTGCCGGCGAAGGCAACAGCGGCCTGTACCGGCGGGATGCTCGCTGCGCCGGTGCGTCCATCGGCGGGATCGCGGCTGCCGGCCGCGTTGAGTGTCGGCGCCGTCCTCGTGCCGGTCCCGTCGGCCGGACCGACGAGCTGACTGGCCTCCTGTCTGAGATGGCACGATTCGGTTGCAACCGTGCGCAGCTCCTGTATCACGCGGTTGAGGACCGGCTGGTGCACCCGCTCGAGCCTCTGCTGCGTGATGTCCTGAAACTGCATCGCCACGACGATTCTTCCGATGTCCGCGTTTATCTCCTTGCCGAGCTTGTCGATGTCCTCGATTGCCGCCCGCGTGCCTTCGCCCGCAGCGGCCGCGCCGGCAACCGTACTCAGCAGCTTCATCGCAAGCTCTCTCTGCACCGCGGTCTTCTTCATCACGCCGCGAAACGCCGTGCCGATCGTGATGACGGCATCGTGGATATCGTCGATGACCGTCGCGACCTCGCCCCGCGCGAGCCGCAGCTCGCTTCCCGATTCCTCCGAGGTCGATGACCAGCGCCCCATGTGTTGGGACATGTTCACGATCAATGCTTCCGCCTGCTTTTCACGCAACGGCGCCTGCGGCTCTTCCGACGACGGGGAGAGCCGTATGACTGCGATTGCGGCAATAGCCGCGACCACCACCAGCACCAGAGTGGCGACAGGCGTCGATGGCAGCCGCGGAATCGCGATAATGCCGAGCAGGCACAGAAAGCGGACCGGGTGGTCCGCCGAAAATCTTAGTGCGCGGCTCACCACCTCAAGGCAGCCCCTGATCATGGTTCCTCCCGCGCTTCGATCGCCGGGTATCGCTGTGCGACGTCGCCCGCTTCGCCGCCGGCCAGCGACAGCAGCTTCTGCTCCGCGCCCGCCAGCGCCGCGAGCTCCTCGATGCACAGGACCTTTGCGGGATCGAGAATGATGACGAAGCTGTCGTCGATCTTCCCCATGCCGCTGATGAAGTCGTTCCTCAGCCTTGTGCCGAAGGACGGGGGCGGCTCGACATTCGCATCCGGTATTTCGACTACGGCGCTTACCGCGTCCACCATCACGCCGATGTCCTGCTGCTCGACGGCGTCCCCCTCGTGCAATTCGAGGATCACGATGCAGCTGCGCCGGCTCGCCTCGCTCGCATTCCTTCCGAACCGTGCGGCAAGGTCGATGACCGGCACCACGCGACCGCGCAGATTGATGACCCCGCGCACGAATGCAGGCGTGAGCGGAACCTCGGTCGGAGCGCGATACTGAATGATCTCCTTGATCACGGCGATGCGGATCGCGAGGGATTCACCGGCGACCGTAAAGGTGAGGTATTGGCGCGCCTGCCCGGCGGTGTCCACGTTCGTCGCCTGGCTGCGCTGCGCGTTGATCGATGTACCCATCATGTGTTCGCCCCCCCGGGCTTCAGGAAGCCCTTGAATTGGACACGCGCTCCGCCATCGACACCGGCGTCGTCAGCGACGATTCGCACAGGACGCCGCAGGTGCGGGTGTCGCGCCGTCAGAATTTGATGAACTCCTTCGCATGCACTGCATGGGCCATCATCGGAGCGCCGCCCGCCCCGGCAGCGTGTGCGGCAATATGCACTGTCGCATGGCCGCCGCCCCTGGCCGGCGATGCGGCGCGCGGCTTGTCCGCCTGCGCGCGTGTCACCGCGCCGTCCGCGCCGTCCACCTTGAAAAACCGCACGACCTGCTGAAGGCTCGCCGCCTGCCCGCTCATCTCCTCGGCCGTCGCGGCAAGCTCTTCCGAGGACGACGCATTCTGCTGCGTGATCTGATTGAGCTGAGACATGGCGGTGTTGATCTGGCCGACGCTGGCCGACTGCTCCTGGGACGCCGCTGCTATCTCCTGCACCAGGCCCGAGGTCTTCTGGATCGACGGAACCATCTCGCCGAGAAGCTTGCCCGCTTTTTCCGCCACCGCGACCGAGCTTCCCGCCATCTCGCCGATCTCCTGCGCGGCGACCTGGCTTCTTTCGGCGAGCTTTCGCACCTCGCCTGCCACCACCGCGAAGCCCTTTCCGTGCTCGCCCGCGCGCGCCGCCTCGATCGCCGCATTGAGCGCGAGAAGATTGGTCTGGTAGGCGATGTCATCGATGATGCCGATCTTCTTGGCGATCTCCTTCATCGCGCCCACCGTCTGCTCGACCGCCACGCCGCCTTCGGCGGCCTGCTTCGCCGCCTGCACGGCCATGCCCTCGGTCATCTTGGCGTTCTCGCCGTTTTGCGTGATGGAAGCGGTCATCTGCTCCACCGATGCCGACGTCTCTTCCACGCTCGCCGCCTGCTCGCTGGAGCCCTGGCTCATCGACTGCGCGGTTGCGCTCACCTCCTCGGAGGCCGAGGACAGCGCCTCGGCGCTCGCCCGAACCTCGCCGACGACCTGGTACAGCTTGCCCACCATCGATTTCATGGTGAACAGCAAGCTGCTGTTGTCGTTGCCCAGCGTGTTGACCTGTATGGCGAGGTCGCCTTCCGCCACGGCGCGGACGACTTCGGCCGCATAGCTCGGATCGCCGCCGAGTTGCCTGAGCACTCCGCGAATGATCCAGTAACCGAGTGAGCTGCCGATCACCAACGAGAGCAGCACGAGCATGGTGGACGCGAGGCGGGCATCCTGATATTTCTCCCTGGCCTCGTCACGAATAGCCGCCGTGCGTTTCTCGGTCTCCTTGATGATGGCGAGCGACATCCGGTCGATATGGTCGGTAGTCTTGCGGTCCAGGCCCCGCACCAGCTTGTCCGCGACATGAGCGCTGTCGGAAACGTTTCGATCAAGGCTCTTGATCGCCTCCAGGTATCTCGGGTAGATGCTGTCATGCTCCCGGATCACGTCGTCCAGGGGGCCGGTGTCCAGCTTGAGCGCGGCCATCATGGGCTTGAGCTTCTTGAATATCCCCTGCACCTCCGCCTGGCCGTTCCTGAACGCCGCGAAATACGTTTCGTAATCCTTGGTTTCGTGCCCGCGCAAAAGCAGGTTCTTCCACTCCTGCACCTGGATCTTGTATTTCACTTCCGCGTCGCGGATCGCGTTATTGGTCTCCATGAGCAAAATCATGGAGTCCAACGTCGAATTGAGACGCTCGTTGGATTGGCTGCCGCTATACAGACCCTGCATGCCGAGCACCACTGACAGGAGCAGCAGCGCGCCAACCAGAAAGCCCAGCTTGGTCGACAGTTTCATCGTGTTCGCCGAAGTTCTTAAGCCACTCATGGGTCACCTCTTCTGTTGCGTATCGATATATCGCGTGTTGTTGAATCGCGCGGACGCCGGCATATGTCTCAGGGCTGGACGCCGAGCTGATCGACGCGGCTGCCGGGCGACTTGCCGGGCGCCGTTTCGCCATACACGCCGGCCTCCCGTCCGACCGCCCGCTGCACCAGCGCCTGCACATCGAGGATCAGAGCCACTTCGCCGCTGCCGAGGATGGTGGATCCGCTGACGCCGGAGAGGCGCTCGAACAACCGCCCGAGGGGCTTGATAACGGTTTGAAATTCACCCAGCAGGGCGTCCACGACAAACCCCGCCCGCGCTCCTCCGTACTGCACCACCACGATGTTTTGCCGCCTGCCGGGCTCACCCTCGGCGGCGAATACGTCCCGCAAACGAAGCAACGGCAGCACTTCGCCCCTGAGGTTGATGTAGTTCCGGTTCGCGTTCTGCCGATCGCCGTTGTCGCGCAGCTCTATGCATTCCACCACCATCTCGAGCGGCACTACATAGGAGCAGGAGCCGACGCCGACGAGGAATCCGTCGATGATGGCGAGGGTGAGCGGCAAACGGATCGCTATCGTGCTGCCCACGCCTTCGACGCTCTCGATCCGCACACTGCCGCGCAGCGCCTCGACGTTGCGCCGAACCACGTCCATGCCGACGCCCCGGCCCGACACGTTCGTCACGGCGTCCGCAGTCGAAAATCCAGGCTCCATGACGAGAGCGAACACTTCGTGGTCGCTCAAGGCCTGTCTGCTCGCGTCGAATCCGCGCTCGATCGCGCGCTCCAGGATCCTGGCGCGATTCATGCCGTTGCCGTCATCGGCGATCTCGATGACGATGCTGCCCGTTTCGTGATAGGCGTTGAGCTGAATGCGCCCGCGGACGGGCTTCCCGCGTTCTGCGCGCACGGCGCGCGTCTCGATACCATGGTCGACTGCGTTGCGCACCAGGTGCATGAGCGGGTCGCTGATGCGCTCCACCATCGACTTGTCAAGCTCCGTTTCGGTGCCGCTCAGCAGGAGCTCCACGTCCTTGTCCAGCTCCCTGCCGAGGTCCCTCACCACGCGGCCGAAACGGTTGAACGTGTCCCGGATGGGCACCATACGCAGCCCGAGAGCGCGATCGCGGGCCTCCTCCACGAGCCGCGCCATATTGGCCGCCGCCTCGGTGGTCTCCGCGTCTCCCGCGCGCCGCGCCGCGAGGCTGGTACCGGCGCTGGCGATGACGAGCTCGCCGACCAGCGTAATCAGCTCATCGAGCTTGTCGGCGCGCACGCGCAGGAAACTGCCTTCGAGGGACCTGTGCTCGAGCGCGGCCTTTTGCCGGCTGAGGGCCGCATCGACGATTTCCTCCTGGAGCACGCCCTGTCCGACGAGAATCTCGCCGATCTTCCTGTTCGCCGCAGATTCCGCTGCAGCGGGCTCCGCCGCTTGCGTCGACTGTGCGGCAAGCCCTTCTCCGAGCTCGCGGCGCGTCAATGCGCCGCTTGCCACGAGAATCTCTCCAAGGCGCATATCACCCTCCGGAACGGATCTGATCAGATCGATGTAGTCCGAGATGCAGCTGTGCGGAGTCAGGATCCTGATAAAGCAATCGTCGCGAACGTAGTCGAATACCTGCTCGATCGCCTGCTTGGTGACGTCTCCGGCGAAATCGATCTCGACTCCCAGATAGCAGCACTCGGAATCCATTTCCGCGGCCTGCGGAATGCGGTCGATCAACGTGGTGAGCGAAACGATCTCGCCCATCGTCGCGAGGTACCGGATCAGCGAGAGAGGATCCATGCCATGGCGCAGGATCTGGAGCCCGAACCGCACGGAAATATGCCAGGCGGGACTTGCCACGCGCGGCACATCGACACGCTGGACCGCCGCCTCTTCCCGATGCACGGGCACCTTGGGAGTTTCCAGCGGCTGAAGCACGCCCAGCCGGTCGAGCAGCGCAGCGCCCTCGCCGTCGAGACCGGCGAACGCCGCGGGAGCGTCTTCGGCGCCTATGCAGTCGAGCAGGCCGCCCACATGATCGCAGCAGTCGAGAAGCAGGCCGACGACGCCGGGCGTCACTTCGACATTGCCGGTGCGCACTTCATGCAGCAGGCTTTCCATCGCGTGAGTGAAATCGACGATGGGCTCGCACGAGCACACGCCTGACGAGCCCTTGATCGTATGCGCCGCCCGGAAAGCCGTATTCAGCGCCTCATTGTCCGTCGGGACGTTCTCCAGCCTGAGCAGCGCGCTCTCCATCTCATGAAGCAGCTCCCGGCTTTCGCTGATGAACGTCTGCTGAACGTGTTCGAGCTTCATCGTCAACGCCTCTTCCGGCTCCTAGCGACGTGCCGCGCCCGCCGCCAATCGCGAACCATCGGAGCAGAATTGAATCTTCAACGCGGTGTCCCGGACGGTACGCAGCATCACACTGAGATTCGCCTTCGGGCGCGCCGCAACGACCAGCGAAGTGTTGGCGTCTGCCCGGACGAGCAACATCGATCCCATTTCCGCCTCCACGAGAACGAGTCCCGCGTGTCCTCGCTCCATCTCCGATGCCATCCGGTCGGCCAGCCCGGCCATGCCGGTGCAGAGCCTTGTGCAGGTCTCCGGATCCACGCTCGTCCCCGACACGGAAGCGATGACGACACCGTCCCTGCTCACGACTGCGGCCGCCTCGATCGCCTCGAGCGCATTGTTCATCCCGCGCAACAGTGCATTGAGGTACCGCCCCCGCCACTCCTGCGAAGGCAACGGACCCGTAACGGCGCTCATATCCATGGCACGATCACTCCCGATGTGCACTTCGGTCCGTCTGCTGTCCGGCGGACCTTACGTCGATCAGTGTTCGTCGCACGCACATTTGATTCATTTCGCAGTCACGACGGGCCTCAGCAGGCGCAGGTCGCGACAGACAGTGAGCAGCGTCGGAATGCCTTTCTCGTCGGCCCAACCCACGATTACGCGCTCGCCGCGCAGCACCGCGGTGACGACGAACGGCAGCGGAGAATCGTTCGAACTTGCCTTTTGTATGGTCTTTCGCTTTCTCACCCGTGCCTCCCTTGCGTCGTGTGCCATCGGGTGATGCCGCCCGGAATGGCTCGCTGCGGAGTTCAACGATGGAACGTGGTCCATGGCCGCGCCGCTCAGCCATCGCCGAACTCCTCCTTGATTTCCTCTATGCGGCGCCGATTGTCTGTAAGAGCAGCAGCACAGGCCGCATCCAGCCGGGTACCGGATATCCTCCGAATCTCGGTGAACGCATCGTCAATGGACCAGGCCGATTTGTAGGGCCTCCGGCTCGTCAAGGCGTCGAACACGTCCGCCGCGGCAACGATCCTTGCCTCTATCGGAATGCCAGCGCCCGACAGACCATGCGGATAGCCGGTTCCGTCCATCGCTTCGTGATGCAATTCGACGATGTTCCTCAGGACGGCGAGATGGAGGGCGCCGGCACCACCGAAATTGCATGCCACTCGCCCCACCAATTCGCCGCCGAGCGTGGTATGCGTCTTCATCGCGTCAAACTCCGCGGGCGAGAGCCGGCCGGGCTTCAGGAGGATGTGGTCCGGAATGCCGATCTTTCCGATATCGTGAAGCGGCGCGAACATCGCCAGCTGGTCGACGAACTCCGTGCTCAGGCTGTGGCTGTCCGAAAGGTGTGCCGCAATGAGCCACGCATACGCACCCATCCGGTCCTGGTGTGCGGCGGTCTCGTCGTCGCGCAGATGCGCCAGCTCGCGCACGGCCTGCACGGCGCCGATGAGCTTGTCCGCCGCGGCGAGATGGCTCGACACGGTGAGCGCAACGAGCTGGCTGTAAGGCTGGAGCCGATCGACGACGTCCGCGCTGAAAGCAGACGCGTGGTGCGAGCTGAAGAAGACATAGCCGGCGAGGGCCGAATCCTGGAAAAGCGGCAACGTGTAGCTGCTTTGGTATTCCGCTCGTCCAAACGCCGGATGAGCGCCGCTTGCGAGCGCGCCCTCCGGGCTGCGCTGTATCACGCGCGCAATGCGTTTGTCGGCGAGCTCACGAAGCGCGGGGCACTGATCGAGCGGGAATTGGATGTGCAGCAGCGGACGTTCCGCGCCGACGCTATCCTCCATGCTGCGCAGCGTGCGAGTGCGCTCGCTGTAACGCACGACGGTTATGCACGAGATGGAGGGAAACGATCGGCGCAGCACGGCATGCAGAATCTCGAGCTTCGTCCCGAGAGGCACGCTCTGCTGCAGGGCGAACAGCTCGTCCTCGTAATGCAGCACCTGCTCGCGCGATGACAACGACACCTCGAATGTCGACGGCTCCGACGACGTGGCGTCGCCATCGCATTCGATAGATGAACAATCCATGATGCCCCCTGATCCTGTCTTTTCTTGACGTCGCAAGCGTCGTCTATTTGTCGTTGCGCAACGACTTTACGTCGCGTATGACTGCGTCATGAGGAACTATTACCGCTCACAAAAGAATAGTGCGTCGGAATTATCGCCGGCACTTTGATGAGACACTCTATTCACACATTGCGTACTTGTTCGGTAACGGTGTGTAACGGCGCGAGTCCGATTGATGCTGCTGTCGCGCACGTCGACACGCGATCGCTGCGCTGCGTACTAACGTGCGTTGAGTCCCGTCACGATGCGTCACGCGCGCGAGCCACGCGTGGCGCATTCTGCCGAAATGACTGCAGCGTATTTGGAGTGAGGGTGACGGGCGTGACGCGCGTGAAGCGAGGCGAGCGATCGACGAGCTCGATCAATCGCACATCAGCGGGTGCTTCGGACGACGCATTGCGGTGAGTAGGAATGGGCCATAGCTTCCGTTACCGCCTGTCCGGAAGGTCTCGTCCTTATGGCTATGCAGGCTTGCGCGCGCGCTTCCACGCGCGCATGTCGAATTCATACGCCTCACGCCCGTGCACGCGATGCCATACCGCGTACTCGCGGGTGACGGTGAGCTGCCAGGTCTGCGCGGGCGCGGTGGGACGCCGCGACGAGAACGCATCCGGGGTCAGCACCGCGCCGCAACGTCCCGGCTCGGGGTCGCGCACCGAGCGATAGCGGATGACGGCGACGGCCGCATCGCGTGCGGCACGCGCAAGTGCCTGGCACGCGGCATAGTCGTGCGGATCGGCCCACCATTTCGCGTCACGCGCGAACGCCTTGCGCTCGAGATCGATCGCGCGCGCCTTCACGCTTGCCTGGAACACCGTCTGCGGCGCCGGGCCGAGCACGGCAAGGCCTGCGCTGTCGCTCAGGAAGCGCCAGCGCCAGTAGCCCAGCTCCGCGCACGCCGTGCGTATGCTCTCCGCGCCGTAGAAGATGCCGGGATCGCCCACCGCGCGAAAGCGCGAAGGGAAGGGCGAGGGATAGCGAAACGGGGTGAACAACAGGTAGTCGAGCTTCGCGGCGGCCAGCGGAACGGCCGGCTTGGTGGCTTCGAGGATTTCTTCGAGCGCCTCCTGCTCGGCGAGGCTGTCGACCAGTCGCATGGTCGATACGACGTGCTGCGCCTCCACGGCGCGCCACAGGTCGACGGCGGCGGGCGCCGCCTTAGCTGCGACCGCGTGCGGCGTCCAGGTACTGAACGACACGAACCAGGCCTTCGGCTTTCGGAATGAGCTTGCGCGGGATGCCGCCCAGGCCCGCGTTCTCGCTGTTGAGCCAGGCGCGCGCCTGCGCTTCGTTGGAGCCGACCAGCGCGTCGAGCGAGCGGAACAGCCGCACGAACAATGCCGCCAGCTCCCAGGTCTTCTGCTCCGGCGCGAGCAGATAGTCGCCGGAGGCGATGCGCGACACGGTGGCGCGGCTCACGCCGAGTATCGGCGCAAGCTCCGCCTGCGTGAGCCCGAGCAGCCCGGCGGCGCGCAGCGTGGCCTTGGCGAGCGTTCGGGCTTTGAGCGCATCGGGTGCGATTTGCGCTGCGGTCATCGTAAGCTCCGGTTTCTATAGCAATGATATGGCTAATACATTGCTATTGCAACGCGCGGTGTACGCGACCGCCGTCGAACTTTCCCGCTCGCGGGCAATCGAATACTCTGCCTCTTTGCCGCCCCACACCACCCGAACATGCTGCCCGCCGACTTCCATCCCGCCGTCCGCCAATGGTGGGACACCCGTTTCGCCGAAGGCGAGGCTGCCGCGCGCCGTGTACTCGCGCCGACGCAGGCGCAGTCGGAGGGCTGGGCGGCCATACGCCGGGGCGAAGACACGCTCATCGCCGCGCCGACGGGTTCGGGGAAGACGCTGGCCGCTTTTCTCACCGCCATCGACCAGCTCTTCCGCCAAGGCATGACGCGCGGTGAGCTGGCTGATGAAGTGCGGGTGATCTACGTCTCCCCGTTGAAGGCGCTCTCGGCCGATATCCACAAGAACCTTGCCGAGCCACGGCGGGAAATCCGCCGCATTGCGGGGGAACTGGGCTATCCGCCGGTGCGCGTAACGGCAGCAGTGCGCAGCGGCGATACGCCGAGCAAGGACCGCGCGGCCATGCTGCGCACGCCGCCGCACATTCTCGTCACCACGCCTGAATCTCTGTACCTGCTGCTCACCGCGAAAAAGTCCCGCGACATGCTGAAGACGGCACAGGTGGTGATCGTCGACGAGATCCACGCAGTGCTCGAATCGCGTCGCGGCGCGCATCTTGCGCTGTCGCTCGAACGCCTCGATCATGCGTGCGGCCGCCGGCTGCAGCGCATCGGGCTGTCGGCGACGCAAAAGCCGATCGGGGAGGTCGCGCAGTTTCTCGTCGGCAGCGAGCGCGCGGGCCGCTGCACCATCGTGGATCGCGGACACCAGCGCCACATCGATCTCGCGCTCGAAATCCCCGGCTCGCCGCTGGAAGCGGTGATGTCGAAGGAAGTATGGGAAGAGAACTACCGGCGGCTCGTCGAGCTCATCGGGCAGCACCGCACCACGCTCATCATGGTGAACACGCGCCGGCTCGCCGAGCGCATGGCGCACCACCTCACGGAAAAGCTCGGCGCGGAGCACGTCGCCGCGCACCACGGCAGCCTCTCGAAGGACGTGAGGCTGGACGCGGAGGCGCGGCTGCGCGAAGGCAAGCTGAAAGTTCTCGTGTCGACCGCATCGCTGGAGCTCGGCATCGACATCGGCCACGTCGATCTCGTGTGCCAGATCTCTTCGCCCAACCGCATTGCCACGCTGCTGCAGCGGGTCGGCCGCTCGGGCCACACGGTGCGCGGGACGCCGAAAGGCCGCGTGTTCCCGCTTACGCGCGACGATCTCGTCGAATGCGCGGCGATGATACGCGCGGCGCACGATGGCGAGCTCGACCTCGTCGCCATCCCTGAGAAGCCGCTCGACGTGCTGGCGCAGCAGATCGTCGCCGAGAGCGCGTCCCACGACTGGGACGAGCAGGCGCTGTTCGACCTCGTGCGCAAGGCCTATCCGTATCGCGGCCTCACGCGCGAGGAGTTCGACCAGGTCGTCGACATGCTCGCGCACGGCTACACCACGCGGCGCGGGCGACGCGCGGCGCTGATCCATTACGACGCGGTCAATCGCAAGATCCGCGCGCGGCGCGGCTCGCGCATGATCGCCATCCTCTCCGGCGGCGCGATACCGGAAGTGTTCGACTATCGCGTGCTGCTCGAGCCGGAAGGCACGTTCATCGGCACGCTCAACGAAGACTTCGCGGTCGAATCGCTCGCGGGCGACGTCTTCCAGCTCGGCAACGCCTCGTGGCGCATCGTGCAGGTCGGCAAAGGGGTGGTGCGCGTCGCAAGCGCCGAAGGACAGCCGCCGTCCATGCCGTTCTGGCTCGGCGAAGCGCCCGCGCGCAGCAACGAAGTCAGCGCCGCCGGCTCGCGTCTGCGCGGGGGCGTGGACGCGCTGCTGCCCGGGCCGGAAGCGCCGCACAGCACCGGCGAGCTCGAGCCCGCGATCGACTGGCTCATGGAGCGTTACGCGCTGCAGCGCCCGGCCGCCGAGCAGATCGCGGCTTATCTCGCCGAGGGAAAACGCGCGCTCGGCGTGGTGCCGACGACGGCAACGATAGCGCTGGAGCGCTTCTTCGACGAGTCGGGCGGCATGCAGCTCGTGCTGCACGCCCCGTACGGCAGCCGCGTCAACCGCGCGTGGGGCCTCGCGCTGCGCAAGAAGTTCTGCCAGAGCTTCAACTTCGAGCTGCAGGCTGCGGCGACCGAGGAAGGCGTGATTCTTTCGCTGGGCGAAGCGCATTCGTTCGCGCTCGAGGAGGTGTTTCGCTATCTCCATCCGAACACCGTGCGCGAAACACTCGTGCAGGCGGTGCTTGCTTCCCCCATCTTCGAGACGCGCTGGCGCTGGACCACGACGCTCGCGCTCGCCGTGCCGCGCAATCGCAACGGCGTGCGCCTGCCCGGTCAGCTGCAGCGCATGTACGCGGAAGACCTGCTGCAGGGCGTGTTTCCCGATGCCGTTGCCTGCCAGGACAATCTGAACGGCGTTCGCGAAGTCCCGGACCATCCGCTGGTGAACCAGGCGCTGCGCGACTGCCTGGAAGAGGCGATGGATCTGCCGCAGCTCACGGAAATCCTGAAGCGCATCGCGAACGGCGAAGTGGCCTGCGTCGCGAAGGATACGCCGGAGCCGTCGGTGTTCTGCTACGAGCTGCTCAATTCCGCCGTGTATACCTTCCTCGACGATGCGCCCATCGAGGAGCGGCGCACGCAGGCGGTGTACACGCGCCGCGCCACCGAGCCGCGCGATGCCGACGATCTTGGCGCGCTGGATCCCGCCGCGATACAGCGCGTGCGCGAGGAAGCGTGGCCGACGGCAGACACGCCCGACGAGCTGCAGGACGCGCTGATCCTCGCCGGCTACATCCTTCCGCACGAAGCGGCGCCCGATTGGCGGCCGCTGCTCGACGCGCTGATCGCGCACGGCCGCGCGATCGACACCGGCACGCACTGGGTGGCCATAGAGCGCCACGAAGAATTCAACGCGCTGCCGCCGCAGCGGGTGCAGCCTGAGATACCGGAGCGCATACGCAAAGCGTGGACGGCGCAGGACGCAGCTCGCGAGCTGGTACGCAGCCGCATGGAAGTCATCGGCCCGGTCACCGCGGCACAGCTCGCGGCGTCGCTGCCCGGCGTCGATCCGCGCCTGATCGAGCAGGCGCTGCTCGCACTCGAAACCGAAGGCCGCATGCTGCGCGGACGGTTCACGGCGAGCGAGGCCGCGCTCGAATGGTGCGACCGGCGGCTGCTCGCGCGCATACACCGCTACACGCTCAACCGCCTGCGCGCCGAGATCGAGCCCGTCACGGCAGCCGACCACATGCGCTTCCTGCTGCACTGGCAGCACATCGCAGGCGACGATCGCATGAACGGCATGGAAGGCCTTGCCGCCGTCATCGGGCAGCTCGATGGCTACGAAGTGCCTGCGGTCGCGTGGGAGCACGATGTGCTGCCGGCGCGCGTCGGCGATTACGACTCCAGCTATCTCGACATGCTATGCCTGTCCGGTCGCGTCGCGTGGGGCCGCCTGACGCCCATGGACGGTCCGGTGAAATCTCCGCTGCGCTCGTCGCCGATGGCGCTGATGGTGCGCGAGCATGCGGCGCTGTGGCGCATCGCCGGGGAAGCGCACGTGGACCTGCTGAGCTCGGATGCGCGCGCGGTGCACGAAGTGCTCGCAGCGCGCGGCGCCTCGTTTTTCCACGAGCTGGTCGCCATCACCAGACGCCTGCGCACACAGGTCGAGCGCGCGCTGGGCGAGCTCGCCAGCGCAGGTCTCGTGACCGCCGACAGCTACAGCGGGCTGCGCGCGCTGCTCGTGCCCGAGGACAAGAAGAAGGACTATGCCGGCCGGCGCCGCGGTTCCATGTACGGCGTGGATACAGCGGGCCGCTGGTCTTTGCTCCAGTCCGTCGAATGCGGCAACGAGCGCACCGAAGCCGTTGCCCGCACCTTGCTCAAGCGCTACGGCGTGGTGTTCCGCGCTCTGCTTGCGCGCGAGACGCGCATGCCGACCTGGCGCGAGCTGGCGATGGTGTACCGCCGGCTGGAAGCGCGCGGCGAGATTCGCGGCGGCCGTTTCGCGGCAGGCTTCGGCGGCGAGCAATTCGCGCTGCCCGAAGCGGTCGGGCGGCTGCGCGCCGTGCGCAAGCAGGAGAAATCGGGCGAGATGATCGTGCTGTCCGCGGCCGATCCGCTGAACCTCGTCGGCATCGTGACGCCCGACGCGCGCGTCACCGCCATCTCGCGCAACCGCGTCCTGTTTCGCGATGGCGTGGCGATCGCGGCGCTCGAAGGCAGCGCGCTGCGCCGGCTCGCCGCATCGGACGTCGATGACGCGACGTTGCGCTCCCTGCTCGTGCGCCGCGGGAATGCACGCGCCCTGAAGCCCTACTTCCGCGTGCCGACCAGGCGGGAGATGGAGATGATGCACCGGCGCCGCTCAGCGGCGAACGACGAAGGCGATCGGACGACAGAAAAATCCGAAGATTTACCACTAAGGACACAAAGGACGCCAAGGAAGACAGTGACATGAATGCATATCGGGAAATGTAATCACCCGTGGCATAATCTACACGCCACCATGTGTACGCCCTGGCGGTAATGCTTTTGTGTTTTTCCGCCGTGTTCTTGCGTGACCTCCGTGGTGCACGCTTCGTTCTTCTAGCCTGTGCATCCAGTAAACGTATCCCATGCACCACAAGATCACCGCTCTGGGAAAAGCTATTGTCGTTCCTTGGTGTCCTTTGTGTCCTTGGTGGTAACGCTTTTTCTTGTTGTCCGTGTGCTCCGGTCCGTGCGTTCTAAGTCTGCTCCAGCTCCGCCAGCAGCAGCCGCGCCGACATGCTCAGCGTGTCGAGCTCGCGCGTGCAGAGGTTGAGCGGGTATTGCGCCCAGCTGTCCGCCAGCGCGAGGCAGCGCAGGCCCAGCGCCTTCGCATGCGGCGCGGCGCAGTGCTCGGGCAGCACGCCGAGCCCGAGGCCGGAGGCGACCATGGACCGCAGCGCCTCGAAGCTCGTCACGCGCAATCGATGCTGCAGCGACAGGCCGCGCTCCGCCGCCATGCGGTTGAGCAGATTGCCGATCGCGCTCGATTCCGCAAGGCTCACGAAGTCGTAGCCCGCCGCGTCGTCCAGCGTCACGCTGCGTCTTGCGGCAAGCGGATGGTCCCTGGGCGCGATGACGACGAGCTTCACCTGGCGATACGGACGGACGACGAGACCTTCGGCCGGGATGTGCGGGGCGTAGATTCCGATGTCGGCATCGCCTTCCGCCACCGCGCGCACCACGTCCACGCTGTGCCGCTCTTCCAGATCGATCTCCACCCGGGGATAGCGCTGCAGGTACGCTTTCAGCTGCGCCGGAAGCTCGGCCGCAAGCCCCGACGGGTTCGCGAGGATGCGCACGCGCCCGCGCGTGCCTTTGGCGTATTCGCTCAGCCTGCTTTGCGCGCGTTCCAGGAGACCGAGGACGCTGCGCACGTCCGCGGCGAGAGCGGCGCCGGCCGCGGTCGGCCGTATGCCGGCGCTGTGGCGCTCCAGCAAACGCACGTCGAGCGCCTCCTCGAGCTCGGCGATGCGCTTGCTGATTGCCGGGGCCGTGATGTGCTCGCGCTCCGCCGCCTTGGCCATGCTCGATTCCTCGACGGCCGCGAGGAACAGCTTGAGCGTGGTGAGATCCAGTCGCATGGGGCGACGTTAGCACGGAAAGCCGCGCACTTCACCATTCGTCATGGCCCGCATGAGCAGACGTTAACGCACGCGCCGCCGCAATCTGGCACACTCGTGCGTTCTCGTGAGGAGTCTTCCATGGAAAGCAAAGTCGTCCTGTTCACCAAGCCCGGGTGAAGCAGCTGTCTCAAGGCGAAGGAGTTTCTTTCGCGGTCCGGCATCGAGTTCGAAGTGGTCAACGTGATGGGCGATCCGTCGGGGATGGAGCGCCTCATGAAGTTCGGCGTGCGTAACGTCCCCGTCGTCGCGAGGGGCGACAAGTTCGTTTTCGGCCAGGTGCTCAAGGACGTCGCCGAGCTCGTGGGCGTGCGCGCTCCCGGCGATGCTGGCCTCACGCCGGCGCAGTTCGTCGCCAAGTGGCTTGTGGTGCTCGACGCGGCGCAACGCTACGTGCGGCAGCTGCCCGACGACAGAATGGAGCAGCGGGCGATCGCCAACCGCGACCGCTCGATACGCTATCTCGCCTTTCACGTCTTTCGCATCGCCGAAGCGTTCCTCGAAGTCACGGAAGGCGGCGAGATGACGGTCGAACGTCCGAACGTGCCGCCGGGCGACGACGTGCGCGTGGGCGCAGACATGGCGCGTTACGGCGCCGGCGTGCGGCAACGAGTCGAGCAATGGTGGAATGCGACCGACGACAAGGCGTGCGAAAAACGCGTGGCCACCTATTACGGCATGCAGCCGCTGCGCGACGTGCTCGAGCGCTGCGCGTGGCACTCGGCGCAGCACGTGCGGCAGCTGATCGCGCTGCTCGACGGCTGGGGTATTGCCGTCGACGGCCGCATTACGGACGCGGACCTCGCAGGACTGCCTCTTCCTAAGGGGATCTGGGAATAGAATTGCGGCTACAGCAAAGGTGAAAATCCATAGACAGGATTTACAGGATTCACAGGATTACACGCGAGGTCCTTTAACGCTTTCCTGTTTATCCTGAAAAATCCTGTTCATGCTGTCCGTGTTTAGCTTTTGCCGTTCGGGAGAAGAACAATGAACCGCGCGTTGACATCAGGGAGTGGCGCATGAACCGCGCGCTGAAAATCGGCGTATTGAACGGCGACGACATCGGGCTCGAAGTCGTGCCGGAAACCGTCAAGGTGATGAAGAAGGCCGCGGCGAAAGCGGGCTGCCCGATCGAGTGGTTTCCGCTTCCGATAGGACGGAAGGCGTTCGACGAGCTGGGCTACACGCTGCCGCCCGGCACGCTGGAGAAGCTCGACACGTACGACGGCTGGGTGCTCGGTCCGATCGGCCACCAGGCGTATCCGAAGGGCCAGCCCAACTGCATCAATCCGCATCCGATACTGCGCAAGCACTACGACCTGTTCGCGAACGTGCGCCCGGCAAAGTCGTATCCGGGCCTGCCCGCGCTGTACAAGGACGTCGATCTCATCATCGTGCGCGAGAACAACGAAGGGATGCCGCCGGACCGCAACGTCTACATGGGCAACGGGGAATTTCGTCCTACGCCCGACATGACGATAGGCATACGCATCATCACGCGCCAGGGCTCGGCCAAGGTCGCGCGCGCGGCGTTCGAGCTCGCGCGCACGCGTCCGCGCAGGAAGCTCACCTCGGTGCACAAAGACACGGTGTTCAAGCTCGCGTGCGGCATGTTCGCCGAGGAATGCCGCAAGCTCGCGAAGGAGTATCCGGACGTCGCGTACGACGAAGTGCTGGTGGACACCTTCGGCATGAAGCTCGTCATGAAGCCGCAGCAGTTCGACGTCGTCGTCACCACCAACACTTTCGGCGACATCCTGTCCGATGTCGCTGCCGGTCTCGTCGGCGGCCTGGGGCTCGCCGCCGGTCTTTCCGCAGGTCCCGACAAGGCGATGGCCCAGGCCACGCACGGCTCGGCGCCCGACATCGCGGGCAAGGGCCTTGCCAATCCCTACGCCATGATCATGTCCGGCCAGATGCTCATGGAGTGGCTGGGCCACAAGCACGGCGAGCCGCGCGCGGTGGAAGCGGCCCGGCTGATGGAGCGCGCCGTCGAGCAGGTGATCCGCGAAGCGAAAGTGCTGACGCCCGACCTCGGCGGCAAGGCGACCACATCCCGGATGGGTGACGCGATCGCTGCAGCAGTTTAAGGCGCCCCTACCCGCCAGTCTGATTCTCGGCCCGCGCGGCGGCAACGCCTGCGCGGCGGCAAACGCCCGCCTGTAGAATCGACAAAAGCGGCGTCTCCGCCGGAGGAGTGAGCATGGGGCGATTCGGGCTGTACGGATGCATGGCGCTGCTGATCACGGGCAGCGCCTGGGCGCAGCAGTGGCCGGCCAGGCCGCTGCGGGTCGTCGTGCCCTTCACCGCGGGCAGCGCCACCGATGCGGTGGGGCGCATCGTATCGGAGCGCCTCTCGCTGCAGGTCGGCCAGCCGGTGGTGGTGGAGAACCGTCCCGGCGCCGGCAGCACCATAGGCATGACGCTGGTCGCCAAAGCAGAGCCCGACGGCTATACGCTGCTGGTCAATTCCTCGTCCCACACGGTCACGCCGACGACGTATCCCGCGGTCGCAAAAGACACCGCGCGCGAATTCTCCGGCATCACGCCGCTCGCGGGCCTGCCCAACGTGCTGGTGATCGCGCCGTCGAAAGGACTGCGCTCGGTGAAAGACCTGGTCGCCGCAGCGAAGGCGCGACCCGGCACGATGACCTACGCGTCCGCCGGCGCAGGCAGCGCGACCCAGCTCAACGCCGAGCGCTTCCGGCTGGGCGCGGGCTTCGAGGGTGTGCACGTGCCGTACAAAGGCACGCCGGAAGCGCTCACCGAAATTCTCACCGGCCGCGTCGACTTCTATTTCTGCCCGGTGATCTCGGTGCTGCCGCTGATCAAGGACGGGCGGCTGCTTGCGCTCGCCGTCGGCAGCAGCAAGCGCGCTTCTTCGCTGCCCGACGTGCCGACGACGCTGGAAGCGGGCATACCCAATTCGGACTACAACTTCTGGGTCGGCATGTTCGTGCCCTCGCGCGTCTCGCGGGCGGTGGTCACGCGATTGCACGAGCAGGCGATGCGCGCGCTGCAGACCCCCGACGTGCGTGAGCGCATGGCCAAGCTCGGCGCCGAAGACATGCGCATGACGCCCGCGGACTTCGACGCGTACATCCGCAAGGAAATCCAGGTCAACGCCGTGCTGGTGAAAGCCGCCGCGATACAAGTGAACTGAGGCAGCGCCACATCATGCGTATCGCTCATCTTTGTTTCGCCGCAGCAGCCGCCATCGCCACGCACGCGCCCGACGCCGCGGCGCAATCCTATCCGACCCGGCCCGTGCGTCTCGTCGTCCCGCAAAGCGCCGGCGGCTCCACCGACCTCGTCGCGCGTCCGCTCTCGCAACGGCTCTCCGAAGTGCTCCGTCAACAAGTCGTCGTGGATAATCGCCCGGGCGCCGGCAGCACCATAGGCACCGATCTCGTCGCGAAAGCCGCGCCGGACGGACATACGCTGCTCGCTGTAGCCGCGTCGTTCACGATGAGCCCCGCCCTCTATAAGAGCCTGCCGTTCGATCCGGTGCGTGATTTCTCGGCGGTCAGCGAGCTCTCGGCACTGCCCAACGTCCTGGTCGTCAACCCTTCGCTGCCGGTGACGACGCTGAAAGAGCTGATCGCGCTCGCGAAGTCGCGGCCCGGACAGATCAATCATGGCTCGAGCGGCGTCGCCACCGGCACCCACATGTCGATGGAGCTGCTGAAGCACCTGACCGGCATGAAAATGGTCCACGTGCCGTACAAAGGCGGCGCACCGTCGGTGACCGCCCTGCTGAGCAACGAAGTACAAGTCACGTTCGCGACCATCTCCACCGCGCTGCCCCACGTGAAGAGCGGGCGGTTGCGCGCGCTCGCCGTGTCCACCGCGAAGCGGTCCATTGCCGTGCCGGACGTGCCGACGATCGCAGAATCCGGCGTGCCCGGTTACGACTACTCGTCGTGGATAGGACTGCTTGCGCCGGCAAAGACGCTGCATGCCATCGTGAACACGCTTTCTCGCGAGTCCGCGCGCATCGTGCAGACGCCCGAGATTCGCAAAGTCCTCGCGCTCGAAGGATCGGAGCCGATCGGCAGCACGCCGGAAGCATTCTCCGCGCTCATCCGCACGGAAGTCGCACGCTGGAAACAGGTGGCGCAATCGGCGGGGATACAAGCAGACTAGAAGTTATCTCAAAAACGAACTGCAGGTGCAACCGCCGATGAACGCCGATGAACACAGATAGTGCGGCGATTGCGTCCTCCTAACATCGGCGTTTATCTGCGTCTATCGGCGGTTACAGGGGTTTTTGAGACGGCTTGTAGCCTGTGAGGAGTCAGGAGTGAAGAGTAAGACCGAGCGGTTTCGCGCCTCCCACCTCCCGCCTCCCGCCTCACCGTTCATTGGAGCGTAGCGAAATGAAGCACTACACCGACCTGCACGAGCATCTTGCCGCGCTCGACCGCGCCGGACTGCTGATCACGGTGAACCGCCCGATCAACAAGGACACGGAGCTGCATCCGCTGGTACGCTGGCAGTTCCGCGGCGGCATCGAAGAGCGCGACCGCAAGGCGTTCCTCTTCAACAACGTGATCGACGGCAAAGGCCGCAAGTACGATATCCCGGTCGTGGTGGGCGCGCTGGCGGCAAGCCGCGAGATCTACCGCATCGGCATGGGCTGCGAGCTCGACCAGATCAACCAGACGTGGACACGTGCGGCGAACAATCCCATCCCGCCGCGCGTGGTGGAAAACGCGCCGTGCCATGAAATCGTGATCATGGGCGACGACCTCGACAAGCCCGGCAACGGCCTCGACGGCATACCGGTGCCGATCTCGACGCCCGGCTGGGACATCTCCCCCTACACCACGCTGTCGCAGTACATCACCAAGGATCCCGAGACCGGCGTGCAGAACATGGGCATCTACCGCGGCCAGGTGAAAGCGCCGCGCAGGCTCGGCATGAATCCGTCGCTCGAGCTGCGTCCAGGCATATTCATCCACTGGGAAAAAGCGAAGGCGCGCGGACAGAAGCTTCCCGCGGCGGTCGTCCTCGGCTGCCCGCCGTGCATCGCCTTCACCTCGGCGCAGAAGCTGCCCGAGACGGTCGACGAGTTGTATGTCGCCGGCGGCCTGGTCGGCGCGCCGGTCAACGTGGTGAAGGCCAAGACCGTCGATCTCCTGGTGCCCGCGGAAGCCGAGATCGTCATCGAAGGCTATATCGACACCGAATATCTCGAACCCGAAGCGCCCTTCGGCGAATCGCACGGCCACGTGAACCTGCAGGAGTACAACGCGTTCATGGACATCACGTGCATCACGCGCCGCAAGAACGCCATCCTCACGTCCATCATCTCCCAGGTGACGCCGAGCGAGTCGAGCCTGATCAAGCGCGTCGCGCTCGAGCCGCTGTTCCTGGAGCACCTGCGCAAGAATCTCGGCATCCAGGGCGTGAAACGCGTGTCCATGCACGAGCCGCTCACCAACCTGCGCAAGGTGCTGGTGCTGATCATGGATCGCAAGACGCCGACGACCGAGATCTGGCGCGCGCTGTACGGCGCGACCGCGCTGCATCGCGCTGCAGGGAAGTACGTGATCGCAGTGAACGAGGACATCGATCCGGACAACGCGGATGCGCTGCTGTGGGCGATGTCGTACCGCGCCAATCCCGCGCTTGATATCCAGATCCTGCACCACAAGGACCAGGGCCACGGCCCGCGCAGCAAGAGGAACGGCGGCCAGGACGCCTCGGTGCTGATCGACGCCACGCTCAAGGAAAATTTCCCGCCGATCTCGCTGCCCAAGCGTGAGTACATGGAGAATGCGAAGAAGATCTGGGAAGAGCTCGGGCTGCCCGCGCTCAAGCCGCAGACGCCGTGGTTCGGCTACTCGCTCGGCGAATGGTCGGAGGACCTCGACCGTGCGGCGGAGCGCGCCGTGCGCAGCGAATACTTCGTGACCGGCGAGGAAATCGTCAAGCGCCGGCGCAAGGACGTGCACATGAACACGGAGGTGCGCGACGTCGCGGCCGGGAAGAAGTCTTCGGAACACTGAGGCAAAAAGCGACAGCCACAGAGAGCACAGAGGACACAGAGTAAGAGCAATAGACCCGCGGTTCCGGCTCCTTTCACGTTCTGGTCTTGATTCTTCTCTGTGATCTCTGTGATCTCTGTGATCTCTGTGGCGAATTAAAGGTCTTTACCATGGCAGACAACCAACGCGGCTACCCCGACCTTCACGAGCATCTCGACGAGCTGAAGAAACGCGGGCTGCTCACCGTCGTCGATCGCGCGATCGACAAGGATGCCGAATTGCACCCGCTGGTGCGCTGGCAATTCGTCGGCGGCATGCCGGAGCGCGAACGCAAGGCGTTTCTCTTCACCAACATCGTCGACGGCCAGGGGCGCCGGTATTCGATGCCTGTGGTGGTCGGCGCGCTCGCGGCGAATCGCGAGATCTACAGCGTCGGCATGGGCGCGCCGGTCGAAAAGATACAGGCCAAGTGGGACCACGCCATCGCCCACCCGGTGCCGCCGCGCGTGGTGACGAAAGCGCCGTGCCAGGACGTGGTGCTGCAAGGCAAGGACCTGCTCGGCGCGGGCAACGGACTCGACCGGCTGCCGATCCCGATTTCGACGCCCGGCTTCGACAGCGCGCCCACGCTCACCGCGACCAACGTCGTGACGCGCGATCCCGAAACCGGCGTGCAGAACATGGGCACTTACCGCGCGGCGCTCAAGGCGACCGATCGCCTCGTCGTGCGCATGGCCACGCGAGTCGGCGGCGCGGGTGGCTACCTGCATTATCAGAAACACCAGGCGCGCGGCGACAAGACCATGCCGTGCGCGATCGTGCTCGGGTGCCCGCCGTACGTCGCGTTCATGGGGCCGCAGAAGCTGCCGATCGGCGTGGACGAGCTCGACGTCGCGGGCGGGCTTGCCGGCGCGCCGATCAATGTCGTCAAAGCGAAGACCGTCGATCTCATGGTGCCGGCGGAAGCGGAGATCGTCATCGAAGGTCTCATCGATACCGAATACTGCGAGCCGGAAGCGCCGTTCGGCGAGTCGCACGGCCACGTCGCGCTCGAAGAATTCAACATGCCGATGCGCGTCACCGCCATTACGCATCGCAAAAACCCCGTGATCCCGTCTTACATCAGCCAGGTCGCGCCGAGCGAGTCGAGCGTCATCAAGCGCGTGGCTTACGAGCCGCTGTTTCTCGCGCACCTGCGCGACGCGCTCGGCGTGCGCGGCGTCAAGCGCGTCACGCTGCACGAGCCGCTGACCGGGCTGCTGCGCGTCACCATGATCACCTACGCGAAAGGCACGCCGAAAACCGAAGTGTGGCGCGGCCTCTACGGCGCTGCGTACTTCAAAGGCGACTGCGGCAAGATCTGCATCGCGGTGAACGAGGACATCGATCCGGACAATGCCGACGCCCTGCTATGGGCGATGGCGTACCGCATGAACCCCACGCAGGACGTGCAGGTGCTCGCTCACCGCGGCCAGGGCCACGGCCCCAAGCGCGAGCACGACCAGGAAGAGGATTCCACGCTGCTCATGGACGCAACCATGAAAGGTGACATGCCGCCGCTCGCGCTGCCGAAGCAGGAATACATGGAACGCGCGAAAGCGATCTGGGACGAGCTCGGCCTGCCGGCGCTGCGTCCGCAGCCGCCGTGGTTCGGCTACTCGCTCGGCGACTGGCTGCCGCAGTGGGACGCGGCGGCGAAGCGCGCGGTGGAAGGCCGCTGGCTGGAGAACGGCAAAATAAGCGATGGGCAACGCCGCAAGGGCGTGAAGCCGGAGACGAAGTTTCGGCCCGACGATGGAAAGGCGTAAAGCATTCACCACTAAGGACACGAAGGATACCAAGGAGATCTTTAAAATGAGCCTTGGCTCGCGTTAAGTAGCGGTCTGCGTTCTGCGCGATACGATGCATCCACGACTGCAACACGGAGAAAAGGCATGGCAGGACATCTCGGAAGTTAAGCTATCGTCTTCCTTTGTGTCCTTGGTGGTGCAGCTGTTTTTAAATTACGAAAACAATTCCACACGCCGCCGGTACTCGCTCGGCGGTATGCCGAGGTTGTTGCGGAAGAAGCGCGTGAAGTGCTGCGGCTCGGAAAAGCCCAGCAGACCCGCGAGGTCGTTGATCGTCGCTTCACCGCCGGGCAGCGTGCCGAACGCGGATTCCATGCGCAGCGTGTTGATGTACATCGCGGGCGACACCGAGGTGCATGTCTTGAAGAGGTAGAAGAAATGCGGCCGGGACAGATGGCACTCGCGCGCCAGCGCGTCGAACGACAGGCGGGTGTCGAGGTTGTTGCGCATGTAGCGTATGGCGTGGTTGATGCGCGCGTCGGAAAGGCGGCGCAGGCTGCTGCGCTTGAGCGCCGCGCGCTCGCGCCATGCGGAGCACGTGTGGATCACCGCCATCATCAGCTCGCACAAGGCGGATTCCCAGCGCGAGTGCTGGGGCTCGCCGTGCGCCGGCTCGAACATGCAGGCGATGAGCCGGTCGGCCAGCGCGCGAACGTGCGCCGGCATGGCGACGCAGGCGCGCGGAAAGAAACCCTGCAGCCCGGCGATGCCCAGCTCGCGATCGAGGCCGGCGAGCCATTCGGGCTCTATGTACAACGCGAGCACCGTGGAGGTGCCGGAACCCGGCCGGTGGACTTTCGCATGCGCCTCCCACGCGTTCACCAGCACCATGGAGTCGCGGGTGAGGGCATGGCGCTCGCCTCGCACGTCGAACACCGTGTCGGCGCCGTACGCCTTGATGAGGACGTGGCACTGGGGGTGCGTGTGGGGAACGAGGTCCTGGTCGGAGTCGAGCAGCGCGACGCGGCCGAAGCGCCCCTGCTTCAACTTCAGCGCGGAGGTCATGGCCGGTGCATTATAGGGGCCGCGCGAGCGCGCCAGCAAGGCGCCGGCCGCCGCGATCCGCAGTCAATAAAAAGACTCCGGGGTATCGTACCGTCCCGCCGCCATGTCACAGTACCGCGGCACCGCATCCTACCTTTGCAGCGTGATATCCGATGAAAGCCGCTCCTTTCGAATACGCCCGCGCCGGCTCGCTCGCCGAGGCCTGCGCGCTGCTCGCTCAGCACGGGCCCGATGCCAAGCTCATCGCCGGCGGCCAGAGCCTGGTGCCGATGATGGCCATGCGGCTCGCGCGCCCTGCCTGGCTGGTGGATATCAATGACGCGGCCGACCTGCAGCAGATCGCCGTCGACGGCGACCATGTGCGCATCGGCGGCGGCGTGCGGCAGGCGCGCCTGGAACGCGACGCCGCGATAGCGGCAAAGCTGCCGCTGCTGCCGCAGGCGCTGCGCTGGGTAGGTCACGCGCAGACCCGCAACCGCGGCACGCCCGGCGGGTCCATGGTGCACGCCGACCCGTCGGCCGAAATACCGCTTGTCGCCGTCACGCTCGGCGCGGAGCTGAAGCTCGTGTCCGAAGCCGAACAGACGTGGATGCCGGCGCAGGAGTTCTTTCTTGCGCCCATGGTCACGGCCATCGCGCCGGATCAATGCCTCGCCGAGTTGCGCTTTCCGGTATGGCACGAGGCGCGCACCGGCTGCGCGTTCCAGGAAGTCGCCATACGCCACGGCGATTTCGCACTTGCGTCAGCCTGTGCGCAGGTCGCCCTCGATGAAGCGGGCCGCTGCACGCGCGCCGCGATCGGCGTCGGCGGCGCAGGGCCGGTGCCCGTCGCATTGACGGACGTCGCCGGCCAATTGAAGGGCGGCATGCTCGACGAGCGCGCTATTGTCGATGCGGCCAGCGCCGCGGCGGCAGGCGTGGAGCCGGAAGCCGACCTCCACGCGAGCGCCGAATATCGCCGTCATCTGGCGCAAGTGCTGGTCGCCGCTGCCCTGCGCGCAGCGCGAGAAGCGGCGCTCAACCGGAGACCCTCATGAGCGAACGCCAATACACCATCACGCTGGACGTGAACGGCGTGAAGCGCAGCGGCATCGCGCCCGCGCGCATGACGCTGGTCGATTTCCTGCGCGACGTGCTGCGGCTCACCGGCACGCACATCGGGTGCGAGCACGGCATCTGCGGCGCGTGCAGCATCCTCCTCGACGGCGAGCCGGTGCGCTCATGCCTCATGTACGCCGTGCAGGCCGACGGACATCGCGTGACGACCGTCGAAGGCCTTGCAGCCGCGGACGGAAAATTGAGCCCGCTGCAGGACAGCTTCTGCGAAGCGCACGCGCTGCAATGCGGCTACTGCACGCCGGGCATGCTGATCGCCTCGCATGCCTTGCTCGAGACGAAGGCCGACCCGAGCGAAGCCGACATCCGTGAAGCGATCTCGGGGAACCTGTGCCGCTGCACGGGTTACCAGCAGATCGTCGAAGCGGTGAAGCTCGCCGCCGAGCGCCGGCGCAAGGAGAAAAGCGCATGAGCGCGCCCGGGACCGGCCCGTTCCGCTATATCGGCCGCAAGCGCCGCACCAAGGAAGATCCGCGCTTCGTGACCGGCCGCGGCCGCTATGCGGCCGATCTCGCGCTCGACGGCATGAAGCACGTCGCGCTGGTGACGAGCCCGCACCCGTCGGCGCGCATACGCGCGATCCGCACCGACAAGGCGCTCGCGGCTCCGGGCGTGCAGTACGTGCTCACCGGCGAGGAGTTCGTCGCCAACACCGACGCGCTGCAGATGGGCGTGGACGCGCCCAAGGTCCAGCGCTACGCGCTCGCGCATCGCGTGGTGCGCTATGCGGGAGAATGGGTCGCCGCAGTGGTGGCCGATACGCGCGCGCTCGCCGAGGACGCCGCCGAGCTCGTTGAAGTCGATTACGAGCCGACGCCGTACGTGCTCGACGGCGAGCGCTCGTTCGCCGACAAGTCGGTGCTGGTGCATCCCGATCACGGCTCGAACGTGCTCTACCATCGCGTCTTCAAGTGGGGGCCGGTGGACGAGGCGTTCGCGCGCGCGGAGCACCAGCTCTCTTTCAGCGTGCGCTGGGCGCGCAGCGCCACGGTGCCGATCGAGACCTTCGGCGTGCTCGCGGAGTGGAACGCCGGCATGGAGCTGCTCGACATCTGGGCGTCGATCCAGATGCCGAAGTTTCCCGACCAGACGGCGCGCGCCCTGCGCCTGCCGGGCAATTGCGTGCGCGTGCATTACGACGTCGACGTCGGCGGCAGCTACGGCGTGAAGCGCGGCATCAAGCACACCGTGCTGGTGGCTTATCTCGCGCGCCGCCTCGGCTTTCCGGTGCGCCTCATCGAGGACCGCCTGGAAAACATGCGCGGCGGCGACATGCACGGTCCGGACCGCAAGTTCGACGTGTCGGTCGCGTACACGCGCGACGGCACCATCACCGGATTGAAAATCCGCGCGCTCGACGATGTCGGCGCGTACGCCGGCCGCTCGCCGCTGCAGCTCGGCAAGCCGGTGGGCGCGATCGTCGGGCCGTACCTCATACCGGCGGTGGAATACGAGCCGATCTCGGTCATGACGCACAAGACGCCGCAGGAAGCGGTGCGCGGCTTCGGCCAGTCGCCGACGAATTACGCGATCGAGACCGCGATCGACCGCGTCGCCCGCGCGCTCGGCATGGACCCTGTCGCGCTGCGCGAGCGGAACATGATCCGCCGCGAGCAGTTTCCGTACACCATACCTAGCGGCACCACGTACGACAGCGGCGATTTTCATACGGTGCTGCGCAAGGCGCTGGACGCGATCGATTACGGCGCGCTCGTGCGCTGGCGCGACGAAGTGCGCGCTGCCGGCGGCCTCGCGGGAATCGGCATCTCGACCTGCCTCGAGCCCAACGGCGGCAACTCGGCATTCGAGCCGCTGTTCAACCCCAAGAACCAGACCACCACATGGATGGACTCGTGCCTGGTGCGCGTCGACTTGTCGGGCGCGATCACGGGTGTGATGAACACGTCGAGCTCGGGCCAGGGCCACGAGACGCTGGTCGCCACCTGCGTCGGCGAGATCCTCGAGCGCGATCCGGCGACGATACGCGTGGCGCGCGCCGACTCGCTGACTGCCCTGCCGTCGAACAGCCCGGTCGGCAGCCGCATGGCCATCATGCTGGGCGGCGCAGCCGCGGGCGCTGCGAAGAAGATCAAGGCGGCGCTGATACGCATCGCCTCGCACAACCTCGGCATCCCCGAGGCGGACCTCGAGTACGTGCAGGGCGACGTGCGCGCCATCGCGCATCCGGACCGCATGATGACGTGGGAACAGCTGGTGGAGATCGCCCACCGCAAGTATCACCAGATGCCGCCGGGCATGGACCCCGGGCTGCAGGAGAAGTTCGTGTGGGAAGTGCCCAAGGGCGGCGCATTGCCGACCGCCGACGGGCGCGTGCACATGTACCCCTGTTTCTCGTTCGAGACGCACGTGGTCGGCGTGCAGGTCGATCCGCTCACCGGCCAGCCGCGCCTCGCGAAGTACGTGTGCGGCCACGATTGCGGCGTAATGATCAATCCCGACATCGTGCACGGCATGACCTACGGCGGCATTGCGCACGGCATAGGCGCGGCCCTCTACGAGAAGTTCGCGTACAGCGACAACGGCCAGCTCGAGAGCCAGACGTTCATGGACTACCTCATGCCGAGCGCGATGGAAGTGCCGGCGCTCGGCATCGTCGACCATTGCACGCCCTCGCCGCTCACCGAATTCGGCCAGAAAGGCAGCGGCGAAGCCGGTTATCTCGGCGCGCCGGCGGCGATCTCGAACGCGATCAACGATGCGCTCGCGCCGCTCGGCACGGGGATATTCGAGCTGCCGATGACGCCGCATGCGCTGTGGCGGCGGATTTCCGCCGCTCGACGCGACGCTTGAAAACTTTTTAGTAACAGCATAACCACCAAGGACACAAAGGACACCAAGGAAAAGCCATACCGACGACTGCCGTTGGTTTCCTTCGTGTCCTTTGCGTCCTTTGTGGTGATTGCTTTTGATTGCCCGGAGCAAACATGATCATCGACGTCCACGCCCACTTCGTCCCGAAAATTCTCATCGAGCGTTTCGACAGCGAGAAGAAGAGCTTTCCCGGTGTGACGCTCACGCGCGACGGCGGCGTGAAAGTCGCATTCAACGGCGGAGAGGCGACGCGGCCGATGTCGCCCAAGCTCTCCGATCTCGACGACCGCCGCGCATGGATGGACCGCAACGGCATCGATCACCAGCTCGTCGGCGGCTGGCTGGACGTGTTCGGCTACGAGCTGCCTGCCGAGCAGGGCCTCGCGTGGAGCCGCTTCATCAACGCATGCCTGCGCGAGTCGCTCGCGGGGGAGAAGCGCTTCACCCCGCTCGCGACCGTGCCGCTCCAGAACGGCGCGATGGCCGCGGAAGTTCTCGAAGAAGCGATGCAGCAGGGATTCGGCGGCGTGATGATAGGCACGCTGCCGCGGGGCGACGGCGGCAACCTCGATTCCCCCGATCTCGATCCGTTCTGGCAGGCCGCGTCGCGGCTCAAGGCCGCGGTGTACCTCCATCCGATGTTCGTCTGCGGCGAGCCGCGCCTCGGCGACTACGACATGGTGAACGCGATCGGTCGCGTGGTGGATACGTCGATCGCGGTCACGCGCCTGCTGTACTCGGGGCATCTGCTCAGGCACACCGGCATGAAGCTCGTGATCTCGCACGGCGGCGCGGCATTGCCGCTGGTGCTCGGGCGGCTGCAGCGCAACTACGTGAACAGCCAGGGCAAGTACGCGAGCCCGGCACAGGGATTCGACACGCTGTACTTCGACAGCGTGGTGCTCGACGCGGACGCGCTGCGCTATCTCGCGCTGAAGTCCTCGGCGCGCCGCATCATGCTCGGCTCGGACGCGCCCTTCCCCATCGGGGACCCCGAACCGTGCAAGGTGGTCGAGGCGGCATTCACCGGCGAGGCGTGCACGCAGGTGCTGGAAAACAATGCGCGCGAAGTCTTTCGCATACGCGCCGACGGCGCAGGGCGGGCCTGACCGATGGCGATAGAGCTTGCCGGCGAGCGCACGGTGGCGGCGCCGCAACAGCGCCTGTGGGCGTTGCTGAATGATCCGCAGGTCCTGATGCACTGCATACCGGGCTGCAACACCGTGAATGCGATCGGCGAAGACCGCTACGAGATGGGGCTCAAGCTTCAGGTAGGCAGCGTCAGCGGATCCTACCTCGGCACGGTGGCGCTCCGCGATAAACGCGAGCCGGAGTTCTTCGTGCTCGAGGTCGAAGGAGAGGGCTCGATCGGCTTCATGAAAGGCAGCGCGCGCTTCGTGCTCGCGCCGGTCGACGATGCATCGACCGCCATCAAGTACGAAGGAAGCGGCGAAGTCGGCGGCGTGGTCGCGGGCGTCGGCCAGCGCGTGCTTTCCGGCGTCGCAAAATTCCTCGTGGGCCAGTTCTTCAAGGCGCTCGACAAGCAGGTTGCTCTGCCGCGCTAAGGCGCTGGCGCCGCAAGGTCTTTCCGGAGGTGCCGGAACGCCGTTTGCTTTGCCTCGGACTCTGCCATCCGCCCATTCGCGGCGCACAGCCCGCTGCTGCGCCGCGCACCAACAGGTCCGAAACGCATGTGGAGCAAGCTGAGGCGTCTTCTTACCGCACGCCCGCAGCCCGAAGCCAGGGCGAGCCAGGAAATCCTGCGGTCCGTGGTCGAAACGGTGCTCGACGGCATCATCACCATAGACAGCCGCGGCCGCATACTGTCTTTCAATCCCGCCGCGGAGCGCATATTCGGGTATGCAGCCGACGAGGTGATCGGCCGCAACGTCAGCATCCTCATGCCCGAGCCGTACCGCAGTCGCCACGACGGATACATGCGCAACTATCTCACCACCGGCGAAGCGCACATCATAGGCATGGGGCGCGAAGTGGTCGGGCGGCGCAAGGACCGGTCCACGTTCGCGATGGACCTCGCGGTGAGCGAGTTTCAGCTGGCTGGAAGACGATACTTCACCGGCGTCGTCCGCGACATCACCGGACACCGGCGGCTCGAGGAAGAGCTGCGAAACCGGTTGCAGGAGGTCGCCGACGCCGAGGAGCGCATACGCTCGGTGGTCGACAACGTCGTGGACGGCATCATCACCATCGACGAATCCGGGACGATACACACCTTCAATCCGGCGGCCGAGCGCATCTTCGGCTATGGGCGCGACGAAGTGATAGACCGCAACGTGAAAATGCTCATGCCGGAGCCCGACCGCGGCCGGCACGACGACTACGTGCGCAACTATCTCGCGACGGGCCACGCGAAGATCATCGGCATCGGGCGCGAGGTGGTCGGGCAGCGCAAGGAAGGCGCGCTGTTCCCGATGGAGCTCGCCATCAGCGAGTTTCGCATCGGCTCGGCGCGCTATTTCACCGGCATCGTGCGCGACATCACCGAGCGCAAGCGCCTGGAGAACGAGCTGCACCAGAAGCTCGAGCAGCTCGCCGTGGCCGATCAGCGCAAGGACCAGTTCATCGGGCTGCTCGGACACGAGCTGCGCAATCCGCTCGCGCCGGTGAGAAACGGCCTGCAGATCCTGCGCCACTCGGCCGGCGAGTCCGACCGCGTGACGACTATCGTGGAAATGATGGACCGCCAGGTCGGGCACATGGTGCGGCTCATCGACGACCTGCTCGACATCAGCCGCATCACCAGCGGCAAGATCGCGCTGCGCCGCGAGAAAGCGGACCTGCGCAGCGTGGTGCAGCAGGCGATCGACGCGGCGCGTCCCGACATCGACGGCAAGCGGCAGGTTCTCGAGGCCGACGTGCCGCTCACGCCGGTTCCCGCGTATGTCGATCCGGTGCGCATCGCGCAGGTGGTGAGCAACCTGCTCAACAACGCATCGAAGTTCAGCGAGCGCGGCGCACGCATCCGGCTCACGCTGGAGCGGCACGCCGAATATGCGGCGATACGCGTGAAGGACGAAGGCGCCGGCGTGCCGCGCGACAAGCTCGACGACATCTTCGAGATATTCGTGCAGGTCGACCCGTCGTTCGAGCGCCGCCGCAACGGGCTCGGCATCGGGCTCACGCTGGTCAAGAGCCTCGTCGAGCTGCACGGCGGCTCGGTCACGGCGAGCAGCGGCGGCCCGGGCAAGGGCGCGACCTTCGACGTGCATCTGCCGGTGCTCGCGCTCGAGCGCGCGCCCGACGCAGCCCCGGCGCCGGAGCTGACCTTCGCCCGCCGGCGCATCCTGGTGATCGACGACAACAGGGACGCGGCGGACACGCTGAGCGCGCTGCTTCGCATGCTGGGCCACGAGGTGGCCACCGTGTACGACGGCGCGGCAGGCGTGCGGGAGGCGGCGCGCTTGCGCCCGAATGCCGTGTTGTGCGACATCGGCATGCCGGGCATGAGCGGATTCGACGTGGCACGGCAGATACGCGCGTCGGATGAAGCGCACGGGATCACGCTCATTGCCGTTACCGGCTACGGCCATCCCGATGCGGTGCGCGACGCGCATGCCGCGGGATTCGACCTCCACCTCGTCAAGCCCGTGGATCTGAACAAGCTGACCACGGTGCTGAAAGCGATACCCGCTACCCACTGAAGCAGGCGCGCGACGACGCCGCTCACTCGGGCTTGAGGCCGATCCGCTGCGCGAGCTTGCGGTACTTCTCCACTTCGGTTCGCACATGGCTGCCGAAACGCTCGGGCGGACCGCCGACGGCAGCGGCACCGTCGGCTGCGAATTTGTCCGCCATCTCCGCAAGCTTGAGTATTGCGTCGATCTCGCCGTTGAGCTTGCGCACGACAGGCGTCGGGGTTTTCGCGGGCGCGAGCAGCCCGTACCACTGCGCGATCTCGTAGCCCGGCACGCCGGCCTCGCTCATCGACGGCAGGTCGGGAGCGGCCGGCCAGCGCTGCGCGGTCGTCACTGCGAGCACACGCAGCTTCCCGGCCTTGATCTGCGGCTGCGACTGCAGCAGCGTGGCGAACATGAACTGCAGCTGCCCGCCGATCACATCCACCATCGCGGGATAGCCGCCTTTGTACGGCACGTGCACGAGATCGATACCTGCCAGCGCGCCGAACAGCGCGCCCGAAAGATGGGACAGCCCGCCGGTGCCCGACGAGCCGTAGTTGAACGTGCCGGGCTTCGCCTTCGCGAGCGCGATCACTTCCTTCACGGTGCGCGCAGGCAGCGCGGGATTGATGATGAGCGAGAACGGCTGTACCGTCGCGTAGACGAGCGGTGTGAAATCACGCACGAGATCGTAGGGATGTTTCGCGAGCAGCGCCTCGTTCACCGCGTGGCTCGAGGTGATCATCAGCAGCGTATAGCCGTCGGGCAGCGATTTGGCTGCGAGATCGGCGCCGATGACGCCGTTCGCGCCCGAGCGATTGTCGACGACCACCGACTGGCCCCACTTTTCCGTGAGTTTCTGCCCGATCGCGCGCCCCGTGAGATCGGTGCCGCCGCCCGGCGGGAATGGGATGATCATCCGTATCGGGCGATTGGGGTACTGCGCCGCCGCGTCGGGCTGGGCCCAGGCGCAGGCAGCGTACAGACCCGCCATCGCGAACACAACATTCCGAGCGCGCAATCTCATCGTCGCCTCCGCTGAGAAACGCCGTATCGGACGGTTAGCCGGTCGACCCGTTGTTTCCGGCTGCCGCAGTCTCGCTGCACACGTGATCGCTGCTCGCGCAGCCGCCCGCATCATCGAACACGCGCGGATTTTCCATGAACAGCGCGAGCATTGCATCCATCGACGAGGCGTGCAGCGGGAACCACTCGGCCAGCGCCTCCGCGAGCGTGTGCCCGTAGTGCGACTCGCCTTTCGCGACGCGGGCCCGCACCTCGTACACGACTTCGAGCACGCCGGCATGCTCCTTCGCGTGGCAGCCGCGCGGCGGGAAGTGCTGCTCTTCCATCCACGCTTCTTCCTGAGCGAAATGCGCCCTGGTGTGCGCGATGAACGCGTCGAGGCTGGCGAGTACCGCTTCGCCCTGCGCCTCGCCGACCGCGTTGAGCAGCGCGACGAATTCCTGGTGAGTGTGATCCATCTCGGCGTGTCCCAGCGCGAGCCGCTCGGACCATGCGAGCACTGTCATGACGATGTTCCGCTACGAAAGCGGGACAGTGTAGCGCACTTCAGCGGGCGCGGCCCGCCGGCGCTAGGCGTGCGGGGAAGGCTCCGCCGCGTCGTGCTTGCCGGAGTTGGGGCAGGACTCGCTGCCCTCGTGGCTGCATTCGGGCAGGGCGTCGGGGCCGAGCTGAATGTAGATCGCGAGCATCGCGTCCATGGAGGACGCGTGCACCGGGAACCATTCGGCAAGCGCTTCGGCGAGCGTGCGCGCGTAGTGCGGATTGCCGTCCACCACGCGCGTGCGCACTTCGCGCACGACTTCGAGCACCCCCGCATGTTCCTTCGCGTGGCAGCCGCTGCGCGGGTAGGCCGACTGCGCCATCCACGCCTCTTCCTGCGCAAAATGCAGCTCGACGTGCGCGATGAACTCGTCGAGCGTCGGCAGAATCTTGTCGCCTTCGGCCGCGCCGACTGCGTTCAGCAGCGCGACGAATTCCTGGTGCGTGGCATCCATTTCCTGATGTCCGAGCACAAGGGCTTCGGACCACGCAAGCACGGTCATGATGGCTTCCCGGGTAATAGGTCGGGCCAGTGTAGCGGGGCCGCGCCCCCGGACTTTGACTTGGCGCAAGGTACGGCCCGCGTACTCGGACCGCCCGTGATACCCTACGACCCGCTGGCCACCAGGCCTGCCCACAGGCTCTCCGATGACACCATCCGCCGGCCCCGCCGCGCCCGACGCCGAAACACCGCCTCGCCCCGTAACGCTGCGCGAAGCGTTCGCATTCTGGCTCAAGCTCGGCTTCATCAGCTTCGGCGGCCCGGCCGGGCAGATCGCGATCATGCACCAGGAGCTGGTCGAGCGACGCCGCTGGATTTCCGAGAAGCGCTTCCTGCACGCGCTCAATTACTGCATGGTATTGCCCGGCCCCGAAGCGACCCAGCTCGCGACGTACGTCGGGTGGCTCATGCATCGCACCTGGGGCGGGCTCGTCGCCGGCGGACTCTTCGTGCTGCCTTCGCTGTTCGTGCTGATCGGGCTGTCGTGGATCTACATGGCTTACGGCAACGTTCCGGCGATCGCGGGAACGCTCTACGGTATCAAGCCGGCGGTGACCGCAATCGTCCTGTTCGCCGCATACCGCATCGGCTCGCGCGCGTTGCGGCACGCTGCGCTGTGGGTGCTCGCGGCGCTCGCTTTCGTCGCGATCTACGGATTCGACGTGCCGTTTCCGGTGATCGTCGTCGCGGCCGCGCTGATAGGGTATGCCGGGGGCCGCGTCGCGCCGCGCGTGTTCGCGCAGGGCGGCGCTCATGCAGGCGAGGGAAAGACGTACGGCGCGGCGATCATCGGCGACGACACGCCCACGCCGCCGCACGCGCTGTTCACGTGGGGCCGCTTCGTGCGCGTGCTGGCTGTCGGGCTCGCGTTCTGGGCCGCCGCCATGCTGCTCATCATCGCGGCGTACGGCTGGGAAAGCACGTATGCGCGCATGGCGTCGCTGTTCACCAAGGCGGCGCTGGTGACTTTCGGCGGCGCGTATGCGGTGCTGCCTTATATCTACCAGGCGGCGGTCGAGCAGCATCACTGGCTGCTGCCGACGCAGATGATCGACGGCCTCGCGCTCGGCGAGACGACGCCGGGCCCGCTCATCATGGTGGTCGCGTTCGTCGGCTTCGTCGGCGCGTGGGCCCAGGCCGTGCTCGGGCCGGACGCCTTGCTGCTCGCCGGCGCGCTCGGAGCAACCGTCGCCACCTATTTCACTTTCCTGCCGAGCTACGTGTTCATTTTCCTCGGCGGCCCGCTGGTGGAAACGACGCACGGCAATCTGAAGTTCACCGCGCCGCTCACCGGCATCACCGCGGCAGTGGTCGGCGTGGTGGTGAATCTCGCCGTGTTCTTCGCGTACCACGTGCTGTGGCCGAGCGGCATTGGCGGCACTTTCGACTGGATCTCGGCCGCAATCGGCGTGGCGGCTTTCGTCGCGCTCGCGCGCTACAGGATCGGGGTGATTCCCGTGATACTTGCGTGCGGCGCGGTCGGTCTCGCGTTAAGCTTCGCCGGTCTGGTGCCCGGCGTGCCGCAATAACCGCAGGCAGGAACGTTGCACCATGCGAGCCGTGCACGAGCCGGACTCGCCCAACCTCAAGGAAAAGCCATGAAGAAGCTCATCGTACAAATCGCCGCGGAGCTGCATATTCCGGACGACTGGCAGCTCGTCGAGCACCCGGGCGGCATGCAAGTGCTGAAGGTGGGCGACAAGTTCGTCGACTTCGATATCACGCCGCTCGCGACGACGTCGTCAGACCCGGACGCGACCTGGACCGACGAGGATCACGAGCTCACCAGCCGCATCCTCGACGCAGTCACGGATCTCGACGCCGACATGACGATCGAGCTGCAGCACTGACAGCGGCGCCCGGCCGGGGCGCCGCGCGTTTCAGCCGAACAGCCGTATTGCGATCTGCCCTTTGCGCGTCACGGCGAGTTGCTTGCCATCGCGCTCGATGAGCTGAAGCGCGCGCAGCTTGCGCTCGATCGCTTCCGGCGGCGTCTTGTCCACGCGCGGCTTCTGCAGCAGGCGCAACCAGCTCAGATCTTCCATCGAGATTTTTTCTTTCACGGTATGCGCACGCAATGAGGGAAACGCGGAGTGCATGCAACTGCCGTGCCCACTGCGATACGCCGCACGGTGTGCGCCGTGGAAGTGCGTGTCGACGATCGGCGGCGCACCGGGGAACTCCGCCGCGAGCGCCCGCAACGATATACCCAGAACTGGGTATGCCTGCGCGACAGGGCGGCGGGTATCATGCTCGCCATCGCGTGGGCCCATGCGTCCTACATACCGGCGGATGCGGCGACAGCTTATGATGCGCCTCATTAATAAAGCCGCCCTGTCCATACAACATGATACGAACGCCCATCTGCGGCCGGCGCGCGCTGCACGCTTTGCTCCGTTGCCTCACGCCGTTATGGCTCGCTGCGCTGCTCGTCACGGCGGATGCGCATGCCCAGTTCACCACGCTCAATGCTGCAGCGACAACGGCCCCGCCGGTCACGCTGACGCGCGCCGATGCCGTGGTCAGCGCATCGCCCGTCCCGCCGCCGGATTCGGCGGATTGGCAACCGATCGCGCTGCCCGACAACTGGTATCGCAGCCGGCCTGGTTTTCGCGGCACGGTGTGGTACCGCATCGCGTTCACGGTGCCGCCGAAAGGCCTGTTCACCCACGCCGTCTACCTGCCGCGCAACAGCGCGACGCAAATGACGCTGTGGGTGAACGCAGACCGGCTCTCCGTCAGCGGCGCTTATGGCGACCCGCGCCTCACCGAGCTGCAGCGGCCGCTGATATACACGCTGCCGGCCCTGATGCTGCAGCCCGGGACGAACCATATCTATGTGCAGGTGAAAGGCGAGGCGGACTTCCGTCATGGGCTCACCCGGATCACGGTCGGCTACGGCGCCGGCGTGCGCCACGATCATTACGAGCCGCGTTACGACCTGCAGGTGACGAGCACGGCAATCGTCGGCTCGCTGCTGCTGCTCGCCGGTGTGCTGGCGCTGCTGCTGTGGCGCGCGGACCGCAGGGACCCGGTGCTGTTCTGGTTCGGCATGACGGCGCTCGCGAGCAGCGTGTGGAGCGTACATCAGCTGTGGCCGCCCGATATCGCCAATACGGCGCTGCGCGATGTGACGCTGTTCGGCTTGAAGTACTTGTACGCAACACCGCTGCTGGTGGTGTGCCTGCGCGTCGGGAGATTGCGCAACGCCAAGGGCGAAGCGCTGCTGTGGGCGCTGTATCTCGCCGGTTGCGGGGCCGCCGCGCTGGTTGCGGGCGAAGTCTACCCGGCGCTCGCCACCGCAGCGCTGACGCTGTACGTAGGCCTGTTCGCGACGTTTCTCGGCTGGCTCAGCTGGCGGCTGCTGCATCGCACGCACCCCTGGCGCGCCTACCTGCTCGCCGTCGCGATGGGCGCGGTGATGGTGGTGCACGGGCTCGACCTCGCGCGCTGGCTGGGCTACGCGGATTACGACAACCTGCTGCTCACGCCGTACGGCACGTTCTTCCTGATACTCGCGCTCGGCGCGACGGTCATTGCGCGTCACGTGCAGGCCGTGGAGCGGCTCGATCGCTCGAATCGCACCCTCGAGCTCGAAGTGGCGGCGAAAGTGCATGAGATCGAGCAGTCGTACGGCAGGATGCAGGCGATGATGCGCGAGCAGGCGGTGCTGCGCGAGCGCCAGCGCATCATGGGCGACATGCACGACGGCCTGGGATCGAGCCTCGTCAGCATGCTCGCGCTCGTGCAGTCGGGCCGCGTCGCGGCCGAAGAAATCGAGCGCAGGCTCAATGCGAGCATCATCGAGCTGCGCGCCATCGTCGACTCTCTCGAGCCTGTGGACGGCGATCTCGCTGCCGTGCTGGGCAACGTGCGCTACCGCATGCGGGCGGCGCTCGAGCAATCGGGCGCACGCGTTGTATGGAACGTGGACGACCTGCCGCGCCTGGAGCATCTCACGCCGCAGGTGATCCTCTCGATAGAACGGATCCTGCTCGAAGTGCTGAGCAATGCGCTCCAGCATTCCGGCGCGAGCACGATCAGCTTCGACGCCCACGTCTCTACGAACGGCAACGACGTCGTCATTCGCGTGGCCGACGACGGCAGCGGTTTCGACCGCGCGACCAACGGCAGCGGGCGCGGCTTGCGCAGCATGAACGAACGCGCCCGGCGCGCCGGCCTGTCCGTCGACATTGCGAGCACGACCGACGGCCGGAAAGGCACTGTAGTGACGCTCACGGTACCGATGCGCGCGCCCGCTGCCGCCGACCTCCCTGCGACGGTGACGGCGTGAGCGGCGGCGTCGCGCTCACCGTTGCGATCGTCGAGGACGACGACGAAACGGCCAAGCGCATTGCAGCGTCGATCACGGCGCGGCCGGAGCTCGCGCTGATCGCCTGTTACGCCACCGGGAAGGCGGCGATTGCCGGTATCTCCGGGCGCGCACCCGATGTGCTGCTCGTCGACCTGGGCCTGCCCGACATCCCGGGCCTCGACGTGATCCGCCACGCGGCCCAGCATTATCCCGATTGCGACGTGCTGGTCATCAGCATCTTCGGCGACGAAGAGCACGTGCTGGCGGCCTTGCAGGCGGGCGCGCGCGGCTACCTGCTGAAAGGAGCGCTCACGCGGGACATCGCGCTCGACGTGCAGGAGTTGCGCAACGGGGGCTCGCCGCTCTCGCCGATCATTGCGCGGCGCGTGCTCGCGCGCCTCCACGCGCCCGCGACCGGACCGGTTCCGGAGCCCGCGCCCGACAAGACGACCGAGGAGCTCACCGCTCGCGAAATCGACATCCTGCGGACCATCGCGCGCGGATTTTCGTATGCGGAGACCGCGGCGCTCCTCAAGATTTCGGTGCAGACGGTGCACACGCACCTGAAACGCATCTACCGGAAGCTCGCCGTGCATTCCAAGACCGAGGCCATATTCGAGGCGGACCAGCGCCGCCTGCTGTGAAGCGTCGCGGTCGCGGGGTCCGCGGCGCACCGACGCAGCGCTCGAATCGGCCCGAGCGCCGTCCGTGAGTCAAGAGAGACTGAGTCTGCTCCGCCTCTTTTTTTCCGGGTCGCCGGATAGCGTTTCAGGCGCTCCGCTCAGCGGCTAGAATAAGGCCTTGCCTTGCAGCACCGCCGCCCCCATCTGGGAGCGTTCCCTCCTCCAATCGAACGAACAGCATGCCCGATCAGCCGCGCGATAGCATCGTCGTCCGCAACGCCCGCCAGAACAACTTGAAGCACCTCGACCTCGAGCTGCCCGCGCGCGAGCTGATCGTGGTCACGGGCGTGTCCGGCAGCGGCAAGTCCTCGCTGGTGTTCGACACGCTGTACGCCGAAGGCCAGCGACGCTACGTCGAGACGTTTTCTCCGTACGCCCGCCAGTTCCTGGACCGCATGGACCGGCCGCAGGTCGATGCGATCGAAGGCATCCCGCCCGCGATCGCGATCGACCAGACCAACCCGGTGCGCACGTCGCGCTCGACGGTAGGCACCATGACGGAGCTCAACGATCATCTGAAGCTGCTCTATGCGCGGGCGGCCAGGCTTTACTGCACGGGCTGCGGAGCCCCGGTGCGGCGGGATACGCCCGACACGATCTACGAATCGCTCCGCGCGCGCGCGTCGCAAGCCGGCGATCCACGGCTCGTCGTGACGTTTCCCGTCACCGTGCCGAAAAACTTTTCCGAAGACGAAGTGCACGCGCTGCTGCAGCAGCAGGGCTACACGCGCATACACGCACGCAAAGGTGAAACGCTCGAAGTCGTGCAGGACCGCTTTCGCGCGGGCAATACCGAGCGTTCGCGCGTCGTCGAGGCGCTGGAAGCCGCGCTGCGCGTCGGCCAGGGCCGCGTGAACGTCTACGTCGCCGAAGGCGACGACACCTCCCGCCTCCCGCCTCTCGCCTCGCAGCCGAATAGCGCATGGCGCTATTCGGCGGACCTGCATTGCCCCGACTGCGATCTGCACTACCAGGAACCGACACCCAGTCTCTTTTCCTTCAATTCTCCGGTCGGCGCGTGCGAGACGTGCCGCGGCTTTGGCCGCGTCATCGGGCTCGATTTCGGTCTCGTCGTGCCGGATGCGTCGAAGACCCTGCGTGAAGGCGCGGTGAAACCCTGGCAGACGGCCTCCAACCAGGAGTGCCAGGACGATCTGGTGAAATACGCGAAGCTGCGCGGCGTGCCGCTCGATACGCCGTGGCGCGATCTCACCGAAGCGCAGCGGCACTGGGTGCTCGAAGGCGAGCCCGAATGGGTGAGCTGGAGGAAGTCGTGGCCCGGCGTGTGGTACGGCGTAGCCCGCTTCTTCAAGTGGCTGGAGACCAAGGCCTACAAGATGCACGTGCGCGTGCTGCTCTCCAAGTATCGCGCTTACACCGAATGCCACGAGTGCGGCGGCGCGCGGCTGAAGCCCGAGGCGCTCGCGTGGCGTCTCGGCACGCGCGAAGACGCCGACGGCGTGCTGCCGCCTTCACAGCGTTTCATGCCGCAGGGCGCGAAATTCAGCCGCGCGACGCTCGAGGCCCTGCCCGGGCTCACGGTGCACGACCTCATGCTGCTGCCGATAGAGCGCACACAACGGTTCTTCGCGGACCTGCATGCCGACCTCGGCGGTACGGCGGCGCAGGCGCACACGCGGGACGCCGCGAGCCTGCTGTTCGACGAGATCCGCACACGGCTTTCGTATTTGTGCCAGGTCGGGCTCGGCTATCTCACGCTCGACCGCCAGTCGCGCACACTCTCGGGCGGGGAAGTGCAGCGCATCAACCTCACCACCGCGCTCGGCACCTCGCTCGTCAATACGCTGTTCGTGCTCGACGAGCCCTCGATAGGGCTGCACCCGCGCGACATGGGCCGCGTCATCGACGTCATGCACAAGCTGCGCGACGCGGGCAACACGCTGGTCGTGGTCGAGCACGATCCGCAGATCATGCTCGCCGCCGATCGCCTGCTCGACATGGGGCCCGGTCCCGGCGAGCGCGGCGGCGAGGTGGTGTACTTCGGCGCCGCCGATCAGATCGTCCACCAGCCGCGATCGCTCACGGGGCGTTATCTCGGCGGCACGCTGAAGATCGAAGACGAGCGTGCCGCGCAGCGTCCGAAGCACGGCGACCCGGCCATCGAAGTGCGGGGTGCCGCCGAGCACAATCTCCGTGATGTCGATGTCACGCTTCCGCTGCATCGCCTGGTGTGCGTGACCGGCGTGTCAGGGTCCGGCAAATCCACGCTGGTACAGGACGTGCTCTATCCGGCGCTGCTGCGAGCCAAAGGCAAGCCCACCGAGTCGCCGGGCGCATTCCGCGAATTGCGCGGTGGCGAGCACATCGCCGACGTCGTCATGGTGGACCAGACGCCGATAGGCCGCACTACGCGCTCGAATCCCGCGAGCTACGTCGGCGCGTTCGATTGCATACGCACGCTGTATGCGCGCGAGTCGGCAGCGAAAGAGCGCGGCTATACCGCCGGCACCTTCAGCTTCAACTCCGGCAACGGCCGCTGTCCCACGTGCGGCGGCAATGGCTACGAGCACGTCGAGATGCAGTTCCTCTCCGACGTGTACCTGCGCTGCCCGGACTGCGACGGCCGCCGCTATCGGCCGGAGGTGCTGGAGGTGCAGATCGCCGGAAAATCGATCGCCGACGTGCTCGACATGACGGTATCCGAGGCGATCGCCTTTTTCGCCGACCGTCCCGAAGTCCATCGCGCGCTCAAGCCGCTCGCGGATGTGGGACTGGAATATCTGCGCCTCGGCCAGCCGGTGCCCACACTCTCGGGCGGCGAAGCGCAGCGGCTGAAGCTCGCCGGGCATCTCTGCGAAGCAGCCGGCCGCGATAGCGGACGCTCCTCACTCCTCACCCCTCACTCCTCACTGTTTTTGTTCGACGAGCCGACCACGGGGCTGCACTTCGACGACATCGCGAAGCTGCTGCGCGCATTCCGGCAGCTCATTGCCGCAGGCCACTCGCTGCTCGTCATCGAGCACAACCTCGATGTGATCGGCGCCGCCGACTGGGTGATAGACCTCGGCCCCGAAGGCGGCGATGCGGGCGGCGCGGTGGTTGCCGCAGGCACGCCGCAGGAGATCATGGCGATCGACGCCTCGCACACCGGCAAGGCGCTGCGCGAATACCGCGAAGCGCTGAACAATTTCGCCTCCCGCCTCCCGCCTCCCGCGTCCCTGCGAGAGCCGCCTCCCGCCTCCCGCCTCTCGCCTCTCGCGATTGAGATCCGCAACGCCCGCGAGCACAACCTCAAAGGCATAGACGTGTCGTTGCCGCGCGGCGAGTTCACCGTGGTGACGGGCGTGTCCGGCTCCGGAAAATCCACCCTCGCCTTCGACATCGTGTTCAACGAAGGGCAGCGCCGTTATCTCGAATCGCTCAATGCCTACGCGCGGCAATTCGTGCAATCCGCAGCGCGGCCCGATGTGGATGCGATTTTCGGCATACCGCCGACCGTCGCCATCGAGCAGCGCACGAGCCGCGGCGGGCGCAAGAGCACGGTGGCGACGCTCACCGAGATCTACCACTTCCTGCGGCTGATATACGTGAAGCTCGGAACGCAGCACTGCCCGCAGTGCAACGTACCGATCGAAGCGCAGAGCGTGGACAGCATCGTCGCGCGCATCCTGCGCGACTTCCGCGGCAAGCGCGTCGGTCTGCTCGCGCCGCTGGTGGTAAACCGCAAAGGTTATTACACCGATCTTGCGAAATGGGCCGCGGGCAAGGGTTACACGCACCTGCGCGTGGACGGCAACTTTCTCACCACGGCGAAGTGGCCGCGCCTGTCGCGCTTCCAGGAGCACACCATAGAGCTGCCGGTGGCCGACATCCGCGTCACGCCGGAATGCGAGCCGGAGCTGCGCAAGTCGCTCGCCGTGGCGCTGGAGCACGGCAAAGGCGTCGTCCACGTCCTCGACGGGCTGGACACGCTCGCCGCCGCAATGGAAAAGAAGGACGGCTCGCTGATCGATCTGCGCGAGGCGGTGCTCTCCACCAGGCGCGCGTGCCCCTCGTGCGGCACCAGCTTTCCCGAGCTCGATCCGCGGCTGTTCTCGTACAACTCGAAGCACGGCTGGTGTCCGACCTGTTATGGCACCGGCCTCGAGATCGAGGAAGTCGAATGGAGCGAGGAACGTCAGAAGACGGGCGCAGAAGACCATGTGCTCGATTCATGGCTCGAATGGCTCGAGATCGACGAGCCGTGTCCTGCTTGTGCGGGCAAGCGGCTCAACCCCGTCGCGCTTGCCGTGCGTTTTCGCGGCCAGTCGATCGCCGACCTCACGGCGATGCCGGTCGGCCGCCTGCAGCGATTTTTTGCGCAGCTCGCGCTCGAAGGCCGCGATGCCGCGATTGCGCGCGACGTCGTGAGCGAGCTCGACAGCCGGCTCAAGTTCCTCGACGCCGTGGGGCTGTCGTATCTCGCGCTCGACCGTGCCGCGCCCACGCTCTCCGGCGGCGAAGCCCAGCGCATACGGCTGGCGGCCCAGCTCGGATCGAACCTGCGCGGCGTGTGCTACATCCTCGACGAGCCGACGATCGGCCTGCATCCGCGCGACAACCTCGTGCTGCTCGACACCCTGGAGTCGCTGCAGGCGAAAGGAAACACGCTGCTCGTCGTGGAGCACGACGAGGAAACCATACGCCGCGCCACACACGTCATCGATCTCGGCCCTGGCGCCGGCAAGCTCGGCGGGCGCGTCATCGCCGAAGGCTCGGCGGACGACCTCGTCAGGAATCCCGACTCGCTCACCGGTCGCTTCCTCGCGCACCCGCTGCAGCATCCGCTGCATCCGCCGCGCGAGGTCAATCGCAGGACGCTGGCGCTCGCGATACAGGGCGCAGCGCTGCACAACCTGAAGAACGTCGACGTGCGCCTGCCGCTCGGCCGCCTGGTCGCGATCACCGGCGTCTCGGGATCAGGCAAGTCGACGCTGGCGCGCGATATCCTTCATGCAACGCTGGCCCAGCGCTTCGCCGGCGGCCGCCGGCACGACACGCCGCCTATCGGCTGCCGAGCGCTGACCGGCGACGAGCAGCTCGGCCGCGTGCTCGAAGTGGACCAGACGCCCATAGGCAAGACGCCGCGCTCGTGTCCTGCGACGTACGTCGGCTTCTGGAATGCGATCCGCCGCCTCTTTGCCGAAACGCCGGAAGCGCGCATGCGGGGGTACACCGCAAGCCGCTTCTCCTTCAATACCGCTGGCGGACGCTGCGAGGCGTGCGAAGGCCAGGGCGTAAAGAAGATCGAGATGAGCTTCCTGCCCGACGTGAAAGTGCCGTGCGAGGTGTGCAACGGCGCGCGCTTCAATCCCGAAACGCTCGCCGTCCGGTTCAAGGGCAAGTCGGTCGGCGAAGTGCTGCAGATGAGCGTCGACGAGGCCGTCGAGTTCTTCTCCGCTCACCGCTCGGTGTCGCACTGCCTGCGCCTGTTGCAGGACGTGGGCCTTGGCTACCTCACGCTGGGACAGCAAAGCCCTACGCTCTCCGGGGGAGAAGCCCAGCGCATCAAGCTGGTGACCGAGCTGTCCAAGGTACGTGATCACGACGGCGGCCCGCGGCCGTTGCGCGGCGGCGCACTGCCGACACTTTATGTACTGGACGAGCCCACGGTTGGACTCCACATGGCGGACGTCGAAAAACTCATCCACGTGCTGCACCGGCTGGTGAATGCCGGCAACAGCGTTGTGGTCATCGAGCACAATCTCGACCTCATCGCCGACGCCGATTGCATCGTCGATCTGGGACCCGAAGGCGGCGATGGCGGAGGGCGTGTCGTAGCGATAGGCACGCCCGTCGAACTGGCTCACAATCACGCCTCCAGCGGGTCTCACACTGCTGTCGCTCTGGCCCACTTCTTGCGTACTCACGGGCTTCCCAACTGACTACGTCTGCCACTACATCTCGATTTCTGCGAGACACCCGCCTCTACTAATTGTGCTTCTTCAAAACGCGACGTATGATAACTCCCCAACCCCAACCGCCAGAAAAAACCACACAGGGAGAGCCTATGAAACTCAACGACAGCCAACTCGCCGTACCCGCTCAGCAAGTGACCCTCGACGTGCTTCTCGAGAAGTACGCGAAGGCCGATGAGCGCAACGTCGAGGAGGTGCGACATCGTGTTGCTCGCGCCCTGGCTGCCGTCGAGAAAGAGCCTGCACGCTGGGAACCGGCATTCTACGAATGCCTGGAGCAGGGATTCATCCCGGGAGGTCGCGTCAACTCCGCGGCCGGCACTGCGCTGCAGGCCACGCTCATCAACTGTTTCGTGCAGCCCGTCGGCGATTCCGTTTCCGAAGTGGTGGACGGCAAGCCCGGCATCTATCTCGCGCTGATGGACGCCGCAGAGACCATGCGTCGCGGCGGCGGCGTGGGCTACGATTTTTCGTCGATCCGGCCCAAAGGCGCGCAGGTGCGCGGCACCAGCAGCACCGCGAGCGGCCCGGTGTCCTATATGCGCGTGTTCGACAAGAGTTGCGAGACCGTGGAGTCGGCCGGCTCGCGGCGCGGCGCGCAGATGGGCGTGCTCCGCTGCGATCATCCGGACGTCGAAGACTTCATACACGCGAAAGACCACGGCGATCTGAAGAACTTCAACGTCAGCGTCGCGGTCACCGACACCTTCATGCGCGCGGTGGAGAACGACGGCGACTGGCACCTGGTGCACAAAGCCATGCCGGCAGCGAATCCCGACATCGAGCTGCGTCAGAACACCGATGGCCTGTGGATCTACCGCACCGTCAAGGCGCGCGACCTGTGGAACCAGATCATGGAGTCCACGTACGATCACGCCGAGCCGGGCGTGCTGTTCATCGACCGCATCAACGCCGACAACAACCTGTCGTACGTCGAGCACATCGAAGCGACCAATCCCTGCGGCGAACAGCCGCTGCCGCCGTACGGCTGCTGCTGTCTCGGCAGCGTGAATCTCACGCTGTTCGTGCGCTACGCCTTCACCGAAAAGGCGAGCTTCGACTTCGCCGCATTCGGCAAAGTGGTGAAGACGTCGATACGCATGCTCGACAACGTGCTCGATGCAACCGTGTGGCCGATCAAGCAGCAGGACCTCGAAGCGCAATCGAAGCGCCGCGTGGGTCTGGGCTTCACCGGCCTCGGCGACGCGCTCATCATGCTCGGGCTGCGCTACGACACCGACGAAGCGCGCGCCATGGGCGGCCAGATCGCCGAATCGATGCGCGACAATGCGTACGCGTCGTCCGTCGCGCTGGCGAAGGAAAAAGGCGCCTTCCCGCTGCTCGACCGCGAGAAGTATCTCGCCGAGCCGCATTGCGCCTCGCGCCTGCCCGAGCCGATCAAGACGGATATCCGCAAGCACGGCATACGCAACAGCCATCTGCTGTCGATCGCCCCGACCGGCACGATATCGCTCGCGTTCGCCGACAACGCGTCGAACGGCATAGAGCCGCCGTACTCCTGGACGTACCAGCGCAAGAAGCGCATGCCGGACAACTCGCACAAGACGTACGACGTCGAGGATCACGCCTGGCGCCTGTACAAGCACCTCGGCGGCGACATGGCGAACCTGCCGCCGCATTTCGTGACGGCGATGGATATTTCGGCCCGCGATCACATGCGCATGGTGGCGGCGGTCGCGCCCTACGTCGATTCGGCGATCAGCAAGACGGTCAACGTGCCGGAAGACTATCCGTACGAGCACTTCAAGGATCTGTATCTCGAAGCCTGGCACGCGGGCCTGAAGGGCATCACGACCTATCGGCCGAACAAGGTGCTGGGAAGCGTGCTTTCGGTGAGCCCGACTCCCGAAGCGGAGCAGCCGAACGATCTCGACACGAGCGAGACCGATCGCCGCCTGCGCCTGGAGGCGGCGCCGAACCCGGCGCTGTCGAGTCTGCGCTGGCCGAGCCGGCCCAAGCTGCCCGGCGGCAACGCCGCCTGGACGTACATGGTGGAGTCGCCGTTCGGCTCGTTCGCAATATTCGTGGGCCACGTCGAGAACGGCTCGCCGCATCCGTTCGAAGTCTGGGTCAACGGCAACGAGCAGCCGCGCGGCCTGGGCGCTGTCGCGAAGACGCTCTCCATGGACATGCGCGCCGAAGACGCCGCGTGGCTCAACATGAAGCTCGACATGCTCGCGCGCACCGCCGGCGACGACGCTTTCGACTGCGCGATGCCGCCCGACGGCGAGATGAAACGCATGCCGAGCATGGTGTCCGCATTCGCGCGCATCGTGCGCTACCGCGTGGACCAGCTGGGCTCGCTCGCCAAGGAAGGCGGCCCGTCTCCGGTACTGGACGCGCTCATCGCGAAGAAGGAGCCGAAGACCGGCACCGACGGCACCATGTCGTGGACGGTGGACGTGCACAATCCGCGCGCCGAAGACGACTTCGTGCTGATCCTCAAGGAGCTCGTGCTGCCGACCGGCGTGCGCCGCCCGTACTCGGTGTGGATGGCCGGCCAGTATCCGCGCGCGCTCGACGGTCTGTGCAAGCTGCTGTCGCTCGACATGCGCGTCATCGATCCGGCGTGGATAGGCATGAAGCTGCGCAAGCTGCTCAATTACGCCGAGCCGCTCGGCGACTTCATGGCACGCGTGCCCGGCGAGCAGCGCCAGCAGAACTTCCCGAGCACCATGGCGTACGTGGCGCGGCTCATCATCCATCGTTACGCGATGCTGGGCGTGCTCGACGAGCGCGGCTACCCGCTCAACGAAATGGGCGTGCTGGTGATACCGGAGGACGACCGCCCGGCACAGCGTACCGGCGCTTATGCCGTGCGCACCGGGAAAGCGTGCAAGGAATGCGGCAACCTCGCCGTGATCCACAAGGACGGCTGCGAGTTCTGCACCGCCTGCGGCGCGATAGGGGCGTGCGGTTGAATGTCGTGAATCGTGACTGGTGACTCGTGACCGATCAACGCTAACGCTGTAAGACAAAACCCCGCGCAGGCGGGGTTTTGTTTTTGTCGGCGGCAATTTAGCAGAAGTCGAAAAGACGCCTCCAGGCATACGGCAAGGGGCCAGTGGGCAATAGAAGTTGGACGGCGCCAAGGAGTCATCGTATGAGCACTTACAAGTACCGGATCTACTACGAGTGGCAGGGGCGTACGAAGTCGGATCCTTTTGCCCGTGAGAAATCATCCGAGGAGATCGGGCGTGCGCTCGAGCGTGCTCCTTTCGAATTCAGTGTTCGTCTCTCTGATCGAGACGCGATTGTGAAGTCAGAGCCAGGTCCGAATCCGAACGAAATCACTCTTTCCGTTACAACGACTGAAACGCAGGAGGGCGTAAATCGCGCTCTCATCCCAACTCTTCGGGACTGGCGCCTCTTCGGAGACAAACTGTGACGGTGGCAAGGTGCCGCACGTCGTCTAACACGCCCGTCAACACGGAAGCCTTCCGCCCCAGCCGCTTCGCGGATATCGGCGGCAAGTCGCCGGTTACTCTCACGTTGAGTCTGTAGAAAAAGTCCCCGGCTCGCTGGCGAACGATTTGAATGCGATATGAGAGAAAGTGAGATACGATTTGATGTGAAGGACGCCTTGCGTCGAGATCTCCTCTCAGATCGAATCCTTGCGCACTGCAGTGCCATGAAGTCTGCAAACCAACAAAAACAACCTCGCTTTCCGCATAACCGAAAACATCGCGTTTTTGGGCTTTTTCTACAGACTCGTTAGAGTGCATCAGGACGCGCGCATGACGCACCAGGCAATTCCTGAAATTGTGACAGTAATCGGTGAATCGTATTGCCAGCCGATCGCCGACCTTCTCGGGCGCCTTCTTTCCCGCACGCGTGTGGCTGGCGACGATGCGTCGGCTGGGTATTACGAGAACGGTTACTCCGTTTCCATCGTGATCTTGCTTGTGGCGCTGCTTGAATCATACGTGGCACGGTTGCGCTATTTACGTAGCGCTGAATCGGCCGTGGCCGGGAAGAGCGTGCCCGACGCTCTTCTGACGTGGTTTCCCGCGCTGCCGAATCACGATGCGTTGCGAGAAGTGTTCTTGCTGCGAAACGTGATCCTGCATAACCATATCTGGGAACTTGACGTTCGCCTTCGCGACGAAGGCGCAGTTGCGGTGATGCGTTCACCATTAGATTTAAATTTTCAGGTGAATCGATACTACGATGCCGTCGTTGACAAGAACACCAGAAGAACAAAGCTTCTCGGTTTAAGCATGAGTCCCGTGGGCGTTGATCGCAGCGATATTCATAAAGTGTTTGACGTCGTGCTCGCTACGTTAACGTTCCTGGGGCGCGAAGAGCCGAACCTTGCATTTCGGCCCGACGCGAGTTTCGGCTACCTTGGCAAGCGGACGAAATTTGCCGATCTTCTTGCCGTGCTGAAAGATGCACTCTAACCGCGCGTTTTTGGCGTGATGGGGTCTTGCCTTTTGCCTCAGCAGCTCGACGTAAAATAGCGCTGACCTGCTTTTTCATCCTGTTAATCCTGCAAAATCCTGTTCATCCTGTCCGTCTTTGCTTTTGAGATAACTTCCAAGCATCTCGCAATTGTGTGTGAAAATCGCCGATGAACATGTGGGACAACCGATACAGTGAGCCCGGCTTCGCGTACGGCGTCGAGCCGAATGAATTTCTTGCAGCGCATGCAGACACGTTGCCCGCCGGCCGCGTACTGTGCCTCGCCGAAGGTGAAGGGCGCAACGCGGTTTTTCTCGCCAAGAGAGGATTGGCAGCTCATGCGATGGACCTGTCGGCCGTCGGGCTCAACAAGGCAGCGGAGCTGGCCGCCCGGGAAGGCGTGACGATCACGACGGAAGTTGCCGATCTCGGAAATGTCACGCTCCGCCCTGATTACTGGAACAGCATAGTCTCCATTTTTGCCCATATGCCCGCGGCCGCCCGACGACATCTGCACGCCGAGGTCGTCCGTGCGCTCGCACCGGGCGGCGTCTTCGTTCTCGAGGCTTTCACTTCCCGGCAGCTCGACATCGGAGGTGTGGGAGGTCCGGGCAGGCACCAACTCGACTTCTTCATGTCACTTGCCGCGCTGGAGGATGAGCTGAAAGGTCTCGATCTCCTGCATGCCGCGGAAATCGACAGGGAAATCAACGAAGGCAAGTTTCACCGGGGACGCTGCGCCGTCGTTCAGGTCGTCGCGCGAAAACGCGCCTGACTGCCTGCTCCGGGCTCAACGTCACCGCCACCCGAACCCTTTCCCGAGCGGATCACTCCGTCGGTATTATCCCGGCGCTGACATCAACGCCGCGAAGCGGCTGTACTGCCCCGGATGTTCGAACGACTTCAGTATCTCGAACAATTCTGCAGCCCGGTTGTTCATTACAGGTTCGACCAACGGAAAAAACTTCTCCCGCATGTCTTCCCAGGTCATCGAATTGCCGGGATTACCCTTCGCCAGGACCGTTCGTGCTTCGAAGTGCGTCCCGTCCGAACAGTGAACCCGCAATGCGGCGGCTGTTTTCTCGACGCGCTCATCGGGCACCAGCATTACGCTCCGCGCCACACGCCGCACTGATTCGTCTTCCAGATTGCTAACGCAGAAGTCGCGCTCCGTCGCCCTGAGCCCGACGAGTCCCAGTGCTATGCAGAACGCCGTACTGAATTTTCCTTCCAGTGGGCTTTGCGGTTCGGTCTTTCCCGCAAGCTGGACTGCGAGCGGATTGACACGGGCCTCGACCTTCACCACCTGCCTGCCACGCAGCGCGCTCGCGCAGGTGCGCGCAGCATCAATCGCCGCGTGCGTCAGCAGGCAACAGGCGTACGGCTTGAACGTATTGCGTGTCACCTCCCAGCCATCGTCGAAGTTCACCGACTGAATTCGGTCACTTCGATCCTGAACCAGCGTCTTCGAGAGGCTGCCGTCAGGTTCCAGCAGGTCGATTGCGGCAGCAAACCCGGCCGCGGAAATCTGCGCCGCGAGCAATCCGTTGAAGGCCGCTTTCCCGGCATGAAACGGCTTGGACATCGTGCCGAACGATCCCGTAAGTCCGGAGACCTGCGTTGCGGCAATGCCCAGAGCATGCGCAATCCTGTCGGGATCCAGTCCGAGGATCGCACCCGAGCCCGCGGCAGCCGCCAGGCAGCCGAAGATTCCGGTGGAGTGCCAGCCGTGGTGATCCACGGTCACGCCGAAGCCACGGCCGCCGAAACGCGCGCCGACTTCGTATCCGGCCACGAACGCGCGAAGCATTTCGGCTTCGGTGACTGAGCACTCGCCCCCCAGCGCAAGAACGGCCGCCCAGGTCGGTGCGCTCAGATGAGCAACGGAATCCACGTGCGTATCGTCGAAGTCAAGACAGTGTGCAAGCGTCCCGTTGACGAGCGCCGCTGCAGCCGGCGCAGTGGAGGCACCTAGAAGAATCTGCGCCTTTCCGCCGGCGCTCCACCCCGAAACGACTTCCTTCACCGCCTTGCCGGCAGGTTCGTGGTGCGCACCGAGCGCGACGGCACACCAGTCGACAAGACACATTTTCGCCGCATCGAGGACGTCCGCCGGAAGCCGCCTACCTGGCAGGGAGGCGACGAACTCTGCGGCTGCCCGGGTATTGGACGGATTCATATCGTTACGGTCGCGGGCCAAACGCGCCGGATTGCAACAGGCGCGACCTTTCGAGTTCCGAATATCCGATTTCTGCGAGGAGCGCATTCGTATCCTGCCCCAGGACAGGCGCCGGACGACGTCGTGTGTCGGCAAGCCCTGCCCGCGCGAGGGGATTGCCCAGCTGCAGGATCGCGCCTTCATGGGAGTGATCGATCGACTCGACCAGCCCGCGTTCCAGGACGTTCTGCGATGCGATCGCCTCCTCGGGGGACAGCACCGGACATATGGGTATATCCGCAGCCTGCATTTCGCTGGAAATCTCGTCGCGAGTGCGTATCGAACAATATTCCGTGATGGCGGCCCGGTACTCCTCCGACCGCTCACCGTGGTCGGAATGCCGGTCGGCGGGACTCTCGTCGACGGAAACAAGATCAGGCCGGCCGATAAACTCGCAAAAGCTTTTCCACAATCTCGTTTCCAGCAGACTCACCGCGACCGCCTTGTCATCTGCCGTGCGGTAGACCGCGTAGCGCGGATTGGCGCCCCACACCTGCATTCTCGAGGCGTCGGCACTGCCCGCCGCCTGCGCGAGCGCCCCCGTAAGCACGATGTTGCACATGCTGAATAAGCTGTCGAACATCGCGATGTCCAGGTAACAACCGCTCCTCGATTCGCGCTGCTTGATGATCGCCGCAAGAATCCCGATACAGGCGTACACCGACCCGGCATAATCGGCCGCCTGAAAACCGGGCACATGGACTCCAGTACCATCGCCGCCGTTCACGTTCATCAATCCGGTCCCGCATTGCAGCACCAGATCGTGTCCCGGCGATCTGGCGAGCGGGCCTTCCTGGCCGAAGCCGGTGATGGAGCAATAGACCACGCGCGGGTTCAAGCGCCTCACTGTCTCGTAATCGATCTCCAGTCTCGCGGCAACGCCGACGCTGAATGACTCCACGATAACGTCGGCGCGCTTGATCAGGCGCCCGACGACCTCCTTACCGCCGGCACTGCGCAAATCGAGCGCGATGCTGCGCTTATTACGATTGACCGTATTGAAATAGACGCTGGACTCGCGATTTCGCGGCGCATTGTGGCGGCTTGGGTCGCCGCTTCCCGGCGCTTCGATCTTGATCACTTCAGCGCCAAGATCACCGAGCATCTGCGTGCACCAGGGCCCCGGCAACAACCGGCTGAAATCGAGCACGAGCACGCCGTCGAGCGGTAACTTGCGCCGGCTCGATGCGTTTGCGGCTGTCGAGCCGGGGAGCGCGGCAGGATCTTCGCTGTGCATTGCCTATCTTCCGCTGAATGACGCCGACCGCTTTTCCAGGAAAGCCGAAATGCCTTCCTTGCGATCCCCGGTCGCGTAGATCGTAGCGGCGAGAAACGTCTCGAATTCGAGCGCCGACCCGAGGTCCATCTGCATGCCGCTATAGACGGCGCGTTTGACCCAGGCCAGGCTGAGCGGCGCACGTTGTGCGTAGGTTCGGGCCATCTCCTTGGCATGCAAAAGAGCGTCGCCTCGTGCTACCAGCCGATTCACCAGGCCGATGCGGTGCGCCTCGGCGGCGTCCACCGGCTCGCCCGAGAACATGATCTCGAGCGCTTTCGCCGCACCGACGATTCGTGGCAGGCGCTGGGTGCCGCCGGCCCCGGCCACTGTACCGATCTTGCAGCTGGTAATGGCGAAGCTTGCACCGCGCCCGGCGATACGGATATCGCAGGCCATCGCGAGCTCGGCACCGCCGGTCATGCAGAAGCCCTCGATGGCGGCGATCACCGGCTTCGCCAGTTTTTCCAGCGTATCGTTGAGTCGGTGCCAGCGCCGAAAATACTCGACGCCTTCTCCGGGCGAACTGATTGCCAGTGCATCGTTCAGATCGGCGCCCGAGGAGAAAAAGTTCTCGCCGCCGGTTATGATGAGTGCGCGTGTTGCCGCGTCGGCTTCGGCCTCTTTCGCTGCAGTGATGATTTCGTCCATCACTTTGAGACTGACCGCGTTACGTCGTTCGGGCCTGTTGAGGCGTATGACCCGGCTCGGCTGCTCCACGTCCACTTCGATTGTGTCGAACGTCATGCGTCGATCCTCAGAAAATTTCCTGTTTTTTCCAACGTAAGAAAATCGAAGGCTTTTTCTTACTTACCCATGTCGCCTTTTCCCCAGGTAGGTCTCGATTACCCTCGGGTCTTCCACGACCTCGGCCGGCCGTCCCTCGTGCAGCTTTTCGCCGAAATTAAGTACCAGGACGTGCTCGGCCAGTTCGAGAATCACGTGTACGAGATGCTCGATCATCAGTATGGTGGTTCCAGCCGCGTGAACGTTTTTCAGAACCAGCAGCAGCTCCTCGATCTCCGCGGCCGTGGAGCCCGCCATGACTTCGTCGAGCAGTAATACCGATGGATTGGTGGCAAGCGCGCGTGCAAGCTCCAGCTTCTTTCTTTCACCGAGACTCAGCGTGCCGGCCGGAACATCCGCTTTTCCCTTGAGACCGACGAGCTCCAGAGGACGCTGCACCGCCTCTCGGGCATCGCGCATGGAAAGTCTCTGCTCGCGCGAAAAAAGTGCGCCCGTCATGACGTTCTCGGCCACTGTCATCTCCAGGAACGGGCGCACCACCTGGAAGGTGCGGCCGATGCCGAGCCGGCAAATTTCGTGAGGCTTGCGCCCCTCGATACGATGTCCGTTCAGCGCAATTTCCCCCGCGTTCGGAGCGTGGTAGCCGGTAATCAGATTGAGCAGAGTCGTCTTGCCGGCTCCGTTCGGCCCGATGACACCGACAAACTGTCCGCGCCTCACCGAGAACGACAGATCCGAGGTGGCCTTCAATCCGCCGAATCGCTTGTTCAGATTCGTGACCTCAAGCGCGGGGGCTTCGGAATCGACGGGCAGCGCTCCGGCGCTTTCGCGGGTTCGCGCCACGCTATCACGTGCGCCGTAGAAGAACGTCTCGTGCACGGCAGCCGTGCTTGAAAGCTCCGCACTCGTTCCCGCTACTGCAACGCAGCCCTTGGAAATGACATAGCCGCGCGTCGCGATCTCGAATGCCGCGTGCGCATTCTGCTCGACCAGCAGAACGCTGATGCCCGAGGTCGCGATCTGTCCGATCGCCTCGAACACCACTTCGACAATTACCGGCGCAAGGCCGAGCGAGGGTTCATCGAGAAGCAGTAGCTGCGGACGCCCCATGAGTGCGCGCCCGATCGCAAGCATCTGCTGCTCGCCTCCGGAAAGCGATCCGGCGCTTTGCGCGCGGCGTTCCGCGAGACGCGGAAACAGCGCATACACCATTTCGAAACTTTGCTTGCGCAGTCGACGCGGTCTCGGTGAGGTCGCGCCGAGAAAAAGATTGTCTTCGACCGAGAGGTGGGGAAATACCTGTCGGCCCTCCGGCGCAAGGCAGACGCCGGCGTCGACGCGTCTATGCGCGGGTATGGCGAGCAGATCGGCGCCCTCAAACAGGATTTGCCCTGAGAACGGCTCGACCAATCCGGTGATGGCTCGCATGATCGTCGTCTTGCCTGCACCGTTGGGACCGAGTATGGCGACCACCTCTCCCCGGTTCACGCAAAAGCTGAGACGTTCGAGTACGGTCGACTCGCCGTAGCCTGCGCAGATATCGCGCAGTTCGAGCAACGGTAACGCGTTCATGCGGCGCGTCCGGCAACGGCGCGCTGCTTGTCGCGCGCATGGAATTTCCTGTATGCGCCCCACATGCCATGCGGCATGAATAGTATGCAGACGATCAGGGCGACGCCGTACACCAGCAGGCTGAATCCTTTGGTGCCGAGCCAGATCCTCGATGCTTCCGACAGGAAAACGGTGGCGAAAGATCCCACGACCGGACCTGCCACCGTGTGGATTCCGCCGAGAATCGGCGCAATCTGGGCGAGGATAGTGATATGCAGGTCGAAGGCGATGTTGGGATCGAGAAACCCTGTGTACCAGATGTTCACTCCGCCTGCGAGAGAGGCAAGCGCCCCCGCCAGCGCAAGCACGATGACGCGAAGACGAACGGGATTGACGCCGAGCATTTGTGCCGCCGACTCGTTCGCCCGCATCGCCCGGCAGGCGTACTGGTACGGAGTCCGTGTGAGCACCCAGGAGATTGCAACGGCGCCTACCGCACAACACACCATCACCACGCAGACGATGCGCACGTCCGGGCGCAACGACTGCGCAAGGTACAGGCCCTCGCCACCGCCTGTCACGCCCACGAGCATGACTGCGATCACCCGCAGGCCTTCCGACAAGGCGAGCGTCGCGATCGCAAAAAAAATTCCTCTCAACCTTCCAGTGATAACGGCAAGCGCCGCACCGAGAACTGCGCCGGCGAGCGCGGCCGCGATCACGGCAGGAAGTATCGGCATACCGAGCTTGTTCGCGGCCAGTACCGCGGCATAACTTCCCACGCCCCAGAACGCCGAGTGCCCGAGGGAGATCAATCCCGCATTGGCGGCGATATTCCAGCTCACTGCAAGCACAACGAGTTTCGCCACGCTGATGATCCAGTCGTTGACGACCGGAGTGGCAGCAAACGGCAATGCGATGCATGCGGCCGAGAAGGCGATTGCGGCAGCGAAGGGTAGAATTCTCATCGGCGTCGTGAAAGCCATCAGTTCCCCTCGGTCGCCCGGCCCAGGATACCGCTGGGACGAATGATGAGGACGACGAGCAGGACGGCGAGAGCAACGCCTTCTGCCCATCCTCCACCTTCGTTGACGAAGTACGCCACCCCGGTTTCAGCGAACGCGAGCACGAACGACGCGACAAAAGTACCGGCGATGCTGCCCAGCCCCCCGAGCACGACGATCGCAAAGCCTTTGACGAGCATGTGGAACCCCATGAACGGGGACACAGTCAGCAGGAAACTCACGACGCAGCCGCTGGCAGCGCCAAGCGCCGCGCTGATCATGAACGACAACGCGTACATCCGGATGACGTTGATTCCCATCAGCGTCGCCGCGTCGCGGCTTTGCGCGACGGCTTGCGTCGCACGTCCGAGTTCGGTTCGCCTGAGCCACAACACGAGAGCGGCGGCGAGGATCAGGGATACGAGGAAGGCGATCGCCCTGCCATGCGGCAGGCTCAGGCCCGCGATTTCGGTCGCCGTCAATGCATAAGGGGTAGACACCGAACGATCGTCCCCGGTCATGATGAGCGCAACAACGTTCTGCAGAACCAGCCCCACGGCAAAGAGCAGCAGAATCTGATTGGTGTGCGGTGCATCGAGGACGCGTTCGAGGCAAACCTTGAAAATCAGGAAGGCGATCAACGCCACCGCAACCGCCACCAGAGGAAGCGCGAGCAACGGATCGATATGCGCATGGGCCGCGAGAAGGTACGCTCCATATGCGCCCAGCATGATGAATTCACCATGCGCGAAGTTGATGATCCGGGTGACGCCGTAGGCGAGCGAGAGACCCACCGCCATCAGGCAGTAGAGGCCGCCGAGCAATACGGCGTCGACCAGGAACTGAGGGAAAAGCCCCATATCGTCCGGTTCGCTTATTTCATGGGTCGCAGCGTTCCGTTGGCGCGTGCTGTCGGGTACACCACGGTGAACTGCTTGCCTTGCCGCTGGTACACGAGCATTTCGCCGAATGCCTGATTGAGCGCACCGCCGCGCGTCTTCACGAAGTTGCCGTCGCCCAGCATGGTCTGGACACCGAGATTACGCAGCTCCTTGGCTACTTTCTGCTTGTCCGGAGATCCGGCGCGCTCAATAGCGAGGAACAACATGACGGCCGATGTATACACTGTCACGTCGAGAAACTCCGGAGCGCGGTTGTAGCGCTTCTTGAACGCCGCTTCCCAGTCCTTGCTCGCAGGAAACAGCTTGGGGTATTTCGGATCGGCCGGCGCATTCAAATTCGGCAGATAGCTGTTGGCGGCGATCCATCCATCGGCTGCTTCCCCGACCGCATCGGCCCACTCCTGCAATTGGGGATAGGCTGTTCCGACCAGATACGGGATGCCGAGCTTCGCGATGTGAATTTGTTTAGCAAGCACGATCGCATCCGTCGTCTGCAGTATGCCGACCAGAACATCGGGCTTGGTGAGTCGGATCTTTTGCAAGGCGGGGCTCATGTCATTGGTATTCTCCCGCACCAGCTCGGTCGCGACGACCTGGAACCCTGCTTCGCCGTAATAATCCCTCGCCGCCTGGATTTGAGAGCGGCCGTAGCTTCCGTCCGAATATATGATGGCGACCTTCTTCCCCTTGCCGATCGCTGCGGCAATCGCTTTCGCAGTACCCTCGTGATAGTGGTAGGCCCAGGGATAGGTGTGAAATACCAGCTCTTCACCTGTAATAGCCTCCTCGAACGTGGGGCTCGAAGAGCCGGGAACGATCCAGAGCGCCTTCTTCTGGCGCCATGCCGGCACCGCGGCAGACACGAATCCGGAGGCGATCGGGCCGATGACGAAATCGGCATTGTCTTTCTGCAAAAGCTCCGTCATCGCGGAGACCGTGCCCTGATTCGTGCTCTGCACATCCTTGAGCAGGACTTCGATCTTGTGGCCTGCGACGGCGGGACCGTAGGCGTCCACCGCCATTTCCATGCCCCGTTGTCCTTGAGCGCCGTACGCCACGAACTTCCCGCTCAGTTCATAGGGCGCACCAACCTTGATCACTTTCTGCGCCTGCACGGGCAGGCTTGCTCCCGACAACAGCACGAACGAGAAAGCTGCTGCGATTACCCGCAGGGTGAGCTTCATATTCCCCTCCTCCTAATTGACGCAGCCGAAAACTTAGTTGACGGCGCGGTTACAAGTGACGTTGGCGCCACCTCCGGATGCTGCCCATGGCACCCCGACATGCCCGCCTTCACATGCACCAGGCGTTGTCAGGAAGTGTTCGAATCCTGTCGTTCTCAAGCGCGCGCGGCCTGAACAGCAAACGCTCATGCGGCAGCGCCTCCAGGCAAGGCCGTTTCGGCGTGCGAGCGAGGCCGGCCAAACGTCTCCGCATTGGCCTCACCCAGCGCTCCGATCGGACGCGCCACCATGGCTGGCGTCAGGCTCAGGCGCAGCGGCGAATTCAATAGTGGCCATGTGACTCCGTCCGCGTCGGAGCGATAGACCACGAGCTGCCGGGCGCGCACATGAGGGTGATTGACGATCTCGCTTATGCTATTGACCGCCGCGGCGAGGAATCCTGCTTCGCCGGCAGCCTCGACCAGTTCGGCGCGCGTACGCTCGGTTCGCAGCTCCGTCGCGCTTGAGGCCAATTGCGCGAACCAGGCACGAATTTGTGCCGGGACGCCGTCGACAGCCGCGTAGCCATCGCAACACTGGATCACCATCGCTTCGTTGACGCGCGCAGCACGCGTCCATTCCATCTGGGTGATCCAGGCGCCGACATCCTGCATGGCGATATCGATGCTCTGTCCCAGGCCGGTGCGGTCGCGATACTCGAGCGCAGCCAGTACCGCCACCAGGGCGAATTCGCCGCCGAGGACATCGGCGCACGAGATACCGGTCTTGGTGGGAATATCCCGCACGCGCGTCAAATCCATAACGCCGCACATCGCCTGGACCACGGTATCGAACGCCGGACGACCAGGGTACGTGGAATCCCCGCCGAAGCCCGAAATCGCGCAATAGACCAGGCCGGGATTGGCACGCGTCAATTCCTCGGCGCCCAATCCCAGGCGTGCCAATGCGCCCGGCTTCATGTTCTCCACCAGAATATCGGTGTTTCGCAGCAAGGCATGCAGTCTGGCCTTATCCGCAGCGCTCTTCAGGTCCAGGGTGACGCTCTTCTTGTCGCTGTTGTTGAGCGTGAAGAAGTACCCCTGCTCGCCCTGCGTCGGAACCCAGTTGCGCGAGCTCTCGCCGCCCGGCGGTTCTATCTTGAGTACGTCGGCGCCGAGCGCGCCCAGCTGGCGCGTCACCAGCGGAGCCGTGGTGAAATGACCGATCTCGACCACGCGTACTCCCGCAAGCGGCGCGCGAACAGGCTCGTCTGCACGCGCCGCCGCAGTACGCGGTCTCGAGCGCAGCACGCGCGTCTCGAGTTCCCTCCGATCCTGATCCGGCCGCGCGATACTTGCAGGCGCCACTCCCGGCGTGCGCGTAGCCTTCAGCGGAGATCCCGGAAGTAAAAACGTTCTTCCACTTACAGGATCGAAGCCGTGGCGCACCATCTTCCGGTGCAGCAGATTTTCCTGCTCGGCCAGCTCCTCAACGGTAACGATAGGCCCGCACGCGATTTTGATCCTGGTCAGGTGTTCGATGCACTGACGCACCGTCATCCCTGACACCCAGGATTGCACCATGGTGTCCACCTCCACCATGCGCGCAACGCGCTCGGTATTGGTATCGAATCCCGAGGAATCGACTTCGAGCGCATCGGCGAGACGCCGCCATTGTTCGTCGGTCGCGGCGCAGATCTGGATCCATCCGTCGGTTGCCCGGTATGCGTTCCATGGCGCCGTCAGTGCGTGCCGATTGGCCGAGCGCGTAACTGATTTACCTACCATGGGAAACGGCAGGAACGTCGACAGCGCGGCCAATGCAGAATCGAATAGTGCGACCTCGACGTCCTGGCCCAACCCGCATCGCCGTCGGACCCGCAGTGCCGCGAGAATCGCCGATACGGCGTACGTGCCGGCGGCGAATTCCAGCATTTCGAACCCGACAATACTCGGAGGCCCGAAGGGATCGCCAGTCGTATCGACGATCCCGGTCAGCGCCTGCACCAGGGCATCCGAGTACGCACGCCCCGCGAGCGGGCCCGAGCTGCCGCAAGCCGTAATGTCGCAGACGATCTGCCGCTCGTGCTTCGACCAATTCAGCGCTGGCCCGATGTCGCTGGACAGGAGTAGGACGTCAGCCGATTCGAGCAGCGCCTGCATAACGCGACCCGGTGCGCAGGCGTTGTCCACCAGGCTCCGCTTGCCGGCGGCAACGACTGCCCGATTGCGCCACTTGTGCATGGACTGATTGATGTCCGCGGGCTCCACCAGCACCACTTCCGCACCCAGTTGCGCAAGCAGGGAGCCGCAAGCGCCTGCGCCGACGCGATCTCCCAGCTCCAGGACCAGCAGATCAGAGATTGCGCTCGCCATATTCATCGTGGCATAGCCGCAGCCCGCCATCCGTCATGTTTTGTCGAAAATACGTTGTCATTGTCGACACGCCAGCCTCATCCGAACCAGCTTCAGACCATACTGAAGCCGCCGTTGACGCTCAGCACCTGTCCCGTAATCCAGGCCGCCCGCTCCCCTGCGAGAAACGCAACTGCTGCGGCAATGTCGTCCGGCTCACCGAGGCGTCCGGTCGGGTACATTTTCAGCACGGTCCTGACTCGACGCTGATACTTTTCCTCCCCCATTTGCGCACGCAGGCTCGCCTCACGCGCCTGCCGCAGCTCGGTATTGGTTGCGCCGGGCGACACCACGTTAAGAGTGACGCCGGCTGCGCCCACTTCCTGCGCAATCGACTTTATCAACGCGATCAGGCCCGCTTTGGCGGCGGCGTAATAGGACAGGCGCGCCTGGCCGGTCTTCGCCGAGTCCGACGCGAGACATACGACGCGCCCGTACTTGCGTTCGAGCATGGACGGCAGCAGGGCATGCAGGCACAGCATCGGCCCCCGCAGACATACATCGAGCATGCGGCCCCAGTCGGCCGGCTGCGACTGCAGGAACAATTTGTCGTCCAGCACAGCCGCGCTGCTGATGTAGACATCCACCGCGCTGAATTTGTCGGTGGCGGCCTGCACCATGGCGTGCACATCCGTTTCCGAGGTGATGTCGGCTTTCACGCCAATGGCAGGCGCGCCGGTCTCGCGGATCAGTTGAGCCGCGGCCGCAGCGACGCGCGCACCGTCGATATCCACCAGGACCAGGCTCGCCCCGCCCTGCGCCAGCATGCGCGCGCTTGCATATCCGATGCCGCGCGCGCCCCCCGTAATCAAAGCGACCTTGCCTTCGAATTCTTCCGCCACAGGTTGTCCCCCGATGTCACATGCCTTTTCGCCGAAACCGGCGGAATTCCGGTTTGCGCTTTTCCAGAAACGCACGGATGCCTTCCATGTTCTCCTCGTTGCCGTAGATGGAGGCGAGCAATGCACTGGTCGGGAAATATGACGCGTAGAAGTCCTGATCCGACCCCGCATTGAGCGCGACCTTGGCGATGCGCAGGCTCTGCGGGCTCTTGCTGAGAAATTCGTCGCACCAGTTGCCGACTGCCTGGTCGAGTTCTTCGGCTTTCCACACTTCATTTATGAGGCCCATGGCGAGCGCCTCCTGCGCCGAATACACGCGGCACCCGAACACCATTTCCCGGGCCTTGCGCTCGCCCACATAGCGCGCGAGCAACTGACACGCGCCCCAGATCGGTATGCTGCCCACCCGCGGCCCCGTCTGGCCGAACTTCGCGTCCTCGCTCGCGATCGAGAGATCGGTGAAGAGGTGGATCTCGTTGCCACCGCCCACGCAGTAACCGCGTATCTTGGCGATGATGGGCTTGTCCATCATGCGCATGACCGAAGACAGCCCGAACAGCCGGCGCATGTGGGCCCGCCCCACATCGGGAGTCCGGCTCGACTGATCCCCCACGTCACCGCCCGAACAGAAAGCCTTGTCGCCGGCGCCGGTGATCACGACCACGCCCACTTCGGCATCGTCCGCAGCCGCGTGCATCGCGTGCGTCAGTTCTTCGTACGTCAGGGGCCGGACGGCATTGCGCTTTTCCGGCCGGTTGATGGTAACGGTCGCCACCCCATCCTTGACCTGATAGAGGATGTCGCGATAGTCCAAATCCACCTCCTGTTATTGCGGCACGTCACACGGGCCGCCGTCCGCGCGAAGCGTGAGTGAGGTGGCCACCTTAATCGGTCGACCCGGCATCTGTCAACATAAAATGGCACCGGTTCCATTCAATGGAACCACGAAGACTGGCGCAGGAGCGTGCCGGGAGTAGAAACCGTGGCGGACTGCGACACGGAGAGGCAGCGCCGACCGTTGGCGCCCCATTCCGCGGGAAGAGAGTGAGTCGTGTTTACATGACAGGGCGGCGTCCTGTCGAGCGTGCCCTGACTCACGACACGCTCGGTCGGCATTACCCCGCGCGCCCGAAAAAGGAGGAAGAAAGCGGGAGGCGTAACGGGGCGTCGCTTGCGATGCAAGCCCCACGACGGGACTACAACGCCGACTACAACGCCTTGTCTGCCCCGTTCACGCTTGCACCGAGTCGCCGCGAAATGTCATCGGCAGCTTTCGCGACCAGGCGTATGAAAAACGTTTCCTTAGGTCTCGCGCGCACCGTCGGCGCAGTGATCGTTATGCAGTAGCGCACTTCGCCATCGACTTCACGGATCGGCGCCGATACCGCGGCGAGGCCCAGTACACGCTCGTCGTACGACACCGCGTAGCCGCGCGCACGAATCTGCTCGAGTTCCGCTCCCAGGCCGGCGCGCGTGCGCTTGCTTGCCTTCGCGGCATGGGCAATCACCTGCTGCTGCTCGCTCTTTGGCAGATGCGCCATCAGAGTCTTCGCCGACGCTCCGTCGACCAGTGGCACCTGCATACCCGGCCTCGATACGCTCATCAGCGAGGACGGCACATCTATGACGTCCACACATACCCGGTTACGACCTTGCACCGTATTGAGCGTTACAGCCTCGTGGCTGCGTTCGGCCAGCTCGATCATGACCGGCCGCGCGATCTGGCGGACATTGAGAGTGCTGCTGACCAGCCCTGCGAGGCGGGTAAACCGGTGTGAAAGGCAGTAGGCCTGGTTCTCGAGGCGCACCAGATAGCCGGCCTTGTCGAGGCTCTGCACGATCCTGAAGGCAGTGGACTTCGACAGACGACTGCGATCGGCGATCTCCTGCAAGTTCAGGCTGGTGCTTCCGGCAGTGAAGCTTTCGAATATCGCCAAAACGCGCTGCACCGATCGCATCATGTGTCTAAAATTCTGCAGTAGGACAAGGGGAAGTCGTGGTGTTGCGCAGCAACAGGCGGCGTTATCAACGAACCGGCGTTCATCCCATGGAGAGAGCCGGCGAGAGCCGTATTGTACCTCGCGCCGCCCCACCTCATGCAAAGCCCGACGCTCGTCGAAGGCACGACCGCACGTTGAGCGCGGGGCGGCCAATCCATCGTTTGGGTTCACCCGATCCCTGATTCATATGCGCCTCCCTGCTGCCCGCCTAGAAGGTTCTGGGCATGCCCAGCACTTTCTGGCCGATGAACGAGAGGATCATGTTGGGTGACACGGGCGCCACCGAGTGCAGCCGCGTCTCGCGGAATTTCCGCTCGACGTCATATTCGGCCGCAAAGCCGAATCCGCCGTGGGTTTGCAGGCACACGTTTGCCGCTTCCCACGACGCATCTGCCGCGAGAAGCTTCGCCATGTTCGCCTCCGCACCGCAAGGTTTCGCCGCATCGAAGAGTGACGCCGCCTTGAACCGCATGAGGTTGGCCGCCTCGACATTGACGTACGCGCGTGCGATGGGGAACTGGATTCCCTGATTCTGTCCGATGGGCCGGTCAAATACGACACGCTCGCTGGCGTACGTGCTCGCCTTGTCAATGAACCAATAACCATCGCCGACGCACTCGGCCGCGATCAGGATGCGCTCCGCGTTAAGTCCCGTGAGCAAATACTTGAAGCCCTTGCCTTCCTCGCCGATGAGGTTTTCGGCGGGAATCTCGAGATTGTCCATGAACACTTCATTGGTCTCGTGATTCACCATATTGCGGATCGGCCGCACCGTCATGCCCTTGCTCATGGAATTCGGCACGTCCACGATAAAAATCGACATGCCTTCGGATTTCTTCGCGACCTTGTCCAATGGCGTCGTGCGCGCAAGGAGGACCATGAGATCCGAGTGCTGGAGCCGCGAAGTCCAGACCTTTTGGCCGTTGACCACGTAACGGTCGCCCTTGCGCACGGCAAACGTCGATATCTTCGTCGTATCGGTGCCCGCCGTCGGTTCCGTAACGGCCATCGACTGCATGCGCAATTCTCCGGCGGCAATCCTGGGGAGGTATTTCTTTTTCTGCTCGTCGGAGCCATGGCGCAGGATCGTCCCCATGTTGTACATCTGTCCATGGCACGATCCGGCATTCGCCCCGGAGCGATTGATTTCCTCCATGATGACGGACGCCTCCGCGATCGACAGGCCGGATCCGCCGTATTGCTCGGGTATCAGCGCAGCCAGCCACCCGGCTTCAGTCAACGCGCGGACAAATTCTTCCGGATAGCCGCGTTCGTCGTCGATCTTGCGCCAGTATTCGCCGGTAAAGGTGTTGCACAGCGAACGCACTGCGTGACGTAGGTCTAAGTGCTCGTGTGAATGATCAAGCATATGCTTCTCCTCTTACAGCTAAACAGCGGCCAGGATCTGTTAACGATCGAGCCATCGCAGACAGGCTCCCGACGAGGTTGCGCGTCGCCTGCGGGCCTCGCGCGGCGCATGGCCATGCGGCATAACGGCCCGGGACGAGTCAGGAGGCGTTCCGCTGGATAACAGGCGATCGCACTCCGTCAGCAGCCTCGGCGGACAGCAGATCTTCAGTGCGCTCAGCGGGCTGTCCCCCGAAACGCTTCGATGCCCGTAAGTTCGCGTCCGTGTATGAGCGCCAGGATTTCGTTCGTGCCGTCCGGGATCGACAACATGCAGATGTCGCGGTACAGCGATTCGACGCGTGCTTCTTCCGACAACCCCATGGCCCCGAGTACGTTCATCGCCTGCCACACGACTTCGCGACAGCTATTCTGCGCAAAACGCTTGGCCATCGCGGCCGCTCCCTCGGCGGAGCCTCCGCCATCGATCAGCGACAGCGCGTAGTAGCAAAGCAAGCGGGCGGCCGTTATCGCGCTCATACTGTCCGACAGATTCTTCTGCACCAGCTGATGGCCGGCAATCACCTTGCCGAATTGCCTGCGAACTTTCGCGTAATCCAGCGCGACATCGCATGCCCGCTGCGCCAGCCTCACCGCCTGCAGTCCGATCAGCGGACGGTTGATCATCCAGGTGGTCTTGAGAATTTCGGTTCCTCCGGAACCCGATTCGATCACGTTTTCCGCCTGCACCTCGCAGTCGGCAAAAGTCGCTTCACCGAGGATGCCTTGCCGCAGTCCGATAGTAGGAATGGATCGTGTTTCGAAGGGCGCCTTGTCGCGCTCGACGACGACCTTGACGATGTTTGCCCCTCTATCGTCTTCGCGACAGTCAAGACAGGTGACGACGATCGTGTCGCAGACCGTGACATTGGTAATCCACATCTTGCTCCCGTTCAATACCAGCCGGGAGCCGCGCCGGCTTAAACGGGTCTTGACGCCTCGCGGGTCAGAGCCGGTATCGGGCTCCGTGGACCCGGTGCAGGCAATCTTTCGTCCTGCAATGAGATCGGGCAGGAAACGTTGCCGCTGCGCGTCGCTGCACTCCGCATACATGCGGGCGATGGCGCCTTCGTGCGCAAGCAAGGCAATGGCGATCGCGGTGGGCAGCTGCTCAAACATGATGCCGTAATCAAGCATCCGTATCCCGGGACCACCGCCCGATTCGGGCAGGCGCGGCGCCGTCAGACCAAGTCCCGCGAACTGCGTGAGAACCTCGAGATATGCCGACTTCGACAAAGGAAGATCGCGGTCGTGCGTCGCCAGAAGCGGCTCGATGGCGCGCTCGACCAGACGTCGCACGGACTGGCGCATCAGCTCCTGTTCCGGGCTCAGCTCGAAATTCATGTCACTCCCAAAGGCGCCGGCAGCGCTCGCAAGTCAACTCTCGTAGTTTCAATGAATGAAACTAATACCATTGTATGCAACAGGATGTTAACCACAGCAGTACGCGCTTGTCCAGCGCTCGGCCTCTGGACGACTGGATTCGCGAGTCGCGGATTCGGCGTGCTCGATCGGCTGCGCGCGTCGCGCAGGCGCTGCCATGCGGCCCAGGCCCGCTCGTGGAAAACAAAAAACCCCGCCGAGGCGGGGTTTTTTGTTGGCAGCGAGGTACGCTGCTTACAGCACGATGTTGCTCGTATCGTATTGCGTCAAGGCCACGTTCGTCAGCGTGGCAAGCAACACCTGCGCCCCCGAGCCGCCACTGCCGTCGGCGTCGACCCACACCTGCGTATCGGTCTTGCCTCCGTTCAGCACCTGCGAGAGCTGAAGATAACCGCCCGAGTACGCATTGCTGTGCGCAGCATCCACGCCGCTGAAGCTCGCGAGCAGGTCGTGAACGTCCAGCGCGTCGTTGCCGTTCGCTTTGTTGATCTGGAAGTCGGTGATGGTGTCGGTTGCATCGCCGAGCGCGGAGTACTTGAACACGTCGTTGCCCGTGCCGCCGGTCAGAATGTCGGCGCCGCCGTTTCCGGTAAGGACGTCCGCACCCGAACCGCCCACGAGGTAATCGATTCCGCTGCCGCCGGTCACCGTGTCGCCGCCTTCGCCGGCGTCGATGTACGAGTAGCCGTACGACTTCGCGGAAAGATTCACCGTGTCGGCACCGTTCGCGCCGTTCTGCACGGCGACGACGCCTATGCTCACGTGGCCGGTTGCTGTGCCGCCCTGGCCGTCGCCGGCCTGGTACCAGAAGCCGTCGTCGGCGGTGCGATTGCCTTCGTTGACCGTGATGCCGGCCGCATTGAGGGCGACTGTGGCGCCGTTGGTCGTGGTGCCCGAGGTGCCGGTCCAGTTGATGCCGTCGGCGCTGAGCGCGGTCAGGGTGAGGCTCGCTCCGGCCGCATGGGTATCGTTGCCGAACAAGGCTGCGAGCGGCAGGACGGCGGGCGTGCTCTGGGAGACGATCCAGTTGTCGTCGTGGGCGACGGGGCCCACGTGCGGCACGCTGTCGTCGGCGCCGTTGATCGTGACCGATATGGTCTGCGCCGCGCTGCCATCCAGACTATGAACCGTGAAGCTGTCCGTCAGTGTGTCGCCGGCGTTGAGCGATTGCACCGCTGCATTGTCGACGGCGTACGTCCAATGGCCGTTTGCATCGATGCTGTAGCTGCCGAGCGCGGTTGATCCCGTCGCCGCCAAAGCATGCGCTTCTCCGTCGTCTGCATCCGCAATGGTCACCAGGCCGCTGATGGCGCTCGTGTCGTCCTCGCCCACGGAGCCGGACGTCTGGCCGCTGATCGAGGCCTGGTCGTTTGTGCCGTTGATGGTGATGGATACGGTTTCGGTAGCCGTGCCGTCGAGGCTGTGTACGACGAAGGAGTCGCTCGCCGTCTGGCCTGCCGCCAGGTGCTGCACGGCAGCGTTGTCCACCGTGTACGCCCACTGTCCGTCGGCATTGATGCTGTAGCTGCCCAGCGCAGTCGCGCCAGTCGCTGCGGCGGCGTGCGCTTCGCCGTCGTCCACGTCGCTCACGGCAAACGCGCCGGTGACTGCAAGCGTGTCGTCCTCGCCGACGGCGCCCGATGTGTCGCCGCTCATCGATGCGGCGTCGTTCACCCCATTGATCGTGATGGATACAGTCTGCGCTGCCGTGCCGTCTGCGCTCTTCACCACGAACGAGTCTGTCGTGCTTTGTCCGGCGGCCAGATGCTGGACCGCTTCGTTGTTCACTGCATACGACCACTGACCATCCGCGCCGACGCTGTAGCTGCCCAGCGCCGTGGCGCCGGCGGCTGCGGCGGCGTGCGCTTCACCGTCGTCCACGTCGCTCACCACCAGCGTGCCCGTAACCGCAGCAATGTCGTCCTCGCCCAGCGCGCCGCTCGTGTCGCCGGCGATCGATGCGGCATCGTTTACGCCGTTGATCGTGACGGTGACCGTTTGCGACGCCGTGCCGTCCGCGCTCGCAATCACGAACGAGTCCGTCGTGCTTTGTCCGGCGGCCAAATGCTGCACGGCGGCGTTGTCGACGGTGTAGCTCCAGTGACCGTCGGCGTCTACGCTGTAGCTGCCCAGCGCGACGTTGCCGCTCGCGGCAACCGCATGCGCCTGGCCGTCGTCCACGTCGCTCACCGCCACGGCACCGGTCACCGCAGCGACATCGTCTTCCCCGAGCGCGCCGCTCGCGTCCCCGGAAATCGACGCGGCGTCGTTCGCGCCATTGATGGTGATGGACACGGTTTGCGTTGCCGTGCCGTCCGCGCTCGTCACGACGAAGGAGTCGGTCGCCGTTGCACCGGCAGCCAGATGCTGCACGGCGGCGTTGTCGACCGTGTAGCTCCAGTGACCATCGGCGTCCACGCTGTAGCTGCCCAGCGCGGCGTTGCCGCTCGCGGCAACCGCATGCGCCTGGCCGTCGTCCACGTCGGTTACAGCGAGCGTGCCGTTCACGGCAGCGGTGTCGTCCTCGCCGAGTGTGCCCGTCGCCTGGCCGCTGATGCTCGCCGCGTCGTTCGTGCCGTTGATGGTGATCGACACGGTCTGCGTTGCCGTGCCGTCTGCGCTTTTCACGACAAAGGAGTCGGTCGTGGTCTGGCCGGCCGCGAGATGCTGAACTGCGGCGTTATCGACGGAGTAGCTCCACTGACCGTTCGCATCGACGCTGTAGCTGCCCAGCGCCGTGGCGCCGGTTCCCGCCTGCGCATGATTCTCGCCACGGTCGACGTCCGTAACGGTGAGCGCGCCGGAAGCCGTCAGCTGCGTATCCTCGGTCACCGAGCCCGCGTGGTTGCCGGTGATGGCCGCAAGGTCGTTGCTGCCCTGAATGTCGATGGTGACCTTCGCCTGGCTCAGCGCGCCGTTCGCGAGGCGGATCGAATAGACGAACTCGTCCTGGATGCGGTCACCGGCGCCGAGCGCGTCGATGCTGGCGACACCCACGGATTGCAGGAAGTGGCTGATGTCGACGTTGATCTTGCCGTCGGCGATCTGTATGCGGTTGCCGTTGGCGCTCGCTTCCCACACCCCGGCGGTGTCCTTCGTCAGGAGATCGTAGTCGGTCAGATTGGTGTGGCCATTGCCGTCGTCGATGGCGAAGAGGGTCTTCGCGCCGCCGCCCAGGTCGTTCGACATGACGTCGAGCGTCAGGATGTGCGTGACGTCGTTGTAGGAAACGCCCGAGTAGCTGTTCGACTGCAGTCCGGCCTCCGTCAGCGAGTACGCATCGTCCATGGCTTGCGGCGTATTCGAGAAAGAGGTCTTGATGCCGGTGTTCGTGATATTCGTGCTGTTCGTCGCCATCGGTTCCCGTCCCTTGTGAGATAAGTTTCGTATCGCGGCTGCGCAGGCAGCTGCAACTTCGTGTTCGTTGAGGGATGGACGATACGGGACTGGCGCCGCTGCCGCATGAGTCAGTCGTCAACAAGAGGACATGACCAGTGTCATGCCGGCGCGAGCGCGCACGCATGACACTTGTCATGGTCGTGCCGTGACATTCTGTCCGCCAGAGGAGAAAACCACCGGCGCGCAGCGGGCGCTGCGCAAAGGGAAGACTATTCCAGCTCGCCCAGCCCGCGCTTGCTGGCGTACATGAGAAGCTCCAGGCGGTTGGCCACGCCGAGCTTGCCGTAGATCGATGTGAGGTGATTGCGCAGCGTGCGGTCACTGATGCACAGCTTGTCCGCGATCGCTTTGGTGGTGGCACCGGCGTCGAGCACGACCTCGCGCACGATGGAGCGCTCGCGCGGCGTGAGGGCGGCGATCTTGCGCTGCTCCGGATCGTTGTCTTCCTCCGTGCGGCGGCGCGAGAGCTCGGTGAACAGCCGGCTGGTGCTCGCCCGATCGAGCCACAACTCGCCGTGATGCACTTTCTCGATGGCTTTGACGATGTCGTCGGGATTGTGTCCCTTGCCGATGATGCCGCGCGCACCGGCCATGACCGCCTTGTCGTGCATCGCGGCGTCACGCATGGCGGTGAGGATCAGCACGCGCCCCGCGCCGCGCTCCAGCAACTGCGGCACGGCATCGATCCCGTCCTCGCTGCTGGCATGAATGCCGAGCAGCACCACGTCCGGCTTCGTCTCGCGCACTATCGAGAGGCCGTCACGGGCGGTGGTCGCCTTGCCCACGACCTGCATTTTCGGATGCTCTCCGTCGATGAGCCGCTCCAGGCCCCACAGCAGGGTGCGGTGATCGTCGATGACGACTACGCGTATCGGCGGTGCGATGTGTTTGTCCGCGGCGGGCGTCATGCGGGGCTCATCGCTACCGCTCCGTCAGCGCGCGCTCGCGCGCCCGGTTGATCGGTTTGGTGAGATAGTAGAGTATCGAGCGCCGGCCGGTGATGACGTCCACGGACGCCAGCATCCCCGGCGCGATAGCCAGCTTCTTGCCGTAATACTCGATTGCGTTGCTCGTCGTGCGCACATGCGCAATGTAATACGGCTCGCCCTGCTGGGGAACGATGGAATCGGCCGAGACATGCTCTATGCGGCCTTCCAGGCCGCCGAAGATGCTGTAATCGTAGGCGCTGACCTTCACGATGGCGCGCTGCCCTACGTGCACGAAAGCGATATCGGCGGGCCGCAGGCGGGTCTCAATGAGCAGCTTATCCTCCACCGGCACCATCTCCACCATCGGGCTGCCCGGTTGCACCACCCCGCCCACGGTCTTGTTCGGAATGACCTTCACTATGCCGTCCATCGGCGCGCGCACCACGGTGCGGCTCGCGCGATCCTCCAGCGCCGGTATTTGCTCGGCCAGCTTCGCCAGCTCGCCCTGCGCCTGCGCGAGATCGGTGCCCGCCTGTGACCGGAACGCGGCGTCCGCGTCCGCGATCTTGCCTTTCGCTTCCGCGATCGCCGCTTCGCCGCGCGGTATGCCGAGGCGCGCCTGCTCGAGGTCGGTGCGGGTGCGCGCCTGCTCGCGCTCCAGGCGGAGAAGCTCCACTTCGGATACCACGCCGCGCTTGACGAGCGGCGCGGTAATCGCCATTTCGCGCTCCACCAGCACCAGCTGCTCGGCGAGGCGCTGCGCACGGTTGCGCAACTCGTGCAACTCGCTCTCGCGCTGCGCCAGCTGCTGCTTGAGCACCTGGGCGCGCGTGCCGTACTCGGTCTGGCGCGCCTGGTAGAGCGCGCGCTCGCGCTCGGCAATGGCGCGGTTGCCCCTGGTGACTTCCTCGGGCATGACGAGGGCCGCGCGTCGTGCTTCGGCGTTCAGCCGTGCGATCTTGCCCTTCAGCGCAAGCGTGCCCTGCTCGCCTTCGCGGTATGCGGACACGAAACGCGTGTCGTCGATGCGCATCAGCGGCTGGTCCTTCCGCACCACGTCGCCCTCGCGCACCAGGACCTCCTCGATGATGCCGCCTTCCAGATTGGTGATGACCTGTATCTGGCTGCGCGTGATGACACGGCCGTCGCCGCGCGCGACTTCGTCGATCCTGAACCACGCCGCCCAGGCCACCGCGACGGCGAAGAACAGCACCGCCATGGCAAGCATCACATGGGGCAGCCGGCGCTCCTGGCGGCCGTCCTCGACGAAGCGATCGAGGCTCCAGGAGCGCGACACAGGTGCGGCGGGCATGTCGGTGGCGGTATTCATCACACGGCCTTCCGCACGCGGCCCTGGTTGAGCGCGGCAAGCACCTCGGCCTTCGGCCCGGCCGCGACGACGCGCCCCCCGTCCATCACGATCAGCTTGTCCACGATCGAGAGCATAGAGTCGCGATGCGTCACCACGATCAGCGTGCGGCCCTGGAGTGCCGCGGCAAGACGCTGCTTGAACTGCTCTTCGCTGCCCATGTCCATGGCCGCGGTCGGCTCGTCGAGCAGCAGCACCGGCGGGTCGAGCAGCAGCGCGCGGGCGAGCGACACCGCCTGGCGCTGACCGCCCGAGAGGCTTTCGCCGCGCTCGCCCACCATGAGGTCATAGCCCTTGGGATGGCGATTGACGTGCTCGTCGAGACCGACCACCCGCGCGGCGCGCAGCATGGCATCGTCGCCGGCCTCGGGCGCGCCGAGCAGCAGGTTCTGGCGCACCGTGCCGGAGAACAGCAGCACGTTCTGCGGCATGTAGCCGATATTGCGGCGCAGATCGGCGGGATCGATCTGCCGCGTATCTATGCCGTCGACCAGCACGTTGCCGGCGCGCGGATGGTAGAGCCCGACGAGCAGCTTCGCGAAGGTGCTCTTGCCCGAGCCCATGCGGCCGATCACCGCGACGCGATCTCCCGGCGCGATGCCGAAGGAGAGGTCGCGCAGCGCGTCCACTTCCTGCTCGGGATAACGGAAGGACACGCCGCGAAACTCGATGCGGCCGTCGAGCCGCTGCCGGCTCACGAACGCCTGGCCGCTCGCACGCTCCACCGGCGCTTCCATGATCTTGTTGAGTGCTCCGAGCGCGCTCATCGCGGTGTGGTAGCGCGTGAGCAGACCGGCGAGCTGCGACAGCGGCCCGACCGCCCGCCCCGCCAGGGTGACGCAGGCGATGATGCCGCCCATGGTGAGCTTGTTCTCGCCGGCGAGATAGACGCCGACGATGAGGACCACGATGGCGACGATCGCCTGCACCCACACCGCGAAATTGATGGCGAGCGACGACAGCAGCCGCGTCACCAGGCTTTCGTGGGCGACGTACTGCACCAGGCTCTCCCACTTGCGCTGCAGCTGCGACGCGGCGTTGAGGTGCTTCACATGCTCGATGGCGCCGAGCGTCTCGATCACCGTCGCATATTTCGCCTCCGTGGCGGCGAAGCTGCGCCGGATGCGGTCGCGCAATGCAGGCTGCAGCGCAATGCCGACGGCGAGCACGAGCGGTATGGCGACGACCACCGGCGCCACCATCCACGCGCCGCCGATCCAGAACATCGTGCCGAGGAAAATCAGCACGAACGGCAGGTCGACGATGGAAGCGAGCGTTGCCGAAGTGAGGAAATCGCGCAGCGACTCGAACTCGCGCAGGTTGTTCGCGAGGGTGGCAGCGGAATGCCGCGGCTGATCGAGCTTGAGATCCATCACGCGCGCGAACAGCGTCGCCGAGAGCGCGAGGTCCGCCCGCTTGCCGGCGATGTCGATGAAATACCCGCGCAGCGATTTCAGCACGAAATCGAACAGCATGACGATCGCGATGCCGAGCACCAGCACCCACAGCGTCTCCACCGCGTGATTCGGCACGACGCGGTCGTACACGTTCATGAAGAACAGCGGCGACGCGAGCGCGAACAGGTTGATCATGACCGTCGCGATCGCTACTTCGCCGTAAGTCGGCGCCTCGCGCACGAGCGTGCCCCAGAACCAGTGGTGCCTGGAAAGCAGCTCCTCGCTATTCGTCCCGGCGGTGAAGCGCTGCAGCGGAGCGAGCATGACTGCATGGCCGGTGTAGCGGGCGTTGACGGCATCGAGCGGCTGCGTCTCGGTGACTTCAGGCGCCTCGGGGCGCACCACGCGCAGCTCTGCGCCCTGGCGGCCGGCAAGCACGCACGCGCCCCTGTCCTCGAGCAGCAGAACGACCGGGCACGACGACGGCTCGATCTCCTCGAGCGGCACGAGCACGATGCTCGCCGACAGGCCGGCGCGCTCCGCCGCGCGCGCAACAAGCTCGGGCGTGAGCACGCCGCCTTCGAGCGGCAGGCCCGCGGTCAATGCGCCGGCCGATGCCGGCATGCCGTGCAGGCGCGCTGCGATGGCGAGACACGCGGCGAGCGCGTCGACCGGCACGGGGCTCACGGTCTCGCTCATCGCGCGGCCTCCATGGCAGCACGGTAATCCGGCAGCGCAATACCGAGGGCCGCAAGCAGGCGCCCGAGGGTAGCCAGCACACGAATCTCGCCCGCGGCGACCGCGGCACGCCCCGCAATCAGGCTGCCGCGCGCTCCGAAGCTTTCGTTCTCGGCGTTGAGCACATCGAGCAGCGAGCGCTGACCGAGCTGGAACTGCAGGCGATACGCTTCTGCCACATTCGCGCTCGCGTCGGCATAGCGCGCGAGCTGCGGCAGGCGCATCCGGTCGGCGATCAATGTCTCCCAGGCCTGCCGGATGTCGCGGCCGACTTCGTTGCGCACGCGCGTGAGATCGGCAAGCGCCTCGTTCACGCGCGCCTCCGCCTCGAGCAGGCGCTCGCTGTCGCCGAAGCCGCGAAACAGGTTATAGCGCAGCCTCAGCATCGCGTACCGGTCGTGATTCGGTCCCTGCACGCCGTCGATGTCGCGGTTGCGGGACGCGCCCGCCTCGATCGCCACGCGCGGCGAATTACGGCGCGCACGAACCGTATCGCGATCGTACTGCGCGGCTTCGAAGTCCTTTTGCGCGGCCAGCACGGCAGGGTGAGCGGCAAGCGCGGCATCGAGCGCGGCGCCGATCTGCGGCGGCAACGCCTGCTGCAGCGTGGGCGGCGAGGCGAGCTCGCCGGGAGGCCGGCCCACGTAATACCGATAGGTGGCTTCGGCCTGTTGCAGCTGCCCGGAAAGCTGCTCTACCGTCGATGCAGCGAGCGCGAGGCGCGCCTCGGCCTGAACGACGTCCGCGCGCCGGCCGCGGCCGGCGTCGGCGAGCAGCGTGACGTCGGACAGCGTCTTCTGATGGGTGGTCACGTTCTCGCGCGCAACGGCAAGCTGCTCGCGCAGCCGTACGACTTCGGTATACGCCTGCGCAGCGCGCGATGCGATGTTCTCGGCATTGCTCGACACGCTGTAGCCGGCGCCCTCCAGCCGCGCGCGAAAGCGGTCGATCTGGCCGCCCGCTGCGCCACCGTCGAACACGAGCTGCGATATGGTCACGTCTCTTTCCTGGCGCGTCAGGGTCGGATCGTTCGGCAGGAAGCGCGTAGAGGGATTCTTGCTGGTTTCCCGCCCTTCGCCCATGGATACATTCAACGCGGGAAGAAATTCCGCGCGCGCCTGCCCCACCTGGGCTTCGGCCGCGGCCTGTCGCGATGCCGCCGCCCGCATTTCCGGGAAGTAATCCATGGCCCGAGCTACGGCTTCCGTGAGCGATTCCGCACCAGCCGTGATACTCGATAGAACGAACAGCAGCCCGCCCCCCATGAATGCGCGCGCCGCCATACCCAAAGGCGTAGACAAGTGATTTTTAGTTGTGGATGCGACGGCGCAACTGTAACTGAAACAGTAGCCCGATGCCATCGTGGTCTGCGGCGAGAAAGGCGCTTCGCGCGCCGGCGCAGCTCCGCACCGGACGGGAAATCAGAACACGACCTGAAGCTCTCGCAGCGACCGGCGCGTGGCCCGCTGAAATTAATTTCGTTGGCGGGGAAGTCGATGAACCGCGCAACATCGGCCCTTCACGTCCGCGCGCGCCCACTCGGCGCCCGTGAGGCCGACACAACCACGGCTTATCGGTTTGTAACATACCGTAACTGCGGAATGGATATGCTGTTCATCGTTCGCCAAATCCGGGTCCACCATTCCTCAGGACCGGCATTACACTTTGTTAAGAGGCGCGGGCTTCGATGGCAGAAGCGCCGCGGCGGGAACTCTTTCCCGCCGCGTTCGCTTTCTGCGCACATCTATGAGACGACCGGATTACCGTTCGCGAGCACATCGTTCAACAGCACGCCGGTCTGGCTGTACAGCACGGCGCTACAGCACGTAATTCGCCGTGTCGGACTGGGTGAGCAGGGTATTGGCGAGCGTTGCCAGCGTGAGATAGGAATCCCCGCCGCCATTCGCATCCACCTGGACCACCGTGTCGCTGCCGGACTGCAGGAATCTCACGAACCCTCCCGAGAACGCCGTGCTGTCGTGCGGCGCGCTGACCGAGGTCAGCACGTCGTGGAGCTGCAGCACATCGCCGCCCGCGCCCGTGGTGAAATTGCTGATCGCCTTGTTCGACACCATGACGACCTCATCAAGCGCCGGACCTTGGGCATTGACCGGGAACCCGCCCGTGGCGTCCGTCGGATACGTGCTCGCGAAGGAGAGGGTCGTGCTCGTGCCGGTCGCCGTGAAGCTGAACGTCTGCTGCGACCACTTCATGTCGGCGCCCGTGTTCGCATCGCTGAACGTGTACGACTGCGAGCTGCCGCCGGCCGATACCAGTACCGTCGCGTGATCCGTGTTCCCCGGATTTTTGGAGAGCTCGAAGCCGATGGTGTATTGCACGCCCGGAGTGGTCTGCAGCACCTGCTGCACGCCGCCCGGGTGGAAGGCATTGAGATCGACGCTGTACGAGCCATCTCCCGGCTGCCAGCCGAGCCGGTATACGACGTCGACCCCTCCGTTAATCTGGGTCCACCCGGACGTCCCTTGCTCGAACGAGCCGTTGGTGACGAGGTTCGACAACGTATACGTATCGCTGACCGGATTCACCGTGACGTTCACTGTCGCCGAACTGGTTGCCCCTGCAGCGTCCTTCATCGTGTAGCCGAAGCTCGCTGCGCCGTTGTAGTTGGCGTCCGGCGTAAAGATCACGTTTCCGCCGGCGAAGCTCACCGTGCCGTGCGTGGCGTTCTGCACCGACACGACACCCAGCATATCGCCGATGTCGGGGTCGGTGTCGTTTGCCAGCAGGCTCGCGGCGGAGATCGTCAGCGGCGTGTCTTCGATCGCAGTAACGGTGTCGTTGACGGCCGTCGGACCATCGTTGATGCCCGTGACGGTGATGTTCACGCTCGCCGTCGACGACGCGCCGTGATTGTCTGTCACGGTATACGTGAACGAGTCGACCGCCGTCTGGCCCTGTCCCAGCGAGCCGAACGCCGAGTGCTCGTCATACAGGTAGGTGCCGTCCTTGTTGACCGTCACGCGCGCACCGGATGCAAGATCGAGCGTCAGGTAATTGCCCGCGATCGCGTGGCCGTTCACCGCCGAGACGAACACCGTATCGCCCGCGTCGGGATCGGTGTCGTTGGCGAGCACGTTGCCGCTGGCGGTAGCTGTCTGGCTTTTGCCGTACGTGCCGACGGTGAAGCCGTTCCAGTACTCCGGCGTCGCGCTCGTCCAGGTGAGCGACTGCACCGTGCCGTTGATGCCGAGCACGCCGTGCAATTCACCGTTGCCGACGACTTCGTAGCGACCGTCCGGCAACGCGAGCTTGGTCGCATAGCCGTCGCCCCAGTAGCCGCGGCCGTAACTGAGAACCTGGAAGTCCTGATCGAGCAGGTAACCGTTGCCGTTGAGGCTCACCACGGCGAAGAACAGGTTATCGACCGGCTGGGAGAACGTCAGCGTTTTCTGCGTCGCCTGGCTCAGCGCGATGATGTCCGACCCCGTCGGGCCGTTGCCCACCGCCGTGCTGGTGTAGGTGCCGGTGCCGAGACTCGTGTCGCCGGGCCGCGCGGCCGGAGTGGTGTAGTAGTTGGTGCCGCCGTTCGTTTGTGCAAACGCATATTCGCCGGAATAGGTGACGCCGATGGTATTCCCGTTCCCGAGGTCTATCGTGCCCGTCACCTTGCCGGCCGTCGCGCTGGTCCAGTCGACCCAGTGCACTGTGTTGGTGTGAGTCACGCTCGCGAGACTGGTCACCGTCAGCGCATTGCTGTCGTTGACGGCAACCGGCGCATCGTTGGCGCCCGTGATCGTGATGATTACCGCTTTCTCGTCCGTCGCGCCGTGCTCGTCGGAGACGGTGTAGTTCACGACCACCGTTGCCGTAGCGCCCTGCGCGAGGTGATCGAAATCGCTGCCCGGGTCGAACGCGAGCGTGTTGTTCGGGTTGATCGTGACCGTTCCCTGCCCGGCTGCCACCGATGCAGCCGCCACATGCAGCACCGCGCCGTGATCGACATCCGTGTCGTTCGCCAGCACGTCGATCACCAGCGCCTGGTTCTCCGTGCCGGCCGCCGTGTCCGCCGCCGCAACCGGGCCGTCGTTGGTGCCGGTGATGGTGATCGTCACCGTCGCCGTATCGGTATCGCCATCGGCATCGGTCACGCGATAGGTGAAGCTTTGCGTCGCGGTCTCGCCTTGCGCGAGGGCATTGAAGTACGCGCCCGGGACATACGTGTAGCTGCCGTCCGCATTGAACGTGAGCTGGCCCTGCGCCGGCCCGGTCACCAGGTCGACCGAGCGCACCAGATCAGGCACGTTGTCGTTCGCAAGCACGTTGCCCGACACCGACCCGTCTTCGGTCACCGCCGCCGTATCGTCGATCGCGTCGGCCAGCTCGTCGCGCGGATCGAGCATCCGGCCGTCGACCATCACTTCCAGCTTCTCGAATTTCGTCGCCTCCAAGCCGAACGCCGTAAAGTGGAATTCGTGGCCGTTCGCCTGTCCGCTGGCGTTGGTATTCGCAGCGATGAACGCGAGATAACGCGCGATGTCGGACTGCACGTCCGACTGCATCCACTGCGCACGCGTGAACACCAGCCGCAGCGTGTCCACCCCCGAGCCGCCGTCGTAATCGTCGTGACTGCCGATGTTTTCCGACATCACGTAGATCGCGACGTCGTTGCCGCTGCCCCCCTCGACCTCGTCGCTGCCTGCGCCGCCGTCCAGGATATCGTCGCCCGAATCACCCTTCAGCTTATCGTTGCCGCCGCCGCCGAGTATCGTATCGTTGCCGGCGCCGCCGTAGATCTCGTCGGCGCCCGCCCCGCCGATCAGCAGGTCGTTGCCGTTGCCGCCGAGGATTTTGTCGTGGTCTTCCGTGCCGATGCGCTCGTCATCGTTCTTGGTGCCGGTAGACACAGTTTTACCCTTGCCAGCCGAAGAGTTGCTCGCCATGGAATCCCCTTTTTTTGATATAAATCGTTGCGTTATTTTGAATTGTGGGTTATAGGCCCACGCCGAACGGTGTGCATTATGTCACAGTCATATCGGCGCGCAATACAAAATTGGGGGAACCTCAAAAGGTTGGATGACAGCAGGGTCTTTCGGGAGGAGCCAGTGCGCCGATGGGGAGCCGCCAACCCTTGGCGCAGCGGCCGGGGCTAGTGCAGTCCCGCGCCGGGCGGTCCTGCGAACATCTGATACGCCCAGACGATGAAGCCGTAGCCACCCACCGTCATGACGGCGAGCACCGGCGCCATGACCACGGTGAGGAAGATGAAGGTGCGGAACTCCTCGGTCTTTCTCAGCTTCGCAGACTCGCCCCCGACCGGCGGCTGGTCCTCGCGCAACGGGCGCACTGAGCTTTCCATTAACCGTTCTCCGGAATCATTGCTGCGTCAGCGCGAGGTCCGGCAGGCGGTGCGCGATGCCTTTGTGGCAATCGATGCACGTCCTCTCCCCCGCGTCGAGCGAGCGTCCGTGCGCGTCCGACGCGCGCTTGCTCTGGCGCGTGAAGTCCATGTAGTTGTACTCGTGGCAGTTGCGGCATTCGAGCGAGTCGTTCGCCTTGAACCGCGCCCACTCGCGCTGCGCGAGTTCCAGCCGCTTGTCGAGAAACTTCTCGCGCGTGTCTATGGTGCCGAAGATCTTCCCCCACACCTCCTTGGATGCCTGCATCTTGCGCGCGATCTTGTACGTCCAGTTGTGCGGCACGTGGCAGTCCGAGCATTTCGCGCGCACGCCAGAACGGTTGGTGAAATGGATGGTGCCGCGCAGCTCTTCGTACACGTTGGTGCGCATCTCGTGGCAGCCGGTGCAGAACGGCTCAGTGTTGGTCGCTTCGAGCACGCCCGCACGGCCTCCGTCTCGGCCGGGGTCGTGTACACCAGCACGCCGGCGACGTACAGCTGATCCGGTTCCTGCACTCACGTCTCCTGAGGAATGCCGCAAGGGCCTGCGACAATGCCCGCACAGCCAAGTCGAATCTTGACACAAATCAAGAAATTGAGGGAGCCGCCCGGGCGCGAACGGCCGATGCGGCGACGCCGGCGGCGTGAACCGGCGGTGGCAGCGATGATGCCGTTATCCGCGTCAGGTTTTCAGGCGCAGTGGCAGCGAACGCAGACGCTGTCCGGTCGCCGATGCCAGTGCGTTCGCCACTGCCGGCGCAATGGGCGGCACGCCCGGCTCGCCGACGCCGGTGGGCTTCTCGTGCGAAGGGACGATGTGCACTTCGATGCGCGGCATCTCGTCGATGCGCAGCGGCAGGTAATCGTGAAAGTTCGACTGCTCCACACGCCCGTCCTGCAGCGTGATCGCGCCGTGCAATGCGGCGGACAAGCCATAGCCGATGCCGCCTTCCATCTGCGCGCGCACCACATCCGGGTTCACTGCGACACCGCAGTCGATCGCGCAGACGACGCGCTCGACGCGAAAGCCGCCGCGCGCGTCCACCGATACTTCCGCAACCTGGGCGGCGTAGCTGTTGAACGACTCGTGCACCGCGATGCCCCGTGCGCGGCCCTTCGGCAGCGGCCTGCCCCAGCCCGCCTTGGCCGCGGCGAGGTTGAGCACGCCGAGGTGTCGCGGATGTTTTCCAAGAAGCGTGCGGCGGAAAGCGACGGGATCCTGCCCTGCAGCGGCGGCGATCTCGTCGATGAAGCACTCGGTCGAATACGCCGTATGCGTCGAGCCGACCGACCGCCACCACTGGACCGGCACGGCATTCCGGGTCGTGTGCAGATCGACGACACGATGCGGAATGTCGTACGGCAGGTTCACGGCGCCTTCCACGGAAGTCGCGTCTATCCCGTTCTTCACCAGACCGCTTTCGAAGGCAGTGCCGGCAACGATGGACTGGCCCACGATGGTATGCATCCACGCGATCAACGCGCCTTTCTCGTCGAGGCCGGCGCGCAAGGCGTGAACGTAAAGCGGACGGTAGTAGCCGCCCTGCATGTCGTCCTCGCGCGTCCACTGCAGCTTGATCGGCACGCGCCCCTGCACCGCTTTGACGATGTGCGCGGCTTCGACGAGATAGTCGGAATTCGGATTGGCGCGGCGGCCGAAGCTGCCGCCCGCATACAGCATGTTGAGCTTCACGCGCTCGGGCATCACGCCGAGCACCGCGGCGATATTCGCCTGATCGACAGTCAGCAGCTGCTCGCCGTTCCACACGACGCAGCCGTCGCCCTGCCAATGCATCACGCAGTTGAGCGGCTCCATGGCCGCATGAGCGAGATAGGGAAACTCGAACACCGCCTCCAGCCGCTTCGCCGCGCGCGCGTACGTCGTTTGCGCATCGCCGCGCGCATGCGCGATCGCGCCCGTTTTCCCGGCGAGCGCGCGGTATTCCTCGGTGAGCTGTCGGGTGCTGCCGCGATAGGCGGCGGTCTCGTCCCATTGCACGGCGAGCGCTTCACGGCCTTTTTGCGCTGCCCAATGGTTAGTCGCAAGAACCGCCACGCCGCTCGGTATCTGCACCACGTCCACCACGCCTGTGACCGCTTTTGCGCGGGCAGCGTCGTAGCTCCTCACTTTCGCCCCGAACAGCGGCGGATGAGCGACGAGCGCCGTCAGCATGCCGGCGAGGCGCACGTCGCTCGTGAAGACCGCAGCTCCGGTAATCTTGTCCCTGCTGTCCTTGCGCGGCACGTGCTTGCCGATCAGCTTGAATTGCGACGGGTGCTTGAGCTTCACTTCCCTCGGCAGCGGCACTTTCGTCGCCCTGGCCGCCATGTCGCCGAAGCGCGCTCTGCGTCCGCTCGCGTGCGAGAGCACGCCCTGGCTCACTGAAATCTGTGCCGCCGGAACACCCCAGGCTTGCGCTGCGGCCGCGACCAGCATCGCTCGCGCGGCCGCGCCGGCATGCCGCAACTGCTCGTAGGAGTTCGCCATCGCCGTGCTGCCGCCGGTGCCCTGTACCGCCCCCCACAGCAGATTGTTGTAGGAAGCAGCGTCCGCCGGCGCGCCTTCGACGCGCACCTGTCCCCAGTCGGCATCGAGCTCCTCGGCAACCAGCGTCGGCAGGCCGGTGTACGTCCCCTGTCCCATCTCAAGGTGCTTGACGATGACCGTCACGCTGTCGTCGCTGCCGATGCGGATGAAAGCATTGGGAGCGAACACGGCGGGTGCGCTGCGCGTGCGGCGTCCGCCACCGGTGTGCTGAGCATCTGCGGCGGGCAGATAAAAGCCGAGCGTGAGCCCCAGGCCCGCGGCTGCGCCGGCCTGCAGGAAGGCGCGGCGTGAAATCTTCTTCGGCTGCGTCACCATAGGCGCTCAGCCCAGCGCTTTCGCCGCGTCTTTGATCGCCGCGCGTATACGGATGTACGTCGCGCAGCGGCAGACGTTGCCGCGCATGGCATCGTCGATGTCGGCATCGGATGGCCGCCGATTGTGCGCGAGCAACGCCGTCGCGCTCATGATCTGTCCCGACTGGCAATAGCCGCATTGCACGACGTCGAGCTTTTCCCAGCTGGCCCGCACGGCGCGGCCCGCCGGCACGGCTGCGACGCCTTCGATCGTGAGAATGCGCTTGCCGCGCGCCGCGCGCACCGGTGTTGCGCACGAGCGCACGGGCTTGCCGTTGACGTGCACCGTGCACGCCCCGCACAGCCCGGCGCCGCAGCCGAATTTGGTCCCGGTGAGGCTCAGCACGTCGCGCAGCACCCACAGCAGCGGCATGTCGGGCACCGCGTCGACGATACGCGTCTTGCCATTCACGAGCAGCGAGATCATTGCGCTCCACCCTGTTGTTCTTTTGCGCCCATTATGCCCTTGCCGCACCGTGATGGCACTGCGCGCGGTACGCTGCATGCACACCTGCCCTGTACCAGAGCGCGTGAAAGCCGTATAGTGCTCCACGACGCGTAACTCGTCCGGATATGGCGGAATACTCCACATTGGCTGCCGTGGACCTGGGCAGTAACTCCTTCTACTGCCAGGTCGCGCGCGTGGTCGGCGATCAGCTCTACCCGCTCGACTCGCTGCGCGAGCCGGTGCGTCTCGCGGCCGGCCTCACCGCCGACAAGCTGCTCGACGTCGCCGCGCAGGAGCGCGCGCTCGCCTGCCTGCACCGCTTCGCCGAGCGGCTGCGCGGCTTCGATCACCGCGCGGTCCGGGCCGTCGGCACGAACGCGCTGCGCGTCGCCAAGAACAGCCGGGAATTCCTCGAGCGCGCAGCTGCTGCGCTGGGATTCCCCATCGAGGTGATCGCGGGACGCGAGGAGGCGCGGCTCACCTACCTCGGCGTCGCGCACAGCCTGCCCGCCTCGCGTGACAAGCGCCTGGTGATCGACATCGGGGGCGGCTCCACCGAGTTCATCATCGGCAGCCAGTACAAGCCGCAGCGCCTCGAAAGCCTTTACATGGGTTGCGTGAGCTTCAGCCTGCGGTTTTTCCCCGGCGGGCGGCTCACCCGCAGCGCGTTCAAGCAGGCGGAGCTTGCCGCGCGCAACGAGCTGCAGCCGATCTGCGCCACCTTCGGTCATCGCAACTGGAGCGAAGCGATCGGCTCCTCGGGCACGCTGCGCACCATCGCGCAGGTGATGCAGATGAACGGTCTCGACGACGGAGCGATCACGCCGGACGGGCTCGAGCGCCTGCGCACGGCGATGATACGCGCCGGCGACGTCGATGCGCTCACGCTCGAGGGATCGCGCGCCGACCGCCTCGCCGTGCTGCCGGGAGGGCTCGCGATCGTCAGGGCCGCGCTGGCGGAGCTCGACATCGAGCGCATGACGGTCGCGGGCGGCGCGATGCGCGAAGGCGTGCTGTACGACTTGCTCGGCCGCTTTCACCGCCACGACATGCGCGACATCACCGCGGCCCAGTTCATGCAGCGCTACCACGTCGATGCGCTGCAGGCGCGGCGCGTCGGCGCGCTGGCGGAAGCGCTGTGCCGCGATTTCCGCTGGGACAGCGAAGACGCGGCCGAGCATCACCTGCGCTGCATGGAGTGGGCGGGCAAGCTGCACGAGATCGGCATCTCGGTCGCCTACAGCGGCTATCACCGCCACGGCGCGTACATTCTCGAGAATGCCGACATGCCCGGTTATTCGCGAAACGAGCAGCGGACGCTCGCCGCGCTGGTGCTCGCGCACCGGCGCTCGCTGAAGAAGATCTACGAGCAGACGATCGACCGCGTGGACTGGCGCATCGTGGCTGCGCTGCGGCTCGCGGTGCTGTTCTACCGGCACCGCACCGCGATCGACCTGCCGCGGCCGCAGCTGAAAGCCGAGGGCAGGCGCTTCCGGCTGTCGGTAGACCGCGACTGGCTGCAGCGCAATCCGCTCAGCATGGCCGCGCTGGGCGAAGAAGTCCGCGAGTGGGAGAAGATCGGCTACGAGCTGCGCGTGCCGGGGCTCGACGACACGGACACCGCCTCGTACGCCGCGTCCGCGTACTGAGCCGGCGCCGGCCGCGCAAGACGCGTCAGCAGCCGCTCCTGCGCGGTGCAGGCTTCCGCACCGGCGGGCGACACCCGGCGGTACGCGCCATCGGCATCCATCTGCCACGCATGGGTGTTGTCATCGAGGTAAGGCTGCAGGCCTTCGTCGACGACGCGCTGCTTCAGCACCGGGTCGAGCACCGGGAAACACACTTCCACGCGGCCGAAGAAATTGCGGCCCATCCAGTCGGCGCTCGCGAGATAGACGTCGCGCGCACCGCCGTTCTCGAAGCAGAAAATGCGTGTGTGCTCGAGGAAGCGGCCGATCACCGAGCGCACGCGTATGTTCTCCGACATGCCGGGCAAGCCGGGCCGCAGCGCGCATACGCCGCGCACGATGAGATCGATCGTCACGCCTGCCCGCGAGGCCTCGTAGAGCGCGCGTATCACTTCCGGATCGAGCAGCGCATTCATCTTGGCGATGATCCGTGCCGGGCGCCCGGCGCGGGCGTGCGCGGCCTCCTGCCGTATCGCCTGGACGATATGCCGGTGCAGCGAGAAGGGTGATTGCCACAGGCGGCGCAAGACGCTCGCCTGGCCCAGCCCCGTGAGCTGCGCGAACACCTGGTTGACGTCTTCGCCGATCGCTTCGTTGCAGGTCAGCAGCGCGAGATCGGTATAGAGCCGGGTGGTGCGCGCATTGTAGTTGCCGGTGGAAAGATGCACGTAGCGGCGCAAGCCGGCCGGCTCGCGCCTCACCACCATCAGCATCTTGGCATGCGTCTTGTACCCGACGACGCCGTACACGACGTGCGCGCCGGCCTCTTCCAGGCGCTGCGCCCAGCCGATGTTCACTTCCTCGTCGAAGCGCGCCAGAAGCTCGACCACCACCGTGACTTCCTTGCCGCTCCGCGCGGCGTAAATCAGCCGCTCCATGAGCTGGGACTCGGTGCCGGTGCGATACACGGTCTGCTTGATCGTCAGCACCTGCAGATCGCGCGCGGCCTGGTCGATGAAGGCGAGCACCGGATCGAACGACTGGTACGGATGGTGGAGCAGCAGGTCAGTCTCGCGCATCGCGCGAAAAATGTCCTGCCCCGGCGCGAGCCGCGGCGGCATACCCGGCGCGTGAGGCGCGAACTTGAGCTCGGGACGATCGACCACGTCGGCGATGTGCAGCAGGCGCACGAGGTTCACGGGGCCGTCGACCCGGTACACGTCCTGCTCCTGCAAGCCGAACTGCTGCAGCAACAGCGCCGTGATGCGCTCGCTGCAGTCTGCGGTCACCTCGAGCCGCACAGCCTCGCCGAAATGGCGCTGCGGCAGCTCGCCGCGCAATGCGCTGCGCAAGTCCTTCACTTCCTCCTCGTCGACGAAGAGGTCGCTGTTGCGCGTGACGCGGAACGCGTAGCAGCCGCGCACCTGCATGCCGGGGAAAAGCTCGTGCACATGCGCGTGCAGCACCGAGGACAGGAAGACGAAGACCCCGTCGGATCCGCCCACCTCGCGAGGCACGTGTATCACCCGCGGCAGCACGCGCGGCGCCTGCACGATGGCGATGCCCGAGCTGCGGCCGAACGCGTCCTTGCCCTCGAGCTCCACGGCGAAATTCAGGCTCTTGTTCGACACCCGCGGGAACGGATGCGCGGGATCGAGGCCGATCGGCGTGAGCACCGGCATGACTTCGCGCAGGAAGTAGTCGCGCACCCAGGCCGACTGGGCGGGCGTGTAGTCCTTCCGCCGCAACAGGCGCACGCCTGCACGCTCGAGCGCGGGCAGCAGGTCGCCGTTCAGCATACGGTATTGCGTCGCGACCAGCGCGTGCGCGTCGCGCGCGACCGCCTCATAGACCTGCTCGGCCGGCATGCCGTCGGCGCCCGCATGGGCCGAGCGCGAGGCGATGGCGGCTTTCAGGCCCGCGACGCGCACCTCGAAGAACTCGTCGAGATTGCTGCTGACGATGCCGAAGAACTTCAGGCGCTCGAGCAACGGATAGGCGGGATCGGCAGCGAGCGCGAGCACTCGCCGGTTGAACGCGAGCTGGCCCAGCTCGCGATTGAGATACGACGGCGTCGCAGCGAGACGGCCAGCCGTCCCGGGCGGCGCGAAGCCTACGTCACTGCGGTCGCTGTCCGCCGTGCCGTAGGAGAAGCTGTCCACTGCGCTTCCCCTAAAAGTGTCGGTGCTCGACTTGTTACATCAAGGAATGATGGCGCTGCGTGCGATACGCTGTGAGCCGGAAATCGCGTCTGAAAGCCGGCGTCCGGCCCACGGCCACGACGCAGGATTAGACTAGCCGAAGGCCATGACAGGCACAAGCGCGCCTCGCAAGCCGCGAGCATTTGGAGCTGTCACAGTTATGCAACGTTGCACTGCCAATTGCGCTCGATCGCGCGCCGCGGCGGCCGCCGGGGTGTCATACCGCGAGCGCTCACCAACGCGCATTACGTGGATCAAAACGCCTGCCTTACAGTCACTTGCTATGCCCATCCCCACGCACAGGACGGCAGGCGCACAGGTGACGCGCGCATCTTCGCGCATTGCGGCCGAGATAGATTTCTTGCCGGTCGCGCAAATGGCCGACGGCGTTCCGGTCGAACAGCCATGCTGACCGCAGCCGCCTCCGAAGTGGAACTGAAGCTGCGCGTGCCGCCGGACGCCTATGCGCAGCTTCTGCGACACCCGGTGCTGCGCGATGATCGCGAGCCGGACATCCATCGCCTGTACGCGATTTACTTCGACACGCCGCAGCAGGACCTGTGGCGCGCCGGCCTCGCGCTGCGCGTGCGGCGTGACGGCGCGTCGTGGACACAGACGTTGAAGGGCGGCGGAAGCGCGGATGCAGGCTTGCATACGCGCATCGAAATCGAGTCGCCGATTGCGCGCCCGCTGCCCGACCTTGCCTTGCTGCCGGAAGGCCCGTGGGTCGACAAGGCGGCCGCGATCGTTGCAGGTCGTGCGCTGCGCCGCGTCTTCGCCACGCAGTTCGCGCGCACGACCCGTCTGTTGCGTCGCGCCCCCGACGCGCTGATCGAAGCGAGCCTCGACCGCGGCGTCATACGCACATCCGGCGCGAGCGAGTCGTTTTGCGAACTGGAGCTCGAGCTGAAGGCGGGTTCGCCCGGTGCACTCTACGATCTTGCGCTCGAGCTTTTCGCATCCGTGCCCGTCGCGGTCGACAATGAGTCGAAGGCCGAGCGCGGATACGCGCTGCATAACGGGATCGACGGACAGCCGAAGAAAGCGAGCACGGTAGCACTTGCTCCCGGCATGACGGTGGAGGATGCCCTCGAGGCCGTCGTGCGCACGGTCCTGAGCCACGTTCAGGCAAACGGCGCGGGGCTGCTTCGACACAGCGACCCGGAATACGTGCACCAGCTGCGTGTTGCCCTGCGCCGCCTGCGCTCCGCGTTTTCCGTGTTCCGCCCCGTCGTCGATGGTGCAACCGCCGAGCGCATCGTGCCGCAGATACGCGGCCTCGCGCGCGTTCTCGGCGCTGCGCGCGACTGGGATGTCTTCATCGAAAACGCCTGCGCTCAGGCGCTTGCCGCTTTTCCGGATCACGCCGGCGTGCAGGCGTATGCGCGCGAGTTCCGCAGGCGCCAAAAGCTGGCACGGCGCAAAGCGCAGCGCGCGATCGGCTCGCCGCGCTACCAGCGACTGCTGCTCGAGCTCGGCGCATGGCTGCACGCCCGGCGCTGGCGCGAGTGTGCGTATCCCGATGCGCCGGCTATACTGGAGCGACCAGTGACCACCTACGCCGCGGACGTGCTCGAGGCGCGCTACACCCGTATGCGCAAGCGCGGGCGCAGGATCGAGGAACACTCACCCGAAGAGCTGCATGCGCTGCGCATCGCCGCGAAGAAGCTGCGCTATGCGGCTCATTTCTTCGCGCGCCTGTACGACGAGGAGCGTGTGCAGGCGCTGCTTGCCCGTCTCGCGCGGCTGCAGGATGCGCTCGGCGCATTGAACGATGCCGCGACCGTGCAGGCGTTGGTGGACGGCGCTTCGCCTGACGGCGCGCCGCGCGATATCGCCGAGGCGCACGGCATTCTCGTCGCCTGGAGCCGCGGTCAGACGACGCTGCTCCGCCGCGAAGCCGAGCGGGCATGGCGCGCCCTGCGCCGTTGCCCTGCATTCTGGTAAGGCAATATGGACCTCATACTGTGGCGGCATGCCGAAGCGGAGGACGGCGCACCCGACGAGGCGCGCGCGTTGACCGTCAAGGGCATCAAGCAGGCGCAACGCATGGCGGCGTGGCTCAGGCGCCGCGTGCGCGGACCGCTGAGAATCATCGCCAGCCCGGCGCTGCGCGCCCGGCAAACGGCGCTGGCGTACGGCGACGACGTGGAGACGCGCGACGATCTCGGTATGGGCGCGAGTGCTGCACGCATCCTCAAGGCCGCGCAATGGCCGGATGCCGACGGCACGGTGATCGTGGTAGGACATCAGCCGGCGCTCGGGGCTGCGGCGGCGCTGGCAGTAACCGGGAAAGCCGCGCCCTGGCCGATCAGGAAAGGCGCGGTGTGGTGGCTGCGTTCGACGGGCGGCAACCCGCCCCTCGTGGTGGCAGTGCTCGGGCCACGCCACGCGCGAGAGAAGTAGAGTTCCGGCGTGATCACGTTGCCTGCGACGCCGCGTTGCGCCGACCAGGCCCGACAGTAGCATCCGCTCTCCTGGTGATTCGATACATCCGATACCGGCAGGAGCACCCATGAAGGCAAAACCCTCGAGCAGGACGCGCAGCCTCCGCAACACGGCTGGGGCGACGAAAACAGCACGCGCGCCAGCGCGCGCCGCACCCCGACGCAAGCCGCTCATGCAATCCGAGCCGAAGCCGCCCTTTCCCGCGCAGCATCAGGCGGGACCGGGGCGCGAGTCGGCGTTACGGCCGCGCCCGGCGTATCAGGCGAGCGACTATCGCCCGGCGGGCAAGCTGGAAGGCAAAGTGGCGCTCATTACCGGCGGGGATTCCGGCATCGGCCGCGCCGTTGCCGTGCTGTATGCGCGCGAAGGCGCCGATGTGGCGATCTCGTACCTGCCCGAAGAGCAGTCGGACGCGGAAGAAACGCGCGACGTGGTCGAAGGCGAAGGCCGGCGCTGCCTGCTGCTGCCCGCCGACCTCGTGACCGTCGAAGCATGCGACGATATCGTCGAGCGCACGGTGCGCGAGCTCGGCGCGCTCGACATCCTCGTCTCGAACGCCGCACACCAGAACCGCAAGGACAGCCTCGCCGACGTCACGGACGAAGAGTTCGACCGCACGTTCAAGACGAACATCTATGCGTATTTCCGGCTGTCGCGCGCTGCGTTGCGCCACATGAAGCCCGGCGCCTGCATCATCGCGACGAGCTCGGAAACCGGCATCATGGGGTCGAAACAGTTGCCCGATTACTCGGCGACCAAGGGCGCGATCAATGCATTCACCAAGGCGCTCGCGCAAAATGTGCTGGAGAAAGGCATACGCGTGAATGCCGTCGCCCCCGGTCCGGTATGGACGCCGCTCAATCCCTCCGATGCCGGCATGACGCCGGACAAGGTGGCGAAGTTCGGCCAGGGCAGCCCGATGGGACGCCCGGCGCAGCCGGAAGAGCTCGCGCCCTCGTACGTGTACCTCGCGTCCGACGCGGACTCCTCGTACATCACCGGCATCGTGCTGCAGGTGATGGGAGGCGAGACGACGGGCGGATAAAGGCCGCGGGGCGCGCGCGTTCGCTATAATTGTCGAGTGACTTCGCTCTATCTCTCGCCTGCACGGATACCGGGTGTTCTTTGCGCGGCACCGGACAACGCGCGGCTCAGGAAGCGTCGAGACCAACAAGGGACCACGAATGAATATCGCTGACCTGCGCCAGGAATACATGCGCGCGAGCCTGGACGAGCGCGACGTCGCGCCCGACCCGATCGCGCAGTTCCACAAGTGGTTCGACGAAGCAGTGCAGGCGCAGATGCCGCTGGTGAATGCGATGACGCTGGCGACGACCGGTGCGGGCGGCCGTCCTGCGGCGCGCATCGTCCTGCTCAAGGGCGCGGACGAGCACGGCTTCGTGTTCTACACCAACTACGACAGCCGCAAGGGCCGTGAGCTCGCGATGCACCCGCACGCCGCGCTGCTGTTCCACTGGATCGAGCTGGAGCGTGAAGTGCGCATCGAAGGGCGCGTGGAAAAAACGACCGCCGAAGAGTCGGATGCGTATTTCGTGAGCCGGCCGCTGGGCAGCCGCCACGCCGCGCATGCATCGGTGCAGAGCGCCGTGGTGCCCGACCGGCATTTTCTGGAAGCACGCTTCGCCGCGGCGGCGCGCCAGCACGGCGACAATCCGGCGCGCCCTCCTCGCTGGGGCGGGTACTGCGTCATACCGGAAGCGATCGAGTTCTGGCAGGGGCGCGCGAATCGCCTGCACGACCGCATACTGTATCGCCGCGCGGAGCACGGCGCCTGGCGCATCGAGCGGCTGTCGCCCTAGCCCCCGGCTACAGCGCGTGGCGCGCCAGCCACCAGGCGACGGCGGCGACGAACGCCGAGCACGGTATCGTCAGTATCCAGGCCCAGACGATGCCGCCCGCAACACCCCAGCGAACGGCTGAGAGCTTGCGCACCGAGCCGACGCCGACGATGGCGCCGGTGATGGTGTGCGTCGTCGACACCGGAATGCCGAAGAACGTCGCCATGAACAGCGTCATCGCGCCGCCGGTTTCGGCGCAGAATCCGCCCACCGGCTTGAGCTTGGTGATTTTCTGGCCCATGGTCTTGACGATGCGCCAGCCGCCGAACAGCGTGCCGAGCCCCATCGCGACGTAACACGACATCACTACCCATGCCGGCACGTGGGCATCCGCCGTCGACATGCCGGCCGTGATCAGCAGCAGCCAGATGATGCCGGCGGTCTTCTGCGCATCGTTGCCGCCGTGGCCCAGGCTGTAGAGGCCCGCGGACACGAGCTGCAGGCGCCTGAACCAGGAGTCCACGCGCCGCGTCGTGGAGCGGAAGAACAGCCACGACACGATCAGCATCAGCAGCCCGCCCAGCACGAAGCCCATCAGCGGTGCGAGCACGATGAAAACGATGGTCTTGATGAGGCCGCTCGCCACCAGCGATCCGGTGCCCACCTTGGCCACGCCTGCGCCGACCAGCCCGCCGATCAGCGCATGCGACGAGCTCGACGGAATGCCGTACACCCAGGTCACGATGTTCCACACGATGGCGCCGGTGAGCGCGCCGAAGATCACGTACTGGTCGATGATGCCGGGGTCGACGATGCCTTTGCCTATCGTCGCCGCCACTTTCGTCTCGAAAATGAAGAACGCGACGAAGTTGAAGAACGCGGCCCAGCCGACGGCCCAGAACGGCTTCAGCACGCCGGTCGAAACGACGGTGGCGATGGAGTTGGCCGCGTCGTGGAAGCCGTTCATGAAGTCGAACAGCAGCGCGACGGCGATCAGCAGGACGAGCACTTGGAAGCTCATGCGGGACTCTTGTCCGGAAATAAACGAGGTTCGCTGCGGCTACGAGTTCTCGAGAACGATGCCCTCGATGATGTTGGCGACGTCCTCGCAGGTGTCGGTAACACCCTCGAGCAATTCGTACACCGTGCGCAGCTTGATCAGCTGGCGCACGTCCGGCTCGTCGCGGAACAGCTTTGCCATCGCGTCGCGCATGACGTGATCGGCCTCCGACTCCAGCCTGTCGATGTCGTCGCACACCTGCATGATCACCCGCGCGTCATCCATGTTCGAGAGCAGGCCGACCGCCTGCTTCACCTTCTCGCCGCACGCCACGCAGATCTCGGCGAGCCGGCGCGCTTCGGGCGTGATGACCTGCACGTCGTACAGGAAGATCGACTGCGAGGTGTCCTCCACCAGGTCGAGAATGTCGTCCATCTTGGTGATGAGCTGGTGGATGTCGTCGCGGTCGAGCGGCGTGATGAAGGTCTTGTGCAGCAGCTCTATCGTGGTCTGCGTGATCTTGTCCGCGCGCTTCTCGATGCTTTCGATGTTGTACGCGCGCCGCTGCACGTCGTCGCCGCTGGAGAGCAGCGCCGCGAGCTCGCGGCTGCCCTGTGCGACCAGCTCGGCGTGCTCGTTGAACAAATCGAAGAATCGGCCCTCGCGGGGCATCAGGCGGCCGAGCATAAGTGAGTCTCCCACCGGGGCGGCGACGCATGAGGCATCGCCGCGCCGTATTATTGATTGTGCGGGCGTAAGTTTAGTCGTTTTTGGCGGCGGCTGCGCGGCGCAACGCGCACGGTATACTCGGGGCTTGCTTCCCGAACCAATATCAAGATGGGCCCGCGCCTGACCGGCGGCCGCACGCTGGACACCCTGCTCGCGTGGTACTTCGTGACGGTGTGGGGCTCCGGATTCCTCGCGACGAAAATCGGCCTGCAGCACGCGGCGCCTTTCACTTTCCTGTCCCTGCGCTTCGCGTTCGGCTTCGCCTGCCTGACGGTGGTGGTGCTGGTCACGCGCCCGCGCTGGCCGGCCTCGCGCGCCGAGCTGGGCCACGTCGTGGTCGCGGGCCTGCTCATGCACCCCGTGCACTTGAGCGGCAGCCATTACACGCAGTACCTCGGCATGTCGGCCGGCGTGACGGCGCTGCTGCTGTCGGTGCAGCCGCTCATCACGGCATGGATCGCCGCCCGGTGGCTGCATGAAAAGCTCGCGCCCCGGCAATGGGCCGGGATCGTTCTCGGGCTGGCGGGCGTGGCGCTGGTGGTGTGGCACAAGATCGACGTGCGCGAAGCCACGCCGGGAAGTCTCGTCGCCGTGCTCGTGTCGCTGTTCGGCGTCACGGCGGCAACACTTTATCAGCGCCGCTATTGCCCGCTGGTCGATCTGCGCGCCGCTTCGTTCATCCAGTTCGCGGTGACGCTCGCGGTGCTGCCGCCGCTCGCCTGGACGATCGAAGGCGCGCACGTGCGCTGGTCGTGGTCGCTCGTCGGCGCCATCGTGTTTCTCGTCATCGGCGCGTCGCTGCTCGCGGTGAACGCGCTGCATACCCTCATGCGCCGCGGCGAGGCCACTCGCGTCACGAGCCTGCTGTACCTCACGCCCATATTTGCGGTGGCGCTCGAGGCGGCGATGTTCAACGTCATCCCGAGCACCCTCACGGCGCTCGGCATCGTCGTCACCTGCGCCGGCGTCGCGCTCGTCGTATGGCGCCATCCTGCGCCGTCGCGCGAGCATCGCGTGGAGCAGCCGTGACGCTGTATTTCATCGCAGCGCTCACCGTGCTGCTTCACCTGTCGTTCGCCGGGATGCGGGTGCTGCTCTCGCTGTTCGCGCTGCACCTGCACGCGAGCCCGCTCACCGTCGGGCTGCTCATGTCGGTGCTCGCCGCGGTGCCTATGGCGTTCTCGGTGCTGTGGGGCCGCTATGTCGATCGCGTGGGCACGCGCCGGCCGATGCTCCTCGGCACCGCGGCGGTGGTGGCTGCAGGCGTGGTCGGTTTCAGTCTGCCGCGCGTCGAAGCGCTGTTTCTCGTGAGCGCGCTCGCGGGCTCGGGCTTCATGCTGTTCCACATCGCCGTGAACCAGGCGGCCGGGCTGCTGGGGCCGGCGGAAGACCGCGCGCACAATTTCACGGTTCTCGCGCTGGCGTTCTCGACATCGACTTTCATCGGCCCGGTGCTCACCGGCTATGCCATCGAGTGGATAGGCCACCGCGCGAGCTTCCTGCTGCTCGCCTGCACCTCCGTTGCCACGCTCGCCGTGCTTCTCTCCAACCGCATCGCGCTGCCGCGCAATGCCGCGCCCTACAAAGGCAGCGAGCAGCGTCGCGTGATGGACCTGTTGCGCATACCGGGCCTGATGACGGTGTTCATCGTGAGCGGCCTGCTGTCGATGGCGTGGGACCTGTTCACGTTCGTGATGCCGATACACGGCTCGCGGCTCGGATTGCCAGCCTCGACCATCGGGCTGATTCTCGGCTGCTTCGGGGGTGCGGTGTTCGCGGTGCGGCTGGTGCTGCCGTGGATCGTGCACCGCGTGAACGAGCACCGCGTGCTGATCACCGCGATGTTCGTCACCGGTGCAGCGCTCGCTGTCGTGCCACTCATCGAGCAGGTGGGCCTGCTCATGGCGCTCGCCTTCATGCTTGGCGTCGGCCTCGGCGGCACGCAGCCGATGATCATGGCGCTGCTGTTCAACACGGCGCCCGCAGGGCGCGGGGGCGAAGCGGTGGGCGTGCGCACGCTGCTGCTGAACTTCAGCCAGGCAGGAATCCCGTTGGTTTTCGGTGCGCTGGGCGCGGCGCTCGGCATGGCGCCGGTGTTCTGGACCATGGCGGCAGCGCTGGCGGCCGGAGGGTGGTACGCACGTCGGCGCTCGTTCTGACGCGCCAAAACAAATGGCCGGGCGCTGCGGCCCGGCCATTCACGAAATCGCTGTCGATTACTTGAGGTGCTTGTTGACCAGCTTGGTCATCTCGAACATGGAGACCTGCTTCTTGCCGCCGAAGACGTCGCGCAGCTTGTCGTCCGCGTTGATCATGCGCCTGTTCTTGTTGTCCTGCAGGCCGTTGCGCTTGATGTAGTTCCAGATCTTCTTCGTCACTTCGGTGCGCGGCATTGCGTTGGAGCCGATGACTGCAGCGAGCTTGTCACTCGGCTGCATCGCTTTCATGAAAGCGGCGTTGGGTTTGCGCTTCGCAGCGGTCTTCTTCTTCGCCGTCGTTTTCTTGGTAGCCTTTTTCTTTGCAGCCATTGAGTGTCTCCCGTTTGCTATGTGTAGTGGTTGGTGGAAGCCTGTTTTGCCTTGCCGCTATAGCGACACGGTGACGAGAGGATGCCGAGGGAAAACGCCGTTGTCAATGACCATCTGGACAGCGGTACACAGAGGAGAAAGCATGCGTTGTTGTAACGCCACACCCGTTGCCGACAGGACTGCGCGCCGACGACGGCCATGATGGCGCCGCCCTCGGCATAAACCGCGAACTCTGCGCCTGAAGCGACGCCGCCTGCACGCTGCGCTGCGCGCGCAAGACGGGCAGCAAATCAACAGGCTAAGGAGCCAACTTGAGCCGTTACTGTGACTCCATCCCGATGCGGCGCAGGGTCAGCGCTTGGTATCTTTGAGGCGTTCCAGGAAACGGCTTCTGAACTTGGCGACCTTCGGACCGACGACCAGGCGGCAGTACGGCTGGCCGGGATTGCGAGCGTAGTACTCCTGATGATACGGCTCCGCCGGGAAGAAAGCGCTCGCGGGAGTCACTTCGGTCACTACCGCATCGCGCCAGATGCCGGCCGACTCGACCGCTGCGATGACCTGTTCGGCGACGGCTTTCTGCTGCGGCGTGTGATGAAAGATCGCCGACCGGTATTGCGGCCCCACGTCGTTGCCCTGGCGGTTTAGCGTCGTCGGATCGTGTATCGCGAAGAACACTTCGAGCAGGTCGCGATAGCTCAGGATAGACGGGGCGTATATTACCTGGACGACTTCCGCATGCCCGGTCGTTCCGGTGCATACCTGCTCGTAAGTCGGGTTCGGCTGCATGCCGCCCATGTAGCCCGACACGACAGAGTCGACGCCGCGCAAGTCGTCATACACCGCCTCGAGGCACCAGAAACAACCGCCGGCGAGCGTCGCGACTTCTTTGCCGGCGGGCACGTTGATCGGATCGCTCATGTCGGCCTGTCCCCTGGAAGGAGTGGCAATCTAGCGCACCATGGATGTGCGCGGCAAGCCGTATGCCGGCTCAGCGGCGCGCGCAGCAGCTGGGAGCGCCGACAGGGTGTTTCGTACACCGGCCGCCGCGTGATCGGTGACGCCACATCCTGCGCAGGCAAGCGATGCGCGATACATCAGCCCTGCGAGCCCGCCGAGCCCGAGGTGCGGCGCAAGCAGCACGTAGGCACGGGAGACGAACGCCTCGTAGCGCATTGCCGGAAACGGCGGCGTCTCGGTCCAGTGGTGTTGCAGCAGATCGAATGCCCGGCGAACCGCGCGGTTACGGTCGCGATCGGCAACAGCGCGCAAGGCCCGCACCCGGCGTATCGCGGCCAGCAGTCCGGTGCTCGCATCGCCTGCCAGTGCAGCACGTCTCGCCTTTTCCTCCGATGAAATGTCCCGCAGCGCGCGGCATAGCTCGCGGTCTTCCGCAACGCACGAAAGCGCACGGTAGAACATCCATAGCTGCTCGCTCGCCGGTGCCGCGCCGCCGGTCGAGGCAGGCTTCATGCCGACAGCATCGTGAATCGCCGCACACGCGTCCTCCCACGCGAACTCGGGCCACACCGAGGCGGCGTACGCAACCAGCGATTGCGCCCGCTGCCGCCGCTGCTCCGCATCTGCCGCCTGCGTGCGCGCCGCGTACACCGCTGCCGCGTATTCCAGCAGTGCTGCAACGCCCAGGCAATGGAACAGCGTTGCGTTCATCCGGACGAGTAACCGACGGGTGTGCCGTTGCGCCGTGCTGGCCGATGTCGTTGTCATGTTCATGGTGGTCCTCCCTGGGGATCGCGTGCCGTGCAATACACGCCTGCATCATGTCGCGGCGACGTCCGCACCTCCAAGCACCGCCGTCGAAGTGGACGCCGGATTGCCCGCCGGTATCGTCCGGTGATACCTTGATCCGGTCCCAGGGGAGGAATCATGGCGCACAGCGCGGCACTGATCGACGTGGTCAAGCGCGAACTGAAAGCACGCGGCATCACCTATGAGGTCGTCGCCCGCCATCTCGGGCTCAGCGTGGCGAGCGTCAAGCGCATGTTCTCGCGGCGGGATTTCACGTTGAAGCGGCTGGACGAGATCTGCGAGCTCGCCAATACCGAGTTCTCCGATCTGGTGCGCTCGCTGCATCGGGACGAGCCGCAGATTTCCGAGCTCACCTACGAGCAGGAAAAGGCGATCGTCGCCGACAAGAAGCTCTTCCTGGTCGCCGTGTGCGTCCTGAACCATGCCACCTTCGAGCACATCGTCTCGACGTACGATATCAGCGAGCCGGAATGCATACGGCTGCTGACGCGCCTGGACCGTCTGAAGTTCATCGAGCTGCAGCCGAACAACCGCATCAAGCTGCTCGTATCGCGCACTTTCTCCTGGCTGCCGGACGGCCCGATACACCGCTTCTTCAAGGAGCAGGCTCAGGACGAATTCTTCCGGTCGCGCTTCCACGGCCCGGGGGAGTTCATGCTGGTCGTGAACGGCATGCTGTCCGAGGGATCGAGCGCCGCCATCGTGACCAGGCTCAGGCGCATCGCGCGCGAATTTTCCGATCTGCACAACGAAGACGTGCGGCTGCCCCTTGAGCAGCGCTCGGCGATGAGCCTATGCGTAGCGGTGCGCCACTGGGAGCTGGAAGCGTTCGCGGCATTGCGCCGCAAACGCCGCGCCGACGGACGCCCTCAGGCCTTGGCTTCCGCCGTGCCGAAATAGCCCGTCACACGGTCGACTTCGTTCTTCGAGCCGAGTATCACGCCCGCGCGCTGGTGCAGCCCCTTGGGCTGTATGTCGAGAATGCGCTGACGGCCGTCGGTTGCAGCGCCGCCCGCCTGCTCGACGAGAAACGCCATCGGATTCGCCTCGTACATCAGGCGCAGGCGGCCTTCCTTGTGCTTGGCATCGCGCGGGTACATGAATATGCCGCCGCGGCACAGGATGCGATACACGTCGGCGACCATGGACGCGACCCAGCGCATGTTGAAATCCTTGTCGCGCGCGCCGGTCTTGCCCGCGAGACATTCGTCGATGTAGCGCCGGATCGGCGGCTCCCAGTTACGGGCGTTCGACGCATTGATCGCAAATTCCTGCGTGTCTGCCGGAATGCGGATATCGGGTGTCGTGAGAACGAACGAGCCGAGCTCACGGTCCAGCGTGAATCCTACGGCGCCGTTGCCGACCGTCAACACCAGCACGGTCGCGGCCCCGTACACCGTGAAACCGGCGGCGACCTGCCGCGTGCCCGGCTGCAGGAACGCCGCTTCGTCGAACGTCGTACAGCCCTCCGGGCACCGCAGGACCGAGAAGATCGTGCCCACCGAGATATTCACGTCGAGATTCGATGAGCCGTCGAGCGGATCCATCAGCAGCAGGAACTCGCCCTTGGGGTAGCGATGCGGGATCTGATACGGCTTCTCGAGCTCCTCGGACGCGATGGCGGCAAGATGCCCCCCCCATTCGTTCGCTTCCACCAGCACGTCATGCGCTATGACGTCGAGCTTCTTCTGCGCTTCACCCTGTATGTTCTGCGTGCCGATCACATCGCCGATTCCGCCGAGCGGTCCCTTGCTCACCGCGTGGCTGATCGACTTGCAGGCACGCGCGACGACCTCCAGCAGCAGGCGCAGCTCGGGAGACACTTTGCCGTGCTCGCGCTGTTGTTCGATCAGGTACTGGGTGAGTGTGATGCGGCGCATGTCGTCTCCCTGGGCGGCGTAAATTTGAGCCTTGGATTATCCGCTATACTGATTCTTCGTGCAGCACCGCCCCGGGAGCCTCTTGATGTCGATCATCGCCCACCGCCTCGCGTCCTTCCTCGCCTGCCTCGCGTTTGCCGCCACGGCACTCGCTGCTGCCGGTGATGCAAAAACAGCAAGCGTCGCGCCCGCGCGCGCGACGTTCGCCGGCGGCTGCTTCTGGTGCATGGAGCCGCCGTACGACAAGCTTCCCGGCGTGATCTCCACAACCTCCGGCTACATGGGCGGCAAGACGAAGAATCCGACGTACGAGCAGGTGTCGAGCGGCCGCACGGGACATGCGGAGGTGGTGCAAGTCGTCTACGACCCGAAGATCGTGAGCTATGACAAGCTGCTGCAAGTCTTCTGGCGCAACATCGATCCCACTCAGCGCGACGGCCAGTTCTGCGATCACGGCTCGCAATACCGGACGGCGATTTTCTATCACGACGAGGAGCAACGCAGACTTGCCGAAGCATCGAAGGCGGCGTTGGTGAAAAGCAAGCCGTTCAAGGGCGACATCGTGACGCAGATCGTCAAGGCGGAGGATTTCTATCCGGCCGAGGAATATCACCAGGATTACTACAAGAAGAATCCCGCCCGCTACAAGTTCTACCGGACCGGTTGCGGACGCGACGCGCGGCTGACCGAGCTGTGGGGCAAGGCGGGCGACTGAGGACGGAAGCGCGCGGCATGCCGCGCCTCGTCCTCCTTGGCGCAGGGCACAGCCATATCGAAGTGCTGCGCCGCGTGCCGGCGCTGGCAATGCGCGCGGAGATCGTGGTCGTCGATCCGCATCCCGCACTGCCGTACACCGGCATGGTCCCCGGCTACGTGGCCGGAATCTACGGCGCGGCGGACGTTCTGATCGATGTTGCATCGGTGTGCGCGCGCGCACGCGCCACATTGCGGCCGGCGCGCGCCGTCGGTATCGACACCGCGTCGCGCGAGGTGCGCTGCGATGACGGCACGATCGTCCCTTACGACATCCTGTCGATAGACATCGGATCAACGCTCGACACGTCGGTGCCCGGCGTCGTCGAGCACGCTTTGCCGGTGCGGCCGCTGTGGCGTTTCATGAAGGCGTGGCCCGACGCCCAGAAGCGCGGCAGCCGTATTGCTGTCGTCGGCGCGGGCGCCGGCGGCATAGAGCTCGCGCTTGCGGCACACGCCGCAAGCGCGGCACGAGGCGGCACGCCGCAGATCGCCGTCGTCGGCGATGCCCTGAGGATAGCGCCGGGCATCGCTCCCCGCGCGCAGGCGGAGCTCGAAGAAGCCTGCAACGCGCGGAACATCGGCATTCGACTCGGCGTTCGCGTCGTGCGCGTCACCCGCGAAAATGTCGTGCTCGACGATGGTTCATGCATTCCTGCCGATAACGTCTTGTGGGCCACCGGTCCGGCGCCGCACGCGTGGCTGCGCACCACGGGCCTCGCGCTCGATCCGCACGGATATCTCGCGATGGACCGGTGCCTCAGGGTGGGCGGTAGGCCCGACGTGTATGCGGCCGGCGATATCGCCGGCATCATCGGCCATCCGCGGCCGAAATCCGGTGTGTATGCCGTGCGGGAGGCCCCGGTGCTCGCGGAAAACTTGCGCCGCGCGCTCCGCGGCGAATCGCCGCGTGCCTATATCCCGCAGCGCCGCGCGCTCGCGCTCATCGGCACCGGGGACCGGCGCGCCGTCGCGTCGTACGGGCCGCTGGGCGCGGAAGGCGCATGGGTATGGCGCTGGAAAGACGCGATCGATCGCCGCTTCGTGCAGCGTTACCGCGAATGCCGCGTCACCTGACCGTGACGCGGGCGAACTTGCGCTTGCCGACTTGCAGCACGAGCTGTGCGCCTGCGGCAAACGTGAGGGTCTTGTCGGTGACCTTGTCGCCATTCACGCGAACGCCGCCCTGATCGATCATGCGCATCGCCTCGGAGGTGCTCGCGGTGAGATTGGCCTGCTTGAGCACCTGGGCGATACCGAGCGGATTGCCGCGCGATTCGAGCGCGACCTCCGGGATGTCGGCCGGCACTTCGCCCTGCCTGAAGCGCGCTTCGAAGTCCTGTAGCGCGGCACCGGCCGCGGCAACGCCGTGGAACCGCGCCACGATCTCCTGCGCGAACGTCACCTTGATGTCGCGCGGATTCCGGCCCTCGCTCATTTCGCGTTTCCATTGCTCTACCGTCGAGAGCGGCTCGAACGACAGCAGCTCGATGTAGCGCCACATGAGCTCGTCCGAGACCGACATCAGCTTGCCGAAGATTTCGCCCGGCGCCTCGTTGATGCCCACGTAATTGCCGAGCGACTTGGACATCTTGTTCACGCCGTCCAGTCCTTCGAGCAGCGGCATGGTGAGAATCGCCTGAGGCGGCTGCCCGTAGTGCTTCTGCAGCTCGCGGCCCATGAGCAGGTTGAACTTCTGGTCCGTGCCGCCGAGCTCGACGTCTGCCTTCAGCGCAACCGAGTCGTAGCCTTGCACCAGCGGATAGAGGAACTCGTGTATCGCGATCGGCTGGTTCGCGCGGTAGCGCTTGTGAAAGTCGTCGCGCTCGAGCATCCGGGCTACCGTATGCGTCGCGGCGAGCTTGATCACTCCGGCGGCGCCAAGGCCGTTCATCCACGACGAGTTGAAGACCACTTCGGTGCGCGCGCGATCAAGTATCTTGAACACCTGCTCGGTGTACGTCTCCGCATTGCGCGCCACTTCGTCCGGCGTCAACGGCGGGCGCGTCGCGTTCTTGCCCGTCGGGTCGCCGATCATGCCGGTGAAATCGCCGATAAGGAACAGGATGTGGTGATCGAGCTCCTGGAACTGGCGCAGCTTGTTGAGCAGCACCGTATGCCCCAGGTGCAGGTCCGGGGCAGTTGGATCGAATCCTGCTTTAACGCGCAGCGGACGGCCGTTCTTCAGCTTGTCGCGAAGCTCGCCCTCGATGAGCAGTTCGTCGCATCCGCGCTTGATCACCGAGAGCTGTTGTTCTATGGGCAGCACGTGGGTTTCACGATACGAAAAACAAGCCGAAAAACAGTGATTTAATTGGATTTGCGACCGCGGATGATTCTGCTAAGCTTGCGACTCGAAAAATCCGGAACTGCCATGCGGCATGCAGAGAGCGCGATTTTAGCGCAAAACATCCTACGTCTGGTTCAGAACGGCAAGCTGCGCCGCATCGTGCTCGCTGCCACGTTGCCGTTTGCCGGCGTCATGGCGGCGTTCGGTATCGCGCCGGACACCATTACCGACCCGGTCGTCATCAATCGCGTAGTCGAAGAAGTACCCCTGCCCGACCTGCAGGTCGTCGATAGCGGTCCGCAGTCGTTCTGGCGCGAAGAGCGCATACAGCGCGGCGACACGATAGGCAGCCTGCTCGCGCGCCTCGGCGTCGAAGATCCCGAAGCCGTCCAGTTTCTGCGTAATGCACGCGACGCGCGCTCGTTGTACCAGCTTGCGCCGGGAAAGCTCGTGCGCGCTCTCACCACGGCTGACGGCAAGCTGATCAGCCTGCGCTATATGCAGGGCGGCACGGAGCTCGCCGTGCAGCAGCAGAGCGGCAGCTACGTGATCGTCGAAGACAAGCCGGCGCTCGAAACGCGGGTCCTCATGAAGTCGGGCGAAATCCGCAGCTCGCTGTTTGCGGCGACCGACGCAGCACAGCTCAACGACAGCATCGCGACCCAGATCGCCGATATCTTCTCCACCGACATCGACTTCCACCGCGACCTGCGCCGGGGCGATCGCTTCACCGTGGTTTACGAGATGCAGTACAACGTGGGCGAGGCGGTCAAAGCCGGCCGCGTGCTCGCGGCCGAGTTCACGAATCAGGGCAAGCGCTATCAGGCGCTGTGGTTCAGGAATGGCGACGGCCAGGGCGGCTACTACACCTTCGACGGCAAGAACATTCGCAAAGCATTCCTGCGCAGTCCGATCGAATTTTCGCGTGTGAGCTCGGGCTTCACGCAGGCGCGCTTCCACCCGGTGCTGCAGCAATGGCGTGCTCACAAGGGCGTCGATTACGCAGCGCCGACCGGCACCGGCGTGAAGGCGACGGCCGACGGCGTCGTGGAGTTCGCAGGCCGCCAGGGCGGATACGGCAATCTCATCGTGCTGCGCCACCAGGGCAAGTACACCACCTGGTATGGCCACCTTTCGGGTTACGCCAGAGGCCTCAGGAAGGGCGCGCGGATTTCGCAGGGTGACGTGATCGGCTACGTCGGGGCGACGGGTCTTGCCACCGGCCCGCATCTTCACTACGAGTTCCGCATCAACGACATGCATCAGGATCCGCTGCGCGTGGTCATGCCCGAAGCGCCGCCGATCACCAGCGATCAGCGCGTCGCATTCGAAGCCGTGGCGCTGCCGATGGCACAGCGCCTGGGCCTGTTGCGCACCACCAACGTGGCGAGCATCGACTGAACAAGCGGTGAGCGATAAAAAAGGCGGCCGAGGCCGCCTTTTTTGCTGATGCCGAGTTGAGCGCGTATCAGGCGGAGAAAGACGAGCCGCAGCCGCAGGTGGACGTTGCGTTCGGATTCTTGATCACGAACTGCGCACCTTCGACGTTCTCCTGGTAGTCGATTTCCGCGCCCATGAGGTACTGCAGGCTCATCGGGTCGATCAACAGCGTAACGCTGCCTTTTTGCAGCGTGGTGTCGTCCTCGCTCACGGCTTCATCGAACGTAAAGCCGTACTGAAAACCCGAGCAGCCGCCGCCGGTGACGAACACCCGCAGCTTGAGATCCGGATTGCCTTCTTCCTCGATCAGCTGCTTTACCTTGCTGGCGGCGCTGTCGGTGAAGACAAGCGGGTCCGGCATCGTTTCGGTCACTGCATTCATCAGGAACTCCTCAAGCCCAACCAGATTAGGGGATTATCCCGGGGGGCATCCCCTCGGTCAACGCGGATTAAGCACGATAAGGCAGTTCTGACAGCCGCAATGGCGCGCAGTTCATCACGGCAGCAGCGCCACCTGCTCGAGCCCCATGGTTTCCGGCAGGCCGAACATGAGGTTCATGTTCTGCACGGCCTGGCCCGAAGCGCCCTTCACCAGGTTGTCGATCACCGACAGCACCACGGCGATATCGCCGCCCTGCGGCTGGTGCACGGCAATGCGGCAGACGTTCGCGCCACGCACCGAACGCGTCTCCGGATGGCTGCCTGCAGGCAACACGTCGACGAACGGCTCGCTGGCATAACGCGCCGCGAACAGAGACTGCAGATCGACGTCGCGCGTGAGCCGCGCATACAGCGTCGCATGTATGCCGCGGATCATCGGCGTGAGATGCGGCGTGAACACGAGGCGCACCGGCGCTTTCGCCGCTCCCGTAAGCCCCTGGCTGATCTCCGGCAGGTGCCGGTGCCCGCTCACGCCGTAGGCCTTGAAGTTGTCGCTCGCCTCGGCGAGCAGCGTATGAACTTCGGCTTTGCGTCCCGCGCCGGAGACGCCCGACTTGGCGTCCGCAATGAGATGTCCGATATCGACGCAGCCGGCCTCGACGAGCGGCAGAAAGCCCAGCTGCACGGCCGTCGGATAGCATCCCGGATTGGCGACGATACGCGCGTCGCGAATCTGCTCGCGGTACACCTCCGGCAATCCGTACACCGCGCGGTTGACCAGATCGGAACAGGCGTGCTGCATCTTGTACCACTTCTCCCACACCGCGACGTCCTTGATGCGGAAGTCGGCCGAGATGTCGATGAGGCGGGCGCCTGCGTCGTAGAGCGCGCGTGCCTCGTTCATGGCAACACCGTTCGGCGTCGCGAAGAAGACCACCTCGCACGCCGCCAGCGCTCTGGTATCGGGCTCGGTGAAACGCAGATCGATGCGGCCGCGCAGGTTCGGAAACATGTCGGAGACCGGCATCCCCGCCTCCTTGCGCGAAGTGATGACCGCGATCTCCGCGCGCGGATGCTGTGCCAGCAGCCGCAGCAATTCCACGCCGGTATAGCCCGTCCCGCCTACGATCCCGACCTTGATGCTACCGTCCGTCATCGCTCGTGCTCCGTGTTTCCGTGGCCCCAGACAACAAAGCCGCCCTGGAAGGCGGCTTTGTGTGATCTCCCGTTGCGCTTAGCGCTTCGAGAACTGCTTGCGGCGCCGCGCCTTGTGGAGGCCGACCTTCTTGCGCTCGACTTCACGCGCATCGCGGGTGACCAGACCCGCCTTCTTCAGCGCCGATTTTAGCGCCGCATCGTAGTCGATGAGCGCGCGCGTGATGCCATGACGCACGGCACCCGCCTGACCCGACTCGCCACCCCCGGTGACGTTGACGCTGATGTCGAAACGGGCGAGGTTCTCGGTGAGAACGAGCGGCTGGCGCACCACCATGCGGCCGGTCTCCCGCGAGAAGAATTCATCGACCGGCTTGCCGTTGACGACGATGTCGCCCTTGCCCGGTTTCAGATAGACGCGTGCGACGGCGCTCTTGCGGCGGCCGGTGCCATAGTTGTTCTGAACTGCCATGTGTGCCTGCCTCAGATCTCGAGAGGTTTCGGTTGTTGAGCCGCATGCGGATGCTCGGTGCCCGCATACACTTTCATCTTCTTCAGCATCGCGTAGCCCAGGGGGCCCTTCGGCAGCATGCCTTTCACTGCCTTCTGCAGCACGCGCTCCGGGTGCTTCGCCTGCAGCTTCTCGAAGCTGGTCGAGTAGATGCCGCCGGGATACGTCGTGTGGCGGTGATACATCTTGTCCTTGGCCTTGTTGCCGGTCACGCGCAATTTTTCGGCGTTGACCACCACGATATAATCGCCGGTGTCCACGTGCGGCGTGAATTCGGGTTTGTGCTTGCCGCGCAGGCGATGCGCGATCTCGGCCGCAACGCGCCCGAGCACCTTGCCCGCTGCATCGACGATGAACCAGTCGCGGCGCACTTCGTGCGGCTTGGCGGAAAACGTCTTCATGATTGAATCCTGCGGTCGATCTTTTTGGGGAAACCGCGAATTCTATTGGAAATCAGTACCCTGTGTCAAACTTTGGCGCCAGCCGCCAGCGACCGCAACGGGTCTCCGGCAATCTCGGATAACAGCTACGGAACAATAACTTATGGCCACGTGGCTGATTACCAACACGCTCGCTGCGTTTCTTTTGCCGCCCGGCTGCCTGCTGCTCGTTACGGCTGCCGGCCTGCTGTTGTTGAATCGCCGCAAAGCGCTCGGCATTGCGCTGGTCGCCGTGTCGTGGGCCGGGTTGTATGCGCTGTCGATGCCGATCATCGCAACGGCGCTCCTGCGCTCGCTCGAACAGCCGTACACCGACCCCGCGACCCTCACGAGCGGCGACGCTATCGTCGTATTGGGAGGCGGCAGGTATTATCACGCGCCGGAATACGGTGACCGCGATACGGCCAACCAGGAATTGCTCGTCCGATTGCGGTACGGAGCTCGTCTTTACCGTGCGCTCGGGAAGCCGATGTTAGTGACGGGCGGCAGTCCGCGCAGCGATGCCGTCGCGGAAGGGCAGGTGATGAAGCAAGTGCTGGAGCAGGACTTCAACGTGCCGGTGCGGTGGGTCGAATCGGCATCGCGCACCACCGCCGAGAATGCAACGATGAGCTACGCGCTCGTGCGAGACGCGGGAGTGAAGAGCGTCTACCTCGTCACGCACGCCTGGCACATGGCACGCGCCCGCGACGCTTTCGAGCGCGCCGGCTTCACCGTCATTCCGGCGCCGACGCTGTTCACGAGGGAGGGTCCGCGCACGATCGTCGACTTCCTCCCCAATGCAACGGCGCTGCAGAACAGCGGCATCTACTTCCACGAGACGATCGGCATGGCGTGGTATCGTTTTAAGTTCCTGTTATCGAGCCGGTCCTGACGCCGGCCGCAAGGAGTGTTATGAAAGTCCGCATCAAATGGCTGGAGAATGTGAGCTTCGTCGCCGAGTCGGAAAGCGGCCACGCCTTCGTCATGGACGGCGCGCCGGAAGGCGGCGGCCGCAATCTGGGGCCACGGCCGATGGAAACGGTATTGATGGGCACCGGCGGGTGCACCGCATACGACGTCGTTCACATCCTGCGCAAGTCGCGCGCACCAGTGACGGACTGCGTCGTGGAGATCGATGCCGAGCGCGCCTCCGAAGATCCCAAGGTGTTCACGAAGATTCATCTTCACTTCGTCGTCACCGGCAAGGGGCTCAAGGCCCAGGTGGTCGAGCGCGCGATTGCGCTGTCTGCCGAGAAATACTGCTCCGCGTCGATCATGCTCGGCAAGACCGCGACGATCACGCACGACTTCGAGATCGTCGAAGCGCAGTAACCCCGGTCTAGATCCAGTACGCGGTGCGGGTCATGACGCGCGAGGACGCGCGCATGAGCATGCGCACGGCCCACGGCAGCTCGGCTGCACCGTGCTTGTACGCGCTGGTCGCATGGCGCGACTCGTCGTCCTTCATCTGCTCGAGGATCGCGCGGCTCTTGCGGTCTGCTGCCGGCAGGCGCTCCAGGTGTCCTTCGAGGTGCTTCACCACCTGGCGCTCGGTTTCCCCGAGGAAGCCGAGATTCCACTTGTCGCCGGCCAGCCCGGCGATGGCCCCGAGCGCAAACGAGCCCGCGTACCAGGCGGGCCCGAGCAGGCTCTTGCGTCCGCCGAGCTCGGCGATGCGCCGTTCCGTCCACGCGAGATGCTCGGTCTCCTCCTGCGCCGCGCGGTCCAGCGCCTCGCGCGCAACGGAATTGCGCGCCGTGATCGCCTGGCCGTGGTACAGCGCCTGCGCGCACACTTCGCCGCTGTGATTCACCCGCATCAGCGCGGCCGACAGCGTGCGCTCCTCGTCCTGGAGCACGGGATCGGGCTGATCGCTGCCCGGCACGACACGCGCAGTCGGCGCCGGCGCAAACAGCGTCCGCAGCCCCTTGTCGAAGCCGGTGATCAATCGGTCGATGTCGAACATGATCGTTGTCCTTACGCGTTGCCGAACAGACGCTCGAGCTCGACACCCGGATCCGGCGCGCGCATGAAAGCTTCCCCGACGAGAAAACAGTTCACCGAGCGGCTGCGCATCAGCGCCACGTCGTCCGGCCTTAATATGCCGCTTTCCGTCACCACCATGCGCCCGGCCGGGATACGGTCGAGCAAGCCGAGAGTCGTGTCCAGCCGCGTCTCGAAAGTCCGTAGATTGCGGTTGTTGATGCCGATCAGCGGCGTTCGCAGCATGAGCGCCGCATCGAGCTCCGATGCATCGTGTACTTCGACCAGGACCGCGAGGCCCAGTTCGGTCGCCACCTCCTCCAGCGCACGCATCCGCTCCTGCTCGAGAGCGGCGACGATCAGCAATATGCAATCCGCGCCCGCCGCACGCGCTTCGTAGACCTGGTACGGCTCGACCACGAAGTCCTTGCGCAGCACCGGCAACGGGCAGGCCGCGCGCGCCGCCGCGAGATGCGCCATGTCGCCCTTGAAAAACTGCGTGTCGGTGAGGACCGAGAGGCAGGCAGCGCCGTGCGCTGCGTACGTCGCCGCAATCGCCGCGGGGTCGAAGTGCTCGCGCAGCACGCCTTTGCTCGGGCTCGCTTTCTTGATTTCCGAAATGACGGCAGCCCTGCCCGCAGCGACCTTCGCCCGCATGGCGCCGACGAAATCGCGTGCCGGCGATTGCTCGCGCACCCTCGCACGCACCTCATCCAGCGGATGATGCGCCTTGGCCTGTGCGACTTCTTCCGCCTTGACGGCCAGGATGCGTTGCAGGATGTCAGCCATGCGCCTGGGTGAACTTCACGAACTGGTCGAGCTTGCGTCGCGCGGCGCCGCTGGCGATGGCATCGTGCGCCTTCTCGACTCCGGCCGCGAGCGTCGGCGCCATTCCGGCGACATAGATGCTCGCGCCCGCATTGAGCGCGACGATGTCGCGCGCCGCGCCCGCCTCGTTGCCCAGTGCGCCAAGCACCATCGCTTTCGACTGCTCGACACTGTCGACGCGGATCGCGCTGCCGTCCTGCACGCGCAGGCCGAAATCCTGCGGTGCGATGGTGTACTCGAGAATGCGGCCGTCCTTGAGCTCGCCGACCATGGTGGGGCCGGCGAGCGAAATCTCGTCGAGGCCTTCGGCGCCGTGCACGATCATCACGCGCCGGCTGCCGAGCCGCTCGAGCACGCGCACCTGGATCCCGACGAGATCGGGGTGAAACACGCCCATCACCTGCTGGCGCGCGCTCGCCGGGTTGGTCAGCGGCCCCAGAATGTTGAATATCGTCTTGACGCCCATTTCGCGCCGCACCGGCGCGGCGTGCTTCATCGCGGTGTGATGGTTGGGCGCAAACATGAACCCTACGCCCGTTTCAGCGATCGAGCGCGCCACCAGCTCCGGCGGCAGGCTGATCTTCGCACCCAGCGCTTCGAGCACGTCCGCGCTGCCTGACTTGCTCGACACCGAACGCCCGCCATGCTTGGCTATTTTTGCCCCGGCCGCGGCGGCGACGAACATGGACGCCGTCGAGATATTGAAGGTGTGCGCCGAATCGCCGCCGGTGCCGCATGTATCGACCAGATTCGGCTCGTCCGGCACGGGAACGCCCGTGGCGAATTCGCGCATGACCTCGGCGGCGGCCGCGATCTCTCCTATCGTCTCCTTCTTCACGCGCAATCCGGCGATGATGGCCGCGATGAGCGTCGGAGTCACTTCGCCGCTCATGATCTGCCGCATCAGCGAGAGCATCTCCTCGCGGAAAATCTCGCGATGGTCGATGACGCGCGCCAGCGCTTCTTGAGGCGTCATGCGCTTTCCTCCAGGAAGTTTTTCAGCAACTGGTGGCCATGCTCGGTCAGTATGGACTCCGGGTGGAACTGGACGCCCTCGACCGGCAGGCTGCGGTGACGCACGCCCATGATTTCGCCGTCATCGGTCCATGCGGTCACCTCGAGGCATTCGGGCAGCGTGTTGCGCCCGATGACGAGCGAATGGTAACGCGTCGCGCGGAACGGCTCGGGCAGATTCCTGAAGACGCCGATGTCGCGATGATGGATTTGCGAGGTCTTGCCGTGCATGAGCTGCTGCGCGTGCACGATGTGCCCGCCATATGCCTGCCCTATGCTCTGGTGCCCCAGGCACACGCCGAGTATCGGTATCTCGCCGGCGAAACGCCTGATGAGCGGCACGGAGACGCCTGCCTCGTTGGGAGTGCACGGGCCTGGCGATACGACGATGCGCGCGGGCCTCAACTCGGCGATGCGGTCGAGCGTGATCTCGTCGTTGCGATAGACGACGACGTCCTCGCCGAGCTCGCCGAAATACTGCACGAGGTTGTAAGTGAACGAATCGTAATTGTCGATCATGAGCAGCATAAACTCACCTTCGGATGCTGAACGCAGTCAGAGGCAGGAGCCGGGCGCGCTTTAATCGCGCCGCGTATCCAGGCCCGCTTCGGCCATTTCGGCCGCGCGAAGCAACGCTTTCGCCTTGTTCTGCGTTTCCTGCCATTCGGATGCCGGATCGGAGTCCGCCACGATACCGCCGCCCGCCTGCACGTGCAGCCTGCCGTCCTTGATGACGCCGGTGCGCAGCGCGATGGCGACGTCCATGTTGCCGTGGAAACCGAGATAGCCCACCGCGCCGGCGTACACACCGCGTTTCACCGGCTCCAGCTCGTCGATGATTTCCATCGCGCGCACCTTGGGCGCGCCGGAGACGGTGCCCGCCGGAAAAGTCGCGCGCAGCACGTCGATTGCGTTGAGCCCCGGCTTGAGCGTCCCGTCGACGTTCGAGACGATGTGCATCACATGAGAGTACCGCTCGATCACCATCTGCTCGGTCACCTGCACCGTGCCGGTCTGCGACACGCGACCGGCATCGTTGCGGCCCAGGTCGACCAGCATGATGTGCTCGGCGCGCTCTTTCGGATCGGCGAGCAGCTCATCCGCAAGCGCCGCATCCTCCGCGGCCGTCGCACCGCGCCGGCGCGTGCCGGCGATGGGACGCACGGTGACCTTGTCGCCCTCGAGCCGCGCGAGAATCTCGGGAGAAGCGCCGACGATGTGAAAGTCGGCGAGGTCGAAGTAATACATGTAAGGCGAGGGATTCAGCGCACGCAGCGCACGGTACAGCGCCAGCGGCGTCGCGTGGAACGGCTTCGTCATGCGCTGGGACGGGACGACCTGCATGATGTCGCCGTCCTGGATGTAGCGCTTCGCCCTGGCCACGGCCGCGTGGTACGCCTGCTCGCCGAAGCCCGATACCGCGGGCTGCGACTCGTGCGGCAGCGACGGCGGAATCGCGACCGGCCGCCGCAGCTGCGCCAGCAGCTCGGCAAGCCGCTGCTCGGCGCGCCGATAGGCGCCCGGCTGGCCCGGCTCCGCATAGACCACGAGCGAGAGCTTGCCCGAGAGATTGTCGACGATGGCGATTTCTTCGGACACGAGGAGCAGGATGTCAGGCACGCCGAGCGGATCGGGATGGCGCGCGCTCGCGAGGCGTCTTTCGATATAGCGCACCGTGTCGTAGCCGAAATAGCCGACGAGTCCGCCGCAGAACCGCGGCAGGCGAGCATCCTGCGCGACCTTGAAGCGCGACAAGTACGCATTGACGTACGCGAGCGGATCCGGCGCGTCCGTCGATTCGATTTTCTTCGTGCCGTCAAATTCGGTGCACTGGTGCCCGCTCACCTCGATGCGGCGGCGCGCCGGCAGGCCAATGAACGAATAGCGCCCGAAGCGCTCGCCGCCGACGACGGATTCCAGCAGGTAGCTGTACGGCCGGTTGGCGAGCTTGAGATAGATGGACAGAGGCGTATCGAGATCGGCGAAGGTCTCGAGCACTACGGGGACACGGTTGTAGCCGGCTGCGGCGAGCCGGTTGAATTCCACTTCAGTCATGATCACTCCACACGGATACGAAACAGGCGCGCATGTGCTGTGTCAGTCACGCGCGGGGGCGCTATCGGCGTTCAGCGACGCCAAGGCCCCGGGGCGCAGACCGCCCGTATTCCGTATGCGTATTCCAGTGTGTGCATGACTCGTGTGTTGCGTATCAGCGTTTGCGAATCAAACGTGTAGCTTCCAGCAGGGACGGTACTATAGCATCAATGTCCAGCTCCCGCACATCGCGGCCTTCGTTGTAGCCGTAGTCGACGCAGAACACCGGGCAGCCGGCGCTGCGCGCTGCTTCGGCGTCGTTCAACGAGTCCCCGATCATCAGCATGTCGGCCGGCTGTATGCCGAACTTGCCGCACGCGTGCAGCAGCGGCATGGGATCGGGCTTCTTGCGCGCCAGGGTGTCCCCGGCAACCACCTCGCTGAAATAAGGCGTGAGCCGCATGCGCTCGAGCAGCGGCTGCGTGAAGCGCCCTGCCTTGTTGGTGATGCAGGCGAGCGGAAACCCCATCTCACGCATTTGCTTCAGCCCCTCGAACACGCCCGGGTACACCGCCGTGTGCTTGCCGTTCACGGCGGCGTAGCAACCCTCGAATATTTCGAGCGCCGATGCGCACTGTTCCGCAGTCGGCTCCATGCCATAGGTGGCGGCGAGCGTCCTCTCCACGAGCCTGGGTATCCCCTTGCCCACGAAGGTTCGGATCAGGTCGGCGTCGAGCGCCGGGCGCTTCATCGCGGTGAGCATCTCGTTCGCCGCGATGGCGAGATCGGGGATGGTGTCGAGCAGCGTGCCGTCGAGATCGATCATCACGGCGCGAACGGACAAGGGGAATTCGAGACTCACGGGCAGTACCGGTGCGGGAGGAACGTAAGGGATCAGACTTTCGCGAGCTGCGCGCGCATCGCGCGCACGGTAGCCGCGTAGTCCGGCGTATCGAAGATCGCAGATCCCGCGACGAAGGTATCCGCGCCGGCGCGCGCGATTTCCGCGATGTTCTCGACTTTGACGCCGCCGTCGACTTCCAGCCAGATATCGCGGCCGCTCGCGTCTATGCGGCTGCGCACCGCGCGCAGCTTGTTGAGCGCTTCCGGAATGAACTTCTGCCCGCCGAAGCCCGGGTTCACCGACATGATGAGCACCAGGTCGAGCTCGTCGAGCACATGATCGAGATAATGGAGCGGCGTGGCCGGATTGAGCACGAGCCCTGCCTTGCAGCCGTGCTCCTTGATGAGCTTGACGGTGCGGTGAACGTGCTCGGACGCTTCGGGATGGAACGAGATGATGTTGGCGCCTGCCGCCGCGAAATCCGGCACGATGCGATCCACCGGCTTCACCATCAGGTGCACGTCTATCGGCGCCTCGGTATGCGGCCGTATCGCCTTGCACACCAGCGGACCCACCGTGAGGTTCGGCACGTAGTGGTTGTCCATCACATCGAAGTGCACGACGTCGGCGCCGGCGGCGATGACGTTTCGCACTTCCTCGCCGAGCCGCGCGAAGTCGGCCGACAGTATGCTGGGTGCTATGCGGTGGGTCATGGCGTTTCCACGGAGACGGCGGCATTCTACCACCGCCCGCTTTGCTTGCCCCTGCGCGTGAATTGGTGTGCAATGGCCGCATGCCGAGGACAGCATGAGCGACGAGAAGCACGACATCCGCGTGTCTGCGCGCAGCACTTATCTTCCCGAGCAGTCGGACACCGCGCGGGGCCGTTATGTGTTCGCCTACACCATCACGATCACGAACAAGGGCAGCACGGCGGCGCAGCTCGTGAGCCGCCACTGGATCATCAGCGACGCCGACGACAAGACGCAGGAGGTGCGCGGCCTCGGCGTCGTCGGCGAACAGCCCTATCTGCGTCCCGGCGAAAGCTTCGAGTACACCAGCGGCACGGCGATCGCCACCCCCGTCGGCACGATGCGCGGCAGCTACCAGATGGTCGCCGAAGACGGCGTGCAATTCGATGCGGACATCCCGCCGTTCACGCTCGCCATGCCGCGCGTGCTGCACTAGCGGGACACGCGCGGGAGACACCGCGTGTCGCTGCGCCACAGTTACCGCCTCCTCGCGCCTTTCTACGACTGGGTCGCCGGCCCGCTCTTCGAGCGCGCGAGGCGCGTCAGCATCGCGCGTTTACCCGCCGAGGCAGCCCGTGTCGTGAAGCCCGGCGGATGCCTGCTCATTCTGGACGCGTCACCGCTCGTCATCGCCGGCGACGGGCTCGACATCGCGCTTGCGGCGCGGCCACGTCCACCAGACGATGAGCAGCAGCAACGCGAGGGCGACGCCTGCTTCGAGCAGCAGCCAGAGCAGCGATTCCATAACAGCGCACGTTATACTTCGCGCCCATGATACGCAATTTGATCCCCGACATCGCCGTGAGCGCGCGGCGCGCACTGTGCTGCATCGCCGTCGCGCTCGCGGGCTGCGCGACGCCGCCGCCCCAGCCGCCGGCAAAAGCGCCCGCGCCGACTGCCGAACCGGCGCCAACGCCTGCGCCCGCGCAGCAAGCGAAGCCCGCTGAAGCCCCTCGCCCGGCTCCGGAACTACCGGCTGCAACGCTCGCACGCAGCGCGACGTGGGCAGAGCTTCCCGGTTGGACCGAGGAAAACCACGCCCTGGTGTGGAAAGCGCTGCTCGCGAGCTGCGCCCCGTTGAAAGACCGCGCGGAATGGCGCGCGCCGTGTGCGGCAGCAGCCGCAATGGCGAATCCCGACGCCGCTTACGTGCGCGGCTTTTTCGAAACCTACTTCACGCCGTATCAGCTCACCAACCCCGACGGCACGCAGACCGGGCTCGTGACCGGCTATTACGAGCCGCTGCTGCATGGCAGCCGCAAGCCGTCGCGGCGTTATCGTTACCCGGTGTACGGCGTGCCTGACGATCTGCTCGTCGTCGATCTCGGGGAAGTGTATCCGCAGCTCAAAGGCATGCGCCTGCGCGGACGCATCGAAGGGCGCCGCGTCGTGCCCTATTACGATCGCGCACAGATCGACAACGGCGCGCCCGCCCTGCGCGGCAAGGAGATCGCGTGGGTCGAAGATCCGATCGACCTGTTCTTTCTGCAGATCCAGGGCTCGGGGCGCATCAGACTCGACAGCGGCGAGATGCTGCGCGTGGGCTATGCCGATCAGAACGGTTACCCGTACCGCTCCATTGGCCGCTGGCTGGTGGAGCGCGGCGAGCTGCCGATCGAAAAAGCGTCGATGCAAGGCATCAAGGACTGGGCTCGCGCGCATCCCGCCGAGCTCAGGGAGCTGCTGAATTACAACGCAAGCTACGTGTTCTTTCGCGAGCTGCCGGGCGATCTGCCGGGTCCCCTGGGGGCACAAGGCGTGCCGCTGACCGCGGGACGCAGCGTCGCCGTCGATGCGCGTTATGTGCCGCTCGGCGCGCCCGTGTACCTCGCCACCACGCGCCCCAACAGCACAGTGCCTCTCAACCGGCTGATGATGGCGCAGGATACGGGCGGCGCCATCCGCGGCCCGGTACGAGCGGATTTCTTCTGGGGCTACGGCGACGAAGCGGGACGCGAGGCGGGACGCATGAAGCAGGAGCTGCGCATGTGGCTCCTGCTGCCGAACGGCATGTCGCCGCCCGCCGTGCCGGAGTAAATCACTGCGCTGTCGCAGCGCGCGGATCGAATTCGAGATGGATGAGCACGCGGCTGCGCACCGGCATGCCGTTGCGCCGCGCCGCGGAGAACACGGCGGCTTGGAATGTCTCGCGCGCCGCCTCTTCGAAACGACCCGGCGGATCGCTTTCGACCACGGTCACGTCATTCACCTTGCCCGCGGCGTCCACGAGCAGCATGACGAGTGCGCGACCCGTGTGCGGCCGTTCGCGCTCCGGATAGCGCACGGTGAGCGGCGCGAGCAGCGCAGGATAGACGTCGAGCTCGCGCGCCGGGTAGTACGTCGCGTCGGCCGGCGCGATGCCGCCCGCATCGTTCGCTCGCCTGCTTTGCGCGCGTTTGCCGCCGTTGCGCGTCGACGCTGCTCCCGGCTTGTCCTCGGGCGCAGCAGCGGCCCGTGCCGCCGGCGCGGCATTGCTGCTGCTGTCTCTCACGGTGAGCTGCCCGGGACTTAGCGGCTGCGCGCGAGGCTGCAGCCGCACGACCAGCGGCCTCGTCGCGCCAGCCGCGCGAGGGGCTCCCGCCGGCAGCTCGTGCGCGGCCCACAGGTGCGCAAGAAGAGACGCAGCGCAGGCGAACGCAATGGGCTGCCGCCGCGCACGCGGTGCGCGCCACAACGCGGGATAATCAAGGGTGACGCCGGCTCCCATGCAGCTCTAACGCCGTAGGGGATCGGCTGTTGACCGTCAGGGCGCTCAGCGCGTCTGGGTGTTGAGCGCCTGCTCGAGCTTGTCAGCCGGCAGGTAGCCGCCGATCTGCTGGCCGTTGGCGAGATAGATGGCGGGAGTGCCGCGTACGCCGAAGCGCTGCGCGAGCTGCATGTTCTTGTCGAGCGGCGTCTCGCAATCCTTGCGCGCCGATGCGGCGATCGTGCCTTTCAGCATCGCGTCCTCCCACGCGCGTGCGCGATCGCGGGAGCACCAGATGGCTTTCGATTTGTCCGCCGAATCGGGCGAGAGGATAGGCAGCAGGAAAGTGTAGATGGTGACGTCGTTCATCTTGACGAATTCCTTCTGCAGCTCCTTGCAGTAGCCGCAGTTGGGATCCTCGAAGGTATAGATCACGCGCTTGCCGTTGCCCTTGACGCGCTTGATCGCGCCCTCATGCGATTTGGCGAGCGTCTGCGCGGCGATCTGGCTCATGCGCTCGCGCGTCAGGTTGCGCTCGGTGCTGCCGCGCAGATCGAAGAGGTTGCCGCTCATCACGTAGCTGACCTTCTCGTCCGTGTAGACGATCTGGCCTTCGAACACGATTTCGTACAGACCACCCATCGGCATGCGCGTCACGCTGTCTATCGTCGCGCCCGGGAAACGGCCGAGGAAAGCCTGGCGCACCGCCGCCTCGCTGGCCTGGGCCGGCGCAGCGGCGAATAATGCGAAAGTCATCAACAGTGCAGCAAAAGCGCGCGACATGGGTGTTCCCCTATCTGTGCATCGTGCGGCTACGCAATCGCGTGCCGTATGAGCAGGTTCTTGAGCGGCGGCATGCGGCCCACGAGGTCGAGCCCCATGTTGCGGAGCCTCGCAACCCAGACCGCATCCACCCGGAAAAGTTTCTGCAGCCCATCGGTGACCGCCCGCATGGTGGCAATATCCTCGGCGCGGGCGCGCTCGTAGCTCCGCAAGAGGAAATAATCGCCGCAGTTGGCATGTCCGCCGGGCGCCGCCAGCACCGCGGCGAGGTCGCGCACGTCCCGGAACCCGAGGTTCACGCCCTGTCCGGCGAGCGGATGCACGTTGTGAGCCGCATCGCCGACCAGAGCGACGTGCGGCCCGACGAGCCGCGATACGCGCTGCACCTTGAGCGGGAATCCGGCCGCCGGCGTGATCATATCGAGAGACCCGAGGGCATAGCCGCTCGCGTCCGCGACCGCATCGGCGAGATCGTTGGCGCTCATCTGCATCAGCTCGTCGGCATGCGCCTGCGGCGTGGACCACACCATCGACACGCGATCTCCGGGCAGCGGCAACAGCGCAAGAACACCCTGCCTGCCGAACCACTGATACGCGACGCCGTGATGAGGGCGCATGGTCGCGAAATTCGCCACCACGCCGATCTCGCCGTAAGGCCGGCGCATGCTGTGTATGCCCGCCTCCTCGCGCACCCAGGAGTCGGCGCCATCGGCGCCGACGATGAGTTCCGCGCTCAGCTCTTCACCGTCGTCGAGATGCAGCGTGACGCTGCGGTCCTCCCACGCGAGCGACGCGCAGCGCGCGGGACTGTACACGCGTATCGCAGCCGACTCGCGCAGCCGCTCCCACAGCGCGTGATGCAGCACACTGTTCTCCGCGATGTATGCGAGCTCGCGCAGCCCGGCATCGTACGCGCTGAAACGCAGCGACGCGGTAATGTCGTCGCCGTAGATTTGCATCGCCTCCACGCGTGTGATGCGCTCCTGCGGCAGCGTGTCCCAGGCGCCGCACGCATTGAGCAACGCAGCACTTCCCGGCGTGATCGAGTACACGCGGCTGTCCCAGGCATCGACACCGGGCAGCGCGGGCGGGCCGTACGGCTCGATGAGCGCTACCGAATACCCGTGCGGCTCGAGCGCGAGAGCGAGACTCGCGCCGACGAGACCGCCGCCGACGACGATGACGTCAAACTGGGTAGCCATGGCGTCCGAGTTTACTGCCGCGTGCAGCCGCGGCAAAGGAACGCATGACGCGACCGGCTGCGCAGGCGCCACATGCGGGCACGCTCGGCGCAACGCGGCTTGACAAGGCAGGGGCGCGCTCTTAGACTGCGCGGCTCCCCGTGGCGAGTTAGCTCAGTGGTTAGAGCAGCGGAATCATAATCCGTTGGTCCGGGGTTCAAATCCCTGACTCGCCACCACTTCCCCTGCGGCAGACCGTCCGTGTCGTGCGCCTCGAAGCACAAGGGTCCGCCTTCGTGCGAAACACCTGCACGCCGCCAGCAGAGCCGCGCCGGCAGCCGGTGAACAGCGCGGCCGACAGATGCGGTGCGCTGCCGTTGCCGGAGGAGCAATAGAAAACCTTCCCGGGCTGCGCGGTTGCGAGACGGATAAGGTCCTTGACCGATTTCACGGGCAGCGACGGATGCGCGACGAGCAGCGTCGGCTGAGCCGAGACCAGCATGACGGGCGTGAAGTCTTGTCGCCGACGATGGGCACCGTGGGCGCTGCGGCCTCGCTCGCCAGGCTCGACGAGACCGGTATGCGCTACGCGCTCTCGTACGCGGCACAACAAGTCTCCGGGGTATGGAGCTGGGTGCGTGACTCCGAGCACGTCGAAAAATCGTTCGACTTCTCGGGCATGGGCGCGCGCAACGGCGTTACCGCCGCCCTGATGGTCCAGGCGGGGTGCTCCGGTGTGTCGAACGTGCTCGAAGGCGAGCACAACGTGCTGGATGCACTTTCCCCTTCACCGAAGCCGGAGGAGATGATCAAGGGTTTGGGCAGCCATTTCTTCGTCACTCAGACTGCCATCAAGCCGTACTCCGTCGGCTATCCGATCCAGGCGGCGCTCGACGCTTTTTTCGCGCTTCACCGCAAGCATGCGCTCACCGTCGACAATGTCGATCGCATCACCGTTCGGCTGCCCGAGGATGGAGCGCGCGTCGTGAACAATCGCTCCATGCCGGACATCAATTGCCAGCACATGGTATCCGTGGCGCTCGTGGACGGCCGCGTCACTTTCCTTTCGGCGCACTCCTACGAAAGGATGTCCGACCCGGCGGTACTGGCGGTGAAGAAGCGTGTGACGCTCATCCCGGACGGTGCGCTCATGGATCCGAAGGCTCCGCGCAGCGGCAAGGTCGAAGTCGTGTTGAAAGACGGCCGCACCGTCGAACACTTCACACCCCACGCTTACGGCACGAAAGAGAACCCGATGGACACCGGGAGCGTGAATGCCAAGGTGCGGGACCTGATCGAGCCCGTGCTGGACGCGGAGCGCACGGCAGCCCTGATACAGCGGGTCAACGAACTCGAACGCGTCTCGAGCGTGCGGGAACTGATGCCATTCCTGACGGTGGACCCGCGCGAGATGGCGCAAGCCAGGTTCTGGCATTAGCCAAGGGGCTGTTTACCTGAAGCGCCGAGCGTTCGCTGTGCCGTGCATGCAGAGCCCGTCGCAACCATCAAAGCGGCGGGCGCCGCAATCGCCGGCGCGCCGTGAAGGTCGCCGGACGTGTTGCGCTATTTCTTCACCAGCTCGCCGGTGATCTTCGCGCCTCGCTGCACTGCAAGTGTGCTGTAGTACACCTGCCCATCGACGGTCGCATCCGCGCTCAGCGTGAGCTCGCGGCAATGCGCGGTGCCGGAGAAGCGCCCCTTCACGTGCAGGGTCTCGCACTGGATGGTGCCTTCTACGACGCCTTTCGATCCTATGGTGATGGTGCTCAGCGCGAGCTTGCCCCGCACCGAGCCTTCGACGTGGACCACGCCCGTGGAAATCAGGTCGCCGATCAGCTCGAAGCCTTCGCTGATAATCGAGGGCTTCATGAGAGTCGTGCTCGAAGCGTTCCGCTGATCGGACTGCTGCGGCTGTTGTTGCGCGGGCGCGTCGATAGCCGTCACTTTCAGCTCGACTTCCGGCGGCGCCGGTTCTGGTTTTCGTTTCGTGAACATTGGGCGGACGCCATGTAATTATTGAGTGAGTGGACGCGACGGCGTTGCAGGCGGCGCGGCATTAGCCTCGCCTTCCTTCGCCCTTTCGCGGCCCGGCGCAACCCCCGACTGGGTCAGCGTGCCGACGATCTCGCCGCCCTTCTCGATCTCGATCTCGCAGTACTCGACGGACCCGTAAATGCGCCCGGTCTTGCCGAGATTGAGCGAGTTGTTCACCTTGACGTTCTCGTGAACGACGCCATGGATGTTGGCGATGTCCGCGACGATTTTCCCCTTGAGCTTGCCGGTATCGCCAACCGTCAGTTCGCGGGCGTTCACTTCACCTTCGACTTCACCCAGTATGACCGCGTCCCCGGAGGTCGAAACCACCCCTTTTATGACTACGCCTTCCCCGATGATGACCGCACCTTTCTGATAGTTATCAGTCATAAAGCGCCCTAATTTAATTTAAATTAAGAAATGGCACCGGCTTACCCCCTATCTCCAATGACGCCGGCATTCGAGCAAGTATAGAATACCCGCCGGGGTTCCGCCTAAGAAGTAAATCCACCACAGCGCGAGTTGCGGCCCATGTTCGGCAAGAAACGCATAGAAGAAAGCTTCTCCGTCGAGCGCTTCAAGACCCTGATCGACTCGGCAACGACGATAGACGGGCGCATGAATTTCGGCAACAGCGTCCGCATCGACGGCAAGGTCCATGGCAATCTCACCATGGAGCCCGGGTGCAAGGGCACGATCGCGGTTGGTCCGGGCGCCGAAGTGCGCGGGGACATCAACGCGCATCGCGTGCTCATTGCCGGAACGGTACAGGGCAACATACAGGCGAGCGAACGGGTGGAACTCCTGAGCAGCGCTCGCGTGAGCGGCGACATCGCCTACGGCTCGATCAGCGTCTCGCACGGCGCCCGCATCATCGGCCTGCTGGTGGAAATCTCCAAGAGCAAAGACGCCTCCGAGACGACGGATGTACTGATACGCACTGCACGCACGGCAGGGGGAAGCCAGCCAAGCGCGTAGCTTTAAAACTAGAATAGGCGCCAGACCATGCAATTGATGTGGCTCTCGAGCCCGCTGGGGAAGATGCATGCGCTTTCCATCACCAAGCGCAACGTGATGCTCGCCGTTGGGGCGTTCACTGCATTGTGTGTGATGATCGGCATGGTGCTCTACTTCGTCGGTTTCCGCATGGCGGTGCAGTTCCGCCCCGACCTCGTGCGCGTGGTCGGCGGCGTGATGACCGCCGGCGACGTCGAGCAGCGCGATGCCGAGCACCGCAACAAACTCGCGCAGTTACAGCAGCAGCTCGCAGCCGCCGAGCAGCAGCTGCAACAGCTGCAGACCCTCAAGGACGGCTTCATGCAGATGGCGTTGCCCAAAGGGCAAGCTGCACCGACGCCGCCTGCCGAGGGCAAACCCAAGCTCGGGATGGGCGGTCCGCGACGCAGCGTCATACTGAGCCAGCCATATCAGCCGGCAGCGGGTTCGTCCGGCGCGGTGACGGATTACATGGACGTCGCGCAGGAGCAGTTCGAGCGCCTCAACGAGTCGCTCACGCGGCTGCAAACGGAATGGCAGAAGCAGCTCGCATGGCTTGAATTCGTTCCTACCGGGCAGCCGATCGGCGGCAAGCCCTCGTTCGCCAGCCGCTTCGGCATACGGCTGGACCCGTTCACGCGCACGCCCGCTCGCCATGACGGCATAGATTTCAACGCAACCGCCGGCACGCCGATACTCGCGAGCGCGTCCGGCATCGTGGTGCGCGTCGCGCACGACCCGCAATACGGAAGAATGGTCGACATCGATCATCGCAACGGCTACATGACGCGCTACGCGCATGCAGAAGCGATTTACGTGAAAGAAGGACAAGCCGTGAAGCGCGGCATGCCGATCGGGGCGGTGGGTTCCACCGGCCGCTCCACCGGCCCTCACCTGCATTACGAAGTACATCGCAACGGCGCGTTGAATCCCGAGCGTTTCGTCGCCCGCGTCGAGTAGCTCCCGCCGGTCCCGCATTCCAGTCCCCCGTCGCAGCGACCCTGCGGCGTGCGCCGCCGTTCGCGCGGCATGATGATTGCCTGCCTCGTACGCCTGCAGTAATTCACGGGAACCCGCGATGGACATGGAATACCAGTATCTCGTCGGCAGGGTGCAGGAGGCGCTCGCCGCGGACGCGCGCGTGAACGCGCTCGACATCAGGGTCGTCGTGGCCGGAGGACGCCTGCACATCACCGGCCAGGTGCCCACCGACGAGCGGCGCAATGCGGTGAGCCGCATCGTCAGCGAGCTGCACCCGGAGCTGCAGGTGCACAACGAGCTCACCGTGATCGAGCTCGCGGAGGGCGTGAAGCACGAGGGCGTGAATGCTTAGAGTCGCCGCAGTCGGCGACGTGCATTTCGCCGAGGATTCCTGCGGCAGGATGCGGCCTCACTGGTGCCACGTGCACGAGCATGCCGACGTGCTGTTGCTTTGCGGCGACCTCACCAACGTGGGCAACACTGCGCAGGCGCTCGTGCTTGCCGAAGAGCTGCGTTGCGTGAACGTCCCGGTCGTCGCGGTGCTCGGCAACCACGATTATCACGCGGGGCAACCGGGCCAGGTGCGCCGCGCGCTCGAGCAGGTCGGCGTGACGGTGCTCGAAGGCGAGAGCACGACGCTCTCCGTCGGCGGCGAAACGCTCGCCATCGCCGGCACCAAAGGCTTCGGCGGCGGATTCCCGGGCGCCTGCGGACACGCATTCGGCGAACCGGAGATGAAGGCGTTCATGCACGTGACCGAGCGCTGCGCCGAAACGCTGGAAGCCAATCTGCGCAGCCTGCGCGCCGACTATCGCATCGCTTTGCTGCACTACTCGCCGGTGAAGGACACGCTGCAGGGCGAGCGGCTCGAGATCTATCCTTTCCTCGGCAGCTACCGCCTCGCTGAAGCGCTGGACCACGGCGGCGCAGACCTGGCGATACACGGTCACGCGCACCATGGCGCCGAGAAAGGCGTCACCACCCGCGGCATACCGGTACGCAATGCGGCGATGCCGCTCATCAAGCGGCCGTACACGGTGTACGAGCTTGGCGGCGCGAGCGCTGCGGCTGCCGACAGCGACGTCGCGGTCGCCGCGTGAGCACGCATGCCGCTGGTGAGCCGCGAGCGATGAGCCGCCGGCCCGGACCGCAACCGCGGCGGCGCAATACTCGCGCTACAGGCTCGGCGTGCCCTGGCTCGCGTAGACCTTCTCGTGCTGCGTCTGGCAGGTGACGCAGCGCCTCGCCGTCGGATAGGCCTTCAGCCGCTCGTAGTCGATATCGCCGCCGCAGTCCACGCACTCGCCGTACGTGCCGTCGACAATGCGGCGCAGCGCATGCTCCACCTCACGCAGCTCGTTCACATCCCGCGTGGCAGCGCTCAAACTGAGGTCCGTCATCATGTGCGCGACGGATTCGTCGCCCGTATCGCCCACGGTGCCGTTCAATTCCTGCAGTCCCTGAGAGCTCGTCTGCTGCAGACGGTCGTTCACATCGGCCTTGAGGCCCTGGAGCCGCTCGCGCAGCAGCAATTGCAGTTCGGCAGTTTGTTCGCGATTGATAGTCATGAGGCGTGGACCTGAAATTATCGTGCCTGCGATGCGCGTTCGCGGTCGCCGCACTTCGCATAGGAAACTTTTCGGAAACACCTCGTGAGCCGGTGAAAATGCGCTCGCGCGAAGCGAACCGCATCTGCGCGGTCTCCGGCGCCGGATTCTCGCTATGACGCGCGGGGAGGCCGCTCGCCGACTTTTGTTAAAATGCAGCCAATCGCCGCTCGAACTTTGCGCACGACATCTGCTCCATGTTATGCGCGGCGCCGCGGTATCATGTGGGCCCGCCCGACCATCTCCTGAGCTCTATTGTGATCAAGCTCTTGGTTCGTTACGTTTTTATTGTTCTGATAGCGCTGCTGGCCGCCGCCCCGGCGAGTGCGCAGTTGCTGCACCAGCGCCAGCTCCCCAAGCAGGGGACGCTGGGCGAGCTGGGGCCGCCGCTTGCGCTGCCGATGGTGCAGATCGGGCGCGAGGTGCTGCGCGTTGCGCCGGGCGGCGTGCTGTACGACGCGTCCAATCGCGCGATCCTGCATTCCGCGCTGCCGGCGGAAGGCGCGGTCTGGTACACCACCGACGCCAACGGCGACGTGCAGCGGCTCTACATCCTCACGCCCGCCGAGCAGGCCATGCTCGAGAGCATGCCGCGCTGACATGCCGAAAAAGCTCTACATACGCACCTTCGGCTGCCAGATGAACGATTACGATTCGGACAAGATGGCCGACGTGCTGGCGGAAGGCGGCATCGAGAAGACCGACGATCCGAACGATGCGGACATCCTGCTGTTCAACACCTGCTCGGTGCGCGAAAAAGCGCAGGAGCGCGTTTTCCACGACCTGGGGCGCGTGAAGCATCTGAAGCGCGCGAAGCCGGATCTCATCATCGGCGTGGGCGGCTGCGTGGCGAGCCAGGAGGGCGCGTCTATCGTGAAACGCGCGCCGTACGTCGATCTCGTGTTCGGGCCGCAGACGCTGCACCGCCTGCCGCAGATGATAGACGCGCGACGCGCGAGCGGAAGACCGCAGGTCGACATCTCGTTCCCCGAAGTCGAGAAGTTCGATCACCTGCCGCCGGCGCGCGTCGAGGGCGCGAGTGCGTTCGTCTCCATCATGGAAGGCTGCAGCAAGTACTGCACGTTCTGCGTGGTGCCTTACACGCGCGGCGAAGAAGTGTCGCGCGGCTTCGAGGACGTGCTCACCGAAGTGGCCGAGCTTGCAGCGCAGGGCGTGAAGGAAGTGACGCTGCTGGGGCAGAACGTCAACGCCTATCGCGCCTCCATGTCCGACACCGGGCAGGCCGATTTTGCGACGCTGCTCGAGTACGTCGCCGCGATTCCCGGCATAGAGCGCATCCGCTACACGACGTCGCACCCGAGGGAATTCACGCAACGCCTGATCGACGCGTACGCCGCGATTCCGCAGCTCGTGAGCCACGTGCATCTGCCGGTGCAATCGGGCTCGGACCGCGTGCTCGCGGCGATGAAGCGCGGCTACACGGCCCTGGAATACAAGTCGATCATCCGGCGGCTGCGCAAGGCGCGGCCCGACGTGTGCATTTCCTCCGACTTCATCGTCGGCTTTCCGGGCGAGACGGCGGCGGACTTCGACGCGACGATGAAGCTCATCGACGAGGTCGGCTTCGACGCGAGCTTCAGCTTCGTGTACAGCCCGCGCCCCGGCACCCCGGCGGCCGACTACCCGGACGACACGCCGCGCGAGGTGAAGCTCGAGCGCCTGCAGCAGCTGCAGCAGCGCATCGACGGGCTCGCGCAGGCGGTGAATCGCGCCATGGTCGGCACGCGCCAGCGCGTGCTCGTCGAAGGCGCAGCGCGGCGCGACGCGCAGGAGCTCGCCGCGCGCACCGACAACAACCGCGTCGTCAACTTCGCCGGCCCCGCGCGGCTTGCCGGCACGTTCGTGGACGTCGCCATCACCGCCGCACTTCCCCACTCGCTGCGCGGAGAGATCGCGCCCCTATCTTGAAACCGCTCGAAGTCAGCTTTTCCCCGGTGGACAACCAGCGCCTCGCCAACCTGTGCGGCGCGCTCGACGAGAACCTGCGCCAGATCGAGTCCGCGCTCGACGTGAACATCTCGCGCCGCGGAGAGCGCTTCGCCGTGACCGGCAAGCAGGCGCGCACGGCGACACAGCTGCTCCGCGATTTTTACGTGCGCGCGCGCCACCCGCTCTCGCTCGACGACGTGCAGCTCGGCCTCGTCGAAGCCGGACATCCGAAACAGCAGAAGCCGGCCGCGGACGCGCCCATCCTCGTGACGCGGCGCGAAGACCTGCACGGCCGCACGCCGCGCCAGGTGGAATATCTCCAGAACATACAGACGCACGACATCACGTTCAGCGTCGGGCCTGCGGGCACCGGCAAGACCTATCTCGCCGTCGCCTGCGCGGTGGACGCGCTCGAGCGCGACACGGTGAAGCGCATCGTGCTGGTGCGCCCGGCGGTGGAAGCGGGAGAGCGTCTCGGCTTTCTTCCCGGCGACATGGCGCAGAAAGTCGATCCGTACCTGCGGCCGCTCTACGACGCGCTGTACGACCTGATGGGCTACGACCGCGTCGCGAAAATGTTCGAGCGCGGCGCGATCGAGATCGCCCCGCTCGCGTTCATGCGCGGGCGCACGCTCAACCATGCGTTCATCATTCTCGACGAAGCGCAGAACACCACGCCCGAGCAGATGAAGATGTTCCTGACCCGCATGGGCTTCGGCAGCAAGGCCGTGGTGACCGGCGACGTGACCCAGGTCGATCTCGCCAAGGGCCAGAAGAGCGGCCTCGTGGACGCGCAGCAGGTGCTGCACAAGACGCGCGGCATCGCTTTCACCTACTTCGGCAGCGAAGACGTGGTGCGTCATCCGCTGGTGCAGCGCATCGTCAACGCGTACGAGAAGCACAAGCCGGCGCGCTCCGCAGTCGCGCCCGAGCGCGGATCGTAGCGCGATGGCCCCGCCGCGGCTGGAGCTTGCGGTGCAGTACGGCGTCGCCTCGCCCAACGTGCCGTCGCGCGCGCAATTCCGCCGCTGGGTGCGCAAGGCGCTCGCACGCGACGCGCGCATCACGATACGCGTCGTGGGACAGGCCGAAGGGCGCGCGCTCAACCGCTCTTTCCGCGGCAAGGACTACGCCACCAACGTGCTCACCTTCATCTTCCGCGAGCAGGCGCCGCACGAAGGCGATCTCGCGATCTGCGCGCCGGTCGTCTCGCGCGAAGCCCGCGAGCAGAAGAAGAGCGTCATGGCGCATTACGCGCATCTGACCGTGCATGGCGTTTTGCACCTGCAGGGGTATGATCATGAAAACGAGGCCGACGCCGCCGCCATGGAAGGCCTGGAGACCGAAATCGTGACTGCATTCGGCTATCCCGATCCTTACGGCGCCGAGCGGCGAGCGTTGCCGGCGCCGACAAAACCAAGAACACCGACGAGCCATGTCCGATCACGCTGCCCCCACCGGTAAACCGTCGCTGCTCGAGCGGCTGTCTGCGTTCGTCATGCGCGAGCCCGAGGACCGCGAGCAGCTGCTGACGGTCCTGCATTCGGCTTACCAGCGCAACCTGCTCGACGCCGACGCGCTCGCGATGATCGAGGGCGTGCTGCAGGTGTCTGAAATGCAGGCGCGCGACATCATGGTGCCGCGCTCTCAGATGGACGTGATCGACGTCAACGAGCCGCCGGACGCGTTCATTCCGTTCGTCATCCAGACCGCGCACTCGCGCTTTCCGGTGATCGGCGACAACAAGGACGACGTCATCGGCATCCTGCTCGCGAAGGATCTGCTGCGCTATTACGCCGGCGAAGAGGAATTCAACGTGCGCGAGATGCTGCGCCCGGCGGTGTTCATTCCGGAATCGAAGCCGCTCAACGTGCTGCTCAAGGAGTTCCGCAAGAACCGCAATCACATCGCCATCGTGGTGGACGAATACGGCGGCGTCGCGGGCCTGGTGACCATCGAAGACGTGCTCGAGCAGATCGTCGGCGACATCGAGGACGAATACGACTTCGATGAAGTCGAGGACAACATCATCCAGGAGAAAGGCGGCGTGTACCGCGTGAAGGCCGGCACCGAGGTCGAGGACTTCAACCAGCACTTCGGCACCCGCTTCAGCGACGCGAGCTTCGACACCATCGGCGGCGTGGTCATGAACCGCTTCGGCCGCGTGCCCAAGCGCGGCGAGCAGACCACGCTCGAGGGCTACAGCTTCAAGGTGCTGCGCGCGGACAGCCGGCGCGTTTATCTCCTGCAAGTGAGCAAGAAAGGCCCCGCGAAGGCATGAGCGCGCCGGGCGCCGGCGAGCAAGCCGGATTCTCGCGCGGCCGCAGCGGATCGCTCATCGCATTCCTGCTCGGCGCGGCCACCGTTGCCGGCTTTGCGCCGCTTTATCTCTTCCCGCTGCCGATGCTGACGCTGGCCGCGCTCATGCTGCAGTGGCATGCAGCGGACACGCCGCGCCGCGCCGCATGGCTCGGCTGGTATTTCGGCCTCGGCTATTTCCTCACCGGCGTGTCGTGGGTGTACGTGAGCCTGCATACCTTCGGCGCCATGCCCGCGCCGGTCGCCGCATTCTTCACGGTGCTGTTTTGCGCGTACCTCGCGTTATTTCCCGCCGCAGCGGGCTACGTGGCTGCCCGCGTGCGTGCGCCTGCTGCGCTCAAGTACGCGGTCGCCGTGCCGGCCGCGTGGACGCTCCTCGAATGGGTGCGCGGCTGGCTCTTCACCGGCTTCTCATGGCTTGCGCTCGGCTACTCGCAGGTGCCGACGAGCCCGCTCGCCGGCTACGCGCCGCTGCTCGGCATCGGCGGCGTTACGCTCGCGACGGCGGCGACGGCGGGCATGGCTGCGACTCTCGCGCTCGCTGTCGCACGCCGCGCGTCGCTGGTGCGTCAATCCGCGCTGTATGCGCTGCTCGGCGTGTGGCTTGCCGGCTACGGCCTGCTGCAGGTGCAGTGGACGCAGCCCGCAGGACAGCCGCTGTCCGTTGCGCTGCTCCAGGGAAACATCCCGCAAGACCTCAAATGGCGGCCGGAGGCCGTGCGCAGCACGCTCGAGACGTATCTCAATCTCACGCTCGCCGCCGACAGCCGGCTGATCGTGCTGCCGGAAACCGCGCTGCCGCTGTTCCTGCGCGACGTGCCGTCCGGATATCTCGAGCGTTTGGGCCGGCACGCCGCGCGACATCACGGCGACGTGCTGATCGGCGTGCCCGAAGGCTCGCCCGACGCCGGCTATTACAACAGCGTGATCTCCGTCGGCGCGGCGCAGCCGCAGGTCTACCGCAAGTCGCATCTCGTGCCTTTCGGCGAGTTCATTCCGCTGCGGCCGGTGCTCGGATGGATCGTGAACACGCTGTCGATACCGCTGCAGGATTTTTCGCGCGGAACGGAAACGCCTCGGCCGCTCGAAGTCGCCGGCGAGCGGGTCGCGGTGAACATCTGCTACGAAGACGCCTTCGGCGAGGAAATCATCCGCCAGCTGCCGCAGGCCACCTTGCTGGTGAACGCCAGCAACGTGGCGTGGTTCGGACATTCCATCGCGCCGTACCAGCACCTACAGATCTCGCAGGCACGCGCGCTCGAGACCGGACGCTACATGCTGCGCGCGACCAACACCGGGATGACCGGCGTGATCGACCCGCGCGGCATGGTGGTCGCGCTCGCACCGCAATTCACATCAGCGATGGTGGTGCAGGAAGTTCAAGGCTATGCCGGGGCGACGCCGTACGTGCGCTGGGGCAACGCCGTGGTGCTTGCGCTGTGCGCCGTCCTCGCGCTCGGCGCCTGTCTCGCGGGCCGCGTGCGCCGCTGACTGCCGCGCGCGGTCACGGCAGAGGTAAAACCCTGTAGAATTCGCGGTTTGCAAGCGGGCGCATCATGCTCACCTTTCAGCAGATCATACTGAACCTCAACCAGTACTGGGACCGCCACGGCTGCGCCCTGCTGCAGCCGTACGACATGGAAGTCGGCGCCGGTACTTTTCATACCGCGACGTTTCTGCGCGCCATTGGGCCGGAGCCCTGGCATGCGGCGTACGTGCAGCCCTCGCGCCGCCCGAAAGACGGCCGCTACGGCGAGAACCCCAACCGGCTGCAGCATTACTACCAGTACCAGGTGGTGCTGAAGCCGTCGCCGCCCGACATCCAGGATCTGTACCTGAAATCTCTGGAAGCGCTCGGCATCGATCTCAAGCAGCACGACGTGCGCTTCGTCGAGGACGACTGGGAGTCGCCGACGCTCGGCGCGTGGGGCCTCGGCTGGGAAGTGTGGCTCGACGGCATGGAAGTCACGCAGTTCACCTACTTCCAGGAAGTGGGCGGGCTCAAGTGCAAACCCGTGCTCGGCGAAATCACCTACGGCCTTGAGCGCCTCGCGATGTACCTGCAGGGCAAGGACAGCCTCTACGATCTCGTGTGGACGCCGGGCGTCTCCTACGGCGACGTGTACCACCAGAACGAGGTGGAGCAGTCGCGCTACAACTTCGAGTTGTCGAACACCGACATGCTGTTCGCGCACTTCTCGCAGTACGAGGCGGAAGCGAAGCGGCTGGTGGAAGCCGAATGCGTGCTCCCCGCGTACGAGATGGTCATGAAGTGCTCGCATACCTTCAATCTCCTCGACGCGCGCGGCGCCATTTCGGTGACCGAGCGCGCTGCATACATCGGACGCGTGCGCGCCCTCGCGCGCCTGATCGCTCAGGCCTACTACGATGCGCGCGAGAAGCTCGGCTTCCCGATGCTGCCCTCGGCAAGACAGGTCGCGTGACATGAGCGAACCCCTGCTGATCGAGCTGCTCACCGAGGAGCTGCCGCCGAAATCGCTGAAGCAGCTGAGCGTCGTCTTCGGCGACGAGATCGTCAAAGGCCTGGCGCGTCACGACTTGCGCGTCGCGGGCGCCGCAAATGCGCAGTTGTACGCGACACCGCGGCGCCTCGCCGTCCTGGTGCCCGGCGTGCTCGCGGAAAGCGAGGAGCGACGCTCGGAAGTGACCGGTCCTTCGGTGAAAGTCGGTCTGGACGCGAACGGCGCGCCCACGCAGGCGCTGCTGGGCTTCGCGCGCAAGAACAACGTCCCGGTCGAGGCACTCACGCGGCGCGACACGCCCAAAGGCACGGTGTTCGTTGCGCAAGTGACCGTCGCCGGCAACACGCTGGCCGGGCTGCTCGGCAGCATCGTGGAAGAAGCGCTGAAAAAGCTGCCGATACCGAAGCTCATGCGCTGGGGCGACGGCGATGCAGAATTCGTGCGCCCGGTGCACGGTCTCGTGATGCTGCACGGCTCGCGCGTCGTGCCCGGCATGGTGCTCGGACTCACCGCCGGCAATACCACGCAAGGACATCGTTTCCTGAGCCAAGGCGCTATCACGATGGCCAGCGCGGGCGGCTATGCGCAGCAGCTGCTGGAACAGGGCTCGGTCGTCGCGAGCTTCGAAGAGCGGCGCAGCCAGATCGATGCGCTGTTGACGGCCGAAGCCCAGCGCCAGCGCGCCACGCTGGGCAGCTACGCCGACCTGCTCGACGAAGTGACCGCGCTGGTGGAACACCCGAGCGTGTACGTCGGCGCCTTCGATGCCGGCTACCTCGACGTGCCGCCGGAATGCCTCGTGCTCACCATGCGGCAGAACCAGAAATATTTTCCGCTGTTCGACGCGCACGGCGCCTTGCTGCCGCGCTTCCTGATCGTGAGCAACATGCGCGTGGACGATCCGGTCCACATCGTCAACGGCAATCAGCGGGTGGTGCGGCCGCGGCTCGAAGACGCGCGCTTCTTCTACGTGCAGGACCGCAGGCAGCGCCTGGAAGACCGCGTGCCGCAGCTCGCCAAAGTCGTGTACCACAACAAGCTCGGCACGCAGCTCGAGCGCGTGGAGCGCATTCAGCTGCTCGCCGGCGAGATCGCGCGCCGGCTGGGCGGCGATCATCTGCTCGCGCAGCGCGCGGCGTGGCTCGCCAAAGCCGATCTGCTGACCGGCATGGTGGGCGAATTCCCCGAGCTGCAGGGCGTGATGGGCCGCTACTATGCGGCACACGACGGTGAGCCGGCGGAAGTCGCTGCGGCCATCGAAGCGCACTACCGCCCGCGTTACGCCGGCGATGCGCTGCCCGAAGGCATCACGCCCTGCGCCGTCGCGCTGGCGGAGAAGCTCGACACGCTTGCCGGGCTGTTCGGCATCGGCCAGCAGCCGAGCGGCGAGCGCGATCCTTTCGGCTTGCGGCGTGCCGCGCTCGGCGTGCTGCGCATACTCGCCGAACGCGAGCTGCCTTTGTCGCTGCACGAGCTGGTGAACGAGGCCTTTGCGACATATCAGCGTCGCATCGGCGACGCCCATACCGATCTGGAAACATTCATCTACGAGCGCTTCTCCGGCTACCTGCGCGACCGCGGCTACACGGCGCAGGAAGTCGACGCGGTGCTCAGCATGCGGCCCACGCGCATCGATCTCGTGCCGCGGCAGCTCGAAGCCGTGCGGGCGTTTTCGGCGCTGCCGGAAGCTGAGAGCCTCGCAGCGGCGAACAAGCGCGTCGCCAACATCCTCAAGCAGGCCCGGGCGAAGGGCGAAAGCTACGCCGAAATCACGCAGTCGCAGCTGCGCGAGCCGGCCGAGCGCGCGCTGTACGACGCATTGCACGAAAGCGCAGGCAGGGCGCATGCACTATTCGAGCGCGGCGACTATACTGGATACCTGAAGACCTTCGCAGTACTCAAAGCGCCTGTGGATGCCTTCTTCGACGGCGTGATGGTGATGGTGGACGATGCGCAGCTGCGACGTAACCGGCTGGCGCTGCTTGCCGACCTGCGCTCGGCGATGAACCGGGTCGCCGACATTTCACGGCTCGCCGCATGAAGCTCGCCATTCTGGACCGCGACGGCGTGGTGAACTACGACAGCGCCGCCTTCATCAAGAGCCCCGAGGAATGGCGGCCGATACCCGGCAGCCTGGAGGCGATCACGCGGCTCAACCGGGCCGGCTACCACGTGGTCATCGCGACCAATCAGTCCGGCGTGGGTCGCGGGCTGTTCGAAATGGCCACCCTCAACGCCATACACGACAAGATGCATCGCGCGCTGGCCGAGGTCGGCGGCCGCCTCGATGCAATCTTCTTCTGCCCGCACGCGCAGGAAGCGAACTGCAATTGCCGCAAGCCGCGCGCCGGCCTGCTCGATGAAATCGCGCGGCGCATGAACGTCACGCTCGAAGGTGTTCCGGTCATCGGCGATGCGCGCCGCGACCTCGAAGCCGCCGTCGCCGTGAAAGCGCGTCCCGTGCTCGTGCTCACGGGCAAGGGACACAAGACGCGCCGCGAGGGCGATCTGCCGCCCGGCACGGAGGTGTACGGCTCGCTCGCCGAGGCAGTGGACGCGCTGCTGCGATGATTGCGCTGCGGGTGGTGAGGTCCGCGCTGTACGCACTGTTCCAGCTTCTCGTCACTCCCGTCTTCGCGACACTGTCGCTGCTCACTTTTCCCTTGCCGCTGCACGGCCGTTACCGTGTAATCTCGTTGTGGGCGCGCATGATGGTGAAGGCTGCGGAGCTGATGTGCGGCATACGCTATCGCGTCATCGGCGCGGGAAACATTCCGCACGAGGCGTGCATCATTCTTTCGAACCACCAATCGGCATGGGAGACCTTCGTCTTCCAGCTCGTCTTTCCGCCGCAGGTGTGGGTGCTCAAGCGCGAGCTCCTGTGGATTCCCTTCTTCGGCTGGGGTCTTGCGATGCTGGCGCCGATTGCCATCGACCGCTCGGCCGGGAGGCGCGCGCTGCGCCAGACCTACGAGCAGGGCAAGGACCGCTTGAGCCGGGGCTTCTGGATCGTCATCTTTCCCGAAGGCACGCGAGTGGATCCGGGCGAGGACCGCGCGTACCAGTCCGGCGGCGCGTGGCTCGCGGTGAAAACCGGCGCCAAGATCGTGCCGGTGGCGCACAACGCCGGCGTGTGCTGGCCGCGCAACGCGTTCCTCAAGCGCCCGGGCGTCATCACGGTGAAGATTGGCGAAGCGATCGATCCGCGGGGCATGAACGTGAACGAGCTCAACGCGCGGGTGGAGCAATGGATCAAGTCGGAAGTGCCCCGGCTCGAGCATGAGCCGGCTTAAGTCGCTGCAGCTCGTGCTGCCCCTGCCTTTCCGCGAGCGCGAATTCGTGGCGCCCGCGCGGGCCGTGATCGCAGGCTCGCTGGTTTCGTACACCGTCAAGCGCAGCGGCCGCCGGCGCGCCATCTCGCTGCGCATCGATGAGACCGGGCTGCGCGTGGGTGCACCGCTCGATGCAAGCCAGCGGGCGATCGAAAAAGTGCTGCACGCCCACGGCGAGTGGGTGCTGGACAAGCTCAGACAGTGGGCCGGGCGCGCAGCCCCGGTCGCGCACTGGATCGACGGCGCTCAGCTCATGCTGCGCGGGCAGCCGCTGACGCTGCGCTGCAGTGCCGAAGCCGGCTGCGCCGAAATACGCGACGGCATGATAGTGGCGCCGGTTGCGCGTACCGAACAGCACGTGATCGCGGCGCTACGTGATGCCGCACTCGCCTGCTTCACCGGCCGCGTCGCCCATTACTGCCATGTGCTCGGATTGGAAGAGCCGGAAGTGCGCCTGTCCACCGCCCGCACGCGCTGGGGCAGCTGCCACATCGAAGGCCGCATCCTGCTCAACTGGCGCATGATCCAGATGCCCATGGCCCTGGTCGACTACGTCGTGGCGCACGAGGTCGCGCATCTGCGCGAAATGAATCATTCCAAGCGCTTCTGGGCCGTGGTCGGACATCTCATCCCGGACTACAAGGCGCGGCGTCTCGCGATACGGCGCGAAGGCCACCGTTATCTCATCGTGTGAGGCCGGCTGGGCGTCGCAGGCGCTATGCTAAACTGCGCCACGTCACACGATCGCTTTCCATGCGCGCTCTCGCCCTACTCTTTTTCGTGATCCTGGCCTGCGCCGGATGCGGTTATCGCGGGCCGCTTTATCTCCCGCAGAGCAAGCCGGCGGCGCAGCCGCCGCAGGCACCCGCTCCGGCCGCTGCGCCGGAACGCCCGACACCCAGCGAAGCTGCGCCCGCGCCGAAGTGAGCGACCTCGTCCGTTATCAGCATGGCGAGCTGCATGTCGAAGGCGTGCCGCTCAGCGTCATCGCCGAGCGGCACGGCACCCCGTGCTACGTGTATTCGCGCGCTGCGCTGACAGCCGCGTACCAGGCATTCGACAGCGCGTTCGCCGGCCGCGACCACCTCGTGTGCTACGCGGTGAAGGCAAACTCCAATCTTGCCATCCTCAATCTGTTCGCGCGTCTGGGCAGCGGCTTCGATATCGTTTCCGGCGGCGAGCTGCGGCGCGTGCTGGCAGCCGGCGGCGACCCGGCCAAAGTGGTGTTCTCCGGCGTCGGCAAGACCGTCGAGGAAATGCGGCTTGCGCTGCAGACCGGCATCCTGTGCTTCAACATCGAGTCGGAAAGCGAGCTGACCCGCCTGAACCAGGTGGCGGGCGACATGGGCACGCGCGCCCCCGTCAGTATCCGGGTCAATCCCGACGTCGACGCTCGCACCCACCCTTATATCGCCACCGGGCTCAAGGAAAGCAAGTTCGGCGTCGCCTACGAGGCCGCGCAGGAGCTCTACGAGCGGGCGCACCGGCTGCCGAACCTCGACGTTCGCGGCATCGATTGCCATATCGGGTCGCAACTCACCGAAGTCGCGCCTTTCCAGGAAGCGCTGGAGAAGGTGCTCGCGCTCGCGGACCGGCTCGAACGCGCCGGCATTGCGCTCAGCCATCTCGATATCGGGGGCGGGCTGGGCATACGGTACAGCGACGAGATCCCGCCCACCGCCGAACAGTACGCACGCGCCTTGCTGGACGTAATAGGAAGCCGCCGCCACCGGCTCATGTTCGAGCCAGGGCGCGTGCTGGTGGGCAACGCCGGATTGCTGCTGACGCGCGTCGAGTACCTGAAGCGGGGAGAAACCCGCAACTTCGCCGTCGTCGATGCGGCGATGAACGATCTCATGCGGCCGGCCTTGTACGACGCATGGCACGACATGCTGCCCGTGCGCATCGGCACGGCGGAAGCGACTTACGAGGTGGTGGGCCCCGTGTGCGAGACCGGCGACTTCCTCGGTCATGCTCGCACGCTTGCGATCGAGGAAGGCGGACTGCTCGCCGTGCTTTCCGCCGGGGCGTACGGCATGAGCATGGCCTCCAATTACAACACGCGTGCGCGAGCCGCCGAAGTAATGGCGGACGGAGAGACGCTGCACCTCATCGGTGAGCGTGAAAGCTTCGCCACGCTGGTCGCGCGCGAGCATTTGCTGCCCTGAGTACGTGTTCAGTACCGTCCGAAGTACCGTTTCGTACTGTTGCATCAATCCCACACCACGTTATTCCAACGTCAAATAATCTTGACAAAGGTGTTGCAATTTTTTTTGTGGGTAGCATAGAATTGGCGCACCACGCGTGTTTTATCGAACTTTTTTGTCTTATCGATCGATGAACATGCGATGGTAGTGCAGCACATCACTGCACGAGATGCCTAGTTAACTTTAAAGGAGACTATGATGGCAGCTAAGAAAAAAGCGAAGAAAAAAGCAGCTAAGAAAAAAGCAGCCAAGAAGAAGTAGTAGTTGAACACGCGGGGGCTGGGTAACCCCCGGCTCCCGTTTCCCGCTCTCCTCCCGTAGTTCGCAGCGTTCCGCTGCCCCCGCGAATCCCTCTGTAGTTGACCACGCTGACACGCGTGAGCGCATGTGCGCGCCCGCGTCTTACACGGGCGGCGGCAGTGTTGCCGATTCCGTTCGGCGCTACGGATTGAGTTGCCGGTACACCGCGGTCGCGACCCGCAGGAGCTCCTGCTTGTCCATCTCGCCCGACAGCGCGTAGCCCAGCTTGCGGTCGAGCCAGTAGAACACGCCCACGTTGTTCTCGCGCGCGAACCGGAACGCCGTCTCGCGGGTGTCTCCGGCGTTGGTGCGAACGTACAGTGTCAGGCGCTGACCTTTGCCGTCCTGATACATGAACTGCGCCACCGGACCGCTTTCACCAGGCAGCAGCCGCCCCCCCACCAACCCGTAGCCGAGGGCGGAGAGCTGCGGGACCTTGAGGTCGGTGCCGAGCCGCTTCGACAGCCAGGTCACGAGATGCGCTTCCTGATCGGCCGCGACTTCGACCGGGTGCCTGACTTCCGGGCTATAGACCACGTGCGCGACCGCCGCGCGCCGCGCCCATGCCGGCATATCGGCCCGCATATCGACGCCGCCGAAGTCGTGCGCGACCCAGCCGAGGATGCCGCCGAGCGCGAGCCATGCCACGACCGCCGCATAGCGCATCAACGTCGGCGGCCTGCGCAGCAGGCGCTGCGGCACCGGTTCGTCGAGCACCGGATCGAAAAGCGCACGCAATGCTTCGTTCTGCGAGCGGTACGAGGCGAGACGCCCGGCCTCTTCGGGATGGCGCTCCAGGTAGTACTCCACTTCGCTGCGCCTCGCGTCCGGCAGCGCGCCGTCGACATAGGCATGCAGGTCTGCCTCGGTAATGGGTAGAGTGCTCATTTCACGACCTTGAGACTGGCGCCGGCGTTCGGCGCGCCTTCCAGCACCGTGCGCAGGCGTTCCCGCGCGCGATGCAGGCGCGACATCACGGTGCCCAGCGGTATACCGAGCGCCTTGGCCGCCTCTTCGTACGACAACCGCTCCAGCGCGATAAGCAGCAGCACCTCGCGCTGCTCGTCCGGCAGCCTCTGCAGCGCCGTTTCGAGATCACGGACCTCGAGCATGTCGCTCTGCGTGGCGCGCACCGGCGCATCGTGCATCTCGTCGTCGAGAGGCACGAGCATGGCCGAAGCGCGGCTGCGCACCTGGTTCACATGGGTGTTGTGCATGATGGTGAAGAGCCAGGCACGCAGATCGCTGCCGCGGCGCCAGAGATGCAGCTTGTTCCAGGCGCGCTCCAGCGTGTCCTGCACCAGATCGTCGGCTACGCTGCGCTCGCCGGTCAGCGCGCGCGCATAGCGTCTCAGACGTGGGATCAGCTGCTCGACCTGCGTGCCGAACTCGTTCACCCTCGCTCCTCAACCTACTGGCGTGCCGTCCGCCATACGTTGTTGACGCCCTCGCCGGTCTTGTCGCCCGGCTGCTTGTCTTTCACCCAGAAGTATAGCGGCTTGCCCTTGTACGCCCACTGCCGCGCGCCGTCGTCGCGCGTAATGACCGTATAGTCGCCCATGGGTTTGGCCGAAGCGTCGGCGGCAAGCGGCGGCCAGTTCGTCGCGCACTGTCCGTTGCACACGCTCTTGCCGGAGCCGGCTGGGTCCTTGTCGAACGTGTACAGGGTCATGCCATTGGAGCCGACCAGCACCCCGTTGCTGCTTTGCGCCGGGGCCGGCGCCATCGCCGCACAGCCTGCCAGGGCGACCGCCGCCGCGACGGCAAGCGTCATAAACGTTTTTCCGTATTGCACTTCCCATCTCCTCGAGGACATGCAGGACGTCCCTGCACCGCTACGAACAACGGGGGGCAGCGAGTTATTCCAGCCGCGCGTGAGACAGGCGGCCGGGCAGGCCGTTACATCAGGAATATGGTCGCGAGACCGAGAAAAATGAAGAAACCGCCACTGTCGGTGATGGCGGTAATCATGACGCTGGAGCCGACCGCCGGGTCGCGGCCGAGCTTTTCCATGAGCAGCGGAACGCTGACGCCGACGACCGCCGCGAGCAGCAGGTTGAGCGTCATGGCGCCGAGCATGACGATGCCCAGCTGCCAGTTGTGGTAGATCAGGAAGGCGAACAGGCCGACGATGCTGCCCCAGATGAGGCCGTTCAGCATGCTCACGCCGATCTCCTTGCGGAACAGCTTCTTCGCGTTGTCGCGCGTGATCTGGCCCAGCGCGAGGGCGCGCACGATCATCGTAATGGTCTGGTTGCCGGAATTGCCGCCGATGCCCGCAATGATGGGCATCAGTGCCGCAAGCGCCACGAGCCGCGCGATCGAGTCCTCGAACAGGCCGATCACACGCGACGCAATGAACGCGGTTACGAGATTGATGGCAAGCCACGTCCACCGGTTCTTCACGCTCTTCCATACCGAGGCGAACAGGTCTTCATCCTCGCGCAGGCCGCCGGCCGACAGCATCTCGCTATCGCTCGATTCCCGGATGTAGTCCACGACGGTGTTGACCGTCATGCGTCCGATGAGCTTGCCATCGCGGTCCACCACCGGCGCGGACACGAGATCGTAGCGCTCGAACGCGGCCGCGGCATCTTCGGCCTGCTCGTCGGCGTGAAAGCGCACGAAATCCGTGATCATCACGTCGGCGACGAGCGTCTCGGGGTCGGTCACCAGGATGCGATTGACCGGCAGCATGCCCTTCAGGTGCGTCTGGCGGTCCACGACGAACAGCTGGTCGGTATGGTCCGGCATCTCGTCGAGGCGGCGCAGGTAGCGCAGCACGACTTCGAGCGTCACATCGTCACGGATCTCGACCATGTCGAAGTCCATGAGCGCGCCTACGGTGTCCTCCGGATACGACATCGCCGCGCGCAGCTGCTCGCGCTCTTCGAGCGACAAGAGCTGGAACACGTCCTGTATGACTTCGCGCGGCAGGTCCGGCGCGAGGTCGGCGATCTCGTCGGTGTCGAGCTGCTCGGTCGCGGCGACGAGCTCGTTCTCGTCCATGTGCGCGATGAGCGTCTCGCGCACCGCGTCCGAGACCTCGAGCAGGATGTCACCGTCGCGGTCGGCCTTGACCAGGTCCCACACCACCAGGCGCTCTTCCAGCGGAAGCGCTTCGAGAATGTAGGCGACGTCGGCGGGATGCAGCTCGTCGAGCTCCTTCTGGAGCACGGCGTAGTCCTGCTTGCGCACCAGGTCTTCCACCACGCCGGGCGCAGGCGCGCCCTGGCGCTGCGCGGCGGCCTCGGCGGCTTTCTGGCGGCGCATGAGCTCCGTCAGCTGCTCGAGGACCTGCTCACGGAGATGTGTGGTGTCTGCCCGCTGTTCCATGCTTGTGCTCGACGCGGTGAGCCGGTGGGCATCGCGGCGCGGTGCGCAGATGCACCGGCGCGCGCGAGGCACCGTATTGTAGAAGCAGGATTGCCGCGTGTCTAAGCATTCTTGGCATCGGCGGACGCCAAGACCTTCAGCCTGTCAGGACAGGAGTTGCCTGAAGTAGCCGATGGTGGCCTCGAGACCGTCGCGCAGCGGAACCGTGGGAGACCACGCGAGCTTCGCGCGGGCACGCGCGATGTCGGGCTGACGCTGGCGAGGATCATCGGACGGCAGCGGACGGAACACGAGCTTGGAGCGCGAGCCGGTCAGCTCGAGCACCGTCTGCGCGAGCTGCAGCATGGTGAACTCGCCCGGATTGCCGAGATTGAGCGGACCCGCGTACCCGGGCTCCGTGGCCATCAGACGTATCATCGCCTCGACGAGGTCGTCCACGTAGCAGAACGATCGCGTCTGCGAGCCGTCGCCGAAGATCGTGATGTCCTCGCCGCGCAGCGCCTGCACGATAAACGTCGAAACCACGCGGCCGTCGTTCGGATGCATGCGCGGCCCGTAGGTGTTGAATATGCGCGCGACCTTGATGTCGACGCCGTGCTGGCGGTGATAATCGAAGAACAGCGCTTCAGCACAGCGCTTGCCCTCGTCGTAGCAGGAGCGCACGCCGATCGGATTGACGTGGCCCCAGTAGTCCTCCGCCTGCGGGTGCATTTCCGGGTCGCCGTACACTTCGCTGGTGGACGCCTGGAAGATCCTCGCCTTCACCCGCTTGGCGAGACCCAGCATGTTGATCGCGCCATGCACGCTCGTCTTCGTCGTTTGCACGGGGTTGTGCTGGTAGTGTATGGGCGAGGCCGGACACGCAAGGTTGTAGATCTCATCAACCTCCACGTAGAGAGGGAACGTGACATCGTGGCGGATGAGTTCGAAGCGCGGATTGCCGAGAAACGGGACGATGTTGTCCTTGGTGCCGCTGTAGAAGTTGTCCACGCACAGGACATCGCATTCGTCGCGCAGCAGGCGCTCGCAGAGGTGCGATCCGAGGAAGCCTGCGCCGCCGGTGACGAGTACGCGTTTTCGGTTCGTTATTTTCATGGTGGTGATCGATGCGCCCGGATGCTACGGCGGAGTATAAGGCAAAAGCGTCAGCCCGGACCTTCGCTTTGGGCTCACGCGCGCCCGATGCGCCGTGGTCGTGTCGCGCGGTGCGTATAATGAGCGCCGGCGAGCCTCCACCATGCATTCATGTCCGCATCCCTGAACCGCAGACTGCAGCAGGCAAAAGAGCGATTGCAGGCGGGCGACGTCGCGGGCGCCGAGTCGGCCTGCCGCCAGGTGCTGCAGCAGGCGCCGCGCAATCCCGAGGCCTGCTGGCTGCTCGGAATGGCATGCCTCATGACCGGGCGCGCGACGGAAGGCGCAGGACTCCTCGAGCGCGTGATCGAAGTCGTGCCGGATCACGGACCGGCGCTGGAGAATCTCGGCGTTGCGCGCCTCATGCTCGGGCAGTACGCCGATGCCGAGCGTGTGCTGCGCAAGGCCGCGCGTCTTCCCGCCGCGCCTGCGTCGGTGGCAATGCGGCTCGGTCTCGCGCTGGTGCACCTCGATCGCGTGACCGAGGGCATTGCGCAGCTGCAGCATGCGCTCGACCGCGACCCGCGCAATCCCGACATCCACGTGAATCTCGGACAGGCGTACGCGCGCAACGCCGATACGGAAGCGGCGCGGCGTGAATTTCTCCAGGCGCTCGCCGCAGCGCCGCAGCATGCCGATGCCATGTACAGCCTCGGCGTGCTCGATCTCGAAGGGGAGGCACTGCCCGAGGCGCAGCGCTGGTTCGAGCGTGCGTCGAGCGCTGTGCCGGATCATCTCGATGCGCTGATCAACCTGGGCATCGTGCACCGGCGCCTGGGCGATCCCGATCGCGCGCTGCAGTGCCTGGAGCGCGCGCTGAGAATCGACCCGCGCTCGGCGCCGGCCCTCGACAATCTGGGGCAGACGCTGCTTGCGCTCGGCCGCCATGCAGCGGCGCGTGAGCGTTTTATTGCCGCGCTCGAGCTGCAGCCGCAATCGCTGTCCGCGCGCGAAGGGATGGTGGCCGCCTGCCATGCGCTCGAGCGTTATGCGGAAGCCCATCCCTACCTGCGCGAGCTGTTGCAGGCGGAGCCCGACAATGAATACGCGTTGCAGGCGTACGCTCAGGGCCTGTTCCAGACCGGCGATCTCGACCAGGCCCGCGGCATCGCCGAACGCGCCATCGCCCGCTATCCGCAATCGCCGGCGGCATATGCCGTGGCCGCGCAGATCCATATCGTTCGCGGCGAGCTCGAACAGGCCGTGCAGGTACTCGAGACCGGTTGCGAAAAGACCGGGGCGGAAGACCTGCTCGGCCTGTACTGCCACCAGCTGAGAAAGCTCTGCGACTGGGAGCGCTGGAGCAGCGCATGGGCGCGCATGCACGCCGCGATGGCTGGTTCAGCGCACCTTGGCAGCCCGTTCAACCTGCTGTGCGAAAACACCACCGCACGCGAGCAGCTCGATTACACGCGTCGTTGGGCCGCGGCGCGATTCGAAGGAATTCCCGTCACGCCGCCGGTTGCCGGTGCGACTCGGGTCGCGGGCACGCGCTTGCGCGTGGGTTACATCACCTCGGATTTCTACGAGCACCCGGTCGGTTATCTGCTCGCCGAAGTGATGGAGCTGCACGATCGCAGCCGCTTCGAGATATTTGCCTACTCGTACGGGCCGGACGACGGCAGCGGCACCCGCGCACGCTACGTCAACGCCGCCGAGCATTTCGTCGATATCGCGCGCACACCGGACGACGTCGCGTTCGAGCGCGTTCGTTCCGATACGCTCGATCTGCTCGTCGACCTCCACGGCTACACCGTCGGCGACCGGCTCGCGATCCTCGCGCGCCGCCCGTGTGCGGTCCAGGCAACCTGGCTGGGTTATCCCTGCACCACGGGCGCGGCCTTCATCGATTACCTCATCGCCGATCCCTGCGTGATTCCGGAGAGCGCCGAGGCCGACTACGCCTCGGAGCGCGTCGTGCGCCTGCCGCATTGCTATCAGCCCAACGATCGCAAGCGTCCGCGCCTGCCGTCGCGCACTCGCGCCGAATACGCGCTGCCGGATGACGCTTTCGTCTTCTGCTGCTTCAATCAGCTGTTCAAGATCACACCGGAAATCTATTCGTGCTGGATGCGGCTGCTGCGCGACGTGCCTAACGGCGTGCTATGGCTGATGCTCGACCATCCCGCCGCCGCCGCGCGACTGCGCGCTTATGCCCGGGCGCAGGGCGTCGATCCCGCGCGCATCGTGTTCGCGCCCCGCATCCCGCTGGTCGAGCACCTGGCGCGCTACGGCGCTGCAGATCTTGCGCTCGATACGTTCCCCTATACTTCCCACACCACGGCAAGCGACGCGCTGTGGGGCGACTGTCCTCTGGTGGGATTGTCCGGCGAAACGTTCGCGTCGCGAGTGTCGGGCAGCATATTGACCAGCGCCGGCCTCGAACACCTCGTCACGCGCGATCTCGCTGCCTATTACGCGCTCGCACGCGAGCTGGCCACGACCCCCGGGCGAATGGCGCAGGTTCGCGAAGAGGTGAAGCGCGCCAAAGCCGGCAGCGCGCTGTTCGATAGCGAGCGCTTCACGCGCGATCTGGAGGCGTTGTACGAGCGGCTGATCGCGCGCTGAGCGGAGGTACGGCGAAGTGCGCAGGCGGCTCTCCACGCTCGGCGCGCTGCCACATCGTCGTGTGAGCGTTATACGGCAGCGTATCGAGGAAGAGATCAGCGAGGCGTTGTCGCGCCAGGTGCTCATCGACCTTGAGAGCGCTTCGCAGGACTCCCGCTCCAGCTCGAGCGCGCGCTCGAAGCTTCGAAGCGCTTCCTGCGCCCGGTGCAGCTCGAGCAAACACACGCCGCGGTTATTCCACGCGCGTGAATGCCCTGGATTGAGCTGAAGCGCCTTGTCGTAGCTCGCGATTGCATCATCGAAACGATGGAGCCCGCGCAGCGTGTTGCCCATGTTCAAGTGCGCCGACGCGTCGCTCGCATCGACCTGCAAGCGCGGCCGATGAGACTCACGGCGTCCTCGTAGCGACCGCTTTGCGCAGCGATCAAGCCGGAAAAGTGCAACGCATGAAAGTTGCGCGGCGAGACGGCCAGTATGCTGGAGATTGCCGCTCTGCTGCAGCCGACGGCGCGCTGCAGCAGGTGGTTGATGTCTGGCATTGCGTAGGGCTCGACACACGGGCTGCGACACGATGTTAGCAAGCGTTCCACAAACGGCGGGCGAAAAAAACGGGCGCCGAAGCGCCCGTTCGAGGGGTGATGCTTTTTTTGTTCTTAGAAGCGGTGACGCAGCGAAATACCCCAGACGTGCATGTCGTTGCCCGCGGCGGGAGCCGATGCCGCGCTCGTGCCGCCCACGCCGCCCAACGCATACCGCGCGTTGTTCTTGTTGTCCAGGCGCGCGTAGCCGATCGTGGCTTCCGTACGCTTGGACAGCGTGTTGACGTAGTGGATCTGCCACAGGTTCGCGCCCGTGCTGCCCGCGCCGCCGTTACCCACGAGCATCGACCCGCTGCCAGCAAGAGTGCCGACGTAGCTGCCCTTGGTGTCGTTCGCGCGGGTGTAGCCAGCGCGCAGGCCATGCGGGCCGGCGATCTTCCAGTCCGCTCCCAAGTTCCAAGCGGCGACTTTGAGGTCGGTGCCGACGCCGGTTTCATACTTGCGGTCGACGTACATCAAACCGAGCTTGACCGGACCGAGTTGGTAGCCGGCGGCGAGCAGCCAGCCTTTGTCGGTACCGCTGAAGCCGGTAGCCACACCGGCGGGGTTGAAGTCCTTGTGCGACTCATACGCACCGCCGATGTTCAGCGGGCCGTTCGCGTAGGTCAGGCCCAAAGACCACAAGCGCGGTTTGTTGCCCGCCATGCCGGAGGTGTTGGCGCTCGCGGCGTTAGTCGCGCTGGTGGACGCCATCACCTGGAAGCCGCTGAAGGAAGGCGAATCGTAGTTGATGGAGTTGTTCTGGCGGCGTGAGAACAGGCCGGGCGTGGCGCCGCCGTTGACGGTGGTCGCACCGCCGGTCAGCAGGAACGATGCACCGAAGGCGCCCGTTTCGTTCACGATGCGGTTGATGCCGCCAACGCGTTTGAACGGCGTATCCCAGTTGCCCATGAAGACGTTACCGAACGCGCCTTTCAGGCCGATGGCGCTGTTCCGCGAGCACCAGCCATCTTGCGATTGGCCGCGCATGTCGGCCGTGCTGGCGCACTGGAACCACGCTGACAGACCGCCGCCCAGCTGCTCTTCGCCTTTGAAACCGATTTCCGAGCCCGGGGTTTGCATCATGTCGACGTTGACATGATCGCCGTTGGGGAAGCGACCTTGGTTGATCCATGCGTACTCGTAGTACAGGTTGCCGTACACCTGCACCGTGCTGGCTTGCGCGTGCGCGAGCACCGGAGCGCCCAAGGCGCCCGCCACCGCAACGGCAATCAGTTTCTTCTGCATCGAGAACTCTCCTATGATGTTGTGACGAGCGCCGCAGAGTGGTCCCCGCTGGCGCATCCTTTCCCCCGGTGATCCAGAGGTTGACGCAAGTATGCCAATTGGCTGGAACAAGCCTCAACAAATTTCTGATTTTCCGGGGCTATCGGGCGATGGCTTGTTGCAGGTACGCAACAGGACTGTGACGTATAGCGCAGCCGGTCTCGCGGCCCGCCCTGCCTGATGTAGTTCTTACACGACGTAGCTCATCTCTGAAATACGCGTTAGATCATGGTGTTATAATCAACTCATGAAGAATAGCACGGCGGGCCGGGCGCATATCGAAAATGGCCTGAAAGCACACCAGGCGGGCGATCTGGCGGCGGCCATCTCGGCCTATCGAACCGGCCTCGCTTTCGACCCGGACGACCCCGTCGGATCGAATCTGCTCGGCGCTGCGCTGATGCAGGCGGGCGAGCCGCAAGCCGCGCTGCCTCATCTCGAGCGCGCCAGCCTTCGCCAGCGAAACAACGCCGGCGTGCTCGGGAATCTCGCGCAGGCCTATTTCGCGGTGGGCCGTTATGAGGATGCCCGCGAAGCATTCCGCAAGGCCGGCCGCGCCGATCCGCGTCAAGCGCACTACCAGCTCGGCGTGGCGAATTCGCTCGCCATGCAAGGTCGGCTTGCGGAAGCCGAGCCGCTGCTCAAGCGCGCCGTCGAGCGATTTCCGTCCGAGCCGCTCGCGTGGTTCAACTACGGCAACGTGCTGCGCGATCTCTTTCGGCCGTCGGAAGCACTGGCTCAGTTCACGCGAGCCGTGGAGCTCGCGCCGGAGTTTGCCGAAGCACGCAACAATCTCGCGGGCGCGCTGCATCACCTGCAGCGCTTCGCCGAAGCCGAAGCGCAATTTCGCGTCTGCATGGAACAGGCGCCGGAATTCCTGCTCGCCCGATGCAACCTCGCCTCGGTGCTGATCGACGTCGGACGGTTCGGGGAAGCCGAAGCGCTGTGCCGCGACGTCGTGCGCGCCAATCCGAAGCTCGCGATTGCGCATACCTATCTCGCCGCTGCGCTCGGCCACCAGGGACGCCTCATCGAAGCGCTGGAGAGCTATGGCGCAGCGGCGCGCGTCGACGACACCAGGCAGACCATCGAAGCGTATGCCGGAGCGCTCGCTGACATCGGATGCTTCCAGGAATCGGCGCGGTGGTTCTGCCGCAGCTCGAGCGACGGTGGCTTGTCGGTACCCGCGCACCAGGTGCTCGGCGTCGCGCAGCTTGCGCGCGGCTGCATGGCGCAAGGCTGGGAGGAATATGTGTGGCGTCCGGGGCGGCCTCGCCTCGTGGAGAAGCATCGCCCCGTCGACTTCGCGCTCGCGCTGCCGCGCGATCTATCGGGACGCATAGTCTGCGTGCTGCGCGAGCAGGGACTCGGTGATGAAGCGTACTTTCTGCGCTGGGCGCGCGTGCTGAAGCAGCGCGGCGCACGCGTCGTGTGCCGTGCGAGCGAGAAGATACGCAGCCTCTTCGCGCGCGTGCCTTTCATCGACGAAGTGGCCGGTGAAAACGAAGGCATACCCGCGGCGGATTATTACGTGCTGATGGGCGATTTGCCTCACGCCCTGGGCGCGGAACCTGCCAGCGCTCTTCCGCCGCTCGCGCAAGACAAGTACGTGCCCTGCCTGAGGGATTATCCGGCGCACCTCGCCGTGTTCTGGCCCGAATTGCCGCTGCCGCTGCCGTTGCAGCCGCTCGGGGAGCGGCTCGCGACAATGCGCGAGCGGCTCGCGCAGGCAGGCCCGCCGCCTTACATCGGCGTGACGTGGCGCGGCGGCACGGCGCCGGAACAGCAGGCCGCGTCGTGGGTCCTGTACAAACAGTGTCCGATCGAGCGTCTCGCGCCGGCCGTCGCGCGCTTTCGCGGAACAGCAATCGCTCTGCAGCGAAACCCGGCGCCCGGAGAAATCTCCGCATTCTCCGAAGCGCTCGGGCGTCCGCTGCACGACTTCAGCGAGTACAACGAAGACCTGGAGAGCATGCTCGCGCTGCTGGCGCTCATCGACGAATACGTCGGTGTGAGCAACACCAACATGCACCTGCGCGCCGGCGTCGGGCTCATCACTCGCGTGCTGGTGCCGTGTCCCGCCGAATGGCGTTGGATGTACTGGGGGCGTATCTCGCCGTGGTTCCCGAACTTTCCGGTGTACCGCCAGTCTCTGCAGGGTGACTGGACTCTCGCCCTCGATGCACTCGCGAGCGATCTTGCGGCGACGTGACGCTGGCGCATCGCGCACACGCCGGTCTATCATCGATCATCGATCAGAACTGATTTCCCTTGGCGAAGAAACCCCTACTGCGTGAGTGCCAGCCGTGCACCGCATGCTGCGACGGCTGGCTGCAGATTCGCGTCAACGGCTTCGAGGCGCACCCCGGGTGCCCGTGCCCGCACAGCACCGGGTCCGGCTGCAACGACTACGCCCATCGCCCCGTGGATCCGTGCGTGAAGTTCATCTGCGGCTGGCGGCGCGACGACAGCCCTCTGCCGGACTGGATGAAACCCGGCAACTCCAAGGCGATCGTGCTGTTTCACCAGCACGAATGGCGCGGCTTGCCGGTCGATGTCGCGGTTCCGGTGGGGCGCCGGATTCCACCGCGCACGCTGAACTTCCTGAAGGAATTTGCCGAGAAGAACGGACGCCCGCTGCTGTATTCGGAGCAGGTGGTGGAGAACGGCAAATACACGAACAAGCAGGCCGTATCGGCGTACGGCCCACCGGAATTTCAGGCCGAGATCGCCGCATCGCAGCAGCAGGCGGCGGAAAAATCGTAGAACGGAGATCGGGGATACGCTACAGGGGCTTCTCGCCGACGACGCGCATGTCCCGCGGCTCGCGCAGCTTGAACTGCGCCGGCTCCTGCCGCAAATTCACGAGCCCGGCTTCGTGCATGACCTGCGCGAGGCTGCGCGGCGTGTATCCCCAGCGATGCACCATCAACGGATCGCGCCACGCGGGGTCGCCGTAAAACACCCACATGCTGCGCTGACCTTCAGGTCCCGGACCCGCGGTCACATCCGGATCGCTCAGCAGTTGCTGCGCCGCGCTGATCACGTTGGGACACTCGAGTATCATCTTCCCGCCGGGCTTGAGCACGCGCGCCCATTCCTTCAGCACGTCGACGACTTCCCAGCGCCAGAAGTGCTCCACCACGTGCACGGCCAGCACTTCGTCGACGCTGGCGTCTTCGAACGGTTGCAGCCGGTGCAGGTCGCACATCACGTCGGGACGCTTGCCCGCCCGGCTTTCCACGACGTCGACGTTGACGTAGCCCGGCAGGATCTTGTCGCCGCAGCCGAGGTTAAGCTTCTTCACTGCTTGCGCGTCGGCCGCAGGAACCGCAGCGGGAGCGCGCTTTTGCGCGAGACCATCGATCAATGCGACCCATTGCGCGGCGATCGCCTTCTCCGACAGCGTATCGGCGATCTTTTGCTGCCCTCGCCTCAAGCGCGCAAGAGCTTCGCCGCGGTTGGACAACGCCCATGCGACGCCGGCCATGAGGTCCTCGCCTATCCACGCGCAATCGCCGTACGGCTGGTAGCTGCGCAGCGGGCTGGCCACCGGCAAACGACCGGCATTGATCGCCTCGGCGAGCCTGTTCGCCGATGCGCCCGCTTTCCTCGGGTCCGAAGGGTCGGCGGGCAACAGCACCAGATCGCATTTGCGCAGCGCCTGTGCCGTCGCGTCCAGCGACCAGGGCGTGAATTGCGCCTTGAGCCCATAGGGCGCGAGCTGCTGCACGGCGCGCGCGACGTCGTGCATCTCGCCTTCGGGCTCGCTCACCACGGTGAGACGGCAGGCGCGATTCTGCGAAAAACCGGTGATGGGCTCGAGCAAAGGCAACAGGTAACGCGCATTGGAGGCGTGCCCGAACCAGAGCAGCTCCAGTTGCCTGCCGGGAGAAAATTCCGGCTTGCGCGGCGGCGCAAGCACCGGGTCTTCGATCATGGCGACGCGGGCCGGCACGTACGGACCTACCAGGTCGCGCATGACTTCCGAGTTCACCACCACCGCGTCGGCCTCCCGCAGCGCGCGCTCGTAGAACACCGCGACGTCCGCGTTCTTCGTGAACGGATGATCCGACACATCGATGATCAGCCGGTATCCCGCAGCGCGTGCGCCCTCCACCGCCGCAGTCCATTTCGCGAGCGTGCTGTCGCTGTAGAACTTGCTGACGACGCACACGCCCGCATCACCGTCCAGCGCAGGAATCGCGCTTTCGGTTTCCGGCTCGACGTAGAAGTTGCGGTGCCCGAGGCGGGCAAACTCGCGCGCCGCAACGCCGGTTCTCAGCCGCGCACTCGCTACCGGGCACTGCTTGAGCGATTCCTCCGGATTGTCGCGCGTGTACTCGCGCACCCGCTCGCTCACGAGCCACAGGATTTTCATCCGGCCTCCGCCGTGACGCTGCCCGGCATGCGGAGCCAAGCGGACCTCAGATGCCAAGCGCACCCATCTGCTTTTCGGGATAGCGCGTGCCGGCCGTGACATCGAGCGGGAAGGCCTTGCTCAATGTCGCTACCTCGTCGGCCGTCAGCTTCACGGACAGCGCCGCGCAATTCTGCTCGAGATACGTGCGCCGCTTGGTGCCCGGTATCGGCACGATGTCGCCGCCCTGCGCCAGCAGCCACGCGAGCGCGACCTGTGCCGGCGTGCAGCGCCTGGCCGCGGCGATCTGCTCCAGCGGCTGCAGCAGCTGCGCATTGCGCGAGATGTTCTCCGGCTTGAAGCGCGGATGGTCGCGACGGCGATCCTTGTCGATCAATGCGTCGAGCGTCTTGATCGTCGCCGTGAGAAATCCCCGCCCGAGCGGCGCGTACGCCATTAACGCGATGCCGAGCTCGCGGCACGCCGGCAGGACAGCGGCCTCGATGTCCCGGCTCCACAGCGAATATTCCGTCTCGACGGCCACGATGGGATGAACCTTGCTCGCGCGCCGTATGGTGTCGGGACCGGCCTCCGACAGCTGAAGGTGGCGCACCTTGCCCTGCTCGACCAGCCGTTTCATCGCGCCGACCGTGTCTTCGATCGGCACCGCCTTGTCGACGCGGTGCAGGCCGTAGATGTCGATGCAATCGACGCCGAGCCGCTTCAGGCTCTTCTCGCACGCCTGCGGCACGTAGTCGGGATGGCCGCCGGTGAGGCCGCCGCCCGCACCCGCGCCGGCCAGCGCAAGATTGCCGAACTTGGTGGCGACCTTGACGCGATCGCGCCTGCCTTTGATCGCACGGCCCACCAGCTCCTCGTTCACGCCGTTGCCGTACGCGTCGGACGTGACGATGAGATCGACGCCGAGGTCTATCGCGCGATGTATGGTGGCGATGGATTCTTCGTCGTTCGGTTCGCCATAGCTGATCGACATGCCCATGCAGCCCAGCCCCACCGCCGAGACGGTCGGGCCGGTCTTGCCCAGCTTGCGTGTTTCCACGTCGTCCTCCTCCAGGATTTGCGAAGCGGCTGCTACTTCGTGTACGTGACGCTCAGCTCGCCGACGCCGTCGACATGCCCTTCGAGCTTGTCGCCGCGCTGCACCGGGCCCACGCCGGCCGGCGTGCCCGACATGATGATGTCGCCGGGACGCAGCGTGATGAGCTTGGACAGATACGCGATGGTCTCCGGCACGTTCCAGATCATTTCCGCGAGATCGCCTTTCTGCTTCACCTGGCCGTTCACCTTGAGCCAGATCGCGCCCTTGGCAGGGTGTCCGACCATTGCGACCGTCTTCAGCGCGGTGCACGGCGCTGAGTTGTCGAACGCCTTGCCCATCTCCCACGGGCGGCCCATCTTCTTCGCTTCGCCCTGCAGGTCGCGGCGCGTCATGTCGAGGCCGACGCCGTAGCCGAACACATGATCGAGCGCCTTGTCGACCGCAATGTTCGAGCCGCCCTTGCCGATGGCGACGATCAGCTCGATCTCGTGGTGCAGGTCTTTCGTCACCTGCGGAAACGGAATGGTCGCGCCGTTCTGCACGATCGCATCGGCCGGCTTCATGAAGAAGAACGGCGGCTCGCGATCCGGGTCATGGCCCATTTCGCGCGCATGCTCGGCATAGTTGCGGCCGACGCAGTAGATGCGGCCCACCGGGAATGCCTTGTTGCTCTCGACGACGGGCAGGGTCGGCGTGCCGGGAAAATCGATGGCGTAGTTCATTCTTCCTTCCTTGGCTAGGGACGTTCAAACTCGAGAATGTCGAAACCGAAGTTGCGATCGAGCAGGTAAATCAGCCCGCGGCCGTCGACTTCGACGTCGTTCGACTGCGGGCCGGGATAACCGCCGCACGGCTCGGGGATGTACCAGCCCACTTCGTCCGGCTGCGTCGGGTTGCGGATGTCGATCACGCGCACGCCGCCGGCAAACCAGGTGCAGAACACGTAGGTGTCTTCGAGGTGCTCCTGGAACTGGTGACAGCCGAAGCGGCCCCTGTTGCGTGTGTACGGGGAATCGAGCTCGCTCACGTGGAACTGCGCGATGGGATGGATGTGCGCGAGGTCTTCCACGTCGAACACCCACAGGCACGCGCGCGGCTGCCCGCGATGATGGTGATCGTGCTGCTCGTCGGTCACGAGCGCGATCTGCCTTCCGCCCACGGCAAACGGCACGCGAAAGAACGTGTGGGTCGGCTCGGCGTAGAGCGGGTGATAGTTGTACGAAGCCACGGTCCGCGGCTTCGCGATGTCGGCGACGTCGATCACGCGCACGCCGCCCTGCCAGCAGCCGGCGTAGAGCTTGTCTTCGTGGCGCAGCGTGTGATGCAGCCGCCAGTCCTGGCCTTCCCACAGCGGCTGCTCGCCGCCCGCCAGGTGCTGCCCGGGCATCCACCAGCGCGACGCTTCCTTCGGCTTCGCCGGATCGCGCACGTCGTAAATCACCAGGATGTTGCCGACGTAGCCTTCCATCTCGGTGGAGATGTACGCATAGCTCTGATCGACGTCGAAGCGATGCACGCCGACGCCGCCCGTCTTCCGATGGGTGATGAGCCGCGGACGCGCGACGTCCGAGATGTCCCAGATCCTGAAGCCGCCTTCGCTGTAGCCGCGCTTGTGGAGCGCTTCGAGGGCCGGGATGTCGTCTTCCTTCACCTGGATGCGCCGCGCGATTTCCGCCTGGGTCGGCGGACGCTTGAGCTCCGCTTCCAGCGCGGCGCGCGCTTCCGGTATGCGGGCAGCTTTGCGCACGGCGCGGCGATTGTTCTGCTCGACGTTGGTGTACATCACGTCGCCCACCACGCGCACCTTGTGCGTGTGCGAGTACTCGTCGTCGAGCTTGATCTGCGCGACGATGCGCGGCGCGCGCGGGTCGGACACGTCGATGACGGTCGTGCCGTACGGCGGCTGCATGTGGCCGACGAACGCGTACTTGCCATGCACCACGACCTGGCCCCCGCCCGGGATATCGAGATGCCCCAGCCGGTGCATCCGGTGGCTCGTAGCCGCGGCTGGGTTGCTGGCATTCATTATGGCTCTCCGCGTTCGCTGGTGATCGGCGTACCGGCGCACGTAAGCAGAGTCGTGCCTGCCGGTTGCCGTCACGGGTAGCCGGTGAAACGGGATACGGGTACGGGGAAGGGAAACTCTGCTTGCCGGTTCTGGCGCCGCAGGCATTATCGAAGAACGGGTTAGGGCCGTCAATTTGACGCAGGCGCGCACGCGTCGGCTGCGGAGCGCTGTGGCGCGTCGTGGTAAGGTTCGGCGCGCCATGTCCGAATCGATCTCGCTCTGGAGCCTTTTCGTCTCGAGCTTTCTGGCGGCGACGCTGTTGCCCGGCGGCTCCGAGGCTGTGCTCTACGCCGTCCTCAAGGCGTATCCGCACAGTTACTGGACAGCGATCGGCGTCGCGACACTGGGCAATACGCTGGGCGGCATGTCCTCGTACCTCGTCGGCCGGCTGATCCCCGCCCATTACGAGGGCAAGGGCCTCGCGCTGGCGAAGCGCTACGGCACGCCGGCATTGCTGCTGTCATGGGTTCCTCTCATTGGCGATGCCCTGTGCGTTGCGGCCGGCTGGTTGCGCCTGCAGCCGGTGCTCGCGACATTCTTCATCGCCGTCGGCAAGCTCGCGCGCTACATCGTGGTTGCGTCCCTCGCCATGTGAGATCAGGAGTCCGCCTGGCGCGGCGGTTTACCGTGACAAGCGGACGCTTTAGTATGGCGGCTGGCTTTCAGCATCGCCCTCTCCCCGCAGCATAGCGCCCATGACCCCGCGTTTACGCGAAATCCCCTACAACTACACGTCGTTCTCCGATCGCGAGATCGTCATTCGCCTGCTCGGCGCCGCGCATTGGGATCGCGTGAACGAGTTGCGTCGCGAGCGCCGCACCGGTCGCTCGGCCAAGATGCTGTACGAAGTGCTCGGTGACATGTGGGTCGTCTCGCGCAATCCTTATCTGCAGGACGATCTGCTCGAGCATCCGAAGCGACGCGCTGCGGTCGTGTCGGCAATGCGCGAGCGGCTCGACGCGATCAAGGCGCGGCGCACGACGGCGGACGATCGCGTCGATGCGCTGCTGGAAGGCGCTTACGCGGCGGTGAACGCGTTCGAGCAGGATTTCGTCGAAACCGCCCAGCTGCGCAAGCGCGTGCTGCGCCGGATCTCTCGCGTCACCCGCAAGGACAACATCCGTTTCGACGGCCTCGCGCGCGTCTCGCACGTGACCGACGCCACCGACTGGCGCGTCGAGTATCCCTTCGTCGTGCTCATGCCCGACACCGAGGACGAGATGGCTCCGGTGGTCGCTGCATGCACCGAGCTCGGGCTAACCATCATCCCGCGCGGCGGCGGCACGGGCTATACCGGAGGCGCCATTCCGCTGACACGCCTGTCGGCGGTCATCAACACGGAAAAGCTCGAGGCACTCGCGCCCATCGAGCGCGCTGCGCTGCCCGGCGTGGCGCAACCGGTGCCCGTCCTGCGCTGCGGCGCCGGCGTGGTGACGCGGCGCGCGATGGAAGCGGCGGAAGCGGCCGGCCTCGTGTTCGCATGCGATCCGACCTCCGCCGACGCGTCGTGCATCGGCGGCAACGTCGCGATGAACGCCGGCGGCAAGAAAGCGGTGTTGTGGGGCACGGCGCTCGACAATCTCGCCTCATGGCGCATGGTGACGCCGGATGCGCAGTGGATGACTGTGGAGCGCCTCGACCACAATCTCGGCAAGATCCATGACGCCGATAACGCGCGCTTTCGCATCACGCGCTATCGCGCGGACGGAAAGACACCGGCGGGCGAGCCGGAAATACTCGACATTCCCGGCAGTCAATTCCGCAAGGTCGGCCTCGGCAAGGACGTCACCGACAAGACGCTGTCGCTGCCCGGGGTGCAGAAGGAAGGCTGCGACGGCATCATCACGCAGGCGACGTTCATCCTGCACAAGATGCCGCCGGCGATACGCACCGTGTGCCTGGAGTTCTTCGGCCAGGTGCGCGAAGCCGTGCCGTCCATCGTCGAGATCAAGCGCTATCTCGACGATCACGACGACGCCACGCTCGCGGGCCTCGAGCATCTCGACCAGCGCTATCTGCGCGCCGTCGGCTACGCGACGAAAGCGCGGCGCGCCGGCCTGCCGAAAATGGTGCTGGTCGGCGACATCGTCGGCGACGACGACAAGGCCGTGGCCGCGGCCGCATCGGCGGTGGTGCGCATCGCCAACGCGCGCGGCGGCGAAGGCTTCATCGCCGTGTCACCCGAGACGCGCAAGAAATTCTGGCTGGACCGCTCGCGCACGGCCGCGATCTCCAAGCACACCAACGCATTCAAGATCAACGAGGACGTCGTCATCCCGCTCGAGCGGCTGGGCGACTACTCGGACGGCATCGAGCGCATCAACATCGAGCTCTCGATCAGGAACAAGCTACGCCTGCTCGATGCGCTCGACGAGTTCTTCGCAGGCGAGCTGCCGCTGTACCAGCCGGCGGAATCGGTATCTCCGGAAGAATTGCTCGGCGACCGCGTAGAGCATGCGAAGGGCGTCGTCGCGGAAGCCCGCGGGCGCTGGCAGTGGCTGCTCGACCACCTCGACACGCCGGTGGACGCGCTCGGCGACAACCCGTACCTGCCGCCGCTCGCCGCCGCCCGCCACCACGGCGGCACGCTGTTCAACGTGATCCAGGACCATACGCTGCGCGTGTCGTGGAAAGAAGAAGTGCGCACGCCGCTCGCGGAAGCGTTCGGCGGCCGGCCGTTCGAGAAAGTCGTCGCCGCGATGGACGCCGTGCACAAGTCCGTGCTGCGCGGCCGCGTGTTCGTCGCGCTGCACATGCATGCCGGCGACGGCAACGTGCACACCAACATCCCGGTCAACTCCGACAACTACGCCATGCTGCAGGAGGCGAACCAGGCGGTCGAGCGCATCATGCGCCTCGCCGTCTCGCTCGATGGCGTGATCTCCGGCGAGCACGGCATAGGAATTACGAAGCTGCAGTTCCTCGATCCTGTGCAAGTGGACCGCTTCCGGCAGTACAAGGAGCGCGTCGACCCGCACGGGCATTTCAACAAGGGCAAGCTGCTGCCCGGCGCCGATCTTGCGAATGCGTACACGCCGAGCTTCTCGCTGCTCGGCGCAGAAAGCCTGATCCTCGAGGAATCGGCGATGGGCGGCATCGCGGATTCGATCAAGGACTGCCTGCGCTGCGGCAAGTGCAAGCCGGTGTGCGCGACGCACGTGCCGCGCGCGAACCTGCTCTACAGCCCGCGCAACAAGATCCTCGCGACCAGCCTGCTGATCGAGGCTTTCCTTTACGAGGAGCAGACGCGGCGCGGCATCTCGCTCGAGCACTTCGAGCAGTTCGGCGACGTCGCCGACCACTGCACGGTGTGCCACAAGTGCTACAACCCCTGCCCGGTCGACATCGACTTCGGCGACACGTCGATCGCCATGCGCAACTTCCTGCGCCGGCGCGGCACGCGCAACTTCAACCCCGGCACGTACGCGTCCATGCTTTTCCTCAACGCGACCGACCCGCGCACCATCAATCTCGTGCGCAAGGGCATGATCGACTGGGGCTACAAGGCGCAGCGCCTTGCGCATGGCGCCGCGAAGGCGCTCGGCCTCGCGCGGCGGCAGACGCAGCATCCGCCGGCGACCGCAGGCAAGCGCGCCATACGGCCGCAAGTGATCCACTTCATCAACAAGCCGATGCCGGGCACCCTGCCGAAGAAGGCGTCGCGCGCGCTGCTCGACATCGAAGACCCGGCGATCGTGCCGGTGATCCGCGATCCGCAGAAAGTGAGCGAGGAATCGGACGCGGTGTTCTACTTCCCCGGCTGCGGCTCGGAGCGCCTGTTCAGCCAGGTCGGGCTCGCCACGCAGGCGATGCTCTACGAGCTCGGCACGCAGACCGTGCTGCCGCCCGGGTATCTCTGCTGCGGCTATCCGCAGACGGCAGCCGGGGAAGCGGAGAAAGGTCAGGAGATCATCACCGCCAACCGCGTGCTGTTCCACCGCGTCGCCAACACGCTCAACTACCTCGACATCCGCACCGTGATCGTCTCGTGCGGCACGTGCATGGATCAGCTCGTGCAGTACCAGTTCGACAAGATCTTTCCCGGCTGCCGGCTGCTCGACATCCACGAGTACCTGCTCGAGAAAGGCGTCAGGCTCGACGGCGTCACGGGCGTGCGCTACATGTATCACGACCCCTGCCACACGCCGATGCGCACGCACCAGCCGATGAAAGTGGTGAGCGAGCTCATGAATGCGCCGGTCGCGCTGAACCCGCGCTGCTGCGGCGAATCGGGGACGTTTGCGGTGACGCGGCCGGACATCGCGACCCAGGTCCGCTTCCGCAAGGAAGAGGAAATGCGTAAAGGCGCAGACGCGCTGCGCGGCGACGGCTTCAGCGGCGAAGTGAAAGTGCTGACGTCGTGCCCGTCGTGCCTGCAGGGTCTCGCGCGTTTCAACAACGACTCCGGCACCGATGCCGACTACATCGTCGTCGAGATGGCGAAGCACCTGCTCGGCGCCGACTGGATGGCCGACTACGTCGCGAAAGCGCGCAGCGGCGGCATAGAGCGCGTGCTCCTGTAGCCCGATGGCAAACGGTGCTGCCGCAGTCGCGCGCCCGCAGACCGATTACTTTTCTGCCGATTATGCGACGGCGCGCGAGCGTTTCCGGCAAGCCGCGGGCGACGCCGGTGCGCGGCGCGAGGCGCTGCCGCTCGCGGCCACGGGTCCGGACGAGATGCCGCTCACGATAGACATCGCATGGCTCGGCGAGCCGGACGCGGGTCACGTGCTGCTGCATACCAGCGGCATACACGGCGTCGAGGCATTCGCGGGCTCTGCAGTGCAGCTCGCCTTGCTGGACGATGTGCCGGCACTTTCCGCCGGTCGCGCGATTGTGCTGGTGCACGTGCTGAACCCGTACGGCATGGCGTGGCTGCGCCGCGCCAACGAGAACAATGTCGATCTCAACCGCAACTTCCTCGGCGGCGACGAGTCCTGGGCTGGCGCGCCGCCGCTGTACGCCGCGCTCGATGAATTGCTCAATCCGCCCAGCCCGCCGCAGCGCGACGCGTTTCTGTGGCGCGCGCTCATCCGAGTGCTGCGCTACGGCTATCCGGCGGTCAAGCAGGCCGTCGCGCAGGGCCAGTACGAATTTCCGCGTGGATTGTTCTACGGCGGCGCGCGCCTCGAGGAAGGGCCGCACCTGTACCTCGCGTGGCTCGCGTCGCGCCTGTCGCGCGCGCAGCGCATTCTTGCGATCGACGTGCACACGGGGCTCGGCTCCCGGGCTGCGGACACGCTGCTGGTCGAGCCGGGATATCGGGCGCCGGCGGCATTGGCCGGCGCATTGCGGCGACCGCTCGTCGACCCGGCGTCGGGCGATTCGAGCAGCTACGTGGTGAAAGGCGGCCTCGCGTCCGGCGTGCGCCGCGCCTTGCCCAACGCGGAGTTCCACGCGCTGGTGCAGGAGTTCGGCACCTATCCCGTGCTCAAGGTGATATCCGCGCTGCGCGACGAAAACCGGGCGCATTTCCATGTCGCGGGCACTGTCGGCCATCCGGCAAAGTCGGCGCTGCGGCGAGCGCTGTGCCCGGAGGATAACTCGTGGCGCGAAGCCGTCGTCGGGCGCGGCGTGTCCGCGGTGCGCGCCGCTTTCACATGGCTGCAAGGGGAGGAATAGATCATGGCGTGTGATTTTTGCAGCGGCAGCGGCGGTGAAGTGCTGTGGCAGGCACCGCAGTACCGCATCGTGTACGTCGACGAGCCGGGCTATCCCGGCTTCTGCCGCGTAATCTGGACTGCGCACGTCAAAGAAATGACCGATCTGTCTCCCGCGGAGCGGGCTCGCTTCTTGCAGGCCGTGTTCGCCGTTGAAGAGGCGCTGAGGCGCCTCGTGGGCCCGGACAAGATCAATCTCGCATGCTTAGGGAACCTCACTCCACACCTGCACTGGCACGTCATTCCGCGCTACGCCGACGATCCGCATTTTCCGCTGCCGATCTGGGCGGCCGCGCAGCGGCCCGCAGTGCGCGTCGCCGATGCGCAGTTGCCCGGCCGCATCGCGCGCGAGCTTGCCGCCGCGCTCGACCGTTAACAGCGTCACGGCGCACACGCGCGCCAATCCGCAATCGCCTCGCCCCACCGCCCTCGCCGCTGCGTGATGGAATTCATAGCAGGGCCCTTCGCCGCTGCGCTAGCCTGCTTTCGCATCCTGTGCCGCCGCCGCTCGCCACGCCGGCAGCCCGATAGAACAAGGCCCGCCCCCAGGAAACAGTCATGGCCGTGCAGCCGCTCAATACGATGGACCCGCTCGCGGTGCGCTTCACGGACACCACGAGCTGCAGGCGCTGGCTCGAGGGCTTGCCGCTCACCAATGTTGAACACGCCCAGCGCGAGATTGCCGCCCAGCTCGCTGCGCTGCACGTCTCGGACGGCATTTCGCCCATCGAGCGGCTGCGCATACTGGAAACGCTCAAGGAAGCGTTGCTGTTTGTCCAGAACGAAGCGGCGAATGCCTATGCCGGCAAGCCGCTGCCGCTGGACAACGCCGAAGCCGATGCGTGGGTCCGGTCCATGGGGCTGTGGCAGTACCTCGCGAAGAACTACGAGCTGTGCCTGCAGGCGCATCGTGAAGGCGACCTCGTCATCGCGCCGTATGCCGCGCTGGTGACGCTGCGCTGCCTGTCGGTCGTTGCGTGGATGATGTTCGATCACTACCGCGTATACCGGCAGCCGGGCGCGGAGCTGTGGCGCGAGCTCAACCGCTACTATGCGTTCGCGGAGCAGAGCGGTTACGCGCGCATACGCGTGCAGGACAATTTCGGGCAGCGCGACCCGGATGCGACGTGCGTCGAAGCGTACGTCCAGGCGCTGCTCATGTTCCTCGCGAACCCGTTCTCTCTCTCGGTGCGCCAGAACGCGTTCGTCCGTCGCTGGCTCGAAAAGTGGGCGAGCCTGGCGAACTTCTCGCACCAGCCGCTGCCCCCGAGCCAGATCCCGCCGCTGGCGGTCGATCTCGACAGCGCGGCGGGCGTGCGCTTCGCCGACGGCAACGACGGCCCCACGGCGCGCTATCTCGACCTCGAGCAGCTTGCCAAAACGTTGCGCCAGACGATCAATCTGCTGAAGCAGGGACAGACGCCCGCGCAGCTCGGCCTCGGTGAAGATGCACGTCAACCGGGCTGCGAGAACCTGTTGATGCTGCTGTACGTGCAATGGTGCCGCGCCGGCACCGCCCGCGCCGAGGACCGGCTCGCATCGCAGGAGCATGCCACGGTGTGCTTCGGCATCGCCGCTGCGCATTATCAGGCGAGCGGATGCAAGCATTTCCGCCAGCCGGGAGAGCTCACGGCGCGCGAGAAACGCGATCTCGATACGTTCGGCTACATCGCCCGCGTCGAGGACACGTCACAGGCGGACGAAGGCCTCACCGAGAACTGGCTCATCCTCAACCACAGCGCATCGGGCTTCATGTGCATGTCGCGCCAGCCGGACGGGCGGGCGCGCATCGCGCACAACCAGCTGCTTGCGGTGCGCCGCGAAAGCGGCCGGCAGTTTCACCTCGGCATGGTGCAGTGGGTGAAGGTCGACGGAAAAGAGGAAGTGCAGTGCGGCGTGCGTCTCTTCCCGGGAACGCCAGACGCCGTCGCCGTGCGGCCGTCGAACTTCAATCCCGTGGGCAGCAGCCGTTACGAGCGCGCCCTGGTGCTGCCCGAGGTGCCGGCCCCCGCAACGCCGGCCACCATCGTGCTGCCGGCCGGCTGGTTCCAGAGCGGCCGCTTCGTGGAAATCTTCGCCGAGCGCAAGCAGGTCGCGAAGCTGCTCAACCTGCTGGAAAAAGGCAACGACTTCGACCGCGGGACGATCACCATCGTCTAGTCCGCGATCGCGCGGCATTTCACGGTTTTCGTTCACCGCGATCTCATGATGGGCATGCGATACGCGTTACAGCCGCGTGCCGCGTCGGCGCGTCATGCACCCGCGGAGAAGCGGTAGCCTGCGCTTCGCACCGTTTCGATGAGGCGGTCGTGGCCGCTCGCTTCGAGCGCCTTGCGGAGCCGGCGGATGTGCACGTCGACCGTGCGCTCCTCGACGAACACGTGATCGCCCCACACCTGGTCGAGCAACTGCCCGCGGCTGTACACGCGGCCGGCGTGCGTCATGAAGAAATGCAGCAGGCGAAATTCGGTAGGACCGAGCGCGAGCGTCGCGCCGTGCGCAGTGACGCGGCGTCCGAGCGGCTCCAGACGCAGCCCCCCCACTTCCACGGCATCGTCGGTCGCTTGCGGCGCGCGGCGGCGCAGAACCGCCTTCACGCGCGCGTTGAGCTCGCGGGGACTGAAGGGCTTGGTGAGGTAATCGTCGGCGCCGGTTTCCAGCCCGAGGAGCTTGTCCTGCTCGTCGGCTCGCGCGGTGAGCATGATGAGCGGAATGTCCTGCGTGCGCTGCTCGGCGCGCATGCGGCGGGCGAGATCGATGCCGCTCATGCCGGGCAACATCCAGTCGAGCACCACCAGGTCGGGCAGCTCGGCGTGCAGCATGTCGAGCGCCTGCTCGGCGTTTTCGGCGCGCAGCGTGCGGTGGCCGGCAAGCTCGAGGTTGCAGGAAATGAGCTCCTGGATCGCCGGTTCGTCCTCGACCACCAATATCGTTGCAGTCACTCTATGCCGCCTTGTCTCGCGCGTCGGCATATTATGGAACAAAGATGACGGCATTGTGACAGCGCCGCGCGCCCCGGGCGTTTTATCTTTGCCGGTGCGTCGGTTATCATGCTCTCCTCGCAGCATCACCTCAGCAGATCATGGCCCAGCCCCCCCAACCGACCGAAATCAAGCTGCACCGCCAGTCGCGCGTGCTCGAAATCAGCTTTGCCGACGGACAGTCGTTCCGGCTGCCGTTCGAATTTCTCCGCGTGTATTCGCCGTCGGCCGAGGTGCGCGGGCATGGGCCGGGACAGGAAGTGCTGCAGGTGGGCAAGAAGGACGTCGACGTCGAGGCCGTCGAGCCGGTCGGGGCCTATGCGATACAACTGAAGTTTTCCGACGGCCACGACACCGGAATCTATTCCTGGGACCTGCTGCACGAGTACGGCATGAGGCAGGACAAGATGTGGCAGCAGTATCTCGAGCGGCTGCGCGAGGCTGGCGCAAGCCGTGATCCGCAGGCGGCAAAATGACGCGGCAACCGCGCGACGACGGCGGCATCACGCGCGAAACCGTCGGCGGCACCACGCATTTCGGGTACGAAACCGTCGCCGAGGAAGAGAAGGCGCGCAAGGTCGCCGGCGTATTCGAATCGGTCGCGGACCGCTACGATCTGATGAACGATCTCATGTCGGCGGGCCTGCACCGCTGGTGGAAACGCTATGCGGTGGAGCAAAGCCGCGTGCGCCGCGGCGAGCGCGTGCTCGACGTGGCGGGCGGAACCGGCGATCTCACCCGTCTGTTCAGCGACCGCGTCGGCGCAACCGGAACGGTGGTGCTCACCGACATCAACGGCGCGATGCTCACGCGCGGACGCGACCGCCTGCTCGACGAGGGCTACGCGACGCCGGTGCTCCAGTGCGATGCGGAGCGGCTGCCCTTTCCCGACGAGACGTTCGATTGCGTCTGTGTCGCCTTCGGGCTGCGCAACATGACGCACAAGGACGCGGCACTGCGCGAGATGGGACGCGTGCTGCGCGCCGGCGGCCGCCTCATCGTGCTCGAGTTCTCCCAGGTGTGGAAACCGCTTGCGCCGCTCTATGATCTTTATTCGTTCCGCGTGCTGCCGCGGCTCGGCGAGATCATCGCGAAAGATGCGGCAAGCTATCGCTACCTCGCTGAATCGATACGCATGCACCCGAACCAGGAAGTATTGAAAACCGTGATGGAACAGGCGGGGCTGGAAAAGGTCGAATACTTCAATCTCGCGGCCGGCGTGGTAGCCTTGCATCGCGGTTACAAGTTCTAGCCCGCTCGTCCACAAACCCGGCCGCCGCCGCGCAATTCGGTCCACGCATGGAGGGGGTCATGAAGCAGTCCGTTTGCTCGCTCGCTCTGCTCCTCGCAGCATGCGCTGCGCCGTTGCCGCAGGCGCCCCCGCCCGGAGCACCCGCGGAAGTGGCCGCACCGGCGCTGCGGTCCGGCGACGCCTGGGCTTATACGACGTATGACGGCTACACGCATATCCCCAAAGGGACGGTGGATTACCGCGTGACCCGCGTGCAGGGCGATACGGTGACGGTGGAGCGCAACCACGAGGGGCGCGCCTCGCAGGAATTCTTCACCGCAAGCGGCGCCTGGCTCGAGCGTCCGCTCACCAACCTGCAGGACCTGCGCTATCAGCCCGCGCTGGCGGCGCTGCCTTTCCCGCTGCACGCCGGCAAGCGCTGGCGCGAGTACGTGCAGGCGACCGATCCCGCCACCGGGCGCGCCTACCGCGTGCGTATCGACGGCGAAGTGCTCGGATGGGACCGCGTTCGCGTGCCGGCCGGCGAGTTCGACGCGCTGAAGGTGCAGCGCTACATTTACGCCGGCAACTTCGATTATTTCCGTACCGAGGAACGAATTCGCGAGCTCGACTGGTACTCGCCGCAGCTCGGCGCCGTGGTGCGGCACGAGGAATCATCCGAATACACCGACACCAGCAAGAGCTGTCGGTACGCCGGCTGCAACATCATACGCAACGACTGGACGGTGCTCGAATTGTCCGGGACGTCACGGAGCAGGACGGGCGCATGATCACTCGCCGCCCGGGCGCCGCATCGGCCGTCGGCCGCACCGCGGTATACAATAGACCGACTCACATGGAAGCACGGAGACTCAAGCGCATGAAATCCCTGGCTGTCTTATTGATGACCGTCTTCACCCTCGGCATGTTCGCTTTCGATGCCGACGCCAAACGCATGGGCGGCGCCCGCTCGATCGGCAAGCAGCGCGAGTCGATCGGCCAGCAGGCCGCGCCGCGTGCGCCGGCCCAGCAGCAACAGGCCGCGCCGGCCACGCCGCCGGCACGCCAGCCGTCGGCCGCGAGCCGCTGGCTCGGACCGCTCGCCGGGCTCGCCCTGGGCGCCGGACTGGCATCGCTGTTCCTGAACAACGGACTGGCGGGCGTGCTCTCGGGCCTGCTGCTCATGCTCGCCATCGCTGCGGGGGTGTTCTTCCTGTTGCGCGCGCTGCGCGGCCGCAGCCAGCAGCGCGAGCCGCTGCAGTATGCGGGCGCCGCACCGGGAGGCCCCGCGCCGGTGGAACCCGTATACCGTCCGACGCCAGGCGCCGCGCCGCATTCCGTCGCCGCCGCGACATCGGGAGCCGCAAGCGCGGCGGCATTGCCCGCGGGCTTCGATGCAGCCGAATTCACTCGCCATGCGAAGCTCAACTTCATGCGCTTGCAGGCGGCGAACGACAGCGGCGACTTGTCGACGATACGCGATTTCCTGACGACGGACCTGTACCGGGAGATCGAAGCGGAAGTGCGCAGCCGCGGCGGCGCGACGCAGAAGACGGACGTCGTCACGCTCAATGCGGAAGTGCTCGATGTCGCGACCGAGGACGACAGCTATGTCGTCAGCGTGCGCTTCGACGGGCTGATACGCGAAACGGAAAACGCCGAGCCGCAAGCGTTCGCCGAAATCTGGCACCTGGTGAAACCGCTGCGCGGCGCCTCCGGCTGGCTGCTCGCCGGCATACAACAAGGCTGATAACCCACGGCACACGACGAATCCCGGGCTCGACACCCGGGATTTTTTTGCCCGCATCATGCTGACCTCGATCTCACTGCCGCTCTTCAATCGCGCGCTGCGCAGCAACGAATGGGCGCGCCAGCGCCTCGCCGCGCATGCCGGCAAGATCGCGCGCATCGAGTGCCCGCCGTTCTCGGCCACCGCCGAAGTGCAGCCCGGCGGCGAGCTGGGCAAGGCGCATGATGCAAGCGCCCCGCACGTCGTCGTGCGCGTCTTGCCCGGCGCGATGCTGCGGCTGCTCGCGCGCGATGAAGCGGTGTGGAACGAGATCGCGGTCGAAGGCGACAGCGAGTTCGCGACCACGTTGCACCAGATCTGGCAACAGCTCGAATGGGGCGTGGAAGAAGACCTGAGCCACCTGTTCGGCGACATCGCCGCGCACCGCATGGCAGGCGCGGCGAAGCAGGCCCGCGACGCGGCGGCACATGCGGTGGACAGCACGCTGCGCAACCTGCTCGAATACTGGACGGAGGAGCGCCCGGTGGTGGTGCTCGGCCGCGACATCGAGTCGTACGGCCGCCAGGTGGATGCCTTGCGCGACGACGTCGCGCGGCTCGAAAAGCGCATCGAAGCGCTGCAGTCGTCCGCTGCGGCCCGTTTCAGTGCAGAATACGCGCACAACAACACGACACCGCCGACCAGCGCCGGTGCCTGACCGCCCCGGTGCACGCCGGGACGCGGTGACCCGGCCTCAAGAGCCCCTAACACAATGAGACGCGTGCTGCGCTGTCACGATTTTCGCTCAGGGCACGAAGTGCGCCGCAGCCAATATCGCGAATATTGGCAAGGTGCACGACAACGCCATGGGCGAAAACTCGTGCCAGCCCTTCGGGTTGCGTCCAAAATCGCGCCTGACTTTGTCGGCCGGCTTGTCGATATTCACGATATCGACTGCACCGTCCTTCGCGTCATCCACGATTTTGGCTCGCAACGCACACGTGCCTCATTGTGTTAGGGGCTCTAAAACTTACGCCATGCGCCTTTTCCGGCTGCTCAAGATCATCACGGTCAGCACGCGCTTCGGCCTCGACCAGCTCATCCTGAGCCACGAGCGCCTGACCCCGTTGCGCCGCATGCTGCTGCGCGTGCTGTTCTGGCGCCGCCTCGATCTGCCGCGCGCCGTGCGGCTGCGGCTCGCGCTCGAGACGCTGGGCCCCATATTCGTCAAGTTCGGCCAGGTGCTGTCCACGCGGCGCGACCTGCTGCCCCAGGACATCGCCGACGAGCTCGCCAAGCTGCAGGACCAGGTGCCGCCGTTTCCCGCGGCGGCTGTTCTCGCCACGCTGGCGCGCGTGTACGGGCGTCCCGTCGACGAAGTGTTCAAGCGTTTCGATCGCGAGCCGATCGCGAGCGCGTCGGTGGCGCAGGTTCATCTCGCCGAGCTGCCGGACGGCACCGAAGTCGCAGTCAAGGTGCTGCGGCCCGGGATTGCGCCCATCATCGCGCACGATCTTGCCCTCCTCGATACCGGGGCGAGCCTGCTGGAGTCGGTTTGGCCCGAAGGCCGGCGGCTCAAGCCGCACGAAGTGGTCGCGGAGTTCGCCCGCCACCTGGAGAACGAGCTCGACCTCATGCGCGAGGCCGCGAACGCGAGCCAGCTCCGGCGCAATTTCGAGACGTCGCCGCTGCTGCTGGTGCCCGAGGTGTACTGGGATTACTGCAACACCGAAGTGATGGTGATGCAGCGCATGCACGGCACGCCGGTGAACCAGGTGGAAGCGCTGGTGGCGCAGGGCATCGACATACCGCGGCTCGCGCGCGCCGGCGTCGAAATCTTCTTCACCCAGGTGTTCCGCGACGGCTTCTTCCACGCCGACATGCACCCCGGCAACATTTTCGTCACTTCGGAAGGCCAGTACATCGCGCTGGACTTCGGCATCATGGGCACGCTCACCGAGGTGGACAAGCACTATCTCGCGCAGAACTTCCTCGCGTTTTTCCGCCGCGACTATCATCGCGTGGCGGTGACGCACATCGAGTCGGGCTGGGCCCCGCCGAACACGCCGGTGGACGACTTCGAGGGCGCGATACGCGCGGTGTGCGAGCCCGTGTTCGACCGGCCGCTCAAGCAGATCTCCTTCGGCCGCGTGCTGCTGCGCCTGTTCCAGACTTCGCGGCGCTTCAACATCGAAGTGCAGCCGCAGCTCGTCATGCTGCAAAAGACTCTGCTCAACGTCGAGGGCCTGGGACGGCAGCTCGACCCCGACCTCGACCTCTGGGTCACCGCCAAGCCGCATCTGGAGCGCTGGATGTCGGACCAGATCGGCTGGCGCGGCTTCCTGCGCCGCGTGCGCGAGGAAGCGCCGTACTGGAGCACCGCCTTCCCGCAATTCCCGCGTCTGGTGCACCAGGCGCTCGCGCAACAGGCGAGCCCGCATTCGCCGGCGGACGCGGCGCAGACGCTCAAGGAACGCCGCCGCCAGAACGTGCTGCTGATGATCATCGTCGCGCTGCTCGGCGCCATCCTGCTCGTGCTGCTGTTCCCCGGCTACCTCTGAGCTTTCCCGCGCACGGCTGCGCGCCGTTGCGTGGGTCGCCTTGTATAATTCGGCGCACGCACGGGGAATAAGAAACTTTCGATGGCTACCGAGCTGATCTGGTTTGTCGCGCTGTATCTCGTGGTGTCGGTGTGCATAGGCCTTTACGCCGCCACCAAGGTGAAGAGCTCCTCGGACTACGTCGTCGCGGGGCGCCACCTGCCGCTGCCTTTCATCATCGCCACCGTATTCGCGACCTGGTTCGGCTCGGAGACGGTGCTCGGCATTCCGGCGAAATTTCTGAACGACGGATTGCGCGGCGTGGTGGCCGACCCGTTCGGTTCCAGCATGTGCCTCATCCTCGTGGGCCTGTTCTTCGCGCGCCCGCTCTACCGGCTCGGGCTGCTCACCATCGGCGACTTCTATCGCGGCCGCTACAACCGGCACGTCGAGCTCGCCGCTTCCGTGTGCATCGTCATCTCGTATCTCGGGTGGGTGTCGGCCCAGGTCACCGCGCTGGGGCTCGTGTTCTCGGTGCTCACGCACGGCGCCATGGCGCCATGGCAGGGCATGGTGCTCGGCGTCGCGATCGTGCTGGTCTGGACGCTCTCGGGCGGCATGCTGTCCGTCGCATTCACCGACCTGTTCCAGATGTCCGTCATCATGGCCGGCATGGTGTACATCGCGTGGTCGATCTCCAGCCTCGTGGGCGGACCCGCGGTGGTGATCGCGAGCGCGCATGAAGCGGGCAAGTTCTCGTTCTTCCCCGAGCTCAACCCGCGCGAGGTGATCGGCTTCATCGCGGCGTGGTCCACCATGGCGCTCGGCTCGATCCCGCAGCAGGACGTATTCCAGCGCGTGGCCTCGGCGAAAACCGAGCGCATCGCCGGCAGCGGCTCCGTGATCGGCGGGACGCTGTACTTCTGCTTCGCCTTCGTGCCGATGTTTCTCGCCTTCTCCGCGGTGCTCATCGATCCGGAGCTGGTGCAGCGCTACATCGCACACGACGCGCAGCACATTCTTCCCGAGCTGATCCTGCAGCACGCGCCTTTCGTCGCGCAGGTGTTCTTCTTCGGCGCGCTGATCTCGGCGATACTGTCGTGCTCCGCCGCCACGCTGCTCGCGCCTTCGGTCACCGTCGCGGAGAACATCCTTAAGCCGTTCTTCCCGAACATCAGCGACGACCAGTTCCTGCGCATGCTGCGCATCGTGGTGCTGCTGTTCGCGGCTGCCGTGCTCACCTTCGCGCTGGTGTCGAACGAATCGATCTACGGCATGGTGGAGAACGCGTACAAGATCACCCTGGCGGCCGCCTTCACGCCGCTCGCCTTCGGCCTTTACTGGAAGCGCGCGACGACGCAGGGCGCGGCGCTGGCGATGATCGCGGGCCTCGGCACCTGGCTCACGCTGGAATTCGTCGCGCCCGAAGCGATGGTTCCGCCGCAATTCGCCGGCCTTCTGGCAAGCATCACCGGCATGGTGACGGGCTCGCTGCTGCCCCAGCGTTACGGCCACCGCCATCCGCGCGCGATACCCGACGCCGTGTGAATCCGCACGCGACACGAGCCGGCCGCTACGTGCTTTTGCAGCGCGCGGTGGTGGTGCTGCTGGCCGTCAACTGCGTGATCTACGTGCTCAAGGGCGCCGCGCGCGAAGCCGCCGATTCCATGGCATGGTTCACGCTGCTCGCGCTGTTCCATCTCGAAACCTCGGCGCAACCACGCACGCGGCACGCCCTGGTCGCGGCCGGCATCCGCTATCTGAGACTGGGGGCGGCCGCCGTCGTCGCCGCCGCTGCGCTCGCGTACCTCCATGCGCAGGCATGGCTCGATGCCGCGAACAGCGCGCTGTGGATCGCCGTCGTCGTGCTGCTCGAAGCGCAGGTGCGCCATCCCGCGTTCTCCCTGCGGCACCGGGCCTTCTTCACGGCGATTGCGGCGACGCTCTATGGCGCGCTCGCCCTGCTGCCGCTCGCCTGGATCGCGCAACGCGAATGGCTCGCGGGCTATGACGCAGCGCTCTGGCTCGCCGCGTTCGCCATCGTGGAAATGGAGCTATGGTCCGGCGCGGCGAGCCGTGAAGCGATCAGTCGTACGCCGCCCGAAACGCCGCGATGAAGCGCTCCACGTCGCGCTGCGGCAGATGATTGATGCCGCCTGCGGCTTCGCGCCCGCCGCCGGTCGCGAACTGCTTGCAGAGCGCAGAGGCGCCGGTCGGGCGCGCCACCGGCGCGCGCACGCTCACCACGTACTCGGCGCCGCGCGCGACCAGAACGGCGTGAGCGCGTTGCGGGTCGTGCCGCGCGAGCCGGTTGCCATAGGCGCCGCTCACGCGGCGACTCCACGCCGCGTCGGGCAGCGCGTACACCGCATAGCCCGGGCCTTCCGCGTGCGGACGGATCTCCTCGGCGCGCGACAAGTCCTCGACGTACGCGCTGCGCAACACGTCGAATACCGGCTCGTCGTAGACGAAATGCCGCGGGTCGCGGTACGGCGCCATCGTCGCGCGCAGCTCCGCCGGCGGATAATGCAGATCGTCCAGCGAGTCGCCGTACGCGTTGTAGTTGAGGCATTCGCCGAGCTCGTGCAGGCGCGCGAGCTCGGTGTGATCGAGATCGAGCGGCTGCGCGGCGCGCAGCGCCGCATCGACCAGGTTGTCGCCGAAGGCGCCGACCACAGCCCACAGCCGCTGGCGCCCCGACAGATACCGATCGACCAGGAGGCTCGTGCACACGTCGGGCGCGGTATCGATGTACGCCTTGAAATTCGGATGCTCGGGCAGGCGGCCAGGCGTATGGTGATCGAAGTAGCGGCAGACCGCGCCGCGCGCGAGCGCGCGCTCGACCGCATCGGCATTGTCCGCAAAATTGATATCGAGCACGGTGAGCTCGTCACCGGCCTGCGCCTTCACGCGCTCCACCAGCCGCAGATCGCGCTTCACGCCCGTCACGAGCTGCGCCGCGCGCGGCTCTTCCAGCCGCAGCTGTTGCAGCGCGCACAGGCCGTCCGCGTCGCCGTTGAAAATATCGTAGAATTTCCCCAATGCCTTCCGCTCCTCACACGCCGCGCCGCTTCCGGCTGGCGTGGACACTCGCGGTAGCTTACCTGCTGACTGTGGTGTATGCCAGCGGACAGCCCTTCCGCGGGTGGCGCATTCCGCCTGCGGACGTGCTGCACTTTCTCACCGCGCCGTGGCCGCGCTACATCACCCTCGACGACCTCGTGGTGAACATTGCGGCGTACATACCGGTGGGCTTCCTGCTCGCGCTCGCGTTACGCCCGCACGTGCGCACTCATCGCGCCACGGTGCTCGCGATGGCCGCCGGCGTGTCGCTCAGCGTCGCCATGGAATACATGCAGACGCTGCTCCCGGGCCGCGTCGCATCCAACGTCGATATCCTCACCAATGCCATAGGCACGATGCTCGGCGCACTGGCCGCGCCGCTCTTCGGCCCGACCCGCGAGCTCGGCGAGCGGCTGTTCCGCCTGCGCGAGCGCTGGTTCGTGCCCGGCATGTTCGCCGATGCGGGGCTCGTGCTGGTCGCGCTGTGGGTCCTCACCGCGTTGCACCCGACGGCGCAGCTGTTCGGCACCGGCGACGTGCGCGCAACGTTCGACCTGCCGGTGTGGATGCTCCACAAGCCGCAAATCTCGGTCGCTGCCGAGGCCGCCGTCGTGTCCCTGAACCTGCTCGGCATCGGCCTGCTCATCGCAACGGTCGCGAGGCCGGGCGCCCGTCTCGCGCAGCTGGTCACTGCAGCAGCCCTTGCAGCGCTGGTGTTCAAGGCGCTGGCTGCGGCAGGCGTGAAGACTGCCTCCCACTGGTCGTGGCTCACACCCGGCGTCACGCTCGGGCTCGTCCTGGGCGCCGCGCTGGTTTATGCAGCAGCGCGGCTGCGCGAGCGTGCCGCCGCATCATGTGGAGCAGTTGCCATCCTCCTCGCCGTGGCGGTGATCAACGTCGCGCCGGGCAATCCGTATCAGACCGTGCCGGCGCGCTTTCTCGCCGGCGGCGCGAGCCACTTCCTCAGCTACACCGGCATCGTGCGCGCGTTGTCGGAAGTGTGGCCGCTGCTCGCCTTCGCGTACTTGCTCGCAGCGGCGGCATGGTTCGGGATGCGCGGCGCGCGCAGCACGGCCGGTCACAGCCATCGTTTATAATGACGGCAGCGGTGCGCATGCGCCGCGACGCTCCGATGTCGTCGTCATCCTGCTGCCGGAATCCCAAGTGAGTTACTACACCCACCACGTCTTCTTCTGCTGCAACCAGCGCCCGGGTTGCGAGCAATGCTGCAACAACCACGGCGCCCAGGAAATGCGCGAGTACGCCAAGAAGAAGGTGAAGGAGCTCGGCCTTTCGGGAGCGGGCAAGGTGCGCATCAACCAGGCCGGCTGTCTCGACCGCTGCGAGCTGGGGCCGGTACTGGTCGTGTACCCGGAAGAGATCTGGTACACCTACGTCGACCGCGAGGACATCGACGAGATCATCCGCGAGCATTTGCAGAACGGGCGCGTCGTCGAGCGTCTGCGCATCTGACCGCCATGGAGCTGCGTCCCATGCCGGCGGCTACGCTCGAGCGCGCGCAGCTGACCGGGCCCGCCGGCGCCATCGAAACCGACATCAACGATCCCGGCGCATCGCGGCGCGGCATCGCGGTCGTCGCGCATCCGAACCCGGTGCAGGGCGGCACCAAGGACAACAAGGTCGTCACCACGCTCGCCAAGGCGCTGTTCCATCTGGGTTACGTCGTGCTCCGCCCGAACTTCCGCGGCGTGGGCAAAAGCGCCGGCACGCACGATAACGGCATCGGCGAAACGGACGACATCGTTGCCGTCGCGCGGCACGCGTTTCAGCGTTATGGCGAGCTGCCGCTGCTGCTCGCCGGATTTTCGTTCGGCGCGTTCGTGCAGACGCGCGTCGCGAAGCAACTCGCGCCCGCGCGCATGGTGCTCGTCGGCGCCGCCGTGAATCGGTTTCCGGCTGAAACAGTGCCCGCGGACACGCTCGTCATCCATGGCGAAAACGACGACGTCGTGCCGCTCGCCGACGTGCTCGACTGGGCGCGGCCGCAGCGGCTGCCGGTGGTCGTGGTGCCGGGCGGCGAGCACTTCTTTCACGGGCGCCTCGACGTGCTCGCGCGCATCGTGTCGCGCAACCTCGGTTGACGGGCATGCGCCAGCTCGACGTGCGCGGCCTGCGCAAGCGCTACGGCGATCTCGAAGTGCTCGCCGGCATCGACCTCGAGATCGAGCAGGGCGAGTGCTTCGGCCTGCTGGGACCCAACGGCGCCGGCAAGACGACCACGTTGCGGCTCTGCCTGGGCCTCACCGATCCCGACGGCGGCGACATCACCATGCTCGGCCACCCCGTTCCCGCGCAAGCGCGCGCCGCCCGCGCGCGCATCGGCGTGGTGCCGCAGATGGACAATCTCGATCCCGACTTCACGGTGCGCGAGAATCTGCTGGTGTACGCGCGCTACTTCGGCTTGCGCCCGCGCGACATGGCGCAGCGCCTGCCCGCGCTGCTCGACTTCGCCGGCCTTGCCGGCCGCGCCGACACCAAGATACAGACGCTGTCCGGCGGCATGAAGCGGCGGCTGACGCTGGCACGCGCGCTGGTCAACGATCCCGACGTGATTTTCCTCGACGAGCCGACTACCGGCCTCGATCCCCAGGCGCGCCACGTGATCTGGGAGCGGCTGCGCCAGCTGCTGAATCAGGGCAAGACCATCGTGCTCACCACCCACTTCATGGACGAGGCGGAGCGGCTCTGTCATCGCATCGCCATCATGGACCGCGGGCGCATCATCGCGCAGGGCACGCCGCGCGAGCTGATCGAGCGCCATATCGAGCCGCAGGTCGTCGAGGTGTACGGCGACGGCGCCGACGCGTGGGTACGGTCGCATCGCGACGCGCTCGCGCAGCGCTGCGAGACCTCGGGGGAGACCGTGTTCTGCTACGCCGCCGATGCGACCGGCCTGGTGCAGGCGCTCGACCGCCAGAACACCGTGCGCTATCTCCACCGGCCGGCCAATCTCGAAGACGTCTTCCTGAAGCTCACCGGGCGCGAGCTGCGCGACTGATATGCAGCGGCATCTCTTCAGCTTCCCCCGGCTTTCCGCGCGCCTGCTGCACGTGTGGCGCCGCAACGGCCTGGTATGGCGCAAGCTCGCGATACCGTCCATGCTCGGCAATCTCGCCGATCCCATGCTGTACATGCTCGGCCTCGGCTACGGCCTGGGCGCGATGGTGCCCGAAGTGCGCGGCATGAGCTATGTCGCTTTCCTCGCCGCGGGCACGGTGTGCTCGAGCACCATGAACACCGCCTCGTTCGAGGCGATGTATTCCGGCTTTTCGCGCATGCACGTACAGAAGACCTGGGAGGCGATACTGAACGCGCCGGTCACGCTCGACGACGTCGTGCTGGGCGAGGCGGTGTGGGCCGCGAGCAAGGCGCTGCTGTCCGGAACTGCGGTGCTCGCGGTTGCCGCAGCGCTCGGGCTCGCGCAATCGCCGCTCGCGCTGTGGCTGCTGCCTGTCGTGTTCGTGACCGGGCTTGCATTCGCCGGGCTCGGGCTCGTGATCACGGCGCTGTCGCCGGGCTACGATTTCTTCATGTACTACTTCACGCTGGTCGTCACGCCGATGATGCTGGTGTGCGGCGTCTTCTTCCCGCGCGAGCAGCTGCCGCTGTGGCTGCAGCAGTTCGGCGCATTCCTGCCGCTCACTCACGCGGTGGCACTGGCACGGCCGCTGATGAACGACACGCTGCCCGCGGACATCGGCCCGCACGTGCTGGTGCTCGTCGGCTATGCAGTCGTTGCCTGTTACGCAGCCGTAGTGCTCGCGCGCCGGCGGCTGCTGAATTGAGCGCGCCCATGACCTGTCATCCGGTGCGCCCGCGATCCGTTGTAGGCGGTATGAAGACGCGGCTGCACCGCACTCTCGCGCTGGCCTTGTGCGCGGCGTCCGCAGTGCACGGCGCGGACGCCCGGCTCATCGTCCAGAGCTCGCCGCTCGCCGGCTTCCAGTTCTACGCGGGACGCGAGCTGTGGCGCGAGATGCAGGTCGGCGATACGCTGGAGCTGGTACGCGACCGGGACAACGCGCATGATGAGAACGCGATTCGCGTGCTGTGGCGCGGCGAAATGCTGGGTTACGTGCCGCGGCGGGACAACGCGCACGTGGCACGCCAGCTCGACCGCGGCGCGCGCGTGCAGGCGCGCATCGTGAAGCTCACCGAGCATCGCAATCCCTGGCAGCGCATGCAATTCGAGGTCTACGTCGACCTGTGAGCGCGACGACACATCATTATTTCGCCACCTGCCCGCGCGGACTGGAGCCCGTCCTCGCGCAGGAGCTGCCCGGCATGGGCGCGAGCGACATTGCGCCCACCGACGGCGGCGTCGCGTTCCGCGGATCGCTTGCCGTGTGCTATGCGGCCAACCTCGAAAGCCGGGTGGCAAGCCGCGTGCTGTGGCAGGTGCACTCGGGCGCATACCGCAACGAAGACGACATCTATGCTGCGGTTCGTGCGCTGCCCTGGCATACGTGGTTTCCGGCGCGTCTTTCCATACGCGTCGGCGTGGCGGCCATCAGGAGCCCGCTGAAGAGCCTCGACTTCGCGACCCTGCGCATCAAGGATGCCGTGTGCGATGCGTTCCGCGCGCACGGCGGCACGCGCCCCAGCGTGGACACGCGCACGCCCGACGTGCGCATACAGGCCTTCCTTTCCGCGCAGGACTTTACCTTGTACCTCGACACGTCGGGCGACGCGCTGTTCAAGCGCGGCTACCGGCGCGAGTCGGGCGTCGCGCCGCTGCGCGAGAATCTCGCGGCCGGCATTCTGCGTCTCGCCGGCTGGGACGGCGTCACCCCGCTGCTCGACCCGATGTGCGGCAGCGGCACTTTCCTGTGCGAGGCGGCGATGATCGCGCTCGACCGTGCGCCGGGCCTGGAGCGCGCGTTCGCCTTCGAGAAGCTCGCGCACCACGACGCGCGCGCGTGGCAGCGACTGCGCGACGCGGCGAAAGCGCGGGTAAAAACTGCGGCCGATCTGCCGATACACGGCGCCGATCGCTATGGCGACGTGCTGAAGCTCGCGCGCGCCAATCTCGCCGCTCTCGGCGTGGAGCACGCGGTGCACTTGAAGCAGGCGAACGTGCTCGAGTTGCCGCCTCCGGCGGCTTCGGGCATGCTCGTCGCGAATCCGCCGTACGGCGTGCGCCTCGCGGAGCAGGATGAGCTTGCCGCTTTCTATCCCCAGCTCGGCGACACGCTGAAAAAGAAATACGCCGGCTGGACCGCTTACCTCTTTTCCGCCGACATGCGTCTCGCGAAGCTGATCGGCCTCAAGGCGACACGCCGCACGCCGCTCTACAACGGCGCGCTGGAGTGCCGGCTCTTCGAGTACCGCATCGTCTCGGGCGCCATGCGCCCTCGCGGCGAGGTGTGAGGAGTAAAGAGTAAGGAGTAAGCACCTCCCGCATCCGCGACACCCGCGGCTCAGCGCCTTCGCTCCTCACTCCTGACCCCTAACTCCTCACCGCGCAGCCGTCATGTCAACGACATGTCCGCTGCGTCCGTTGGTACGCGCACGCCACCGCAAGCCGTCGGCGGAAACCGCGCGTATGACATTGAGCTCTCACGCTCGCTGCTCAATGCCCTCGCCCCCCACCCCTCTCCCATGGGTCGAGGGGAGACTCGGGACATAACGAATACCTTCGTTATGTCAGAGCCGAAAATGACGGCGCCTACGCCACAGGGGACATCATGGAGAGACTGCAGACGCTCACGATACTGAACGCGCTTGCCAACGGCATACATCCGGCGACGGGACAACAGTTCCCGGCCGACAGTCCGTACCAGCATCCCGATACGGTGCGCGCGTTGTTTACCGCGGTGCGCGCGCTGGAAAGCAACGGCCCGCGCGCCGAAACGTCGGCGCCCGCGAAAACGCGCACAGCCGCCGGGCCCGCCAACATCGGGTCGCGCTGGACACCGGAAGAAGAGCAGCGTCTCGCCGCTGCGTTCGATGCGGGCAAGCGCGTGAGCGAGCTCGCCGGACTGCACGGGCGAAGCGTCGCGGCGATCGAAGCGCGGCTGCTGAAGCTCGGCAAGATCGATGCGTCGGCGGTCACGGCATCGCTGCGTTACGGGCCGAAGGCGTCGACGAGCGGGGGACACGCGCGCGGCTGAGCGTGCAGCGCGCCGCGGCAGCGCGCGCTGCGGGTGAGGAGCGAGGAGTAAGCGGCGAGGAGTGAGAGAGTAGCGAGCGGCAGCGCCGTTCGCTACGACGGACCAGTCACATGCCGCGAGTCACGGCATCTAGACAATGTTGAGATGATCGATGCCGGTCATCAGGTCCTTGTCCTTCGCTTCCTTGCTGTTCAGCTTGATCTGGAGCCGGAGCTCGTTGACCGAGTCGGCATTGCGCAAGGCATCCTCGTAGCTGATCTCGCCCGCTTCGTACAGGTCGAAGAGGGCCTGGTCGTAGGTCTGCATGCCGAGCTCGCGCGATTTCGCCATGATCGCCTTGATCTCCTGCACCTCGCCCTTGAAGATGAGATCGGACACCAGCGGCGAATTGAGCATGATTTCGACCGCGGCGACGCGGCCCTTGCCGTCACGCTTCGGAATCAGGCGCTGCGAGACGATCGCCCTCATGTTGAGCGACAGGTCCATCAGCAGCTGGTGCCTGCGCTCCTCCGGGAAGAAGTTGATGATGCGGTCGAGCGCCTGGTTGGCGCTGTTCGCGTGCAGCGTTGCAAGCGCGAGGTGCCCCGTTTCGGCGAAGGCGATCGCATGGTCCATCGTCTCGCGGTCGCGGATCTCGCCAATGAGAATGACGTCCGGCGCCTGGCGCAGCGTGTTCTTCAGCGCCGCCCCCCACGACTCCGTGTCAACGCCCACCTCGCGCTGCGTGATCATGCAGTTCTTGTGCTCGTGCACGAATTCGATCGGGTCCTCGATGGTGATGATGTGGCCGTAGCTGTTCTCGTTGCGGTAGCCGATCATGGCGGCCAGCGAGGTCGATTTGCCGGAGCCGGTCGCGCCCACCATGATGATGAGCCCGCGCTTGCTCATCACCATTTCCTTCAATACCGGCGGCAGCTTCAAGTCCTCGAATTTCGGTATGGACGTGTTGATCGTCCGCAGCACCAGGCCGACGCGCCCCTGCTGCAGGAAGGCGTTCACCCGGAAGCGGCCTATGCCGCCCGGGTTGATGGCGAAGTTGCATTCCTTGCTCGCCTCGAACTCGCCCGCCTGGCGATCGTTCATGATGCCGCGCGCGAGCTCCGCGGTGTGCTGAGGCGTGAGCGCCTGCTGCGCCACCGGCGTCATCTTGCCGTCGAGCTTGATCGCCGGCGGGAAGCCCGCAGTGATGAACAGGTCCGAAGCCTTCTTCGCGACCATCGCGCGGAGCAGGTCGTGCATGAACTTGACTGCCTGGTCTCTTTCCATGAAGTGCCCCCGGATGCCCGTTGTGCGCTACTTGAAGTTGTCCTTGTTCATCGCCTTGCCGCGCGCCTCCTCGGCCGAGATGATGTTGCGCTTCACCAGGTCCTGCAGATTCTGGTCCAGCGTCTGCATGCCGTACTGCTGGCCGGTCTGTATCGACGAGTACATCTGCGCCACTTTGGCTTCGCGTATCAGGTTGCGTATCGCCGGCGTGCCTATCATGATCTCGTGCGCCGCGACGCGGCCGCTGCCATCCTTGGTCTTGAGCAGCGCCTGGGAGATCACCGCGCGCAGCGATTCCGACAGCATGGCGCGCATCATCTCTTTTTCCTCGGCAGGAAACACGTCGATGATACGGTCTATGGTCTTCGCCGCCGAGCTCGTGTGCAGGGTGCCGAACACCAGGTGACCGGTCTCGGCGGCCGTCATCGCGAGCCGTATCGTCTCGAGGTCGCGCATTTCGCCCACGAGAATGATGTCCGGGTCTTCACGCAACGCGCTGCGCAATGCGTTGGCGAACGACAGCGTGTGCGGACCCACCTCGCGCTGGTTGATCAGGCAGTTCTTCGACTCGTGCACGAACTCGATCGGATCCTCGACGGTGAGGATGTGGCCGTGGTCGTTCTCGTTGATGTCGTTCACCATCGCGGCGAGCGTGGTCGACTTGCCCGAGCCCGTTGGCCCCGTCACCAGCACCACGCCGCGCGGCTGGCGTGCGATTTCCGCGAAGATCTTGGGCGCCTTGAGGTCTTCGAGGCTCAGCACCTTGGAAGGAATCGTGCGCATCACCGCCGCTGCGCCGCGCTGCTGCACGAAGGCATTGACGCGGAAGCGCGCAAGGTTCGGGATCGCGAACGAGAAATCGCACTCGAGATTCTCCTCGTAGAACTTGCGCTGGCCGTCGTTCATGATGTCGTAGACCATCGCGTGCACGTCTTTGTGCTCGAGCGGCGGGAGATTGATGCGCCGGATGTCGCCGTGCACCCGGATCATCGGCGGCAGGCCGGAAGACAGATGCAGGTCGGAGGCTTTGTTCTTGACGACGAAGGCCAGCAGCTCGGAGATGTCCATTATAATTGCCTCTGGTGACAGAGCGCTCCAAGACCGAGCGTTAGGTCTCTGATTTTCGCCGGAGAAGGCGTGGTCGGCTCTGCAAAATTATGACAACAATCGCTGCCAGCTTGCAAGCTGTACACGACCGCATCGCACGCGCGGCGCAGTCGGCGGGCCGCCTTGCTGACGACGTCATGCTCATCGCGGTGAGCAAAACGGTGCCTGCCGAGCGCATCGCCGAAGCCCACCGCTGCGGGCAGCGCGCGTTCGGCGAGAACTATGTGCAGGAAGCCCTTGCCAAGATGGACGCCTTGCGCGATTTGCCGCTGGAGTGGCATTACATCGGGCCGATACAGAGCAACAAGACGCGCGCCATCGCCGAGCGTTTTCATTGGGTGCACGGCATAGACCGCGTGAAAATCGCCCAGCGACTGGCCGCGGCGCGCCCGGCCGGCATGCCGCCGCTCGACGTGTGCATACAGGTCAACGTGAGCGGAGAGGCGAGCAAGGGCGGCGTGGGCCCTGGCCAAGAGCTGGAGCTCGCGCGCGCAATCGCCTTGCTTCCGCGGCTGCGCCTGCGCGGGCTGATGGCGATACCCGAGCCCACCGACGACGTTCGGCTGCAGCGATCGCGTTACGCGAGCGTGCGCTGCGCACGCGATGCGCTCGACGCGTCCGGCTACGCGCTCGACACGCTGTCGATGGGCATGTCGGACGATCTCGAAGCGGCCATCGCCGAAGGGGCGACCATGGTGCGCGTCGGCACCGCGATATTCGGCGCTCGCAGGTAAGCGGGCGATGAGCTCGCGCAGTGCTAATATCGGGCATCGTTTCGAATGACGGCTGGTTACCCATGAAGCTGGTATTCATCGGCGGCGGCAACATGGCAAGCGCCATGATCGGCGGCCTGCTCAGACAAGGCTGGCAAGCGGGCGACATCGCGGTGGTCGACATCGCCGCCGAGGCGCGCGAGCGCATCGCGAAGGCGACCGGCGTGCGTGCGTGCGCGGACATCGCCGGCGGCCTCGCCGGCGCCGAATGCGTGATTTTTGCGGTGAAGCCGCAGCAATTGCGCGCCACGGCGCAGGCCGTGGCGCCGCTGCTGCAGGGCAGGCTCGTCGTCACCATAGCCGCAGGCATACGCAGCGGCGACCTTGCGCGCTGGCTCGGCAACCACGAGCGCATCGTGCGCGCCATGCCGAATACCCCCGCGCTCGTGCTCGCCGGCATGTCAGGGCTTTATGCGCGGCCGGCCGTCACCTCGGCAGACCGCGACGCCGCGCAGCGCATCCTCGGCGCAGCCGGCAAGACGCTGTGGCTGGACCGCGAAGAGCAGATCGACGCAGTGACGGCGGTCTCCGGCAGCGGACCGGCGTACGTTTTTTACTTCCTTGAAGCGCTCGAGGACGCGGCGCGTGCGCAGGGGTTCGATGCAGCGGCGGCGCGCCAGCTCGCGCTGCAGACCGTGGCAGGCTCGGTTAAGCTCGCCGCCGAAAGCAGCGAGCCGCCTTCGGTGCTGCGCGCGCGCGTCACCTCGAAAGGCGGGACGACCGAACGCGGCATCGCAGTGCTCGAAGCGCGCACCATGAAAGCCATCGTCGACGAGGCTGTCGCGGCGGCAGCGCGACGCTCGCGGGAGCTGGGGGACGAACTGGGAGCCGACACATGATTGCAGGCGCGCTGGCATTCCTGATCGAGACGACGTTCGGGCTGCTCACCTTCGCGCTGCTGTTGCGCTTCTATCTCCAGTGGGCGCGTGCGCCCCACCGCAACCCGCTGTCCGACTTCCTGCAGGCGCTCACCGATTTCGCGGTGCGTCCCGCGCGCCGCCTCATCCCCGGCCTGTGGGGCCTCGATTTCTCCACGCTGACGCTGGCATGGCTCGCGCAGTTCCTGGAGTCGTGGCTCACGCTCGCCGTGCGCGGCTGGGAGCCCGGGCCGCAGGTGGGCGCGGTGCTCGCTGCGCTGGCGCTGCTCGCGCTGTTGAAAGTAATCAAGCTGCTGGTCTATATCGTCATGGGCGCAGTGCTGATCCAGGCGGTGCTGTCGTGGGTCGCGCCGCACAGTCCCGTGATGCCGCTGCTCTCCAGCATGGCGCGGCCGTGGACCCGGCTCTTCCAGCGCTTCATCCCGCCGGTGGGCAACGTCGATCTGTCGCCGCTGTTCGTGCTCGTGGCCTGCCAGCTGCTGCTGATGGTGCCGCTTGCAGTGCTCGAAAGCATGGTGGTGCGGCTGCTGTGACGGCGGCCTGGTACCGGCGCGACGCTGCGGCCGGAGCGTTGATCGTCAATCTTCACGTGCAACCGAACGCGCGTGCGAGCGGCTTCGCGGGCCTGCATGGCGACGCGCTGCGCGTGCGCATCGCGGCCCCTGCCGTGGACGACAAGGCCAATAGCGCACTGCTGGACTTCCTGCGGCGCGAGCTCGAACTGCCTGCTCGCTCAGTGGCCATACGACACGGCTTGCACGGGCGGCGCAAAGTGGTCGCGATCGCGAGCGACGCGGCAGCGCTCATCGCGAAGCTCGAAGCGCTCGCGTCGGCGTGACGGTCACCGCGGCGGCGGGTCGGCGCGTTCGTCCTGAGGCTGGCGTCGCAGCTTGTGCGCCCGGATCAGCAGCGCGACCGAAACCCACCCGGCAAGCGCGACGAGAGGCCAGGCGATCACCGCCGGCCACCACGCGCCTACGATAGCGAAAGCGAGGAAGCCGAACGCGACGCCGGTCATGATGCCGGCTTCCGCGGGGCCGAGCAGCCGGCGATTGGTGATGGCGGCGCCGACGGTGTTGCCGATACGCAGCGCGCCCGCAGCCGCGCGCGCCGCGCTGCCGGTGCCCCGGCGCCGCCGTCCGCGGCGCCGGGTACGCACGGTCGGATGCACGCGCCGCCGCGGCCCCAGCACGATCTCCGTCGCATGCGCGAGATCCTGCTCGTACAGCGCCTCCATCTGTTGCGCGAGCCGGTCGTCCTCGATGGCGATGTCGAGCTCGTAGTTGCTGATCCAGCTCGCGATGTTGAGGTTGGTGGAGCCGATGCGCGCCCACCGCCCGTCAGCGACGGCGCTTTTCGCGTGCAGCATCGGGCCGTTCCACTCGAACACGCGGATGCCGGCCTCCAGCAGTGCGCGATAGCCGGTGCGCGACAGCCGGGACAGCATCGGCAGATCGCTCGCCCCGGGCACCAGCAGGCGCACGTCGACGCCGTCGAATGCGGCCGCGCGCAAAGCCTGCACGTACGGCGAGATGCCCACGAAGTAGGCATCGGTAAGCCACAGCGTCTTGCTCGCCATCGCCGCGATCAGCTGGTCGAGGCGGTACAAGCCGGCGAGGTTGGGCACGCTGGCAAGCACGCGCAGCGTCACGTCGCCCGCCGAGCGTATGGCTGCCGCGTCCGTAAGCTGCGCCTGCGACAGCGGCTCGCCGGTGATCGACCACATTTCCGCGAACGCCGCCTCGATGTCGGCGACGGCCGGTCCCCGCACCTCGATACCCGTGTCGCGCCACGGCTCTATGCGCCGCGCCGCGTCACCCTGCCATTTGCGGCTCACGCAAAGGCCGCTGACGAAACCGACCTCGCCGTCGACGGCGATCATCTTGCGATGATCGCGCGTCAGCCAGGCGAACGGGCTGTCGATGCGCGGCGGGTTGAAGCAGCGGACGATGCCGCCTGCCTCGATCAGCGGCCGCCACAGCTTTCTCGACGTGGCGCCCAGCCCGCCCATCCAGTCGTACAGTGCGTACACCCGGACGCCGAGCCGCGCCTGATGCGCGAGCGCCTTCACGAAATCGCGTCCGACGGCGTCGTCGGCCACGATGTAGTTCTCGAAGAAGATCTTGTCGCGCGCGCCGCGTATCGCGTCGAGCCACGCCGGGTAGTTCTCGTCGGCGTCCTTGCGTATGCGCACGGAATTGCCGCCGACGAGCGGCGCGCCGGCCGCGCGCGAGAACGCCTGCTCGGCGAGCACGCGCAGCGGCGACGGATTGGGATCGTAAGCGCGCAGGTCGCGCTCGCCGAGCGTCATGAGCGCACCGCCGGGCCGTGCATGGTCACATCAGCACGATGTCGAACTGTTCCTGGTTGTACGTGGACTCCACCTGCAGCGAGACCGGCTTGCCGATGAAGTCCGACAACATCGCGAGGCCGTGCGACTCCTCGTCGAGGAACATGTCGATCACCTGCTGGGACGCCAGGATGCGAAATTCGCGCGCGCTGAACTGCTTCGCTTCGCGCAGCACTTCGCGCAGCACCTGGTAGCACACCGTCTTGGCGGTCTTGAGCTCCCCCCGGCCGTCGCACACCGGGCACGGCTCGCACAGGATGTGCGGCAGCGACTCGCGCGTGCGCTTGCGCGTCATCTCGACCAGCCCCAGCTGCGTGAAGCCGTTCACCGTCATGCGCGTGCGGTCCCGGGCGAGGGCCTTGCGGAACTCGTTGAGCACGGCATTGCGATGCTCATCGGTGTCCATGTCGATGAAGTCGATGATGATGATGCCGCCGAGATTGCGCAGCCGCAGCTGCCGCGCGATCACCTGCGCCGCTTCGAGATTGGTCTTGAATATCGTGTCGTCGAAGCTGCGCCCGCCGACGAAGCCGCCGGTGTTCACGTCCACGGTCGTGAGCGCCTCGGTCTGGTCGATGATGAGATAGCCGCCGGACTTCAGATCGACGCGGCGCGCGAGCGCCTTCTCGATCTCGTCCTCCACGCCGTACAGGTCGAACAGCGGGCGCTCCCCCTGGTACAGGTGCAGGCGGTCCTCGACGGTCGGCGTGAACTCCTGCGAGAAGCTGCGCATGGCGTCGTAGGTCTCGCGCGAATCGGTGAGTATCCGCGTGGTGTCCTCGTGCACGAAGTCGCGCAGCACGCGCAGGCTGAGGTTGAGGTCCTGGTACAGCAGCGCGAGCGTCTGGGCAGCCCTGGCTTTTTCCTGTATGCCGTGCCACAGCTTGCGCAGGTAATCGACGTCGAGCTTGAGCTCCTCGTCGGACGCCGTCTCCGCCATGGTGCGGATGATGAAGCCGCCCTTCTCGTCCGCCGGAATGAGCTGCTGCAGCTTCTCTCGCAGATGCTGGCGCTCTTCCTCGTCTTCGATGCGCTGGGAGATGCCGATATGCGACTCCTGGGGCAGGTACACCAGGAAGCGGCCGGCGATGCTGATCTGGGTCGACAGGCGCGCGCCCTTGGTGCCGATCGGATCCTTCACGACCTGCACCATCAGGTTCTGCCCTTCCGAGAGCAGACGCTCGATCGGGGCGCCGGGGCTGCCGTTCTGCTTGTTGCTCCAGATGTCGGCGACGTGAAGAAACGCAGCGCGCTCGCCCCCGACGTCGATGAATGCGGACTGCATGCCGGGCAGCACGCGGATCACGCGGCCCATGTAAATGTTGCCCACGATGCCGCGCGCCGAGGAGCGCTCGATGTGCAGCTCCTGCGTCACGCCGTGCTCTATGACGGCGACGCGGGTTTCCTGCGGCGTGACATTGATGAGGATTTCTTCGGTCATGGCATGACCGCCCGGCGGTTTACAGCACTGCGATGCCGAACCTGTGCATGAGCTCGGCGGTCTCCGCAAGCGGCAGGCCCATGATACCCGAATAACTGCCTTCTATCCGCGTGACGAATATGCCGGCGCGACCCTGTATCCCGTACGCGCCCGCCTTGTCCATCGGCTCGCCGCTGTCGGCGTAACGTCGCAGCTCTTCGGCGGCGATCTTGCGAAACCACACGGTCGAAGTCGAGACGCGGTGCTCGACCTGGTCGCGGCACGCCATCGCCACCACGCTGATGACCTGGTGCTCGCGTCCCGAGAGCGTCGACAGTATGCGCACTGCGTCGTCGCGGTCGGTCGGCTTGCCGATGATCGCGCCCTCGAGCACGACCGTGGTGTCGGCGGCGAGCACCGGCTTGGGCCGCAGGCTGCGCATCGCCACGGCCCGCATGCCCACCTCGGCCTTCAATCTCGCGATGCGCACGGCATAGTCGAGCGGCGGCTCGCCGCCGTGCGGCGTCTCGTCGACGTCGGGGCCGCGGCGCGGATCCGAGCGCAGCAGCAGCATCTCGAAATCGATGCCGATCTGCTTGAGCAGGTCGCGACGGCGCGGGCTGCGCGAGGCGAGATAGATGGACTTTTCGGCCATGTTGTTATTGTGGTGGCGCGCCCGTGCCCCCTGTAGGAACAATGTAACGGAGCATGATGCGCATTATGCCGTCCTCATGCACGGTGGTACGGATGACCCTGCACGATGCTCGCTGCGCGGTACAGCTGCTCGGCGAGCAGCACGCGCGCGAGCCCGTGCGGCAGCGTGAGCCGCGACAACGCCCACACCTGCGCGGCTTCCGACTTGAGCCTGGCCTCGAGCCCGTCCGCGCCGCCGATCACGAACGCCACGTCCCTGCCGTCCATGCGCCACTCGCGCATGCGATCGGCAAGCTCCTGCGACGTGTATTGCTGCCCGCACTCGTCCAGCGCAATCAGCTCACTGCCGGCCGGCACCGCGGCCCGTATGCGCTTCGCCTCCGTCTCGAGCGCCCGGCGAATCCCGCCCGGCGTATCGTCGGTTCGTGCTTCGGGCTTGATCTCGGTGAGCCGCAGCGCCATCTCGCGCGGCATGCGCCGCGCATATTCCTCGTAGCCCGCGGCGATCCAGGCCGGCATGCGGTGCCCCACCGCGATGACGAGGCACTTCATGCCTCACGCCGCGCTGCTGTCGGCCGTGCGCCTGCGCGTGCGCCGCGCCGCGGGTGTCCACAATTCCTCGAGGTTGTAATACTGGCGTATCGCGGGCTGCATGATGTGCACCACCACCGCGCCCAGGTCGACCAATATCCATTCTCCGACCTGCTCGCCCTCCACCCCGTAGATGCGCTCGCCCTGCGCCTTGAGCTTCTCCTGCACGCTGTTCGACAGCGCCTTGCCCTGACGCGCGGAATCGGCCGTGACGATGATGAGCTTGTCGAACACCGACGTCATCTTGCGGACGTCGAGGACCTGGATGTCGCGCCCTTTGATGTCCTCGAGCGCGGCCACCGTTGCCTTCACCAGTTTGTCCAGCCTCATCACGCCTTTCTATAGAGTTCTTCCGCCTCAATATAATCGAGAACGGAGTCGGGGAGCAAATAACGCGGGCTCATGCCCTGGCTCACAGCATGCCGTATGCCCGTCGCCGCGATGTCGAGCTCGGCGATCGGCAGCACGAACACGCCGCCCGCCGGCGCGAGATGCACGGCAAGCGGCTGCTGGGCGAGGCGGGCGCCGTACTCGCGCGCGAGCGGCACGGGCATGCGGGTCTGCCACGTGTCGACCGGAAAGCCCGGCCGGTAAGCGACGACGATATGTGCGAGTTCGAACAGCGCCTTCCAGCGCTGCCACGTCGCGAGATCCAGAAAGGCGTCCGCGCCCATGAGCAGCGCAAGCGGGCGTTGGCTTCCGAGCTCGGCGCGCAGCTCGGTGAGCGTATCCACCGTGTAGCCCGGCCCCGCCCGCCGCATTTCCCTGTCGTCCACGGTGAAGCGATCATTGCCGGCGATCGCGAGTCTCGCCATGGCGAGACGGTGCGCGGCCTCCGCACCCGGCGCATTGCGGTGCGGCGGCGAGCCTGCCGGTATGAAGCGCACCTCTGCAAGACGCAGCCGGTCGCCCGCCTCCTCCGCGAGCCTCAAGTGCCCGTAATGGATCGGGTCGAAAGTGCCGCCGAAAATGCCTATTGGTCCGCTGCTCAGCATGCGCTTCGCGGTGAGGAGCAAGGAGTGAGGTGTAAGGAGTAAAAAAGCATTTAACCCCTCACTCCTGACTCCTCACGCCTTAAAGCACCAGGCGCCTGATGTCCGAGAGGACATCGGCGAGGTGGGTGATGAAGCGCGCACCCTGCGCCCCGTCGATGACGCGATGATCGTAGGAGAGCGACAGCGGCAGCATGAGCCGCGGGACGAAGCGCTTGCCGTTCCATGACGGACGCATCGAGGCGCGGCCGACGCCGAGGATCGCGACTTCGGGCGCGTTGATGATCGGCGTGAAATACGTGCCGCCGATGCCGCCGAGACTCGAAATGGAGAAGCATCCGCCCTGCAGGTCCGCCGGCGCAATCTTGCCCGCGCGCATGCGGGCGCTGGTCTCGCCGAGCTCTCGCGCGAGCTCCAGCAGGCCTTTCTTGTCGGCATCGCGGATCACCGGCACCACCAGGCCGTTCGGCGTGTCGACGGCGATGCCGATGTGGTAATAGCGCTTCACCACGAGGCTTTCGCCATCGGCGGACAGCGACGCATTGAAGTCCGGGAACTGTTTCAATGCGACCACCGACGCTTTCATCAGGAAAGCGAGCAGCGTGAGCTTCACGCCGTCCTTCTGCGCCGCCTCGGACTGCGTCTCGCGGAAGCTTTCGAGATCGGTGACGTCGGCATCGGCCTGCTGCGTGACGTGCGGGATGGTGACCCAGTTGCGATGCAGCGCCGGCCCCGAGAGCTTGCGGATGCGCGACAGCGCCTGCGTTTCCACCGGACCGAATTTCGCGAAATCGACGTCAGGCGCCGGCGCGATATTCAGGCCCGCGACCGCGGGACCGCGCGCCAGCTTGCCCTTCACGAACGCCTGCACGTCTTCCTTCAGTATGCGACCCTTGGGGCCGGAGGCCTGCACGCGCGAAAGATCGACGCCGAACTCGCGAGCGAGCTGACGCACGGAAGGACTCGCATGCGCCGGGCTCGATGCGGAGCCCTGCGCGCGCGCGACCGGCGCGGGACGCGGCGGGGTTTGCTCACGCGCACGCAGCGGCGCCGGCGCAGCGGCGGGTTGCGCCGCTTTCTGCGGCTCCGGCTTCGGCGCTTCGGCGTTCTGTGCCTCGGACTTCGGCGCTTCGGCTTTCTGTGCCTCGGCCTTCTGTGCTTCGGACTTCGGCGCTTCGCTCTTCGCCGCCTCTTTCTTCTCAGCCTGCGCGCCGCCGCTCTTCTCCAGCATGAGCACGAGCGAGCCTTCGGACACTTTGTCGCCGACGCGCACTTTCACTTCCTTCACCGTGCCGGCGACCGGCGAGGGCACTTCGAGCGTCGCCTTGTCGGACTCGAGCGTGATGAGCGAATCCTCCGCGCCCACGGCGTCGCCCGGCTGCACCAGCACCTCGATCACCGGGATGTTCTTGAAGTCGCCGATGTCCGGGACTTTTACTTCGACGAGATCGCTCATGTCATGTCGCTATGCTGTGGGAAGTGAACGCTCAGACGGTGACCGGATTCGGCTTTTCGGGATCGATGCCGTATTTCCTGATTGCTTCCGTGACGCGGCTGCGCTCGACGGCGCCTTCACCGGCGAGCGCGTTCAGCGCGGCGATGGCGACATAGTAGCGATCCACCTCGAAGAAGCGCCGCAGCGCGCTGCGACGGTCCGACCGTCCGAAGCCGTCGGTGCCGAGCGCGACGTACTGCCGCTGCGGCAGGAAGGCGCGAATCTGGTCGGCATAAACCTTCATGTAATCGGTCGCCGCGATCACCGGGCCCGCGCGATCCTTGAGGCAGTTCTCCGCATACGTCGTGCGCGGCGGCTGCTCCGGATGCAGCATGTTCCAGCGCGCGACGTCGAGGCCATCGCGGCGCAGCTCGTTGAAGCTCGTGACGCTCCAGATGTCCGCCACCACGCCGAAATCCTTCTCCAGCAGCTCCGCGCCCGCGATCACTTCGCGCAGGATGGTGCCGCTGCCCATGAGCTGCACGCGGGGCTGGCCCTTCCTGCCTTTCGCCGACGAGAGCAGGTACATCCCCTTGAGAATGCCTTCTTCCGCGCCTTCCGGCATCGCCGGCTGCGCATAGTTCTCGTTCATGACGGTGACGTAGTAGAACACGTCTTCCTGCTCGACGTACATCCGCCGCATGCCGTCGTGAACGATCACCGCGAGCTCGTACGCATAGGTCGGATCGTACGACACGCAATTCGGTATCACGGAAGCGAGCAGCATGCTCTGGCCGTCTTCATGCTGCAGGCCTTCGCCGTTCAGCGTCGTGCGCCCCGCCGTGCCGCCCAGCAGGAAGCCGCGCGCGCGCATGTCGCCCGCCGCCCACCACAGGTCGCCGACGCGCTGGTAGCCGAACATCGAGTAGTAGATGAAGAACGGAATCATCGAGTGGCCGTGCGTGCTGTACGCAGTCGCCGCCGCGATCCACGAGCACATGGCGCCCGCCTCGTTGATGCCTTCCTCGAGGATCTGGCCGTTCTTGTCTTCCTTGTAGTACATGAGCTGCGCGGCATCCTGCGGCGTGTAGAGCTGCCCCACGTGCGAATAAATGCCGAGCTGGCGGAACATCCCTTCCATGCCGAAGGTGCGCGACTCGTCCGGGATGATGGGCACCACCAGCTTGCCTATCTTCTTGTCGCGGATGATGGTGTTCAGAATGCGCACGAAAGCCATCGTCGTGGAAATTTCGCGGCCCTCCGTGCCTTTGAGCTGCTGCTCGAAGGCCGACAGCGGCGGGATTTCCAGCGGCTCGGGCGCTGCGCGACGGCGCGCGGGCAGCGATCCGCCCATCGCCTCGATGCGGCTCTTCAGGTACTGCATCTCGGGCGAGTCTTCCGGCGGACGGTAGAACGGCGCCTTCTCGACTTCGTCGTCCGGTATAGGGACGTTGAAGCGATCGCGGAAAGCGCGTATCGACGACGTGCCCATTTTCTTCTGCTGGTGGGTGATGTTCTGGGCTTCGCCCGCTTCGCCCATGCCGTAGCCCTTGATCGTCTTCGCCAGAATGACGGTGGGCTGGCCGCGATGCTTGAACGCCGCCGCGTACGCGGCATAGACCTTGTGCGGATCATGCCCGCCGCGGTTCAACCGCCAGATGTCGTCGTCCGACATGTTCGCCACCATTTCGGCGAGCTCGGGATACTTGCCGAAGAAATGCTGGCGCACGTACGCGCCGTCGTGCGACTTGAACGCCTGGTAATCGCCGTCCACGCATTCTTCCATGCGCTTCAGCAGCACGCCGCTGCGGTCCCGGGCGAGCAGCGGATCCCAGTAACCGCCCCAGATCACCTTGATGACGTTCCAGCCCGCGCCGCGGAAAGCGGACTCGAGTTCCTGGATGATCTTGCCGTTGCCGCGCACCGGGCCGTCGAGACGCTGCAGATTGCAGTTCACCACGAAGACGAGATTGTCGAGCTGCTCACGCCCCGCGAGCGAAATCGCGCCCAGCGATTCCGGCTCGTCCATCTCGCCGTCGCCCATGAACGCCCACACCTTGCGGCCCTGATACTCGGTGATGCCGCGATCGCGCAGGTAGCGCATGAAGCGCGCCTGGTAGATCGCCATGATGGGGCCCAGGCCCATGGACACCGTGGGAAACTGCCAGAAGTCCGGCATGAGCCACGGGTGCGGATACGACGAAAGTCCCTGTCCGCCGACTTCGCGACGGAAGCTTTCGAGCTGCTTCTCGGTGATCCGTCCTTCGAGGAACGCGCGCGCATACACGCCCGGCGCCGAATGTCCCTGGAAGAAGACGAGGTCGCCGTTGAATTTCTCGTTCGCCGCGCGGAAAAAATGATTGAAGCCGACGTCGTACAGCGTCGCGGCCGACGCGAAGCTCGCGATGTGGCCGCCGAGATCCGACGACTCCTTGTTCGCGCGAATCACCATGGCCATCGCGTTCCAGCGCACCAGCGAGCGGATCTTGTGCTCGAGCACATAATTGCCCGGCGAGCGCTCCTCCTGCTGCGGCGGGATGGTATTGATGTACGCGGTGTTGGTGTTGAAGGGAACGTAGACGCCGGCGCGGCGTGCTTTCTCGGCAAGCTGCTCGAGCAGGAAGTTGGCGCGGTCAGGGCCCTCCCGCTCGAGCACGGCGTCGAGCGCGTCCAGCCATTCCTGGGTTTCCTGCGGATCGGCGTCCGGCAGGATGTCTTTCATATCCATGGGCGATAACCTTTGTGGGGCGCGTGTGTTGTGCTGCGTCGGTGCACTTGTGGTGCCCGGCACAGGGCCGGCAATTATACACCGGTAAGCACGCGCGCCGACCGTGCGGCGCTTGCTGCACCGCAGCGCCTGATCGCCGCGGATGAGGGACGCGGCGCGGGGCTTTCCCGCCCGGGTTTACAAACGCTCGGTGCGCGTCACCGGCGAGCGCGGCTCGCGTGCCTCCCAGCACACGAGGTAACGCGACAGGTAGCGGCTAAAGGGCCAGCCGATGATCGCACAGCATGCGGAGGCGAAAGCGATGCCGGCCCAGATGGGCACGACAGCGAAGTGGGAGATCGCGTCGTACGCGAGTGCAGCGACGAAAGCCATCAGGGGCCCGTACACCGCGCCGAACAGCCACGGCTCGCGCGCGCGCGCAGGGGCATTGCAGTCAGCACACCAATACGCGGGATCCCACGACGTGCCTTTGTCGGGGCCGTCGCCGATCTGCAGCGCGTAGTCCGTTTTGCTCCCGCACCTGGGACACTTGAATATGAGGGTGTGCCACTTCCATAGCTTCACTGCGCTTCCCCTAGTCTTATAGTTTGGTTTGGCCGTCGGCCTTATTCTTGGCGTCGCTGACGCTTCGAGGCGCCTGTCCATGCCGCGCCCCGCCTCCTGCAACTTACTCCGCTCGAATGCCGACGTCCCGTGCAAGTTTAACGTTCTGCGCGAGTTCCTTCTTCAGGTATGCAGCGAACTCGTCGGGAGCGGCGCTGCCCGCAAGCTCTATCGCCTGTTGATGAAAACGTGCGCGCAGCTCGGGCACCTGCAGCGTCTTGGCGATTTCCGCATGCAAACGCATGACGATGTCGCGCGGTGTGCCGGCGGGCGCCAGCAACCCGTTGTACGTCATCACGTCGTAGCCGCGCAGGCCGGATTCGTCGATGGTCGGAAGCTTTGGATAGCGCGGCGCGCGCGTCCTGGTCGTCACCGCAATCGGGCGCAGCTTGTTGCCGTCGATGTAGGGCACGGAGGTCGAAAGCTGATCGAAGAACATCATCACCTGCCCGCCGATCAGATCGACCAGCGCGGGCGCGTTGCCTTTGTACGGCACGTGCAGCATCTTGATCCCGGCCTGCACGCTGAACAGCTCCGCTGCGATATGGCCGGTGGACCCGGTGCCCGACGACGCATACGAGAGCTCGTTGGGCCGCGCTTTCGCCAGCGCGATGAGCTCCTTCACCGTGCGCACCGGCAGGCTCGGCGTCACGTCGAGCACTTGCGGGATGCGCGCCGTGAGCGAGATCGGCGCGAAGTCGCGCACAACGTCGTAGCCGGGATTCGACATGATCGCGGGAACGGTTGCGAAGGTGTTGGCAATGGCGAGCAGGGTATAGCCGTCGGGCGGTGCTTTGGATACGTATTGCGTCCCGACGAGGCTGCTGACGCCCGGCCGGTTCTCGACGATGACCTGCTGGCCCATCTGCTCGGTGAGCTTTTGCGCGAGCGAACGCGCGACGATGTCCACGGTGCCGCCGGGCGAGAGCGGCACGACGATACGCACCGGCTTGGTGGGATACGGCGCCTGTGCCCAGGCGGGCGCCGCTGCTGCGAACGCGATCGCACCCGCAAAGACGCGCAACAAGTGATGCATGGTCGCTCCTCTTCTTCGCCGCCGGCTGCCCGGCGTGGAGCGACACTCTACCGTACGCCGCGCGTACGCACGATTGCTAGGCGGCCGGCTCCGGCGCGGCCTGGTCCACGCGCAGCTTCACGTAAGCGCCGGGGGCATTTTCTATGACAGGCAGCTTGCCGGCGCCTGGAATGCGCGGCGCCACGAGGCCGCCGCCGCGCTCGGCGCACCAGCGCGCCCAGTCGGTCCACCACGATCCGTCGTGACGCTCGCCGGCTTTGAGCCACTCGTCGGCCGCCTCCGGCAACGTGTCGTGGGTCCAGTAGCAGTATTTGTTGGCCGCGGGCGGATTGATGATGCCGGCGATGTGTCCGGAGCCGCCGAGCACGAAGCGCACCGGGCCGGCGAAAAGACGCGCGCCGTTATAGGTCGTGCGCCAGGGCGCGATGTGGTCTTCGATGGTGGATACGAAGTACGCGGGCGTGGTCACCTGCCGCACGTCCACCGGCTTGCCGTTCAGCGTGAGGCCGCCCGGCTCGACCAGCCTGTTGCCGAGGTACATGTTGCGCAGATAGTAGCTGTGCATCGCGGCCGGCATGCGCGTCGAGTCGGCATTCCAGTGCAGCAGATCGAAGGCGAGCGGCTCGCGCCCGAGCAGATAATTGTTGATGACGAAAGACCAGATGAGATCGTTGGCGCGCAGTATGTTGAACGTCGTCGCCATCTCCCGGCCTTCGAGATAGCCGCGCTCGCTCATGCGCCGCTCGAGCGCCTGCACCTGCTGCTCGTCGATGAACACGCCGAGCTCGCCCGGCTCGCTGAAGTCGATCAGCGATGCGAAGAACGTCGCGCTCGTGATGCGCGTGTCGCCGCGCGCCGCCATGTGCGCGAGCGCACAGGCGAGCAGCGTTCCGCCGAGACAGAAACCGATCGCGTTGCATTCGCGCTCGCCGGTCGCGAATTCGATCGCGTCCAGCGCGGCAAGCGGCCCGTCGTTCAGATAATCCTCGAACGTCTTCTTCGCGTGCTCGGCGCCGGGATTGACCCATGAAATGACGAACACCGTGTGGCCCTGGTCCACCGCCCACTTCACGAAGGAATTCTGCGGCCGCAGATCGAGAATGTAGTACTTGTTGATCCACGGCGGCACGATGAGCAAGGGCCGGCGGTGCACCTGCCCGGTCGCGGGCTCGTACTGGATGAGCTGCATCAGCTCGTTCTGGAACACCACTTTGCCCGGCGTGGTCGCAATGTTCGCGCCGAGCGTGAATGCTTTTTCGTCCGTCATGCGCACGCGCAGCCCCTCGCCGTTGCCGCGCAGCACGTCTTCCAGCAGGTTGTCGAGGCCGCGCAGCAGGTTGTGACCGCCCGAGGCGACGGTTTCGCGCAGCACGTCCGGGTTGGTAAGCAGGAAATTCGAGGGCGCGAGCGCGTCTATGTACTGGCGCGTGTAGAAATCGACTTTCCTCGCCGCCTGCTCGTCGAGGCCGTCGGTGCAAGCCAGCGCAGCGTGCAGATGCCGTGCCGCGATGAGGTACGACTGCTTGATGTAGTCGAAAACGAAATCGCGCTGCCACGCTTCGCTCTTGAAGCGCTTGTCCGCGGGATGCGGCTTCGCGACCGGCTCGGGATGGCGCCCCAGCATGCGCAGCGCCGCGGTTTGCCACAGCGTCCAGTAGTCCTGCCACGCGCTCGCCTGTGCGGCGTAGAGCTTGCCGGGATCGGCCAGCAGCCGCCCCCACACCTCGTAAAACGCCTGCGCAATGCCGAGCTCGTCCTTCCAGACCGTCGCCGAGCCCTGCGCCTGTTGCCGCATCCAGTGCATGACCAGCCGACCGCTTTTCTCCGCGATGCCGGCATAAATGCGCTCGAGCTCCTGGGCGCTCGGGGCGCCAGCCGCCGAAGTCGATTTCTCGGGCATATCAAATCCGTTGACGTTTACGTAAGCTGTAGCCTACACTCGCCAGACCATCTTACCGGGATATATTGCACAGCACAATGGCGCTCGAGTACACCATACGCCAGCTGATGGCCGAGTTCGACGTGACCGCGCGGACGCTCCGCCACTACGAGGAAATCGGGCTGCTGCAACCGGCGCGCCGTGGCACCGCGCGCAGCTTCAGCGGTCGCGATCGCGCGCGGCTCAAGGTGGCATTGCGCAGCAAGCGCGTCGGCTTCACTCTCCAGGAGATACGCGAGCTGTTCGAGCTGTACGACTCGGCCGGGGCCGACGCTCCGCAACTCGAGCGCTTCGTCGACAAGCTTGAGCGCAAGCGCGCCGCGCTCGAGCAGCAGCGCGAAGACCTGGACATCGTGCTGAACGAAATCCGCTTCTTCACCGAGCAATGCCGTCGCATGCTGCACGGCGATGCGGGCGTTAAGCCCAGGCCTGCGGCATTACGCTAACGTAAACGTAAGGTCTTTCATGCCACAGCCGCTGGACTTCTATTTCGATTTCTCCTCGCCGTACGGCTATTTCGCCGCCACGCGCATTGAAGCGCTCGCGGCACGGCACGGCCGGGACACCGTATGGCATCCCATCCTGCTCGGCATCGTCTTCAGGCAAACCGGCGGGCAACCGTTGCCTTCGATACCGATCAAGGGAACGTACGCATTGCGCGACATCGAGCGCACCGCGCGCTGGTTCGGCCTGCCTTATCGCGCGCCGTCCCGCTTCCCGGTGTCGGGCACGGCGGCGAGCCGCGCGTACTATTGGATCGCGCAATCCGACGTCCCTGCCGCGAAGCGCTTCGCGCTCGCCGTGTTCCACGCGTACTTCGCCGATGACCGCGATGTCTCGTCGCCCGAAATCGTCGCCGACGTCGCGGCCGCGCTGGGCAGCGACCGAGCTGCACTCCTCCACGGTATCGGCAGCGCGCCGATCAAGGACAGGCTGCGCGAGGAAGTGGAAACGGCGATGGCGCGCGGCGTATTCGGCTCGCCGCACGTCATCGCCGACGGAGAGCCGTTCTGGGGCTCGGACCGCCTCGACCAGCTCGAGCGCTGGCTCGCGAGCGGACCCTGGTGAGCAACGGGACGAGCGGCAGGCTCGACGCGCTTCAGGCGAACATCGTCACGCTGGAAGTCGATGCGATCGTCAACGCGGCGAACGAAAGCCTGCTCGGCGGCGGCGGCGTCGACGGGGCGATACATCGCGCTGCAGGCCGCGAATTGCTTGAAGCGTGCCGCCGCATCGGCGGTTGTCCGACGGGCGAAGCGCGCATCACGCCGGGATTCCGCCTGCCGGCCCGCCACGTGATTCACACTGTCGGGCCCGTGTGGCATGGTGGTCATCGCGGCGAGCCCGAGCTGCTCGCCTCGTGTTATCGCTCCAGCATCGCGCTTGCGCTGGACAACGGGATCGCGACGATGGCCTTTCCCGCGATCAGCTGCGGCGTCTATGGTTACCCGCCGGCACAGGCCGTGGCCATCGCGGTCCGCGAGTGCGCCGCAGCGGCTGCGCAGCACGCGACGCTGGAGCGCATCACGTTCTGCTGCTTCGACGAGGGCATGCTCGACCTGTACCTTGCCGCCCTTGCACGCCTGCCGCAGGGCTGAACGCCTTCCGCATACTGGACCGCCGCGGGCAGCGCGTCCCAGCGGCTATAATCGACCCCTTTCAGCCCGCCCCGCGAGCACGAGATGACCGACAAAGTCCAGGCGCACATCGACGAGAACGGCACGGCCACGCTGATGCTCAACCGGCCCGAAGTCCACAATGCTTTCGATCCGGAAATGGTCGATCAGCTCACTCGCGCTCTCGAGGAAATCGCGGCGAGCGACGAAGTGCGCGCCGTCGTGCTGATGGGCGCCGGAGCAAGCTTCTGCGCCGGCGCCGACATCGGGCACATGAAAGCGTCGGCGAGCTACACGAAAAAACAGAACTACGCGCAGGCGGAGCTCTCGGCGCGCATGTTCGACGCGCTGTACACGCTCGATAAGCCCACGGTGGCATGCGTGCACGGCGCAGTGCGCGGGGGGGGCTGCGGCCTCGTCGCCGCGTGCGACATCGCAATCGCATCGCGGCTCGCGACTTTCCGGCTGTCCGAAGTCAAGCTCGGCATCATTCCCGCCATGATCAGCCCATACGTGATTGGCGCGATCGGCGAGCGCATGGCGCGCCGCTACATGCTGACCGGCGAAGAGATCGATTCGGCCGAGGCGTATCGCATCGGGCTGGTGCACGACATCGTGGAAGAGGACGACCTGCTGCCGCGCGTGAGCACGCTGCTGTCGCAGCTCTATTCCAGCGGGCCGCGCGCAATGGCGGCGGTGAAAACCCTGGTGCCGCTGAGCACGCACGCCGCGATCGATGCGCGGCTGATCGCGGAGACTTCGCGCCGCATTGCCGAGATTCGCGCCACGCCGGAAGCGCAGGAAGGCCTCGCCGCGTTCCTCGAGAAGCGGAAGCCGTCGTGGGTCGAGCCGAAGCCCGCGGCGGGCAAGCGTGCGGCAAAGCAGCCGGCGAAGAAGCGTGGCCGCGCGCGATGAGGAGCGTTTCGTGAAGCTGCCGAAGCGGGTGAGGATGGTGGAGGTGGGACCGCGGGACGGCCTGCAGAACGAAGCCACGCCGGTGCCCGCGACGGTGAAGATCGAGCTCATCGATCGCCTCTCCGACGCCGGCCTGCCGGTCGTCGAAGCGACCGCGTTCGTGTCGCCGAAGTGGGTGCCGCAGATGGCGGACAACGCGCAGGTGATGGCCGGCATACGGCGCAAGCCCGGCGTCTCGTATCCCGTGCTCGTGCCCAATCGCAAGGGACTCGACGCCGCGATCGCTTCCGGTGCACAGGAGGTGGTGGTGTTCGGCGCCGCGACCGAGAGCTTCTCGAAGCGCAACACGAACTGCAGCATCGCCGAGGGTCTCGCGCGCTTCTCCGAAGTGGCGCAGGCGGCGCTCGCTGCCGGGCTGAAAGTGCGCGGCGACGTGTCGGTGTGCCTCGGCTGCCCGTACGAAGGCGAAGTCGCGCCCGCGGCAGTCGTTGCCGTGGCGCGTGAGCTCGACGCGATGGGCTGCTACGAAATCACCATTTGCGACACGATAGGCGTGGGCACGCCCGGCAAGACGCGCGCAGTGTTCGAAGCGGTCGCGCAGCACATTCCCGTCGAGCGGCTCGCCGGCCATTTTCACGACACTTACGGTCAGGCGCTGGTGAACATCTATGCCGCGCTCGAGCTCGGCGTGTCCAGCTTCGACAGCTCGGTGGCCGGGCTCGGCGGCTGCCCGTACGCAAAAGGCGCGACCGGCAACGTCGCCACCGAAGACGTGCTCTACATGCTGCACGGGATCGGCATAGAAACCGGCGTCGACTTGCAGCAGGTCATCGCAGCCGGTGATTTCATCTGCACGGCACTCGGCCGTCCGACACAGTCACGCGCAGCACGCGCGCTCGCGCTGCGCGCGCGTCCCGCATGACGGAGCGTACGGTGCTGTCGCCCTGCATAGGCGTGTGCGTGATCGACGCGGACAGCGGCTATTGCGCCGGCTGCTGGCGCACGCTGGGCGAAATCGCGGCCTGGCCCGATCTCGCCGATGCGCGCCGGCGCGAAGTGCTGGAGGCCGTGAAGCAACGCGCCGCGCAGACCGTTCAACGCTCTTAACTCTCATGTAATCGTCGCTGGAGCAGTCATGCCGTTATCCAATCCCGTTCCCCGCAAGCTCATGCACACCCGCGCCATCGAATGCACGGGCTACCAGCGCGAGGACGGCCTGTGGGACATCGAGGCCCGTCTCGTCGACACCAAGACGTACACGCACACGCGGCGTGACGGCGGACGCGCGCGCCACGCGGGCCAGCCAGTGCACAACATGCGCATACGCCTCACCATCGACCTGGATCTCGTCATACGTGAAGCCGAAGCCGTCACCGACGACGGGCCTTACCCGCATTGCGGCGACATCGCGCCAGCGTTCAGGTCGCTCGCGGGATTGAAGATAGGGCCGGGCTGGCGGCGCGAGATCGCCGCGCGCGTGGGCGGCGTGAGAGGCTGCACGCATCTCGTCGAGCTGCTCGGCCCGCTGGGCACGACTGCGTTCCAGGCCACAGGCCGCGCGCGCGAAGCGGCGAAGGCAGGCCAGCCGGTGGTGAAGAAACCGTATCAGATCAATTCGTGCCACGTGTACAAGGACGACAGCGCGGAAGTGCTCGAGCGCTGGCCGGACTATTACACCGGCCCGTTGAAGAAACGCACTGCATCGGAGTAAGTGGGGCGAGAGACGCGCCTGTCGCCGCGTCCGCGCACTGCTTCAGGCTCCCGTTCGCTATCGCCTGTTGCGCAGTATGTAGTTCATCGTCGCGGTCTGCGCGATGCCCGCATCATGCAGCAGCCACATGATGCGCGACGTCCGGATGCGCGTTCCATCGGCAATGCGCCGGTGGCCGTACACGTTGCCATCCAGATAATGACGCCCGTCGCACGTTTCGGTCGACCAGTTTTCGAGAATCACCGGATCGGGATCGGACATCAATATGAACTCGAGCCGGCCTTGTTTCGCGCGTTCGTTCATCACAGCCTCCGCACAACCCTGTCGCCAGACCGCTCTGCACCGCGGTCGATACGGCGTAGAGCATCGCTTCCATTGAGCGCTTTTGCCGCGACGCGTTCTTGATACAGATCAGGTAAGCCGGGAGCAACGCGACGCGCTCGCGGAGTAAGCCACGCGCAGAGGAATCGGCGAGAGTTGCGCGAAGAGCAGCGCGATGAAATGACTGCGTTGGCGAGCGGGGTATAAGTCGGGGCATTCGCAGCGGACGAGCCAACGCGCGACACGCGCGCGCCAGCGCTTCGCGCTGCGAATGTAAAAGCTGGCGTCAGACGCCGAGGCCGTCCCGGCGCATCAGTCGACTCGCCGGTCCGCGCAACTCACCTTCAATGCGCATGCGGATGTACCAATAGTGAAGCGCCATGGCGTAATCGGCGATTTTCAACAGCGCCGGACGCAAGTCCGGGAAGGTGAAACGATGATGCGCGTGAACCGGGGCTGATGATGTGATCAACATGACTGTGCCCTTTTATCCCACGCGCCGCGGCACCTCGAACATCGATCCGGTGCGCCGCAGAGCGCGCGGTATTCGTTGACTAGCTCAGTGCGCCGGCGCGGTGAGGCCTGGCCGCGAACCGCTGTTTTGCGCTGCGAACAGCGTCGACGACGAACAGGATCGCTCCTGCGATCGCTTCTCCGTTGCGCATCGCGTCCAGTGCCACCGCGCGCTCGCGATCCGACAAACCGGAGGCCTGAATCCTGTCATACAGGGTTGAGCCGATCTTAACGTCTACGTCTTTACTCATGGCCGTTCTCCAAAAAGCGAGGCTCACTTGCAACCCGTCACTTCTTCCAACGCGTCAGTGGCTTCGGTTACAAGTATAGACAGTTTGAACGGCAGATGTTGCAGCGCACCAGTTGATAAGTTGTCCGTCGTCGATATAGTTTTACTAATGCGCGGCACGGGCGAGCAGAGGAAGGATTCACGCGCTATGGATGAGGGGGCCAAGCTATGTCGCTTCGCCGCCGCCGGCCTTCATCGCGAATCGTCTGCGCTGGCCTTGGTTTCGACCCGGCTTGGAACCGATGACTCGCGGGCGAGGTACAGCCGCCGCGCGATCGTGGACAGCGCGCCGAATACCCCGAGGCTGCCGAAAGCGAGACCCCAGGCAACGGTATAGCGATTGCCGCCGCCCAGATCCAGCACGACCCCGAACACGAGCGGAGCGAGGAACGCTGCAGTGAAGCCCACGAAGGAATAGACCGCCATGGTGGCGCCGCGCACCTGCGATGGCGCCGATGCGATGCACCCCGAGGTGAGCGCGGCCGAGTCGCCCAGCATCAGCCCGTAGTGCACGCACATGATCAGGAACACGACGTACCACGGCAGGCCCGCGGCATAGCCCAGCACGCAAGCGAGCAGTCCCGACGCCGTCATGAAGGTGAAGATGACGCGCTGCCGGCCGAAGCGGATCGCGAGCTCGTTGCCGGAAATGCTCATCACCGGACCGAGAAGATTGATGCAGGCGGCGAGCGTCGCAGCGCTGGCGATCATCGGCGCATTCGCCGGCTGCAGCGATGCGCAGTACACGAGAAACGCCACCATCCACGCGCGCTGGCCGAACAGCTCGTAGTTGTGAGCGGCATAGCCCACGATGTATGCCGCGGTGGTGCGATTACGCACGACCGGACGGAAATCGAGCAGCGGCGCGCGCGCAGCGGTCGCAGCGGTGCGTCCGGGCGGCAGCGCGAGCGACGCGAGCAGCGCGGCGAGCACCGGGCCGATCGTCCCGAAGAGAAACGCCGAATGCCATCCATAGGTGGCGCCGAGCTTGCCGCAGACGACGATCGAAATGCTCGAGCCGAGGCCGAAGCTCGCCGTGTAGAACGCCGTCCCGCGCGACTGCGCGTGGCCTTCCAGATGATCGGTGAGGGTCTTGAGGCCCGGCATGTAAGTGCCGCCGAGGCCGGCACCGATCAGGAACTGGAACACCAGCGCGGTCCACAGGCCCTCGGCGAACAGCGCGAACCCCGCAGCGCCCAGCGTCGAGATCGCGCACGACCATGCGTAGATGCGGCGCGAATCGATGCGATCGGTGAGGCTCGTGAGAACCGGAACGCCGAGCATATAGCCGGCGAAGAAGATGCCGCCGATGAGGCCCGCCTGCGAGTTGGTCAACGACCATTCCCGCTGCAATTGCGGCAGCAGGGTGGTGTACGCCGCGAAGCCCGTCATGCTGAGCACCTCGGCGAGGCAGGCCACGAACGTGAGCCCCACCGCGGAGCGCGCGCGCAGCCTCATCGAGCGCGGGTCCGCGTGCCGAGGTCGCGCAGGATCTCGCCTGCCGCGTTGCGTCCGGGCAGGCCGGTGACGCCGCCGCCGGGATGCGTGCCCGACCCGCACATGTACAGCTTCTTCACCGGGCCGCGGTAATCCGCGTAGCCGAGCATGGGCCGCGCGCTCCACAACTGATCGAGCGTCAGCGCGCCGTGAAAGATGTCGCCGCCGGTCAGCGCGAATTCACGCTCGAGGTCGAGCGGCGTGTAGATGGCGCGGCCGAGGATCGCGTTCTTGAAGTTCGGCGCATAGCGCGCCACCGTGTCGATCACGAGATCGGCAGCGGGCTCCCTGATCTCGTCCCAGTCGAGCTGGTTGGGCAGCTCCGGATTGAAATGCTGGCAGAACAGGCTTGCCACGTGGCGGCCGGGCGGCGCGAGCGATTCGTCCACCGTCGAGGGAATGAGCATCTCCACCACCGGCGCACGCGAGCAGCCATAAGTGCGCGCGTCGAAGTACGCCTGTTCCATGTAGCGCATCGAGGGCGCGATGATGATGCCCGACTGGTGATGCTCCTGCAGCGTCGCGCCGGGCAGACACAGAAAATCCGGCAGCTCCGACAACGCGACGTTCATGCGGAACGTGGCCGAGCCGCACTTCCAGCGCCGTATGCGGTCGAGGAACGGCGCGTCGAGCACGTTCGCGTCGATCAGGCGCGTGTAGAGCAGCCTGGGATTGACGTTCGCGACGACGCAGCGCGCTTCGATCGCGCGTCCGTCGGAAAGCTCTACGCCGTGTGCGCCGCGCTCATCGACGGTGATGCGCGTCACCTCGCAGTCGGTGTCGATCTCGACGCCAAGCGAACGCGCCTCGGTCGCCATCGCCTGGGTGATCGCGCCCATGCCGCCGACGGCGTGTCCCCACGCGCCGCGCCGGCCGTTCACCTCGCCGAACACATGGTGGAGCAGCACGTAGGCCGTGCCCGGCGTGTATGGGCTCGCAAAATTGCCGACGATGGAATCGAAAGCAAACGCAGCCTTCACGGCGTCGGACTCGAACCACGCGTCGAGCAGCTCTGCGGCGCTCTTGGCGAAGAGATCCAGCACGTCGCGCCGCGCTTCCATGTCGAGTCGTCGCAGCAGCCCGCCTGCCTTGATGCCCGCAAGCATGTCGCGCAAGCCGCCGCCGACGTTGGGCGGCGTGCGCAGCGCGAGCTCGCGCAGAAGATCGGCGACGTGCTCCAGCATGGCGTAATAACCGGCCAGCCGTTCTGCATCGCGCTTCGAGTGACGCGCCACCTCCGCCTGCGTGCGGTTGTAGGTGGGACCGATCTTCAGGTACTCGGAGTCGGAAAGCGGCAGGAAATTCGACACCGGCCGCTCGACGATGCGCAGCCCGTGCTCGGCGAGATGCAGGTCGCGAATGACGGACGGATGGAGCAGGCTCACCGTGTAGCTCAGCGTCGAGTTGCGAAACCCGGGGTGAAACTCCTCCGTCACCGCCGCGCCGCCCACGATGCCGCGCCGCTCGAGCACGCGCACGCGCAATCCCGCGCGCGCCAGATAACAGGCGCAGGTCAGGCCGTTGTGGCCGGCGCCGACGATGATCGCGTCGTAAGTCAGTGTGGACGACATGGACGGGTGCTCTCAGGGTGCGCCGTATTATGGCCGTTAAGCGCTGCGCTCGCCATCGGGCACCAAGCCGCAGCCCGGCGGTCCAACTCCGCATGCGCACAGCGATTGCTCTTGTGCTCGCCGCTGCGCTCGCCGGGTGCGCGAGCGTCACTACGCGCGTTCTGGAGACGAATCCGGCTGTCCGCTACCCGCCGACGACCGCCGTCGATGTGCTGTTCGAGCCGCCGCAGCGCCCGTATGCGCAGATCGCGGCGCTCGAGGCGGAAGGCGCGTACGGCACCGGCGAGCTCGAGCTGCTCGAAGACATGCGCGAGCGCGCGCGGCAGCTCGGCGCCGATGCCATCGTCCGCACCGAGAGCAAACAGTGGTACCAGCCGCCGACGCCGGTCTACGATCCGATGTACGACCCGTTCTTCTACCCGCGACGCTACTACCCTTTCCATCCCTTCGGCGCGCCTTATGCCGGTTACCGCTGGGTGGGCGGAGGCTATTACTACACGGCGAAAGCCATGGCGATCAAGTATCAGGCGATGTCCGCGGAGCCGCCCATCGCTGCGCCGGCCGCTGCGTCCAAGCCGCGACGCTGATCACCGCCCCGCCGTCTTCACCAGGCAGCGCAACACCTCGGCCACGCTCCATGCCTGGGCGATGCACCCGCGGGGCGTGTACACCGGCTCCGCATCGAAGATCTCGCTGATCGAGCCGACGCACGCTTCGTTGAGATGCGGCTCGAACGATTGCAGCAGGCGATGCGCCTGCGCATGCGCGCCGGGGACCACTCTGAGCCAGGCATCGACATAAGGCCCGATGAGCCACGCCCATACCGTGCCCTGGTGATACGCCGCGTCGCGCGCGCGCAGATCGCCGTCGTAGCGACTCTTGAAGTCGGGATGGCCGGGCGCGAGCGAACGCAGCCCGACCGGCGTCAGCAGCCGTTCGCGCACCACGGCGAGCACGCTCGGCCAGCGCGCCGGGTCGAGCACCGGGTGATCCAGCGCGATGGCGAAAATCTGGTTCGGACGGCACGATGCATCGTCGCCGCGCGCGCCGTCCACGACGTCGTAGAGATAGCCGCCCTGCGCGTACCAGTAGCGCTGATTGAAAGCGGCGCGCGCCCGGTCGGCGTGAGCGCCCATCCGTTGCGCGTTGACCGCGTCGCCGAGCTCGTGCAGCCAGTGCTGGAGCAGGCGCAGCGCGTTGTACCACAGCGCGTTGATCTCGACCGCCTTGCCGCGGCGCGGGGTCACCACCCAGTCGCCGACCTTCGCGTCCATCCACGTGAGCTGGTAGCCTTCCTCGCCCTGGCGCAACAACCCGTCCGCCGGATCGACGGCGATGCCGAAGCGCGTCCCGCGCAAGTGGCATTCCACGATGTCGACGAGCTTCGGCAGTATGGTATGCAAAGTCAGCCGGTCGCCGGTAATGATCAGATAACGCGACAGCGCGTGGAAGAACCATAGCGTCGCATCGGCGGTGTGGTACAAGCCTTCGCGCTCTCCTTCCGGGAACATATTCGGTATGAGCCCGTCGCGCACGTAGCGCGCGAACGTGCGCAGGATGTAGCCGGCTTCCTCATAACGTCCGGTCGCAAGCGTCAGGCCTTCGAGGCTGATCATCGTGTCGCGGCCCCAGTCGGTGAACCAGTGATAGCCCGCGATCACGGTGCGCACTTCGTCGCCGGCCGCGCGCGCGCGCGCGTTCTCCTCGCTGCGTCCGGCCGGCGTGATGACGAACTGGTCGGCCGCCAGCACCAGCTCGGCCGCAAGCCCGTGTCTTGCCTGCGGTGCGGCGCGCGTGTGCAGGCGGTGACGCCGGCCATGCTCGGCAAGCAGCGCGTCGTGCGGCGATTGCGCGACGACGACGTCCCAAGGCTCGGTGGAGGCCGTCAGCGCGACACCTTCATCGCCCGCGAGATCGACATGGAACAGGCCGGGCGTCCACAGCGCGCCTTTTGACGGATAACCGCGCGCCGCTTCACTCGCGAACCAGACATCGGGCGCCGTGCTGCGCTCGAGCGTGAAGCGCGCATTCGCATGCGCCATGTGCAGGCGCAGCGCGGTCTTGTTGCTGCCGTCTTCGAGCACATAGCGATCGTCGATGACCGTGATGACGTACGGCTCGGACAGCGGCTCGTCCACCGGGTGCTCGAGGGGCCGGAAGCTGACGTACGGGCGCAGCCTGAGCGTCAAGCGCTCGCCCTGCGTCACGCGGTAGAGCACGTGCACGGTGTTCTGCAGGTGCGGCATGACGAGCTTCTTTTCCAACACGGCGAAGGGCGTCTGATAAGTCCACACGGGCAAGCCGTTCTCGAGACGGAACTCGCACAGCGCCTCGGGACGCGAGTCGCGCGTTTCGCCCGCCGCGGACTGCAGGTCGACGTCGCGGCCGTCCGGCCCCACGACGCTTTCGCGCACGTGATTGAGCACGACGAGGCGGCCGAGCGGCGCGGGCAAGGCGGCGACGAGCAGGCCGTGATAGCGGCGCGTGGGCGGGCCCAGCACCGTGCCCGACGCAAAACCGCCCAGGCCGTTCGCGACCAGCCATTCCGGGCCGTGGTGACGGTCGAGGCTGCGCGTGATGAGCCGCCGCTCGATCGGCCCGGTGCGATAACCGTCGTCAGCCATCGTCGATCGCTCCCGGCGCGAGCGCGAGCGCTGCGTGGGCCGGTATGCGCCACTCGTCTTCGGCAGCCGGATGCGGCGTGCCGTCACCGCCATAACGCACGTCCTCGCTCGACCAGATGACTTCCCAGCGGCGCCCGGACGGCGGCGCGAGCAGAGGCTCCGGCATCGGCGTGAGGTGAACTTCGCGCCCCAGGTTGACGAGAAGCAGCCGGTCTCCATGTGCGTCGTCGCGATCGAAGTAGCGCAGCACGAACGCCTCGCTGCAGAGCATCGCGCCGTCCACGCCGCCGGCGCGTTGCGCGGAAAACAGCGGATCGGTGCGCCGCAGCGCGAGCAGGTCGCGATGGAGCGCGACCGCGTGCCCGTGCGTGTCGCGCTCGCGCAGGTCGAGCTTGCTGCGTTCGTACGCCTCGCGCGACGCCGGGTCGATGAGGCATTCATCGCCGCCTGACGCAATGCTGCGGAACTGGCCCAGGAATTTGCGCCGCCCGTCGCGCACGACACGCGCAATTTCCGGACCGTTGTCCGCGAAGTACAGGAAGGGCGACGAGGCGGCGAATTCCTGACCTTGAAACAGCAGCGGCGTGCCTGGCGCCAGCAGCATGAGCGCCGTGCATGCGCGCCACCGGCCGCTGTCGGTGAGCCGGTCGATGCGCCGGCCGCGCGCCGAGTTCGCCACCTGATCGTGATTCTGGAGAAAGAACACGAAACGCTCAGGATCGCCGCCGAGCGTCGGCGTGCCGCGGCATTTCCTCTGCCACGCGTAGTACTGGCCCTGGTACAGAAAGCCCCACTTCACGGCGGCGACCAGCTCCTGCGGCGTGCCGAGGTAATCGTGGTAGTACGCTTCGCGCCTGCCCGTCATCGCGACGCGCGCGCTGTGGTGGAAATCGTCGTTCCACAGCGCGTCGAGCCCACCGCCGCCTTTCGCGCTCGGACGCGCAAGACCGATGTCCTGCGGCTCGTTTTCGCCGATGAGAACGATGCCGCGGCCGGCGGCGGCTGCGCGGGCACGCTCGCTGATGTCCGCGATGATGTGCCTGTCCGAGCTGTCGTACATGTTCTGCGTCGCATCGAGCCGGAATCCGTCGAGATGGAACTCGCGTATCCAGTACTCGACGTTCGAAACGATGTACTCGCGCACCGGGGCCGAGCGCGCGCCGTCGTAATTGAAGGCATTGCCCCAGTCGTTGCGATAGCGATCGGTGAAATAGTCGCTGCTGTATGCCTGCAGGAAGCATCCCGCCGATGCGCAGTGGTTGTAGACCACGTCCAGGATCACGCCCATGCCGAGCGCGTGCGCCGCATCGACGAAGGCCCGCATGTCGTCGGGGCTGCCGTAAAGACGGCTGGGCGCATAGTGATGAACGACGTCGTAGCCCCAGCCGAAGCTGCCGGGGAATTCACCGACCGGCATCACCTCGAGCAGCGTGATGCCGAGCTGAGCGAGCCACGGCAGCTCGCGCGCCGCCGCCCGCCACGTGCCTTCCGCAGTGTACGTGCCGATATGCATCTCGTACGCGACCTGGCCCTTGAGTGTCACACCGCGCCACGCGACATCGCGCCAGCGGTAAGCGGACGGATCGACCAGTTGCGACGGACCGTCATGGCCCTGCGGCTGCGCGCGCGACACCGGGTCGGGCTGCAATGCGTCATCGTCGTCCAGCCGGAAGCGGTACAGCATGCCGGCAGCCAGGCCGTCGGCCGTCGCGGAAAAATAGCCGCCGGCTTCGCGCTGCAGCGGCATTTCGCGTCGCGTGCCGCTCTCGATCACCAGCGTGACGCGATCGTGCTGCGGTGCCCACACGCGGAACGAGGCCGCAGTTCCGGACAGCAGCTCGGCGCCGACCGGGAGCCGGCGCGTCGCGGATGCGCAGATCGGATTCATCGAGTCTTGACGAGGCAATGGTCGCGCCCGGCCTCCGGGCGGCGGGCACAGCGGTTGCACTGCTGGCGGCACGTCGAAAGTGCGTTCCGGAGTACGCCGTGCAGGACTATTTCTATGCCGTTCGCCTCGGCCTTGCATTCAGCCTGCTCGGCGTGGTGCTGCTGCTCGTGCTCTGATCGCGCGTCACGCGGCGTGCGCGTCGCGCGCCTTGCGCGCGGCGAGCTGCTCCAGCAATTCCTGCAGTTGCGGTATGTTGACCGGCTTCACCATGTGGTAGTTGAAGCCGACGTCGAGCGCACGGCGTATGTCGTCCTGCTGTCCCCACCCGGTCAGCGCGATCAGCACGGTTTTTTCACCCCACGGCTGCTCCCGTATCTGCCGCGCAACTTCGTAGCCGCTCAATTTCGGCATGCCGATGTCGAGCACCGCCACCTCCGGCTGAAACTCCGCGGCGAGATTCAAGGCTTCCGCGCCGTCCGTGGCAATGCGCACGTCGTTGCCGCCGATCCGTAACAGCACCGACAGCCCCTCCGCGGAATCGCGCACGTCGTCCGCCACCAGTATGCGCAGCCCCGCATGCTCCGCGTGGTGCGTCACCGGGCGTTGCGCATTGGCCGCGGCCGAGGCAACGGCGTGTGCGGCGGCAGGCAGCGTCACGATGAATTCGCTGCCCTTGCCGGTGCCCTCGCTGTGTGCTTCCAGGCGTCCGCCGTGCATGCTCACCAGCCCGTGCGCAAGACCGAGCCCGATGCCGAGCCCGTCTCGAGTACGCGACGGGTTGTGATCGCCCTGCGTGAACATGTCGAACACGCGCGGCAGGAATTGCGGGCTGATACCCATGCCGTTGTCCTTCACCGAGACGATGACCTGCCCGGCGCGTTCGAAGGCGCGCAACCGGATCTGACCGCCTTTGTCGGTGTACTTCCCCGCGTTGTTGAGAATGTTCGCGAAGACCTGGGCGAGGCGCGCAGGATCGGCCTGCACATAGACCGGCTTGGACGGCACGTCGACGTCCAGCCTGTGCTGCCGGGAGTCGATGAGCGGCTTGCTGGTTTCCACGGCCGCCGCGACCACGTCCTTGATGTCGAGCGGCTGCATTCTCAGCTCGAGCTTGTTCTGGGTGATGCGCGAGACGTCCATCAGGTCGTCGAGCAGCCGCGTGAGCTGTCCGACCTGCCGTTCGATGACGCCGCGCGCCCATTGCACGTCGCGCTCGCCTGAAGCGCCGGCGCCGAGCACCGCCACGGCGTTGCGGATGGGATTGAGCGGATTGCGCAGCTCGTGCGACAGCACGGCAAGGAACTGGTCCTTGCGCCGGTCGGCCTCGCGCAGCGTATGCTCGGCGCGCGCGAGCTCGGACATGTACTGGCGAATCTCGGTGATATCGACCGAGCTTCCCGCGTATCCCATGAACACCTCGCCGGCATAGCGCGGCACCGCGGCGGACTTGAACCAGCGGTATTCGCCATCGGCGCGCCGGATGCGCACCTGCGCTTCGAAGAGCGCTTTCTGCTGGAACGCGTGCTCGTACTGGGCGAGATAGTCTTCCGCGTCGTCGGAATGGAGCACCGCGCGCCATCCCGTGCGCTGCAGCTCGTCGGCGCTGCGGCCGGTAAACGTCACGCATGCACGGTTCACGAACGGGCTGCCGTTGGCGTCGTTGCCCCAGATCAGCACCGGCGCATGATCGATGAGGCTGCGGAAGCGCTCTTCGCTCGCGCGCACGGCGTCTTCGCCGGCCTTGTGCTCCTCGATGTCCGCGATCAGCCCGTACAGCATCGTGGGCCGGCCCTGCTCGTCGGTGACGACGGCGCCGCGCACTTCGACCCAGCGCACCGCGCCGTTCGGAAACCGCACCCGGAACTGCAGCGACAGATCGCGTGCGCTGCGCCACGCTTCGCGCGCCTGGTCTTCCACGCGATGCGCATCGTCCGGGTGGACCATCGCCCGCGCCGCATCGATGGTCGTCACGCGGGGCAGCACCCAGCTGCCGTCGTATGCTTCCGCGCTTTCGTCGCCGCGGCGGATCTGGCCGGTCGCCGGGTCGCATTCCCAATACGCCAGACGCGCAAAGCGCAGCGCACGCTCGACCGCCTCGTGGCGCTGCCGCGCGATCGCTTCGCCGCGTCGCGCCTGCTCGAGCTCCGCCGTGTAGAGGCCCTGCTGCGCATCGAGGTGCGCACCCGTCGCGTGCAGCGTGCCGTAGAGCCGGCTGATGAGCGCTCCCGCGGCGGCATACAGCAGCAGTGCGAGATAGAAGTTGGTCGCGGGCAGCTGCCAGTCGGCGTGCTGGAACACGAGCGTGATCGCGCTGCCGATCGCCGTGGTAAGGAAACCGAGGCGCGGCCCGCCGTACCACGCGGCGGCCGTGACCACGATGATGAGCAGCATCAGCGTGGCGCTCGCACCTGCCGCCATGGGGGTCGCGATCGCGAGGCCGAGGGCCGCGAGGGCGACGCCGATCAACACGGCAGGACGGGCGAACATGGGGCGCTCGGAGTACGGCACGCGCGGTTTCCTCTGGGTCGACCGCCCACCGGCCTCCCCGGAGCGGACTCACACCTTTTGCAATTAACGGGCCGACACGGTCGCCGTGCGGCGGATTCACGCCCGCGACTGCTGCGCCGACCGTGTATCATGGCGGGCGCGTTTGCTCATTCATGCCGACAAGAACAAGTTGAAACGACCCGCAGCCGTTGCGCTCCTGTGCGCCTCCCCCTGGTTCGGTGCGGATGATGTCGAGGCCGCGCGGCCGCTCATTACCGACGACGCGCGCATCGTCGATCCCAAGGCGTGCCAGGTCGAGACGTGGACCAGGCGCAACCGCAGCAGCAACGAATACTGGGCGCTGCCCGCCTGCAACCCGACCGGCAACCTGGAAATCACGGTGGGCGGCGCGCGCACGGCGGAATTCGGCGACATGACGACGACCGCCGTTCAGATCCAGGGCAAGACGCTGTTCAAGCAACTGGAGCCGGACGGCTGGGCGGTGGGCCTGGTGGTCGGCCATCTCAGGCGTCCGTTCGAGCCGCATCGCGATGCGCTGGCCAACCTCTACAGCTATATCCCGGCGAGCTTTTCGTTCAATCACGACGCGCTGGTGATACACACCAACGTCGGCACATCGCGTCCCGAGCTTGCGTCACAGCATCGTCCGACGTGGGGCGTAGGCGCCGAGATCGAGCTGACGAAGTCGCTGTACCTCATCCCGGAAATATTCGGTCATACGGCGGGACGACCGCAGTATCAGGCGGGCATACGCTACTGGGTCGTGCCCAACCGCGTGCAGCTCGACGCGACGTACGGCGACCGGCTGGGCCAGTTCACCGAAGGACGGTGGTTTTCGCTGGGCCTGCGGCTGATCTCTCCGCCGTTCCTGCCGTGATGGGCCCGGACGTCGATCACTCGTAGTAGCGCGGCGCCAGGTTGAGGCTGTCGCGCTGTGCCTTGTCGTGATTGATCCAGAGCTGCCCATGCTCTTTCGCCAGCCGCGATTCGGCAGCGCTGCGCAACGATGAAGCTCAGCCCGCCGGCGTGGCTTGCGTGGACGCGCGCAGGCTGTAAAGCCTTCGCCGCGCTTCTTCCGTGTCGCGTATGCGCTCAACCGCAAGCGCCAGGCTTTCCCGATAGTGTCGATTGGCCGCCTCGGCGTTGCCGGCACGCTCGTACAGCCGCGCTGCCTCGAGGTGGGCGGCGTAGCCTGGCTCGACGGCAATGCTCGCTTCCACGTAGCTTTGCGCCTTGCCCCACAGCCCCTGCCGCGCGCAGAGCTGCGCGAGCGTGAGGAGCAGCGCCGCATCGCCCGCCTGCCGCTGCAGCCACGCCTCCGCGCGCTCGATCTGGCGCACCGTGTCTGCGGCGCAGGTGCCATAGAGCGCGACCAGGCTCCCGTCCCAGTTGCGATCCAGGCTCGCCTCGATGATGCGTTGCGCGCCGGGCGCATCGCCGCCGGCGATGTAAGCGCGCGCCGCGGCAGCGGCAACCTGCGGGTCGGTGCGCTGGTCTTCGGGCAGCTTCTTCCACAGCTCCGAGAGCATTCGCGCGTCCTTGCGGCGGAAGCTTTCGGCACGGGCACGGCGCCGCAACCGCTCGGCATGCGCGGCGTCGAACACGCCGCGGCGCTCGAGCTGATCGATGAGCGGGACGACGGCATCCCAGTTGCGCAGCACCTGCTGCGCCTGCATCTCGAGCCGCAGTGCCGCAGTGTGCTTGCGCGGCCCCAGCGCCTGCAGCGTCTCGAGCGCCTCGCGCGGATGCTGCTGGTCGAGGAGAAACCCGGCTTCGGTGACGGTGCGCGCGGTGTCGTCGTGCTCGGGGAGCATGCGCGCCCTCGAGAGGTAATCGTCGCGCCGGTCGAACTCGCGCAGCGCGTGTGCGCACTTGGCGGCAATGACCGCGGCGAGCCCCGCATATTCCTCGAGCGTGACCGTCGCCGCCGCTTTCTCGGCGCGCGCGTAGCGTCCGGCGAACCATTCGCGCAGCGCCTGCAGCAGTGCGCCGAGCTCGCGCGCGCGCCGCCGCTCGACGCGGTAACGCCTCACGCGCGAGGGCAAGGCGACGGTGGCGGTGACGACGCGAATGACCAGGTACGCGAGCGCGGCGCTGCCGAGGATCAGCAGCACCAGCAGATTGAGCGACAGCTCGACCCGGTACGGAGGAAACACGAGCAGCGCATAGCCGGTGTTATAGCGCGCCGCGACCACGAAGCCGGCGGCGACGGCGAATATCGCGAGCACCCAGAACAGCACGCGCACGACGACGGCCTAGCGCGCAGCCCGCTCGCGCGGCTGGCGGTAATTGCGCAGCGCGTCGAGCGTCGCCGAGATGTCGGGCAACTGTATGCTGATCGGGCTCTCGTGCAGCGTGCGCAGCGTGGCCGCAGTGCTCGACACGGCCTTGTCGCCGGCGTCGTAATAGCGCGTGAGCCAGTTGCGGGCCGCATTGAGGTCGTCCTTGTAGCTCGCCTGGTCGCGCGTGAGCAACGCGAGCCGCGCACCGATCAGCCGCAATTTGAGGTTCTCCCGCAGGAAGAACGACTGCGTCGGCGCGAGCAGCGGCACGTCCGCCTTGTCCATGTGCTGCACGCGCACCAGCTGGCGCATGTCGTTCCACGCCTCGCGCAGGAAGCGCATCCATGCGTTGCCGTCCGCAGCACCGGGCGCGGGAGCGCTCGCCTGCGCCGCCGGGCGCAGCTCCATCGCGAGCGGCAGCCTGTCCACGGCGCTGATGACGGCATCGAGCCGCGCGCTGATGCCGACGACATCGACATACGGCACCGCCTTGAGCTGCTCCATGTCCCGGCTGATCGCCTTGCGCAGCGCGGTGAGCTGCGGCCGGTCCATGCGCTGCAGGCGTGCGTCGGCATTTTGCAGAGCAATGAGCGCCGCCCTCACGTTGCCGGCGAGCTGGAGCTGCTGGCTGGCGATGAGCAGCGACTGCTCGATCTCGGCGTACGCCCACTCGTCGCGGTTGCGAGAGAGCTCCTGGTAGAGCGATTCGAGGGCGATCTGCTGGCTTTGCGATTCGGCGAGCTTCGCCTCGAGCACGCCGATCTTCACCGTCGCTTCCTGGGTCGCCGCGCGCACCTGCTGGGAAATGAGCCGGCTCTCCTTGCTCTGCGTGTCGGAGTCGGCGAGCTTGCGCGCAACATCCTGGCGGAGCGCGTCGAGCTGCGCATGCTGGTCGAACCACAGCCACGCCATGCCGGCGAGCGTTGCAAGCACGAGCACGAGCGCAACGCCGCCGAGGCCGACGCGCGGCGTGCCGGCTGCAGCGGAACGATCAGGAACCGGGTTCACGGACTCCGGCGGGGGCGCACTCATCATTGAGGGAACGGCGGCAACGGTCGCGATAGTATGCGGGGAACGCTGTAACCCCGCAACAAGCCTCAGGCGCGTGCAGCGTAGTGGCTGACCAGCGCGGCGTAGAGTCCTTCGTCGCCCTGCTCCGCCATTACCACGTCATCGAGCCCGAGCGAGCGCGCAGCGTCCCGCATGCGCGCGTGCGTGACGAAGATCGTCGTGGCGCGCAGGCAGGCACGGCCTGCGTCGGGCAACATGCCAAACAGATGGCGCAGCCCCTCGCTGCTCGTGATCGTCACCGCGTGTAACGAGCGTGCCCGCCAGGCGTCCATCAGCAGCGCCGGCGAGGCGGACGGCGGCATGCGCTCGTAGCATTCCGCATACTCGACCCGCGCGCCGCGCGCGGTAAGCGTTTCGGCCAGCAGCTCGCGTCCGCCGACGCCGCGCACGATCAGCACCCGCCTGCCGGCGACACTCGCGAGCTGCGGCAGCGCGAGCACGCCCTCGCTGTCCTGCCGTTCGTCGGGCATCAGCACTTGCCCCACGCCCCGTGCCTTCAGCGCGCGCGCCGTCCCCGCTCCCACGGCAACGACGCACAGCGACGGCGGAAGCGACGCGCCCCGTGGCAACAGCGCGCAGCCGTGCTCCACGGCATTCGCGCTCACGAAGGCGACGATGTCGTAGTCGTCGATGCGCGCGAAGCGCTGGCGCGCTGCCGTCACATCGCGCGCCGCGCGGATATCGATGAGGGGAAAAAGGATGGGCGTGCCGCCGGCGGCGGCAATGAGGTCGGCGAGCCGCCGGGCCTGGGCGGCCGGCCGGGTGACGACAATCCCGCGCCCGCGCAGCGGCGCTCCAGGCGTCGCCTGCGCTTCAGTGCGTTCCATCGAGTGCGGCGAGTATCTCGGCCGCACCTCGTCGCTTCATGTCTTCGGCGAGCTGCTGGCCGAGACGCTCGGCCCCTTCGGGCGCCGCTCGCATCTCGCCGCGCACCACGCGTGTGCCGTCGGGCGCGCCGACGTAGCCGCGCAAGCGGAGCTGGCCCTCGTAGAGATCGGCATATCCGGCGAGCGGCACGGTGCAGCTTCCGGCAAGGGAACGCGACAGTGCGCGCTCCGCGGTCACGCAATGCGCCGTGTCCGGGTGATTGAGCGGCGCGAGCAGCGCGGCAATGTCGTGCCGGTCGCTGCGGCACTCGATGCCGAGCGCGCCTTGCCCTACCGCCGGCAGGCTGTCTTCCGGCGTGAGCAGCGAGCTGATGCGCTCGCCAAGGCCGAGGCGCTTCAATCCCGCGGCAGCGAGGATGATCGCGTCGTACGCGCCTTCGTCGAGCTTGCGCAGCCGCGTCTGCACGTTGCCGCGCAGCGGATGAATCTCCAGATGGGGATAGCGTGCACGCAACTGGCTCTCGCGCCGCAGGCTGGACGTGCCGACGCGAGCGCCCGATGGCAGCTCCGCCAGCGTGCGATAACGCACCGACACGAAAGCATCGCGCGGATCGGCGCGCTCGGTGATCGCGGCGAGCATGAAGCCTTCCGGCAGGTGCATGGGCACGTCTTTCAGCGAGTGCACGGCGAGGTCGGCCGTGCCGCGCATCAGCGCATCTTCCAGCTCCTTGATGAACAATCCCTTGCCGCCGATGGTCGCGAGCGACACGCCGAGCACGCGATCGCCCTGTGTCGTCATGCCGGTAATGGTCACTTCCGTGCCCGGATATAATTGCCGCAGGCGGGACTGAATGTGCTCGGCCTGCCACATCGCGAGCGCGGACTCGCGGCTGGCGATGACGATACGCTGCGGAGGCGTGATTGCCGCCGTGTGAGCTTGAACCATGATGGGAATCGGCTTGAAGCGCGGTTGGTTGGCCGCAATTTTAGCATGCGCGGTAATTGCCGGCCTCGCGCCCGCAGCGCACGCAGCACCGCCGCTGCCGCTCGCGGAAGACCTCGCCCGCGTGGCAGCGGACGCCCGTGAGCGGCGCGTGCCCGTGCTGCTCGCGTTCATGCAGAAGACCTGCCCGTATTGCGCCCGTGCCCGCCGTCACCTCGAGCCGCTCAAGGCGAGCGCCGACTGGGGCACCAGGGCGGTCATGCTCGAGGTGGACGTGGACAGCACGGCGCCGCTGCGCGACTTCGCGGGCGAGTGGACGCCGCCGCGCGATTTTTCCCGGCGGCATGGCATACGCATGGTGCCGACGGTCGTCGTGGTCGACGACCAGGGGCGCCCGGCGGCCGACCCGGTCGTGGGCATCGCCTCCGACGACTTCTATACCTATTACGTGGTGCAGGCGCTCGAGCACGGAAGCGCGAGAAGCAAGCGCTGAGCCGCGGCGGGCGCAAGCACCAGGCGTTGAGCGCTGCCTCAGCCGCCTTCGCGGCCGACGTCGCGGATGACGTGCTGCTGGCGACGGCTCACGGGTATGCGATCGTCCACGTGCCGCAGCAGCACGAACCACCCGCCTTCCCCGCCCTCCGCCGGCGCGCGCTCGAATCCCCGTATCGCCGCCCTGGCGACCAGGCAGCTGCGGTGCACGCGCACGAAGCGCTCGGCATATTCCTGCTCCAGCCGCGTGAGCGACTCTTCGAGCAGGAATTCGCGCTCGGCGGTACGCGCCGTCACATACTTGAGCTCTGCGCGGAAGTAGAGGACTTCCTCGATCGGTATCAGCGTCACCTTGCCGCGCTCCTGCGCCGAGAGGAATGCGCGCGGCCTGGTGCGTGCCGCATCGATTGCCTCGGGCGGGATGGCGCGCGCAGTGCGCACGCGCGACAGCGCTTCCTGCAGGCGCGCAAGCCGGATCGGCTTGAGCAGATAATCCACCGCGTGCACTTCGAAGGCGCGTATCGCGTACTCGTCGTACGCCGTGGTGAAAATGACGGCCGGCGCTGGATTCAGGGCGCGCAGGTGATGCGCGAGCTCGAGCCCGTCCATTTCCGGCATGTGGATGTCGAGCAGCACGACGTCCGCAGGATTCTCTTCGAGGAAAGCGAGCGCCGCGCGTCCGCTCCCGGCCTCGCCCACGACCGTGACATCGAGCGAGCCGGCGCAGTCGGACAGCAGATCGCGCATGCGGTTGCGCGCAGGCGCCTCGTCATCGACGATCAGCACGCGCAGCGGCCCGCTCATCGCACGCGCTCCCTGACCCACGGCATGGCGATGTGCACCTCGTAGCTGTTGTCCCGCACCCGCGTCTCGAGCGTCGCTTCCGCATCGAAATGCAGCGCCAGCCGCTCGCGGATGTTGGCGAGCGCCATCTTGTTGCCGCCATGATGATTGCCGCTGCGTTCGTACGGGTTGCGCAGGCGTATGTGGAGCTGGTCGCGCCGCGTGTAGATGTCGACCACGATAGGACCGGGCGTGAGCTGCGGCTCTATGCCGTGATAAACCGCGTTTTCGAGCAGCGGCTGCAGCACGAGCGGCGGCACCAGCGCCTCCGCCGGCATCTTGTCGACATGCCACTCCACCTGCAGCCGGTCGCCCAGGCGAAGCTGCTCGATGTCGAGGTACTGACGGCAGAGCTCGACCTCGTGGGCGAGCGTGGTGAGCTCGCGGTTGTCCGCCATCAGCACGCGGAACAGTGCCGCGAGGTCTTCCAGCGCGGTCTCGGCACGCCGCGGATCCTGGCGTATCAGCGACAGCACGGCGTTGATGCTGTTGTAGAGAAAGTGCGGGCGTATGCGGGCCTGCAGCGCCTGCAGCCGCGCTTCGCTCAGCGCCGGCGACAGCGCGCGTCCCCGCAGGTCGAAGTAGAACAGCAGCACCGCGCTCGCCATGACGGTGAGCAGCACCGCGCGCGGCATCGGGCCGAGCTCGAACAGGAGCAGCGGACGCGCGGCGGCATGCAGGACTGCGGCGAGCGCGGCCTCCGCCGCAAGTACCAGCGCGACGCCGAGCGCGTACGGCACGCGCTGCAGCAGGCTATTGGATGCCATGAGCACGAGCAGGCTCGCAATGAGCAGCGGCTGCACCAGCGCGGCGGTCTCGGGCACCTCGTTCCAGAACTCGCGCCAGCTCGCGACGCTCACCACCGCGGCCGCGATCGCGAACACGTTCGCCACGACGATGATGCGCAACAGGATGCCGAGGTTGCGGAAGTTCGGCAGGGCGCTGCTGTAGGCGTTTTGATTTATACTTGCCATGCGGAAATACAACCCTAGCGCGGCTCGTTCTCCCTACCGTCGTTCGACGGGACTCGGTCCCGGGCGCGCGCATCATTCTAGCAGGGCATATGTCTTCAGGTGAGAAGTCCGGCGGCAAAGCAAAGCCGTGGTCGGGACGGTTCAAGGAGCCGGTCAGCGATCTCGTCAAGCGTTTCACGGCGTCCGTGCAGTTCGATCAGCGGCTGGCGGAATTCGACATCGACGGCTCGCTCGCGCACGCGCGCATGCTGCAGGCCGTCGGCATTCTGACCAAGGCCGATCTCGCCGCCATCGACAAGGGCATGGCGCAGATCCGTGAAGAAGTCCGCAGCGGCACCTTCCCGTGGTCGCTGGACCATGAAGACGTCCACCTCAACATCGAGCACCGCCTCACGGACCTCATCGGCGACGCCGGCAAACGCCTGCACACCGGGCGCTCGCGCAACGACCAGGTCGCCACCGACGTGCGGCTGTACGTGCGCACCGCCATCGATCACGTCGTCGTCCTGATCAAGGACCTGCAGCGCACGCTGCTCGACCTCGCGGAAAAGCACACCGACACGGTCATGCCGGGCTTCACGCATCTGCAGGTCGCACAGCCGATCTCGTTCGGCCATCACGTGCTGGCGTACTTCGAGATGTTCTCGCGCGACGCACAGCGCTTCGTCGATTGCCGCAAGCGCGTCAATCGCCTGCCGCTCGGGGCCGCGGCGCTGGCCGGAACGTCCTTTCCGATCGACCGCCAGATGGTGGCCAAGGACCTGGGCTTCGACGGCGTGTGCGAGAATTCCCTCGACGCGGTGTCCGATCGCGATTTCGCCATCGAGTTCACGGGCTGCGCGGCGCTGCTGATGACGCATCTTTCGCGCTTCTCCGAGGAGCTTGTGCTGTGGATGAGCCCGCGCTTCGGCTTCATCGATCTCGCCGACCGCTTCTGCACCGGCTCGTCGATCATGCCGCAGAAGAAGAACCCGGACGTCGCCGAGCTGGTGCGCGGCAAGACCGGCCGCGTCAACGGCCATCTCGTCGCGCTGCTCACGCTGATGAAGGGCCAGCCGCTCGCGTACAACAAGGACAACCAGGAAGACAAGGAGCCGCTGCTCGACACCGTCGACACGGTGATGATGAGTCTTGCGGTGTTCACCGAAATGCTCGGCGGCCTGAAGGTGAACCCGCAGGCGATGCGCGCGGCCGCGCTGGAAGGTTATGCCACGGCGACCGACCTCGCCGATTACCTGGTGAAGAAAGGCGTGCCTTTCCGCGAAGCCCACGAGATCGTCGCGCAGACCGTGCGTTATGCCGAATCCCGCGAGCGCGGCCTCGAAGAGCTCAAGCTCGCCGAGCTGCAGCAGTTCTCCACGCTGATCGGCGAGGACGTGTTCGATGCCCTCACGCTCGAGGGCTCGCTCGCGGCACGCAGCCACATCGGCGGCACGGCGCCCGCCCGCGTGAAAGCCGCGATCGTCAAAGCCCGCAAGGGCCTTGCCTGATCCGCAGCCCTGTGGCGCTGACCTAGGGCTGCTTGCGCGCGCGCTTCGGACGCGCCGTGCTTTCGCGAACCACCAGCTCCACCGGCAGCTCGCGCCGCTGAGGCACGGTCTTGCCGGCAAGGCGCGCGAGCAGGTGCTGGGCGGCAAGCGTGCCCAGCTCCGCGGTGGGGAAACGCACCGTCGTCAGGCTCGGCGTGATGAGCGCCGCGATCTCCATGTCGTCGAACCCGGTGATCGAGAGGTCCTGCGGCACGCGCAGCCCCCGCGCGTGACATTCGGCGACCGCGCCGATCGCCAGCACGTCGTTGCCGCAGATGATCGCCGTGGGCCCGGCGTCGCGCGCGTCGAGCAGCTCGGCAAGGCCTTCGCGCCCGGCGCCGAGCGTGAACGGCTTCTCCACCACGCGCGAGGCGGGCAGGCTGATGCCGCGGGCCGCAAGCGCATCACGCACCGCATCGCGGCGCTCGAGCGCGCGCTCGTTGTTCAACGTGATGCCGGAGATCATCGCGAAACGCCGGTGACCGAGCTCGAGCAGGTACTTCACCAGCCGCGTCGCCGCGGCGCGGTTGTCGAATCCGACGCAGGGATGGCGGCCCACCTTGTCGAGCGCCCACGACAGGACGTACGGCACGCCGTGCGTCTCGAGCAGGCGAAACAGGTCGGGATGATGCGTGGCGCCCATCAGCACGATGCCGTCGATGCCGCGCGCAATCAGCGCGCGCGTGACGCGCAGCTCGGTATCCGGATCGAACTCGTGGCTCGCGAGCAGGAGCGTATAGCCGGCATCGTCCAGCGCCTTCTGCAGCGCATGGGTGGTGTTGGCGAAGATCGCATTGTCGAGCGTCGGTATCACAGCGCCTATGGTATGGGTGCGCCGCGTGGCGAGCGCGCGCGCCGCGCCGTGCGCGACGTAACCCAGCGATTGCACTGCCTCCTGGATGCGCTTCAACGTCTCGGGGCGCACCTTGTGCGGAAGCGTCATCGCGCGCGACACCGTCGCCGTCGACACCGCGGCGAGACGGGCGACGTCGGAAAGCTTGGCAGTAGAACGCTGTTCTGGCGTTTTCATCAATAAAAGAAGCCGGCGCAAGCGCCGGCTTCACGGCCGTTCAACGGTGAGAAAGAAGAGCGGGCTCTTCGACGCCTCACGCCTCCCTCCTCACGCCTCACTGCGTTAGCGGTATTCCTTCGCGCTGTACTTCTTGTATTTCGCCAGCAGGCGGCGCGGCTGGCGGAAGGCATCGCGGCGGAACGGATCACCCAGCTCCTGAGTCAGCATGAGATTGATGACGGTCGGCTTGTTGGCCTTCGTCGCGCCGCGCAGCGCGTCGCCGATCTCGTCCACGTGATCGACGGTGATGCCGCTCGCGCCCATCGCTTCGGCGACTTCCGCGAAGTTCGGGTTCTTGAGATTGGTGCCGAGGAAGCGGTTCTCGAAGTAGTCCACCTGGTTCTTCTTCTCCGCGCCCCATTGCCCGTTGTTGAACACCACGGCGACCACCGGGATGTTCTCGCGCACGCAGGTCATGACTTCGTTCAGGCTCATGCCCCAGGCGCCGTCGCCGACGTACGCAATCGCCGGACGGTCCGGGCGGCCCACTTTCGCGCCCATCGCCGCCGGGTACGCGTAACCGCAGTTGCCGAAGCTCATTGCCGCGAGGAACGACGGCGACTGCTCGAAATGCAGGTAGCTGTTGGAGACCGAGCACACGTTGCCGATGTCGGTGGAGACCATGGCGTTCTTCGGCATCGCTTTCGACAGCGCGGCAAGCGCCTGGCGCGGACCGATGCGGCCTTTGTCGCTCGGCGAGGCCCATGTCGCGAGCTCATCGCGCCACGCGTTCTTCTCTTTCTGGATTTCGGCGAGGCGCGCCTTGTTCGGCGCGAGCTTCACCTGCGCCTTGAGGCGCGCGAGCAGGTCGACGGCCGCGAGACGCGCGTCGCCGCAGATGCCTATGCCGACCTTCTTCACCAGCCCCAGCATGCGCGGGTCGGCGTCGACCTGGATGATCTTCGCGTTCTTCGGCCAGTAATCGAGGCCGTGCTGCGGCAGCGTGCCGAACGGTCCCAGCCGCGAGCCGAGCGCGAGCACGACGTCGGCTTTCGCAATCAGCTTCATCGCCGCCTTGGAGCCCTGATAGCCGAGCGGCCCGCACGAGAGCGCGTGGCTCGCCGGGAAGGAATCGTTATGCAGATACGAATTGACCACCGGGGCGGTCAGGTACTCGGCAAGCGCCGCACACTCCTTCACGCCGTCGGCCATTACCACGCCGCCGCCGGAGAGAATGACGGGGAATTTGGCTTTCGCGAGCAGCTTCGCCGCAGCTTCGAGCGATTCCGGGCCGCCGGGGCCGCGCTCGAGCTTCTGCGGCTGCGGAATGTCGTACTCGCCTTCACCGTAGAAGTAATCGCGCGGAATGTTGATCTGCACCGGGCCGCGCTCGGCCATTGCGATGTCGAACGCGCGGCTGGTGAGCTCCGCCATGCGCAGCGGCGAGTTCACGTGCACCTGCCACTTGGTGATCCTGGAGAAGATCGGCATCTGCTCGGTTTCCTGGAAGCCGCCCAGCCCCATCGTCAGGCTGCCGGATTCCGGCGTGATGGCGATCACCGGAGAATGCGCCCAGTACGCGGCCGCGATGCCGGTCACGAAGTTGGTGATGCCGGGACCGTTCTGCGCGATGCACACGCCGTGCTTGCCGGTCACCCGCGAGTAGCCGTCGGCCATGTGGGCCGCGTTCTGCTCGTGCGCGACCGAGATGAAACGGATGCCCGCGAGCGGGAAGAGATCGTGGGCATCCATGTAAGCGGAGCCGACGATGCCGAACGTGTCCTTCACGCCTTGCGCCACGAGCGTCTCGACGAACGCTTCGCTGGGCGTCATGCGGATCTTGCCTCCCGCCGCCTGCTGCTTGGCGAGATTCTTCGTGTCGGTCATGGTGTTCATGCGATTCCTCCTGGCGTGGCGGGTGCTGCGGTAAGGGTGGGGCAGACGAGGCGCCCATTATACGCGGCGATCCCGTTCGTGCAAGCGCTTGCACGACCGCCCCGGGCAAGCGGTTACAATACCCCGCCCATGATCGCCACAACCCCCGCACCGCGCGCAGCCGGACCGGCCCATTGCACGGCGCGGGCATGCGCGAAGGCAGCCTAGCATGCCCGGTTTCGAAGCGATCGACACCGCAACGCTCGCGTGGATCATCGCCGTCATGGCGGTGTCCGGCTTCATGCAGGGGGCGCTAGGCCTGGGCTTCCCCACCGTGGCGACACCGCTCATCACCATGGTGACCGACATCCGCACCGCCATCGTGCTGGTGCTGCTGCCCTGCCTCGCCACGGTGGGCCTCAATCTCGTGAGGGGCGGCTCGCTGCGGCCGGTGCTCGCCGAGTTCTGGATGATGCCGATGTACATGCTGATCGGGGCTGCGATCGGCACGCGGCTCTTCGTGGCCTATCCCGAGTTTCCGTACGCCCTGCTGCTCGCCGGAGTGATCTTCGTATATCTCAATCTCGACCGGCTCGGCCGTACGCAGTGGCCGGTCATGGCGCGCCATCGTTACGGTTTTGCCGCGCTGTTCGGTGTGATGGCCGGCGTGTCCGAGGGAACGGCTAACGTCGCCGCGCCGCCGCTCATCGTGTACTACCTCGGCATCGGCGCGTCTCCGCTGCTGCTGGTGCAGGCGCTGAACCTCTGTTTCTTCACCGGCAAGGCGACGCAGTTCGTGACCCTTGCGACAGCGGGAGGCGTGGGCGCTACGCAATGGCTGGTGACGCTGCCGCTCGCCGCCGTTGCCGCCGCCGGCGCGTGGATAGGCATACACGTGCGCAGCCGCATCGACGCGGACACGTACCGGCGGTGGCTCAAGTGGGCATTGTTCGCCATCGCCATCATCCTGATTGCGCAGCAGGTACCGTTTCTACGCTGACGCCGGCGCCGTCCGGCGGCTCGAGCGCACGCCACATTGCATCGAGCACAGCGTCTTCCAGACCCGCATGCAGCAGCATCGCGCGGGCGCCGCTCTCCGCCGCCGCTTCGCGCGCAAGCGCCGCATAGGTTGCAACCCGCCCGCCGTACCACAAGGCACGACCCAATGCGCTCATTTCGGTGCACGGCACGGTTTTGGCCTGCTCCGCCATCGCCGCCTGGAAAGGCTGCGACAGCCCCCAGGATTCCGCGATGCGCAGACTCATCGCGCGAGCACTTTCTTGAGACCGTCGATGCCGAGCAGCATAAGCGCGCGGTCTATGATGCGGCACCTCTTGAGACGCACCGGAACGCAGAGACGAAAAAGCCGCCCGGAGGCGGCTTCTCGCAGCGCTTGCGCCGGCCTATGACTTCAGCAGCTGCGCCAGCTCACCGCTCTTGTACATCTCCATCATGATATCCGAGCCTCCGACGAACTCCCCGTTGACGTAGAGCTGGGGAATCGTCGGCCAGTTGGCGAATTCCTTGATGCCCTGGCGAATGTCCGGGTCTTCCAGCACGTTGACGGTGAACATGTCGTCCACGCCGCACGCGCGGAGGATGTTGATGGCGTTTGCGGAAAAACCGCACTGCGGAAAATCGGGCGATCCTTTCATGTAAAGGACGACCTTGTGCCTGCTGACCTGCTCTTTGATGGTTTCTTGCGTGCTCATGGCCTCGTTAAAACTTGAGTAAGTTTGTCGGGTTAAGTGTAACTTTGCGGCCCTCCAGCGTCAACCGCGCAGAATTGTTCTCCCGCCGCTGACGCGCTCGATTCCCGCGAGATCGCGGTGCGTTGCGATTGCATCGTAACCGTGCCGGGCGAGCAGCGCGCGGCTCGCGGCTCCCTGCTCATAGCCGTGCTCGAACCACAACCATCCGCCGCTCACGAGGTGTGCAGCGCTCGCGCGCACGATGTGTCGTATGGCGTCGAGCCCATCTCCGCCGGGGGTCAGCGCAGCGCGCGGCTCGTGACGCAGATCGCCGCGGGTGAGGTGCGCGTCGTCGCCCGCGATGTAGGGCGGATTCGAAACGATCAGCTCGAAACACGCCGTGCCCACCGCATCGAGCCAATGGCCCGCGCACCACTGCACGCGCGTGAGTCCCAGGCGTGCCGCATTCGCCCGTGCGACGCGAAGGGCCGCTTCGGATGCATCGATACCCGTGACGTGAGCGCCTGCACACTCGGCCGCCAGCGTGAGCGCGATACATCCGCTGCCCGTGCCCAGATCGAGCACGCGGGGCTCGCTCATTCCTCGCAGCGCCTGGAGGGCAACATCGACGAGCAGTTCCGTCTCCGGCCGCGGGATCAACACGTCCGGAGTGACGGTGAAAGCACGCCCGTAGAATTCACGCACTCCGGTGATGTACGCAACCGGCTCACCGGCCGCGCGCCGCGCGACCCAGGCTTCGTACGTGAGCGCCTGCTCCGCCGTGAGCACGTCGTCGCTGTGCGCAATGAGGTAGGCCGCATCGCGCCCGAGCACGGCGCACAGCAGCGCGCGCGCATCGACGGCATCGATCCGGCCGCGCGCGTCAGCCAGCGCTGACTGTACGGCGACTGCCGCCGCGAAGAGTGTAGTCATGTACGGTTATGCCGCCGCGTCTTCCGAGAGCTGCGCGAGCAGCTCGGCCTGGTGCTCGGCGACGAGCGCGTCCGTCAGCTCGTACAAGTCGCCGTCCATGATGGCTGCGATCTTGTACAGCGTGAGATTGATGCGGTGATCGGTCACGCGGCCCTGCGGAAAGTTGTAGGTGCGTATGCGCTCGGAGCGGTCGCCGCTGCCGACGAGCGACTTGCGGGCCGCGGCCGTCTTCGCCTGCTGCTCGCGCACCTGCTTGTCCTTGATGCGCGCCGCGAGCACTGACATCGCCCGCGCCTTGTTCTTGTGCTGCGAGCGATCGTCCTGGCACTCCACCACCGTGCCGGTCGGCAGGTGAGTGATGCGCACCGCCGAGTCGGTCTTGTTGATGTGCTGGCCGCCCGCCCCGGACGCGCGGAACGTATCGATCTTGAGCTCCGCGGGGTTGAGCACGATGTCGCCGACCTCATCCGCCTCCGGCAGCACTGCCACCGTGCACGCGGACGTGTGTATCCGACCCTGAGTCTCGGTGGCCGGCACGCGCTGCACGCGATGCGCGCCCGACTCGAACTTGAGCTTCGAATACGCGCCCTGCCCGACGATTTTCGCGATGATCTCGCGATAGCCGCCGAGATCCGACGCGCTTTGGGAAATGACCTCGACCTGCCAGCGATTGCGCTCGGCGAAGCGCGCGTACATGCGGAAGAGATCGCCTGCGAACAGCGCCGATTCGTCGCCTCCGGTGCCCGCGCGGATTTCGAGAAAAATATTGCGCTCGTCGTTGGGGTCCCTGGGCAGCAACGCCTTCTGGACTTCGACCTCGATCTGCGCGAGGCGCTCGCGCGTCTCCCGGATCTCGTCCTCGGCGAACGCGCGCATCTCGGGATCCGCAGTCATCTCCTGCGCGGCGGCAAGATCGCTCTCGCCCTCGCGATAGGCGCGATAGAGATCAACCACCGGGCCGATGTCGGAGTGCTCACGCGTCAACCGGCGGTAGGTTTCCATGTCGGACGTGACGTCCTCGGCGGACAGCAACCGGTTCAGCTCTTCCAATCGGGACGTGAGCTGCGAGAGCTTCGCAGCAATGCTTGGTTTCATCGGGTTCCGGTACCGGAAGCCGGCGCGGAAGGCCGGCTACTCGGGAGTTTGCAGGCGGTAAAGACGGGCGAGGGTCGCGCTCAGCGCGTCGCGCTCTTCGGGCGTCGCGTGATGCAATGCGTGCGTCGGCCCGTGCAGCAGCTTGTTGGTCAGCGCGTGCGACAGCTGTTCCATCACGAGTTGCGGATCATCGCCTTTGGCCAGGCGGCGCATCGCGCGCTCCATCTCGTGCCGGCGTGCGCGATCGGCATTGTCGCGCAGCGCGCGTATGGTCGGCACGAGCTCGCGATTGGCGAGCCAGTGCATGAAATCGGTCGCCTGGTTCTCGATGATGACTTCGGCCTGCGCCACCGCCTTCTGACGGACGTCGCGGCCTTCGCGCGCAATCTTGCCGAGGTCGTCCACGCCGTACATGAATACGTCGTCCAGCGTCGAGACCTCCGCTTCGATGTCGCGCGGCACGGCGAGATCGAACAGCAGCATCGGCCGGTGCTTGCGCGCTTTCAACGCGCTTTCGACGACGCCTTTGCCGATGATGGGCAGCGGACTCGCGGTGCACGAGACGACGATGTCGTACAGCGGCAGCTGCGCCGGCATGTCGTTGAGCGAGACCACGCGGCCCACGAAACGATCGGCGAGCACCTGCGCGCGCGCTTCGGTGCGATTGGCGAAGGTAATGTTCCTGGGATGACGCGCGGCGAAGTGGGCGGCGCACAGCTCGATCATTTCGCCCGCGCCGACGAACAGCACGTTCTGCCCGTCGATGCTCGGGTAAATCCGTTCCGCGAGTTCCACCGCCGCCGATGCCATGGACACGGTGCTCGCACCGATATCGGTTTCCGTGCGGACCGACTTCGCGACCGAGAACGTGCGCTGGAACAGCTTGTTGAGGACAAGACCGAGAGTGCCGGCGGTTTCCGCCGTGCGCACCGCCTGCTTGAACTGGCCGAGAATCTGCGGCTCGCCCAGCACCATGGAATCGAGGCCGCTCGCGACGCGGAACGCGTGCTTCACCGCATCCGCGCTCGAATGTCGGTACAGGTAAGGCTCTATGCTCTGCGTCTTCAGGCGGTGATAGCCGGCGAGCCAGTCAACCGCCGCGCGCGGCTCGTCGGTGTTGCAGTACACCTCGGTGCGGTTGCACGTCGAGATAATGGCCGCTTCCTGTATCGGGCGGCGGTCGACGAGATCGCGCAGCGCCTGCACCAGATTTTCGGCGTGAAACACCACCTGCTCCCTCACCGACAAGGGAGCCGTCTGATGGTTTACGCCGAACGTAAAGAGATGCATAAAGCAGCCATGGGCGCGGTAAGTGCGCTTATTTTATAACCCGCGACGACGGTACGACAAATCGAAAATCGTTGATTTGTAGGAATAATCCGATACGCCCCAGTACTGTCCTACGCGCTGCGCTCGTTGTCGAGCGCTTCCTTGCACGCCCGGCGTGCGATGTTGCCGAAAAAAATGTCCGCCGCCCGTTTATCGTTGCCGTCGGACACCGGGGCGCTGTGCGGACTCACGATCACGTTCGGCAGGTCCCACAGCGAGGACGCGGCCGGCGGATGAATCACATCGGCTCGGGGCCCGCAGCGTTCGGCTGATCGCCGAAGCGCGCAACGAATCCCCTCGCGAGCAGGACTCCCGTCATTCCTCCTTCGAGGTGAAGCGCTTATTTCTTGCTCTTGTCGCGCGCGAACAGCGTGTCGAGCTTGCGCTCGTAGGCGTGGTAATCGAGGTAGTCGTACAGGTCGTCGCGCGTCTGCATGAGGTTCACGACGCTCCGGGCGCTGCCTTCGTTGCGTATCGCCTGGAACACTTTCAGCGCCGCCGCATTCATCGCCCGCCACGCGGACAGCGGGTAGAGCGCCATGGCGACGTTCGCGCTGGCGAGTTCCTGCGTGGTGAACAGCGGCGTCTTGCCGAATTCGGTGATGTTCGCGAGGATAGGCACCTTCACCGCATCGGCGAAGCGCTTGTACATCGAAAGCTCGGTGATCGCTTCGGGGAAGATCATGTCGGCGCCGGCCTCCACGCAGGCGCAGGCCCTTTCCACTGCGGCGTCCAGACCCTCGATCGCCAGCGAGTCGGTGCGCGCGATGATCACGAAGTCGCGGTCGGTCTTGGCATCGGCTGCAGCTTTGATGCGATCGACCATCTCCTCCTTGGTGACGATCTCCTTGTTCGGGCGATGGCCGCAGCGCTTCTGCAGCACCTGGTCCTCGATGTGCATTGCGCCTGCGCCGAACTTGATCAGCGATTTCACGGTGCGCGCGATGTTGAACGCCCCGCCGAACCCGGTATCGACGTCGACCAGCAGCGGCAGGCTGCACACGTCGGTAATGCGGCGCACATCGGTCAGCACGTCATCGAGCGTGCTGATGCCCAGGTCCGGCAGCCCCAGCGAGCCGGCCGCGACCCCGCCGCCGGAGAGGTAGATCGCGCGGAAGCCCGTGCGTTCGGCGAGCCGGGCGGCGTACGCGTTGATCGTGCCGGCGATCTGCAGCGGCTTTTCCTGCGCGACGGCGGCGCGAAAGCGCGCGCCAGCGCTGGCGGTCAACGCCGGTTTCGACAAATCGGTCATGAGATGCTCCTTGTGTCAGCGCCGCACCGCGTGGGCGCGGGCTTTGGGTCGTCTTTGTCCGTGATGTGGACAGGTGGGCGGCGGTCCAAAACAGGGCGCTACACTAGCATAAACACGCCTGTTTCTCCAGAGCGGAGAGAGTGGCATAATGACGACTCTCACGATTCGGACTTCAAAAATCATGGTCAAAAAAAATCCAGAAGACGAGGCCGCCCGCCTGTCCGGCACCCAGAGCATAGAACGCGCGCTGCTGCTGCTGCGCGAGATCGCCGCCCATAACCGCGCGGGCTCACGTTTGCTGGACCTCGCGACGCGCACCGGACTGCAGCGCCCCACCGTGCACCGCATGTTGAAGTGCCTGACGCTCGAAGGCATGGTGCAGCAGGACGCCGACACGCACCGCTACTACCTCGGCTCGATGGTGTTCGAGCTGGGGCTCACCGCCGCGCCGCGCTTCAACCTGCGCGACATCTGCCATCCATCGATGACGCGCATTGCCGATGCCACCGGCGACACCGTGTTCCTCACGCAGCGCAGCGGGCTGGACGCCGTGTGCGTGGACCGGCACGAGGGCACGTTCCCGATCAAGACGTTCACCCTGGACGTGGGCGTGCGACGCCCATTGGGCGTGGGCACGGGCAGCCTTGCGATCCTTTCCGCCCTGTCGGAAGAGGAGGCGAAAAGCGTGGTCAACAGCAATACGGCGCGTCTCACCGAGTACGGTCTCACCCCCGTCAGCCTCCTGTCGCAGGTGAAGCGCGCGCAAAAGCTCGGCTACGCGGTGCGCGAAATGCCGACCCTTGCCGGCGTGCGCTCCATCGGCCAGGCGGTGCACAACCACAGCGGCATCGCTTTCGCCGCCCTGTCGGTGTCCGCCATCTCCAGCCGCATGACGGAAAAGCGCGTGGCCGAGCTTGCGACGCTGCTGAAGAACGAAACGCGGCTCATCGAGAAGCAACTGGCGTCCGGCGGCGACATGCGCTAGCGCGCGGCGCCGCCGCGCAACACGAGGAGAACACCATGCACGTCCCGTCGCGTATCGCGGCGCTGCTGCTCGCTCTTGCCTGTCCGTGCCTCGCGCACGCACAAGGCGCCTATCCCGTAAAGCCGATCCGCTTCGTGGTGCCTTATCCGCCGGGCGGCAGCAACGACGTGCTGTCGCGCATTACGGCGCAGGCGATGAGCGGCGGGCTAGGCCAGCAGGTCGTCATCGACAACCGCGGCGGCGCCGGCGGCATGATAGGCGCGGACAACGTCGCCAAATCCCCGCCCGACGGCTATTCGCTCGTCAACGTCCAGGCCTCGTTCACCGCGAATGCGGCGCTGCGCACGAAGATGCCGTACGACCCCATGGGCGATTTCGCGTACATCGGCATGATGGCGCGCGGCCCGCTGCTCGTCGTCGTGCACCCTGCGCTTCCCGTGAAGACGATGAAGGAGTTCATTGCGCTCGCCCGCGCGAAGCCGGGCCAGATCAATTACGGGTCCACCGGCACCGGCGGCCACAATCACCTCGCGAGCGAGCTTTTCAAGCGCATGGCGAAGGTGGATATCGTCCATGTGCCGTACAAGGGCGTCGCGCCCGCGCTCACCGACCTGATGGGCGGGCACACACAGCTCGTGATGACCAGCCTGCCGTCGGCCATGAGCCAGGTGAACGCAGGCCGCCTCAAGGCGCTCGCCGTCGGCAGCGAGCGGCGATCCTCGTTCATGCCGGAGCTGCCGACCATCGCCGAGTCCGGCGTGCCCGGCTACATGGCGGAGTTCTGGTGGGGCATCGCCGCCCCGGCGAAAACCTCGCCGGACATCGTGAGCCGGCTCGCCGCGGAGCTCGGCAAGGCGCTGCAATCTGCGGATGTGAAGCAGCGCTTCGCCGCCGAAGGGGCCGAGCCCGCAACAATGTCGCGCGAGCAGTTCACGCGGTTCGTGTCGAACGAGATCACGCGCTGGCGCAAAGTCGCGCAAGAGGCGAACATCAAGCCCGAATAAGCTTTCAAGCGCGGCCCGATCTTCCCGGCCGCCAATCCCGGAGAATCGGTATGGCCAAAGAACTGCCCGTGTGGCGCTCGCTCATGTATGTCCCGGTCAACGTGGAAAAGTACGTCGACAAGGCGCACACGCGCGGCGCGGACGTGATCCAGCTCGACCTCGAAGACAGCGTGCCCCCGGCCGAGAAGGCCAGCGCGCGCAAGCTGGTCGAAAAAGCCGCGGCCCGCGTGCGGCGTGCCGGTGCGGACGTCGTGGTGCGCATCAACCAGCCGCTGTCGCTTGCGGTGCGCGATCTCGAGCATTCGATCTGCCCCGATGTGGACGGCATCGCCTGCACCAAGGTCGACAGCGCGTCGCATCTGCGGCTGCTCGACGAGCTCGTGACCGAGCTCGAGGAAAAACGCGGCATGACGCCCGGGCACACGAAATTCATCGCGATGATCGAAACCGCGGATGCGTTTTTCCGCATCCACGAAATCGTGAAGGCCTCCGAGCGCACGGTCGCGTGCGTGATCGGCGGGGAAGACTTCGCGCTCGAGTGCAACATGCAGCCCACCGGCGAAGCGCTGTTCTATCCCAAGCAGCACATGGTGATCGCGGCCAACGCCGCCGGCATCATGCCGCTCGGCTTCGTCGACAGCGTCGCAGGATTCGGCGACTGGGAGGCGTTCCGCAAAATGGTGCGGCGCTCGCGCGATTTCGGCTTCATGGGCGCGGGCTGCATCCATCCCGGCCAGGTGACGATCGTCAACGAGGAATACACGCCGACGGCCACTGAAGTGGATTACGCGCGCCGCGTCATCGCGCTCGACAAGGACGCTGCGGCAAGCGGCCGCGGCTCGTTCTCCCTCGACGGCAAGATGATCGATATTCCGATCATCGTCCGGGCGCAAAAGCTCATCCGCCGCTACGAAGCGATCAAGGCGCGGGAAGCGAAGACGCTGGCTGCCGCTGCGCCGTGAGGCGGGAGGCGGGAGGCGCAAAACCGGTATCAGGCCAGAACGCGGCACATGAATCCACGCTGGAAGCGGCGCCCATGTGCAATGGCTGCGCGCACATGGCCGCTCGCGCTTTCTGCTCACCGTGCCGCTGCTGCGCTTGCCGGGCGTGATCTGATCTTCGTTAGGCATTGAGCGCGCGCGATGACTCAAGGACAAGTCTTAGCGTTCGACTGGGGCCGCAACATCATCGGCATCTTGAACGTTAAAACTAACAGATACTATGCGTACCTCCACGAGGCACGCATGATCCGCGCGGCTAAGAAGATTGTTTCGTCACCTGGCACGATTGTGAGCTTTAACGGAAGTCGGCGTGACCTTCCGGAACTTGCAAAGATATTGGACGTGGGCTCAGTTACTGAGCTCCGCATGTGTGGCAAGCACGACGACATGCTGGAGATCACATCGAGCATTCGCTGGCCTCCCGATCCCGGTACAAAACCAATTCTCGGCACGAACCTCTCCACCACATACAGCCACTTCTTCGGCAAGGAATTCCCAAAGCGGCCAGAATATCTGCCCGAGGAATACGACGGTGATGAGCTTGAATACGTCGTGTGCAATTGGCGCGATTGCTTTATGGCGGCGGCGCTTTGGAAGAAGTGGAAGCGCGGAGAGTTAACAGCAGATTGAAGATAGATGCCTAACCGCTCAATCGAATGTTAAACGCCCATGAATTCTGTGCCTGATGCACTGGCTGACGTCGACATGGCCTTCACGCATCTCGAGTTTGCTATCAAGCTTATGTGCTACGCCGAAGCCGGCCGTATCGACCGAGGCAAGTTTGATACCGACGTGATACTTATTCTCGAGCGTGAAAACGTCGGCTTCGCCTCCAACACATTTCAGTCATTTGATTCGCTTGTTCTCGCTGCGCAGACAACGGTTGGCGTTTCCTTTGGGGTTACAGCTATCGTCCTTGATGCAGCATTCGAAGCTGCTGGTATTAGTCGGAAGCCTGACTCAAACACGTCTGATGACCTTCTTCGCTTGCTCGTGTTCATGATTCGCAACGCCTTCGCACATAACCCTGCACTGCCATGCTGGGAAGTTCGAGGACCTTACGCGCGAGACATTATTCTTCGACTTGAAGGGGCAGAAATATCGGTAAATTTGCCAAACTTGCATGGCAAGCCGTTTGAGTATGAGCACATTGGAGGCTTAGCAAATTGGTATCGTATTCGTCGCACCGCTCAGCGTGTAATACGTTATGCGAACTGCGGCTCGTAGGACTTGAATAGAGCCTTGCCTATTGTGTTCTGCATGATCCGCTCATTTCTGCTCTCCGAAGTCCTCCAGTTTGTCGAACGCGCTCGCGTTTGCCCCGGCGTCCGGCGAATCGCGTTAATCGGGTCGTTGACGACAGACAGGAACGACCCGAAGGATGCCGACGTACTGGTGATGGTCGAGGACGACGCCGACCTCACCGCACTTGCAGCGGCGGGCCGCAGGTTGAAAGGTCGCGCACAAAGCCGGAACAAAGGCGCCGACATTTTTCTGGCCGATCCATCGGGCGTGTACATCGGCCGCATATGCCATTGGCGCGATTGCGGTCCCGGAGTCCGGTCCTCATGCCACGCGAGACATTGCGGGCGGCGCAAGTTTCTCCACGACGATTTGGTCACTTTGGCACTTGATGCAGCGCTAGTGAAGGAACCGCCGCTCGATCTCTGGCCTGCCGTCGTGCGACGCGCCCTATTGCCTGCCGATGTCGAAGCCGAGCTTATTCAGCCGCTGTTGCGCAAGCGGTGAGGACAAGAACGTGCATGCGACGGTGTGGTCTTTTGTCGCCGCATCCTTTCGTTCACACCGGCAAGTTGGTACGCAGCGCGTCACACTGCGATGTGAAGCTCGTATAATGACCCGCTGGAGGTGACCATGAAATACCGCATCGCACTGCAAAAGTCCGAGGAAGGCTACAGCGTTTCCGTTCCGGGCCTGCCAGGTTGCTGGTCGCAGGGCGAGACCGAGCAGGAAGCTGTGGCGAACATTCGCGAAGCCATTCGCGATTACCTCTCGGTCGTCGATGAACAGCTCCGCGGCAAAGACGTGCGCGAAATCGAAGTTTCCCCCTGATCTTGCCGTCCATTCCCGGCGTCAATCACCTGGACGCTGTGCGCGCGCTCGAAAAGGCAGGCTTTCGAGTCGTGCGCCAGGGAAAACATATCGTCATGGGCGACGGCAACCGTATTCTCACCATTCCGCGACACAATCCGGTCAATGCTTTTACGATGGGCGGTATCGCTCGCGATGCTGGGCTTTCCGCAGAGCAGTTCCGTGCGCTTCTGTAATCCCCAGCGGACTGAAGACATTCACTGAAAGCACGCTCAAGGAGGAGCCCGATGAACCGCGCTGTTCTGCTTTGTATTCTGATGGTCGCGGGCTCTATTCCTGCGGCGCACGCGGCCGAATCCAACTATCCGGCGCGCCCCATACGCATCATCGCGCAATTCACGCCCGGCACGTCCACCGACATCCTGGCGCGTGTGGTCGGGCAGAAAATGAGCGAGGACTGGAGCCAGCAGGTCATCGTCGACAACCGGCCGGGCGCGGGCGCCATCGTAGGCACCGAGCTCGGCGCGAAGGCGAATCCGGACGGCTACACGCTCACGATGGCGGTATCGAGCGCGTTCGGCATCAATCCAACGTTGTACGCGAAGCTGCCGTACGATGTACTGCGCGATTTCGCGCCCATATCGAATCTCGGCCTCACGCCGCAGACGCTCGTCGCGAGCCCTTCCGCGCCGTTCAAGTCCGCGCAGGACTTCGTCGCTGCGGCGCGCGAGCGGCCGGGGCAGATCAATTTCGCGTCGCTAGGCACCGGCTCGACCAGCCACCTCACGATGGAGATGTTTCGCGCCGCTGCCGGCGTGAAGCTGAACCACGTGCCGTTCAAGGGCAGCGCCGACGCGCACACGCAGTTGATCGGCGGCCAGGTGCCGGTCATGTTCGACGCGATACCGGCCACGCTGCCGCACATGAAGTCCGGAAAGCTGCGCGGGCTGGGCATCGCGATATCGAAGCGCTCGCCGTACGCGCCCGAGCTGCCGACGCTGCACGAGCAGGGCTTCAGGGATTTCGAGGCGGTGGGCTGGATAGGCATAGCGGCGCCTGCGAAAACGCCGGGGCCGATACTCGACAAGCTGAACGTCGAGATGAACGCTATCCTCAACAAGCCCGACGTGAAGGAGCGGCTCGCGACGCTCGCGTTCACGCCGGCCGGCGACACCCGCGCGCAGTTCGCCGCCTACATCAAGTCGGAAATCGCGAAATGGGGCAAAGCGGTGCGCGACTCCGGCGCGAAAGCGGAATGATCGGGGTGCGTGTTGCGGCAGTGGCGCTCGCGCTGGCGGCGGCGCTTGGGGCCGGCCCGGCGGCATCGCAATATCCCGCGCGACCGATCCGCCTCATCGTGCCCGCGCCTCCCGGCGGCACGACCGATCTCCTGGGGCGCGTCATAGGCACCAGGCTCGGCGAGGCGCTGGGCCAGCAAGTCGTCATCGACAATCGCGGCGGTGCCGGCGGCATCGTCGGCACCGACATGCTGACGAAAGCGCCGCCGGACGGACACACTCTCGCCGTGATCTACACGCCGCACACCGTGCTGCCGCACCTGCAGAAACAACTTCCGTACGACGCGCTCGCCGATATCACGCCGATCTCCATGGTGACCACGGCGCCGCTCGTCCTGGTCGTGAATCCCGCCCTGCCCGTGCGCAACGTGCGCGAGCTCATCGCGCTCGCGAAGAAGCAGCCGGTGGTCTATGGCTCTGCGGGGAACGGCAGCGGCGGTCACCTGTCCGGCGAATTATTGAAGCAGATGGCCGGCATCCAGGCAACGCACGTGCCGTACAAGGGCGCAGGACCCGCCGCCATGGACGTCGTATCGGGCCAGCTGCAGTTCCAGTTTGCCGCGCAGATCACAGCGCAGGGTTTCATCAGGTCGGGCCGGCTGCGCGCGATCGCGGTAACCAGCACGCAACGCACGCCGGGACTGCCTGACATACCCACTGTCGCAGAATCGGGCGTGCCGGGCTTCGTCGTCGTGAACTGGTTTGGCATGATTGCGCCGGCGCGCACTCCGCGCGCTGTCGTCACGCAGCTCAACGCCGAGATCGTGCGCATTCTGCAGTTACCCGATGTACGGACCAAGCTTACGGGCGAAGGCTCGGAGATCGTCGGCGATACGCCGGCGCAATTTGCAGCGTTCCTGCGCGCCGATTTCGAGAAATGGGGCAAGGTGATCCGCGCCTCGGGGCTGAAGGTGGACTGAGCGCTATAGAGCAAAAGCGTTTACGACGGAGGGCGCGGAGGAAAGACGGGCAATACGTTTTTCCTTGGTGATCCTTCGTGACCTTGGCGGTAAAGCTTAGGTCGCTGTCAGCGCATCGAAAGCGCCGCCCCCAGCCGCGGATAGACCTTCAGCGCATTGCGCTCGAAAATCGTAGCGCGGTCTGCGGCGGTGAGCTGCGACGCCGCCTCGACGTAGCGCTTCGTGTCGTCGTAGTAGTGCCCGCTCTCGGGATCGATGCCGCGCACCGCGCCTACCATTTCCGACGCGAACAGGATGTTCTCCACCGGAATCACTTTCAGCAGCAGATCGATGCCGGGCTGGTGGTACACGCAGGTATCGAAGTACACGTTGTTGAGCAACAGCTCCTTCAGCGGCGGGCGCCCCATGTCCTGCGCGATGCCGCGATAGCGCCCCCAGTGATACGGCACCGCGCCGCCGCCGTGCGGTATCACGAAGCGCAAGGTCGGAAAGTCCTTGAACAGGTTGGAGGTGAGGAACTGCATGAACGCCGTCGTGTCGGCGTTGAGGTAATGCGCGCCGGTGAAGTGAAAGCACGGATTGCACGACGCGGAGACGTGCACCATCGCGGGCACGTCGAGCTCGACCATCTTCTCGTAGAGCGGATACCACCACTTGTCGGTGAGCGGCGGATCGGTCCAGTAGCCGCCCGACGGATCCGGATTGAGGTTGCAGCCGACGAAACGGTAGTCCTTCACGCAGCGCTCGAGCTCGGCGATGCAGTTGTCCGGCCGCACGCCGGGACTCTGGGGCAACTGGCACACGCCGACGAAATTCTGCGGATAGAGCGTGCAGATGCGATGGATCAGCTCGTTGCACACCGCCGACCATTCGGCGCTCGTGTTCGCGTCCCCGATGTGATGGCCCATGCCGCCGGCGCGCGGCGAGAAGATCGTCACGTCGGTGCCGCGCTCGCGCTGCAGCTTGAGCTGTGCGCCCTCCAGGCTCGCCCTCAGCTCGTCGTCCGGAATCGACAGCGAGCCCTGGCGCGACGCGCGCCCCGTGTCTTTCAGCGCAGCGATCTGCGCCTGGCGGAAGGCTTCCAGCGCCTTCGGCGCGGTGGTGTAGTGACCGTGACAGTCGATGATCATCTGCTGCTCTCCCAGTTGAATTGCGTCCTAACCGTTCAGCGTGCGCGTCACGTCGTCGAACAGCTCGTCGACGGCATAGCGGCGCGGGATCATGCCTTGCCGGTACACGCAGTCGACGGCAACCTCGAGATTACGCCGGTTTGCCTCGACGCCGCACGGGCTGGGGTCCCACCCTGAGAATTCCGCCTCGCGGCCGCATGCACCGGAATCGCGGCGTCGCGAGCATGGGCGCGGTGCGGGCGGCGCCCGTCCTGTTGCCGTTCTATTGGATCACGTCCAGCGCGGTCACGCGACGGCTACGGCACGGGCGAGCCTGGACCGCCTGTCCGTGTAAAGTGTGGTCGTGTACAAGCCATATGGGAATGGCATTTCTGGCAAAACTGATATGCCCGAAACGCATATCGGTATATAATCCTCCGCGTTCCCGCCGCACACTCCGATGGACGTCAAGCAACTCACCTACTTCGTGCGCATCGCCGAGCTCGGCAGCCTCACCGGCGCGGCGACCACGCTGGGCGTATCGCAGCCGGTGCTGAGCCGGCAGATCGGACGCCTCGAGCGCGAGCTCGGCAAGCACCTGCTCTATCGCCACGGCCGCGGCGTGCGTCTCACCGACAGCGGCAAGCGGCTGCTCGCGCACGGCAAAGGAATACTTCACCAGGTCGAGCTCGCGAGGCAGGAGCTCGAGGGCCAGCACGCCTCGCCCGTGGGGCGCGTGATCGTCGGCCTGCCGCCGAGCCTGTGCAAGCGCATCGCCGTCCCGCTCGTGTCGGCCTTCCGCGACCGTTTCCCGCAGGCGTCGATCGGCATCGTCGAGGGCATGACGGTATCGATGCAGGAATGGCTCACGCTGGGCCGCCTCGACTGCGCGCTGCTCTACGATCCGCCGGCGATGACGCCGCTGGAGTACACCCACCTGTGGTCCGAGGAGCTGTGCCTCGTCAGCCGCTCGCGCGGCGCGAAGCTGCCGGCGACGGTGCGCCTGAAGGATCTCGCGCGTTACCCGCTCATCGTGCCGAGCCGGCCCAACGCGGTGCGCAACCTGATCGAGACCGAAGCCGCCGCGCAGGGCATCTCGCTCGCCGTCGCGCTGGAAATCGACGCCATCGCATCGGTCGTCGACCTCGTCGCGCGCGGCTACGGCCACGCCATACTGTCGCGCATCGCGCTGGAAAGCTGGGCGAAGAACGGCACGCTGCGCGCCACGCCGATCGTGCGCCCGGCGATCACGAGCCGCGTGGTCCTCGCCACCAGCCGCGAGCGGCCGCTCACCGCGCTCGCACAGGGAACGCTCGATTTGATACACACGGATATCGTGCCGGACGTGCGCCGCATCGTGCGCGCGCGCGAGTGAAACGCGCCGGCATCGTCGTTATGCACACTTCGAAGGAGAACATCGTGTCGCAAGATCTCGAAAAGCTGAAGGACTGGATCGGCCAGAAGGAATCGGACGTCGATCACGTGACCGTTCCGTCGGTGCACCGCCTGGCATGCACGCTCGACCGCGACGATCCCGTGCCGCGCGTCGGCGACGATCTGCCGATCGGCTGGCATTCCATCCTGTTTCCGCGCGTCGTGCGCCAGTCGCAGATCGGCCCCGACGGCCATCCGAAGCGCGGCGACTTCCTGCCGCCGGTGCCGCTGCCGCGCCGCATGTTCGCCGGCAAGCGCATCCGGTTTCACGCGCCGCTGAAGGTGGGCGACGAAGTGCGCCGCGAATCGACCATCAAGGACGTGACGCTGAAGACCGGCCGCACCGGACAGATGGTGTTCGTCACGGTGCAGACGGACATCCTCAGCCCGCGCGGTCCCGCCATCACCGAAGAGCAGGACATCGTCTATCGCGGCGAGCCGGAACCCGGTGCGCCCGCGCCGGCGCCGCAGCCCGCCCCCGGCAAGGCGGTGTGGACGAAGACCGTCACGCCGGACCAGGTGATGCTGTTCCGCTATTCAGCGCTCACCTTCAACGGCCACCGCATCCACTACGATCATCCGTACGTCACCCAGGTCGAGAAATACCCCAATCTCGTCATGAACGGCGGCCTCACCACGCTGCTCGTGTTCGAGCTGGCGCGCGCCAACGCCGGAACGCCGCTCACGTACATCAGCTCGCGCAACGTGCGCCCGCTGTTCGTGGGCCGCGCGATCACGCTGTGCGGCGAACCCTCCGCCGATGGCAGTACAGCGAAGCTCTGGGCGCAGGACGATACCGGCGCGCTCGCGCTCAACGCCACGGCGGAGTTCGCCTGATGGCCGGCGGTCCTCTCGAAGGCGTGACCGTCGTCGATCTCACCTCGGTCGTCGTCGGGCCGCTCGCCACGCAAATCCTCGCCGATCACGGCGCCGCCGTGATCAAGGTCGAGTCCAGGACCGGCGATCTCATCCGCAACATGAACGGCAAGTCGGTCACGCCGGGCATGGGCGCGAAGTTCCTGCACCTGAACCGCAACAAGCGCTCCATCGTGCTCGATCTCAAGCAGCCGGCCGGGCACGCCGCGCTGATGAAGCTCGTGGCGCGCGCCGACGTGCTGGTGTGGAACGTGCGCCCCGATGCGATGGCGCGGCTCAAGCTCTCGTACGACGACGTGAAGGCGGCCAATCCGAAGATCATCTACTGCGGCATGTTCGGCTTCGGCCAGGACGGCCGCTATCGCGACAAGCCGGCCTACGACACCATCATCCAGGGCTCGGCGGGAATGGCGGCCCTGCACCATCGCGCCACGGGCGAGCCGCGTTTCGTGCCCATGGTGGTCGCCGACAAGACGGTGGGCCTCATTGCCGTGCAGATGATCGTCATGGCGCTGTACCGCCGCACGCAGACCGGCGAAGGCTGCTCGATCGAAATCCCGATGTTCGAGAACCTGGTGAAGTTCGTGCTCGAGGAGCACATGTACCTCAGGACTTTCGAGCCGCCGCTAGGCGGAACCGGCGATCCGCGCCTGCTCGATCCGCTGGGCAAGCCGATACCGACCAAGGACAGCTGGATTTGCGTGTCCGCGAACACCAACGACCAGGTGTTCGGCTTCTTCGACGCGATCGGACGGCCGGAGTTGAAGACCGATCCGCGCTTTGCCACCGTGCAGGCGCGCTTCGCGAACGTGAAGGACTACTTCGAGATCCGCATCGCCGCGCTCAAGACGAAGACGACCGCGGAGTGGCTGGAAATCCTGGACGCGGCCGACGTGCCGGCGATGCCGTATCACACGCTCGACAGCGTGCTCGACGATCCGCACCTCAGGGAGATCGGATTCTTCGAGCTGCGCGACCATCCGACCGAAGGCAGGACGCGCAACATGCGCCTGCCCAACAAGTGGTCGTGCGGCGTACGCAAGGAATGGAACCCGGCGCCCAAGCTCGGGCAGGACAGCGTGGACATCCTGCGCGAGGCCGGTTATCGCGACGAAGACATCGGCGTGCTGGTGCAGCAGGGCGTGACCATCGACGGCCGCTTGCGGAAGCCCTGAGCCGGAGACGACCAGCCACAGAGAGCACAGAGCACCCAGAGAGATGCGGCATTTCGAGCGCATGTTCGAGCGCCCGGCAGCTTGTAAGCCGTCTTCTCTTCTCTGTGCTCTCTGTGTGCTCTGTGGCTGATCTGGTTCTCATAACGAGAGGAAAGACAAATGCGTAAAACCATCATCGCCGGCCTGATTGCGGCGGCAGCACTTCCCGCCGCCGCGGCCGAAGACGCGAAGAACTATCCGAGCAAGCCGATACGGCTCGTCGTGCCGTTCACGCCCGGCGGCAGCACCGACATCCTCGCGCGCGTGATCGGCATGAAGCTCACCGAAGCATGGGGCAAGCAGGTCGTCATCGACAACCGTCCGGGCGCGGGCGGCAACATCGGTGTCGATCTCGTGGCGAAATCGCCCGCTGACGGCTACACGCTGGTGATGGGTCACATCGGCACCTTCGGCGTGAACCCGACGCTGTACCCCAAGCTGCCGTACGACCCGATTCGCGATTTCCAGCCGATTACGCTGGTCGCGCTCGTGCCGAACATGCTGAGCGTCAATCCGGCGTTGCCGGCAAAGTCGGTGAAAGAGCTGGTCGCGCTCGCGAAAGCAAAGCCGGGCACGATCAACTTCGGCTCCGGCGGCAACGGCTCGGCAGCGCATCTTGCCGGCGAGTACTTCAAGCTCATGAGCAAGACAGCAATCACTCACATCCCGTATCGCGGCACTTCGCCCGCGGTGACGGATCTCATCGCCGGCCAGATCCAGATGATCATCACCGGCGTGCCGCCGACACTGAACTTCGTGAAGACCGGCAAGCTGCGCGCGCTCGGCGTCGCGACCTCAAAACGCCTGGCGCTGCTGCCCGACTTGCCCACCATCGCCGAAGCCGGCGTGCCGGGCTACGAGGCGACGCAGTGGTACGGCGTGCTTGCGCCCGCCGGAACGCCCAGGCCCATCGTCGCCAGGCTCAACGCCGAAATGGCGAAGGCGATCAAAGGCCCCGACGTGCGCGAGAAGCTCGCGGCCGATGCGGCGGAGCCGGTCGGCAACTCGCCGGAGGAATTCGGCGCGTTCATCAAGAAGGAGATCGCGCGCTGGGCGCCGGTGGTCAAGGCGTCCGGGGCGCGGCCCGAATGATGTAAAGTCGCGCAGTCGGGCGCCGGTGTTGCGTCCTTCAACGTTTCCACCCTCATGGGAGAGGCGCATGAAGTCGGTACTGCCGAAGGCATCTGTCGCCGCCGCGCTCCTTGCGGCTGCGCTCTTCGCGGGCGGCGCGCACACCGCGCAGCCGGCCGAAACCTATACGCCGTCCGTCGGCCAGGAAGGCAAGGATGTCATCTGGGTGCCGACGCCGCAGGCGCTCGTCGAGCGCATGCTGACGGTCGCGAAAGTCACGCCGGGTGATTTCGTCGTCGATCTCGGTTCCGGCGATGGCCGCACCGTCATCACGGCTGCGAAGAAGTTCGGCGCCCGCGCACTGGGACTGGAGTTCAACCCCGACATGGTGGCGCTGTCGAAGCGCAACGCCGAAAAGGAAGGCGTCGCGGATCGCGCGCAATTCCAGCGCGCCGACATTTTCGCCGCCGACTTCAGCAACGCGACCGTCGTGACCATGTACCTGCTGCCGTCGCTCAACCTCAAGCTTCGTCCCATCATCCTCGCCATGAATCCCGGCACGCGCGTTGTCTCGCACGCCTTCACCATGGACGACTGGGGACCCGATCAGACGGAAAACGTCGAGGGACGCACGGCGTACCTGTGGATCGTGCCCGCGAAAGCGGAAGGCGTCTGGAACGTCGAAGTACAGGGAGCGACGCCCTCGCGCTACGAAATCGAGCTGCGGCAGAAGTTCCAGCTCGTCGAGGGCGTGGCGCGCAACGACGCCGGGACATCGCCGATACACAACGCCAAGGTGCGCGGTGACGAGCTGACCTTCACCATAGGCAGCGCTCCGGGCGCGCGCACCTTCACCGGCAAGCTCTACGGCGATCGCATGGAAGGCACCTCGAAAGCGAGCAGCGAAGCGAAATTCGTGGCGACGCGCGTGAAGTAACTCTGCTCAGCGGCGGGTTACGCGAAGGCGCGGCGCGAGCCGCGCCTTTTTCATTTCATGTCGACCGTGGCGGCCGGCAAGGTCACCGGCGCAACGACACGGTACACCGGCACTTCGCTGGGCGCCGCTATCGTCGGCGGCGACCCGCGCTTGTCCACCGGAATGATGCCGAACGAGACGAAGCTGCTCGGCGCTTCCGGCTCGAGCGCGACCGCCACGACCTGCGCGTTGGGCTGGGCCATGGAGTAGACATAGCTGCCCGCCGGGAACGTGACGGTTTTCGGCACTACTTCCGTGGTCACGCGGCTGACGGCACGGCCTTCGACGTACGTCGGCGACGGCTTGCGGTCGGTCACCTGGTAGCTTTCGACCTCCAGCGTGGCAGGCGCCGTGAGGCGGCGCACTTCCACGCCGGAGAACGCCAGCCGCCGGGCGACGTCGTGAAACACCGGCGGCGTGACGTACGCATAGGGACGGCGGCGCACGAGGTCGGGCTGCGCGGCAAGCGCGTCGGTCCACTGCACCTCGATGTCGCGCAGCTCGCCGCTCTGCGGATCGATCATCGTGAGCGTGTGCAGCCGCTCGACGTTCTTCAGCGTGACCGCGATGTCGTCGCCCTCGCGCGGCGCCCGGCCCCGGCTCGTCACGCTGCGCCGGCTTTCGTGCACCGTATCGAGCACCTGCCGCGCGTGATCGGCCGTTGTCTGCAGCAGCGCGCCGATGGCCACGAGGTGGGAGTGCACGCGCCGGGCATAGCTCTGGCGCCCTATGCCGACGCCGCGGCTCTCCACGAGAAAGGAGATGGCGTGCTGCAGGCCCGCGAAATTCCGCCCGATGTCCGGCGTGGTGCCGCCCATGGCGACTCGCTTGTCCTGCATGTTGTACGAGGTCGTGTAGTACCACGAGTGGGTATAGCCCGCGCGCTCGATGTCGCGCCGCATGTTACGCAGGTACAACCCGTCGGCGAGCTTCGTGAGCTCGGGCGTGACGTTGGGGTTGGTGGCGTACTGCAGCAGCAGATCATAGGACTGCAGCACGCCGAATTTCTCGATCCAGCGCGTCGCGACGCTGAACTCATGCGCATCGACGAACACGTGCGGCTGGTACGCGTTGACCACTGCGTGCTGCGCGGCGGTCTCCGGCAGCGCGACTTTCACGTGGTCGCGGTTGATGTCGACCGTGCTGTAAGGCGAGCGGGTGAAGTAATGCGCGCCGTCCGGGTTGGCGCGCGGCATGATGAGCACGCTGATGCGGTCGAGCAGCGGCTTGAGCGGCCCTTGCGCGAGCGCCTGCGCAAGCGCGAGCATCGCCTCGCCGCCCGCGGGCTCGTTGCCGTGCTGCAATCCGACCAGCATCACGACCGGACGGCCCAGCCGCGCGAGATCAACCGGCTCGGCGTAGCCCGAGTTGCTGAGCACCAGCAGCGGTATCGCGCGCTCCTCCTGCGAGGCGCCGACGATGCGCAGGTGAACGTTGTCGCTCGCGCGCTGCAGCGCTTCGAGGAAGCTCATCATCTCTTCGTGCGTGGTGAAGTCTGCGCGCCCGGGCTTGAATCCGGGCGTACCGTACGCGGCCGGCGGGTCCGGATAGCGGACCTGAACGGCGGCGCTCTGCTGGTAAACGCGCTCGGGCCTGAACTGCGCCGCGGCCGGGAATGCAGCCGCAAGCGCCAGCGCGATGATGAAGACGGAATTGAGGAACATGCGGGCCATGGGCGCTCCGGTGTTCGCGCGTCGGCGGGTTACCGACGCGCCTGCTCTATAATGCACGGTCGGTCATTTCTACATTAGATCTTAACCCGGAGTCTGGTACATGGCACAAGCAGCATCGGAAGCCGTCATCATCGGCGGCGGCATCATGGGCGGCGACATTGCAATCATTTTTGCTGCAGCCGGGTGGAAGGTCCACGTCATGAGCCCGTCGCAGAAGACCCGCGATGCGCTGCCCGCCCGCATGGCGGCAGGCGTGGCGAAGCTCGGCGCGGATACGGCGACCGCGCGCAACGTGAAGGCGTACGACAAGCTCGAAGACATTCCGTGGAAGAACGTGACCTTCGTGGTCGAGGCGGTGACCGAAGACCTCGCGCTCAAGCAACGCATTTTCGCCGATCTCGAAAAGCTCGCAGGCCCGGACGTGCTGCTCACTACCAATACGTCCAATTTTCCGATCGGCGAAGTCGGCAAGCACCTGAAGCACCGCAACCGCGTGCTGGGCCTGCACTTCTTCATGCCCGCCCATCTGGTGCCGCTGGTCGAAGTGGTGAGCGCCGACGCCACGGATCCCAGGCTCGCCGAGCGCACGGTGGAGCTGATGAAGCAGCTGGGCAAGGCGCCCATCTGGGTGAAGAAGGACGTGCCGGGCTTCGTCGGCAACCGCATACAGCACGCGATGATGCGCGAGGCGCTCTACCTCATCAACGACGGCATCGTGTCGCCCGAAGGCGTGGACACTGCCGTGAGGTACGGCTTCGGCTTCCGCTTCATCGCCTGCGGGCCCATCATGCAGAAGGAAATGTCGGGCTGGGACACGAACTACTACGTCGCCGGCGCGCTGTACCCGCACCTCTACAACAACACCGAGGCCGCCCCGGTGGTGAAGACGCTGATCGACAAGGGCCACATCGGCATGAAGACCAAGCGTGGATTCTGGGAGTGGAACGAAGAATCGATCGCCAAGGAGAAGAGCCGCATCGAGCGCGCGCTCCAGGCGGGCATGGCGATCCTCAAGGCCGATTAGCAGGCCGCGCCGTGCGAGCGGCGCAGCCCCTCACGTGCCCGTTCGCAGTGGCACGGCAAGAGACGAGGGCGCCGGCAGCCGCTGCGACTCCGCGCCGAGCGGCACCGCAGCGGCGATCAGCGGTTCGGTATGCGTCAAGTACGCCGGCGCCGCTGCCCCGACGCCGATCACCGGCTCGGGACGCCGCAGCTTCTCACGTATGGCGTTTTCCCGCTGATGCGCTGCTGTCGAGCCGCGCGCCGCGGTGAACTCGCGTTCCAGCCCGTTGAGGATACCAACCATGCCGAGCACGAGGATGCTCAACGTGCCGGCCGAAGCGCCGAACAGGGCCAGGAAACCGACGAAGGGCCTGCACGCGGGATCGTAGGTGGAAGCGCAATAGCCGAGGTAGCCGAGCCATTGTGTGAGGTACGTCCAGACGGTCATTTCGGGCATTGCGATGTTTCTTTACGTACAGCGGCCACACGCCGCCTTCATGTCGATGTCACTGCAGGCTGCATGCCCGGGGCGCCAAAAAAAACCCGGCACGAGGCCGGGTTAAAAACGCCCAAGAGGAATGCGTGCACCCATGGGAAACGGGGGAGTTCCCGGGCTACGGATGCACGGTCGCTGTAGTGCAATGGACGTGCCGGCCCCGCGCGGCCGGTTCATGGCGCGAGCGTCGGGCGCCGCAGTCAGAGGTCGCGCCGCGGGCATTTTTCACCGCGCGAGGACCGGTACGGGCGTTATATACTTGCGCCCTGCACGACGGATCGCCAGCGCTACCTTCCCGAAATTCGAGCGTTCAACACGCCGCCACGCGCGCGCAAGCAGCGCCGTGTGCGCAACGCGACACGCACGTGCCGAACTTACACTGACACAACGATCAAGGGCAAAAGAGTGACACCTGAGAAACACAGCGGCGCGCGAAGCGCGCGCGGGGAAGCGGAGAGCAGCGGGACCGAGTTCGCATCGTTTCGCGCGCTGTCGGAGCACGACCGGCAGGCGATCAACGCCATCATCCAGAACAAGGATCGCATCAAGCTCGCGCAGGCGCAACTGCGTGAAGACGTCAAGACGGTCGCCGAGCGGCTCGGCATGAAGACGAGCGAGCTCAATCGCATCGTGCGCCTTGCAATGCAGGAACAGGAGCGCGGCAACGCACTCGTGCACGAGAAGGCGCTGATCGAAGTCGCCGAGCAGCTCGTCGCCTGAGCGTTCGGACCAGCGCCGGCCGCGCGTTACCCGCAGGGGCTCAAAAGTGATAGAGTGCCCCCTTCACAAGAGCCCGCGCCGCTTCTCACCGCGCTTGCGCGCTTGCGGAACAGATCAAGGAGGATGATGCATGAGCACCGTAGTATGGCGTTTCTTCGTGGGCGACGACCAGCGCTGGCGCTGGCAGACCCTCACACCGGGCCGCGTGGTTCTTTCCGAATCCGGCGTCTCCTATCCTGCGTACGATGCGTGCATCACGGCCGCCAAGGCGGAGGGTTATCTTTTCCAGGACGCGCAGGCTAACGCGCCCTGGCACGGCGCGACTCACCGCAGCCCGCCGAAGGAGCACGCCCCGCGCCGTTAAGGCGCCGTAGCGGAGCGCGTCATGCGCCGCTCCGCCCACGCCGCGACGGCGGACCGATCGCCGCGGCGGATATCTCGCACTGACTGACCGCTCGACATACACCTATAACGCGGCAGGGAGGAGGTTCACATGGCACTACGCCTGCATCGGGCGCTGCGCCCGCGCCTCATGTCTATCTTCAGGGCGCCGCCCAGGCGCGCGCCGTGACAGCGCTCGAGGCCGTCTTCGCTGTCGCGCAACACAGAGGGCCTGCGCACGCGCCGCCTGCTCGATCTGGGTGCGCGCTCAGGGCGTGATCGCGGCGCTGTCGGGACTGAGCGCGCAGGGACTCACCCTCGCGATCGACGACTTCGGCGCCGGGTACTCGAGCTTGAGCTACCTGCGCCACCTGCCGATACAGCGGCTCAAAGTGGACCGCTCGTTCATCAGCGATCTCGCAACAAGCGACGATGCGGCTGCGATCACGCGCGCGATACTGAGCATGGGACACACGCTCGGGCTCGAGGTAATCGCAGAAGGCGTCGAGACGACCGCGCAGGCCGAGCTGCTGCGCGCCGCAGCCTGCGACCGCGTGCAAGGATTCCTCTACTGCCGGCCGCTGGCGGCGACCGCGCTCGAAGCATGGCTCGGCGCGCGCGGCATGCTGGCGGTGAAAACAGCCCGCGCGATCCAACGCGGCGTGTAGCTGCAGCGCGGCTCTAGCGGCGTTCGCCGTCGGCGCGTGCGACCTGCCGCACGAGCGGACCGGAGACGAGCTCGAGCAGCTTCGCCGGATCGATCGGCTTGACGGCGTGCACGTCGAAGCCTGCGGCGAGCGCGTTGTCGCGGTCTGTGGCCGAGCCGTAGCCGGTGAGCGCAACCAGCATGATGTCCCGCCCTTCCGGCGTGGCACGTATGCGCCGCGCCACCTCGAAGCCGTCGATGCCCGGCAAGCCGAGGTCGATGAGCGCGATGTCGGGCCGGCCGCGCACGGCGCACGCAATGCCGGCGAGCCCGTCGTTGGCGGTGTCCACCTCGTGCCCCCACAACTCGAGCAGCATCGTCAGCACGGTCTGCGCATCCTCGTTGTCCTCCACCAGCAGGATGCGCTTGCGCGCCGATCCTTCCGTGAGCGACGGCGCGGACACTGCGCCCGCATCGTGCGCACGCGGCTTCCCGGCCAGCGGCAAGCGCACGGTGAACGTGCTGCCCTGGCCGCGGCCGGCGCTTGCCGCGCGCACCTCGCCGCCATGGAGCTCGACCAGGCGCCGCACCAGCGTGAGCCCGACACCGAGGCCGCCGCGCGAGCGCGCGAGCGGCACGTCGGCCTGCGAGAACAGGTCGAATATCGTGTCCAGCGATTCCGGCGCGAGCCCGATCCCGCCGTCGCGCACCACCACGAGAGCGCGGCCCGGCGAGCCGGGCACTTCCTCGTACTCCAGGTCGAGGCGCGCCCAGCCGCCGCAGTCGGTGTACTTCGATGCGTTGTCGAGCAGATTGGCGACCACCTGCTCCAGCCGCGTCTCGTCGGCGTGAACGAACAGCGGATAAGGCGGCACGCTGGTTTCGAGCGTCTGGCTGCGAGGCCGCATTTTCGATTGGCCGATGCCCTGCGCGACGCGCTTCACCAGGCGGGTGAGCTCGACGGTCTGCTGCCTGAGCTCGATCTTCCCCTGTGTGACGCGCGCGACGTCGAGCAGATCGTCCACCAGCCGCGCCAGCTGGCCCGCCTGCCGCCGCATCACTTCACGCGCCGTGCTCTCCGCTTCATCGGACGGCGGACGGCGCTCGACCAGCGGCAGCGACGCGACGATGGCGGCGAGCGGATTGCGAAGCTCATGGGCGAGCATCGCGAGGAATTCGTGCGTGCGGCGGTTCGCCTCGTCGAGCTGGTCGGCGCGATCGCGCAGCGCCTGCTCCGCATCGGTGAGACGCAGCAGCGAGCGCACCGTGGCCACCAGCTCTTCCCGCTCGAAAGGCTGGCTCAAGTAGCCATCGGCGCCCGACTCCAGGCTGTGCACCTTGCTTTCGGTCGCCACGTACACCGCGGACGTGTGCAGTACCTTGATGTGCTGCGTGACCGCAGCCGCCTTGATGCGCCGGCACACTTCGAGGCCGCCGACGTCGGGCAGCTCGATGTCGAGAACCACCAGACGCGGACGATCGTCGGCGATGCGCTGAAGCGCTTCGGAGCCGGTCGACGCGGTAATGACCGCAAAGCCGGAACGCTCGAGCATGCGCGTGATGACATAGCGCGCGCCTTCCGCGTCGTTGACGACGAGAATGGCGGCCGAAGCGCCGGTGCTGGACGTGGTCATGCGATGGCTTGCCCCGAGGACGCGCGGCGCAGGTGTGACAGGCAGTACCGGAGTGCGCACGCCGGGGACATCACGCTGCTGCAGTGGCTCGTCGAATGATCGGTGGTGCGGGCCGCCGCGTGCGCGGCGGCGGCCGTTCGTATGCCATGAGGAGCAAGGAGCAACAAGCGTACCGCCGGTCGCGCCCGCTCCGGCGCGGGCCGCGACGGCCCTGGCCGTACTGCTACCATGCGCGCACGCGGCACAGGCACGCCATTGCAGCTGGCGCGCAGGAGACACGCGGCGCACAGACGAAAAAACAGGAGGAGGGCAACATGGCAGCACGCTGGATTGCGATACTGCTCGCGGCATACGCGGCTGCCTGCGGCGCGGCTTATCCGGAGCGGCCGGTACGTTTGATCGTGCCTGCCGCTCCGGGCGGGGCGATCGACGTCGTCGGTCGAATCGTCGGCGCCAGGCTCACCGATGTGCTCGGCCAGAACATCGTCATCGACAATCGCGCGGGCGCGAACAACATCATCGGCACCGAGCTTGCCGCTCATGCCGCGCCCGATGGCTACACGCTGCTGATCACGGCGGGCGCGCACACCATCAATCCCTCGGTGTATCGCAAGCTGCCCTACGATGCGCTGCGCGACTTCACGCCCGTGAGCCACATCGCGAATTCCGGCGGCCTCGTGGTCGTCGTGCACTCGTCGTTTTCCGCGCGCACGTTGCAGCAGCTCATCGAGCAGGCCAAGGCGAACCCCGGCAAAGTGAGCTACGGCTCGGCGGGCTTCGGCAACGCCACGCACCTCGCCGGCGAGCTGTTCAACATCATGGCGGGCGTGCAGTTGCTCCACGTTCCGTACAAGGCGGCGGGCCCGGCTGTGAACGATCTGCTCGGCGGTCACATACCGCTCATGTTCGGCCCGAGCCCGGTGGTAGTGCCCATGGTCCAGGCGGGCCGTTTGCGCCCGCTCGCCTTCACCGGGCCCAGGCGCTCGCCGCAGTTGCCCGACGTGCCGACCGTGGACGAGGCCGGCGTGAAAGGCTACGAAATGACCGGGTGGTACGGCATGTACGGGCCGCGCGGCATGTCCATGCCCATCGTCGACAAGCTGAGCGCCGCGGTGCGCGAGGTCGTCGCCATGCCGGATACGCTCGAGCGCTTTGCTGCGCTGAATCTCGAAGCCGTCGGCAGCACGCCCGCCGCGTTCGCCGACTTCCTCGCAAAGGATCTCAGGAAATACGCCGAGATCGCCCGGCACGCGGGAATCAAGCCGCAGTAGCGCGTGCACCCGCCCCTGTTTGGTGAGGCAGGTCAAGGCACGGCCGGCCGGCCGCGCCTAAGCTACGTCTCACTGACTCCTGCCGGGCTGACGGACTTTATGGAGGCCCAGAAAATGACACGCATGGAGGCCATCGAGCTGCTGCTCGAAGAATTGAAGCGCTACGATCCCGCACGGTTCCAGCAGGTCATGTGTGCGGTGCTCAATGCGCTCGGCTATGCCGACCGCGTGGAAGAAACCGCGGACCTGGCGGACGACCCGTACACCGAAAATCGCACCGTGCACTAAAGCGCCGCGCGCGGGCACTCGCAGCGCGCGACCACCCCGCGCAGCACGCAGTCGCGGGTAAAAGCGAATCCTTTCTCTCCGAAGACTTTCACGCACGCAGCGACGGCTGCCTCGTCGTGCAGCGTGCCGCGTTGTAGTTCCCGGGGCCGCGTCCACGCCGACGGGGCGGCACGTTCAGGAGCGCGTCGCGCAGGTGCGCTGACTGCCCGGCGGCTGGCGTCGCAGCATCGGGACCGGCGGGCGCTACACCTTGGCGTTGCCGAAGCCCGCGCCGGCTTTCTTGTACTCCGCGCGCGGCGGGCTGAAGATGTCGAGTATGGTGCAGCCGACGTCGCCGGTGCGCACGCCGTGCGACACGCCGCCCGGCGTGCACCAGAAATCGCCGGCTTTCGCGTGCACTTCCTCGCCGTTCTGGATGCGCACGCACTCGCCGTCGAGCAGCACGCCCCATTGTTCTTCCGGGTGGCTGTGCACCGTCCCGGTCGAGTGCGGCTCGACGCGCACCACCGACAGCATCACGTTGTCGCCCGGAAAGATGGAGGCGTTGATGCCTTTCGCGAGCTCGCGCGCAATGCCGCGCGGGTCGCCGTCGAGATTGAACACCCAGGATGCCTTGCTCATGCGCTTCTCCTCGTTGCGATGCAGGAACTATAAGCGACGACGCTGCAAATCCGAAACGCTGCGTGCACGGTGCGGCGGCTCAGAACAGCGTAGGCTCCGCATGGACGCCGGCCGCGACAGGCGCAGCGAAGCTCGCGCCGGCCTTGCTCAGCGCGCCGACGCGCACGCCGAGCAGCCGGATGCGCCGCTCCAGCGGCACACGCTTCAGGCATTCTCCCGCGGCACGGCGTATCGCCGCCGCGTCACCCGTCGGCGCGTCGAGCGTATGATCGCGCGTCACCGTGGTGAAGTTGTCGTAGCGGAGCTTGATCCCTATCGTCTTGCCGACGTAGCCTTTGCGCTGCAGGTCTTCCGCCACTCTCACGCACAGATCGGTGAAGATGCGCGTGAGCTGCGGCCGGTCGCGCACGGCGTGCAGGTCGTCGTCGAACGTCGTCTCGCGGCTGATCGATTTCGGCTCGCTGTAAGTGACCACCGGGCGGTCGTCACGTCCGTGAGCGGCCTCGTGCATCCACGCGCCATAGCTGCGGCCGAAGCGCTCCATCAGCAGCGCGGGTGAGGCTGCGGCAAGCTCGCCTATGGTGCGTATGCCGAGCGCTTCGAGCTTCACGCCGGCCTTGGGGCCGATGCCGTTGATCTTGCGCACCGGCAGCGGCCAGATGCGCGAGCCCATGTCCTCGATGCGTATCAGGGTGAGACCGCCCGGCTTCTCCAGATCCGAGGCGATCTTGGACAGCAGCTTGTTGGGCGTAATCCCGAGCGAACAGCTCAACTGCGTCGCATCGCGCACGGCGCGCTGGAGAGATGCGCCGACGTCGCGTGCGCGGGTCCACACGCCGCGCGGATCGTCGGCGGCATCGGACAGCACGAGATCGGTGAGATCAATATAGATCTCGTCGATGCCGCGGTCCTCGATCTGCGGCGCGATCGCGCGCACGGCGTCCTTGAACAGACGCGAATAACGCCGGTACTGATCGAAGTCGGCCGGCAGCAGCAGCGCGTCGGGCGCGAGCTGCGCGGCCTTCATGAGCCCCATGCCGGAGTGCACGCCGAGCGCGCGCGCTTCGTACGTGGCGGTGGTGATGACGCCGCGCCCCTTGTAGCCGCGCAGCGTGGGCACCACCGCGTCGCGCGCATCGTCCTGGCCCGCACGACGCCGTCCGCCGACGACGACCGCGCGTCCGCGCAGATCGGGATAACGGAGCAGCTCGACCGACGCGTAGAACGCGTCCATGTCGAGATGGGCGATGAAGCGCTGAAGCATCGAGCGAAATCATAGCAGCCCCGGCGGGCGCCCACAGCGGTGCAGCGCACACCGCGCTCGCCGCTGCCGCCACCGCAGCAGCGACTCGAGCGGCATAACGTGGTACGTTACGCAGTCCCAGACGAGCCCACCTGCGCCCAGTGTACGCCGCCTCACTGCTGCTTCCCGACTTTGCGCTCATCCTGCTCGGCATCGCACTGCGCCGCTGGTTCGAGGGCAGCACCGATTTCTGGGGCGGCCTCGAGCGCCTGATCTACTACGTGCTGTTTCCGGCGCTGCTGTTCATGGCAAACGCGCGGGCGCGTATCGATTTCGCCGCGGCCGCACCCATGCTCGCCGCCGGCGTCGCGGCCACCGTCGCCGGCATGCTGCTCGCGTGGCTCGCGCGGCCGATGTTCCACCCGCCGGCCGCGACGTTCGCCGGCGGCTTCCAGTGCTCTTTTCGCTTCAACAGCTACCTCGGTCTCGCGCTCATCGGACAGCTGCACGGCGATGCCGGGCTCGCGCGCATGAGCCTGATGCTCGGCATCGCGATCCCGCTGGTGAACGTCGTCGCCATCTGGTCGCTCGCGCGGCGCACCGGCAACATCGGCCGCGAGCTGGCGCGCAATCCGCTGATCGTCGGCACGGTGTCGGGCATCGCGTTCAGCATGGCGGGGCTCGACCTGCCGGCCTTCGGCTGGGAAATCCTGCGGCGGCTGGGCAGCGCCACGCTGCCGCTCGCGCTGCTCGCTGTCGGCGCCGGGCTGCGCCTCGAGGGCGGACACGCGCGGCGCGGCCTGATTGCGTGGTGGACGCTGGTGAAGCTGATTGCAATACCGGCTGCGGCGTGGTCGCTCGGCCATGCGTTCGCGCTCGACGCGCTGTCGCTGCACACGGTGGTGCTGTTCGCCGCCCTGCCGCCGGCGACGTCGGCTTACATCCTCGCCGTGCGCATGCACGCGGATGCGAACATCGCGGCAGTGCTGATCTCCGCAGGAACGGTGGCCGCCATGGCGACGCTGCCGGTATGGATGATGATGATCGGAGTGGCCGCGCGATGACGATGCAGCACCATGGGCGCGGGGATCGCGCCATTTCGAAGGAGCGCATTGCTGAGCTGCCGGTGCGCCGCTACGAGGGCGAGGTATCGCTGGTGAGCAGCGCCGAAGCGCTCGAGGTGGCGGTGGCCGACATCGCCGCCGAGACGGCGATCGGCTTCGACACCGAGACGCGGCCCGCTTTCCGCAAGGGCGAAGTGTATGCGCCTGCGCTGGTACAGATCGCCACCTCGCGCCGCGTCTATCTGTTCCAGCTTCGCTGGACCGGCGCGCACGCCGCGCTGGCGAGCCTGCTTGGCGCGCCGCAGCTTACCAAGGCCGGCGTCGCCGTCGCTCATGACTTGCGCACGCTCAAAGGCGTGTTTGCATTCGAGGAGCGCAGCGTCGTCGATCTCGGTGTCGTCGCGCGCCGCAGCGGCATGGAGCAGACCGGGCTGCGCAACCTCGCCGGCATTTTTCTCGGCTACCGGATCGCCAAAGGCGCGAAGACCACCAACTGGGCAGTCGCTCAGCTCACTGCCACGCAGATTGCCTACGCCGCAACGGATGCGTGGGTGTGCCGCGAGCTGTACCTGCGGTTTCACGAGCTCGGCCTGCTGGGCAGAACGTGAACGCGCGGCGCGGGCCATGCCATAATCCGGCCACACGACGACCTCAAAACAAGGAGAGCACCGATGTCCATGCACCGCGGAATCGACGCGCCCGATATCGTATTCACCGGATGCAGCGTGACCAATGCCAATGCGGCGCCGTTCACGCCCGCGCCGGGCGCGAAACGCCGCGAAGTCGTCGTCAAAGGCCGCCGCGTGAAGACCGTGGACGTGCACGCGCACTGCCTGATGCCGGAAGCGGCGAAGCTCGCGAATCAGAACGTCACCGAGGTGCACCGGCCCGGCATGATCCTCGGCGACGAGCGCATGCGCCAGATGGACCACATGGGCATAGACGTCGAGGCGTTGTCGATCAATCCGTTCTGGTACCGCACCGAGCGCGACGTCGCCGCCGAGATCGTGCGCATGCAGAACGAGAAGCTCGCCGATTTCTGCGGCCGGCATCCGGACCGCTTCGTCGCCTTCGCCTCCGTGGCGCTGCAGTACCCGGATCTCGCGGTGCAGCAGCTCGAGCACGCGGTGAAGAAGCTCGGCCTGCGCGGCGCGGCGGTGGGCGCGAGCGTTGCCGGCGAGGAATTCGCGAATCCGAAATTCCACCCCTTCTGGGCGAAATGCGAAGAGCTCGACGTGCTGGTGTTTCTCCATCCGCAGAGCACGCCGGAGCTCGCGGGACGGTTCAAGGGCAACGGCTGGCTCTCCAACGTCATCGGCAATCCGCTGGACACGACCATCGCGCTTGCGCACCTGATATTCGAAGGCACGCTCGACCGCTTCCCGGGGCTGAAGATCTGCGCCGCTCACGGCGGCGGCTATCTCGGCTCGTACGCGCCGCGCATGGACCACGGCTGCCGCATCACGCCCTCGGAATGCAACCCGGCCATCAAGCTGAAGAAGAAGCCGACGGAATACATGCGCGATCTCTACTTCGATTCGCTGGTCTTCACCAGCGAGGCGCTGCGGCATCTCGCGGCGGAGGTCGGCAGCAGCCAGATCGTCATCGGCACCGACCACCCGATTCCGTGGAACCCGAATCCGGTCGATCACATCATGGGCACCGAAAGCCTCTCCGACGAGGAGAAGATCGCCATCCTCGGCGGCACGGCAGCGAAGCTGCTCAAAATTCAGTGAACCGTGAATGGTGAATGGTGAATGGTGAACCGGTAGATGCGATTCGGTTCACGGTTCACCGTTCACGCTTTATTCCAGGAACTATCGATGAAACTCACGCTGTACTACGCGCCGATGACCTGCGCGCTGGTGCCGTACGTCGCATTGACGGAAGCCGGCGCGCCTTTCGAGGTGGAGAACCTCAACACGCGCACCAACGCGCATCGCACGCCGGAATTTCTTGCGCTCAATCCCAAGCACAAGGTGCCGGTGCTGATCATCGACGGCGAGCCGCTCACCGAGAATGTAGCGATCCAGCTGTGGATCGCGCGCACTTTCCCGCACGCGCGCCTGCTGCCCGCGGACCCCGGGGCGGAGATCAAGGCGATCTCGGTGATGAGCTGGATCACGTCGACCATCCATCCTCATCTCACGCATAACCAGCGGCCCGAGAATCACTGCGACATGCCGGGCTCGGAGGAAGCCGTGAGGCGCGTGGGCAGGCGGTTGCTGTTCGAGGATTTCGCGATCGCCGACGCGATGCTGTCCGGCCGTGACTGGCTCTTCGAGCACTTCACGACTGCGGACACCTATTTTTACTGGGCCTTCCGCCGCGCGCTGTCCTTCAAGCTCGACCTCTCGCGGTTCGAGCACTGCACTGCCCATTTCGACCGCGTGCAGCAAAGACCCAGCGTGCAAAAGGTGCTGGCGCACGAGAAGCAGGTGCTGGATACCTTCGCGCGGGCGGCGTAGCGACGGGCGCTACAACGCGCGTGCCATGCACGTCTGATAGCGGCCGTCGACGCGTCGCGCGAACCAGTCGGTCGTGAGCTTGCGCGTGATCTTCGGGCTTTTCAGCTCTATGCGCGGCAGCATGGCGCGCGGCGCAGGTTTACCGGCGGCGCTGTCGGCCAGCACGTACAGGCGGAAATAAAGGCGGCTGCGCTCGAAGTCCGCCGTGCGCGAAAGCTCGAGATCGCGGCGTATCTCGGCGTTGGTCATCTTGAGGCGCTTCGCCAGCACGCGCACCGCGCGCTCGGTGGCTCCGGCCTCCTTCACGGCCTGTCCGTCCTGATAGCGCAGCAGATCGCCGTCCAGCGCCAGCGGAACGCCGCTCGCCTGCGTCACGGCGTACTGGAACGCGGCATTGCGGCTCGCATAATGACCCGCATTGAAGTCGGCGTAACGATAGAGGTGAGAGTCGTACGACGCCTGGTAATCGAGCAGGTGCGCGATGCCGAAGTACATGCCGCCGCGCCGCCTGAACACTTCGTGCCGTATGCTGCCCGCTACGGGATACGGATACGGGCGCAGCGCGGCATGGCTCTCGGCGAAAGCAACGCTCACCTGCATCGGCCCGCCGGTGCGAACCGGGTTGCGGTTCTCGAGAAACGGCTTCGCGAGCGGCACCATACCGATGAAGTCCTCGAAGATTTCGGAGAGCTCGCGCTCCGTCTTCACCGCGTCGAGGCGCGCGCTGTAGCTCTTGCCGCTCGGCGACGGCAACGCAAGCGCGCCCCACAGCACTACTTTCGGTATGCCCGAGCGCCCGCGCTGTTTTTCGATCTCCTTCCACGCGATGCGCGACAGTCCCGGCACCTGTGGATCGGCGTGAAAGCTCGACTCCTGCTCGGTAATCGCGACGACCGCGCAGACGTTTTCCGGCGTCGGCGCGATTTCCATCGCAGCGAACGCCGCGTAGATGTCCATCGCCCATCCCGAGCGGTCCGCGATGCCCGCTGGCAAAAGGCGCGCAACGAGCGCGCGGCCTTCCGTCGTGCTGATCGCGGGTTTCGGCGCAGGCTGCGGCAGCGGTGCAGGTTGCACCACCACGCCGGGCGGCGCGGCCGGCGGCACGAGGATAGTCGCGCCGGGCGTCTCTGCTTGCGGTATCGCCGGAGCGGGTATGCTCTCGCGCACCGGCGGCGGGACGGACACCGGCGCACGCTGGTCCGATTGCGTCGCGCAACCGGCGAGCAGCGCAACCGCCGCGATCCACGGCGTGCGGCGCAAGGAGTGATGTGTGATCGACGTCGAGTAGGCCATCGAAAGCAAAGGCAACGCCGCGCGCGGCAATCGCGCGGGCAAAGGGCGACATTCTATAGCGACCGCGCGGCGCAGACGAAAACGCCGGGCACCCGCAGGTACCCGGCGTCTGCCGATGCATGCTTGCTGCACTGCCGTTTATACCCTTGACCGGGCTACCGGCGCCGTTGCAGCACCGGTCGGCACTCGCTACAGCTACCTAGGAGGTAGTTGGGTTGCCCGTGAGAGGCGCAAACCTCGCCGGGTCGCATCTTCGCGCGGCGGTGGCACACGGGATCGGCGAGCCGGAGCTCCGCTCACTCGCAAAGCACTTTTACTTTTACGCTTCGCCCCTCAACTTTTCAAGCGGTGCGTCCTCTGATTTTGTCCTGGCACGCGCCCGGAGCGGCGCTTGCAGCCGGTTTTGTGCTATCTATCGCGAGCGTATGCAACCAGGACCATCGTGACGCTGACCCACGCCGCGCAACGCGCGCCATCCCGCGATCTCTCCGACGCAAGCTACGACGCGAGCTTCGTGCGCGAGTTGCCGGGCGACCCGGTTCCGGACAACGTGCCGCGCGCGGTGCGCAACGCCTGTTACACGCGCGTCGCTCCGACGCCGGTGCGCGCACCGCGCCTGCTCGGCTGGTCCGACGCCGTGGGTGCGACTCTGGGCATCGACCGGCCGGCGTCGGCCACCGGCCTTGCCGCCGAGGTGCTGGGCGGCAATCGCGCGCTGCCCGGGATGCAGCCGTATGCGGCGCGCTACGGCGGCCACCAGTTCGGCCAGTGGGCGGGGCAGCTCGGAGACGGTCGTGCGATCACCCTCGGTGAAGTGCTGGCCCCGGACGGCGGCCGCTATGATCTCCAGCTCAAAGGCGCGGGCCGCACACCCTATTCACGCACCGCAGACGGCCGCGCGGTGCTGCGCTCGTCGGTACGCGAGTTCATGTGCAGCGAAGCGATGCACGGGCTCGGCGTGCCCACGACGCGCGCGTTGAGTCTCGTCGCCACCGGAGAAACGGTGATTCGCGACATGTTCTACAACGGCAATCCGCGCGCCGAGCCGGGCGCGATCGTGTGCCGGGTTGCGCCCACCTTCGTGCGCTTCGGCAATTTCGAAATACTCGCGGCGCACGATGAGCGCGACGTGCTGCAGCGACTCGCCGACTACGTGATCCGGATGCATTTTTCCGAGCTCGGTGCGCCGTCGACCGAAACTTATGCCCGGTGGTTCGAGGAAATCTGCCGTCGCACCGCCACGCTGATCGTCGAATGGATGCGCGTGGGCTTCGTGCACGGCGTGATGAACACGGACAACATGTCCGTACTTGGCCTCACCATCGATTACGGCCCGTACGGCTGGCTCGAAGGCTACGACCTGACGTGGACGCCGAACACCACCGATGCCGAAGGCCGGCGCTACTGCTACGGCAACCAGCCGGGCATCGCGCAGTGGAATCTCGTGCGGCTCGCCAATGCGCTCTATCCGCTGCTCGCCGACAAGGCGCCGCTCGAGCATGCGCTCGGCGTCTTCGCCGATACGTTCGAAAGCTCGTCGGCTCGCATGCTGGCGGACAAGCTCGGATTGAAGGACATCGGCCAGGACGGCGACGACGCGCTGGTCGCAGGGCTGTTCGAGCTGCTGCAGGCCGTCGAGACGGACATGACGCTTTTCTTTCGCGGACTCGCCGACGTGCCGCTCGATGAAACGGCGACGGCCGAAGCGCGCACGGCGCCGCTGCGGCGCGCGTTCTACGACGAGCCCGGCACGGCCGCCGAGCACCAGCAGCGCCTCGCGACCTGGCTGCGCGCGTACACGGCGCGTGCGCGCAAGGACGGCGTGACGCAAGACGAGCGCCGCGGCCGCATGAACCGCGTCAACCCGAAATATGTGCTGCGCAACTATCTCGCGCAGGAAGCGATCGATGCGCTCGCAGCCGGCGATGCCTCGGTGATGGGGCGGCTGATGACGGTGCTGGAGCGCCCGTACGACGAGCAGCCGGACCACGAAGCGCTCGCGGACCGTCGGCCCGAATGGGCGCGCAACAAGCCCGGCTGCTCGGCGCTCTCCTGCAGCTCGTAGCGGCGCCGGACGCGACGTCCCGCGGCTAGCTCATGCGCGGGCGGTCGGTATAGATCACGCCGGCAGCCTCCAGTCCTTCCAGCTCCTGCGTCGTCAACCCCGCGTATTCGGCGAGCACGCTGCGCGTGTCCTGGCCCACGCGCCCCCCGCTGCGCCGTATGGCGCCCGGCGTTCGCGAAAGCCGCGGTACCGGCGCCGCGAGCGTCACTTTGCCGAGATCGTCATCGGGCGTTTCGACCAGCATGCCGCGCGCGCGATAGTGCGGGTCCTCGAATACGTCGGCCATGGTGTAGATGCGGCTCGCCGGCACTTCGGCCGCGTTCAGCGTCTGCTCGATCTCGGCGACCGTGCGCTGAAGCGTCCACTCCCTGACGATGGCATCGATGTCGCGCGCGTTGCGATTGCGATCGATCAGAGTCCGGAAGCGTTGATCTTCGAGCAGCTCGGGCCGCTTCATCGCGCTCACGAGCCGCCTGAACACGCTGTCGTGGTTGCCGGTGATGTGGACGTAGTTGCCGTCCTTCGTGGGATAGAGATTGTTGGGCGCGCTGTCGGCAAGCGCCGCTCCGGTGCGGTGCGCGACGACGCACAACTGGTCGTACGCCGGCACGAAGGGCTCCATGAAGCTGAACGCACATTCGTACAGCGCGGCATCGACGTACTGGCCCTCGCCGGTCCGGTTGCGGTGATGCAGCGCGAGCATGGCGCCGAACGCGCCGTAGAGGCCCGTGATGTAATCCGTGAGCTGCACTCCGACGCGCGCCGGCGGCCGGTCGGGATCGCCGGTGATGTGGCGCAAGCCGCTCATCGCCTCGGCGATCACGCCGAAGCCCGGCCGTGCGCTATACGGGCCGGTCTGGCCGTAGCCGGAAATGCGGACCATGATGAGCGACGGACGGATCCTGGAAAGATCCTCGTATCCGAGGCCCCATTTCTCCAGGCCGCCGGGACGGAAGTTTTCGATGACGATGTCGAACGCCGGCACCATCTTGCGCACCAGCGCCTGGCCTTCCGGCTTGCGCAAATCGATCGATACGAGCGCCTTGTTGCGCAGTATGCTCGCCGCGTTGAGCGACTTGCCTTTGTGGCGCTTGCCGATGGAGCGTATGCCGTCGCCTTCCTTCGGCTCGATCTTGACCACTTCCGCGCCGAAGTCGGCGAGCAGCCGTCCGCAGAACGGCCCGGCGATGACGGAACCGAGCTCGAGCACCCGACAGCCGCGCAGCGGCCCGGTGGCGTCGCCTGCGCTCATGCTGCGCTCCCCGCCTCGGCCGCGCGTGCGACAGGCCGCCCGGACACACGCAATGCACCGGACTTTCCTTGCACGCGCGTCACTACGCGCCAGCGCTCGTCGTTGCGTTCGGGAAAATCGACGCGGAAGTGCGAGCCGCGACTTTCCTCGCGGTGCAATGCCGAGCGCGTCACCGCTTCGGCCACGTCGAGCATGTTGGTAACTTCGTAATAGCGCTTCACGTCCGCGGCACGCGGCAGCCCCGCGGCTGCAAGCTTGCCGCGCAATTCCGCAATCGCGCGTACCCCCGCCTGCATGGCCGCGGCGTCGCGCACGATGCCGGCATGCGCGAACATCACCTGCTTCAGCTTCGCATGCAGCGCGTCGAGCAGGGCATCCATCGGCTTACCCGATTTCGCGCAGCGCAGGCATTCCGCCGCCGTGCGCTCCAGCGCGTCGCGTGCTTGCGGGGCAACCGTACGCGCATGCTGTACGGCCTCGCGGCCTGCAATGCACCCGAAGACGTTCACCTCGGACAGCGAGTTGCTGCTCAGACGATTCGAGCCTTGCACGCCGCCCGTGACTTCGCCGGCAGCGTACAGCCCGCGCAGACCTGTCTGCGTGCGCGTGTCGACCTCGATGCCGCCCATGAAGTAATGCACCGCGGGAGCAATCTCGATCGGATCGCGGCGGATGTCGATGCCGTGCGGCGCGAGCTTTTTCATGAACGGCGCGGCCAGGCGCTCGAGCGTTTCCGCATCGTTGCCGGTGAGGTCGAGGAAAACGCCGCCGTGCGGCGAGCCGCGCCCTTCCACCACCTCTGTCTGGATTGCGCGCGAGAGAATGGCACGCGTGGATGCTTCCTTGCGCCCGGAGTCGTAGCGCTCCATGAAGCGCTCGTGCTTCGAATTCCACAGCCGCGTACGCGGCAGGCCGAGCAGCACGCCGCCCGTGCTCGTCCCGGCGAGCGGCGCGGGAAAAGTAAGCGCCGTCGGCGTGAACTGCACGAACTCCATGCCGGTCAGCGCAAGCCCGCAGCGCAACGCCATTGCATAACCGTCGCCGGTGGATTCGGCCATCGTACTGGTGAGCGGGTAAATGCGACCCGCGCCGCCGGAGGCGAGCACGATCGCTTTGGCGCGCACCAGCAGCAGCTCGGTGCCTTGCACCGCAGTGACGCCGCGCGCGCTGCCGTCCTCGACCAGGATGTCGAGCGCCGTCGCGCGTTCGAGCACCGTAATGGGCTGATTCCTCAAGTGCGCCGTCAGCGGTCCGACCAGCCGCGCCGTGCCGCCGCCTTCCACCCGTACCGAGCGGCGTGCCGTATGGGCAGGCGCGAGGAACACGGCAATGCCGCCGTCGCCGTTGCGCACGAATTCCGTGCCCATGGCTTCGAGCCCGCGTATCGCTGCGCCCGCCTCGCTCACGAGCGTGCGCACGAGCTCGGGATCGTTCAGGTTGTCTCCGGCGGCCAGCGTGTCGGCATAGTGGCGCTCGACGTTGTCGTCGGGCTCGTCCGTTCCCGACATCACGGCAGCAAGTCCGCCGCCGGCAATGGCGGAGCTGCCGCTCTCACCAGCGACGCCCTTCAGCATCATGGCGGTGCGCATTCCGCGCGCGCATGCCTCCAGCGCGGCGCGCATCGCGGCGAGACCGCCACCGATCACCAGCACATCGAATTCGCTCTGCTTGAAAAGCATCTATCGTGTCCTGCCCTTCAGTTGACGGTGATATGCGCGCTCTGGATCACCGGCGCCCAGCGCGCGGTCTCGCTCTTGATGAAAGCGAGGAATTCCTCGGGCCTCGTCGTAAACGGCTCGGAGCCGTCCGTCACCAGCCGGTCCTGCAGCTGTTTGGTATGCACCCAGGTCACGATCTCGCGGTTGAGCTTGTCGACGACAGGCGCCGGCGTGCCTGCCGGCGCGAGCACGCCGTACCATTGTGTCGCTTCATACCCGGGCACACCGGCCTCGGCGATGGTCGGCACATCGGGAAACACGGCAAGCCGCCGCGCGGTCGATACGCCGAGCGCGCGCAGCCTTCCGGATTTCATGTGGCCCACGATGCCTGGCGCGCCGGCGAATACGAGTTGCGTCTGCCCCGCGATGAGATCGACCAGCGCCGGCCCGGTGCCTTTGTACGGCACGTGCGTGATGTCGACCTTGGCCATGAGCTTGAAGTATTCGGTCGCGAGATGTCCCGCGCCGCCGGTACCGCCCGATCCATAGGCGAGGGCGCCGGGCCGCTGCTTCACGAGCGCGATGAGCTCGCGCACCGAGTTCGCCGGCAGCGACGGATGCACCACCATGATGTTTGCCACTTTCGCAATGGTGGAAATGGGTGCGAAATCGGTGACCGGGTTGTACGCGAGCTTCCTGTACAGCGTGGGATTCACCGACAGCGTGCCGATATGCCCGATCACCAGCGTGTAGCCGTCGGGCGGTGATCTGGCGGCCACTTCGGCGCCTATCGCCCCCCCGGCGCCCGCGCGGTTGTCGGGAATCACCTGCTGTCCCAGCGTTTCGGTGAGCCGCGCGGCGAGCAGCCGGCCGATGATGTCGTTGGAACCGCCCGGCGCGAACGGGATGATCAGCCGTATCGGCTTCTGCGGATAGTCCTGCCCCATCGCACCGTTCGCGAGCGTGGCGCACAGGATGCCGGACACTAGCACGGCCGCTCTCATGAATTCGCTCCTCGGTGGATGCACCGCGCGCGTCACGCCATCTCGACATCGGCGCTCAGCGTCAGCGCGATCTTGTGATTCGTCACGCAGAACGACTCGGCGCCGGCGCCGTCCGCGGCTGGCCGCCAATCGCCGGTTGACGAACATCGCCGCCACGTTGCGCAGCGTGGCGGCGATCGGCCCCGTAACTGGCGCACCGTGACATCAAGCCAAGCAGCACGCTCGGCGTCACAGGCAAGCCTCCTCCTTCGTCATTCTTGTGCAGCTAACCTAACAAAATCGTTTCGTGCCAACAAGTGATCTTTTATCATCGTCTTTTGACAGAAAGTGCAAAGGCGGAACCATGAAGCTGCACCAGCTGCGTTACCTGTGCGAAGTGATCGACAGCGGCCTCAGCGTGTCGCGCGCATCGGCGCGGCTCCATACCTCTCCCTCGGGCATCAGCAAGCAGCTCAAGATCCTCGAAGACGAGCTTGGCGCGGTACTGCTCACGCGTCGCAAGACACGCATTACCGGCGTCACCCGCACCGGCGAGGCGGCGCTGCCGATGATCCGCCGCATACTGCAGGACGTCGAGCACGTGCGCCGCATGTCGCGCGAGGCGTCCGGGCAGGCCAGCGGCGTGCTGCACATAGCCACGACCCACACCAACGCCTGCTACGCACTGGCGAGCGCGATCAAGACGTTCTCGAAGCGCTGCCCTGAGGTGGCGCTGCACTTCCGGCAGGGCACGCCGTCACAAATCGGAAGCTGGGTCGCAGCGGGCACGGTGGACCTCGGCATCGGTACGGCACCGCCCGGCAGTCACGCCGCGCTGCAGCTCGTGCCGTGTTACGAGCTCGTGCACTGCGTGGCGGTGCCGCGCAATCATCCGCTGCTCGGAATGCGGCGACTGACCCTGCGCGCCATTGCGCAGCACCCGCTCATCTCCAACAGCGAGACGTCGCGGCTGGGACGGATGGTGGAAGACACGTTCGCCGCGAAAGGCATTCAGTGCAACATCGCGATACGCGCGATGGACACGACGGCGATGAAAAAATTCGTCGAGCTCGGCCTGGGCGTGGCGGTGCTGCCGTCCATCGCGGTCGATGCCGCGCAGGACACGACGCTGCGCGCAATACCGGCCGGACATCTCTTCAAGGCGGGACGCGTTTCCGTGATCACCCTGAAGGAGCACACGCTGCCTGACTACGCCCACGAGTTCGTCGCCCTTGCGCAAACTCACCGCGGGGCGCCCAGGATAGGCGCGGCGGCTGCATGATGACGCCGGCGTCCGCGGCGACCTTTACCGCTTGCTGGCGAGCAGCGTGCCGCGGCACTGCAGGGTACCGCATCCGCACGCATATTGGCGCTTCAGGGCGGCGGTATAGCGCGCTTCGAGGTAGAGGTTGTAGTCGATGGTGATCTCCTCACCCGGCTCGATGGCTGCAAGCGCGTCTATGAACACGCGGCCGTCCTCCTCGATCGCCTCGCAGTTCGGCTCGCAGCTGTGGTTGATCCAGCGCGCGGCGTTGCCGTTGCGGCTGCCGTCGATCACCTCGTTGTTCTCGAGCATGAATAGAAACGTGTGCGTCGTCTCGGTGTAGAGATATTCGCTGTCGTCCTCGCTGATGCGCTCGCCCTTGTACTCGATGAGGCGCGTGCCGGCCGGGATGTGCATCGTCGCGAAGACGCCCTTGCCGTGTATGCTCGAACGCCGCACCGCGATGCGCCGCCCGCCCTTGGTTTTTGTCTGATCCATCGCCGGTTGTGTCGCTTGCGAAAAAGCTGCGTATTCTAGGGCACCGCGACGCTGCGTACCAGTGAAACGCAACACCGATACGGCAATCGCGAGCGAGCGCGAGTCCACGCATCGATGAAACACGAGGCTGCGCCCGGCTGACTCGACAGTGGGCGCGGCCTCCAGCACACTTACGCGCCATGAGCGCTCATTCCGAAGTCGCGACCCACGCCGGTGGATTCCCTCTTCCCGTTCGCCTGCTTCTCAACGTGGCGCACGGCATCGATCACATGTTCCTGCTGATATTCGCCACGGCGGTCGCCGCCATCGCGGCGGACTTCGGCTACTCGAACTGGAGCGATCTGATGCCGTACGGCATAGGCGCTTTCGCGCTGTTCGGCCTCGGTGCGCTGCCCGCCGGCCGCCTCGGCGATCTGTGGGGCCGTCGCGTGATGATGGTGATCTTCTTCTTCGGCATAGGCGCCGCATCGCTGCTCACGGCAATGGCGAACGATGCCTGGCAGCTCGCAGCCGGCCTCACCCTCATCGGAGCGTTCGCGGCCATCTACCATCCGGTCGGCATACCGATGCTGGTCCAGAATGTCCCGAATCCCGGCGAGGTCATCGGGCTGAATGGCCTCTTCGGCAACCTCGGCATCGCGGTGGCCGCAATCCTGACCGGTTTCCTCATCAAGTGGATGGGCTGGCGCGCGGCATACGTGCTGCCCGGGCTGCTCGCGATTGCGTGCGGTATCGTGTTCGTGCGGATGTGCCCGCCCGAGCTGGAGGCGCCGGCGAAGCGCAAAGGAAAGGCCAGGGTCTCGCTCTCCCCGGCAATGCTGGTGCGCGCGTTCACGGTGATGAGCGCAGCCGCGGCAACAAGCACCCTGATTTTCAACTTTACGACGAACGGCAATTCGCAGCTTCTGTCGGAGCGTTTCCGGGGCGTGATCGAGGATCCGGCGGTGCTCGGCGCGCTGCTCGCGTTGATTTACGCGATCGCGTCCTTTGCACAGCTCGTGGTGGGGCGGCTGATCGACCGCATGTCGTTCAAGCCGCTGCAGGTGTGGATGTCGATCATCCAGGTGCCGCTGCTGATCATCGCCGCACACACGCACCAGTGGGCGATGTTCGCCGCGCTGCTCGCGGTGATGATCTTCGTGTTCGGCTCCATACCGTTCACCGACGCGATGATCGTGCGCTATGTCGACGACCGGTTGCGCTCGCGGGTCGCCGGCATGCGGCTGACGGTTGCGTTCGGCATCAGCTCGTTTGCCGTCTGGCTGCTGGGCCCCGTGGTGAAAAGCGTCGGGTTCGCCAGCCTGCTATGGCTGATGGCGGGCATCGCGGCCGCGAAAGCGGCGATCGTGATGTGGCTGCCGGACGAGCCGGCGCATTGAGCGCGCCAACTGGCGCGAATGGGTTTACGCGGTGGCGCGTTTGCGATGTCGGACGACCATCATCGCGCCATAGATGACTGCCAGCGTCACCACGTAGAACAGCACCTGCACGCCGGCAGGCGCCGCATCGTAGCCGATGAGCGCGTGCATCACGGCGCCGGGCGCCGAATCGGTGGGCAAATGCTGCGAGAAGTCCCAGAGCGGGCTGCGCAGCGGCGGCAGCACGTCGGCCTGCACCAGCATTTCCGCCATGCGCGAGGCCATGCCTGCAGCGAGGAATAAGATCAGCGCCGTCGTTACGCCGAACAGCCAGCGCATCGGAATGCGTACCATGCCCCAGTAGAGCAGCGCACCGACGAGCGCGCCGCCCATCACGCCGAGACTGGCGCCGGCCAGCGCGCTCAGCAACGATACCTCGCCGCTCGACATGACGCCGTACACGAACAGCACCGATTCGGCGCCTTCCCGCAGCACGGCAATGGCAACGAGTATGGCGACGGCGGACAGCTCGGCTTTCCCTTCGCTGACGTTTCGGCTCACGCGCCTGGCATCCGACGCAAGCTCCGCGCCATGGGAGCTCATCCACACGCTGTGCCACGCCAGCATAAGCACCGCGATGCCGAGCACCGTAGCGTTGAACAACTCCTGTCCCATGCCTTCGAACAGCCCGCCGATCGACCCGGTCAGTGCCGCAACGATACCGGCGCCGGCGGCGCCCGCTATCACGCCACCCGCCAGCCAGCGGCTGCGGCCGGCGATGGAGCGGGTCGCAGCGGCGATGATGCCGATGAGCAGCGCCGCTTCGAGCGTCTCCCGGAATACGATGATGGCCGAGCTGAACATGGCGCTTACTCCGCGATGATGACGCCCTTTGCTGTCTTCTCGTTGAACTCGCCGACGAACGGATAGCGCCCTTTCTTCAGCGGCCCGATCGTGATGGTCGCTTTGGACTTGCCGGGGATCACTTTCTCGCGCTTGAGGGAGTGGCTCTCGAACTCCTCCGCGGTGGCGTCCTGGTTATCCACGATCAGCTTCACTTTCTTGCCGGCCGGCACCGTCAACTCCGACGGCTCGAACTTGTGCTCGCGAATCACGAGCGTGAACTCCGGGTCAGCGGCGTGAGTGACATACGGCGCCAGCACAAGGGCCAACGCACACAACAGCTTCTTCATCGCAATTTCCTTGTTTTCGACAGGGTTAAATGTCCATCTTCGCTGCAACGGAACACCGCTCGGCTGCTCGTCCTCGCAGTCGTGTGTCCGTAATGATAATGATTCGCGATACGCATGTAAACAGCGCCGAAAATTGGCCGTTTTGCGCGACGAACAGCCAGGGAAGCAGGGCAAGAACAATGAGCAGCAGCGAAGTACGACGCCAGCACTCGCCCGGAAACACGAGCGTCGGCACGAGGATGCGCTCACGGGGCGGTGCCGACGGCGCGAAAAATGCCAAGGGGTCGTCATGCTCGAACGATGCGCAGCATGTTCACGCGACCTTCCCGGCGCAGGCCTGCGAAAACCGGCCTTCGCGTCAGCCAATCGGCCGTTGACAGTTGGCCTGCGTCTTTTCAATATGCGGCGCTCGGCAGCGCGAAGGAACGACCCTGCGGGTTGAGGTAATTCTCCGCCTCGCGCGCAACCGCGCACTGGAGCGACATGAGGAAGCGTCCGCGAATTTGCAATGCCACCTGTTCTTCCGGCACACAGCCGGCCGCTGTGTAGCTGCATGAACGATACGGCGACGCAGAGTGCGCGCGAGGCAGCGGACCGGCTTTACCGCACGGAGTCGCGGCGGGTGCTCGCAACGTTGATACGCCTCCTCGGCAGTTTCGATCTCGCCGAAGAAGCGTTGCATGACGCCTTCGCCGCAGCGGTCGAGCAGTGGCCGAGCGAAGGCGTGCCGGCAAACCCGCGCGCGTGGCTCGTGTCCGCCGGACGCTTCAAGGCCATAGACAGGATTCGCCGGCGCGCAAGATTCGACGCCACGCTGGCCGAGATCGAGCGCGGTCTCGACGCCGACGCCGAGATCACTCCCGAGCCCGACACCGACGGCGTTGAAGACGACCGGCTGAGGCTCGTGTTCACGTGCTGCCATCCGGCGCTCCCGTCGGATGCGCAGGTCGCGCTCACCCTGCGCGAAGTGTGCGGCCTCACCACCGAGGAGATCGCGCATGCCTTTCTCACCGCGCCCTCGACGCTCGCTCAGCGCATCGTGCGCGCGAAGAACAAGATCCGCGCGGCGCGCATTCCATACCAGGTGCCGGCTCACGAAGATCTTCCGGGGCGGCTCGATGCCGTGCTGCGCGTCGTTTATCTGGTGTTCAACGAAGGCTATTCGGCATCGTCGGGCGAGTCGGTGACGCGACACGATCTTTCCGGTGAAGCCATTCGGCTGGGGCGGCTGCTGATGGGGCTGCTCCCGGAGCCCGAAGTCATGGGCTTGCTTGCCCTCATGCTGCTGCAGGAATCGCGGCGCGCGGCCCGGACGTCTGCTGACGGCGAGATCATCCTGCTTGCCGACCAGGATCGATCGTCGTGGGACCATGCGCAGATCGCCGAAGGCTGCGCGCTCGTCGAGCGCGCCTTCTCGTCGCCACGTCACGGCGTCTACAGCCTGCAGGCAGCAATCGCCGCGGTTCACGCCGAAGCACCGGGCGAAGCGCAGACCGACTGGGCGCAGATCGTCGCGCTGTACGACCTGCTGATGCGCGCGCATCCCTCGCCGGTGGTCGCGCTCAATCGGGCAGTCGCGCTCGCGATGCGCGACGGACCGCAGGCGGGCCTTGCGATCGTCGACGACCTGCTCGCGCAAGGCGAGCTGGCCGCATATCACCTGGCGCACGCAGCGCGAGCGGACCTGTGCCGGCGGCTGGGATACAACGGCGAGGCTCGCCTGTCCTATCAGCGTGCGCTGGCGCTCGCCCGCCAGACGCCGGAGCGCCGTTTTCTCGAGCGGCGGCTGGCCGAAGTCGGCGCCTGACCCGCCGCGGCCGCGCCTGTCGATTTGCGCCGACGCCGATCGACTAAGCGGTGTCACCCTGCTGGAGGTCGCAATGAGGTTCGCGTGCCTGATCTGCGCGGAAAAAGTCATCCGGAATTCCCGGCGCGGCGCGCGGCTGCGTCGAGATCCGGGCTATTGCCGACGACGACCAGACGGTTGACGCCCTCGGCTTGCGGCCCACCGCATGAGATGTCGATTCGGCCGCCCGCGAAACGACTATAGGCGTAACGTTGAAATTGGAGGAGGTGACTCTTGAAGTATCTCTGCCTGGTTTATCTTGACGAGAAGCGGCTCGACGCGCTGCCGGACGAAGACTGCGTCGCCTACGACACGGCCGTACGCAAGAGCGGCCATTGCATCGCATCGGAAGCGCTCGAGTCGGTGCAAACGGCAACCACCGTGCGCGTGCGCGATGGCAAGGTCGCTGTCACCGACGGCCCGTTTGCGGAAACCAAGGAGCAGCTCGCCGGTTTCTACATGATCGAAGCGCGGGATCTCAACGAAGCGATACGGCTCGCAGCCGGAATTCCGCCGGCCCGCGTCGGCAGCATCGAAGTGCGTCCGATCCGCCCGATCCGCGAAACGGTGGCGAAGGCGAAGTCGGCACGGCAGGAGGAGACCTCATGAGCATCCTCCTCACCATCGCGACGCGCAAAGGCGCGTGGCTGTATCACGGCGATGCAAGGCGCGAGGCATGGCGCGTCGACGGCCCTCACTTCCTTGGCCACGTCATCAGCCACGTCGTGCTCGACCCGCGCGACCGCACGACCTTGCTCGCGGCTGCGAAGACCGGGCACCTCGGCCCGACGATATTCCGCTCCACCGATCTCGGCCGCACATGGAAAGAAGCCGCACAGCCGCCCGCATTCGCGAAAGCACCGGCGGGCGTGCAGGGACGTTCGGTCGATCACACTTTTTGGCTGACGCCCGGTCCGGCGCAGCAGCCGGGCACCTGGTACGCGGGCACCTCGCCGCAGGGGTTGTTCCGCTCGGACGACGGCGGCGTGACATGGCGGCCCTATTCGACCATCAACGACGACCCCGACTACCGCAAGTGGATGGGCACCGTGCAGGACGGAACGCCGGACGGTCCCAAGCTGCATTCCATCATCGTTGATCCGCGCGATCCGGCTCATTTGTATTTCGCGATGTCGGGCGGCGGCGTGCACGAGTCGCGCGATGGCGGCGACACGTGGAGGACCCTGCTGAAGGGCCTCGAGGTGGTCGAGGGATTCGACGTGAGGGAGCCGACTTTCCACGACCCGCATTGCATTCGCATGTGTCCGAGCAATCCAGACCGGCTGTACCAGCAGAACCATTGCGGGATCTATCGCATCGACCGCCCCTCGGACGAGTGGGTGCGCATCGGCAAGCGCATGCCGGCAAGCGTCGGCGACATCGGCTTTCCGCTGGTGGTTCATCCGCGCAACGCCGACACCGCGTGGGTGCTACCGATGGACGGCACGACGGTGTGGCCGCGCACCAGCCCCGACGGCAAGCCCGCGGTGTATGCGACGCGCGACGGCGGCGAGACCTGGCAGCGCCTCGATACCGGGCTGCCGCGCGAGCAGGCGTGGTGGACGGTGAAGCGGCAGGCGATGACCGCTGACGCCGGCGACCCCGTCGGTCTGTATTTCGGCACCACGAGCGGCGAGCTGTGGACGAGCAGCGACGAAGGACGCCACTGGACATGCATGGCGCGTCATCTGCCCGAGATCTATGCCGTGGAAGCGGCGCAGCTCGCGTAAGACACCCGCAATGAAAGTGCTGATACCGGGCGCGCTGCGCTCGTACACCGAAGCGAGCGTAACCGAGGCGCACGGCGCAACCCTCGGCGACATGCTGGGCGACCTCGACCGCCGCTACGCGGGCATACGGTTCCGCATCATCGACGAGCAGGACCGCATACGCCGGCACGTCCGCGTGTTCGTCAACGGCGCGCAGGTGCATGACCTCTCGCACGGCATGCATCCCGCCGACGAAGTCGTCATCGTGCAGGCGCTGAGCGGAGGTTAGCTGTCGATCTGCCGGCGTCACGAACGACTATGCATGCACAGCGTCCGCTGTGACGCGACACCGAACAGGAGGGAAACATGCGCTACATGATCATCGTGAAGGCGACCAAGGATTCCGAAGCGGGCGTGATGCCGCCCGATCATCTCATCGCAGAGATGGCCACGTTTCACGAAGAGCTCGCCCGGGCAGGCGTGCTGGTGGAAGGCTCCGGGCTGCAGGCGAGTTCGCAGGGATGGCGCATACGCTATTCAGGCAAAGAGCGCACCGTAATCGACGGACCGTTCACGGAAAGCAAGGAGCTCATCGCCGGCTACACCATCATCCGCGTCAGCTCCCGCGAAGAGGCGCTTGAATGGACGAAGCGCTTTCCGAATCCCGCAATCGACGGCAAGGCCGGCGAAATCGAAGTGCGGCGCTTTTTCGAGCTCGAGGATTTCGCGCCGAGCGAGGCGGTCGATCGCTTTCGGGAGCTCGAAGCGAGTGGAAAATCGTGACGGCCTCAGCCAACCCGGGAGCACATGCCATGCATATCCAGCCCTATCTTTTCTTCGAGGGTCGCTGCGAAGAGGCGATCGAGTTCTACCGCAAGGCGATCGGCGCGGAAGTGCGCATGCTGATGCGCTACAGCGATGCTCCGGAGTCTCCGCCGCCGGGCAAGCTGCCGCCCGGCTCGGAAAACAAGGTCATGCACGCGTGCCTGCGCATCGGCGAGACGGAGGTCATGGCGTCAGACGGCTTCTGCGCCGGGACGCCGACATTCCGGGGATTCTCGCTGTCCCTCACCGCGAAGAACGAAGCGGACGCGGACAGGCTGTTCGCCGCGCTCGGCGCCGGCGGCGAGGCGCGCATGCCGCTCGGGAAGACGTTCTTCTCGCCGCGCTTCGGCATGCTGGTCGACCGCTTCGGCATATCGTGGATGATCATCGTGCCCGCCTGACATCGCGACTGCGAAAGCGCGGGCGAAAAAAAGCAGGGCGATACGCCCTGCTTTTTTGCAGCGGTATCGCGCTCAGTGCTTGGTCTTGGACTTCGCCTTGGCCTTGTCCGACTTGTGCGTGTCGTCGCTGCCTTTCTTCGCGTCCTTGGTCGCCGCCGGCTTCTTCGCATCCTTGTCGGCCGCGAAACCCGCCACGGAAGTCATGGAAAACGCCGCAGCGATAGCGATGGCAATGAGCTTCTTCATCTCGGTATTCCTCCTGGTTGTGGTGTGGTACTGCGCGGCTAGCATAGCGCGTTTTCCGCCGACTCGCGAAATCCGCGAAAAGCGCTCCATGCTCATGTCATTGCGGATGTATCCCTGCATTTTTCACCACTTTCGCCCACTTCGTCGTTTCGTTGCGAATGAACGTCGCGAACTCGTCGGGTGAAGCGCTCGGCATCGGCTCGGCGCCATCGCTGACGAAACGGTTGGAGACAGCCTGATCGCGCACCGTCTGGACGATGGCATCGTGCACCTTGTTGACGATGTCGCGCGGCGTGCCGGCGGGTGCCAGCACGCCATACCAGGTGGTCGCCTCGTAGCCCGGAAACCCCACCTCCGCGATCGCCGGTATTTCCGGCGCCGTCTTCACGCGATTGAGGCTCGTCACGCCGAGCGCGCGCACGCGACCGGAGCGCACATGCTGCAGCGAGCTCATCACGTTGCCGAACATGATGGGCGCGTGGCCGGCGACGACGTCGAGGAAGGCGGCGCCACCGCTCTTGTACGGAATGTGCACGATCTTGATGTCCGTCATGCTGATGAGCAGCTCCATCGCGAGATGCGCAGTACTGCCGACGCCGGGCGAAGCGTAGTTGATCTGTCCCGGCTGCGCCTTCGCGAGCGCCACGAACTCCTTCACCGACTTCACCGGCAGCGAAGGATGCACGATCATCATGTTCGGCATCACCACCGCGAGCGAGATGGGCACGAAGTCGCGCTCGAGGCTGAAGGGAATGTTTTTCATCAGCGCCGGATTGCTGGTGTTCGACGCGATCATCGCGGCGAGCGTATAGCCGTCGGCGGGCGCGCGCGCCGCGACCTCGAGGCCGATGTTGCCCGCCTGCCCCGGGCGGTTGTCGATGACGATGCGCTGTCCCAGGATATCGCCGAGCTTGGGCGTGATGATGCGCATCGTCGTGTCCGTTCCGCCGCCGGGTGAAGACGGCACGACCAGCCGCACCGGCTTGTCCGGGTATGCCGCAACCGCCGGCGCGGCGGCACATGCGAACGCGAGACCAACGAAGAGAATACCGTGTTGCGACCTGCGCGCGAGGCTCTGCAGCCTGTTCCACGACATGACGCCCCTCCTGTTGTGATGAATGCGGATCGCCGTCCGCTGACCAAGGTGCCTACAGCGCATCGCGCGGGTCATTAGGTCAGGCACTCTAAGTCCCATGCCTGCGCGGTTTTCGCGCCTGCGTCGCCGGTGCTGCCGCCAACGCGCGCGCGAGCTCGCCGATGTCCGCGAGAGCATACGCGCGCTCACACAGCGCGAGCACGCCCGCAGCGCGCCCCTCGCCCAGCGCGCGCGCCGCACAGTCCATGAATTTCGCCTTGCGGTCCGCGGCCGTCAGCGGCCACGCGGGCGATCCCGGCACGCGATCGACGCGCAGCTCGTAGCGTCCGCGCCCGGTGTCGACGCTGATGTCGAGATAGCCCGCTATCCCCGAATACACCTTGTCGTCGGCGATGCGATAGCGGCGCACTTTCTTCATCAGCTCGCGCAGCTGCGGCCGCTGCACCATGGCATCGGTGAACGTATCGAGCGTAAGCGCTCCGTCCGCGAAAACCGCCGCAGCGACGTACTCGATGCTGAATTTGCCTTCGAGCCCGGTCTGCGGATCGCGGCTCACCAGCGCGGTGTCGCCGCCGGGCAGAAAGCCGATCGCGATCTCGCGAATGTCGGCCGCGTTAAGCCCGTGCCCGGCGATCAGCTGAAACAGTCCGCCGACTGCCCGATGGTTTGAGTAGCAGCACGGCCAGCGCTTCACGTACACGCCGGGATCGAGGATTTCCCACGGCCGGCCGAGCGCATCGGCGAGCGCTTCCGGCGCTTCGCCGTCGCCGCCGCCGTAGGTGTCCAGCACGCCGCCTTTGCCGTCGAATATGGATTCGTCGGCCGTGTAGCCCTCGCGGGCGAGCCATGCAGCCGTGACGCCGTTGCGTGATGCGTTCCCGGCATGGAGCGGTTTTGTCATGGTGCCGAAATTGCGCACCAGCCCGCTCATTTCGGACGCCGCTATGCCCCATGCGCGCCGCAGCGCCGTCGCGTCGAGTTTCCACAGCCGTGCTGCGACTGCCGCGCTCGCGAGCGTGCCGATGGAGGCCGTGGTATGCCAACCGCGAATGAAGTGGCCGTGTCCGAGCGCCCGCGAGAGCTTGCCGGCGACTTCCAGCCCCAGGGCATAAGCCGCGAGCACGTCTGCGCCGGACGCATGCGCCGCCTCACCGACAGCGAGCGCCGCCGGGATCAGCGTCGCGCTGGGATGGCCGCGCAGGCTCGGATGGCTGTCGTCGAAGTCGAGCGCATGCGCGGCTACGCCGTTCGCGAACGCCGCATCCGACGGCGACGAGCCGAACGCGTGTCCCCAACACGTCGCCTGCGCGCGCGCGCCGACATCGCTCACCCAGCGCGCAGCGGTTTGCGCGGCAGGCTCGCCGACACCTGCCAGCGCGACCCCCAGCGTATCGGTCAGCGCGGCTCGCGCAGCGTCGATCGCAGCGTCAGGCACATCGCGTGCGCCCGTAACAAAGGTTGCGAGCCCTTGCGTGAAGTCGCTCATGCCGGGACCGGCGTCGCGCGGCGTTCAGGCAGCGTGTGCCTCAACACCGCTCACCGCCTGGGCAGCGCCGTTGCCTGCGATGCGACCGAACACCGTTCCGGACACCAGACCGGTACCCGCCGGATAGTTGAAGTAGAAGACGCCGCCGACCATTTCGCCCGCGGTATACAGCCCTGGTATGCGGTGAAAATTGACGTCCAGCACCTGCCCGGTTTCCGGATCGATGCGCAGCCCGCCGAAAGTGAAGGTGATGCCGCAGGTGACGGCGTAGGCGGTGTACGGCGGCGTGTCGAGCGGGTTCGCCCAGTTGGATTTGCCCGGCTCTATGCCGACGGTGCAGCGGCCGTCTTTCTTCGAATGGTCGAAGCGCACATCGGTACGCACTGCCGCGTTGAACTCTTTCACCATTTTCAGGAAGCCTTGCGGGTTCACGCCCTCGAGCTTGGCCGCAAGCTCCTCGAGCGTATTCGCCATCACGCGCGTCACTTCCTTGTTGTTGTATTCCGGCCGCAGCAGGTCCTTCACCTTCGCGTCGAACACCTGCCACGCGAAATGGCCCGGCTGCTTCAGCACCTCGCCGCCATACTTGGCGTAGGTGTAGTTGTAGAACTCTATGCCCTCGTCGACGAAGCGCTTGCCATCGGCATTCACCATGATCGACAGGGGATAGCTGTGGCGGTACGAGCTGTGCGGCATGTTGAGCACGCCGAACTCGGGCGCATAGCGCTCCCACGACACGGCGTGGCGACCGGACCAGTTGCCGTACGGGCACGCGCCGATGTCGAGCGCCATGCGCAGTCCGTCACCCATGTTGAAGCGCGTGCCGCGCACTTTCGCCACTTCCCAGCCGGGGCCGAGATAGCGCGTACGCCATTCGGGATTTGCCTCGAAGCCGCCGCACGCGAGGACCACCGCCTTGCCGCGGTACTCCACGGGCTTGCCTTTCGTTTTCGCCGCAACGCCGAGCACGCGCTCGCCGTCGTACAGCAGCGAGACAGCGCGCGTCTCGTAGAAGATATCCACGCCTTTCCTGACGGCGGTATCGGTGAGGTACTGCACCAGGCCGGGCCCGCCGCCGTTTACTTCCAGCGGCATGCGGCCGAAAAACCGCCGCTTGCCGTCGACCACGGCCGACTGAGCGCGGTAATTGGGCACGAAGCGCACGCCCTGGCTGCGCAACCACACCATCCCGTCGAGGCTCGTCGTCACCAGAATCTCGGAGAGTTCCGGATCGGTGCGGAAACTGGTGACGCGGTAGAGGTCGTCGAAGAACTGGTCGCGCGTATTGCTCTCCCAGTCGGTATTACCGGCCTCTTCATCCGTAATGTCGATGAGCTTGCGCAGATCCTCGACACCGTCGTAGGCAAAGCGCATCACGCCGCCCGCGAACCGGCTGTTGCCGCCCGACTCGTCGGGCGACGCCGCCTCCAGCATGGCGACGGTAACGCCCCTGTCTCTTGCGGCGAGCGCGGCGCACAACGCTGCGTTGCCCTTGCCGACCACGATGACGTCGTATGGCTGCATCGATATCCCCTCCAGGCCTCGCGGTCCGCATGTCGAACGCGCAACGCGGATACTTTACAGGCTATCGGTGAACTCTAGCCAGTATCGCAACGCGTGTGGCCCTCGCACGCGTGCACCGCGCGATGCGCGTGATGGAGCAAGCAGTGTGGTGTCTACAGTGTGGTCGCCACCGCACGGGTGGCGCAAAACGTGCGGCTTAACGCTGACGTCCGCCCTTGCGGCGGACGTTCTGCCTGCCGTTGTGCCGGACCGGCGGGCGCTGCGCGCCGGGCTGCGATCCCGCGGCGGATGCGCGCTTGTCACCGTCGGGCAGCGACATGCGGTTCGTGCTGCCGCTCATCTTTTCGACTCTGCGAATTTCAGCGGCAAGCGCGGCAAGATTCGCCGAATGCTCGGACGAGGGGCCTCCGGCTCGCAGCGCTTCTTTTTCGGTCGCGTGCAGCGTCCGCAGATCGCGCAAGGCCGCGGCACACGCGGCCGCATTGCCGACTTCGCGTGCGCGCTCCTGGCGCTCCATCTCGATGCGGGCGACGGCGTCGATGATGTCGTCGCTGCCTTGCGGCACCTCCGTGAAGAGCGGTCCCAGTTCCGTGTCCATAGTGTCTTCTCCGATCCGTTATGCAAGTCGATGTTGGGGTTGGCGAGTCGCCATGCAGGCCGCGATCATGCGCGGGGCGCTGCTTCGCTCGCAGGTCGGGTCGGGCTGGCAGATGCAAAGAAGGTAAACCGGAGGGCGAATGCCGTGAGAACGACCGGTATCAGCGGGGACGACCGTGGAACGCATCATAACACCGTTGCACGGTCTATATGCGGATATCCACGGCGTGCTCGCGATGATCGTCGATGAGCTTGAACGCCAGGTCCGGCTGCTCGACACCATCCACCGTCACGCTCACTGCCCCGTTCCCGCCGTGCGCTTGTGTGACGGCGATGTGGTAGACCGCCCCGCCACGGCGGTAATGCACCTTGTAGCCTTCCCAGTCGCCCGGCATGCACGGCGCGAGGCTCAGCTTGCCGGCTTCGAGCGTCACGCCCAGCAGCGACTCCACGATGAGCCGGTACATCCATCCTGCCGATCCCGTATACCAGGTCCATCCGCCGCGTCCCGTGTGGGGAGCAACCGCGTACACGTCGGCTGCGACAACATACGGCTCGACCTTGTAGGTCGCAATCGATTCGGCGGAGCTGCCATGGCTCACCGGGTTGATGATGTCGAACAACTCCCATGCGCGCGTGCTGTCGCGCAACGCGGCGAACGCCATCGCGGCCCAGATCGCCGCATGCGTATACTGCCCGCCGTTTTCGCGCACACCCGGCACGTACCCTTTGATATAGCCCGGGTTCAATGCAGACTTGTCGAACGGCGGATCCAGCAGCTGGACGATGCGGGAATCGCGGCGCACGAGCCGCTCGTCGAGCGCACCCATTGCCATGCGGGCCCGCCCGGCATCTGCGGCGCCTGATAAAACCGACCAGCTTTGCGAGATGGAGTCGATCTGGCACTCCGAGTTCGCCGCCGCACCGAGCGGCGAGCCGTTATCGAAGTAGGCGCGCCGGTACCATGCGCCGTCCCAGCCGTTCTGCTCGATGCTGTTGCGCAATTGCGCCGCTTCCATGCGGCAGCGCTCCGCGAACGCGTCATCGCCGCGCAGGCGCGCAATCGGCGCGAACTGCATGAGCACGTCGTAAAGGAAAAACGCGAGCCAGACGCTTTCACCCTTGCCTTGCGCGCCGACCATGTTCATGCCGTCGTTCCAGTCGCCCGAGCCCATGAGCGGCAGGCCGCGTTTTCCGTAGCGCAGGCCGTGCGCGATCGCCCGCACGCAATGCTCGTACAACTTTGCCGTCTCCTCGGAACGGCGCGGCAGATCGTAATACGAGTCGTCTTCCGGATTGACCTGCCGGCCTTCGAGGAACGGAACGGTCTCATCCAGCACCGCGGCATCGCCGGTCGTCGCGACGTAGCGGCACGCTGCCAGAGGCAGCCACAGAAAATCATCGGAGCAGTGCGTGCGCACGCCGCGCCCCGCGGGCGGGTGCCACCAGTGCTGCACGTCACCTTCGACGAACTGGCGGCTGGCGCACAACAGCAGCTGCTCGCGCAGCAACGCGGGCCTGGTATGGACGAGCGCCATCACGTCCTGCAACTGGTCGCGGAATCCGAACGCGCCGCCCGACTGGTAATAGCCGCTGCGCGCCCATACGCGGCAGGCGAGCGTCTGGTACAGCAGCCAGCCGTTGGCGAGCAGGTTGAGCGCCGCGTCGGGTGTTTCGACCTGCACTGCGCCGAGCGTTTCATTCCAATGGCGCTTCACGGCAACGAGCACATCGCGCGCCATGGCCGCTCCGCGATATCGCTCCACGAGGCGCGCCGCCTCGGCAAGCCGTCCTTTTGCCGCACCCAGTCTGAAAACGAGAACGCGCTCCTCGCCCGGGTTAAGCTCGACGGTCACCTGCATCGCTGCGCAAGGATCGAAGCCGGCGCCGACACGGTTCGAGAGATGCGTGCGCGTCATCGCCGCCGGACGCTCGAGCCTGCCGTTGCGGCCGAGGAATTCGGCGCGGTCTCCGGTCACCGTGCGGGCCGCATCGTCGACATCGAAGAACGCCATGTGCCCGGAGAACTCGTTGTTGTAGTCGTTGCGCGCGTACAACGCGCCGCCGATGCCGTCGACTTCGGTGACGACGTGCATCGCCGACTTCTCCCGCAAATCGCCGAGCACCCATTCGACGTAGCCGGTCGCCGAGAGCCTTCGCAAACGACCGGTGTTGTTCCGCAATTTGAGGACCGAGAATTTGACCGGCGCATCGAGCGCGACGTACACGCACAGCTCGGATGCGATGCCTTCTTCGACATGCTCGAAGACGCTGTAACCGTAGCCATGCCGCGTGACGTACGGCGTTGCGCCGCGCTTCGGCGCGGGCGCCGGCGACCAGTAGTAACCGCTTTCTTCATCGCGGATATAGAACGCCTCGCCGCTCGCATCGGTGACCGGGTCGTTGCCCCACGGCGTCAGCCGGAACTCGTGCGCGTTTTCGCTCCATGTATAGGCAAGTCCGCTCTCGGAGATCACCGACCCGAACTTTGGATTCGCAAGCACGTTGACCCACGGCGCGGGTGTCGAGCTGCCTCTCGCAGTGACGATCACATACTCCGTTCCGTCGGGGGCGTATCCGCCCATGCCGTTGAAAAACAGCAGATGCCCGCATTCCGGGGCGGCGGCAGGCAATGCATCGGGGCGATAGGCGCGCGTGGGTTTCAAACGCGGCACTCGCGGCTCCGAAGACCCGCGCCGGTTGACCTGATCGGCAAGCGATCCGAGCTTGTCCGTGATGACGATGCGTGCGACCGACTGCAGCAGGATACGGTCTTCGTCCGAGATCTGATCGGCACGCCGCACGAAAATGCCGCCCGGCCGGTCTATGACCTGTGCCTCGATGCCCGCCGCGATGAGACCCATGATCTGGTCCTGCAGCACCTGCCGGTAACCGGCACGGTCCTCGTTCCAGATGACGAGGTCCACGGCCAGGCCCTTCAGCCGCCAGTACGCATGGGCCTGCACCAGCTGACGCACGAGGTCGATGTTCGATACGTCCTCCATCTGCAGCAGCACGATCGGCAGATCGCCTGAAATCGCGTACCCCCACAAGCCCGATTGTCCCCGGCGGTTTTTCACCAGCACGCCCGCGTGGGCACGCAACGCGGAATTGGCGTAGATCACCGAGGCCGCGAGACGCCCGTAGAGCTGCGCATCGGACTCGTTGGCGTTGATCTGGCGCAGCGTCACCCAGCTGTGGGTCGCCGAGAGATCGAACACGCGATCGGCGAGGTGGCGGTCCTGATATTTCGCGACCAGCGCGAGGCAGGCCTCGCGCGTCTCCGCAATACCGGTGACCATGTCGACGATGGCCGACTGCTCCGGATCCAGCGTGATGCAATGGCGTATCGCCACGATGGGATCGAGTACCGAGCCTTCGCTTCCGGACAACGCCGTCTCGTCCATCGCTTGGGGTGCGGCGAGGCTGCGGCCTCGCCCGATGAACCGTAGGCGATCCGTCTCGTAAGTCACTTCCTGCGCCTGCGCGCCGTGCGTCACCATGAGGTGCAACATCCACGGCGGGTGCTCTTCGCTCGAACGCGGCCGCCGGGTGCACAGTATCGCCTGCCGGTCGCTGACGATTTCCGTCTGTACGAAAAGGTTCCCGAATGCAGGATGCAGCGCGTCCGCTGCGGCGGCGGCGAGCACGACCTCGGCGTAGCTCGTCACGTCCATCGTGCGCCGGGTGCGCGACCGATTGGTGACGTGCACCCGCCGCAGCTCGATATCGTCTTCCGGCGACACGACGACTTCGGTGTGCGTCTCGTAATCCAGATCCACGCGACGGAACTCGGCGCGCGCTTCGGAGAAGATCGCTTCGTACGCGTCACCGCGCGCGCGCGTCGGCTGGTGCGCGGCAGACCAGAAGTCGCCGCTGGACCGGTCGCGAAGAAAACAGTAAGCACCCCACTGGTCGCACGTAGCATCTTCGCGCCAGCGGGTCACCGCAATATCTTTCCATCGGCTGTAGCCGCCGCCTGCATTCGTCACCACCACGTGGTATCTGCCGTTCGACAGGAGCTGCACTTCCGGCAGCGGCGTGTCCGCGCTCGCGATGACTCGCATCGGCATGTCGAGCCCGTTCGTGGTCGCGCTCGCCGCGGTCGCTTCGGGCGCGCTCAGATAGACCGCCTTCGCTTTTGGAATGCGCTCCTGCAACAACAGCGTGGTCGCCTGGAACTGCGGATCGGAGAGGCAACGCTTCTGCATGGGACGATCGAGCAGCACCGCGGCGATGGCGAGCAGCGTCATGCCCTGGTGGTGCGCCATGAACGAGCGCACCACGGCGCCGGACTGTGCGCGCGACAAGCGGCTGGGCGTGTAATCGATCGCCTCGTACATCCCGCAGCGGCCTTCGTATCCCGCCGCGCTCAGGCGTTGCATGTTCTCGCACGCCGCCCCGGGCTCGACCATCAATGCGAGAGCCGACGCGTACGGCGCGATGACGAGATCCTCGGCGAGTCCGCGCTTGAGTCCCAGCCCCGGCACGCCGAACGCGCGGTACTGATAGTTGAGCGCCGCATCGACCGTGTTGTAGCCGGACTCCGAGATGCCCCATGGCACGCCGCGCTGACTGCCGTAGTCGATCTGTCGCGCGACCGCGGTGCGACACGTCTGGTCGAGCAGCGTGTTCTCGTACGTCGGCATGACGAGCAGCGGCATCAGGTACTCGAACATCGAGCCGCTCCAGGACAGCAACGTCGCTTCGCCATCCTGCGCGGTGAGCAGCCGCCCAAGAGCGAACCAGCTGTCCTGGGGCAGCTTCCCCTGGGCGATGCCGACGAAAACGGAAAACCTCGCTTCGGAGGCGAGCAGGTCGTAATAGGCCGCGTCACGCCGGCGCTCGCCGACGTTATAGCCGACCGCCAGCAGATGGCGGGCCTCGTCGTAGAGAAAATCGTACTCGATGTCCGCCAGCTCGCCCGCCTGCTTCGCGAGACGCTCGATTTCCGTCATGCGGTCCCGCGCCTCGCCGCTCGCCGCGGCGATTGCGAGACTCAGCGCGTCGAGTTGCGCGCGCGCTTCACTCGTCGATGCGGCGTCACGCAGGCACGCGAGTTCCGGCACGAGGTCGCGCTCGAGCGCGGCAACCTCACGCAGCGTCGGAATTTCCCGGCCGTGGAGCACGTCGCCCGGCACGGCGGCAGGCAAGCGCAGCGCAAGCCACGGCGCAAGCAACGCCAGCTCTGCGAGCGTGCTCTCGCATTGCCTATGCAGTGCATCCGCCCACCACTGCATGTCCTCGCCTTCCGCGACGCCGAGTCGGAGCTCGGCAACATATTGGGCAAGTTGCCCGATCCACATGTGCGCAGCGCCCAGTGTGACGGGGCACTCGTCCGCGAGCCTGCGCATCGGGGCCAGCAGACGCACCGCATCGCCGCTGGCGACATCGGCGAGAACCCGCATGGTGTCGCGGAACCCGTCCAGCCACTGCGTCGTGAGTATCGGCTGGTCGGGCAACGGCAACAGCCCTGCCCGCAGTATCAGCAGATGGCCTGCGAGATTGCCGCTGTCGACCGACGATACATAGAGCGGCAGCAATGGCTTCAACGTTCGCGTGTCGTACCAGTTATAGAAGTGCCCCCGGTGCCTCTCCAGCGACTGCATGGTTGCCAGCGTGTTCGCAGTGCGCCCGATCAGCGGTCCGGCCGGTATGTAGCCGAGATCGTACGCGGAGAGATTCGCCAGCAGCGCGAAGCCCATGTTGGTCGGCGACGTGCGAGGGGCGACCACCGGGACCGGATGCTCCTGGTAGTTGTCGGCTGGCAGGTGATGATGCTCCGGCCCGGCGTAGCGCTCGAAATACGCATACGTCTTGCGGGACAGGCTGCGCAGATAAGCCGTCTGCTCGACGCCGAGCCGCGGCGCGCGCCGCGCAAGCGGGCGGCTCGCCCACCAGGTGATCGCCGGCGCAACCAGCCACAGACACAACAACGGACTCGCGACCGCGAGCGCGACCGGCCTGAACGATGCCATATAGAACGCTGCGCCGGCGGCGATGACGGGCGACGCCCACATGGTGCGGTACGACGCCATGAGAGTCGTCCCGCCATGACGTTCCGCTTCCGCAGAGGTCGTCCACTCCAGCAGCCGCCTGCGCATGAGCATGCGGGCCCACGTGCGCAGGATCGCGTCGGTGCTGTAGAACGCTTCGTACGGCAGACAGATCAGCGTCAGCGCCGCGTGCGCGAAGTGGCGGCCTGCCGAGCGCGATGCAGCGGCGAGATGCTGGCCCAGCAGCATGTCATCGGCCAGCCGGAATAGCCCGAGCGCAAAGGCGACCACCGGCGGGACGAGCACGACACCGATGACCGCCAGCGTCCAAAGCCAGAACGGGTCCAGTTCCGCCCAACCCAGGAGGAGCAGCAGCGCCAGCGCAAGCGGCACCAGGCTGCGCCGCAGATTGTCGAAGATTTTCCAGCGCGACAACGCCGACAGCGGATTTCTCGTGCCGCCCGGGGCGATCCCCGGGATGTTCGGCAGCACCCAGCGCGCGATCTGCCAGTCCCCGCGTATCCAGCGATAGCGGCGCGTGACGTCGCTCGCGTAGCGCGCAGGTGGCTCCTCGTACAGCTGAACGTCGCTCAGGAGCCCTGCACGTGCGTAACAGCCCTCCAGCAGGTCGTGGCTGAGGATACGGTTCTCGGGCAGCCGCCCCGCGAGCGCCTCCGTGAACGCATCGACGTCGTAGACTCCTTTGCCGATGTACGAGCCTTCATGAAAGAGATCCTGGTAAACGTCGGATACCGCCCGCGTATACGGATCGATGCCGGGCTCGCTGCCCAGAAGACGGGCATACCACGAGCCGTAGCTGCCCGGCAGGCTCGCCGCGACGCGCGGCTGCAGAATCCCGTAGCCTTCGGTGACCCGTTTTTTCACCGCATCGTAGCGCGCCCGATTCAACGGATGCGCCATGACGCCGGCGCACTGGCGCGCAGTGTCGCGCGGCAGCTGCGTGTCGGTATCGAGCGTAATCACGTACTTGACGCTCGACAGCACCGCTGTCGCGCCGATCACGCGTGCGAAATCGTCATGCGCGCCGCCGCGCAACAGCGCATCGAGGGCGGCGAGCTTGCCCCGCTTGCGCTCGTACCCCATCCACGCGCGTTCGGCGGCGTTCCAGACGCGCGGGCGGTGGAAAAGAAAGAACGTGTCGTTCCCGCGGTCGGCATACTTCTCGTTGAGCTCGCCGATTCTCCGGCATGCGAGCTCGAGCAACGCCTCGTCCTCCGGCAGGGTTGCCCGGTCCGCGTCCTGAAAATCGGTAAGCAGGCCGAAATGCAGGTTCTCGTCGCGGTTCGCGAGAAAGCGCACCTCGAGCGCCTCGACGAGATGCTCGACGTTGCCGGCGCTGAAGATCATGGTCGGCACAACGACGAGCGTGCGGCACTCGGGTGGAATACCGGCCGAAAAATCCATGCGCGGCAACATGCGGGGCATGGCGAGCAGACCGACTGCCCAGTTCACCAGGGCGACGGCGAACTGGCTTGCGCACAATGCTGCGAGCAGGCCGATCAGCATCAGCATGCCGTCCGAAACGCCGCCGGAATGCGCGACGGCGAGCAGCGCCGCGGTAACGGCGACGGTCAACGCCACGATCGCACCGAGATACGCGAGCAGAGGCGATCGCGCGCCCAGCAGGCGCACGCGGGAAGACAACGTCCGGCGCATCCCGACGCTGCGCTCGAGCTCCGGCAAGCCTTGATCGACCAGCCAGAAGCCAACGTGTGCCGAGCGATGATCGGCGCCATGCTGTTGCGCGCGCTCGCGCGCGAGATCAACGGCTTTGCCCGCGATCTCCACTTCCGACAGGATGCTCGCCTTGGCTATCCGTTCCACCACGTGACGGTAGCGGTCCCGTGTGGCGAAATCCATGCGGCCGTAGACCGACGGCGGATCCTGCAGCAACGCACGCTCGACGGGGCTCATCGCTTCGACGAAGCGCCGCCAGTCCATCGTCCCGAGGAACCGCAGACTGGTGATGCTGTTGCCGATCGACACCTGGTCGGCCGCCTGCTGCTGATTCTCCGATTGAACCAGCTGCTCTATCGTGAGACTCGATTCGGACAGACGCTGCTCTATCCATGTGAGCGGCAACGCCAGCGCCGAGCTCTGCCCCTGCAAGCGGCGCGCAAGCTCCGCGACGAAAGGACCCGTCATCGGCGGATCCGACCGCGCCATGTCGGCCGTGACCAGTATCAGGCTCTTGGGATCCTTGTCGGCGACCTCCATCATCCGATCGGCCCACCCGCCCGCGATGTCCCAGGCTGCGCGTCCCGCGGCGATCCGCAGCCCGACGCGGCGCAGGTTCTCGATCAACGCGAGACGCAGCATGATCGGTATGGCCCACAGCTCGCCGAGCTTGAGCGCGGCCACGCTCTGATAGGCGGCGACGAAACGGGTGATGCTTTCCTGATCGATCCGCCCGTCGCCGTGCGAGATCGCTTCCAATGCAATGTCGTAGACGCGCGGCAGCCCGGAGGAAGGACCGCTCAGCAGACACGGCAGCTCGCGGCTGTAGCCCTTGGGCAAATGCCGCTTCGCGGTCGCGATCTGCTCTTCGATCAGATAGTAGTTGTCGAGCAGCCACACGCCGGCCGGCGCGATGCGATGACCCGCCTCGACCGCACCGGCAAGCTCTTTGACGAGGACACCGAGGGCATGCTCGTTCTCCACCAGCCGCGCGAGGAGCTGGCCTGAGGCGTGCACTGGACTCAACGCGTGAGCGGCCGCGAGCGCCTTGCCGTGCTGCTCCAGCTGATCGGCGCTCAGCAGTTCGGCGCGCAGCGGCGACTCTTCCAGGTGCGCCCGGCGATTGCCGCGTGCCTGTGCAGTGACCTTTCGCCACGCGGCACGAACGATTTTGGTGCTGAGCGTCACTGAAACGTATCCTTTCAAGGGCCGTTCACGCGACGGCACGCCTCGGAGCAAGCAGAGTGCGCCCGGGGCGGCATGGGCTGAGGCGTCAGGGAAACGACGATCCGGACACGCAGATATCCGGCCGGCGAATCCCGGGACTTCGTCGTCCGGCCGACGAACCGCACACAGCAGTCTTGGCTGCTATCCCGGCGAAAATACGGCTTGAGCGAGCTCGAGCAAATGCTGGTTGACCAGCGCCGGGGTCACTTGCGCAAGGTCGTACACGCCGAGCGTCGCCGGAATGGACCCGGCGTTGCGCGTCGTCACCGATCGATGCGCGCTGAACTTGCGGCGGTGTGCGGATGCGATGTACGAGAGTGAAGCGTTGCCCTGAGGCAGCGTCGTCCCGTCGGGAAACACGTTGAGCTGTATCTGGCTTTCGCTGCTCTGGTCCGTCTCGTCATGCGACTTGCGCTCTATCGTGCATGCGTGGTTATGGCTCTTCAGCGCTGCGGAGAACTTTTCGAAGCACGGCGCGACGACCGTATCCAGTACCGTCATGGCGTCCGTCAGGAATTGCGCCTGGGCCGCCTGCTCGGCGCTTCTTGCCGACACCTCGCGGTTACGCCGCGCGTCGTAGTCGTCCAGCAATCCCTCCAGCACACCGCGCGTCGACTCGTTCATGTAACTGCCCTCACCGGCTTCCCGCGCGCCTGGCGGATGCCTGGCGCGTATAGTGGCTGTTGTGCAGCGGAGTGCGGCATGCGTCTCAGGGCGCAACCGTGCTCGAGCGTCTCAGCGCAAGACGGCCTTCGTCGGTGATTTCCATGCCGAGCGTCGTTTGCCTGACCAGCTTCAGCGAAAGCAGCCTGCGCTGTATCACCTCCGGCGCCGTCTTCTTCGTCGCACCGATCAACTGCCTCAACCATCTTGCTTCTTCAGGTGTGATCTTGATCATCTGTGTGCTCCTTGTTCGTTAGAGCCGGCGCGTGCCGCTCCACACCACGTCGTGGCGGATCGCGGCGAAACGGCATGCACACACGGGGAGGCAGGTCGGGACGGCGCAACGTCACGAACGTACAGGCGGGGTGCGGGGAAGAACAGGCCCGCTCAAGCGTTGCCTGTCCACCATACACTCTTTTGCAGTCGGCCGTCGAAGTATCGGAGCGTGCTTACGACTCTTGCCGAGCGGTCTTCAGTTTTTCGGCATGCTCGTGTCCGCCGCGCTCGGTGATCACAGACTGGTATTCAATACGCTGGCCTTCCACCAGTGTGGCCATGCCACCCCTGTTCAAGGCGGACATGTGGACGAAGATCTCCTTCGAGCCGTTGTCGGGCGCAATGAAGCCATATCCCCTCGACGGGTCGAACCATTTTACGGTGCCAAGTGCCAAAGCCATCTCCGGTGCAAAATGCAGTGTGGCTGGTTGGACCGCAGTCTCGCCGGTCCGTTCGCGCGGCCCGCCATGAACCGGGCGGCGTGCGTAAAAATTGCATCGCCGTCCTCCGCCGTATCGAGATTATGTCAACGTCCTTGTCGTGCACGGTGCGCTCGAAACCGCCCGGGTCGGATGCCCGTTACAGCATATTGAAACGCGATACCGGGCGCGGCGATCATTGCACGGCTCCTCTCCCCTTCAAAGCCAAGGACTGCCCGTGACATCCACGACTCGCATGCTCGCATTCCTCCGCCCGCTGTTCTCGCGGCAACCCGCCGCGCAGCCGGCGGACGGCAGTTGGCAGCGGTACGCGCGCATGGATGCGCACGAACTCGTGGCCCAGCTTGCCACTTCGCCCCAAGGGCTGCTCGAAGACGACGCGCAAGAGCGCCTGAAGCGCCACGGCCCGAACGCCGTCGCGCACGAGGCGCCCAGGAGCCCGGTCCGCCGGTTGCTCGAACTGTTCGCGACGCCGCTTTCCGTGCTGCTCATACTGCTCGCGGTCATCGAGCGGCTGACCGGGGAAGTGCAGGGGGCGATCGTCATCGCCGTCATGGTCGTGCTTTCCGCGCTGCTCACCTTCGTCCAGGAATTTCGCTCCAGCAAGGCCGCCGAAAAGCTGCGCGCCATGGTGAACACCACGGCCACGGTCCTGCGCAGAGACGATAATTCCGGGGCAGGCGAGCATTCGCTGTCGATCGAGGAACCGCTTGCACGCGTGGTGCCGGGGGACGTCATACATCTGTCTGCCGGCGACATGATCCCCGCCGACGCGCGGCTGCTCGCGGCCAAGGATTTGTTCATCAACCAGGCCGCGCTCACCGGCGAATCGGCGCCCGTCGAAAAGTTCTCGGCGCCGGTCCTCACAGCGGGCACCTCCGTGCAGGATTTCACCAACATTTGCTTCATGGGCAGCAATGTCGTAAGCGGCACGGCGACTGCCGTCGTGATAGCGACCGGCGGCGGCACTTATTTCGGATCCATTGCGTCGGCGATTGCGGTTGGGCGCCCGCCGACGAGCTTCGAGATCGGCATCAAGCGGTTCACGTGGCTCATGATCCGGTTCATGCTGATCATGGTTCCCCTGGTGTTTCTCATCAATGGGATCAGCAAGGGCAACTGGACCGAGGCGTTTCTGTTCGCCGTCGCGGTCGCCGTGGGCCTCACGCCGGAAATGCTGCCCATGCTCGTCACCATCAATCTCGCCAAAGGCGCTCTGGCGATGTCGCGCAAGAAGGTCATCGTCAAGCGCCTTAACGCGATCCAGAACTTCGGCGCAATGGACATCCTCTGCACCGACAAGACCGGGACGCTTACGCAGGACAAGGTGCTGGTGGAAAAGCATGTGGACATCGCAGGCGCCGAGAGCGAGCGCGTACTCCACTACGCTTACCTCAACAGCCATTACCAGTCCGGGCTCAAGAACCTGCTCGACGTGGCGATCCTGCAGCGCACGGAGGTGCACGAAGCGCTGGCGGTGAACGAGCGGTTTGCCAAGGTCGACGAAATCCCCTTCGATTTCCAGCGCAGGCGCATGTCGGTGGTCGTCGAGAAGGACCACGACACGCATATCCTCATCTGCAAGGGCGCGGTGGAGGAGATGCTCGACGTGTGCTCGCGCGCCGAGCAGCGCGGCGAAGTCATTGCCCTGGAACACGGCCACTTCGAGGCGCTGATGCCGGTCATACGCGGCCTCAACGAGGACGGGTTCCGGGTCATAGCCGTCGCATCCAAGGAGGTGCCAAGCCGCGCCGCGCCGTACGGGGTATCCGACGAATCCGACCTGGTGTTGACCGGCTACATCGCTTTTCTCGATCCACCCAAGGAAACGGCTGCGGTCGCGATCACGATGCTGAAGGAGCATGGCGTGCAGGTGAAGGTGCTCACCGGCGACAACGAGATCGTCACGCGCAAGGTCTGCCGCGAGGTCGGCATAGACATCGGAGACGTAGTGCTCGGCAGCGACATCGCGGCCATGGATGACGCTGCGCTTGCCGCGCTTGCGGAGCGGGCTACGGTATTCGCCAAGCTCGCTCCCGGCGAGAAGTCGCGCATCATCGGCGCGCTGCACGCCCGTGGTCACGTCGTCGGCTTTCTCGGCGACGGGATCAACGACGGGCCGGCGCTCAAGGCGGCCGATGTCGGGATCTCCGTCGACACCGCGGTGGACATCGCCAAGGAGTCGGCGGACATCATCCTGCTCGAAAAAAACCTGCTGGTGCTGAAGGACGGCATAGTCGAGGGTCGTAAAGTGTTCGGCAACATCGTGAAATACATCAAGATGGGGTCAAGCTCGAACTTCGGCAACATGTTCAGCCTGATCGGCGCCTCTACATTTCTCCCGTTCCTGCCGATGGCGCCGGTGCAGATTTTGCTGAACAACCTGCTCTACGATTTTTCGCAGACCGCAGTCGCCACGGACAACATCGATCCCGAATATCTCAAGGCGCCGAGGAAGTGGGACATCGCCAACATCGGGCGATTCATGGTCCTCATCGGCCCCCTGAGCTCGATATTCGACTATGCGACGTACTTCGTGCTGCTCCACGTGTTCCATGCGTGGGATAATGCAGCTCTGTTCCAGACCGGCTGGTTCGTCGAGTCGTTGCTGTCGCAGACGCTGATCGTGCACGTCATACGGACCGGCAGGATTCCATTCATACAGAGCCAGCCGAGCATGCCGTTGCTGGTGACCACGTTGTTGATCTGCATTCTCGGGCTATGGCTGCCGTCCTCGCCGTTTGCCGGGGCGCTCGGATTCGTCCCGCTGCCCGCGGGATTCTGGCTGGCACTCGCTGCGATATTGCCGGTCTACCTGTTGCTCACCCAGCTCGTCAAAAGTTGGGCCATCAAGCGCTTCGGCCTTAGTTAAGCATCGAAAGGAAGATCATGAAAACAGTCGCCGGCTTGTGGATCGATCACAAGAGAGCCGTGATCGTGGTTGCTACGGACAAAGGAGACGAAATCAAAGTCATCGTCTCGAACGTCGACAAACAGCTCGGCCGCTCGCGGGGCGTGCGCTCAACGACGTCGTACGAAGCGCAGCTGGTGCCTGCCGACGACAGTCGTGAGCGGCGCCTCACGGGACAGCTCAACATGTATTACGACTCCGTCATCGCGAGCATACAAGGCGCGGAAGAGTTGCTGCTGTTCGGGCCGGGCGAAGCGAAAGGCGAATTGAAGAAGCGGATCAAGCTGAGAAACAAGGACGGCGTGCGCGTCGTTGCGACGGAGGCCGCGGACAAGATGACGGACCGCCAGGTCGCGGCCAAGGTCCGTTGTTATTTCGAGAATGCCGGCTGACTTGTTGGCAGCGCCGGGAAAACCGGCGCGGCGTCAGCCGGGATTGCGGGATTATTGCGGGCCGATCGCCACCGCGACGTTCGCGGTTTCCTGGCGGTACGCGGACGGCACGTACGTCAGCTCGACACGGAGTTCCTTCAGCTTCTTCGCCTTCAGCGCATCGGCCGGAAAATCGACTTCGACCGACTGGCTGGCGTCCTGGCCCGGATCGAGCCGGTCGGAGCTCGAAGACGTGAACCGGATAGCGGGCTCCGTGCGCGCGTCCTCGATCTTGATCAGGTGTCCCTGGCTGTCGATGTAGCGGATCGTCGCTCCGAGCAGCCGCACGGTCTGGTCCGTAGAGCTGTTCTTGAGCTTGAGCGTGCCCGAGAGCTTCGCAGGGCTGTCGATGCGGCCGGAGCCCTGCTCGACGCGCTCGGTGACTTTCATCTGCGTAAGCTCTCCGGTCACGATGCCTGTCCTGATCGTGACCGACGCCGGCGTCACGGCGTACACCTTGTCTTCGATCAATGCGGTCGATACCGCCGACTTCGGCGCGCAGCCCGCTAGCGTTGCGGCTGCGGCCGTTGCGATCATCACCCCTGTCCATGTCTTCATGACTTACTCCTGGTAGAAACGCTGACGATTGCCTGAGCAACGTTTGACGTTCCTGGGGCGATCCGGCGTGAGTGATCTTCGTCGCGTTTCGCGTGCGGCGTCCGTGCGCTGGCGCACATAGCGGACAAACGAACGCGTCAGTGGGGCATTTCGGTGCGCAGCAGACGCTCGGTCTCTCTTCTCACCACGCCGTAGCACTCGCAGACGCGCAGTTCGAGCTTGGGACGGTCGAGCACGGTGATGCGGCCGCGGCTGTACTGAATCACGCCGTCTTCCTGCAGCTTGCCCGCCGCTTCGGTGACGCCCTCGCGGCGCACGCCGAGCATATTGGCGATCAGCTCCTGGGTCATGGCAAGCTCGTTGCCCGGCAACCGGTCCAGGCTCAACAGCAGCCAGCGGCACAGTTGCTGCTCCACCGAGTGGTGACGGTTGCATACCGCCGTCTGCGACATCTGCGTGATGAGCGCCTGCGTGTAGCGCAATGCCAGGTACTGCAAAGGGCCGCCCTGCTTGAACTCGGACTTGAGCATCGCCGCCTTGAGACGATAGCCGTGACCCTCGCTCTGCACGACCGCGCGGCTCGGCGTGCTCTCGCCGCCCATGAACAGCGCGATGCCGACCAGGCCGTCGTTGCCGGTGATGGCGATCTCCGCCGACGAGCCGTTTTCGAGCACGTACAGCAGCGACACGATCGCCGTGGTCGGAAAGTAAACGTGTCCCGGATGAACGCCGGCCTCGTAGATGGCCCAGCCGAGCGGCAGCGGCACGAGCTCAAGATGGGGAAGCAGGCGTTCGTAATCCGCAGTCGGGAGCGTCGCCAGCAGGTGATTCTGCTTCGGGGTGTGGGCTATCGGCATCAGCTCTGCACTCCTGGACAGGTCAGTCTACACCTTATGTCCGCTAGCGCCCACAGCATTCGCCGAGGCAGCGCGCCCATGATGCATGGAGCGCTTTACCGCACAAAAGCTTTTCGGTCCATTGTCGGCAACCCACCGCCCGCTGCCTCTGCACCTCTCTCCGGCAGGCTTTCTACATTCGCGAGAGACGCTCTTCCTCCTCGGCCATCACTCGCAGCAGCGCGTCCGGCTGGACTGGCTTTACGAGGTGGTGATCAAAGCCTGCCGCCAGAGACCGCGCCCGATCTTCCGACTGACCATAGCCGGTAAGCGCGATCATAAGCGGCATCGGCTGCATGCCTTCTTTCCGCAGTTGCTCGATGACTGCGTAACCATCCATCTCGGGAAGGCCAATATCGCACAGCACTATCTGCGGTCGGCTCGCATGCACCAGAGCCACGCCGGCCATCCCGTCGAGCGCGCAAAACACTTCGCATCCCGTCAATTGCAGCAGCATCTTGAGGCTTTCGCTCGCATCGACATTGTCGTCGATGACGACAACGCGACTATGAAGGGCAACCAACGCAGGTTTGGATTGAGCACCGGGATCGTCATTCGACACCGCGCAATTTACAAGAGGAAGCGTTACGAGGAATTCGCATCCTTGATCCGGCCCGCGGCTGCTTGCGGTGACGGAACCGCCATGCAGCTCGACTATTCCACGCACTATGCTGAGCCCGATTCCGAGCCCTCCGTCGGCATGCCCGCGCGAGCGGCCTTCCTGCACAAAGAGGTTAAATATGTCCGGCAACGCTTCCGCCGTAATGCCGCATCCGTCATCCGCTACACGGAACACGACGCTATCTCCTCGCCGCGCTGCCGAGAACGTGATGTTGCCGCCCGGCGGCGTGTACTTCATCGCGTTGTTAAGAAGATTGGAGAAAACCTGCACAAGACGCACCGAATCGCCATCGACGACGAGGGCCTCATCGGTGATATCGAGCTTCAGGTGTTGCCTGCGGTTCCGAATGAGCGGCTCAGCGACTTCGACCGCTTCGCTCACGAAGTCTTTGACGGCAGCAGGCGCTTTCTGAAGAGCAATTTTTCCGGTATTCAACCTCGATACGTCGAGGAGGTCATTCAGAAGCCGCGTGACGTGATCGACCTGTCGCTTGATGATATCGTGAGCCCATGTCACCGACGGCTCAAGCGTTGGGACTTGATGAAGAACCGCCAATGCGTTGACGATCGGCGCGAGCGGGTTGCGAAGCTCATGCGCAAGCGTCGCCAGAAAATGTTCCTGCAGCCTGCTGACGCGCTCGGCGGCTTCAGCCGCTTCCTGCGAATGAACCGAAGCGACGACGAGGTTTGCATTCGCTTCGCGCAGTTGATCCATGCGCACCGTTTCGTTCCCCGCATTGCCTGGCGACGCATCTTCCCGCGAACGTATCGCGGCCTCGCGCGCCGACGCGAGATCCTCTCGAATTTTCGCGGCGCTCTCGCGGGCCTGAGCCTGCTCCTCACGCCTGGATAAGGCCTCTTCTCTCGCGTCGGCCGCATTCGCCTCGACCGCGGGCATCGCTTTCAATTCCCGTAATGGCCGGGGAAGGCGAGTTTCATTCGACACGATATTCTCTCTGTCAGCACGGAAAGCCCACGCGGTTACGCAAAGCCCCACACGGCTCTGTTTGGCCCCACTGTGGCAATAAATACCCCGCCGGGGGCGCCTCCCCCCCCCCCCGCGCAGAGCGATCATCGTCTTTTCATCCACGATGAGGCGGCGGGAAATTCGTTGCACGCCTGGTCGGTTGGCCACTGAGCAAGCCCTCGTAGTGATGGAGAGGCTCGCCAATCACGATGCCCCCATCAGTGATCTCGAAAAGGTGCAGTGCGTTGCTGTGCGCGCTGCCGCGCACCTTCACCACTGCCGTGATGCGCTCGAGGCGGCTCTCGATTTCGATGTAACGCTGCACGATGATCGCATCGGTGAGAAAGGCCGCGCCGTGGGGGCTGAAGCGCAGGTCGGTATAGCGGTCCTCCAGCTCCGACGTCATCAGCACCGTCATACCCATGCCGGTCAGCACGGCGACCATGCGATACAGGGACTCGCGGAACTGCAGCCGAAACGCAGGCGCGAGGGCAAGCTCGTAGCCGGACAACGAATCGATCACCACGCGTTTCGCCTGCATGCGCTCGATCATGCGGGTAAGGTCGTACAAGGTTTCGTCGATGGACAGATCGAGCGAGCGGGTATCGATGACACCCACGTGCCCGTCACGAACCAGCCGGTCGAGCTGGCGATTCAGCGACTGGCTGGGGCTTTTCTCGAATGCCGCGATGATGCCCGACTCGCCGCAACGCACGCCCTCCGCGAGAAATTGCGTTGCGAGTATCGTTTTCCCGGAGCCTGCGGGACCCGCTACCAATAGCGAATAGCCGCGAGGCAGCCCGCCGCCGAGCATCTCGTCCAGGCGAGGCACGCCGATGCTCATGCGTTCAGGGACGTCCGGCTGCGTCCCTGCAGCGACCTGCGGGGCGATCCCCGCACTGACGATCGCGCGCGGGAATACCTCGATGCCGGCGTCGTTGATGCGAAACGTGTGCAGGCCCGGCAGCGTTGCCTGTCCGCGCATTTTCTTGATCTCGATCTTGCGGATCATCGAATCGTCATACAGATTTTGTGTGAGCCAGATCAATCCATCGGCCACGGTAAAGACCGGATTGATCTCGCTGTCCGATATCTGATACTCACCCACGAGGAAAGTCGTCGCCTGCCAGCTGGTGAGATGCATCCCGAGCTGCTGCACGAAATGCTGCAGCATGGCGTCGCCCTCGGGTCGGCCCTCCGCCGTGAGCATGATGGAACGGAATGAATCGACGAACACCAGTGCCGGCGAGTGCGCCTCGACCTCACGCAGAATACGCGCGAGCACTTGACTGGAGTCACCGTGCGAGATTTCGTCGGCCAGATTGATGAAGTGTATCGAGTGGTTGACCTTCTCCAGCTCAAAAAACGGAAACTGCTGCTGATAACGCAGCATTTTCAGCGGCGGCTCTCCCAGCACGGTGAAGTAGAGTGCCGGCCGGTCCGGCTGCGCCATGCCGAACATTATCTGGTGCGCAAGCGTCGTCTTGCCCGATCCGGGCGAGCCGGCGATCAGGTTGAACGAAAATTCCGGCAGGCCGCCGCCCAGCAGCGCGTCCAGGCCAGGCACCCCGGTCGCGAGACGGCGGATGGAGACTTTATTGGTCACTGTGAATTCTCCTGCGCAGGCTGGTCTGCGTCACCGTCAGGCGGCGCGGACTGTAAAAGACGGGACGTCAATGCTCCGCCGATGAAAGCGTCGAGCAATTGGGTAAATGTCAGCAGCAGCGCTTGCTGCGCATCCGCGGCAACCCCGGGCGGCTGGCGCTCGAGGCTTTCCGCGAAAGTCGCAAAGAACGAGTGCGCTTGTTCGGGTGCGACCGGAGATGCGGCCCAGGGGAACCTGGGTTGAACCATGTGCACGCTGCGCGCATAAAGCGCGCGGAATCCCCGCTCGCCTATGATCGGCGCGATACGTGCGGCGATGTCCTCCCAGCGCCGAGATGCGGTCTCGGCAACCTCTTTTGCGTCCTTAACGCACGCGGACTGGTCTGAAGGTCTGCTCATTTCCGGCGTTATGCTGCTCAACAGGGCACGCTGAGGCAGACAGCGCAACGCTTATTGATGCGGATCGGCATGTTGACCTTCCGCGTGGACGGGACGGGTGAAACGACTATATCGTATCCATCTAACTAAATTTAGTCGAGTAAGTCGCAAAAGCAGCGTGAATCCTGCGGATATCATCGGCGGGCCATCGCATTGCCAGTGCCGACGGAATGCGGCTGGTGTACTGGACAGTGACAACAAGGTGGTAAAGATCAACGTCGGCTGCACCGGCGTCTCCCGGAAGTGTAATGAGGCGTCGGGTTATGACCGTGCTCATTTTTCCATCCGCAGCAAGGCTCGTCGGTACGATAACGAACATTCGTATGGAAATGGCAGGTGACGCCTGCGCCGCCTGTCGTCGCAGTGCCGCGCTTAGCCGCCCGTTGGAATGGGATTCGTTATCGCCGCGGTCGCTCAAGCCGGGCCACACGTAGAGTACGGTCGCGCTGCACCACTGACGTAGCGCAACTTGTCACGCGACGGAGGTAAGCTGTCGGTACCGCACGTCGGACAGCAGCCTGCCCAGCTCTTTCTTCACGACCGCGTAGCACTCGCAGGCCCGCGTCTCCAGTCCTGACCGTTGAAGGACCGCGATATGCCCGCGGCGATAGCGTATGTAGCCGGCGTGCTGCAATTTGCCGGCCGCCTCGGTGACGCCTTCGCGGCGCACCCCGAGCATGCTTGCAACAAGCTCCTGCGTCATGACGAGCTCGCCCGAGGGCACGCGATCGAGCGTCACCAGCAGCCAGCGGCAGAGCTGCTGCTCCACCGTATGATGCCGGTTGCACACCGCGGTCTGGCATATCTGCGTGATGAGCGCCTGCGTATATCGGAGCAGCAGACGCTGCATCAGTTCCGCGCGATTAAATTCCTGCGTCAGCACGCGGCGATCGAGCCGGTAGGCATGTCCGGCCGTCTGCACCACGGCCGAGCTGGGCGTGGTGTCACCGCCCATGAACAGCGAAACACCGACCACGCCTTCACGCCCGACGCCGGCGATCTCGGCCGATGCGCCGGACTCGGTGACATAGTGCAGCGAGACGATCGCAGTAGTGGGGAAATGCGCGTGCTGAAATCGCGCGCCGGGCTCGTAGAGGACTTCGCCGAGCGGCAGTGGAACGAGCTCGAGATACGCCGCCACCCGCTCGAACTCCTCCTGCGGCAGCGCGGCCAGCAGATGGTTCTGATTCGGGCTGTGCGCGGGCAACATTGCGTCGAGATCCGGGGGGTCGCCGTTTTAAACGGTGAGCTCGACGCCGATGCCGCGATAACCGATGAAGCGGCACGACTGGTTGAACATCGGCTCACCGCTCACATGAAATCTTTGTCTGGAGCCGTCGGCGTTGACGCGGTTGAAGACGAAATCGAGAAATGGCTGTCTGGCGGCGATCGTTGCCTGCAGCGCCGACCGCTCCGCCTCGTCCCATCCTGTCGACAGCCCGCCGTTCGGCTCACCCGCCAGCGTTCCGACGCGGATGCCGAGCATGTCCAGCACCGGACCCGAGACCTTCGTGAAGTTGCCGTGCTCGTCCTGCTCCCAGTACCAGTCGAGGGCGAGCTCCGTCAGGCTGCGATAGCGCGCTTCGCTTTCGCGCAGCTCCGCGGTGCGTTCCTGCACTATCCGCTCGAGCTCTTCGTTGTATTTCTCCAGCTGCTTGTAGAGCAGCCGCACTTCCAGCATGTTACGGATGCGCGTTTTCACTTCGATGAGGTCGAACGGCTTGCTCACGAAGTCCCGGGCTCCCGCCTGCAGCGCACGCAGCTTGTGCCCGGGCTGGGCGGTGATGACGAGGACGGGAAGGTAGGCGTCCTTGTCGTTGGTCTTGAGGCTCGCGATGACCTGGAATCCGTCCATGCCGGGCATCTGCAGGTCGAGCAGGATCAGGTCGTACCGGTTCTTCCGGTGCAGAGCGCAGACCTCGTAAGGGTCCATGGTCGATGCAATGCGGCGATAGCCTGCGTCGCGCAGCATCTGGTCGAGCAAGGTCACATTGGCCTGCTGATCGTCGACGATCAGCACGCTCGCTTCCAGGATGTCGAGTTCCGCGACGATCATGCTCTTCCCTTCATGACGGTCTCATCCGCGGCCGATTGCGAAGATTTCAGTCCGGCGTCCAGCGCGTCCATGAAGCGATTAACCCTGATCGGTTTGGTGAGATAGTCGAAGAATCCGGCCTCGAGCGCCTTTTCGATGTCGCGCGGCACCGCATTCGCGCTCAACGCGATGATCGGTATGCCCGCCGTTGACGGATCCTCGCGCAGCGCGCGCATGGCTTCTATGCCGCTGATGCCGGGCAGGTTGATGTCCATCAGTATCAGATCCGGCAGGTAGGCGCGCGCAAATTCGATGCCCACGGTTGCATCGACCGCGCTCAGCAGGCGCAGGTCGGCGCGGCGCGCTATGAGCTGCTCGACCAGCTCCAGGTTGGCCGGGTTGTCCTCCACATAGAGCAGCGTGCGCAGCGGCGCCGCATCCGGCACCTTGCGCTGCGCCAGCGCCTCATGCAGTGCCGCGGCGGTCGCGAGCTGCGGTCCGGTCGTCAGGCACAACTCGATCCAGAACACGCTGCCCGCACCGACGACGCTCTCGACGCCTATGGATCCGGCCATGAGCTCGACCAGCCGCTTCGTGACCACCAGGCCGATGCCGGTGCCTTCTTCCGCGCCCGCCTCTTTGCCGAGCCGGTTGAACGGCTGGAAGAGCTGCGCGAGCTGCCCCTCGGTGAGTCCCGCGCCGGAGTCCCGGACGCTGATCCGGATCATGTCCGGGGGGCTGAGGCTGCATTCCACGGCAACCGTGCCTTCCGGCTTGTTGTACTTGATTGCGTTGAAGAGCAGGTTGATCAGCACCTGTTTCACGCGGGTGCGGTCGGCGCTCACATAGTACGGAACCTCGAACCGCGGAAATGTCATGACGATGCCGCGCTTCTGCGCCTGGTCCTCTATCATCGCCCGGCACTCGAGCATCACTTCCGCCAGCGAGACCGGCTCGCGTGAGAGCGTGACCTTGCCCGACTCTATCATCGAGAGATCGAGGATCTCGTTGATCAGCTCGAGGAGATACCACCCGGCCTTGAGTATCTGGTCGAGGTTGCGCTTTTGCGAGACCGTCGGCGGCGGCGACCCCGATTCGATGAGCTGAGCGAAACCGAGGACGGCATTGAGCGGCGTGCGCAGCTCGTGGCTCATGCCCGACAGAAAATCGGTTTTCGCGCGGTTGGCTTTCTCCGCGACCGCTATCGCCTGGTTCAGCTCAAGCTCGATGCGCTTGCGCACCGAGTTATTGCTGCCGATCAGCAGGTACCCGATGATGTGGCCGTAGTCGTCGCGCAGCGCCGTGATGGACACGATGGCCGGAAAGCGGCTGCCGTCCTTGCAGATGTAGGTGAGCTCATAGACGTCCTCGATCCCGCGCGAGGCTTTGAAGGTAAGCGCTTCGAACCCGGGCGCGATCGTCGTCCCGAGCTCGACGCTCAGCGCCTCGGCGCGCGCCATCACTTCCTGCGGATCGTGGATGTCGCTCGGGCTGATGCGATTGACGACTTCGGCCGCCGTATAGCCGAGCATGCGCTCGGCGCCGAGATTGAACAGCTGGATGACACCTTTTTCGTCGGTGGCGATGATCGAAAAATGCGCGCTGGTGAGAATCGCGTACTGCAACGCGCCGGCCTTGAGCAATGCCGAGGTCTGCGGGGCGATCTCAGCATCAGCCTCGTTCGCGAGGCGGGGCGCGTCAGCTTTCTTGGGCATGGCCGTTTCCGTGAAAAGCGTGGACGTGCGCAAGACGCCTGCGCGCGTGGACCGGCAGGCGGTATCGCGACCGAACCGAAGGAAAATCGCCGCCTGTGGAGCGACGGTCGATCATCGCCGGTCCTGGGGAAGGCTCTCTGTGCGCTGGCACACATAGGAGTTGCTATATTGTCGGCATGGGCAAGGCGGGAACCGGTTTTCATGTTATTGCTGAGCTTATGATCCCGGCAAAAAATGCGGCGCTTGCGCTGTTGCAGGAATGGCAGCTGCCGATGAATCTCGCCACCACTGCGGTGTTCCTCGTCTACGGCCAGAGCCTGCTCGCCGATCTCGCACACCCGGTGTGGTTCACCATCATCCTGACGTGGCTGTTGCTCGTCATCCTGTTTTCCATCTTCGCCGTGGTGCGGCACGCCGAGACTCTCGCGCAGAAGCTCGGCGAGCCGGTGGGTACGCTGGTGCTCACGCTTGCCGTCACCGGCATCGAGGTGATGATCATCGTCGCGACCATGTCGACCGGCGAAGGGAGCCCCACGCTCGCGCGCGACGCGATGTTCGCCGTGATCATGATCGTCCTGAACGGCATGGTCGGCGTGACGTTGCTGATCGGCGCGTTGAAATACCACGAGCAGGACTACAACCTCCAGGGCGCCAATGCTTTCCTCGCCGTCATACTGCCGCTCACCGTGGTCGGGCTGGTGCTCCCCAACTACACGCGCTCGTCGCCTGATCAGACCTTTTCTCCGACCCAGGCCATTTTCCTCGCGCTGGTATCCGTAGTCCTCTACGGCGTCTTTCTGACGATCCAGATCGGGCGCCATCGCGCGTATTTCCGCGTGCCCCACCCGACCGTGGAAGCGAAGGCCGAAAAACGCAGGCGGCTGATCGTCCACCAGGTGTACCCGGCTCCGTATCACGTCGTGCTCCTGCTCGCCTATATGGGCCCGCTGGTGATCCTGACCCAGCAGCTCGCCGTGCCCATCGATTTCACCATCAGCGTGTTAGGCGCACCGGTCGCCCTCGCCGGATTCCTCATCGCCATGCTCGTCCTCGCGCCTGAGTCGCTCGGTGCAGTGCGCGCCGCGTTGACCAACGACTTGCAGAGGTCCGTCAACATCCTGCTCGGGTCGGTGCTCGCCACAACCGGGCTGACGATACCGGCGGTCCTCACCTTCGGTCTGCTCGCTCACAAATCCATCGTCCTGGGCCTGGACGCCGTCGATATCACCTTGCTGTCCCTGACGCTGGTATTGAGCAACATGACCTTCTCGAGCACTCGCACCAACGTGCTGCTCGGCGCCGTGCACCTGCTGGTGTTTTTCGCCTACCTGCTGCTCATGTTCCAGAGATGACTCGGGGCTGCGCTCTGACGCCAGGAGCGCGGTGCGGCAGGCTCGCTTCCCTGCCGCACCGCGACCGCTGTTTCTCTCAGCGGCCGAGATCCTGGATCGCGTCGACGATCATTCCGGTCCCGATCGCCATCAGGAGTATGTCGCTCGCCACACGCACGTAGCGATAGCCGGACGGCGGCGGCCCTATCTGCACCAGCAGAGGCTGGGGCACGTCGTAGTAGATCACGCCTGCGGGCAGCGGCCGCCCGAGCTGCCACTTCTTCGCCTGGCCGGGAGGCATGCAGCCGTTGTGCTTCTTCGCCAATCCCGGCGGGCAGCGGCCGCGCTGGTACTCCGCGGCGTAGTAGTCGCGCACCACCGCCTTGTGCCGGTCCTCGAAGTGACTGCGCTGTCCGGCGGAAGGGCCGTCCCCGCGGTTGCGCAACCTCTCGCCGTCATCGCGGCGACCGCCCTTTTGGTCGTCGCGCCGCTCCATGCGATCTTCGTTGCCGCCCTTGCCGCCCCCTGCCCATGCCGGCTTATCGGCCATCGCCGGGCCTGTCGCGAGCATTCCACCGACCACCAACGCCAACGCACAGCTCGTCTTAGCGATTAAGGTTTTCATGCTGAATCTCCAGGTTGAGAACGCGCAAATCACGTAGCGACCGAACGCGAACAACTCATGTGTTTGGACTGCAGGTCGAACAGCATCCACGGCTGCAATGCACCGAGGCTCTCGCCTGCGGTGACCGATTTACTTGCTCGCATCCGGAGCGGCCGGGCTCGGGACGACAGACTGTCCCTTGGGCTCACCGAGGTTGCGGATCGGCACGTAAACCACCGAGGGCCGTCGGGCGTTCGCCTGCGGATACAGATCCATCAAATCGTACACGATGCGCGGCATCTCGATCGTCACCGGGAGCCCGAGTTGCCGGGCGAATTGGACCGTAATCGGAAAATCGTGCGTCCAGCGTCCTTCGCTGAGCGCCACGGCCAGCTGTTCTGCCTTTGCTCGCGGCAGGTGCTTGGTCAACACGTCGGCGATGAAGCTTGCCACCTGGACCTGGGCTTTCGCGGCGATGTCGGCCATCATCAGCGTCTCGTCGCTGATGAATTGCGGCTTCTTGTATTTCACCACCTGGAGGATGGAGGCGGCCGGCATGGCTCCGATCTGCGGATCGACGGGGCCAAGCACGGCATTGCGGTCCATCACGATCTCATCCGCAGCGAGCGCGATCAGCGTGCCGCCGCTCATGGCGTAATGGGGGATGAATACCGTCACCTTGCCTTTGTGCTCGACGAGCGCCTTCGCGATCTGCTCGGCAGCGAGAACCAGGCCGCCGGGTGTGTGCAGAATGACATCGATCGGCTGATCGTCCGGAGTCAGCCGGATCGCGCGCAGCACCGCTTCCGAGTCTTCGATGTCGATGTGGCTGGCCACGGGAACGCCCAGGATGCTCTGACTTTCCTGCCGGTGTATCAGCGCTATCACGCGCGACTTGCGCTCAGCCTGAAATTGATCGAGCAGGATATTGCGCTTCTTCTGCGTCGTGTCGCCGAAGCTCACGACCTGTAACAACAGAAACGCGATCAAGAGCAGCCAGAAAGCGAATCGCGCGGCCTGGGCGAGATGGAACCAGATGCCCATTCCGGAGTGTTTTTGCATGTTCATGGTATGCAGTAAGCTTTCGAGCGGCGCATGAAAATCACAGTATGACGTTGGTATCTTACGCCGTATGTTCGGCGGCGAACAAAGCAACGAATTCGATGCTCAGACGCGCGCCGCCATGGTTTGCGAGCGGGTGTGTCGCCATCCGGCAACTCGTCGCGTGCGCGGCATTCTCGACCTGCTTCGTCTCAAGTACGGCGCGATAAAAGAAAATGCCCCGCCTGGGCGGGGCATCTCCGGCGTGCACCGAATTGAACGACCTAGTTCATGCTGACGATCTTGTTGGTACCGAGCACTTCGATCTCTACTCGACGATCGGGCTGAAGGCAGGCAATCACTTTTGCCGTCGCCGCGCCTTTGCAGGCATCGGCGGTCGTGACCGGTTCGGTCTCGCCCTTGCCTACGACCGAGATGCTTCCGGCCTGGACGCCCTTGCTCACCAGGTATGACTTCACCGCTTCGGCGCGACTGACGGACACTTTCTGGTTGAGCTTCGACGACCCGATACGGTCGGCATGGCCGGTGTCGGTGATGCTGTCGACATTGACGGCGCTCAGCTTGCCGATGACCTCATCGAGCTTCGCCTTGCCTTCGGGGCGCAGCGTGGACTGGCCGAAGCCGAACAGCATGTCGGCCGACAGCGAGAACTTCTGCGCCGTGGACACCGGAGCGAGGACGACCGGCTCAGGCGCAATGGCTCTCTGGGCAGGGGCTGACATCGTCAGCCGGATGTATCCATGACCGCCGTTCCCGCCCGCATCGGCCGTGGTAAGGCCACCGCGTCCGCCACCGCCGCCGCCGCCCAGATCGCCTACACCGGCTACCGAGCCGATACTGGCCGACTCGCCGGCGCCGCCGCTACCCATGCTCGCACCGCCGCCGCCGCCCGCATTGGACTGAACGACGCTGCCGGCATCGGTTTGCACGCTGCGGCCCGTCTCGCTTCCGGCTTGTCCCGGCATCGCGGCATAGCCGCCACCCTGGGACACTCCGCCCGGCTGCGCCATCTGCGCGGTGTTCGCGCCGCTGTTCCCGCCGTCGCCACCGCTCGCACCACCGGTCGCAGCTACGCCGCCGCGTCCAGTACCCGCAGCCTGGCTGCGTTGCCTCCACGTGTCGGCGCCTTCGAACCCGGCCACGAGTTGCCCGGTATTCGCGCGTGTGAGGCTCGTCGGATTTCCGGACTCCGTCCGTCCGCCGTCGGCACTGCCGCCATCGCCGCCGGTTCCGAGCGTCATCTTGTACACGCCGGGCGCGAGATACTGAACGGTACGCGAAGGCGCTGCGCCGGCACCGCCGCCGCCACCGCCTTTATCATTCGATGCGCCACCGCCACCACCGCCGCCACCGCCGCTCAGCTCAATCTCGTAGGTGCCTTCGACGATATAGGAACCCGGCTGCTGGCGGGACTCGTCCGGCATGGCGGCGCTCGGATACACGGTGAGCAGACACTGCTGGTTCACCGCGCCGGCAACGGGCTTGATGACCGTATAGAGGTTCCGCGTGTAATCGAGGTTGTTGGGCCCGCACTCAGGAATAGCATTTTGCGCAAAAGCCGGAGCGGCCGTTGCAGCCATGCAAAGTAAAGCCAGACGAATTTCGTTCTTCATTTGAATCTCCTTCGACCTTCATTGGCGTTCTAAACGATCGCGCTACGTGTTCTGCGGTTGCTGTGATGCACTTGGCCTACCGATGAAGGCGAGTGTCCGCCTCTCGCAACGACTACTCTGTCTGATACCGAACATAGGATGCGAAATATATTCCGGCGACATATCTTCCGCCGGGACTGCACATCGAGCATCATCACGTGCGCTTACAGCAACCGCTCCCACACGCGCGCCGCCCACTCCCTGAGCCGGAACAGGAGCGGCCGCCGTTCCCAGGCGTCGAGCTCTATGGTGTCAGATGATTCGAGGTCGGCGGCGAACATGCTCTGCATCTTCTGGCCGAAGTCGCGCCCGAGCACCACCGCGTTGATCTCGTCGTTGTCGAGGAAGCTGCGCCAGTCCAGGTTAGTCGATCCCACGGTGGCCCACACGCCGTCGACGACCGCCGTCTTCGAATGGAGAAGCGCGCCGCGCCGCTCGTGGATTTTGACGCCGCCTTCCAGGAGCGCGGCGTAGTGCGAGCGCCCCGCGTGAAACACCACCTGGGAGTCGGAGTGGCTGGGCAATATGAGCCTCACATCGACCCCGCGGCCCGCCGCGTCCATCAGCGCTTTCAATAGCTGCGGATCCGGAACGAAGTACGCGTTGGTGAGGTGAACCTCTCTTTCCGCATTGCCGATCGCCGATATCAACGTGAGGTACATCAGGCTGTACGGATCGTCCGGCGTGCTGCCGATGGCTCGCACGATGTCGGTCCCCTGCTCCCTGAGCGCGGGGAAATATTCTTTCGGGAGGAGCGGCTTGCCGCGCTGCTTGGCCCACGTTTCCATGAACAGCTTCTGCAACTCGCCGACCACCGGTCCTTCGATTTGAAGGTCGGTATCGCGCCACGCGTCCGTGCTCGCGGTCGCTTGCCTCGTTCGCCGCCTCGCGACCGGGCTGGAGGAATACACGCTGCTGATGTTGATGCCGCCGATGAACGCCATCCGGCCATCGACCACGAGCAGCTTGCGATGATCGCGGTTGTTGATCAGCCATGCCTTCTTCGCGGCGAGGGGGTTGACCGGATTGAATTCGAGCACCTCGACACCGCCCTGCGTCAACCTGTCAAAAAATGCCTTCGGCGTATTGAAGCCGCCCACGCTGTCATAGATGATGTTGACCTGAACGCCGTTACCCTGACGCTCGATCAGCAGATCCGCGAACTGCCGCCCTATCTCGTCGTCCTCGATGATGTACGACTCGATGTTGATGTGGTCGCGAGCTCCACGGATGGCGGCGAACATCGCCGAATACGTCTCCGCACCGTTCTGCAGCAGAGTGACTTTGTTGCCCAGGATGAGCGGGCTGCCGACGATCGCCTGCTCCAGCGCGATCTGCTTGTCCAGAATGTCGATATCGCCGGACCTGCGCTTCAACTCCGCGACGATGGCGGCGCTTCTTTGCACCGAGACCGGACCACGCGCGTTTTCGAATCGGGCAGCTTGCGCAGCATGCCGCTCTATGAGGGCATCGGCGTCGGGCAAGGTCGCGCAACCTGCCGCGATCAGGAAAACAACCGACAGCGCCGCGAGTTCAGGCACACGACATGCTCCGCGCCCTGGGTTGCTGCTCACGTGCCGGGACTCCTCTTCCCGTGCTCCGCATGCGGCAAAGCCCTGGCATCCCGGACAAGTTGGCGGCAATCGCTGTCTTTTCCCGGACCGGCATCGATCAGCGGAATCAGTGCAAGCGGCGGAGCGAGCATGCCCAGCGCCAGCGCGCCGATCGCGCGGGCGGCCACGCGCCCCTTGTCGACTCCGATCGCAGGCCGGGCAAAAGTGCCACGAATGTAAATCGGGCTGCGAAACGCCACCGGACTGGTGTCCTTCGTTTTCTGATTGAGCGTGAGATCGAGCTTCTCCTGTCCGAGGTCGACGCTGCCGGAACCGAGTATGGTGGTGACCTCCGTGTCGAAGACCAGTGCCTGCGCATTCATGACGCCGTCCTTGACGGCAAAATCCGCGACACCACAACGCAATCGGATGAGATTGTCGCCGGTCACTTTCAGCACCAGCACTTCCCACAGGTGCAGACCGACTTTCTCCATCATCATCTTGCTGATTTCCCCGTGGGCGACGACCAGTCCGGCCTTGCCGTTCGCGCTCGCGAGCATGCGGCCTACCGACATACCTTTCCCCGTGAGATCGAATTCGCCGTTGATCTGCCCTATGCTCGCCTTGTTCAGGGCGACAGTGGGAAAGAGCTTTGCCATGAGAATTTTTCTGGCACGCACCTGCGCGCGCGCCTGGATGGGATTTTTGCGCCCGTCCAGCGCGATGACGGCCATGAGATGGCCGCCGGCCACACCGAAATTAACGGGATCGAGTGTCAGCACGGAGTCGCGCAGAGTGAGATGCGCGACGAGATTCTCCAGCGGCAGCGCTCTGGCCCGGCGTATGCTCGTCGCTTTCAGTGTCACGTCCGCATCGACGCTGCCCCAGCGGTCGGTCTTGAACGGCATGTCGGGCAGCACGCGCGCCTGCGCAGATGCGGGCGCAGATGCCTGAGCAGGCGGCGGCGCCGCGTCGTTGGCGCGTCGCACGCTGTCGGGTTTCGCCCCTATCAATGGCCCGAGATCCGCGATATCGAGCAGCCTGGAAAGCAGGTCGGCTTTGATGACCGGGCGGTTGCCACCGGTATCCACCTGCAATGTGCCGCCGATATCGCTGTCGCCGATCCGGCCGGTGAACTTGTCGTAGCGCCACATGCGGGCTGCGTGCACGATGTGCCCCTCGGTCGCGTAAGCGCGCGTCTCCGGGAACGCGATGCCCAGCAGCGGGAAGAGCTGCGCAAGACTTTCGCCGCGCAGGGCGAGCCGCATGTCCAGCGCGGACAACGTGAGCAGGCTGGTGACCGTGCCGTCAAATTTCACGCCGGTCCGGCCCACGGTGAAATCAGCCGTCAGCGCATAAGGCGTCATCTCGTCGCGCAGTCCCAGCACGGGGCCACCGCTGCCGTGGCCCTTGAGCGGCAGGCCCTTGTAGAGCCCCCGCGCGGTGAATGTCATCGGCGCCGCAGCGACTTCGCCGCCGGACGTCGAGAGCTCGGACCGGATGCTGGTCTTCTGACCGGCATCGTCGTAGCCGAGCCGGCCATCATCGAGCGTGAGACGATCGATCCGGACGTGCGCCGCCTCGTCCCGCTGGTCCCGATCGAGCAGCCAGTTTTTTCGGCCCCCACTGCCCTGCTCCAGAAACACGACGGGACGCTCGAGCAGCACTTCGGGAAAAACGATCTTGCGGCGGAGCAACTGGAGCAGATCGATCGTAACCTCCACCGCATCCACCGCGATCATGTGCTTTTCCCTGGCCCACGCCGGATTCGCGAAAGTCACGTCCTCGGCGCGCATGCGCGGCGACGGCCAGCCTGACGCCAACTCGAGATCGCCCCGAATGAAGAGCTCGCGGCCCGTTTTGTCGAGCGTCATGCGCTCGATCGGCGCTCGCAACCAGTTCCATCCGAAAATTGCGATGAAGAGTACGGCGAGCACGACCGGCGCGAATAACGCGCCGGCTGTCCATCCGAGCAGACGCGTAACCTTCATGAGCGTTGTCGGCAAGCCGCGATCACGTCAGGTGCTCCTGTCGAATCTTCGGACTGGCCGCCGATATGGCGCGCAACGAATTCAAATGGGCTTGCGGCCGCTGATGACTCTCAACAGCACGACCACGATGGCGATGATCAGGAGAACATGGATGAAGCCTCCGATGGTGTAGGACGTGACGAGACCCAGGAGCCACAAGATGACCAGGACGACAGCGATGGTATAGAGCATGTTGAATGTCCTTTGGGTGTTGGGTTTATTCGACCGCGTTGAAAGCGCGCCTGAACCGAATGCCAGGTGTTGCGCGCCTGACTGAGCATCACTCCGTCACCGGGGCCGCCTTGGCACGACGCCGAGTGTCCGCTTCGAATCCCGCGGCGGCTGTGCGCCGCCGCACATAGCCGCCAGGCGACCGTCATAAATGGCGTGACGCCGATATGCGATCGACATGTACGCCAGCGCACGGAGCGTTTGTCAGGAGGCGACTAGCATTTCCCTTGGCACGACCGCTTTCGACACGACAGTTGTCATGACTAGAGCGAGTCGCCTTACGGTGAAAGGAAAAGCCATGAACTGGGAACGCAACGAATATAACTGGAAAGCGAAAAACGGCAGCGTGATGGAGCAATGGGGCGATCTTACCGAAGAGCAGGTGGCGAGCCGGATACAGGACGCGGATGAAATGTCCGGCGACGATGCAGAGGGCGGCGAGGCGGAGGGCGAGCCGACGGAATGGGAGCACCGCCTGGCTGAGGCGGATCACGCCGCATGACGCTGGGCGAGAGGCTGCACCGGACCAGGCTCGTGGTTTCATTCAGGCTCAAGAGAATTCACGCCTTATGTGCGCAGCCGCACAGAGAAGTTCGAAGCGAAAGCAAAGAATGCCTGCTCTCTCTCCGCTGATTATTTTTTCCCTCCTCCAGATTGGCGGATTTCCAGCCCCGAGGCGCCTCATGCCCCGGGGTTTTTTTGTACGGGACGTCCGAGCTTTCCATGCCGCTGACATTGCCTATGTGCGCCACCGAACAGCGAATCCCTGATGGATTAGCAAACAATGCGCACACGATAGAGACGGCGCCGGGAAAGAGCCGGTCGCATTGCGCGTGATCGGATCGTCCGGTCATCCACGGCCGTCATGCTGGCCCCAAAAGGAATCACGATCATGACTACAAGCAGAACGCTCATCGTTGCCGGCATCGCTGCCGCGCTATCGCCGGGATTGTCGGCTGCCCAGGATTCCGTGCATCAGGGCTACCTCGTGGACTCGTATGGGAACGGCATCACGACGAGCTCCAACACGGATCTGTGCTGGCACAGCAGTGACTGGACCCCGGCGCGCTCGGTGGAGCCGTGTGATCCCGTTGCAAGGCAAGCGCAGGCACCTGCGCCGCGTATCGCAGCCATCGTTCCGCCGCCCGAAAAGATCGCGGCAGCAGCGGCGCCCGAGCCCGCCGCAACAGTCGTCCCGCAGAGCGTACGTTTCTCGGCAGACGAACTGTTCGCCTATGACAAGTCGGCGCTCAAGCCCGAAGGCAAGGCGGCGCTCGACGACTTCGCGCACCAGTTGAGCAGCGCACAGTACGAAACGATCACCGTCACCGGTCACACCGACCGCCTCGGCAGCAGCGAGTACAACCAGAGGCTTTCCGAGCGCCGCGCGCGCACGGTGAAAGATTACCTGGTGAGCAAGGATGTCCCGGCCAATCGCATCACCACGGACGGCAAGGGCGAAACCCAACCCGTCACCCAGGCTGGAGATTGCAGAGGTGCGAAGAGCGCCAAAGTGATCGCCTGTCTGCAGCCCGACCGCCGCGTGCACGCCGTTGTGACGGGCACGCGCGCTGTAACGGCGAGCTCACGATAGCAGTGCTTGCTGCGCAGGGCGCTTCAACGGCTCACTGCGCGGCGATGACGAAAGATGGACCGGCCTCAATGCCGGACACCGTTGCCGTTGCAGCATCTCGTGGACGCCGCGAGACGCCGCGACTCCCGATTCACACACCACACTTATGAGAGATCGCCACCATGAAACGATTCAATCCGATTTTCGCATTACTGGTTTTCCTCGCATTGGCCGCCGGTTGCGCATCGACATCCACTCGTGAAGGCACGGGCGCATACGTCGACGACGCCGTGATCACCACCAAGACGAAGGCCGCGATATTCAACGAGCCGACGCTCAAATCCGCGGAAATCAACGTGGAGACGTTCAAGGGCGTGGTCCAGCTGAGCGGCTTCGTCAGCGGTCAGTCGAGCATGGACACCGCCGTGCAGGTCGCGCGCGGCGTGGCCGGCGTGACATCCGTCAAGAACGATATGCGGCTCAAGTAGTCGTTGCACCCGGGCATCGCGCGCGTAGCATGCCGCGCGGTGCGCCGGACCCCATCCCCGTCGTGCGTGGCCGTCTCGCTCGGCAAACGATCTGACCGCCGTGTGAACGAGTCGGTTGCGCGCACGCCGCCGGGTCGAATCGCAGCGTTAGGCGCGCCAGCGCACAGAGTTATTGCTTTGCGTGGCCGACAATGACCTGATCATGGATATCCAGGCCCGCCAGCTCCGCACTGCCCCGCAGGTGATGTTCCGCATCGCCGTCGTGCTCGCTATCGTCGCGGCGCTGTCTGTGCTCGTCGGTCCGACATTCAGGGAAGCGCCGGGGACCGCGCGATCGTCCGCGTCGAGCGGCCTGCTCGCGGCATGGGGCGAACCCGCCCCTGCGCTTCCGAAAGAAGCCGAGTCCGGCGTACGCGCGCGTGCACGGTGCGCCGAGTGCGGTGTCATCGTGTCGAGCTCGGACACCGAAACGGTCAGTGAATTGATGGACGGCAGCACGGCAAGCACACCGGCCCTCGTATCGAGCCGACGCTGGATAACGGTGCGCCTGGCGGATGGATCCCGGCGCGTCATCAACGACGCCCGGCCGGCGGACTGGCGATTGCGTGAAAGAGTGATCGTCATCGGCGGACTGGCTGCCGACCGATGAACGCATCCCCGACTGGCGCGCAAGCCGCAAGCGCAGCTCACCGCGAAGCCGTAACGGACGCGGTGACCGAGGCGCCGCCCGCCGCTACCATCCCTCTGCCGAGACACGCGCGACGCTTACGCGCCACGAGTGTTGCGGCGGGCCTCCTCGCCGGGCTCGCGGTCGTTGCCGCACTGTATCTGGCGCGCGCATTCTTCATACCATTGCTGCTCGGCATACTCGCGAGCTACATGCTGCACCCGATCGTCGACTGGTTGAAGGCGCACTACATCCCGCGTCCCGTCGGTGCAGCAGCGGTGCTCGTATTCCTGGTCGGCAGCCTGTCGTGGATCACCGTTTCGATGAGCGACGATGCCGCGTCGATGATAGAAAAGCTGCCCGAGGCGGCGCGCCAACTGCGCCATAACCTGAGCGACGCGCGCACCACCACCCCGACCGCGTTGCAAAATATGCAGGAGGCGGCAACCGAGCTTCAGGGCGCGGCGAGCGACGCGGGGGAGCTGCCGGGCACGCGCGGAGCGCCAGCGCGCGGGGCGGCGCGAGCGCCGGATACCTCGGTTTGGCTGCACGATTATGCTCTGGCGCAGTCTGCGCTCCTCGCGACCGTCGTCGCGCAAACACCCATTGTGCTGTTGCTTGCATTCTTTCTGCTGTCTTCCGGCGTGCACTTCCGCCGCAAGCTGGTGGGTTTCGTCGGACCGTCGCTATCGCGGAAGAAAGATGCCGTGCACATACTCGAGGAGATCGACACGCAGGTGCAACGCTACCTGCTCGCCGTCCTCGCTTCCAACGTACTGGTCGGCTTATGCACGTGGGTCGCGTTCCTGCTGCTCGGCATGGAGCAGGCAGGCGCGTGGGGCGTTGCCGCTGGCGTGCTGCACTTCGTGCCCTACCTGGGCCCGGTATGCATTGCGGTCGCGAGCGCCATGGCAGCTTTTCTGCAATCCGGGTCGCCGCTTTATGCGCTCGCCGTCGCGGGCGTATCGCTGCTCGTCGCAGGTGTGGTGGGCATGGGATTCATGACCTGGCTGCAGAGCCGGTTCGCGCGCGTCAATGCCGCAGTGCTGTTCATTGCGCTGCTCTTTTTCGGCTGGCTGTGGGGCGTCTGGGGCCTGCTGCTCGGAGCGCCGCTCATCGCGATCGCCAAAGTCGTGTGCGATCGCGTCGAGTGGCTCGAGCCCGTCGGAGAGCTGCTCGGCCGATGACGCGTGCGCGGCAATGTCGCGCTCCGTTCGCATCGTCGGTGCGTCAGCGCACAGACGCTTCATGCCGTCGTCATCATACTGATCGCAGAAGTGTATGAATCCAGCCCGGCCGACAGGCAGCAGGCCGGCTTCTCCACCACTCTTTTTTGGAGTCCGGCGCTGTTGAGCCAGGTTCCTGTCGTGCGCGGATCTGCGATCCCGTCTGCAATCAACAGTCTTAATGGTAACGAAGGAATGAAATGAACAAGTTTCAGATCACTGCGTTCTCTGCTTTCATGGCGCTCACCGCAGTCGCAAGTGCCGCCGACATTTCCACGGATGAATACCAGGCAGGGAAAGAGCGAATAGAAGCGGAGCACACAGCGGCCAGATCGCAATGCGGGTCGCTGGCTTCCAATAGCAGAGACGTGTGCATTGCCGAGGTAACGGGCAAGGACAAGGTCGCGCGGGCGGAGCTCGACGCGCGGCACGAGCACGGCGTGAAGTCCGATTACGGCGTGCTGATCGCGAAGGCCGACGCCCGTTATGGCGTAGCGCGCACGAAATGCGACGACCTGGCCGGCATCGGCAAAGCCGTGTGCGTCAGGGAAGCGAAGGCCGACAGGGTGCGCGCCAAAGCCGATGCCAGGACAAAGATGAAAGTCGCCCAGGCGAACCGCGCGGCCGACGAGAAGTCCGTCGCCGCCCGCGTGAAAGCGAAAGAACAAGGCGACGCAGCGCGCCACGACTCGGCAGCAAAGAATCGCGACGCCGACTTTTCGGTTGCAGTGGCGAAATGCAGCGCGTTTTCCGGCAGCGCGAAAAGCGTGTGCATGGAAGACGCCCGGGCGCGCTACTGGCCCCAGTCGTAATCATTGAAAGCGGCCGGACGGCCGATGAAGTCAGTTCATCCATTACCTAGGAAGACAAATGAAAACGATGCGAATGTTTGCAGTGAAAGCGTGCCTCGCCGCACTGGTACTCGGCATGGTCGGTTGTGCAGGGATGACCGAGCGCGACAAGAGCACTGCGATTGGCGCCGGCGTCGGCGCAGTGGGCGGCGCCGTACTCACCGGTGGCAGTACCATCGGAACAGTCGGCGGCGCAGCAGTCGGCGGCCTGATCGGCAATCAGATCAAGAAATAGCTTTGGGCTGGCACCTGCATCGCGCGCATGCCCGATGCAGGTGTCCGCAGCAGCGCCGGCCGTCGAAGGATTGCCGGCGGTTGTCATTCCGAACGTATGCACGCCGCGCCCGCCCTCCGCTTCGGTACCGTTCTTACTCACCAACGTCCTGCATCGCAGTCGCAGGCTATACAAAGGAGTTGATTATGGACACGCAAGCGAACACGTCCAATCGCGCGATCATATGGACCGCATGCATAGCGCTTACCGTGTTCTGCGCGGCCGGCGTTGCCGCGATCATGGGCTGGATTCCGACCTCGCTGGGAGGATCCCCGGACAAAGTGGCATCCAGTCAGCATGACCAACCGCACGCGAACACGGTGCCGTACACTGACCGGAAGACTCATTCCGGCGCGGATAAATCAATTGTGCCGCCGCGCGTCTCAAGCCCGGTGAAAACGGCATGCGCTGATTGTGGCATCATCGAATCGACGCGCGAAGTGCAAGCGCAGGGCGAAGGCAGCGGCCTGGGCGCAGCGGGTGGCGCTATCGTAGGCGGCCTGCTCGGCCACCAGGTCGGCGGCGGCCGCGGCCAGGAACTGGCGACCGTCGTGGGCGCCGTCGGTGGAGCGGTCGGGGGCAACCAGATCGAGAAATCGATGAAGTCCTCGAAGAGCTATGAGATCGTAGTCCGATTCGACGATGGGTCCAGCCGCGTGATCCAGCAGACTGCTGCGCCGACCTGGCGGTCGGGCGATCGCGTGCGCGTGATCGACGGCGTCATACACGCGAACAGCTAAGCGTCAGGAACAGGGCGGCGCTGTACTCGCGCCCTACCTCGACCGGTCAAGGCTGCCGGCGGAGTCCTTGAAATCGGGCGCGGCACGTTGCGCCCGCTCCTCTGCCGGCGCACTTTGCGCGGGCGCGTTCCGGTGTTTCGCCACCAGCGGCGCGATTTCCGGCGCCGGTACATCGCTCACCCGCGACAAGATCCGCTCGCCGCAACCCGCGAGTAGCAGCGCCAGGACAAGCGCGATCACAATGTTCATTTTCATACGATGTACCCCGGAGTGTGGTAAGCGCGCGGCGAGCGTTAAGGCGTGCGAACGTAACGAACAATGACACTTTTCCGCGCGAACGCCTACGGATGTTTTGCGAAACGCGCAGCGAGCGATCGGCGAGTCGCTCAGGATTCGCGCAGCACCAGATGAAAGACCGAGGAATCGACGCGCAACCGCTCGCGCAGGTTGCGATCGATGACGATCGAAACGCGGTCGCCGTAGCGCGCGAGCTTGTCGAGGAGGTAATCGATACTCGGGACATCCGCGTGCTGCAACGCCTCGATACGCAGCGTGAGCGTCGCGTGGCTGTCGGCGAGGAGCCTGCTCAGACGCCGGGCGGCGTGCCGCAGCCAGCGCTTGCCGTGCTCGCCGGTCAGCCGGAAGTCGATGACGCGCGTATCCGCCGCTGCGCGCGACACGGTCAGCGCTGCTCCGTAGGCCGCGACGGCGCGCTTCAGCAACCGGTCGAGATGACGTGTCGTCGAGCGCCTGGCCGGCGCGAAATGCCGATCGACGTAGTCGCGCATCGAGAGCCCCGCAATCCAGTCCACGATCGCGACCGGGATTTTGCGCGGCGACGTGAGCGGCAAGCTCCTGACGAAGTGTACGAGGCGCACCGGACCGCCACGCAATATCCCTTTGCAGATCAGCCGCGTAACGATCGTCAACTGCTGGGCCCGCGTGTATTCGCCCTGGTAAATCGGCGAGGTCATGTAGCGCAGCTTGCTGCGGATGCGCGTGGCGATGTTGCGGTCGGCGAGCAGCGTGCGGTACAGCCTTTCGTAGCCGCGGACCAAGGCGTCGTAACTCATCCGTTTCGGCTCGACGTTCGTGTGCGGACGGGTGTTGTCGCTGCTGTCCGCATCCTCGCGCAGCCGTCCCTCGCGCTTCAGCCGCGCGTGCAGCGGCGTGTGAGGCAATGCGGTGAGCAGGCCTATCATTGCGGCCTGTATGCCGGAACGCATGATGAAGCTGCGCTGCTCGCGAAAAGTGGCGGGCGTGTCGTTGTCGAATCCAAGGATGAATCCCGCCAGCACATCTATGCCGTGGGCGTAGATGCGTCGCACGGCGGCGAGCGGATCCTCGTGCAGGTTCTGGGTCTTCAACGTGGCCTTGAGCGTCGCGGGGTCAGACGTTTCGATCCCTATGAACACCCATTCGAAACGCGCGGCCCGGAACAGCGCAAGCAGCTCGGCGTCCTGGGCGAGGTTGAGCGAGACCTCGGTGCCGAAGCGCATCGTGTACCCGTGTCGTGCCTGGTACTCGGCGAGGTAAGCAAGGAGATCGCGCGCGACCGAGCGGTGGCCGATGAAATTGTCGTCCACGAAGAACGCGTTGGTGACGCCCAGCGCGCGCAGCGCATCGAGCTCGCGTCCGACCTGCTGCACGCTCTTGTGACGCGGCCTGCGCCCGAACATTACGATGATGTCGCAAAACTCGCACCGGTACGGGCAGCCCCGTGAGAACTGCAGCGTCGCCGTCGTATAGCGGTCGAGCTTGAGCAGATCGAAGCGCGGCACCGGAGAGTCGTCGAGCGCGACCACACCGGTCTCGCGGTACAGCGGGCGCGCCGTGCCGCGCTCGGCGTCGGCGCAGAACCGCGGCCACAGATATTCGGCTTCCCCGGCTACGACGGCATGCGCTTTCCCCGCGTAGCGCTCGGGACACAGCGAGGCGTAGCTGCCGCCGGCCACCACGAAGTAACCGCTGTCGCGATAGTACTGCAGCAGCTCGCACTGGCGCTCGTGCTGAACCCCCATGCCGCAGATGCCGACGATGTCCGCGTCCGGTGCGAGCGGCACCGATTCGACGTTCTCATCGACGATGGTGACTTGCCAGCCAGGCGGCGTGAGCGCTGCGAGAGTCGCCAGACCCAGCGGTGGATTCAAGGCGCGCTTGCCAGGAAGCACCTCGCGCACGGCCCAGCGAAAGCTCCAGAAGCTTTCCGGGTAACGTGGACTGATGAGCAGGAGCTTCATGCCATTTCGCTCCAGCAAGTGCAATGCGTCATCATACGCCCGCGCAGACTCAGGAGTACGCTCGCCTTGAAATTCCGCTCGCGCGGCCACACCATGACGACGAACTCGACAACAAGGCGGTGCGATGGAAGCTTCTTCTTTCGTGGTGGACGTTACTTCGGCGACTTTCGAGCAGGAAGTGCTCGAGGCGTCACAGCACATTCCCGTCATCGTTGATTTCTGGGCACCGTGGTGCGGTCCGTGCCGCACCCTGGGGCCTATGCTCGAAAAGCTCGCCGCGGAATACAACGGCCGCTTCAGGCTCGCGAAGGTGAACTCCGACGACAATTCCGAGCTGTCGGAGGCCTTCGGCATACGCTCGATACCGGACGTGCGCGCGTTTCGCGACGGCAAGCAGGTCGATCAGTTCATGGGCGTACTGCCCGAGCGGCAGTTGCGTGCGTTCATCGAAGGCATTGCGCCTGCCCCCGCGGAAACTGCACGCCTGCACGCGGCAGCGCTGCGCGCAGCGGGCGATGTCGCGGCCGCGATCGCGGCGCTGCGTGAAGCGGTGGCGCTCGATCGGACGCACGAGCTTGCGCGCATCGATCTCGCCGAGTTGCTGCTTGAAACCGAACAGCCCGACGAGGCCGCGCACGAGCTGGACGGGATACGGCAGAACACCGACTGGGACGCGCGTGTCGCATCGCTCAAGCAGGGGCTCGCGTACGCGCGCTCGGGTGGCGACGAGGCGCAGCTTGCCGCGCGCGTCGCGGCCGATCCCGCCGATCTCGAGTCGCGCCTTGCGCTTGCCGGCGCGCTTGCAGCACGCAAAGCCTGGCGCGAAGCGATGGACGAGCTGTTCGAAATCATCCGGCGCGACAAGGCCTGGCGGGACGGCGAGGCGCGCAAACAGATGCTTGCCATGTTCGACCTCGCGGCCGCGCAGCGCGATGTGGTGTCGGAGTACCGCAGGAAGCTCGCAAGCACGCTCAACTGATGGTGCCGACAGCCATCGGCACAAGGCGAGCCGCCCGCTCAGCAGACGCCAAAAATTCATTGAGATCAAGGATTCCGCGCACGTAAAGAGATGCGGCGCGACGCCATTTCAAGTAAGTTTTACTATCTCGGCGCAAGACAACTTATCAGCTGCGGCAGTGCACCAATCGCCGTTATTGAGGCATATACTTGTAACCGAAGTGACTGATACATAGAGAGCGAACGGTAGGACCCCGCCAGGCGGGCGATGAAAGGAAAAGCCATGAGAAACGTAGCCAGCGTTAAAAATGACTCATCCATCTACGGCAAAATCGAGGCGTCCCACATGTCCGAGCACGAGCGCCAATTGTCGCTCGACGCCCTGCACCATGCGGACCTGTTTGCAGACGGCCTGCTGTGGACCCTGCACAAGATCGAAGACTTAGGCGATCAACTGTTCGGCAAGTCTGCGGTGAAGCACTAAACAGCGTCTCTCCGGGGCTCCTCCTCCCCCCGGTACTCCGGCAGCCACAAGCCGCCGGACTCAACGCGGCAGTGACCCTGCCGCGTTTTCTTTGACTGCGCTGCATAGGCGCCTCGCCCGACGGGTCAGATTACCGGGCTACCCGGCATGCAGTGCCCCTTGCGTGACGCTCTCCACAGCTCAGAAAAAGTAATGCGGCCACTGATAATATATCATCTGTTGCAATGCAACAAAACACCTTATTGCAAGTCTATACTGGTAACCGAAGTCGTTGACGCAGTACGGGAAACCACACAAGACGCGGTGAGTCCGCGGATGACGGAGAAAGATCATGAGCAGGAATGACGAGCTTCTAGTCGGTCCAACAATCTACGGCAAAATCATGGCCGCCCGCATGTCGGAGCACGAGCGCCGCGCCGCGCTTAACGCAATGCGCAACGCCGAGGCGATCGTTGACGGCCTGCTGTGGCTGAAGCGCGCGACCGAGCATCTCGGCGCCCGCCTGTTCTTCAAGCCCAGCCTGAAACACTGAGTACCCCAGGGCGCCGCCCCCGGGCGCGTCTCGTCTGCGAGCCGCGGATGAGTGTCTTCATCGCGGCATCGCCTTTGGCAGCAGCACGCGCGGAGGTTCGCTTACGCGCGTATCAACGACCTCATCGAATACAGCCCAAAGACGGGGCCGGCGGCAAGCGGCAGATACAAGTACGCCGGATCGATGTGGCCGGAAGTTCGGTTGAGCAGCTGCAGCGTCGCGATCGTGATCGCGAACCCCATGCAGTTCGCGATGGTGAGCGCCGAGCCGACCAGCTCTTTCGGCGCATTGCGCGCGTTCAGCGCCGAGAATTGCGGCGAGTCCCCGACCACCACCACGCCCCAGAACACCAGGAACACAAGATACAGCGGCGTGGACGCATGAAACATCAGCGGCGAGACGATGCAGCAGGCCCCCGACGCGAGCAGCTGTGCATAGGCGACCCGCGCGCTGCCTGCACGCAGTGACACGAGGCCGCCCACGATGCAGCCTATGCTGCCGGCGCCGATCACCACGAACGTCCAGAGCGACACGCCGCGGCCCTCCGTAAAGCCGCCGTGTGCGGCCAGTGCCACCGGCACGAACGCCCAGAACGCGTACAGCTCCCACATGTGGCCGAAATACCCGAAAGCGGATGCGCGGAAATCGGGCGAGCGGAACACGACGGCCAGGGCTCTGGAATCGAAGCGCGCGCCCTTGGCGAGATAGGGCCCGTCAGGCACGAGCATCAACATGAGCATCCCACCCGCCACCGCTATGCCGGATACCGCCCAGGTCACGACTTCCCAGGACAGCCCATGTCCTGCCGCACGCAGTCCGTGAGGAAACGCCGTGCCGAGCACCAGCGCACCGACGAGCCAGCCGATCGCATTGCCGAGGCTCTTCCGATACCAGCCTGCCGCGATCTTCATTCCGACGGGATAGATGCCGGCTAGAAAGAACCCGGTGAGGAAGCGCGAGCCGAGCAGCACGGCGAAATCGCGCGGCGCGGCATAGAGCGCGAGATTCGCCGCCGCACCGAGCAGAGAGCAGGCGAAGAACACGCGGCGCGGCGAATAGCGATCGGAGATCATGAAGAAGGCGAACACGAGCGTGCCCGCGATGAAACCGAGCTGTACCGCGGAAGTGAGATCGCCGAGCGCATGGGCAGGCAGGCCCCAGCCGCGTTGCAGGTCCGGCATGACGGCATTGCCGGCGAACCACAGCGACGTGCCGGTAAACTGCGACAGCACAATGATCGGCAAGATCCGCGCGCGCGGACGCGCGGACGCCTCACGCGACGTCAACTCTGCTGCCATGAAGCCCTCCTTCCGACGGCGTCTTCGCGCGGTAGCTCGCACACCCTCCGACACGACCCGCGGACCCGGCATGATAAGGGTTATCGCGCGCCGCTGCGCAGGCGCGCTCAAGTGCGACGCGCAAAAAATGGGCGGCCCCGGATGGGACCGCCCTCGTCACTGAAGCCTGCCCTTATCTCGCGGGCGCTTTGCGGATGGCGTAGTAGGCGAGCATGCCGATCGCGACGAACGGGAAGGCGATGAAGTACGCCAGTCCGACGAAGGGCGCGGCGAAGAACAGCGCCGTGCGTTTTGCCACCGCCGCGATGGCGGTCCGCTTGCGTGCGACGGCTTTCGCCAGCAACCAGGCGATCGCCGCGAGTCCTGCGAGCGGAAGCGCGATCACGAAGGCGAGTCCAAGCAGCGGGGCCGTGACCAGCATCAATGCCGTTGCTGCGCCGGCCGTGAGTTCTTTCGTGCATGCGGCGACTGCGTGGTAAGCGGTTTCGCCGGTGTATGCATGACGGATTGTGTAGGTGGCGCTCATGATGTTCTCCTTGCTGGTGTGTTTTGTGTGTCCTCGCCCTACGTATCGCATACACTGTGCCAGTGTGTGCGCCACACGCACCGCGATATGCCAATGCACTGGGCATTCAGCATGTTGCACGCGAACGGCTGACGTACCGCTCAACGCCCGTGAAGCCCCCGCCGCGTGACGAAGTACAGCGTTCTCATGCACTTCGCCGCGAGCGGGCGGAGTTGTTCTCGTGAAATGAGTGACTTGGGCGACGCCGCAGGTGCATGACCCGCGCATGCGGGTGCGCGAGTTACGAGGCGCGCGGCACGCGCTCGGACATGGGAATGCCCTCTGCGCGGAGCACTTCGGCCAGCGCCTGGTGCGACACCGGCCGGCTGAAGTGGTAGCCCTGAATCTCGTCGCAATCGTGCTCGCGCAGGAAGGCGAGCTGCTCCTCGGTCTCTACGCCTTCCGCCGTGACCGTGAGCCCCATGTTCCGCGCCAACGCGATGACGGCAAGCGTGATCGAGCGGTTGCTCACGTCGTGCGGCACGTCCTTGAGAAACGAGCCGTCGATCTTGAGCTTGTCCACCGGCAGGCGCTTCAGATAGTTCAGGCTGGAGTATCCCGTGCCGAAATCGTCGATTGCGAGACGTATGCCGATGCGGCGCATTTCTTCCAGCGTGCCCACCACCTCGTCGGTCTGCGCCATGAGCAGGCTCTCGGTGACTTCGAGCTCGAGGTACTGGGGCGCGAGGCCGCAATGCTCGAGCACCCGCGAGACGATCTGCATGAAGCCGCGCTGGCGGATCTGCAGCGCCGACAGATTGACTGAAACGCGTATGCGCGGCAGCCCGGCGTCGTGCCACGCCTTGCACTGGCTGCACGCGGCATGCAGTATCCATTCGCCGATCGGCATGATGAGGCCGCTGTCTTCGGCGACCGGAATGAATCGTGCCGGCATGATTTCGCCCTGCTCCGGATGCCTCCAGCGCGCGAGCGCCTCGGCGCCGACGACGCGTCCGCTTCTCAGGTCGACTTGCGGCTGATAGTGCAGGTAGAACTGGCCCTGCTCCATGCCGGCGCGCAGGTCGCGCGCGAGCCACATGCGCTCGTGCACGCGCCGGCTCATGTCCGGCTCGAAGAACTCGAAGCTGTTGCGGCCGTTCTCCTTCGCCCGGTAGAGCGCGAGATCGGCATGACGCAGCAGAGTCCCGGAATCAGCGCCGTCGTCCGGGTACATGCTGATGCCGATGCTGCAGGTGACCGACAGCCGGTGCTCGGCGATGGTGAGCGGCTCGGACATCGCCGCGAGCACTCGCGACATGAGCGACGAGACGCTTTCGTCGTCGGCGCAGTTGCCGAGGATGAGAACGAACTCGTCGCCGGCATAGCGCGCGACGGTATCCTGCTCGCGCATGGTGTGCGTGAGCCGCGCAGCCGTCTGTATGAGCAGCTTGTCGCCGGCCTCATGGCCCAGGCTGTCGTTGACGAACTTGAAATTGTCGAGGTCGAGCATGACCACCGCCAGCCGCTCCTGCGCGCGCTTCGCGTGCGACAGCATCTGCTCGAGGCGATCGCCCAGCAGGTTGCGGTTGGGCAGGCCGGTGAGCGAGTCGAAATTCGCCTCGCGCTCGAGCTCTTGCTGGTAGCGCGCCCGTTCCGTGACGTCGTTGACCACGCCGATGTGATGGGTGATGACCCCGTTCTCGTCGCGCACCGGGGCGATGGTGAGCTCGTTCCAGAACGAGCGGCCATCCTTGCGGTAGTTCTCGAGCACGACCTTGCACGACCCCCCTTCCCTCAGCGCGCGGCCTATGTCCGCGACGGCCGGTTGCCCTGTCTGCTGTCCCTGCAGCACGCGGCAGTTGCTGCCGACGAGCTCCGACGCGGCGTACCCGGTGATCTGCTCGATCGCCGGATTCGCGTACTCGATCAGGCTGCCGCTTTCGGGCGAGCCGGTGATGAATATGCCGTTCACGCTCGAATCCAGCGCTTTGCCGCGCAGGGCGAGCAGTTGCTCGGACTCCTTGCGCGCCGTGATGTCCTCATACGCGCCCAGGATGCCGATGACCTGGCCTTTTGCGTCGTGCAATGGCACTTTGGTCTTCTTCAGCCAGATCGGCTTGCCCCGCAACTCCATCGCTTCCTCGTAATCGAGCAGGGATACACCTTGCGAGATCACTCTGGCATCGGCCGCCGAAAAACGCGCCGCGGCAGCCGCGCCGTACAGCTCCGCGTCGGTCCTGCCCACGATCTCCCCGGCATCCTTTCGGCCCGCGTCCTGCGCGAACAGGCGGTTGCAGCCGAGGTAGCGCAGGTTGACGTCCTTCCAGAAAATGCGCTGCGGTATCGTGTCGATCACCAGCCGCAGCATCTGCGCGGTGTCGAACGCGGTCTCCGCGGTTCGCTCGCGCACGCGGATCTCGCGCCGCGCCGAAACGAATACGACGATGAACAATGCGCCGCTCACGAGCGTCAGCATCACGAGCCCGGAGATGGTCGTGAAAACGTCGCGTCCCGCGCGGCGCGTGACATCGGCGAGTGTCGCGCCGCCCCGCCCTTCGATCTCCGCGATCGCCGCCCGCACGTTGTCCATCAGCGCGACACCGCGTCCGGACATGACGACCTTCATCACGGCCTCTCTGCCCTCTTTCTGGTACATGGCCATGAGGGTGTCGATCAGGGCGAGCCTTTCGTTGACTGCGCTCACCAGCTTGCGCGCGCGCTCGGCCTGGGCGGGATCGTTCTGCACCGAAACCTGCACCTGGTCCAGGAGCGCATCCTTCCGTAACAGGATTTTCTCGTAGTCGGCGAGGTAGGACTTGTCGCCGGTGAGCACGTAACCACGTGCTGCCACTTCGCCATCGACCACCGTCCCGAGCACGGCGGCGAGCTGGCGCTTGAGCTCGACGGCCTCCGCGACCGACTGGTGCTCCTCGTCGAGATGCAGCACGTTCTTGTACGTGAGCGCGACATTGAACACCAGCGTGACGCAGATGGCGATGGCGCCAAGGCTAAGCCAGCGCAGGGTGGTGAGCTTGGGCTTGGTCACGTCGGAATGTCTCGTCGTTGTGCTCGGTATGGCGCATGTCCGGCGCCATTCTACTGGCACTCAACGTCCATGTGCGGAATCGCGAGCCTCCGGCGTGAGATGTTCCACGATCATCGGCGTGAACGACGCTTGCTATACTGCGCGCGGCGCATCGCGCCGATACGCATGACGCGGGTAAGGAGATACACGCATGGGTGAGCTGTCGGGGAAAGTCGCCATCGTGACCGGCGCGACGCGGATGCGCGGACTGGGGCGGGCGATCGCCACGACGCTCGCCCGCGCAGGCGCCGACGTGATTGTCACGGGCAGTAACAGCCAGCCGCCCCATCTCACCGCGAACGAGCGCAGCGCAGGCTGGCGCGGCCTGCCCGACGTGGTGGCCGAGTTGCAGACGCTGGGCGTGCGGGCGCACGGCGTGTCGCTCGACGTGCGCAACAGCGAAGAGGTTCAGGCGCTGGCGCACACCGCGGTCGAGCGCATGGGCCGCGTCGACATCCTCGTCAACAACGCGACCTACCCGCGCGCCGCGGACCGCGTGCCGCTGCGCGATCTGCCGGACGCGCTGTGGCGCGAGATCGTGGACGTGAATCTCACCGGAACGATGCTGTGCTGCAAGTACGTCGCGCAGCAGATGATTGCGCAGCAGCAGGGCGGCAGCATCGTGAGCATTTCTTCCGGCGCAGCACTCAAGGGACAAGGCACATTTGCCGCCTATGCGGCCTCCAAGGCGGCAGTGCACGCGTTGAGCGCATGCCTCGCCGACGAGCTGGGCCCGCACGGCATCACGGTTAATGTCGTTGCGCCGGGCTTTCTCGATACCGCGCGCGTCGACGTCCTGCGCGATCCGAAGCGCTGGGAGCAGCGGCTGTCCACCATTCCCATCAAGCGCCCGGGCACCGTCGACGAAGTTGCCGAGCTGGTGCGCTATCTGTGCGGGCCGAGCGCGCGCTGGATCAGCGGCGACGTGCTGCTTATCAACGGCGGAGAAGTGCGGCGCGCGGCCGACTGAAGCCGCAGGGCGCCAGCGCATCGGCCGTCATACCGTCCGCTCATCCATGCTACATCGGCGCGAATTCCGGGAAATGGCACCGGTGAGGAATCAGGGATTAAACTTGGCAGTCCGGCACCCCGCTGCACGCCTCGTTCATGAACAAAACCCCGGGTCGGTTTGTGCCCACATCCGTCACGCGAAGGTTTCCCGTCGCGGGCGACTGCGATGCGCCCGACGATATTGCAAGCGGCAGCTGGGAAATCCAGATCCTCAGGCATCTCATCGCAAGCGACGACCTTTGCATCGCCATGCTGCAGGGTGCCGACCTGCGCTACACCTTCGTCAACGCGGCCTATCAGGCAATCGCGCCCGCCGTCGCGATGGTAGGCCGAACCTTGCGCGAAGTGTTTCCCGAAGCGGCGGCAAGCGGCGCAGAGCGGCGCTTTCGCGACGTGCTGCAAACCGGCAAACCATGGGAAGTCACCGCGTATCGCGCGCCGGTGCCCGGCAAGCCGGACGCGACGTGGCAGGGACGCGTGGTACGCCTCGACGAGGCTGGCAAAGAGCCGTCGGTGCTGGCGCTCTTCTGGGACGTCACCGACCGCGCCCGCATGGAGGCAGCGCTGCAGGAAAGCGAGCGGCGCACCGCGGCGCGCGCCGCCGAGCTGCAAACGGTACTCGATACCGTGCCGGCAGCGGTATGGATTGCCCGCGACCCGCAGGGGACGACGATAGAGGCAAACCGCTACGGCGCCGGGATGCTGAGGCGCCCGCCCGGCGTCAACGTTTCGGTCACCGCGCCGCCCACCGAGCGTCCGACCAACTTCCGTCCGATGAAGGACGGCGTTGAACTGCGGGGCGACGAGCTGCCGATACAGGCCGCCGCGCAGCAGGGCATCGACATCCGCGACTACGAGTTCGATCTCTTATTCGACGACGGCGCGGTGTGCCACCTGCTGGGAAACGCCTCGCCGATCATCGGCAAGGACGGCCGTCCCATCGGCTCGGTCGGCGCGTTCATCGACATCACCGGGCGCAAGCGGGCCGACGGCGCGCTGCGCCGAAGCGAGGCACGGATGCGCGCCGTGTTCGATGCGCTGGTCGAAGGCGTCGTATTCCTCGACCCCGACGGCGTGGTGGTGGACGCGAACGACGCCGTGCAGCGCATCCACGGCCATGGCATGAACGAGCTCACCGATCCGGCGCTCGACCCGCGCAGCCGGATCGTCAGAGCCGACCGCACACCATTCCCGGTCGAAGAGCAGCCTGCAATAGTGGCCCTGCGCACGGGGCAGGCGGTGCGCGACGTCGAGATGGGCGTGCCGACCGCGCACGGGGGATTTCGGTGGCGCGTGGTCAACGCGCAGCCGATACACGATGCGAGCGGCAACATACTCGGCGTCGTGGCGTCGTTCTTCGATATCACCGAGCGCAAGAAGGCGGAGGAAGCGCTGCGCGAAGCCGACCGGCGCAAGGACGAGTTTCTCGCCACGCTCGCCCACGAGCTGCGCAATCCGCTCGCTGCGATACGCAACGCCTCCGAGATCCTCAAGCGCAACGTCGTGCCCGATCCTTCCGCGGGGCGCGCGGTCGACATGATCGATCGCCAGCTGCAGCAGATGATCCGCCTGATCGACGATCTGCTCGATGTGACGCGCATCACCACCGGCAAGCTCGAGCTGCGCAAGACGCGCACGACGCTGCAGGACATTGTCGGCCATGCAGTCGATGAGGCGCGCGCCATCGCAGGCAACCAGGCGCGCGCCATCACGGTGGACGCGCCTGCGGAACCGCTGTTTCTCGAGTGCGACGGCGCGAGACTGAGGCAGGTGTTAGCCAACCTGCTCGACAACGCGCGCAAGTTCACCGGCGCACACGGCCGTATCGAGGTGCACGCGGCGCGCGACGGCGATCACGCGCTCGTCATCGTGGCCGACGACGGGGTCGGCATTGCCTCCGAGTATCTGGGCTCCGTATTCGACATGTTCTCGCAAGTGCGCTCGGGCACGCAGACGATGCAGCACGGCCTCGGCATCGGGCTGTCGCTCACGCGCAAGCTGGTGGAGCTGCACGGCGGGACCATAGAAGCGCGCAGCGCCGGCATCGGCCATGGCAGTGAGTTCGCCGTGCGCCTGCCGCTCGAGCGCGAAGCCGCGCAGCCGGCCGCGGCAAGCAGCGACAAAGGGAACACACAGAACATGCGCAAGCTTCGCATCCTGGTGGTCGACGACAACCGCGACGCCGCCGAGTCCCTGCAGATGCTGCTCGAAATCGCGGGTCACGAAGCCCTGGTCGCCGGTGACGGTTACGAAGCGTTACGCACCGGCGGGACATTTGCGCCGCACGTGATCGTGCTCGACATCGGCATGCCCGGCATGGACGGTTACGAAACGTGCCGCGCCATCCGCGCGGAGCCGTGGGGGAAAGGCATCACCATCGTCGCGCTGAGCGGCTGGGGCCAGGAGGCGGACCGCGAGTCTTCACGCGCGGCCGGGTTCGACGGCCACCTCGTGAAGCCGGCGGGCCCGGACGAGCTCATGCTCCTGCTCGCATCGCTGGGAGCGCGCATCTAGCTCGCGTGCCGTGCAGCGACCTCGCGGTGCGATCCCACGCCGCGCAACGACGCGGCGCTCGTACCAAACGCAAAATACCAGTTACACTCACGGAACTCTCGGGGGACGGCATTGGATGGTCATGAAATGCGTGGATGATTTTCGCCTGCGCTTCGGCAGGCAGGAGCTGGTGCCTATAGTCGTCGGCGGCATGGGGGTGGACATTTCGACGGCGGGACTCGCACTCGAGGCGGCGCGTCTCGGGGGAATAGGTCATATCTCGGATGCGATGGTCCATACGGTTTCGGACCGGCGTTTCCAGACGGGATTCGTCAAGGGCAAGCTCAAGCAGTACAAATACAACGTCGCGAGCTCCGACAAGTCGAAAATCCTGTTCGACCTCGGCCGCCTCGCCGAAGCGACGCGCAATCACATCGGCCGCACCATGCAGGCCAAGCGCGGCAACGGCATGATCTTCGTGAACTGCATGGAGAAGCTCACGATGAACGCGCCGCGCGAGACGCTGCGCGTGCGGCTCGCCTCGGCGCTCGACGCCGGCATCGACGGCATCACGCTCAGCGCCGGACTGCATCTAGGCTCGTTTGCGTTGATCGCCGATCATCCGCGCTTCCGCGATGCGAAGCTCGGCATCATCGTCTCGTCGCTGCGCGCGCTGCAGCTGTTCCTGCGCAAGAATGCGCGGCTGGACCGCCTGCCCGATTACATCGTCGTCGAAGGCCCGCTCGCCGGCGGGCACCTGGGCTTCGGCATCGACGACTGGGCGCAATACGACCTGCGCACCATCGTCGGCGAAATCCTGCAGTACCTCAAGACCGAAAACCTCGACATCCCGGTGATCCCGGCGGGCGGCATCTTCACCGGCACCGACGCTGCGTCGTATCTCGAAAGCGGGGCGGCGGCGGTGCAGGTCGCGACGCGCTTCACCGCGACGCGCGAATGCGGATTGCCCGACGCGGTGAAGCAGGAATACTTCAAGGCGAACGAGCAGGACATCGAGGTCAACATGATCTCGCCCACGGGCTACCCGATGCGCATGCTGAAGAAGAGCCCGGCCATCGGCGCGGGCATCCGACCCAACTGCGAGGCGTACGGCTATCTGCTCGACGGCACCGGCAATTGCGCTTACATCACCGCCTACAATCGCGAGGTCGCCGCGCACCCGAACGCGAAGAAGATCTCGGTGATGGACAAGACGTGCCTGTGCACCGCCATGCGCAATTTCGACTGCTGGACGTGCGGCCACAATACCTACCGGCTCAAGGACACGACGCGCCGCCTGCCCGACGGCACGTATCAGCTCCTCAGCGCCGAGCACGTATTCCGCGACTACCAGTACAGCGTAGACAACCGGATCGCATTGCCGGACTGAGTGCCGCGCCGGTGGCGTTCTTCAAGGGGACAACAGCATGCAGACCAATATGAATGGAAATCGCATCCGCATCGCGGCCAGCGCAATCGCCGCCGCGGCCTTCGTGGCGGCCGGGTTCGCGTCGGCGACAGCCGTCGCGCAGAACTACCCGACCCGTCCGGTCCGCATCATCCTGCCTTTTGCAGCGGGCGGCGGCACGGATCTTCTTGCGCGGCTGCTCGCGCAGCGCTTCACCGAGGCGCTCGGCCAGCCCACCGTCGTTGACAATCGGCCCGGCGCAGGCGGCAACCTCGGCGCCGAGTTCGTGGCAAAAGCGCCTGCCGACGGCCACACGCTGCTGTTCTCTACCACGTCGACCGCCATCAACGTCAGCCTCTATCCCAAGCTGCCCTTCGATATTCGCAAGGATTTCATCGCCGTCTCGCAGGTCGCGCGATCTCCCATGGTGGTGAGCACGCATCCGTCGGTTCCCGCTCGCAACCTCCGCGAACTGGTCGAGCTGTCGAGGAAGACCAAGGACGGCCTGAACTACGGCTCCAACGGCAGCGGCACGACGAGCCATCTTGCCGGCGTGATGCTCCAGCAGGTTTCCGGCATGCGGCTCACGCACGTGCCGTACAAGGGGGCGAGCCCGTCGGTGACCGCGCTGCTGGGCGGTGAAGTCGAGATCGGCTTCCAGGCGACGACGAGTATTTTGCCGTTCCTGCGCGCGGGGAAATTGCGGGCGCTGGCCGTCACGACCAGGAACAAGGTCGCGGCATTGCCGGACGTGCCTACCGTGGCATCGATGTACCCGGGCTACGAGTTCGAGCAGTGGTACATCCTGTTCACCCCCGCGGGAACGCCGGCCGCAATCGTCAGCCGTCTGCATGCGGAAGCGATCAAGGCGTTGCGTCATCCGGACGTCAAGGCGTGGATGCAGCGGGAAAATTCCGAGCCCGTCGGCACCTCGCCTGCCGAGGCGGCCGTCTTCCTCAACACCGAGGTCGGCAAGTACGCAACCATCGTCAAAGCATCGGGGGCAACGCCCGACCAGTAATGCGGCGGCGCTGCTCCGGCATACGCGAGGCACGCCGCGTCCGCAGCAGCACGTAATTCGCCGGCGTGCGAGCGCCGGCGCTTTTCTTTCCGCAACCTTCCCATTAGTATGAACTGCCGGCCGTAAAAGACTGCGGACCCGCAGCGGCGGCCAACCATCCCAGGGAGGAGTCCGTGAAGACGATATACGCCACACTTTTGTGCGCGTGGTGCACGCTCGCATCCGCGCAAACCGCCGACGAGCTGCTGAACGACGCACAGAACACCGACGACGTGCTCACGTTCGGCATGGGCTACGGCATTCCGATGTGGAGCCCGCTCAAGCAGATCGACAAGTCGACCGTGAAGCGCCTGGTGCCGATCTGGAGCACCAATCTCATGAGCGAGATGGGCGAGCTCTCGCACCCCACGGTGTACAACGGCGTGATGTACGTGGTGAACGGCAACTGGACGTTCGCGCTCGACGTCGCGACCGGCCAGCAGATCTGGCGCACGCCGGTGCAGTACGACCGCGCGGTCATGCGCATCGCGAGCGCCGGCGCGATCATGCGCGGCCCGGCGACCATCTATAACGGCAGGCTCTATCGCACCACGCTCGACGCGCACCTGCTCGCCCTCGACATGAAGACCGGCAAGCAGGTCTGGAAGCAGAAGTTCGCCGACTTCAAGGAAGGCTACAAGGGCGTGGCGGCGCCGCTCGTCGCCAACGGCGTGCTGATCACCGGCACTACCGGCGGCGAGAACGCGACGCGCGGCTTCCTCGTCGGCTGGGACCCCGAGACCGGCAAGGAGCTGTGGCGCACGTACACCATACCGGCGCCGGGCGAGCCCGGCCACGAGACGTGGCCCAAGACGGCGGATGCAACCCCGGACGCATGGAAGACCGGAGGCGGCTCGACCTGGCAGAACGGCTCGTACGACCCGCAGCTCGACCTCGTGTACTGGGGCGTGGGCAATGCCGCGCCGTACGATCCGAAGTACCGCGGCAACGGCGACGCGCTGTATACCAACAGCGTGCTCGCCATCCGTCCCAAGACCGGCGAGATCGTGTGGCATTACCAGTTCACGCCGAACGACATGTACGACGCGGACGGCAGCAACGAGAACGTGATCGCCGATCTTCCGGTGAACGGCGAGACGCGCAAGGTGATCATCAACGCCAACAAGAACGGCTTCCTGTACGTGATCGACCGCACCAACGGCAAGCTGATCGCCGCCAATCCGCTCACGCGCGTGAACTGGGCGTCGCGTATCGATCTCGAGACCGGGCGGCCGGTGCTCACCGATGTCGCGGAACGACTCATGAAGGGCGAAGAGGTCGAGATCTATCCGCAGCGCGGCACCAACGCGACGCTGTTCGCGTACAACCCGAAGACGCGGCTGGTGTACTTCAACAACTGGGATCTGGCGCGCATCCAGAAATTCATCCCGTACAAGTTCGAGAAGCTGGGCGAACCGTCCACCGCCGTCGAAGGCAAGAATCCGGAGGTGAAGCCCGACACCGTCGTCGGCTACCACGTGGCGATGGACCCGCTCACCGGCAAGGCAAAATGGAAAGTGCCGATCACCGGCATACCGAACGCCGCGAGCGTGCTCGCCACCGACGGCGGCCTGCTCTTCACCGGGCGTCCGACCGGCGAGTTCATCGCGCTCGACGAAGCGACCGGCGCGACGCTGTGGCAGTTCAAGACCGGCTCGAGCATCAACGCGCCGGCCATCACCTACACCTACAAGGGCCGGCAGTACGTCACCGTGCAGTCCGGCCTCGGCGGCAGCGTGGTCAAGCGCTTCGTCGCCGACAAGGTGCCGACCGGCGGTGCGGTGTGGACGTTCGCGCTGATGCCGCAGTGAGCGCGCCGCTGACGCGCAAGACAGCCGCAGCGCTCGGCGTGCTGTGGCTCGCCGCTGCGGGAAATGGCCGTGCGCAGGATGCGCCGTTTCCCGCGGAGCAGATCCGGCGCGGGGCGGCACTCTACGCGAAAAACTGCCAGGCGTGCCACGGCGTTCGCATGCGCGGTCCGGAGTGGGCCATCGATCTCACGAAGTTCCCCAAGGACGAGCGGGAGCGCTTCGTGGATTCGGTCACCAACGGCAAGAACGCCATGCCGCCCTGGGGCGACGTGCTGTCACCCGCCGACATCGCTGCGCTGTGGTCGTACGTGGCGGCGGGCGAGCCGGAAAAGTAGACCGCATCGTAGACCTCGGGCCGGGCACGCCCACGTGTCCGGTTTTTTTGCTCTCGGCACCACCGCTTCGCATAGTGGAATCGTCCGCTACAGCGCAATGCCCTCTGCTATGATGCCGTTCCGCCCGCGCACCGGGTCTGCCGCGCCCACCGCAAGCCATGATCGAAGTCAACGAACGCATCGAGGTCGCATCCGACCCGCACATCGTGTGGAACCTGCTCTCCAATCCGCATGCCGTGGTCGATTGCGTGCCGGGCGCCGCGCTGGGCGAGCAGCATGACGACGGGTCGTACGAGGCGACCCTCACGGTGAAGTTCGGCCCTGCGAAAGTGCGGTTCAAGGCAAGAGTCGCGCTCGAGTTCGACGCCGTCGGCATGTCGGGCCACGTGGAATCGCGCGGCCGCGACGACCAGGGCGGCACCAAGATTCAGGCATCGATGGATTTCCGGGTCGAGGAGCAACTGGACCCGCCCGGTTCCGGGATTCCCATCGAGGCGCGCGTGGAAATCTCGGGCAAGCTCGCGAGCCTCGTCGAAAGCGGCGCCGGCCTCGTCGTCAAGCGCATGACCAGGGAGTTTTCCGAGCGGCTTGCCGCGCGCTGCGCGGGCGAGCGGGCCGCGTGAGATCCATTGCATTTTCGGGAGGAGCGACATGAAGGTGTATCAAAGGCTGGCACATGCGTTCAAGGCGGAAGGCGTCACCGCGGTCTTCGGCATCATGGGCGACGCGAACATGTACTGGATGCACGAGCTCGACGAGATCGGCGTGAAGCTGCTCGAAGTCCGGCACGAAGGCGCAGGGCTCGGCATGGCCGACGGCTGGGCGCGCGTCACCCACACGCCGGCCGTCGCCACCGCGACGTGCGGCCCCGGCGTGTCCCAGCTCGCCACCGCGCTGGTGACTGCGGCGCGTGCTTCCTCCCCTCTCGTGGTCTTCGCCGGCCAGCATCCGCTCAACGATCCCGAATACAACCAGCATTTCGACAACGAGAAATTCGCGGCGGCGTGCGAGGCAGGTTTCGTCGGGCTGACGTCGGCGGACAACACCGACGACGCCGTGCGCAAGGCGTTCTACATGGCGCGCGTGGAATCGCGCCCGGTGATGCTCTCGTGCCCGATGGACGTGCAGCAGAAGAAATTCGAGGACGACGACGAGCCGTACCAGCCGTCCACTGCGCTGCTCTCGCGCCAGGCGGTGCAGCCGGATGCGTCAGGCCTCGAGCGCGCGGTCGAGATCATCGCGGCGAGCAGGAAGCCGGTGATCATCGCCGGCCGCGGCGCGATGTGGTCGGGCGCGGGTGACGCGATACTGAAGCTCGCGAAACGCACGGGTGCGCTGGTATCCACCACGCTGCAGTCGAAGACCTGGCTGTCGCAGGACGAGTTCCACGTCGGGATCTCCGGCTTCTACGGCACCAAGACCGCGATGCAGCTGTTCGAGGAAGCGGACGTCGTCATCGCGGCGGGCGCCAGCATGAACCGCTACACCATCGAGCACGGCTACCTCTATCCCAACGCGAAATACATCCACCTCGACGTGAAGCCGCACATCGTCATGGGCAACGGCAAGGCGGCCGACGTGTACCTCCAGAGCGATGCGCGCGCCGGCATCGAAGCGCTGGACGCCGCGCTCGCGAAGCGCTCCGTGCAACTCAAGGGCTATCGCACCCCGGAAGTGAAGGACAGGCTCGCCGGCCACTATGCCGACAAGACGAAGTTCGACCTCGAGCCCGGCACGGTCGATCCGCGCGACGTGATCCTGCTGCTCGACAAGATCGTCCCGGATCACGTGGGTCTTTCGACCGGCAGCGGCGCGACCACCGGCTTCTCGAACATGCTGTTCACGAAACGCCGGCCCTTCGTCATCTGCGGGCATTACTTCGGGTGCATCGGCCAGATGATGCCGGCGGTCATGGGCGCCTGCGTAGGCACGGGAAACAAGCCGGTGATGCTGGTCGACGGCGACGCCAGCATGATGATGCACCTCGCGGAGTTCGAGACCGCGGTGCGCTACGAAATGCCGATCCTCATGGTGTGCCTCAACAATGAAGCGCTCGGCTCGGAGTACTACAAGCTCGACGTGCACGGCATGAAGAAGGAGCTGTCCGCGATCCCGACGCCAGACATCGGCGCCGTGGCGCGCGCATTCGGCGGCCGCGGCCGCCTCGCGCGCACCCTCGACGAAGTGCGCGCCGGCGCCGAGGAATGGGTCGCCAAGCCGGGCCCGATGTTCATCGACGTGCGCATTTCGCGCAGCGTCGTGACGCTGCCGTACCGCCGCGTGCATTACGGCAAGGACGAGTAGCGCGACGTCCCGGGGCAGAGCGCGCGCCGCGCGGCGCGTTCTGCCCTTTGCTGCATTCTGCTTGCCCCGCGGCCATCGCCCTTCCGGGCGAAAGCGTACAGCAAGTTTTACCCGTCTATCATGATCTGCCCGGGCAGTGCGGGCTCACCCGCCTGTCCCCTTTATCCTCGAGCGACGGGCGGGTCCATGGGCAATTCTTCCGTGCCTCTTCGGGCTGACATGATCGGCGGTGCGGCAGCCCGCGTGCTATGGCTCGCACTGTCGTCGTTCCTCGTCGCCGCATGCGCGCCGGTCCCGCCGCGTGGCGACGGCGCCGCCTTGACCCCGCCTGCGCAACACGCTGCCCCCCACGATGCGGTCGCGCTGCTGAACCGCCTGACGTGGGGCGCGAACGCAAGCTCGATGCGGCTGCTCACCGCGCTCGGCACCGAAAAGTATCTCGCGACGCAACTGCAGCAGCCGGGCGGCGCCGCGCTGCCCGCGGAGGTGCAGGAACGCATCGATGCGATGTCCATCTCACGGCAGCCGGTGGAAACGATCGCGCGCGAGCTCGAGCAGCGCCGACGCGCCTTCGTCGCGTTGCACGACGTCGAGCAGCGCAGGATCGCGCAGCAGGCATACCAGGACGAGCTCGGACGGCTGGGACGCGAAGCAACGAGCCGCACGCTGCTGCGCGCGCTGTATGCGCCGGCACAGCTGCACGAGCAGATGACGTGGTTCTGGATGAATCACTTCAACGTGCACCAGTTCAAGGGCCCGCTGCGCGCGCTCATCGGAGACTACGAGGAGCGCGCCATCCGGCCGCACGCGCTCGGTCGCTTCCGCGATCTTCTCGCGGCGACCGCCCGCCATCCCGCGATGCTGATCTACCTCGACAACGCGCAGAACGCAGCCGGGCACATCAACGAGAATTACGCCCGCGAGCTGATGGAGCTGCATACGCTCGGCGTCGACGGCGGATACACGCAGACGGACGTTCAGGAGCTTGCGCGCATTCTCACCGGCTTCGGCGTCAATGCAACGGATGCGACGCCCGGGATGCGGCCGGCGTTGAGAGACCGGTACGTGCGGACCGGGCTGTTCGAATTCAATCCCGCGCGGCATGACTTCGGCAGCAAGAAGCTGCTTGGACACCCGATCGACGGCGGCGGTGTGGAAGAGCTCGACCGCGCCCTCGATCTGCTGGCGCGCCATCCTTCGACGGCGCGCTACGTGAGCCGCAAGCTAGCCATATACTTCGTCGCCGACGATCCGCCGCACGCGCTCGTGGAACGCATGGCCGACACATTCCTGCGCAGCGACGGCGACATCGCTGCGGTGCTGCGGGTCGCGTTTGCTTCGCCGGAGTTCGCGCAATCGCTGGGACGCAAGTTTCGCGACCCGCTGCATTACGTGCTGGGTGCGGTGCGACTCGCGTACGACGACAAGGCGATACTCAACACGCAGCCGATCCTGGGCTGGCTGTACCGCCTGGGCGAGCCGCTGTACGCACACGAGACGCCCGACGGCTATCCGCTCACGCAGGACGCATGGGCGAGCCCGGGCCAGATGACCACGCGCTTCGAGATTGCGCGGGCCATCGGCTCGGACAGCGCCGGCCTGTTCCGCACGAACGACCCGCTGCCTGTCGAGCAGCCCGCGTTTCCGCAGCTCGCCAACCTCATGTTCTATACCTCGATGGAAAGGCAGCTCGGCGACGCCACGCAGCGCGCGCTGGCGCAGGCGCGCTCGCCGCAGGAGTGGAATCTGTTCCTGCTGTCGTCACCCGAGTTCATGTACCGCTAGGAGGGGCCTTGGATCGCCGTCATGCGCTGAAGTGCTTCGCCGCCCTGCCGCTCGCCGCATCGGCCGCACGCCTCTACGCGACGCCTGCAGCCGATGTGCGTCTCCTCGTCGTCTTTTTGCGCGGCGGGTACGATGCGGCAAACGTGCTGGTGCCGGTATCGAGCCGCTACTACTATGAGACGCGTCCCACCATCGCCGTCGCCGCGCCCGGATCGTCGCCCGATGCCGCGCTTCCCCTCGACAGCAGCTGGGGACTGCATCCGGCGCTGCGGCACACGCTGTTGCCGTTCTATCAGCGTGGCGAGCTTGCCTTCATTCCCTTCGCCGGCACCGAAGACCTCACGCGCAGCCACTTCGAGACGCAGGACAGCATAGAGCTCGGGCAGCCGCTGGGCAGCCGGCGCGATTACCGCTCCGGCTTCCTGAGCCGCCTGGCATCCGTGCTCGCCACACCGCGCCCGATCGCCTTCACCAGCCTGTCGCCGGTCGCGTTTCGCGGCAGCACCGAGGTGGCGAACATCGTGCTCAAGACCGTGGCGCGCCCCGGCGTGGATGCCCGCCAGACCGGCATCATCGCGTCGATGTACGAGCGCTCGCCGCTGCGCACGGCGGTCGACGAAGGACTTTCGGTGCGCGATGCGGTGATGCGGGAGATGGAAGCGGCGAGCCGCAATGCGGTATCGGCGCAGGGCTTCGAGCTCGAGGCGCGGCGCATCGCGCTATTGATGCGCGAGCGCTTCAATCTCGGCTTCGTCGATGTCGGCGGCTGGGACACCCACGTCGGCGAAGGCGGCGCGACCGGGCAGCTCGCCACGCGTCTCGACCAGCTCGGTCGTGGTCTCGCAGCGTATGCGGAAGCGATGGGCGAGGCATGGCGCAGCACTGCGGTTGTCGTCATCAGCGAATTCGGCCGCACGTTCCGCGAAAACGGCAATCGGGGCACCGACCATGGCCATGGGACGGTGTACTGGGTTCTGGGCGGCGCCGTGCGCGGCGGACGCGTGGCCGGAGAACAACACGACGTCCGCCGCGAGACGCTGTTCCAGGATCGCGATTACCCCGTGCTCAACGAATACCGCCGTGTGCTTGGCGGCCTGTTCGCGCGCCTGTACGGCCTGAATGGCGAACAGGTCGCCCGGGTATTCGCCGGCGCACAGCCTCTGGACTTCGGTCTTGCGTGAGGCGGCGCCATTGCGCCATATCCACTGAGCCGACAGGGGAACACCCTGCGATGCGCGCTCACGGCTCAGGAATTGCTTCGGATATTGAATGGCGCGAATGGCGCGCCGCGTCGCCGGCGGCTCGAACCGCACAGCGCCGTCCGCGCCACACCGTCAACTCACTCCAAAGGAGATTGCGATGAAGACGAGACCACTGATCGCGGCATCGTGCGCCCTGGCGCTGGCGTTGCCTCTTGCCGCGGTAGCGGCCGGCGACAAGGCGGCCGCCGACAATGCCGGTGCGGAAAAGATGTTCAAGTCGCTGGACAAGAACAACGACGGCTTCCTGTCGCGCGATGAAGTGAAGGGCACACCGCATGACAAGGACTTCGCCGCGCTGGACAAGAACCACGATGGCAAGCTCTCCCGCGAAGAGCACGCGGCGGCGCCGGAGCATTCCGGCAAATCGACGGCCACCAGCGGCACCAGCGGCGGGGCGATGTCGTCGGACAAGAGCGGATCGGGCGCCTCACCGGACAGCAGCGGATCTTCCGGCAAGCGCTATTGAGCAACGGTCGCTTCAACGAAAAGCCCCGCTCGCGCGGGGCTTTTCGTTTCTGCGCCGGCGCGCTACCGGGTCGCGCTCTTCATCGGATCGTCTTTCGCATCCATGTAGCTGATGCCCCACGGACCGAGGCCGTTGAGCTGGAGGGTCGCCGGCTTGCCCTTGGTGTACGCGAACATGGGCATGCCCTGCGGCACGACGAAGCCGTCGCCGCGGTTGTACGCCTCCGCCTTCTTGCGGTCGAACTTGTCACCCGTGGCGAAATACAGCGTGCCGTCGAGCACGGTGACGCGCTCGTCGGTGGGGTGCGTGTGCACGCCGATTTTAGTATTGGCCGGCGCCTTGATGCGCATGGTGAACGGCCCGCCGCCTTTCGGGTCCCCCTCGAGGATCGCGATTTTCGCGCCGGGTCCGATCGACGGCGCGTCCTGCCATTTCAACTTCGATTGCTTGATGGAGATGAAATCCTTGCCGCCCTGCTTGCTGTCCTGCGCGGTGTTCGCTGCATGAGCAGCGGCGGCGAACGCTGCGAGCATGGCGGCCGCAACGCAATGCGTAGTAAGAACTTTCATGGTTTCCTCCTGTGATGAGCCATGAAAACACCCGACGCGGGAGATGTCTTTCGATCTCGCGACCGGCGCGAGCCGGAGAGCGACCCGCAGCAAGCGCAATGCCCATGGCATGCATGGTCGACGCGGATGCGACGGGTACGATGGGCCGGAACAGCGCGATGCTGCACCGAGGCCGCCGGCGACGGCAGAGGGCTTTCCAGGCGAGCCGAAGCGCTTGTCGCGCGTTCAGTCCTTCTTCAGTCCTATCGACTGCATGATGCGCGCAAGCTCGACGTCCTCGCCGGCAATCAGCTTGTTGAACTGTGCGTTTCCGAGATAGGACGGACGCACGTAAAGTCTTTCGCTGCCCTGCGCGAACTCGGTCGTTTCGACGGTGCGGCGTATTGCATCGTCCAGCGCAGCGACGACGGCGCGCGGCGTGCCGGCCGGCACCGCGATGCCGCGCCATGCTTCGAGCGACACGGGGAGCCCCTGCTCCTGCGCCGTCGGCACGTCGGGCAGGGCGGGATCCCGCGACGGTATCAATGCAGCGATCGCGCGCAAGGCGCCGGCCTTCAGCTGTCCCGCCATCGCGCCCGGCAGTTGCACCATCGCCTCGACGTGATTGCCCATTACGGCAGGCACCACCTGCGCTGCCGCGTACGGCACGTCGATGACCTGTATGCCTGCGGCCCTGGCCAGCGCGACGGCGGTGATGTGCGTATGGCTGCCGGTGCCGGAGTTCGCGATGCTCATCTTCCCCGGCCGCGCTTTCGCATCCTCGATAAAGTCGGTGAGCGACTTCCAGCGCGCATCGCCGCGCACCACCAGCAGCGGCGTTTCCACCAGCACGCGCGCCACGCCGTCGAAGCTGCGGTAGTCGAACGGCAGCTGCCCGGAGTGAAACGTCGTGGAGATCGAGTTCGAATTCCACACCAGCGAGTAACCATCGGGCTTCTGGCCGGCCACGTACTTGTAGCCGATGGCGCCGCCCGCGCCGGGACGGTTCACCACGAGGACGTTTGCGCCGAGCTGCCTGCTCATGCCCTGGGCCAGCAACCGCGCCGTAACGTCGGCCGAGGAGCCGGCGGGAAACAGCACGGTGATTTCGACGTTGCCGCGTTTGGGGTACGCAGCGTCCTGCGCGGCCGCCACGGCGGCCGCACACACGAGCGCGCCGCTGAGCGCGCAGCGCACGATGAACGAGAAACGCATCTCCGACTCCTCCTGTGGCTGCCTCTAACGGTGGGCGCGCGGCCCGTGTGTCGTCGTTGTCGGGCGCGCGCTGCCCGGCGCTACGTCATTCCCTGCCCGCAAGTACTTCGGCCACTTCCACGCGCCGGCCCGTGCGCGCGGAGATGATGCCTGCGCGGAGCACCGCGAGCGAACGCGTCGATGCCGCGCCGCCCATCTCGGGCTGCCCGGCCCCTCGCACCGCTGCGGCGAATTCCTCGAGCTCTTCGGCAATGGCATCGTTCGCGGTGCACGGCACCGGCTCCGAGCGGTTGCTGCCGCGCTTGAGGAAACGCAGGCCCTGATGCAGATCGTAGTACGCGCTCGCTTCCTTGCCGTAGATGTTCATGAGGTAATACTCGGACGCGGACGCGTAGCTCGCGTTGAGCGTCGAGAGCGCGCCGTTCTCGTGCTCGAAGACGAGGCTCGCGACATCCGGGTTGTCGCCCGGCAGGACGAGCTGCGCGAAGCGGCCGCTCACCGCGACCACCGGCCCCATGAGGTACTCGAGCACGTCGGCATAGTGGATGCCGATCTGCAGCATCACGCCTCCCGGCATGCCTTCGGACGTGTAGCGCCACGAGCTCAAGTCGATCTTCCCGAGCCGGTCGCGGCTGATGTTAGCCTCCGCGTTCACCAGCTTGCCGAACACGCCGTCGTCGATCTGCTTCCTCACCCAGCGGAAGTGATTTTCGCGGCGGCGCTGATAGCCGAGCGCGAGCACCACGCCGGCCTTGCGGCAGACTTCGGTGATCGCATTGCCGTCCGCCACGGTGTTCGCGATCGGCTTGTCGAGAAACACGTGCTTGCCCGCGGCAGCGGCGGCGCGCGTGGTTTCGAGGTGCACGTTGTTCGGGGTGGTGTTGATCACCGCTTCGATGCTGCGGTCCTCGAGCATCGCTTCATAGCTCGATAACGCCTTGCACTTGTATTTTGCGGCAAACGCCTCGCGCTTCTGCTGCGAGCGGCTGTAGCACGCGACGATGCGCAACTTGCCGGAGCGCACCATCGCGTCGGCCAGCACGTCCGACCACCAGCCCATGCCGAGGCACGCGACCTTCAGGGGTTCCACTGCCATTGCTCTCCTCCGTCCGGTGCGCTTATTTCGAATCGATGCGATAGGACGCGCCCACCGCCTCTATTGCAGCGCGCGCCGTCTCGTCGTCGAATTCCCACGTGCCGCCGCTCACGCCGATGCCGCCGACGCACTGGCCGTCGATGATGATGGGGTAACCGCCCTCCATCGCGGTCCAGCGCTCGGGGCCGGCAGCGAGCGCGAGCCCGATCGCGTGATTGGTGTCGAGCGGCTGAGCCTGCGCGCCCTTGGCCGAGGTCGGCCGCTTGTTCGATGCCGCGCAGACCGCTTTGGTGGTGGATGAGTGAACGGTGTGGAAGCGCCCGCCGTCCATGCGCTCGAGCGCGATGAGATGGCCGCCGGCATCGGCGATGGCGACCGAAATCGGCACGCCTGCCTGCTCGGCTTTACCCATTGCCGTCGCCATCATCTTTCTCGCGCCGGCCAGCGTCAGGCACTTGGTGCTTGCGAAATACATGTGTCCTCCTGTAGAGCGCCATGTCCGGGTCTCGTGTCCGGTCTTGTGGCGCGGGGGGCAGTATACCGTTTTGCGGAAATGTGAAAAGCGGCGAGCGGCGTGGGCACCGAGGCGGCCGGCATGGTGGAGCGCGTCGGCGCCGGCGTGAAGGAATTCAAGCCCGGCGATCGCGTGGTGTACGGCAGCGGCACGCCCGGCGCGTACGCGGACCTGCGCAACATGCCGGCCGACCGCCTGAGTGCAATCCCTCAGGGCATCGATGAAGAAGAAGCGGCGGCGATCGTGATGAAGGGCATGACCGTCGAGTACCTGCTCAATCGCTGCTACTTTACGCGGCCGACGCTGGCGACGTACTGCAGCGCGCGGCCCGACATGCTCGCCTCCGCGGCGAAAGTGTTCGAGCTGTATCGCGCCGGAAAGCTCAAGGCGAACATCGGCAAGCGCTACGCGTTGAGCGACGCGCCGGGCGCACACGCCGATCTCGAGTCCGGAAAGACCGTCGGGGCGTCGCTGCTGGTACCCTGATCGCGCTCCGAGTCGGGCCGTCCGCTCTCGGGCGGCCCGATGTCCTGCACGTCCGCGCTCCGCACGCCACGCGCATTCGCCGCGCGCTTGCGACATCGTTTCCACCCCGTCATGCCGGCTTACCCGCAGGGAAAGCGCTCCAGCGCCGCGCCGGGTCGCAAGCCGCTGTGCGAGAATGAACGCTCCGAGAACGGCAAGGAGAAATCGTGACGCGCACACCGCCAGCCCTGCTGTTTCTGCTTGCGTGCTGCATCGCTCCTGCATTCGCGGCGCAATATCCCGAGCGGCCGATACGCTATATCGTCCCGTCGGCGGCCGGCGGCGGCGCCGATATATCGGCACGGCTGCTGACCTCGCATCTATCGACGCAGCTCAAGCAGCAGTTCGTCATCGACAACCGGCCGAGCTCCGCAGGCCTCATCGGCATGGAGCTGCTGGTGCGGGCGCGACCGGACGGCTATACGCTGGGCTACGGCAACATGACGTATCTCGCGATCAATCCCAGCCTCGTCGCGAAGCTGCCGTACAAAGTGGAACGCGATCTCGAGCTCGTCGGCCAATTCACTTCCGGGCAGAACATACTCGCGGTGCGCCCTTCGCTGCCGGTGAAATCGGTGGCCGAGCTCATCGCGCATCTGCGCAACAACCCGGGCAAGCTCTCGTTCGCCTCGTCGGGCAACGGCACGACGCTGCATCTGAGCGGCGAGCTGTTCAAGCAGCTCACCGGAACGGACATGGTCCACGTGCCGTACAAGGCGGTGCAGCAGGCCATCACCGAGCTGATCGCGGGCCAGGTCGATCTCATATTCGACAACCAGCCGTCAATCGGGCCGCACGTGCTGGCGGGCCGGGTGCGCGCGCTCGCCGTCACCGGTCCTGCGCATTCCATCGCGTTCCCGGAGCTGCCGACGATCGCCGAAGCCGGCGTGCCGGGCTACGCCATCACCACCTGGACCGCGATGGTGGCGCCCAAAGGCGTTTCAGGCGCAATCATCACGCGCCTCAATGCCGGCATCGCGGAAGCCTGCGCGGCGTTGCGTCAGAAGCTCGAAGCGACCGGCCAGGAATGCGCGACCAAATCGCCTGCAGAGTTTGCGCGCTTCGTGAAGAACGAGCAGGCCAAGTGGGGTGACATCGTCCGCAAGTCGGGCGCGAAAGTGGATTGAGGAGGAGGCATCATGGGCACACGTGTCACGGCGCTGCGGTCCGGCGTTACTCTCCTGGCGCTCGCGCTTTCGATGAGCGCCGCCGCTGCGGAATCGTTTCCCAACAAACCGATACGCCTCATCGTTCCCGTGCCCGCGGGCGCCGGGGCGGACTTCGTGGCGCGCGCCTATGCCCAGCGGCTCACCGCGACGCTGGGCCAGCAGGTGGTCGTCGATAATCGCGGCGGCGCCTCGGGCATCATCGCCATGGACGCGGTCGCGAAGGCGGCGCCGGATGGCTACACGCTGGTGCAGGCCACCATCGCGACGCTGTGCATCATGCCGTTCATGTACAAGAAGCTCCCGTACGACGTGGCGCGCGATTTCGCGCCGGTGTCGATGACCACGCTGAACCCGCTCATCCTCGTCGTCCACCCTTCGCTGCCCGCGCACAGCGTGAAGGATCTCATCGAGTACGGAAAGGCAAATCCCGACCGCGTGTCCTATGCTTCGGTGGGCAGCGGCAGCGTGCAGCACCTCGCCGGTTTTGTATTCTTCAAGGAAGCCGGCGTCTCTGCCGTGCACGTGCCGTACAAGGGTGCAGCGCCCGCGACCGTCGATCTCATCGCGGGACAGGTGAACACCGCGTTCAGCGGCGTGGGCACGGTGGCGGGCCTGCTCAAGACCGGCAAGCTGCGCGCGCTCGCCATCACCGGCAAGCGCATGGATACTTTCCCCGGCGTGCCCTCGCTCGCGGAAACCGGCGGCCCCGACGTGGAGATGGGATTATGGAACGGCATCGTCGCGCCCGCGCATACGCCGGCCGCGATCGTGCGCCGTCTCAACGCGGAGATCGTCAAGGCGGCGAACTCTCCCGAGCTCAATGCGGCGCTCGCGTCGAATTCCACGTCGCCCACGAGCACTACGCCGGAGGAATTCATCGCGCACATACGCGCCGACCAGGCGCGCTTCGCAAAAATCGTGAAGGAATCGGGCGCTCGCGCGGACTGACCGGCCGATGAGCCGCGCGGTAACATGCATACACACTCATTGAAATCGACGCCATGACCGACACCCGAAACGACATCATCACCACCGACAGCTTCGTCGCGCACATCTCCACCGTGCCGGCGACGCGCGGGCAGACGGTCGGCCTGTTCGTGCGCGAGAAGGCGCTCGCCTCGACGCTGGCCGCGGCGCCCACGCGCAAGCCGCACGTCGTGCTGATGGTGCACGGCGGCTTCGGGCCGTCCATCGTCGCGTACGATCTCGCGTATCGCGAGTTCAGCTTCATGGCACAGCTTGCCCGCGCGGGCTACGACGTGTTCACGATGTCCCACACCGGCTACGGTCCGTCGCCGCGCCCGCTGATGGACGATCCGTGCAACGTCGACGCGGAATTCCAGCCGCTGCTCGTGCCGCACGTGCTGAAAGCGCTGAGCCCCCCGCGCTATCCGTACAAGCTCGTGTCCAGCCGCACCGAATGGGACGAGCTCGAAACGGTGGTGAGCCACATACGGAAGTTGCGCGGCGTCGAGAAGATCAGTCTCGTGGGCTGGTCCACCGGCGCTCCGCGCGCGGGCGGCTTTGCCGCGCTGCATCCGGAACAGGTCGACAAGCTGGTGCTGTACGGTCCCGCGCCGTGGTTTCCGAAAGACGAGCCTCCCGCGCAAATGCCGGAGCCGGGGGCGCCGACCTTATTGCAGACACGCGAGTTCCTGCTCCACAACCGCTGGCAGGATCATGTGCGCGGCGACGGCCAGCTCGACGATCCGCGAGTGCCCGACGAGTATTGGAAAGCGATCATGGCAGTCGACGAAGTCGGCAGACACTGGGGCAAAAACGGTGAAGGCATCATACGCGCGCCCAACCGCATGAATTTCGGCTGGCGCGCCAACCTCGCCCGCATCCAGGCGCCGACGCTGGTGATGCTCGGCGAATACGACAACTACGCGAACCGTCTCGAGGCGTGGAAGGGACTGCGCGTGGAGCACCGCCTGTTCATCAAGGTCGCGGAGGCCTCGCATTTCATCGGCTTCGAGCGCGGCCGCCACCTGCTCTATCGCGCGACGCAAAGCTGGCTCGCGAGCGGCACGGTGGACGGCGCGAAGAGCGGAGAATTTTTTGGCGACACACAGGGCAGGCTGACACCATCGCCTGCATGATCGGGCGCGCGCGATGTGTTTGTCGAAGGGAACGACATCATGCAATGGCTGATAGAGAACTGGCTGCTTCTGGCGATCGGCATCGCGGCAGCCGCCATGCTCGTGCGCTCGGCTCGGCGCCATCGCGGCTGCTGCGGCGACACGACGCTGGAAGAATCGCGCCACACGCTGAGATCGGATACGCGCCCGGGAACGTGACGGCGCTGAAGCCGACGACCACACAATAACGGCGGCATTGGAGGAGACGATCATGTGGGCCCGAGCGTTCCGGATAATTGCACTCGCGGCGGCGTCCTGCGCCGCACTGACGGGCCATGCGGCGGACACGGCCTATCCGACCAAGCCGATACGCATCGTCGTTCCTTATCCGCCGGGCGGCTCCACCGATCCGACTGCTCGCGCGTACGGAACGTGGCTGTCCGAAAAGCTCGGCGTATCGATCGTCATCGACAACCGTCCCGGCGCGGGCTCGACGATAGGCCACGCGCTCGGCGCGGCAGCAACTCCGGATGGCTATACGCTGCTGCTCGGCACGTCGGGCGGGCTCGTCGTGAGCCCTGCGTTCGGCACCAGGCTGCCGTACGATCCGGTCAAGGATTTCGCGCCGATCGGGCTTGCGGTCTACACACCGTTCCTGCTGGTGGTCCATCCGTCGGTGCCGGCGAAGACCACCGCGGAGCTGATCGAGATCGCCAAAGCGCAGCCGGGCGCGATCAACTTCGGCTCGCCGGGTACCGGCACGCCCAATCATCTCGGCATAGAGCTGCTCACCGCGCTGAGCGGCGCGAAATTCACGCACGTACCCTACAAGGGCGGCGGCGCGGTGACGGTCGACCTGCTCGCCGGCCGCATACAGGCGGTGTTCGGCAGCGTGCCGCAATGGCAACCTCACATGGCGACGGGCAAAGCGCGTGCGATCGCGATCGGCCATCCCACGCGACTGGCGCAATTGCCCGAGGTGCCTGCCGTTGCGGAAACCATCCCGGGCTTCAACAACACGTCGTGGTACGCTTTCTTCGGCCCCGCAGGCACACCGCCCGCCGTGATCGCCAGGATCAATGCGGAAATGAAGCGCGCCGTGGCGAACGCGGAGTTCAGCAAGTTCATCGAGTCGATCGGCCTGGTTCCCGCCAGCAGCACACCGCAGGAGCTGGGCGAGCTCGTGCGCACCGAGCTCACGCGCTGGGCGAAGGTCATCAGGGATGCCGGGATACGCGTGGAGTAGTCGAAAGCGCTTGTACAGGCACCCGCGCGCGATGCGGTGGGGCCATTGCGTACGGTTGCTCGTTGCATTGCTGCCCGCAACACCGCAACTCGCGATCGCCGCAGCCTCCGGCGCTGCGCTCTCCTTCAGGGACTGTGCGGCATGTCCCGAGATGGTCGCCATTCCGTCCGGTCAATTCGTCATGGGCGCGGCGCCGGGTGAGGAAGCACGCGAAGCCCTGCCGGAAGAGTTCCGCCACAGAAGCGAGCCGCAGCGCCGCGTCGTCGTGCCCGGCTTTGCCGCAGGTCGGTACGAAATCACGCGGGCGCAGTACCGCGCCTTTGCGGCCGACACGCGACATGCAGGGCAAGGCTGTTTCTTCTGGAACGGCGACGACTGGGAGATGGATGCCGCGCGGGACTGGCGAGACCCCGGTTACCCGCAAGGCGACGACCATCCGGTCACGTGCGTGAGCTGGAATGACGCCACGCTCTATGCGCAGTGGCTGAGCGCCAGGACTTCGAAGCGGTATCGCCTGTTGACCGAAGCGGAGTGGGAGTACGCCGCGCGCGCGGGCACGACGACCGCGCGCTACTGGGGCGACGACCCGAATGCGTCGTGTGCCTATGCGAACGGCGGCGACGTGAGCGCGCTGCGCCAGGTTCCGGGCGCCATCAACTGGCCCGTCGCCAACTGCGACGACGGGCACGCGCACACCGCGCCGGTCGGCAGCTATCGCGCCAACGCATTCGGGCTGCACGACATGCTCGGCAACGCGTGGGAATGGACGCAGGACTGCTGGAACGCAAACCATGCCAGCGCAGCGGAAGACGCGGGCGCGGGCGCCGGCGGCGACTGCCAGTTGCGCGTAGTGCGCGGCGGCTCGTGGGACGATACGCCGGCGCTGGTGCGCGCTGCCTACCGCGTCGGCAGCCCGGTCGTCATCCGCGTCTACGGCCGCGGCTTTCGCGTTGCGCGCGACGACTGAGCGCTTCACGGACTGTTGGCCCTTCCCTGCCGGAGTAGGATGTCGCCCGGGCGATGCACGAACGAGGACGTTTTCATGCCGACATTTCAATATCGCGATGCGACGCCGTGCTACGAAGATCACGGCCGCGGATTCCCGCTGCTCGCTTTCGCGCCCGGCGGCCTCACCTCGACCATGAGCATGTGGCGCAGCCCTGCCGTGCCGATCACCGCGGACGACGGCTGGCACACGTATGCGGAAGATCATCTCGCCCCGCTCGACCACACGATCGACCTCTGCGACGCGCGCGGCTAGTGGCTTTTCGCAGGCCGTCCCGGCTTGCCCGGCGTCACCCGGCAGCCGAGCGCCGCGGCGATTTCACCCATGAAGGACCGGGAGCCGAGCGCGAAATTTCCGTTCGTCGCCGAGCGGATCTGCCGCACCAGCTGAGGATCAAGCGCCGCGCCGAACAGGTCGCGATACGCCTCGTGCCGCGCATCGTCATGGGGGCCGAGCGCGAGATAGTCGGCGTGCGGAGCGAGCGTGCGTGAGGACATGCCCTCGGCGTTCGCCCGATAGCTCGACCACAGATAGTCACGCGGATGCCACACCACGCATGCGCGAACCGGATTGAGCTCGATGTAGCGATAACACGTCAGCACATAGCGCGCGCCCTGCGCCATGCAGGAACGGAAGCGCCCTTCCCACAGCGTCCCGCTGCGCCCGTAAGTCCTGTTGATGTATTGAACGTAACGCTGCCCGAGATGCTTCATCAGCAGCGCCGCGCTGTCGTGCTCGCTCGGTGTGATGAGCAGGTGCACGTGATTCGGCATCAACGCGTACGCATGCACCAGACAGCCGAATCTCGACGAGAGCTCCGTGAGCTGAGAGAGGTACAGCTCGTAGTCTGCGTCAGCGTAGAAGCATGCACCGTGATTGTGGCCGCGCTGGATGATGTGCAGCGCTACGTTCGGCATCGCCAGTCGTGCGCGACGGGACATGCGAGTGGCTCCAGCGTTATACAGTGAAGCGCCTTGCGCGCTGAGCAGACTTCGAGCGACGCGCCGATCAAGATGCGGCGTCGTTATTACGATCTCGAATGATCGCGGTCTGTCCCCGAATTACGTTTGGCAAACCACGCTCTGTCCCCGAATTAAACATCCTCTCGACGTTTTGTGTTTTGACAAATGTCAACGTTGGAGGGATGACCGCGGTATATCGTCGATCACGCTGTAGATGTGGCTTAGTTGAAAAGCCGGCCCGTCCCCCTTCCGGGCCGGCTTTTTTAGACAAACAACACGACGCAGCTCGACACATTACTCAAGTGCTTCATCGAGCAGTCACTCAGCAAAACGAACAGACACTTTGCGCAGCATATTCCCGTGCAGTTCGCATCAGTGGCGCGTGTTCGCGCCGTGCGACAAATTCGGAATCCTCTGCGCAGCGCATGGCCGGCGCTCACCTGTCGCCCGGCGCGAAGCAGGTACGAAGCGCCCATAGAGGCTAGAGACACTTGCAAGCCGATCCTGATATTCGCCAACCGTTTTGTGCCGGCATGCGCACGCTCGCATCCGACCGTCTTCTTCGCTGTAGATCTCTGCACGCGCTGACTCATCCCAGGCGCATGCAGACCCACCATGAGGTTACGTTGCTTCGAAAAGGGAGGGACCGCCGTGAGGCTATCTGAGTTGTTACGCATCAATTCGTACACAAGCTGGATCAAACTGGGCGCGAGCTGTCTGCTCGTCGCTGCCGTTGCGGGTTGCGGCGGCGGCAGCGGTGGCGGCGCTACGACGGACACCACCACCGGCACCACGGGCGGCGGCACATCGGCCGCAGTATCCGTGACGCCGCCGACCGGCACGCCGATCGACGCCACGACACTTTCGGCCACCGACTTCGCGGCACTTGCGCCTACGGGCGCCATCACGAGCGTCTCGATCGCAAGTCCGCCCGTGGTGAAATTCCAGGTGACGGATGCCAGCAACCGGGGAATCAAAGGTCTTGGCTTTACGAACAAGAGCGCGACCTCGGTTCAGGCCAGCCTGAGCAACATGGCCTTCACGCTGTCGAAGCTGGTGCCGGGTGCAGACGGCTCACCCAGCAAGTGGGTCAGCTACGTCGTCACCACGGTACCGACCTACAAGAGCGCGACCGACAAGACGATAGTGCCTGTGGCGCCCAGAGGGCCGATCTACGAGCGCGAAGGCACGCTGGTCGATAACGGTGACGGCACGTACACCTACACCTTCTATCGCGACATCACCAAGGCTAAAGAAGTTGTCGCAGGCGCCACGCTCACAGCCCCCAACGTCGCTGCGCACCTGGGTGATCTGACGTACGATCCGAGCCTGGTACATCGCCTGACGCTCGAGATTTCGGGCAACGCCCGCGGCACGGGCACCAACACCGCTGACGCCGTGCAGGTGACGCCCGGGGTCCGGATGGCGAATCCGGTGAACCTGGTATTCGACTTCATTCCTGCCGCCGGCAGAACAGTCACGGCTGCGGATCCGGCGCGCGAAATCGTGTCTGTAGCGAACTGCAACGAGTGTCACGGCAAGCTCGCCATGCACGGCGCCGGCAAGATCGACACCCGATACTGCGTGATGTGCCACACCGACCAGCGCAAGTACGGACAGACCGCGGTGACGTCCACGTCGGCCAAATTTGCGGCGCTGAAGGAAACAGCGACGGTCAGCACCACGACCGGCATCACCAGCTACAGCTACTCGCCCTCGACGTACGTGGCGGACGGTGAAGTGGCCGGTGACTTTACGATCTTGATTCACAAGATTCACCAGGGCAAGGATCTGGTGAAGGAGAACTACAACTACGCCAACGTCGTGTTCAACAACAAGGGCTATTCGATGCTCGACGGCGGCCAGAAGATGTGCACCAAGTGTCACGATAACACGAAGGCGGCGCAGGCGGACAACTGGAACGCGAAGCCCACGCGGCTTGCGTGCGGCGCATGCCACGACGGCATCAATTGGACGACGGGGGGCGGCTCGACGCTCGCGGACAAAGCTGCTGCCACCGCGGTCGGCGCCGTGATCGCGACCTCCGGCCACGTCGGCAAGGCGCAGACCAGCGACTCGGCTTGCGCGCTGTGCCACAACGCGGCTGCGATCAAGACTTACCATCAGACGGCGAACGTCACCACGCACAACCCGACGGTGCAAACGGGTCTGAAGACCATTGCGTACGACATCAAGTCGGCAGCGGTGGACGCCACGACCAACGACGTGACGATCGTCTTCAAGGTCACGGCCGACGGCACGCCGGTCACCTTCCTTGCACCGGCAGCCGGCATGGCGAATCCGTTGAGCGGATTCACCGGCGGCGCGAGCTTCCTGCTCGCGTACACGCAGACGCAGGACGGCATCACCACGCCCGCGGACTACAACAACCTCGGCGTGAAGCAGGCGCAGGCGATCAGTGTGTCGATCGCAAACCTGCTCGACACGACCAAGGCGGCGGACGGCTCGCTGTCTGCGACGGCTGATGCGAGCGGCTACTACACGGCCACGCTGAAGGGCACCGGCACCAAGAAATTCCCGGTCGGTGCGAAGATGCGCGCGGTAGCGCTGCAAGGCTACTTCACGCAGATTTCGCCGGCTGGAGCACGCCATGCGATCGCCGTCGTGAAGGAAGTGGCAGGGGACACGGTGCGCCGCAAGGTGGTCGATGCGGACAAATGCGCCAACTGCCACGAGTGGTTCGAGGGACATGGCGGGAATCGTGTGTATCAGACGCAGGTGTGCGTGATGTGCCACGTGCCGGGTCTTGCGACCAGCGGACGCAGCATCCCGGATTCGACGATGAATACGTGGACGTTCAACGCTGTCGACACGAAGCTCGTCACGGAATGGAAGACGCTGTTCGGCTTCGACAAGACGCTGGTCAACGCGGCCCTCAAGTTGCCGGTCGTGACGAACAACTTCAAGGACCTGATCCACGGCATACACGCGGGACGTGAACGCGTGTCGCCGTTCGTCGACGCACGGGACAGCACCTCGCGGGGCGCCATCACGCTCATGGACTTCAGGAGAATGGACTTCCCCGGCGTGCTGAAGAACTGCGACACGTGCCACGTCACGGGTACCTATGCAAGTGTGCCGACCACGGCGCTGGCCTCCACCTATGAGTCCATCGACGCGGCGTACGCGGCAGGCATCGCAGCCGGAACGGCAACGACGGCCCAGGCGAAGACCGCGCTCAACACGGCCAACACCACTGACACCGTAACGTCACCGTTCACCGCGGCATGCGTGAGCTGCCACGACTCGTCGGCCGCCCAGGCCCACATGGCGACCAACAACGCCATGATCAAGGTGACCCGCGCAACGTTTCAGACCAATACCGCCACGGCAGGCAGCGGCGAAGCCTGCGTCACGTGCCATGGCGCCGGTAAAGGCGAGGACGTAACGGTAGTCCACAAGAAGTAGACGCTGATCGGGACAGGGTTCGCCCTGTCCCGCTTTCATCCGGCCCGGATGCGCAACGCGTCCGGGCTTTTTTACGTCCCGCGCGCTGTGCCGCCCGTATCGCTCAGTCGGGAATCGCCATGTTGATGCCCGTCCAGTACCGCGCGAGCACGCTGATGTGCTCGGTGAACGCCTCGATGTCGAGCGACTTGCAGACATAGCTGTTGGCGCCGAGCTCGTAGCTCGCGCGCATGTCCGTGTCGTGCGTGGATGACGTCAGCGTAATGACCGGCACGAATCGCGCCCTCGAATCGGCACGTAGCCGCTTCAGCACTTCGAGTCCGCTCACTTTCGGCAATTTGAGATCCAGCAGCACGAACACCGGCAGCTCGACATCCGGATCGAGCAGGCGGTCGAGCGCCTGCTGGCCGTCGCGCGCCACCACGACGACGTTGGGAACACCGCTTTTCTCGAAAGCGTGCAGGGCGAACACTTCGTCGTCCTCGTTGTCCTCGACCAGCAATATCGGCCGCCTATCCATGATCACCGCCCTGCCGTCCCAGTGTGAAATAGAAGGTCGCGCCGAGGTCGACCGCTGCGTCGGCCCAGATGCGCCCGCCGTGGCGCTCGACGATGCGTTTCACCGTGGCGAGCCCGATCCCGGTCCCCGGGAACTCGCGCTCGCCGTGCAGCCGGTGGAAAGGCGCAAAGAGATTCCCCACGTACCCCATGTCGAAGCCCACGCCGTTGTCGCGGACGAAATAGACGGTGTCGCCGCCGGTCTCCACGGTCCCGACTTCAATATACGGGACCGGCCGCGTCGACGCGAACTTCCACGCGTTGCCGATCAGATTTTCCAGCGCCACGGCGACCAGCCCGGGATCGGCGCGCGCTGCCATATCCGGCTGGATCTTGAAGGTCGCATTGCGCCCCGGCTCCTGACGCTGCAGCTCGTGCGCAATGCCGGCCGCGAGCTCGGTCACGCTCACCGCCTCGATTTTCATCTGCGCACGGGTGACGCGCGACAGCCGGAGCAGGTCCTCGATGAGGACGCCCATTTTTTTCGCTGCCTCGTGCACGCGTTGCAGCATCTTCCGGCCCTGCGCGTCGAGGCATTCCGCGTAGTCGAGCTCCACCATGCGCGAATAGCTCGCGATGCTGCGCAAGGGCGTTCTGAGATCGTGCGAGATGGAATACGAGAACGCCTCCAGCTCGCGATTCGCGTTTTCCAGGTCTGCCGTACGCGCGCGCACGCGCTCCTCCAGCTCGACATTGAACTGCAGAAGCTCGCCCTCGGCGCGCCACAGGCGATGCAGAAGCCCGAACACCAGGCCGCCGACGAACAGCGCGGCTATCGCAACGAACAGGGCGCGCTTCGTCCAGCCTTCCATGGTATCGTCGCGCGACACGCCGCTGCCGACGAAAAACGGATAGCGCTCGAGCTTGTACAGCGCGTAGATGCGCGTCACGCCGTCGGCGAAGGATCGTACCTCCAAGGTGGCAGGCCTGACACCGCTCGAAAGCGCCGCCCGCACAGGACTGCCCTCGGGCAACGGCACGTTGACCCTGTCCGGGCTCGGCGGCCAACGCAGCACCTGCGTGTAGTTGTCGCTGCGCCAAAGGGCGAAGGACGCCCGCGCGCCAACCCGCAGCGACTGAAACAGCTTCTCCATGTGGGCGAGATCGACAGTCGCGAATACGGTGCCGCGAAACACGTCCTGCGCATCCCGTATCGCGCGGATGACTACCACGATGTTACGGCCCGTCACCCGCCCGACGAGAACCTCGGAGAACACCAAGCGAGCGGCAGGGTCGTCGCGCACCGCCTTGAAATACGCTCGGTCGCCGAGCCACGAACGGGGCGTGCCTGGCGGATCGGAAGTATAGAGCCGCTCGCCCGAAGCATCCGTCACGCGCAGCCCGCTCACTTCCGGGAAGTTGCGCAGGTGCTGGGCCAGGATGTGGTGGACGGCGGCCTCGTAGCGCGGCGCGGCCTCGGCATTCAACGCAGCAAGCGGCACCCGCGCGGCCAGCTCGTCGAGATCGGTCTCGAGGCGGCGGAAGGTCGCTTCGAGACGGGCTTCGAGAATGGCCGCATAGTTGCGCGTCATCGCCTCGGCGGTCTCGACCTCGTGGCGGTAATCCACCCACATCAGAAAGCCGAGAAGCAGGATGGCCGTCATCGCGGCGATGACGACGACGAACGCGAGGATTGCGCCGCTCATGGGCGCGACGGAAGGCGACGCGGAAACGACGCGACCGGCCCGGCTGCCGGGCGAGAGCAGGTGCGTCACGTGCGACCAAACGGGCAACGGCCTCACTTCGGTTTCGCTCCCCCTAAGGGCGACCACCGAGCCTTGTCAATACGCCGGCTACAGCAAGCGCGCGCGACGGCCGCGAGCCGCTCCGGCCTCGCTGCTCATGGTTTGATGTAATTACGGCCCGCCTCCCTCAAACCCGAGGCTGCGCTCGGCTCCCCACCCGGCGTTGTCGTGCGAGAGCTCCGGTGCAGTTTCAGTCTACACCGGCCGCGTGGCATCAATGTTGTCGTTATGTAACGGGCAGCTTCCAGCCCACCCACTCGCACAACGCCCGCCCCATCACGAGCTCGAGGTCGCGGCCCTTGAGCCACGGCAGCTCCTCCGTGAACATCGTCACGCATTGGCGCCAGGTGCATGGCATGCGGGTGACGTCCGTGCCCCAGAACATGCGGTGGGGTCCGAAAGCATCGAAGATCTGCTTCAGGTACTTGTGAATGTTGCGGTATGGCCACGAATCGCTCGAGTAGCTCGGCGCACCGGTCGCCTTCACCGCAACGTTGGGGTACCTGGCGAGCGCGAGCAGCTCGCCGAGATCGGCAAAGCTTGCGTCGTCCTGCGTGTGCCGCTTGCGCGCCATGTGGTCGATGAGCAGCTTGAGCTTCGGATGCTTCGCGGCGATCGCGCCGACCGCCTTGACGTCGTTCGGACACAGCAGGCCGACCGGCAGCCCGGCTTTCTCCGCCGCGGGCCACAACCAGTCCGCAGTGCCGTCGGTAAGCCACTTCTCCTCGCCCGGCTTCAGGAACGCGAAGCGCAAGCCGAGCATGCCCGGCTGCTCATTCCAACGATCGATGAGCTTGCGGTTCTCCGGCTTGCTGATGTCGAAGAATCCCAGGAGCGCGAGCCGGTCCGGATGCGCGCGCGCGGCTTCCATCGCCACTTCGTTCGCGCGCGGGTCCCAGCTCGGCGGATGCAGCAGCACGCGGTCCACGCCCGCGGCGTCCATGTCGCGCAACAGCTCGTCCTTCGTATAGGAAGACACCTGGCGATGTATGCTGACGGGCGTGCCGCTCTCCCAGATGTGTACCTGCGCATCGGCAATTAGCATTTCTTCTCCGCTTCAGTAATCGATGGTGACGATAGTCCTGCGCCCATGCCGCGCTCCCGATGAGCAGCGCAGCGATCCCGAACAGGCAAACGCTTCGTCCGTGGCCCATGTGCCCTCCTCCCTGCAACGGTTATGCGTGAACGATGCTAATCGGCTTTGGCGCCGGACAGCTTCACGATGCGCGCCCACTTGGCGAGGTCATCGCGAATCTGCGCGCGGAACTGCTCCGGGGTGTTCGCAATCGGTGTCGCACCATGGCTCGCGATGCGCTCACGCACGTCGCTCGTGCCGATGATCCGCGCGGCATCGTCGTGGACTTTGCGCACGATATCGGCAGGCAGACCCGCCGGGCCCACGAGCCCGAACCACGAGATGGCTTCGTACCCCGGCAAGCCCGATTCCGCGATCGTCGGCACGTCGGGCAGCTCGGCGATGCGCTTCGCCGTGGTGACGCCGATGATCCGCAACCGGCCGGCGCGCGCATGAGGCAGCACCGGAGGCGTGGTGGTGAACGTCATCGACACCTCGCCGGACATCACCGCCGTGGTCGCGGGTGCGCTGCCCTTGTACGGAATGTGCACCATCTGCACGCCGGTCATCGTCTTCAGCAGCTCGCCGGCAAGCTGTCCCGGCGAGCCGTTGCCGGTCGATGCGAAGTTGAGCTGGTTGGGGCGCGAGCGCGCCAGCGCGACGAGCTGCCTCACGTTGCGCGCCGGAATCGATGGATGCAGCACCAGCACGTTCGGCACCGCCGCCATGTTGGTGATGGGCGAAAAATCCTTCAGCGGATCGTACGGCAGCTTCGAGTACAGGCTGGGGTTGATGGTGAGCGGACCGCCGGAGCCCATCAACAACGTGTAGCCGTCGGGAGCGGCGCGCGCGCCGGCTTCCGTGCCTATGATGCCGCTCGCGCCCGCGCGATTGTCGATGACGATCTGCTGGCCCCACGCTTCCGTAAGCTTCATCGCGAGCACGCGTGCAAGCGTGTCGGTGCTGCCGCCGGGCGGGAAAGGCACGATGAGGCGGACCGGCTTCACCGGGTAACTTTGCGCGCCGGCAGGCAACGCAGCGACGACGCTCAACGCCATCGCGACGGCTGCAGCAATCGGTTTCATGATCGTTCTTTCAGGCGACAGGGCAGTGCGTCGGATTATACGGGGTTCGCTTGCCCGGGGAATTCGTGCGTGCCATATTGCGGGCTTTTCGAACGCAGCCGATGACGCACACCACCGAAGCCCTCGCGCAGTTCGCGCTCGACATGCGCTACGACGATCTCGCGCCCGCGGTGGTAACCGCGGTCAAGCGCGTCGTGCTCGATACGCTGGGCTGCGCGATCGGCGCCATCGACTGCGAGCCTGCGCGCATCGCATGGCGCGCAAGCCCCTCGCCGGGTGCGGCGGCGCCGGCCACGATCATCGGTGCTCGCGAGCGCGGCACGCTGGAGCAGGCGTTGCTGGTGAACGGCATACTCGCGCGCTATCTCGACTATGGCGACGTGTACTGGAAGCGCGACGTGTGCCATCCGTCGGAGCTGGTGCCCGTTGCCCTGGCATGCGTGGAGCAGCGCGGCGGCTCGGGCAAGGCATTCATCGAGGCGCTGCTCGCCGGTTACGAGGCGCAACTGAGGCTTTGCGATGCGTACTCCTTCCAGGCCGTCGGCATGCACAACATCAGCTCCGTCGGCTTCGTCGCGCCGTTGATCATCGGTCGTGCGTGGGGCATGGAAGCGCGCGAGATCGCGAATGCCGTCGCATTGAACGGCGTGCGCCACCTGACGTTGTTCGGCATGGCGAAAGGCGAGCTCAGCATGGCAAAGGCCATTGCCGCGCCGCTCGCCTGCGTCGAGGCCGTCGGTGCGTGCCGGCTCGCAGCCGGGGGATATACCGGGCCGCTCGCGATCCTCGATTGGATGTTCGGGCATCTGCCCGAGGGGCTCGAAGACCGCGACCGAAAATCGGTGGATGTCGATCGGTCGAGCTACCGCGTCGAGCGCGTCAGCCTCAAGCGCCATCCGGTGCAGTTCGAGATCCAGGGCGCCGTCGAAGCCGCGCTGGAGCTCTTCGGCACGCTGCCGGGACGCGCATCGGAAACGGTCGCCGCGATCACCGTCACGATGAATCCCGTGAGTTGCGAACGCACTGCGGATCCGGGCAAGTACCGACCGTCGACACGCGAAAGCGCCGACCACAGCACGCCCTGTTGCGTCGCGATGGCCCTGCAGGACGGCAAGCTCGTGCCCTCGCAATTCGAGCGCGGGCGGTGGGCAGATGCGGACATCATTGCGCTGATGCAACGTGTCCGTGTCGTCGGCGACGCGACGCTCGACGCCGCGCATCCCGGCGGCAGGCCGTGCACCGTGGCGCTCGAGCTCGCGAACGGGACGGCAGCGCAGCGAACGATAGAGATACCGTCCGGCGATGCGCGCCAGCCGATGTCGCCGCATGAAGTTCGAGAAAAATTCGACGCGCTCGCCACCTCCCGCGTGAGCGCTTCGCGCGCGCGGGAAATCGCCGCTGCAGTCGACGCGCTCGAGCACCTCGACCGTATCGCCGATCTCGCGCGGCTGCTTGCGGCGGAGGCGTGACAGCGCGCCGCGCCGATCACTGCGTCTTAAGAGCCCCTAACCCACAATCCTGGCCGCAACGCACACGTGCCTCATCATGTTAGGGGCTCTAGCACCGCCGCTGCGCGCGTCGCGTCTTCGAGCGAATCGAGCCCGATGTAGGCGACGAACTGCGTGCCGATCACCGAGGCCGAGAATCCGTGGAGATTGATGCCGGCGTCGGCCAGTTTCTGGGCGAGCCGCACCGCGATGCCGGGCCGGTCGTGACCCATGACCCGGATCGAGTGCAGCTTGTGCGTCACATTGAAGCCTGCGGCGGCAGCGGCGCGGATTTCCCGGTCGCCCCGCAGCGGCGTCACGAACACGACGCCGGTATCGCGCGTCTCCGGCGTGCGCCGCGCGATGATGAACTGCAGATCGGCGCCCGCTTCGCGCAACGGCGCCAGCACACCGGCCAGACCGCCCGGCTTGTCCTGAATGGGGGCCGCCCACACATCGACCATTTCGACGAGAAGGTCCATGACTACACCCTCCTTTCGACAGCTATTCTGCGCTTCCCCACAACGGGCGGCAGCGCACCGTCGCTGAGTTTTTGTATCGGTGAAATACGAGACCGCCGGGCGGCGGGTGGTCAAAGCGGAGATCGCGGTGAAGCCGATCGTCCGCCCCGGGCCTCAGCAGTCCGCGCAGCAGCTACTTCACGTCGCTCAAGCGGAACGCCGTGACCTTGTGCGAGCCGCCGGCAGCCTTTTCTTTCGCCGTCGCGCGGATGATGCCGTAGACGACGCCGCGGTCGCTGCGATCCCAGGCGATGCCCTGGCCGCGGATATTCATCGGGATCGTTTCCACCAGCTCCAGCACCGAGCCGGCGCTCGGCAGACGCATCTTGTACACCTCCGCCGGATCGTGACCCGAAAGATAGAGATAACCGTCGGGGCCCCACGAGCCGCCGGAGTTGCTCATCGATTCGAACTTCTCGAGTATCGATTTCGGCAGCACCCATGACTCGGCGTACTTGAAGTCCGCGGTGAACTTCACCATCTGCGTGGCCGCCTTGTAGCCGTACGGCGTCTTGTCGGGACCGTACGGCACGTCGTAGTTGGCGAACGTCATCCACCAGTGGCCGTTGTAGAAATCCACCCAGGTGAGCGAGCCCCAGTTGATGCCGAAGCTGTGGTTGCCGATATGCTGCATCGTCGCCGCGTCCCAGATCTCGAGCGAGCTCGTCATCGGCCACTCGTTGTAGTTGGAATGCGCGCAATAGATCTTTCCATCCATCAGCAGCGCGCTGTCGAGATGGACGATCGGCCCGCTCTTCGGCCCCTGCCATTTGTTGACCAGCTTGCCGGTCTTCTTGTCGTACTTGGCAATCGCCTGGTTGTCCACGGCGTAGAAATAGCGGTCGTCCAGGCCCACGCCCTGGTTCGCTTCGGGTACGGCGAACTCGGCGATCTGCTCGAGCGACGCTGCAGGAGCGGAGAAGGCGAACGCGCAGAAGAAGAGTGCTGCGAGGAGGCGTAGCGGATTTTTCATGTGGGCACCCGTGGGTATGTGGTGAGGCCGGACGTCGCGCACGGCGCTCGAACGGATATGCTGAGCGCGCGCCCGGCCACGCTCATTGATTGTACGCAATGCAAGGCGTTGCGAGTGGACGGCGGGCAAAGACGACAGCACGGGCGAAACGGAGATGACAGGAGCATGTCGCAGGGAGCGAAAGCGAACAAGCGCTCACACCAGCCCCGGAGGTCGAGCGCGGGCGCCTGCTTTTACGCATGGCTACTGAAAAAATTACACCGACGTCCGCGGCCGCTTCGTCAACATCGTGGCCCACACCGTACGCCGGCGACGATATCTCGTCGGGTTCGAAGCGATTCGCGGCGTATTTACGGGGGCTGCGACGCAAAACTGCGCCGTTCAGTGCGCCGTCAACTATTTGGCATACATGTTGCACAAGGAGCGGGGCGTTCGATCATCGTCCCAGGAGAACTCATGAAATCGATCCTCGACCGATCCTTCAGATATCGCTCCAGCGTGGAAACGGATCTGAAGGCGACCTTTGCACGGCTTCGTCGCCAGCAGCAGAACCAGGTCAAGACCACACCGCATCATCCCGGTGCGGTAAAGGTGGTGCAGATGCAACCGCGCGAGCGGGCACAAAAGCCGTGAGGCGGCCGGCGGCAACGTTCGCCGCTGTCTCACGTGTGCGCTTACCATCCCGGTCCGTGCGACCAACGTAGCCATGCAGCGGCGCGATCCGCAGCCGTAGACCACTTCGTTCGCGCGCGCAGCGCGATGCGCCGCGAGTCGCTTTGCCTTTTGGAGCGGCGTTGCCCCACACCGCCCATAGCAGTCATGGCCGGGATGCTCCTCACCGACCCCGGGTTTTCACGACTACACGGCCACGTGGCGCCGTGATACCGTTGCGCCTCTTCGATTCATCGAGCATATCGAATGACGGTCATACCGCGTATCCCGAGGCTCACGGCGAGGCGCTGGAGCGACACCAGGACGGGCCGGCGTGCGCTGAGAAGCGCGCGCGAGCTCGGCTGGGCGATATTCCTGTCGCTGCTCGCATTCGGCGTGCGCTACGCGATCGATCCGCTGGTGGGCGACCGACAGCCGTTCACGCCGAGCTACGCGGTCGTCGCCCTCGCGAGCTGGGTTGCCGGGTGGCGGGCCGGCCTGTGGACGACCGCGTTCTGCTTCATGTGGGCGGATTACTTCTTCATCCATCCACGCTATTCGCTGGCCCTCGACGGGATCGAGATGGCCAATGCGCTCTCTTACAGCCTGGTCAACGGCATCATCGTATACCTCGCGCACCGGGCCAGCGTCGCGAACCGCGTTATTCGACGCGAAAGCGAGCGCAAGGACAATCTTCGCGCCATGCTGACCCATGAGCTGCAGCTGCCGCTCAACGCACTCTCACGCGGGGTGGACGCCGTGGCGCGCAAAGCCTCCGACGACAACGGGTTCGGCGCGATCGCCGGCATGCTGCACCGGCATGTCGACCAGGTGCGGCGCCTGCTGCACGATAACGTCGGCATGTCGGATCTTGCGCCCACGAGCGTGCAGCTGAAGCGCGAGACCTGCGACATCCGGCTGTGCGTGCAGGATGCGATCGACGAAAACGCCGACGCGACCGGCGAGAAGCTGCAGCATGTCGACGTCACGATGTCGGCCGCGCCCATCATGGCACACGTGGATCCCGTGCGCGTCACGCAGATCATCGCCAACCTGCTCAACAACGCATCGAAGTTCTCGCCGATGGGCGCAACGATACGGATGGTCGTCGCGCAGGATGCCAGGCAGGTGGCGGTGTCGGTAAAGGACTCCGGGCGCGGCGTCGCGCCGAGCGCGATATCGGCACTGTTCGACGAAGGGCGGCACGATGCGACCCCCAGGGGACCCGGCATCAGCCTGCAGCTCTCGCGTCGTTATGCCGCGCTGCATGGGGGCACCATCGTTGCGCAGAGCGAAGGTCCGGGCAAGGGCTCGGAGTTCTGGCTGATACTCCCGGGCGCGGCGTGAGCACAGACAGACCGGGGGGACACGACGCTCGGCCGGACGGCGAGCGCCTGATCGTTCGCCGAGGTGGTCGAGGAAGAAGCCGGCGGGCTTCTTTTTGTTTCCGCTGTCGCGGAACGGTGCAAGCCGTTCACCGCGGCGGGCACTCTCTATAACATCAGCGCTCGATCCTGATGTTCGCGGCCTTGATCACGCGGTCCCAGCGCTCCGATTCCTTGCGCATGTAGGCGCGCAGCTCCGCGGGCGTGCTCGATTGCGGCTCGGAGCCGAGCTCGATCAGGCGTTGCGCGAACGGCGGATCGGCGATCATCTTCACCATTTCGGCGTTGAGCTTCGCGATGATGGCGGGCGGCGTCTTCGCGGGCGCGAGCATCGCATACCAGTTGACGCACTCGAATCCCGGCACGGTTTCCGCGATCGTCGGCACCTCCGGCGCGGCGACCGACCGCTTGGTGCCGCCCACGCCGAGCGCGCGCACTTTCCCCGCCTTCGCTCATCAGCGCGTTATACTGTCCCCGCATCCACCGGGCATGTCGCGGCTGGATCGCCGCACTGACGCGCTCACTCAATTTTTTCTTCGCGGATACTGCGATGCCCATATCAGACCTTTCCGACGCCGACATCGATGCCGTGTACGCGCAGATTTCCAAGGCTCATGGCATAGACACGCTGAAGGCCGATCGCCGGGCGCAACTGCTGGAGCAGGAGAAGGCCGGAAAGATCTCCGTCGACGTGGTGTTCGGCGAGATCTTCATCACCAGCCGGGGCGGGCGCATGCTGCGGCTGAAGAAGCAGTAGCGGCCGAGGCGGCTGCGCGCATGGCCGCGCAGCGCGGAGCGACGAGGTACCAAGCTTGCCGGACTTCACGTGCGGGTACGTGGCCCGCATGCCGTTGAATATGGCGTCCGCCTGCCCCGAGGCGAGCCCTATGATCGCATCCGAGCCGCCCTTGTACGGAATGTAGGTCGACTTGATGCGGTCTGCGCCTCGAATGCGACACCGGCGAGATGCGTCGCACCGCCGATGGACGATACGGCGAAGTTGAGCTGCCCGGGCTTGGACTTCGCCAGCGCGATCAATTCCTTCACCGTCTTCACGGGCACCGACGGATGCACCGCGAGCACATGCGGCGAATAGGCCACCATCGTGACCGGCGCAAGATCCTTCGCAGGATTGGCAACTAACCTTTCTTCGGCGACCAGCCGTAGGCCTTGGCGCAGGCTCCGCCCATGAGCATCGCGCGTTCACTCGGACTGAGACGGTCGGTCTGGCGGAAAGGCTCGACGGCCTGTTCGTAGTTGACGACCGCGAAGGCGCGGGTCCAGTCGGTGCCCCACAGGCAGCGCTCGAATCCCCAGGCGTCGAATATGCGGGCGAGCGGATCCCAGATGTCGGGGAAGGGATACGGCTCCCGGGACAGCGTGCAGGCGCCGCTCACCTTGATCACCGCGTTCGGTCGCCTGGCGAGCGCCAGCACCTTCGGCAGGTCGGCCCACGGCTGCGGCGGGGCGGGCGGCGTCTTAGGCTGCATGATGCCCAGATGGTCGATGATGAATCGCGTGTCGGGATGCCGGTCGACGAGCGCAGTACCCGCGTCCAGGTTGCCCCAGCACAGGATGTTGACCGGAAAGTCGTGCCGGACGGCTTCACGCAGCACCCGGTCGAGGCCCTGCTCGCTTGGGTTGCGTCCCGGCTCGTTCGTCACGATGATCCGAATGCCGACCGTGCCCGGCGTCTTCTTCCAGTCGGCGATGACGTCACCTACCGCCGGATCATCCGCGTCGACGGGCTTGACCAGTGCGAACCGGCCGGGATGGGCCCGCTGCACTTCTATCGCATAGCTCGCGTCGTAACGGTACATCGAAAAAGACGAAATGAAGATCGCGCCGTCGACGCCGACCTTGTCCATCGCCGCCACCATCTCGTCTCCGGTGGCGCTCGGGGGCCAGTTCGGCACACTGTGCCAGGGCCGCTTCGGCGTGTTCGCCTCATAGGCGTGTACCTGCGAATCGATGATCGCCATCGGGAAAGCACCTCTCTTTTGGATCGCTTGATGGTATCAAACAAAGAAACAAAGGGGCCAGACTGACCCGGTCCTTTATCCCGGCGCAGGCAGCGATAGCGCCTGGAGAAGATCGGCGAAGCGGCGCGCGATCGGCTCCAGCGAAGGCAGGCCGGCGTGCGCGGCGCCCGGCCGGCTGAAATGCGTGGAGATCATTCCGAACACCAGCCCGTGCTTGGAAATGACCGGCGTGGACTGCACCGAGCGCACGCCCGCCGCGAGTATGACGGCCTGCGTATCAGTTCCTGCAAGAGTGGGTTCCTTCGTCACGTCCGCGACGATGACCCGTTCCGCGTGTTCGAGCGCGCGGCCGCACACCGAAGGATCGGTCACGCCGACTTCACGGAAGAAGTCGAGAAATCCCCTGCCGAATCCGCGCTGGGCGACGATCTCGAGCTTGCCCCGCGCATTGAGAAGCTGGATGTTTCCGAAGCCGGCGTCGTGGAGCGCCAATGCTTCGCTCAACGTGCGCTCCGAGATTGCCCGCACTACGGGAAGCAATATCGGCGGCCGCGACGTCATCTGCACGCTGCCCGTCAGCGCGCCGGAACCAGTGCCGCCACGGTCGTCGTAGAAAACGTCGACCAGCTTGAGAAAGAACTCCGTCGGCATCGCCCGCCGCCCGGCGAGCCAGTCCGCGACCTCGGCGCTCGATGCATTGAGCAGCACCGCCACGCCCGATGCCCCGCCGCACGCGTCGGCGGCGCGCTCCAGCACTTTCACGTAAATATCGGGCTGCACTTCCGTGTTCCAAAAAGGCAAAAAAAAGAAGGGGCAAAGCTTGTACCATGCCGGCCGCCCGCTCACCGGCACCGGGGCGGTAGGCAGCGCAAAGTCACGTCACGCCTGATCGCGTGCTATTTCGGCAGCGCGATCGCTTCTCCAAGACCCGAGTGAATGTGCCGGTCCCCGAACAGCTTCTCGATGGCGGACTGCGTCAAGGGCAGGGCGAATGCCGCCAGCCCGACGATCAGCAGATGTCGAAATATCTTCACGTGAGCTCCTCCGGTAAGACGCTCTCTTGCACCGACGATCGATCGCCTGTTCGCAAGGGCGACGTATGCTAACTCAAGTGAGTGCGGCGCGTATATGCGGGATTGCAGTGCTCCGGCCTGGCGCAGCGCCTCGACACGTCACAAGCTTCAAACGCGACGACGGACGTTCCGTCCGTTGCGATGAAGCGGGCAAAACGGCAACATGCTGCCTACGCGCACGCCGTCGCGCACGTGAGCCGCGGCGAGACGCGCGAAATAGCCGAATCCCTATCGGCAAGGAGGAGATCGTGGCATCAACGATGGTTGCTGTCGGACATGCATCGTCGGAGCGCCGCTTCTTTACCGGGATGGCGCTCGCCATTCTCGCCACCGTGTTCGTCGGCTTCGGGCGCAGCTTCTACCTGCGGCCGCTGTTTCCGGACTGGCCTTCGCCCGCGGAGCCGATTTTCTACGTCCACGGCGCGGTGTTCACGGGCTGGATCTTCCTGCTGGTGATGCAAGCGTCCCTCGTCGCGCGCGGACGCACCGACCTGCATCGCAAGATCGGCCCGTTCGGCGCGGTGCTGGCCGTTGCCATGGTGGTGCTGGGCACCACTGGCGCCCTGATCGCCGCCGCGCGTCCCGGCGGCTTCGTGCAGATGCCGGTTCCGCCGCTGCAGTTCCTCGCAGTGCCGCTGTTCGACATGGTGCTGTTCTCGACCCTGGTGTGGTTCGCCGTGACACATCGGCGCAACGCACAGAGCCACAAGCGCCTGATCCTGCTCGCGACCATCGAAATGACCACTGCGGCTATCGCGCGCTGGCCGGTCATCGGTCAATTCGGGCCACTGGCATTCTTCAGCGTGACGGACCTCTTCATCATCGCGCTGGCGGTCTGGGATTTCCGCTCGCGCGGCAAGCTGCATGCGGTCACCCTGTGGGGCGGCCTGGCGATCATCGTGTCGCAGCCGCTGCGGCTCAGCATATCGGGCACCGAGCCGTGGCTTGCATTTGCGCGCTGGGCGACCGGGGCGGCTTAACAGCGTACAACCAAGCTTCACCACCAAGGTCACAAAGGACACGAAGGAAATCAAAGAACAAAGAGCCAAAAACAAAGAGGCCATGCTTGAATTATGAGAGTCCGCCCTGCGCGGCGGCAATACGCGGTCTGCCTCGCGGGACTCCGGGCGACGTCATACATCTACGCAACCGTGGCGAATCACGCGGGGTCCATTTTCCAAGCGATGGGGTTGTAAAGCATTTCTGCTAAGGGACTGTCCCTGAGGTTTCTCAAGACCTATTCGTGGGGAGACGTCAGAGCCAGGCCCCTTTTACTATAGTTAGGCAACGCCTATGTCCTCGCGACGACTTGCCCAAGAACAATCCGCCCCTCTTGAAGATTTCGCCCTTGATTCTGAGCCATTGCCTGGAAGTCGGCTCCCAACAGGACGTGAAATCCAAGGGGCGGAAACCCTTCTTTTCGGATCTTTTCGGCGAGAGACACAAACCATGCGCGCGCCGCTTCGGTTGTGTCCGACCAGTCGGTAACCGTGAATCCGGCTTCCTTGAGAAGCTTGCGCAACTCATCAGGCTGCACGAGGAAGCTGGTATCCGGAGTGCGCGCCCACGGTACGGGAAAGAGAACCGGGCCGGATGGTCCGGCAAGTACGTCGTAGATTGCAAGCGTGCCACCCGGCTTCAGAACCCGGTGCATCTCTTTATACAGCCTGGTCTTGTCCGGGATGTTCATTGCCACGTGCTCCGTCCAGACGACATCGAATGAATGATCATCAAATGGCAGCTTGGTTGCGTCGCCCTGGCGATAGTCAACGAGGTGCGCGAGACCGATCTTGGCGGAGAGCGTCGTAGCAGCGCGGCAGTATTCGTCCGTGAGGTCGATGCCGGTGACGCGGCAACCGAATTCCTTCGCAAGACAACGCGAGGTCCCGCCAACGCCGCAACCGACATCGAGTACGCGCTTTGTCGCATCGAGCCCCGCAGCCCGGGCGAGTTCAAGCGTTGCTGCCCGCCCGCGAATGTGAAACTCGTCGATCGGCGCTAGGTCTTCGGGCGTTAGGCGGTTCACGTCCTTGCCCGCGCTTGCCAGCGCCGCCAGTATGACGTCTCCCAAATCCGCACGGGTGTAGTGCGTCTGGATTGCTTCATTGACACTAGTTTGCGTGGACACGATCCTCCTCGTGAGGGGGGGTTGCCTAACGAGTCTGTAGAAAAACCTCTATTCACAAAGATATCACTGTCCGGCAAGGCGCAACAAAGGGGCCAGGCTCGAATTATGAGAGTCCGCCCTGCGCGGCGGTAATACGCGGTCTGCCTCGCGGTTTCGGTTCACGCCGAATGCCTGTCATTCGTTCTATCTTTGCGTGAAACCGCGCATTGCCAAGCGGCTGGCTTTGATGAAGAGCCAGCCGGATATCGTCGATCACCGCGCCGTCGAGACGGCCTCGGAATAATGCGCGGTACGCTGCCTGCCTTTGTCCGTCGTCTGTGCCGAGCGCCCGATAGAGCGGGTGCGGCGACAGCAGTGCATTCGGCTGTCCAAGTCCGTTGGCCCGGTAGCTCGACCAGCGATAATGCGCAGGGTCGTTCACCATGGCTGCTCGCACAGGATTCAGCTCGATGTAGCGATGACAAGCGAAGAGATACGTTTCCGCCTGCACCAGCGATGATTTGTAGCGGCTATCCCAAAGTGTGCCTGTGCGCCGGTAACGCCGGTTGATGAACTGCACATAGCGGCGTCCCAGGGAGATGATCATGATCGGCACCGCGTCGGCCTTCTTCGGCGTGACAAGCAGGTGCACGTGGTTGGTCATCAGCGCGTACGCATGCAACACACACTCCGACTCGGCCAGCGCCTCACCAAGCCAGTGCAGATAGCTGCTGTAATCATCGTCGGAAAAGAAACATGGCCCGCGATTGTGGCCACGCTGCACGATGTGCAGTGGGACACCGTCGAGATGCATGCGGGGACGCCGGGGCATGGGATTCTTGCGCCATGATCATTTCCCCCTTCAACGTCTTATCCTGCATTAGGTAGACAGAACGCCTTTAATTGAGCCTGGCCCCTTTTATGTTGGCCCCTTTTATGTTCGTTTAATTGAGCCTGGCCCCTTTTATGCAGCCCGTCTGCGAATTTTTGCGCCGTTCCGGCCTGGCTGATGTCAGGCACGTACAACGCGTCGGGCGCGTGCGGATAGCGATCTCCGCAGAAAACGTGAGCGTGGCAATCGGCGGCTGGCAGACGTTCGGGCATGGTTATCGGTAAAGCTCAAGTGCGCGGAATCGTAGCATACGAGGTGGCTTGATTAGCGGCTGCCGCCGCTCGAAGTGCGCTCAAGCGAAAGCTTCACCACCAAGGACGCAAAGGACACGAAGGAAATCGAAGAGCCACTACTACGGGTAGTTTTTCGCTTCGGTACGTCAAATGCAGCCATGCCCGCGGTCACTTCGACCGCATGGAGGGAAACCATGAAGAAGCTATCACTTGCAGCATTTCTGCTTTTCGCATCAGCACCTTCGTACGCCGCGCTCTACACCATAGCCTGGGACAACACCGAGTTCTTTCCTACCGATACCGCAACTTTTACCACTGCGATCACGCCGTACCTTGCAGTGTATGGACAGAACCTCTACCACGTACACCAGCAGCTCGCTATCGGGCCAGGTGCGGCGGGCAACGCTGCTCACTCAATCTTTATCCCCATCAACTGGAGCAACTGGTTATGGCTGGAGCTGAACGGCACTAACACGCTCTCGTACTCCGGATGGGACCCACGAGGGGTCGCGCACACGATCACTGCCCGACCGGTAGGTCCGGTACCCGAGCCAAGTACAGTAGGGCTGGTGCTGGCGGGGATCTTGGGACTGCTGGGGGTTAGACGAAGGTAGGGATGTGGGTGTTGTGGGTGATGCCGGCCTTCGGGCCGGTATTTATGTCAACTGCTTTACACAACTCCCTCAGTGAACCTTCGTGAACCTTCGGGGACAGTCCCCGAACAAAAAGGCCTTGCTGTTCAACGACGTTAAATTCCCACCCATGCAGCTTTCCGTAGAGGGACTGTCCCTCAGCGAAATGGGCTCATGTATCATCGAACTCACTGCAACGGCACCCTCGCCTCCTTCACTACCTTCGCCCATTTCTCCGTCTCGGAGCGTATGAACGCCGCGAATTCTTCCGGCGTCGTCGGCTTGGGATCGATGCCCTGCTCCATCAGCTTTTCCTGCACGTCTTTCGATGCGAGCGCCTTGTGAACGTCGGCGTTGAGCTTGTCGAGTATCGGCTTCGGCACGCCGGACGGCGCGCACACGCCGTACCACACCGTCACATCGACGTTGATGCCGGACTCGATCATGGTCGGCACGTCGGGTAAGTGACTCGTTCGTTGCAGCGAGGTCACGGCGAGCGCGCGTGTGCGGCCGGACTTGAGCGACGCCATTTGCGAGGACATGTTGTCGAACATCGACTGCACGTGGCCGCCGAGCAGGTCGACGATCGCAAGCGCAGCGCCTTTGTACGGCACCTGGATGACGTTGATGCCCGTCGCGAGCCGGAAGAGCTCCAGCGTCATGTGCGGCGAGCTGCCGACACCGGGATGGCCGATCGTGAGCCTGCCCGGATTCGCCTGCGCGTAGGCGACGAACTCCTGAATGGTCTTCGCCGGGCTCGTCGCGGGATAGACGACCAGCGCGTTCGGCGTCGTGCCGATCATCGACACCGGCGCGAAGTCCTTGTAATGGTCGTACGCGAGCTTCTTGTAGAGCGAGGGCGCAACGCCGTGCGACCAGATGCCGCACAGGAGCAGCGAGTAGCCGTCCGGCGCCGCCTTCGCTGCGATCTCGGACGCGATCGTGCCGCCCGCGCCGGCGCGATTATCGACGACGAGCTGCTGGCCCCAGATCTCGGAGAGCTTGCTCGCCATGATGCGTGCCGTGACATCAACGCCGCCGCCGGGCGCGAAACCCACGAGCAGGCGGCCGGACTTCGTCGGATACGTCTGAGCGTGCGTTGCGCCGGCGATGCCGGCCCCTGCAATTGCGCACAACAGGACAACGAGGCGTTTCGCGCGGTTCATTTCCGGTCTCCTCCCAATATGAACTACCGCTCAGACTACCGGCGCTTCCACTTTCGCGTTGCTTCCGCCCGATTGTTTTAGAGGCTTGTCGTTTTCTTGTTAAGGCCTTGCCTTCCTTGGTGTCCTTTGTGTCCTTGGTGGTGACGCTTTTACGTCTTGATACACTCAAATCGTCACGAACTGCTGCCCCTTCAGCGATGCCGCGAATCCATCCGCCACCTCGTGCACCTTGGCCCAGCTCTTGAGGCTTTTCATGCGGCCGACCCAGCGCTCGATGTTCGGATAAGCCGCATACGAGCAACCGATCAGGTCGCCGACGCAGACGAGCTCGACGCCGAGATAATCCGCAATGGTGAGGCGATCGCCGCACAGATACGCCTTGGTCGGACCGAGCAGATGCTGATCGAGCACCTTCAGCCAGCGCTGCGATTTCTCCTTGCCCCATGCGATGGTGCCGGCCTGCAGCTCTTCAGTTGGCCGCTTGTGGAAGAGCTGCGGATAGACGAGCCCGTAGCCGTAGTCCTTGTAGAAATTCGCGTTGAACCAGTCCATCGCCTCGTTCACGCGAGCGCGCTGCTTCAGCTCTTTCGGATAGGACGCTGAGCCTGTCTTCTCGGCAAGATACTTCAGGATCGCGGAGCTCTCGGTCAGCCGGAAGTCGTCATCTTCCAGCATGGGCACGAGACCGCTCGGATTGAGCTTCGTATACTCGGGCTTGAGATGCTCGCCGGTGAGTAGATCGACGATCTGGTACTCCATCGGAATGTTCTCTTCCGCAGCGAGCATCATGATGGGGCGGCAGGCAGTCGAAGCGGGGTGGTAATAGAGCTTCATGCGTATCCTTTCGGAAAGCTGGAATAGGCAACGCCTGGTGTGCCGGCGCCGGGACAGCGGATCATAGGGGATAGCAGGCGGTCGCGAAAGGGCGCGCGCAGCCGGCTGCGCGAACGCGGCCCGGAAGGTGTTCTATATTCCTCAGGCGCGCCGCGTTTGCTTAGTTCTCCGCTGGCCGTCCGTGAGCGTGCGCTTCAATCGCCGTCCGACATCAAGCCGCGCTCACGGAAGCCACCGCCCTCTTATGCCGCGGCAGCGCCAGCGCCAGAGGCAGCCCGACATAGCCGGTCACGACCGAGGCGATGATCGCCCAGGTGTATGCGCCGGTGAAATCGAACAGCCAGCCGCCCAGCCACCCGCCCAGGCCCATGCCGGTGATCGCGCCCAGCATCTCGAACGAATAGATCGAGCTCAACGGCGCCTTCGCGCCGAAGAGCTGCCGGTTGATGATCGGGAAGCCGACCATCTCGCCGCCGTAGCACAACCCGAAGACCACGGCGAACAGGTAGAACACCCACGTCTCGTAGGCGAAGAACAGCATCAGCACCGAGGTCGTCTGCCCGAACATCGCCATCGTGAGCAGCGCGCGCCCGCCGATGCGCTCGGTGAGTATGGAGCACGCGAAGCGGCTGAAGATGGACACGCCGGCGATGGTGCTCAGCACGCCGGCGGCCTCGACACCCGACACGCCGCGCAGCGTCGCCATCGACACGACGTGCGTGAGGATGATGGCGTGCGAAGTGCATCCGAGATGATGCACGCCCATCAGCAGCCACACCGGGCGATTCCTGAGCAACTGCCGCAAGCCGCCATCGGCAGCGGCCGACGCCGATGCGACGGGCTCTTCCTTCGCGTCTGCTTCCGCGCCGTAGGGCCTGACGCCCATCTCCTGCGGACTGCTGCGCACCAGCCACGAGAACACGAACAGGATGCCGCCGAGCACGATGCCGATCGCGCTGAAAGTGTGCTCCCAGCCGCGCGTCTCTATCATCCAGCGGAACAACGGCGCGAAAATCATCGGACCCGCGCCGAGCGCCGCCCAGTAGATGCCGAGCGCGACCCCCATGTGCCTGCTGAACCATTTGGTGATGATCACCGGCAGCAGCACCGTGAACGCGGCGTTGCCGAACGAGCCGACGAAAAGCCCGTAGATGACGTAGAACTGCCACAGCTCGCGGATGTGGCCGAGGAACACCGTGCCGACGCTGATGACGATGGACGCGCACAGCATGAGAACGCGCGCGCCGTAGCGGTCGCCGAGCCAGCCCATCAGCGCCATCGCGGGAAGACCCGCGAAATACGCGAGCGCGTAGGCGAAAGAGATGTCGCCGCGCTTCCAGCCGAACATGGCCACCAGCGGATCGATGAACACGCCGAAGGACGCGGAGTCCGCGCGGCTTACGATGCTCAGCACGCACGCCGCGAGCAGGATGATCCACGCGTAATGCAGCTTTTTTCTTGCAGCAGTCATGGCATGCCCGCAGTCGCTTTCAGAGATGCTAATGCTAGCGGCGAATCCGACGCGCCGAGCGGAAATAGCCGGAAGAGTTGATCTGGGTCAGGGCTGGCCGCAGTCTCAAAAAGCGCGAAAGATGGTCGTCGGCTTTTACGCTGTGCCCCTCCGTGTCCTCGGTGGTGATGCCCGCGCAGTAAGAGAGCTGATTAACCACAGAGGACACGGAGGATCACGGAGGACTACAAAGACACTCACCAGCTTTTCCTCTGCGTCCCTCCGTGCACGCATGCTTCAAGGATCCACCGCCCTGCTGATCGGCTCGCCCGCGCCGTATGAGTACACGCTGCGTCCGCCCGCTGCGCCGGCCACCATCATCTCGAAACAGTCGACCGTTTCGAGTATCGGTATTTTCGTCTCCGGCGTATCCCAGATCCACTGCAGCCCGGGATGCGACTTGCGGAACGCGCCCTTCTCCGTCTTCGCGATGAGTTGCGAGAACGGCATCCGCGCATGCTTGTACAGGTATTCGCGGACCTGCTGCTTGCTCCAGTTGTATTTCTTGAAGATCGCAGCATGCACCGGGCACACGATGAGCAGATGCTTGTCCTTCACCATCACTTCGGCGTCGGGGTCTCCGCGCCAGCCGAGCAGCCAGTAGCCCACGCTCTTCACGCCGGGATTGCACGCGGAGAGCGAAGCGGTGCTGAGCATTGCCTCGGGCGTCGTCGCGTAGTTGTCTTCCACCTCCGAGATCGCATAGGTGGTGAACATCGTCACGACCGTCTGCTCGACTGCGAAGCCCTTCTCGACGTGGAACGGCTCCCATGGGCTCGCCTCCATGTTCTCGCCGAGGCACATGCTGTACTTGGTCGGGCTGCCCAGCGTATCGAGGTCCATCTGGCCGGGATACGCGTGGCCGAGGTTCATGTAGATCAGCCTCACCGCGCGGCCCAGGGCGGTGTTCACCGCCGACGGCGCGCCGGGGCCCAGCGCGCAGCGCCCGCCGTTGATGCCGAGCTTCTCGGCGAGCGGTCCGTTGACGATCATCATCGGCGCGTGTGCGCCGGTGGACATCGCGACGTTGCGCATCATGAAGCGCGGATCGCCGATCGCTTCCACCGCCGCGATGAGCAGCGGTAGATGCGGCGGCTGACATCCGGCCATGACGGCATTGATCGCGATCTTCTCCACCGTGGCGATGCCCTTGCCGGGCGCGAGCACGGCGATGACGTCGGACGGGTTGCGCTTCGTGCCCTTGAGCATCGCATCCACGCGCTCGCGCGTCGGCGCCCAGAGCGGGAAGCCGTCGCCCCAGCCCTGCTCGATGAACATGCGGTTCATGCGCTCGAGCGCGTCGTAGCGGTCCTCGCCGTCGATGGTAATGATGTCGGCAGCTTGCGCACGCTCCTCGTCGGCGATGGCCGCCTCCGCTTGCGTCAGTCGCTTCACCACCGTGTCGAAAGCCTGTTCGACGAACGGATAAACGTCTTCCGGCGCAAGCCCCACGAAGGGACGCGGCACGGTGACTGAGAGCAGGTCTTTAACGCCAAAAACTTTGGCGCTAGCACGCCAGTCTTTTTCGAAGCTGCGAGCGACGTAGGCCACCGTGGGCACCCCCGCCTTCTCCAGCTCGGCCATGTCATGGGCAAGCCATGACGTGCAAGACCCTCAGTCCGCGGTGGTGCCCACCATGCCGGCGCATTCCTGCGCCAGGCGCTTGGCATCCGCCTTCGTCACGAGATGGTTCGAGCCGCCCAGCGAGCCGGTATATATCCTGGTCGTGAGGCCCGGATATTTCGCCTGCAGCAGCTCGCTGGTGCGCTTCAGCGCCGCATCGCCGCCGCCCTTGAAGTTCCAGTAGAGGCCGATGTGCTTGCCTTCGAGACTTTTCAACCGCGGCGCGAGCGCGCCTTTCTCCTGCACCTTCTCGGCGACAGGGTTCATGATCTGGAATTTCATGCGACTCCTCCATGAGTGATGCTGCGATAGCAGTAGAGCAGCCGCGTCGCGTGCCTGTCAATGGCGGTCGGCCGGTGGTCCACGATGAGAACCCCGCACGCCGCGGCATTTGCCAATCGCGTTCGACGCGGAGCATGATTGCGGTGCAGTCACGCGAATGACGCAGGTTCCAACCGGCGCGCCGAAGGAGGAGAACATGGCAACGCTTTACCGCGTAGTGAGGGCTGTCATCGTGGTCGGCGCTGCGGCGCTTACAGCGCCCGCATACGGACAGCAACAGCAGCCGTATCCGAATCGCATGATCAAGATCATTACGGCAGCGGCGGGAGGCGGCAGCGATTTCATCGCACGCGTGCTCGCGCAGGGCATATCGCCCTCCCTCGGTCAGCAGATCATCGTCGATAACAAGGGCACCGGCGTGCTCGCCGGAGAAGCGGCGTACAAAGCGCCGCCCGACGGATATACGCTCACCGTGCAGGGCGGCGCGTTCTGGATCGGGCCGCTGCTGCGCAAGACGGTATACGACCCGGTCAACGATTTCTCGCCCGTCTCGCTCGTCGTGCGCGAAGTGAACATCCTTGCCGTGAATCCCACTCTGCCGGTGCAGTCGGTGAAGGAGCTCATCGCGTACGCGAAGACGTATCCGGGCAAGCTCAACTACTCATCGCCCGGTGTCGGCTCCACGACGCACCTCGCCTCGGAGCTCTTCAACGCCATGGCGGGCGTGAAGACCGTGCACGTGCCTTATCAGGGCAATCAGCCGGCGATCTCCGCGATGATAGGCAACGAGGTGCAGATGGCGATCTTCGATGCCGGATTGATCGCGCCGCATGCGAAGGCGGGGAGATTGCGCGCTCTGGCGGTGACGAGCACCGAGCCCAGCGAGCTTGCGCCCGGCTTGCCGACGATGGCGGCTTCCGGCCTGCCCGGTTACGAATCCATCGGCATGACGGGCATCTTTGCCGTCGGCAGGACGGTGCCGCAGCCGATCATCGGTCGGCTCAACGAAGAGATCCGCCGCTTTCTCGACAAGCCGGAGATCAGGGAGCAGTTCCTCAAGAGCGGGGTCGAGATGGTCGCGAGCTCGCCGGAAGAGTTCGCAGCGGCGATCAGGGCCGACGTCGTCAAGACCGGCAAGCTGATCAAGGACATCGGGCTGAAGGTGGAGTAACGGGACTGACCTGCCGTCCCGTGGTGAGGGGACAGATCCGCACATCGGGTCAGTCCCCTTACCACCATCACCACTCGTCGATCGCGACGGTGGAGACCTCGCTGCCGCCGAAGTAGAACTGGCTGCGCCCCGCTTCACCACCCACCACGAACACCTCGTAGCACTCGGGACGCTCGGCCGCGGGTACCATGGTCTCCGGCGCGTCCAGCAGCCACATCAGCTCGGGATACGCCTTCGCGAGCGCCTCGTCCTTGTCCCGCGCCATCGGACGATAGAGATCCTTGAAAGGCATGCGGCTCTTCAGGTACAGATAGCGGCCGATGTCGGCGCGCGACCAGTCGTGCTCCTTCATGATGCGCGCGTGCTCCGGTGCGAGCAGCAGCACGTTCTTCTCGTATATTTTTTCGCCGCTGATCGGATCGGCCCGTCCGCCGTAGAGCCAGCGTCCGATGCTCGCCGTGCCTTGATAATGCGCAGTGAGGCTCGCGAGCGTGTCCAGAAAGCCTTCGGGCGTCGTCGAAGTCCAGTCGAGCACGTCGGGCCCCGGATACACGAGCGCTATCGACAGCGTGCTTGTTTCCGGCGCATGGCCCTTCTCGACGTTCCACGGCTTCCATGGCGACTTGGCGGCGTTCTCCGCGACGCAGAAGCTGTACTTGTTCGCGGTGCCTATCGTGTCCATGTCCATCTTGCCGGGATACGCCTGGCCGATGTTCATCAGGATGAGACGCAGCGCGCGCCCGACGACCGTGTTCACGTACGAAGCCGATCCCGGTCCGAGCGCGCACGTCGAATTGTTGAAGCCCAGGCGCTCGACGACAGGCCCGCTGATCATCACGAGCGGCGCATTCGGCCCGGTGGACATCGCCTGCGTCTTGCCCATCGGTCCGGTGCCCACGTACGCGCGCACCAGGGCGACGAGCACGGCGAGATGCTCGGGCCGACAGCCCGCCATCACGCCGTTGATGGCGATCTTCTCGAGCGTCGCTATGCCGAGTCCCGGATACAACGCATCCGCGATGACGGTGTCGGGAGTAAGCGGACAACCGGCGAGCATGCGCTCGACCGCGCGCGGCGTCGGCGGGACGAGCGGAAAACCGTCGCTCCAGCCGTACTCGATCGCGGCCCGGTTGTAGCGCTCGGCGCAGTCGAGCAGATCGTCGCCTTCGACGCTTTCACGCTGCGCGCGCGAGACGGATTTGGCCGCAATCTCCATCGGCGCCGTCGTGAGACTCTTCTCGATGGCGTCCAGCGCGGTCGCGACCATCGCCCGGATCTGGTCGTCGGAATGACTGGTAAAAGTCTCCTCGACGATGGCGAGCGGGATCGCAGCCAGGCCCATGGCTGCGCCCGACGCCCGGGCGTCGCGCTCGAAGTGCCTTGCCGTCAACGAGACGGTCGGTATGCCGGCTTTCTCGAGCGCTATCATGTCGTGGACAAGCCACGACGTGCACGACCCTCAGTCGGCGGTCGACCCGATCACTAGATCACATTCGGTGGAGATCTGCGCCAGGTCTTTCGGCGTCATGTAGCGGGTGCTGCTGCCGACCGATCCCTGGTACTCCCTGAACTGCAGCGACGAATGACGCTTCTTCAGTCCCTCCGCGGCAGCGCGCAGCGCCGCGTTGCCGCCGACCTTGTTGTTCCAGAACAGGCCTATTGTCTGGTCGTCGAGCGTTTTGGGGCGGGCGGCAGCCGTCGCACTGCGCTTGGCGATCGTCGCCACAGGATTCAGGGTTTCCAATGCCGGCATGTCAGCGTCCTCCCGTTACGTTGTGAGTCGCGACATGCTACATCGCGCTTTTTCGGAGATCAATTTCAGGGCTTACTCCACTTTCACGTTCGCTTCCCTGACGACCTTCTTCCACTTCTCCACGTCCCGCTTCAGCACCTCCTGGAATACTTCCGGCGGGCTGTCGGCAATATCGAAGCCTTCGGAGGCGAGACGCTCCTGCATGTCGGGCCGCTTCGTCGCCTTGCGGATTTCCGTGTTCCAGCGCGCGACCATGCTCTTCGGCAAACCTTTCGGCCCGAGCACGCCGTACCACAGGATGACCTCGTAGCCCGGCACGCCCGCTTCCGCGATCGTCGGCAGGTCCGGCAATGCGATGGAGCGCTTGGTGGTGGTGACCGCGATCGCGCGCAAACGGTTGGTGCGCACCAGCGGGATGGTCGAAGGTGCGCTGCCGAAGATGAGCTGGATCTGTCCGCCGAGAAGATCGTTCAATGCGGGGCCGGTGCCTTTGTACGCGATGTGCGTCATCCGGGTGTGCGCGAGCAGATCGAACAGCTCGCCCGAAAGGTGAGCGATGCCGCCCGTGCCGGATGAGCCATAGTTGAGCGCGCCCGGCTTCGCCTTGGCGTACGCGACCAGCTCGCTCACGCTCCTGATCGGCACGCCGGGATGCAGCGCGAGGAAAAAGCCGGTGTCGCCGATGAGGCCCATCGGCGTGATGTCGCTCACCGGGTCGTACGGCAGCTTGTAGATCGCGGCGTTCGTCGTGTAGCTGCCCGACATGATGATCACGGTGTAGCCGTCGGGCGTCGAGCGCACGGCAAGCTCGGCGCCCAATAGCCCGCCGCCGCCGGCGCGATTGTCGACGATCACCGTCTGCTTGAACGCTTCGGTGAGCTTCTGCGCCATGACGCGCGCGACGATGTCGGTGCCGCCGCCCGGCGCAAACGGAACGATCAGGCGAATCGGCTTGGTTGGATAAGTCTGGGCAATCGCCGCTGAAGATAGCGCCAGCGCCGCAGCACCGATGGCAGTCGCGAGACCGGCTGCGAGACGGCGCATCCATCCGGGCGGTCGCGCCCCGTCTCCGCCCCAACACCAGAACCCTCGCCGAGAGCCGGTGCGCCCCCCTCGCGCAAACGGAACGATCAGGCGAATCGGCTTGGTTGGATACGTCTGGGCAATCGCCGCCGAAGATAACGCCAGCGCCGTGGCACCGACGGCAACAGCGAGACTGGCGACCGTAAGACTGCGTATGCGCATTGCTCCTCCCCGATGTGTATCAGGAAACCGCTTATACCCGCGCGAGGTGCGACGTCACTGGCGAGGCGTGCGAGTCCGATGACGTGAACGAGATACTACACGCGCAGGCGGCGGACTCCCACTTTTCGGGGAAGCAAGTTCACATTATGTCGACGCCGCTCCACATTACTCGGCCTTGATGTTCGCCTTGCGTATCACCGCGCCCCATTTCGCGATCTCGGCCTTGATGTAGGCCGCGAAATGCTCGGGGCTGTCGCCGACCGGAATGGCGCCCTGCTGCGTGAGGCTGTCGCCCACCTGCTTCACGCGCAGGATGTCGACGATCTCATGGCTGATCTTCGCCGTGACGGCCTTCGGCATGTTGGCGGGCCCGACGACGCCCACCCAGGAGTACGCTTCGTAGCCGGGAACGCCGCTCTCCGCGATGGTGGGCACGTCGGGCAAGGCGGAAATGCGCTGAAGATTGCCGATCGCGAGCGCGCGCAGCTTGCCCGCCTGCACATGAGGCAGCACGGAAGGAATGCTGCTGAAGGTCATCTGCACCTGCCCGGCGAGCACGTCGGTGATGGTCGGGCCGGTGCCCTTGTAGGCAACGGTGACGATCTTCACGCCCGCCATGCTGTTGAAAAGCTCGGCAGCGAGGTGAGCGGAATTGCCCACGCCCGGAAACGCGCAGTTGAGCTTCGACGGCTCCGCCTTGGCGAGCGCGATCAGCTCGCGCACGTTGCGCGCGTTGACCGAAGGATGCACCACCAGCAGCAGCGGGAAATTCGCCGCGTTGGTGATCGCAGTGAAATCCCGCAGCGAATTGTACGGCAGCTTCTCGTAGAGCCCCGGATTCACCGCCAGCGGACCCGCCGCTCCGACCGCGATCGTGTAGCCGTCCGGCGGCGACTGCATGAGCAGTTGCAGGCCGATGATGCCGTTCGCGCCGGGGCGGTTGTCGACGATGACCTGCTGACCCCAGCGCTCCGAAAGCTTCTGCCCCACGACGCGGCCGATCACGTCGTTGCCGCCGCCCGGAGGAAACGGAACGATGAAACGGATCGGCTTGGTCGGAAAGTCCTGGGCGTGCGCGGATACGCTCGCTGCGCCCACCAGCGCGACCGCGAGCGCGATCGCCGTCATCCGGGTGCTATGCGTCATTGCTTTTCTCCATGCGGTTCTAAGCCAAAGCGCTCATTGTAGTAGGAGCGGCATGCCGATGTCGTCGGCTAGCGTGCCTTGCGAACGTCCGCGATGAAATCGCGGATGCCTTCCTCGATGCCGAAGCGCGGCACGTAGCCGAGCTCCTCCTGCGCCTTGCGGCAGTCGTACGCGGGCGGCCAGGGAAACGTCCGCTCGCTCCGTAGCGTGATGCGCGCGTCGGGGATGAGCCGCTGCACCACCCCGGCCACCTGCCGCACGCTGTAGCTGCCGGCGCCGATGTTGTAGATGCGCTCCTTCACCGCGTCGACGTCGCGCGCGAGCAGCAGGCTGCGCACCGCGTCCTTGATGTAGAGCCAGTCGGTGACGGCGTCCGCCGCGTCCGCGTCCACCGGCTGTCCGAGCGCCGAATGCTCGATCAGCGTGCTGCAGATGCCGGTCGATCCGCCGGTTTTTCCCGGCCCGTACAGCGTGGTGAATCGCAGCGCGCGAAAGTCCACGCCGAACGACCGCTGATAATGCATGCCGTAGAACTCGCTCGCGACCTTGGTTTCGCCGTACACCGACGCGGGACGCAACGGCCCCGATTCGGACACCGGCGAGGCTGCCTTCGGGTCGTACACCGCGACCGAGCTCGCGTAGATCACGCGACGCAGGCCGAGAAGGCGCGCCGCCTCGAGGAAGTTGAGCGTGCTCTCGGTGTTCGCCTTGAACGCCGACAGCGGCTGGCGCTGGCTCACGTCCGCCAGCAGCGCAATCAGGTGATAGACGTCGCTGACGCCGTGATCCTTGATCGCGTGCAGCACGTCGGCGAGGCTGGTCGCGTCGCCGCGCACGAACGTCACCCGGGATGCGATATCGCCGATGAGCCGGTTGTTCGGCGTGCGCCCGAGAAGAACCACGCGCTCGCCCTGCTCGAGCAACGCTCGCGCGAGATGCGAGCCGATGAAGCCGGTGCCGCCTGCGATGAGGACAGTCATCGATGTGTCCTATTCGCGCCCGACGAAGCCGATATACGCGCCGCATGCATCCCTGGGCGTGGCGAGCATGGCGTGCTCGCCGGTATTGCGCACGCCGCGCTCGAGCGGCGGCATGCCTTGCGCCTCGATCCATTTCGCCGCAGCGCCCATGCTTTTCGTGCGGTACAACGCCTGGAACGGTCCCGGCCCGCGGCGCTCGAGCACCTCTGCAGCAGGACCCGGCGCATAGGGCGTGACGATGCCAAGGCCGGTGGGGCCGATCTGGAACACCGCCATGTTGGACATGATCACCGTGCCCTTCTGCAGCGCGGGTTGCGCCATGCCGAGCACTTTTGCGTACGCAGCCGCTTCGCTTTCGGCATTCTTCACGACGATGTAGGTGCGCTCCAGCGTGTGCACCTGGTTCGGCTGCGCGGCTGCCGCGCCCGCCGACTTGCGGCGTTCCGCGAGCGGCGTGAGATGCTGGATGAAGTAGATCGGCAAAGCGTTCTTCGCGCCGAGCACCGCGACCTTCCACTTGAGGTCCTGACCCGCAGGCGTGCGCCGCCCGCCTTCGACGGCGTCGCTCACGTCCACGCCGCGGCTGCGCATCGCGGCAACGTCGTCTGCGAGATCGTCGCTCTGGATCATGATGGAGCGCAGGCCGCCGCCCGCGGCAATGAACTCGGCCAGCCCCGCATCGCCGTTGCCGGCCTTCACGGCAGCGTCGTACTCCGCCCTGTCGCGAATGCCGAGCAGCTCGATGTAGTCCTCGTCGTTGAACGCGATGGCATTGTGCGTGCCTTTGCCGACGTGCACGCCGCCCATGTTGACGTTGAAACCCAGCTTGCGGAACTGCGCCATGGCCTGCTGCAGGTCGGAGACGCAAATCGTGACGTGATCGATACGGGTGAACATCATTGCCTTTCAGAAAACATGAACGGTTTAATTCAATACGGCCATGGATCAGGGCGCGCTGACGGTCCGGATATACCACGGGAACGAGTCCCAGCTCAGCACCTTTTCTGTGCCGTCGAACAGCGCGGCGATTTTCCCACCGCCGGCCTTGTACGAAAACTTTTTCACGTGGTCCGGCGGATTCGTCGTGACGTTGCGCATGATGTCGATCGCCTGCTCCGTCCTGAACACCTGATACTGAGACGGGTCGCGCGCATCGAAGAATTTCACTTCCGCGCCGCCCCGTGTTGCGGGCCCCCGCTCGTATTCCACGTGCGCTTCCATGCGCTCGCCGCTCGCGGCTGCGAATTCCCAGTCTTCGGAACCGGTCATCGCGCCGCCCGACGCTGTCGCGGTACGCGACATCTTCGCCGTCGTCGCATGCTGATAGACGCCGAAAGCGCCCGGTGCATCCGCCGCGTGCTCGGTAAGGCCGTGCACGATCATCTGGCCGGTCGCGCCGCTCGCCGCATTCTTGACCGGGATCGCGAGGTACACGAGACGCGCCGTAGGGCGCGCAGCGGGCTTGCCGTCACGACCCACAATGGCCATGCGATCGATGAAGATCATACGCAGGTTCGCGTCTTTCGCCGGACCTTGCGGCGCGATCGCCGTCTCCCAACCGGCCGGCAGCAGTGTCGCAAGCGCCGCATCGTTCACGCGAAAGTCGATCTGGAAACGATGCTCGGCCGCCTGCTCCAATACCGTTTGCGCCGATGCAGCGGGTGCGGCCATCGATAGAGCGGCGACGGCAAACAGCGATGCGACAGTGTTCCTCTGCGACATGGACTCCTCCCTGGTAAAGCGTGGTAATGGACTGGAAGCCGACTCGGGCCGCTCTTCTTGTGTGCGCTTCGGTCAGCGGATACCGTGCTTGTGCTCGAACGCCCTGATCTCCGGCAGGCCGAGAATGTCGGTCAGGTCGTCGAAGGCGATGAGGCGGTCCCTCCACTGCTTCAAAGAGCCTCTCTCCTGCATTTCCTTCATCACCGCGAGGATCACCGGCGCGGCCGCCTGCAGCGCGCCGAAAGGCGAAATGATGACGCGATATCCCATCCCGGCCCACTCCGCGACGTCGATGTACGCGGTCGCCGAGTAATTCACCAGCGAGCCCATCAGCGGAATGTCGAAGGCTTTGCCGACGCGCACGATCTCGTCGCGGCTCTTGCAGTTGTACATGAGCGGCCAGAACACGTCGGCGCCCGCCTCGGCATAGGCATGGCCGCGATCGACGAGCTCGTTCAAGCCGAGATCGAGGTACGCGTCGCTGCGCACGGCAATGACGAAATCATCGTTCACGCGCGCGTCCACCGCCGCCTTGATCTTCTCCACCATCTCGCGCACGGTGATCACGTGGCGGTCGGGCATGTTGCCGCACTTCTTGGGATGCGTCTGGTCCTCCATGTGCACCCCCGCGACGCCGGCTTTCTCGTACTCCTGGATGGTGCGCCTCACGTTGATCGGGTTGCCGTGGCCGGTGTCGGCGTCGGCGAAGACTGGAACGCTCACCGAGCCGGCTATATTGCGCGCATGGCTGATCATCTCCGTGATGGTCACCAGGCCGACATCCGGCTTGCCATAGATCGCGGCGCTCGTCGCGAAGCCGCCCATGTAGATCGCCTTGTGCCCGACCTGCTCGGCGATCTTCGCAGTGACGCAGTCATGCACGCCGGGCGCGAAGACGGTTTCCCGATTGCTGATGTATTGCCGGAAGCGTTTTACTGGATTCATCGTCGTTCTCTTCGTTCGCGGTGCGTGTCGGACGCGTCAGTCGACCTTCACGCCGGCCTCGCGGATTACTTTGCTCCACACCTGCGCTTCGTGCGCGACCCACTTGCGAAGCTCGTCCGGCGTGCTGCCCACCGGCTCTATGGCGAGAGTCACGAGACGCTCGCGCACGTCGGGCTGCTGCAGGATCGCGCCCGCGTCGCGATTGATCCGGGTGACGATGGCAGCCGGGGTCTTCGCCGCAGCGAACAATCCGAACCATCCGCTCACCTGGAATCCGGGCACGCCCGACTCCGCCACTGTCGGAAGGTCGGGCAATAGCGTAGAGCGCCTGGCGCCTGTAACTGCAATGCCGCGCAGTGCGCCGGTCTTGAGATGCGGCATCATGATGGACACTGAATCGATCGCCGCCTGCAGCCGGCCCGCGAGCAGGTCCGGCATCTGCGCCGCCGAGCCCTTGTAGGGCACGTAGACCATGCTCGTGCCGGTCATGCGCTTGAACAACTCCCATCCGAGGTGCTGCGCCTGCCCCGGCGCCGAGCCGGCGTAAGAGACCGCGCCCGGGCGCTTCTTCGCGTAGTCGATGAGCTCCGGCACCGATTTCACGGCGAAAGCCGGGTGCACCACCAGCACGTACGGCACCGTGGCGGCAAGCATGATGGGCGCGAAATCGCGCCCTTCGTTGAACGGCACGTTGGAATACAGACTGCTGAACGTCGCGTGCGAGCTCGCCGACATGAGCAGCGTGTGGCCGTCGGGCTGCGATTTTGCGACGAGGTCGGTGCCGATGATGCCGCTCGCGCCGGCGCGATTGTCGATCACCACCTGTTGCGCGTAGCGCTCGCTCAGTTTCGCGCCCACGACGCGCGCAAGAACGTCGGTCACGCCGCCGGGCGGGAAAGGCACGACCATGCGGATGGGTCGCTGTTGCGGGAAGTCCTGTGCGATCGCCGCCGACGTCAGAACGGCCACGGCAAGGAGTGCGAAACATGCACGGCTGATGGGTCTCATCCCCTCCCCCTTCGATGCGGACGCGCAGGTCGGCATCATACCCCGCCGGCTCGCTATGACTATGTGCTTTCGGCTACACCCGCTCGAAGGCGCGGGTGAAGAAGTCCTCCGAGCCGAAGTTGCCCGACTTCAATGCGAGCAATATGGGCGCGTCGCCGAGCGTGCAGGTCCACGGCACGCCGGGATCGATCTGCGGGCCTATGCGCAGCGCGCGTATCCCGAGGCCGCCGACCACCGCTCCGGACGTCTCGCCGCCCGCCACGATCAACTGCTTCACGCCCGCGGCCACGAGACCGCGCGCGACGTCGGACAGCGCTTTCTCGATGAGCGCGCTGGCGTCCGCAACGCCGAGGCATGCCTGTATCTCTTTCACGCGCGCCGGCTCTGCGGTGGAATAGACCAGCACCGGCCCGCGCTGCACGCGGGCTGCGGCCCACTCGATTGCGCGATCGACTTCGCCGCTGCCCGCTGTGAGCTGCAGGGAATCGAGCGCGCGCGCTTCGCCGCCCCCGCGCATGAAATGCGCCACCTGCCGGTTGGTCATCACCGAGCAGCTGCCGGAGACGATGGCGCGAGGTCCGGTAATCGCGGGCAGCTGCGACGCGCTGTCCTGCGCCTGCAGCAGGCCCTGGGCGATGAAATTCTGCGGCAACCCGATCGCGACCCCGGAGCCGGCGGTGACCAGCGGCAGGTCGCGCACGGCCTTGCCGATGCGCAGCAGGTCGGCGTCGCTGATGGCATCGACCACCGCCATGCTGACGCCGGCCGCCTTGAGCTCGTCGAAACGCTTTGCGATCCGCTCGTGTCCGGCCGCGACGACGTCGTACGCGACATGGCCGACTTTCCTGCGCGTCTGCGCCTGCAGCACGCGAACGAGATTGGCGTCGTTCATCGGCGTGAGCGGATGATGCTGCATGCCGGACTCGTTGAGCAGCACGTCGCCGGCGAACAGATAACCCTTGAAGACGGTGCGCTTGTTTTCAGGAAACGCGGGACACGCGATGGTGAAGTCGCAGCCGAGCGCATCCATCAGCGCTTCGGTGACCGGCCCGATATTGCCGGCCGGCGTCGAATCGAAGGTCGAGCAGTACTTGAAATAGAACTGCCGGCAGCCCGACGCTCGCAGCCACTTCAGCGCCGCGAGCGATTGCGCGACCGCCTCGGCCGCGGCCAGGGTCCGCGACTTGAGCGCGACCACCACCGCGTCGACGTCGCTGTCGAGCGGCGCGTCCGGCGCGCCTATGGTCTGTATGGTGCGCATGCCGGCGCGCACCAGGTTGTTCGCGAGGTCGGTCGCGCCCGTAAAATCGTCAGCAATACAGCCGAGCAGCATAGCCGTTACCTTTCGTCTTCGTCGCGCGATGCGGGTCAAATCCGCATTTTTCCGTGCGCCGCACGGATCGGATTGTGACAGATCAAACTTCTCGATCGGGACGTCGGCTCGCGTCGGCGGCGCCGATCGAATTTTCTCTATAATCCATGGGAATCGTCATCAATCGCGGGCACATCATGCGTATCGTCATCACGGGCGGCGGCGGGTTTCTCGGACAACGGGTTGCACGCTCGCTGCTTGCGCGCGGCGGACTGGGCGCGGCGCCGGACGCCGGGAAAGGTCTGAGCGAGCTCATCCTGCTCGATCAGGCGTTTCCGCCCGGACGCGTCGAAGCGGGTAGCGTGCGCTACGAGACGGGCGACGTCGGCGATCGCGCATTGCTGGAGCGCGTGTTCGCGAAGCCGGTCGACGCGGTCGTGCATCTTGCCGCAGTCGTCAGCGCCGGGGCCGAAGCGGATTTCGATCTCGGCATGCGGGTGAATTTCGATGCGACGCGCGCGCTGCTGGAAACATGCCGTCGGCAGCCGGCCCCGTCGCGGCTCGTCTATACCAGCTCGGTGGCCGCATTCGGCGGATCCTTGCCTGAAGTCGTGGAGGATGACACCGCCGCGACGCCGCAGTCGTCGTACGGCACGCAGAAAGTAATCGGCGAGCTGCTGATCAACGACTATTCGCGCAAGGGTTATCTCGATGGCCGCACGGTGCGCTTGCCGACCATCGTGGTGCGTCCCGGCAAGCCGAATCGCGCCGCCTCGGGATTCATGAGCAGCATCCTGCGCGAGCCTCTCGCTGGCGAGAGCGCGGTGTGTCCCGTGCCGCCGGAAGCACTCATGTGGATACTGTCGCCGCAGCGCGCCGTCGATGCGCTGATCCGCGCCATCGAGCTGCCGGCCTCCGCATGGGGCTCGTCTCGCACGCTGAACGCACCGGGCTGCACCGTCAGTGTGGCGGAAGCGCTGGCGGCACTGGAAAAGATTGCCGGCCGCGAGGCTGTGGCGCGTGTGCGTTTCGAGCGCGATCCGGCGATAGAAAAAATCGTGCTGAGCTGGCCGGCCCGCTTTCGCACCACGCGCGCCGCGCAACTCGGCTTCCAGGGCGATGCGGGGATCGAAGCGATCATCCGTGCGCACCTCGAGCACCTCGGCCGCTGAGCCGCGGCGCTTTGCGGTCCTGCGCTCGCCGCGACAGCAGGCGGATGCGCCGTGTCGACGATGAAGCCGCAAGCCGCTCACTCGATCTTGATGTTCGCGTCCCGGATCACTTTCCTCCACTTCGGAATTTCCGCTTTGATGAGCGCGCCGAATTCTTCGGGCGTATTGCCCACCGGATCGAAGGCGAGCTCGACCAGCCGGTCGCGGAATTCCGGCGTCCTGATCTGCTTCACCATCGCCTTGTTGAGCCGCGCCACGATGTCCTTCGGCATGCCGGCCGGCGCAACCAGCGCCCAGAACGGCACGGCATCGACGTTGTAGCCCTGCTCCGCGAACGTCGGTATGCCGGGCAGGGAGGGCGAGCGCTTGCTGCCGGAAATGCCGAACGCGCGCACTTTGCCGGCTTTCACGTGCGGCATGACGGACGCCGGCGTGGTGAAACCCATCATCGACTGTCCGCCGACGAGATCGGCCGTCTGCGGACCCGCGCCTTTGTACGGGATGTGCACGATGTCGATTTTCGCCACCGCGCGGAACTGCTCGCCGGCAAGGTGGCCGGCCGAGCCGTTGCCCGCGGAGCTGAAGTTGAGCATGCCCGGCTTCGCCTTGGCGAGCGCGACCAGCTCTTTCACGTTCGCGGCGGGCACGGAAGCATGGACCGCGAACACGAGCGGCGAGGTCGCGACGACGGTGATGGGCGCGAAATCCTTCGCGGCATCGTACGGCAGGTTGGAGAAGAGGCCCGGATTGATCACCAGCGCCGTGTCTATCATGCCGATGGTGTAGCCGTCGGGTGCGGCACGCGCCACGAGATTGGTGCCGAGCGTGCTCGCGGCGCCGGGGCGGTTGTCCACCACGAGCTGCTGCCCGAGGTCTTCGCTCGCTTTCTGCTGCAGCAGGCGCGCGAGGATGTCCGAGCCGCCGCCCGGCGCGTAAGGGACGATCACGCGTATGGGCCGCGTCGGATAGGTTTGGGCAGCGGCAGAAACCGCGACGAGAGCAAGCAGTCCCACCACGAGGATTTCTCGCACAGACATGTCCCCCCCAGTGAAGTGCGGTCAGTGTAACGCGGGCGTAACCGTGAGTCTTAACCGCGTGAACGTTGCCGCACGCGCCGGCTGACCGCCTTGGTCCCGCCGCCCCATGTCGGCAGGTAAGCCGCCTTGGCCCCGACACCGCCCGCAACCACGATCAGGATATCCTCCGGGCGCCGCGCAACATGCAGCACTTCCACCTTTCGGCCGTCCACCAGCTCCTGCACATATTTCTGCACGGCCGGCGACAGGCGCTCGAGCGGCATGATGGCGCGCTCGAAGATCAGCCGCTTCACATCGTCCTTGCTGCACCCCGCATCGGCAAACACCTGCGCGAGCTCGGGCGGCAGGACTACGAGCGGCTCTCCGCTCCCGAGCAACCCGTCGCGCCCGAGATTGCCCGCGATCAGCATCGACTCGGCGAAGGTCTGGGCGAGGTCCTCGGGACGATCGCTGCACGCTTCGGCGACTTCCACGATCCCCGATGCGCCGATTGCCGTAACGACGCTCGCGTCGCGCGGGAAACCGCGCTCCACGTGTAATGCCGGCCACGGGCTCGCATCCTCGTTCTCGGCAAAGCAGCACGTGTACTTCGCCGGCTGACCGAGCGTCGCCATATCGAACTCACCGGGCCGCGCGCCGCCGATATTGCGCATCGACAAGCTGATTGCACGGCCTATGGTGGCATTCGCTCGATTGCCCGGACCGAGCGCATTGCCGCCGCTGTTCATCATGAGCGCCCGTGCGGATGGCCCGTTCACGATGGCAACCGGGGCGACGGACCCGGTGGTGGTCGCAATCGACATCAGCCCGAATTCATCGGCGGCGATCGCTTCTATCGCTGCCCCGACAATCGGGAGATAACCGGGGCGGCAGCCCGCCATCACCGCGTTCACCGCAATGTCGCGCCACGTCGCGCGCTCCCATAGTGGTGGAAGTTCCGCGACAAGCTCCGCCGGGTCGCCATTGAGCGCTGCGAGCATCCGCTCCACGCGCTCCGGTGTAGCCGGTATGACCGGGAGACCGTCCGTCAGGCCGGCGGCTTCGAGCTGATCCTGTGCCGCTTCGACATCGTCGCTGCCTTGCCACAATTCCATCGCTGTTGCCCTGTCAAATGATCGCTTTCGGCCGCGATACCAATGTGTTCACGACGCGGCTTTCGGCATGACGACCTTACGCGTTTGCGGCATGCCGGCCGCGATATAGAGATCCTGCGGACCCGGGCCGCCCGCGACGACGATGCGTATCTCGTCCGGCGAACGCGTGCGCCATATCGTTTCAGCGTCGCCCAAACCGCTCTCGCGCTGGGTACGAGCGAAGTTGGCCGCCACGTGCGAGATCGGCACGCGCGCGAGCTCCCACAGGCGCTGCTGGATGTCTTGCTTGGACAACCCGGCGTCGTGCAGCGCACGCGCGCGGTCGATACCGAGCACGAGCAGTGCGCCGTCCCCGGCCGCGTACATGGGCGGCATATTGGTGGCGATATGGCGCAGGATTTCTTCCGGTCCGACACCCTCGCCACCGGAAATATTGAGAAAGCTCGACGCCTTGAAGGCGGTAACGGTGCTGTCGTTGCGCTCGAATCCCGCATCCACGTGGTACGGCGTCCACGGATTTTCTTCTTCGTTCTCGCCGCAGATGAACGAGTATCGCAGCGGCGAGCCGAACGTCGATTTCGAATACGTCACGGGCACGGCGCCGCCGACGTTGTTCAGGACGAGACGCAGCGCGCGGCCTATCGTCGCGTTCGCGCGCCATCCCGGCCCGAGGCAACCGGTGCTGTCGTTGATCTCGAGCGCCTTGCGCACCGGACCGTTGATCAGCAGCAGCGGCGTCATCGGATTGGTCGTGATCTGCATCAGCTCCAGTGGAAACGCCGGATCCGCGACGGCATCCACCGCGGCGATGACGACCGGCATGTATTCCGGCCGGCAGCCCGCCATGACGGCGTTCACGGCAATGACTTCCACCGTAGCCCGGCCCTTGCGCGGTGGGAGGATGGCAATAAGCTCGTCCGGAGCGCGCCCCGACGCGGCGATGAACTGGCTCACGAGCTCCGGCGTCGGGGGGATGATCGGCAATCCGTCTGTCCAGCCCTCCCGGTACGCGTGCTCGTAGACCTGCATCATCAGCTCGGACATGGAAGCGGCTTCGAAGTCGGCGTGCTTCGTCGTCATCGCTTCCCTCCGCCCGTGGTGAGTCCCTCGACGATCGTCTTCATCATGTCCTGCGCCCTCGCCTTGACCGTCTCCGCATCGAGAGCGCGCAGCGGATTACGGGTGACGGCGATGGCGATATTCCGGCAGCCCTGCGTCGCGGCCATGCGGCGCGCGAACTCCACGAACGTGTCGGTTGCCACCATCACGGTCGGCACACCGCGTTGCTCCAATGCCGGCAAGACGTGGCTACACCACGTCGTGCACGAGCCTCAGTCACCGGTCGCGATGACCGCGACGTCGACGCGACGCGCAAATTCCTCCAGCTGCTCGCGCATGCCGTCGAGAATCTTGCCGGTGCGCACCGGCACTTCGCGCAGCATCTGCTCCATGACGACGGACTTGGGCTTGCATTGCTCCTGTATCAGCGCTCCGATCGCTTCGAGAATATGGAGGGCCGAAGGCCGCCAATTGGGCAGGAGGCCAACGACTTTTCCTTCCAGACTGGCCGGCCGCGGTGCAAGCGCGCTGCCATCGTCTCGCTCGTCCAGATATTCGGCGAGCGGATTCAAGATCCTCACAGTGAACGAACTCATGTCTTCTCCATTCCTTGAACTAGTCCAGCTTGATGCCGGCTTCCTTGATGACTTTCGCCCACTTCGCGAGCTCGGCGCGCATGTACTTGCCGCACTCGTCCGACGTACTGCCGATCGGGTCCGCGCCCTGGCTGGCGAGTCTGGCCCGCATGTCGGGCGTCTCCAGTATGCGGGTGATCTCCTTGTTGAGCTGCGCCACGATCGCCGGCGGCGTGCCGGCCGGGGCCAGCACTGCAAACCAGTTCGAGACGTCGAAGCCCGGCAGTCCGGATTCCGCAACTGTCGGCAGATCGGGCATGACGGGAGAGCGCTTGCTCGAGCTGATCGCGAGCGCATGCAGCCGCCCCGCCTTCACGTACGGCATGACGGAAACGATGTTCTCGAACATGAGCGGCACCTGCCCGCCGATCACGTCCGGGATGGCCGCTCCGCTGCCCTTGTAAGGAACGTGAATCATATCGACGCCGGCCTGCAGCTTGAAAAGCTCGCCCGCGATGTGCGAACCGCCCCCGCTGCTGGTCGAGGCGAAGGTCAGCTGGCCGGGCCGCGATTTGAGCAGCGCGATCACCTCTTTGACGGATTTCACGTTGAGCGACGGATGCGCAACGAAAACATAGGGCGTCGAGGACACCAGCGTGACCGGCGCGAAATCATCCACGGCATTGTACGAGAGCTTCGTCATCAGGCTCGGCAGCGTGACGTGGGCACTCGTGATCAGTATGAGCGTATAGCCGTCCGGCTTCGCGCGTGCGGCTGCTTCCGCGGCGACCGCTCCGCTGGCCCCGGTACGGTTCTCGACCACCACCTGCTGGCCCCAGCTTTCGGTCATCTTCTGGCCGATCACCCGCCCTTGTATGTCGGTGGGGCCTCCCGGCGCGTAAGGTATGAGCAGCCGGATCGGACGACTGGGATACGACTGCTGGGAGTACGCGGCTGCGCTCATTACGACGAGCGCGAGCCAGACCACGAACGACCCTAGGGTGCGCATGCTTCTCTCCTCCGGGACGATGTCCCTTTCCTGGTCAGACGATCCGGTGACCTTCGACCGGCACTCCGGGCACCACCTATCTACGTTTTGGCGGCGCGACCCGTCTTTTGCGATCGATGTCCGCAAACACCTCCGCCATCGCGCGCCTCGCCTCCGCGGCGCGCGGGAAGCCGGCATACATCGCGCAGTGGATGATGGCCTCGGCGATCTCCCTGCGCGTCAGGCCGTTGCGCAGCGCGCCGCGGATGTGCACCCGCAATTCCTCTCCTGCGCCGAGCGCGATCAGCGCGCCGAGATTGAGCAGGCTGCGATACTTGCGCGACAGCCCGGGCCGCGACCACACCATGCCCCATGCGACCCTGGTCGTGACTTCGGCGATGGTGCGCGTGTACTCGTCGCCGCGCGTGAACGAATTGCGGACGTGCTCCCGGCCCAGCACCGCAGTGCGCACCCTGAGCCCTTTTTTCATCAATGCATCGTCGTGCGTCATGCGTGCCTCCTGCGCTCACTCGGCCTTGATCCCGGCCTTGCGGACGATCCGCCCCCACGTGTCGATATCTCTTCGTATCAGGGCGAGGTACTGTTCCGGCGTGCCGCCCACCGCCTGCACGCCGTCGGCACTCAGCCGGTCCGTCATCTCCCTGGTCTTCAGTATCCGGTTCACTTCGGTGTTCACCCGATCGACGACGGATCGCGGCAGGTTCTTCGGCGCAATGAGGCCATAGCAGGAGATCGACTCGTAGCCCGGCAGCCCGGATTCTGCGACCGTCGGCAGCTCGGGCATGGCATCCACGCGTCTTGCCGTGCTCACGCCGAGCGCCTTCAGACGCCCGCTCTTGATATGCGGCATGGTGGTGGCGACGTTGCCGAACAACACCTGCGCCTGGCCGGAGATGGTATCGGTCAGCGCCGGCCCGGTGCCTTTGTACGGCACGTGGATCATCCTGACGCCCGCCATGTCGTTGAACAGCTCGGTCGCGAGCTGCGTGATGCTGCCGTGACCGGCCGACGCATACACGAGGCCGCCGGGTTTCGCCTTGCCCAGCGCGATCAGCTCCCTTGCGTTCTTCACCGGCAGGGACGGATGCACGACCAGCAGCATCGCGCCCTGCGACAACTGGATGATCGCCGTTATGTCGTTCACCGGATCGAAAGGCAGCTTGTAGAGGCTCGGATTCACCGAGTAGCTGCTCGACACCATGGTGAGCGTATAGCCGTCCGGCGCGGCTCTCACGCCGAGCTCGGTGCCGAGATTGCCGCCAGCGCCCGGGCGGTTGTCGACGATCACCTGCTGGCCGAAGGCTTCCGTCATCTGCTGCGCAGCGACGCGCGCGATGAAGTCCGTGCCGCCGCCCGGCGCAAAGGGAACGATCACGCGTATCGACTTTGATGGGTACGTCTGCGCAATCGCCGACGACGCCATCAGCATTGTCGCCACCAGCACAACCATGATTCTGTTCATGGCGCCTCCTCCACGACCGGTTGTCGTTACACGCGCGGCTCGGGGAAAATGTTCAGGCGCGGCGCATGCGCCCGCTTCCACACCATCACGCTGCGCGCGTACTCGATGACCACCAGCCCGTCCTGCTTGATGCCCAGCGTCTTCACTTTCACGATGCCGAACTTCGGCCGCGATTTCGATTCGCGCAGCTCCACCACTTCCTGCTGGCAGTAGATGGTGTCGCCGGCGAACACCGGGTTCGGTAGCGTGATGCCGTCCCAGCCGAGCGCGAAGCCGTTCTCGCTCACGTCGATCACGCCCAGCCCCGCGACGATGGAGAGCGTCAGCGCGCTGTTCACCAGCGGCTTGCCGAATTCCGTCTGCTTCGCGTACTCGGAGTTGAAGTGAATCTGGTTGGAATTGTTGGTGATGAGCGTGAACTGGATGTTGTCGGTCTCGGTGATGGTGCGGCCCAGGCGGCTGCGGTACACGTCGCCGAGCTTGAAGTCTTCGAAATAGCGTCCGGTCCAGCCTTCGACTATCGTCATGGTCGTCCCTCCTGTGCTTGGATTGTCAGGCGCCGCGCTCGCGCACCATGTCGAGCGTGGCCCGCGCGCGATCGACGATGGGCTTGTCGAGCAGCTGCCCGCCGAACGCGACGGCGCCCAGGCCCTTCGCCTCGGCGTCGCGGAATGCGGCGAGCACGCGTTCGGCGAAATCGAGGTCCGCCGCGGTCGGCATGAAACCTTCGTTCACCGCACCGATCTGCGACGGATGGATGATCGCCTTGCCGGTGAATCCGAGGCGCCGCGCCTGCAGCGTGTCGCGGCGCAGGCCGTCGCCGTCATCGAGGCTCGGCCAGACCTGATCGACCGATTGCACGCGCGCCGAAGCTGCGGCCATTACGAGCGCAGAGCGCGCATAGAGCAGCTCGTGCGCTTCGCCGACACGCTGCGCGGGCAGGCCGATGTCGCGGCCGAGGTCTTCCGCGCCCAGCATCAGCGCCACCATCCGTGTTGACGCTGCAGCAATGCGCGGCGCATTGATGATGCCTTGTGCGGTCTCGATCGCCGCCATGACATCGAGCGGACGCGCAAGCTGGCGCCCCTTTTCCAGCTTCTCGATCTCGGCTACGGCGCTGCGCACCTCGTCGGGTGTTTCGACTTTCGGCAGCACGATGCCGGCGATATCGGGGCCGACGACGGCTTCCAGATCGCTCATGAAATCGGGATGATGGATCGCATTCACGCGCACGAACCGCAGTTGCCCGGTGTGCGGCATCTTCGCGACTTCCTGCGCGATCACCGTCCGCGCCTGCGGCTTCGAGGCTGGCAGCACGCCGTCCTCGATGTCCAGCATGATCGCATCGGCCGGCAGCGCCGCGGCTTTCTGCACCATTTTTGCGATGTGCCCCGGCACGAACATCCAGCTACGACATGTCTTCATCGGTACTGACTCCATTACAACGTGAGGGTACGAAGGTTCTCCACCGCATCGAGGCAGTCGAGCCGCTCGTACAGCGCGGCGGCATCGAGACCTTCGACGCCCGCCGCACAATCCATGAATTTCGTCCTCAGCTCGCCGGGCTTGAGCGGCAGCTTGGCGTTGCCGCGCGCAAATCGTATTTCGCCCGAGTCGAGCTTGCGTCCGTCCGCGAGCTCGATCACGACGCGGTCGGTGTACGCGAATATCGGTTCGACCGGGCAGTGCGTGTCCACGGTCGCGGTCGTGACCTTCGTCATCGCGTCACGCACCTCGCGCCGCCCGACGAACTCATCGGAGAGCTCGCGTCGGCCCACGCTGCGCGCGACCAGCGCCGAGGCAACGGCGAATTCGAGGCTGAACTTCGCTTCGAGCCCGGTGACCGGCGCATGATTGCGCAGCATCGACGCTTGTGCGGCACCGACCGTGGCGTGCACCGCGTTGACCTGCGCGGGCTTGAGGTCATGCGCCGTCGCAAGATCGAGCACGCCGTCGATCACGCGATGCGTGGCATAGCAGATCGGATACTTCTTCACCGAGAGCCCGGTGTCGAGTATGCGGAGCGCCTGCCCGAGACCCGCGACTGCCGACGCGCGATCGACTTTTCCGCCGGGCGACAACGCGGCGAGAAATCCCGCGTGATGCTCGAGCGTGTCCGGCGCCGCCGTAAGTCCTGCCTTCGCCAGACGCACGGCTTCGATGCCGCACGACGCCGCCCGGCCCGCGTGCAGCGGCTTGGTCATCGTGCCGAAATTCGACACGAGTCCGCTCGCCATGCTGGCCGCGAGCGCGAGCGCGTGCTGCGCTTGCTCGGGAGAGAGTCGATGAAGATGGGCGGCCGCTGCCGCGGCGCCCACCGTGCCGAACACAGCCGTCGGATGCCAGCCTTTGACGTGGTACGCCTCCGGCTCGCGCGCGAAGAGCTCCGCCCACACTTCGTAGCCAACCAGGTACGCGGTGACCGCGCGCGCGCCCGATATCCCGAGATGGTCGCCTTCGGCGAGAACGGCGGGAACGAGCGCCGCGCTGGGATGGCCGCCGAGAGCGACGTCGTCGTAGTCGAGCGCGTGCGCTGCGGTGCCGTTGATGAGCGCCGCATCCGCGCCGGACGCCAGCGTGTTGCCCGGCACGATGCGCGCTTCGCGCGCCGCCGATTTCTTCTGCGACACGAACTCCCGCACGATGCGCACCACCGGCTCGTCGCGTCCCGCGATCATGGTCGCAATAGTGTCGATGAAGCCGCTTTTCGCGATGGCCGCGGCAGCTTCCGGCGCCCGCTGCCAGCCGGGGTCGACAACGAAGCGCGCAAGAGATTCGGTGAGCCCGCTCATGGGTGGTTCTCTCCTCCGGCGCTCAATACGACCGCGGCAAGCCGAGTATGTGCTCGCCGATGTACGCGAGCACGAGGTTGGTGGAGACCGGCGCGATCTGGAACAAGCGGGTTTCTCGCCACTTGCGCTCCACGTCGTACTCGCGCGCATAGCCGAAGCCGCCGTGCGTCTGCATGCACGCTTCGCCCGCGTGCCACGACGCTTCCGACGCGAGCAGCTTGCCCATGTTCGCATCGTCGCCGCACGGCAGCCCCGCCTGGAACAGCGCCGCCGCTTTGCGCAGCAGCAGGTCGGCCGCATCCGTTTCGGCGTGAGCGCGTGCGATCGGAAACTGTATGCCCTGGTTGCGCCCGATCGGCCGGTCGAACACGACGCGCTCTTTCGCGTAGGCGACCGCGGTCTTCGTGAACCAGCGCGCATCGCCGATGGCTTCCGCGGAAACCAGGATGCGCTCGGCATTCATGCCGTCGAGAATGTAGCGGAAGCCTTTGCCTTCGTCGCCGATCAGGTTTGCGGCCGGCACGCGAGCGCCGTCGAAGAACACTTCCGTCGCATTGTGGTTGACCATCGCTTCGAGCGGCTTGATCTCGAGTCCCTTGCCGCGGCATTCGCGAATGTCGACCAGGAACACCGACAGGCCCTCGGTCTTCTTCGTCACCTGCTCGATCGGCGTAGTGCGTGCAAGCAACAGCATGAGATCGGAATGCAGCGCACGCGACGTCCAGACCTTCTGGCCGTGAATCACGTAACAGTCGCCGTCACGCACGGCGCGCGTCTTGAGCTTGGTGGTGTCGGTGCCGCTCGTCGGCTCGGTGACGCCGAAGGCCTGCAACCGCAGCTCGCCGCTCGCGATGCCCGGCAGATAGCGCGCTTTCTGCGCCGCGCTGCCGTGACGCAGCAGCGTGCCCATGATGTACATCTGCGCGTGACACGCGCCGGCGTTGCAGCCTGACGCGTGTATCTCTTCGAGGATCACCGCGCCTGCGCGCAACGGCAATCCCGCGCCGCCATACTCTTCGGGTATCAGCGCGGCGAGATAGCCGGCATCGGTGAGCGCCTGCACGAATTCGGTGGGATACGCCGTGCGCGATTCGAGATCGCGCCAGTACGCACCCGGAAAATTCGCGCAGATGCGCCTGATGCTCTCACGAATCTCCGGAAAATCCTCACCGAGCGGCACGCGCACGTCGTCGAGTTTGGCTGCGATGCTCGCACTCATGGCTTATCCCCGAAAATCTCGTCGGTGTGCTCGCCGATCTGCGGCGGGCGACGCCGCAACAGCGGCCGCTCGCCGTCGAAGCTCACCGGCAGTCCGATGAATTTCATGACGCTGTCCGGCACGCCTTGCAGCAGGCCGAGCGCCTGTGTCTGCTCGTGCCGCGTCACTTCGCCGATGTCCTGCACCGGCGCACAAGGCACGCCGGCCGTCTCCAATAGCTCCATCCATTGCGCGCGCGTGCGCTTCACCATCTCCGCTTCGATGAGCGGATAAAGCGTCGTCTGATTGGCCACGCGGCTCGGGTTATCGACGAAGCGCGGGTCGGCGATCCACTCGGAGTGATGGAGCGCGTCGGCAAGACGCCGGAACAATCCGTCGCTGCCCGCGGCGACGACGAGATCGCCGTCCGCCGTGGCGTACGCGCGATAGGGCACGATGCCGTTCACGCCCGAGCCCGACTTGCCCGGCGAGACGCCGGACGCCTGGTATTGCGCGACGAACAGCGAGACCCAGCCCATCGCCGTTTCGAACAGCGACACGTCGACCACCGTGCCCTTGCCCGTCGTGCCGCGCGTGTGCAGCGCGCTCAGTATGCCGATCACCGACCACATTCCGGTGCCGAGGTCCACGATAGACGCACCGACGCGCACCGGAGGGCGGCCCGCTTCGCCTGTCGTGCTCATGATGCCGCTGAACGCCTGCATCAGCGGGTCGTAGCCCGGCTTGTCGCGCAGCGGGCCGGCATTGCCGAAAGCGCCGAGGTTGGCGTAGATGAGGCCGGGCTTCTCAGCGAGCAGCGTCGCGCTGTCGAGGCCGAGCTTCTCGACGTGGCCCGGCCTCAGGTTCTGCACCACCACGTCGGCGCGCTCGAGGATGAGCTGCTTCAGCGCGCGCAGCTGCTCGGGATCGCGCAGCTCGCACACGGCGGAGCGCTTGTTGCGATTGAGCGGCTGGAAGAATGCGGCGGCGCCCTCCCAGAACGGCGGGCCCCATTTGCGCGCGTCGTCGCCTTCCGCGCGCTCGATCTTGATCACGTCGGCGCCGAGATCGCCGAGGATCTGCCCGGCGAAAGGCGCTGCTACGCTGTGGCCAAGCTCGACGACGACGATGCCGGAAAGCGGTTGAGAGCGTTTTATTTCCATGCCGGTTTCACTGAGGGCATCGCATCGCCATGGCAACGTAGGTAGCTAGCGCCGCAACGGGTGCAGACAAACGTCGTCGGGTGAGACGGCAAGGACGCGCCTTTACAATACGTTCGAATGTCCGTACATTTAAGCCCGAAAGCTCGGAGGAGTCAAACGCATGGTCAAGTTTCGGACAACAGTCGCGCGAATATTGACTGCAGGGATGTTCATCGCTTCTGCCGGCGCCGCCGCGCAGCAGGTATATCCCAACAAGCTGATCCGCCTCATCACCCCGTTCGCTGCCGGAAGCTCTACGAGTACGTTGACATATCTCGTCGGAAAAAAGCTCTCGGACAGAGTGGGGCAGACCGTCGTCGTAGACCCGCGCCCCGGCGGCAATACGATCATCGGCACGGACGCTGTCGCGAAAGCTTCGCCGGATGGTTACAGCATCCTGTTGGTGACGAGCAGTTTCGTTATCGTTCCTCTGTTGCAGCCGGCCCCATATGACGTCGCCAGGGACTTTGCGCCCATCGGGACAATTGCAAGCACTGAATTCGTGCTGGCTCTCCATCCTTCTCTGCCCGCTAATAATCTGAAGGAGTTCATTGCGCTGGCGAAAGCGAAGCCAGGACAGCTCAATTACTCCACCTCCGGCAGCGGTACTTTCACGCATCTGACGAGCGAGATGTTCAGCGCTCTCGCGGGAATCAAGATGCAGCACATTCCCTACAAGGGCTCCGGACCGGCGGTCACCGATCTCATCGGCGGGCAGGTTCAGGTGTCGCTCCAGGCGCCCGTTATCGTCATCCCCCACGTCAAGACCGGAAAACTGAAAGCGCTCGCGATTTCCGGTGAAACGCGCCTGCAGACGCTGGCGGACCTGCCGACCTTTACCGAGGCGGGTCTGCCCGGTTACGACGCGAAACTGTGGTTCGGCATCCTTGGCCCCGCCGGCACGCCGAAGGCCATCGTCGACAAGCTCACCACCGAGTTCGGCAGCATCATGGCGGTGCCGGCATTCCGGGACGAGCTGGTGAGCCAGGGCATGAATCCGTTCGTGACGAATCCCGATCAGTTTGCTGCGCTGATCAAGGCGGACACGAGCCGGTTCGCGAAAATCATCAAGGCGGGCAACATCAAGGCCGATTGACGCATGTCCGGCTAGGATTCGACAAGTCGTATCATTCACATCGCGGTCCGCCTCGCACAGGTGCGTCAGCGCAATCTCTTAAGGTGCCAGATGGTCGACAGTGCGGCGCTTTACTCCGTCGATTCAATCGAGAAGTTCATCGATCTCGTCTACGAGAAGGGATGGACTGACGGCTTGCCCGTTTTTCCCCCGACGCCGAAGCTCGTCGGTGAGGCAATCGACTACCTTGGGCGCGACCCCGGCGAAGTCGTCGGTGGAATATTCCCCGGCGAGGGCCAGGCAACCATCGAAAAAATCGTCATCAACTGCGTAATGGCCGGATGCCGCCCCGAATATGTGCCGGTTGTCATCGCTGCAGTCGAGGCTCTGGTCGATCCCGCGTTCGCGTTGAATCCGCTGCAGTCGACCGGCGGCCCGACCATCATGTCCGTAGTCAGCGGACCCATCGTGAAGACACTGGACTTCAATACACGCGAGTGGATTTTCGGGGGAAACGGCGGTCGGGCCAACGCCACCATAGGGAGAGCCATCCGGCTGATCCTGTGGAACATCGGCAGAGCGAGACCAGGCGAACTGCTCAAAGGCACGATGGGGCAGCCCGCCGGATGGAGCTACTGCATCGGGGAAGAACAGGACCTCAATCCCTGGTCGCCGCTCCAGGTCGACCTTGGGTTCGCGCCCGAGGAAAGCGTGGTCACGCTGATGAAAGCCGGCGTGCACCTGCCGTTAACGGCGGCCTCTGGAATGTTGTCGCTGGACGAAACGTTCAACTTCCTCGCCGGCGGACTCGGTCGCCTAGGTTCCAGCAAGGACGTCGAGGCAGCTACGATGGGCGGTAAGCGCAGTTTGCTTATGGTCGTCAATCCCAGCTACGCCAAGCTGCTCGCCGATGCCGGTTATACGAAGCGTGACTTTAAGGAAGTTCTCGCCGAGAGAGCATACGCAGCCACCGAGCTCGAGCTCGATACCGGTGTCACTGTCGCTCGGACTGCAAATGCGACTCCCAAGGGACGCGACGACCTCGGGCGTTTGCGGGTCATCGACGACATCGATGATTTGCATGTCGTGGTCGGCGGGGGCTGGGGAGCGGCGAGAAGCCAGTGCGCGGTCATCTCCGGATTGAGCTATGTCGGACTCGACCTGATGACCAAGGCCGTGCAGCGCCGCACGGCTGCCAAGTGAACAGAGGAGAAACGAGATGCTTCAGGTATACGATCCCATGGGCTTGCCTGCCTCTCACGCAATGAAAAAACGCAAGACGCTCTCGACCCTGCTCAACAGGCGGGTTGCGTTCGTGTGGAACCAGTACGCCTCGACGAAACGCTTCTGGCCGGCACTCGAAAAAGCCGTAGAAGCCCTATACGAGCCGATCGCAGTTCAGCGTATCTACAAAGAGAACACCTGGAGCCCTGCGGAGCGTGTCCAATTGGGCAAGGCCCTCGCCGACAGCGATTACCTGGTCGTCGGCGTCGGCGCCTGAGGGTCCTGCACTGGCGCCGCCGTGCGCGACGCTGTAGCAGCACACCACGAAGGCGTTCCTACCGTCGTCCTGGTACATGGTCCCTTCGAAAAACTGGCGCGAGCGCAATGCTCCGCGTTGGGCGTCGTCAATCTGCCGCTCCTGATCTACAAGCAGGATGCGTTGGCGCGCGACGGTGATGACGAAATCGCCGCGAAGGCAAAGGAAGTCGCGCGCCAGGTTCCCGCTTTTCTTCTGCAGCAAAGTTGAGAACGATCTGCGACTTCGCCGTTATTCATATGGAGCAATGCTTGTCATTGATGAAAGATGCCACGGTCACCACGTAATGTGAGCGGGCGCCGTGTGCACAACGACGCGACGCGTTCCGTAATCCTGACCACTGCTCCGCGCTACGCGAGCCTCGCCGAGACGCTGGTGCGCGACGTAACCTCGGGGAAGTACGGCGTAGGCACGCTGCTGCCGACCGAGATGGAGCTCATGCGCCGCTACGGCGTGAGCCGCCACACCGTGCGCGAGGCGACACGCAAGCTGGTCGACATGGGCCTCGTCACACGCCATCCCGGCATCGGCACGCGCGTGCGGCAGAAGACGGCCGAGGCACGCTACGTCGCATCGCTCACGTCGATCGACGATCTCATCCACTACACGAAGCAGACGTGGCTGGAGGTGCTCGAGGAGAAGGCGGTGACCGCCGAAGGGCATCTCGCGGAGGTCCTGCGCTGCAAGCCCGGCCAGCACTGGTTCATGCTGCGCACGCTGCGCTATCCCATCGGCAAGAAAGAGCCCATTTCGCACACCGAGATATACGTGCCGCCGCAGTACGAAAGCCTGCGCCGTTTCCTGGTGAAGGGCAAAAGCGTCACGATCTACAGCCTGATCGAGCAACACTACGGCGAGCGCATCGTCGAGGTGCAGCAGGACATCAGCGCCATCGCGATCTCACCCGCGGTAGCGAAGCTGCTCGGCGAGCGCCCGCGCAGCCCGGGGCTGCACGTGCTGCGGTACTACATCGGGACCAATGACCGCCTGCTCGCGATGTCGATCAATACCTATCACGCAAAACGTTTTCAGTTCTCGACGCGCTGGCGCCTGGAGTGGGACAAACCCGGAAGCCCACCGCCGGGCAATGCCGTCTAAGCGAACAGGCCGTAAGGCCGCACTCGTCCACAAGGAGGAACCGTGCTCAAGACACTCATAGCCGCAGTTGGAATCCTTGCCGCGCTGACCGCACACGGCCAGACCTATCCGAACAAGCCGGTGCGCATGATCGTCGCCTTCCCGCCGGGGCAGACGACCGACATCATCGCGCGCGCCATCGCAACACGGTTTGCGGAAACGATGAAGCAGAACTTCATCACTGACAACAAGCCGGGCGCCGGCGCCATCATAGGCACGGAGCTCGCGAAGAACGCAGCGCCGGATGGCTACACGCTGCTGATGAACTCCAGCGGCCCGATGGCAATCAACCCGGGCCTGTATGCGAAGCTGCCGTACGATCCGGTCAGGGATTTCGTGTCGATCGGCATGACGGCGAACGTCCCGCAGTTTCTCGTCGCGCGCACCGATTTTCCCGCGAATACCCTCAAGGAGCTGATCGCCTACGTCGGCAGGAATCCGGGCAAAATCAACTACGCCTCGGGCGGCATCGGCCTCACCAATCACCTCACCATGGAGCTGCTCAAGGCAGCTACCGGCATCAAGGTGATCCATGTGCCGTTCAAGGGCGCGATGGCCGCCATCACCGGGCTGATCGGCGGCGAGGTCGAGCTCATGTTCGAGTCGGGCCCTGCCGTGGTGCCGCATATCAAGGCCGGCAGGCTCAAGGCCTTCGCGGTCGGCAGTCCGAAGCGCTCGATCGCGATGCCGGACATACCGACCGTTGCCGAAGCCGGCGTTCCCGGATTCAGCGCCCAGGCCTGGGCGGGTCTTTACGCGCCGGCAGGAACGCCGCAAGCGATCGTGCGCAGGCTCAATGCCGAGCTGAACGAGGCGCTCGCGCTGTCGGATCTCAAGGCGCGCTTCCAGACGCTGGGCGCGGAGCCCTCACCGAGCACGCCGGAAGAAGCGGCCGACTTTCTCAAGATCGAAGTCGCCAAGTGGGCAAAAGCAGTGCAGGCCTCGGGCGCGCGGGTGGATTAGCGCGGATGTCGATCGCCAAGGAGGGAAAGCATCGCTGCCGGCACGGTTCGCTCCGCGCCCTTCGCTGCCTCCGTGAAGACTTTGCTTTTCCCTGGTGTCCTTTGTGCCCTTGCTGGTGATCGTTTTGCGGTGTCAGCGCGCATGCGCCTTCGCATGCCGCACCACGTCGGCGTGCGTGCCGAACCACACCCCGCCATGCGAGCGCATGTAGCGGATCAGCTCGTCGAGTATCCAGATGCGCGAGCGGTGGCCGGTGATGTGCGGATGCATGGTGAGCTGGAACACGCCGCCCTCGCGATACGCGCCGTCGAATTCCTTCTTGAAGATGTCTATCACCCCTGACGGCGGCGTGTACGGCCGGTGCGCCGCAAAGCGGTTCATGTTGAAGTACACCGCGTCGTCGCGTATCCACTCCACCGGAAACTCCACCACGCCGGTGTTCTCGCCGTCCATCACGAGCTCGTAGCAGTCGTCGTCCGCCATCAGCGACGAGTCGTAGGTGAGCCCCATCTCGCGCGTGATGGCGAGCGTGTTGGGGCTGAAGTCCCACGACGGCGTGCGTATGCCGACCGGGCGCACACCCGTGATTTTTTCCAGCACGTCGCCCGAGCGCAGCTGCAGGTCGCGCTCGGCTTCGAGCGGCAGCACCGAGTTGCGCTCGTGTATCCAGCCGTGGATGGCGATCTCGTGCCCCTCGGCGACGACACGCCGCTGCTCGTCGGGGTAGAGCAGCGCAGCGACCGCGGGCACGAAGAAGCTCGCCTTCACGCCATGCGACTTGAGCACCGAGAGGATGCGCGGCACGCCCTGGCGGTTGCCGTACTGGCCCTGCGAGAGACGGCCTATCGATTCGCCCGCCTCGCGCAGCTCGCCGGTCTCGTGGTCCGAGTCGAACGACAGGGCCACTGCGCAACGCGCGCCGCCGGGCCATTGCGCGGGACGCAGCGGGCGCCCGGCACGCACGCGGTTGACGATGCCGCGCCAGCGCTCTTCCGGCCACTGCCACGGCGCGAGGTCTGGTTTGTTTTCGGACATGCTGATTCCTTGCGTTACTGCGCCGCGCCGATCCTGCGCGCGACATCCTTGATGAACGCCGACTGCTGCGCCACGAACTTCGCAAACTCCGCCGGCGGCATGCCGACGCCCTCGAGGCCCTGCACGTCGAACTGCTGCCTGATCTCGGGATCGGCAAGCGCCTTCACCACCTCGGCGTGCAGCCGGTTGATCAACGCGGGCGACGCATTCGGCGGCAGCCACAGGCCGAACCAGTTGATGATGTTGTAGCCCTTGAAGCCGGCTTCCTGCATGGTCGGAACGTCGGGCATGCCTTTCCACCGCTTCGCGCCGGTGAGCGCAAGCGCGCGCAGCTTGCCGCTCTGCACGTGAGGCAGCGCGACGTTGGTGCCGACGAAGAACACGTCCATGCGGCCGGCGAGCACGTCGGTGAGCGCCTCGCCGACGCCTTTGTACTGAACGGCGACGATATCGATGCCCGCCATCGACTTCATCACCTCGGCGGGAATGTGGCTCGCGGTGCCGACGCCCGCCGATGCGTAATTGAGCTTGCCGGGATTCCTCTTCGCGAGCGCGACGAGCTCCGCGATCGTCTTCGCAGGCGAGCTCGCCGGCACCACCACCGCCTGTCCGAAGTTCTGCACCGCCAGCGAGACGTGCGAGAAATCGCGCACCGGATCGAAAGGCACGTTCTTGTTGAACGGCGGCGTGTTGGTATGCGACGCCGTCGTGAACAGCCATGTGTAGCCGTCAGCGGGCGCCTTGGCGACCGTGTTGCTTCCGACCACGCCGCCGGCGCCGGGACGGTTGTCGATCACGAGCTGCTGGCCCATCGACACGCTCATCTTCGGCGCGAGCATGCGCATGATGAGATCGGGCGGGCCGCCGGGCGGCGAAGGCACGACCACGCGGATCGGCTTGCTCGGATAGTCGCTCGCAACCGGCCGGGCCGCGCTCGCGGCACAGGCCACGCCCAGCGCAGCCAGGCCAATGAGAATCGCGTGCATCATGATCGCCAGCCGTCCCCTCGTGACGTTTCCGCCATCGTGCCCGTATTCCGCGCCCGCCTCAAGCGCGCGCCCGCAGCGATTGGCCGCCGTCTATGGTGATGACGGTGCCGCTCACGTACGACGCGCGCGCCGACGCGAGGTACACCACGAGATCGGCGACTTCCGACGGCTGCGCAGCGCGCTTGAAGGGCAACGTCTCATCGACCTTGGCGCGGATCTCTTTCCAGCGCGACGGGTCGCCAAATTCCTTCTGCGCCCTGTCCTTCATGTGCCCCACCTGCCGCTCGGTCTCGACGCGGCCCGGGTTCACGCCGACGACGCGTATGCCGTGATCGACCGCTTCGGCGCCGAGGCCGCGCGTGAACGCCATCAGCGCCGCGTTGCCTGTGGTGCCCGCGATGTAGTCGCTGCGATGACGCTCGCCCGCGACGCCGATCACGTTGACGATAACACCGGCGTTACGCTCGCACATGCGCTTGTACACTTCGCGCGTGAGGTTGAAAAATCCCCACAGCTTGAGCTCCCAGCCGTGACGCCACTTCTCTTCGTCGAGCTGCGTAAGACTGCCGTGCGGAATGGCGCCGGCGTTGTTCACGAGGATGTCCACGTCGCCGCACGCTTTGCCGAGCGCTGCCGCGTTGCCCGGCGCGCCCAGATTCACGGCATGGACGAGAACTTCCGTCCTGTAGTCGCGCATGATCGCCTCGCTCGCCACCTTGAGATCGCCCGCGCTGCGCGACGCGATGTGCACTCGCGCGCCTTCGGCAGCGAACCCGCGCGCGCATGCGAGGCCTATGCCTTTCGATCCTCCCGTCACCAGCACGGTCTTGCCGCGTAATTCCAGATCCATGACGCTCCCCCCTGTTCGATGTGGATGCTTGCAGGCGTTGTATTATGGACGAGGAGCGGGGTTGCGTCAGACCCGCGGGATGGCGCCGACGCATATTCCGGAGGCATGATCATGAACGCAGGCGGCCCGGCCAGTTCGCCTGCGCATCGTCGGGCACCGGCAGCGCGAGCTGAACGCTCGTATTCCGCCGAGCGGCGCTCAGCGCGCCGCGTCACGGCACGTCGGGCAAAGCGGGATCCGCGCGCGGCGGTGCGAAGCTGCGCCGCACGGCGCGCAAAAGATCAAAGCGCGTGATCGCGCCGACAATGCGGCCGTCTTCCACCACCGGGAAGCGGCGGAAGGCGACGTCCATGAACAATCCGGCGCAGTAATAGATGTCCATGCCGGGCGGCACGGTCTGCACGTCGGACACCATGAAGTCTCTGACCGTGCCCCTGGGCACCTCATGGTGCGCGTCGCCGAGCGTGAGCAGCTTCAGGCAGTCGAACTCGGTCAGTATGCCGACGAGCTGTCCGTTCGCGTCGGCGACGAGCGCGCCGGTCACGCGCTTCTCGAGGAGAAAATCGACGGCCTGCATGATGTCCATCTCGGGCGAGACGGTTTCCACGTAGCGGTCCATGAAATCGCGAACGGCGGGAAGGTGACGGGTCGTCATAGCACCTCCGAAACGGTGGACGGCAACGGATCATTCTGCGCTCGCGCAAGAGCACCGGCAAACGACTTCGCCGATAGGACGGTCGGTCGTCGGATCAGTCCCGTGCGCGCGTCAGCAGCTTCTGCAGGCGTGCCGTTTCGCCCCGGAGCAACGCGACGAGCTCGGCCTGGCGCGTCTTTCCCATGCGTTTCGCGATAGCGGCGATGCTCAACGCGGCAACGGGATTGCCGGACGGCTCCAGGATCGGCACACCGACCGCGATCACCCCGTCGACGCCGTGCACGATCGACGACACGTACCCCGTTTTCTGCGCGATGCGCACGGACTTCGTCACCGCGCCCGCCGTGATTCCGTACGCGGGCAGGCGGTCCGTCGTGTCCCGGACGATGCGCCGCATGTCGTCCTCGGGCAATGCGCTCAATATGGCGAGGCTGCCCGCACCGACACCCAGCGGGCGGCGCGTGCCGACGTCGACGACGAGCGTTTTGATGGGGTAAGCGCCGAGCTTGCGATCGATGCACACTGCCTCGTTCCCGCTTCGCATCATGAGAAAACAGGTGTCGCCGGTCTTTTCCGCCATGGTCGAAAGAGCCGGAGCAAACAGCCCGTGCAAATCCAGTTGCTCGCGCGCCGCAAGCCCGAGTTCGTAGGCGAGCGGTCCGAGCACGTAGCGCGCACGCGCGCCGACGTTGCGCACGGCGCCTTCCGCCAGCATGCATTTGAGCAACCGGTGAACGGTCGTGCGGTTCAGGCGCAGCTCGGCGGCAATGGCGGCGGCCGTCACGCCGGTCGTGCGCGCCGTGCCGATCTCCCTCAGCACCGCGAACGCGCGCTCCACGCTCTGCGCGCCGGAGCGCCCGTTTTTCCTTGCCCTGCGTTCAGGCCTGTCGGTCGTGCGGCTTAGCATCGGATGTTCACATCGTGCACTTTTGACGAAACATACTGGATGGTAGCACCATCGTCTTTCTATGCGCTACGCGTGACATACCCGGTACCTGTGGTGCATCAATGTGTAGCACATTGTGAACATGATGCCGGTCGATCTGGCGCGCACCGCTGCGTGAAGCAAGCCGCCGGGCGCGCCGGACGATGGGCGAGGAAAACACATGAACCGACTCCGAATCATCCGTTGCATCGCGCCGCTCGTCGCGGCAGCGACAGGACTGTATGGTCCGATTGCAACCGCGCAAGGCGGCTTTCCGAACAAGCCTGTGCGCGTCGTCGTGCCCTTTGCCGCGGGCGGCACCACGGACATCGTTACGCGCATCCTCGCCCAGCGGCTCACCGACAGCTGGGGCCAGCAGCTGATCGTCGATAACCGCCCGGGAGCCGGCGGCAACATCGGTTCGGAGATCGTCGCGAAATCGCCGGCGGACGGCTATACGGTGCTGATGGCCACCGTCGCGACTCACGGCATCAACGCCAGCCTCTACCGCCGGATTCCGTACGATCCGGTGAAGGACTTTGCGCCGGTCACGCTCGTCGCATCCACGCCCAGCGTGCTGATGGTGACGCCGTCGCTGCCGGTAGCGTCGGTGAAGGACCTCATCGTCCTGGCGAAGGCGAAACCGGGCCAGCTCAATTTCGGCTCGCCCGGCAACGGCAGCTCGCACCACCTCGCCGGCGAACTGTTCGATTCCATGACTGGCGTGAAGATGACGCACGTGCCCTATAAAGGCACCGCGGCGGCGCTCATCGACGTGATGGCGGGCCAGATCCAGCTCACCTTCGACACGCTGCCGTCGGCGATGCCGTACGTAAAAAGCCGCAAGCTGAAAGCGCTTGCCGTCACCAGCGCGAAGCGCACCCGCTCGCTCGCCGAGCTGGCGACGGTGTCCGAAGCCGGCGTTCCAGGCTATGAAGTCACTTCCTGGTACGGCGCGCTCACGCCGGCCGGAACGCCGGCGGACATCGTCAACAAGCTCAACGCGGATTTCGTGCACACCATACGCATTCCGGAAGTCACGGAAAAAATGATCGAGGCCGGCGCAGAGCCGGTGGCGAACACGCCGGCCCAGTTCGCGACGTTCATCGGCGACGAGCTGAAGAAATGGGCCAAGGTCGTGCGCGACTCCGGCGCGCGGGTCGATTGATCGCCCTGCGCTGACGGATCGCATGAAGATACTCGAAGAGCACGGTTGCGCCCTCTACATGGTGGGCGGCGGCGGCATGGGTGTGTCGCACCCGACCGATGCGCACACTTATGTGCTCGACGGCGGCGGCGAACTGGCGCTGATCGACGCCGGCAGCGGCATCAAGCCGGAACGCATCGGCGGGAACATGGCGCGCGACGGTCTCGATCCGCGCCGCATCTCGACGATATTGCTCACCCATTCGCACTGGGACCATGCGCGCGGCAGTGCCTACTGGAAGCAGGCGACGGGCGCGAAGCTGGCCGCCCACGTCGATGCCGTGCCGACGATGGAGCGCGAGCTGTGGCCGGACGTGCATATCACCAGGCACGGCATCGCTTCGACGGGATGCACCGTGGACGTGCCGCTGCGGGACGGCGCCCGCGTGCGCGTGGGCAGGCTCGACGTCGAAATCGTGCACACGCCCGGCCACAGCCTCGACGGCATGTGCCTGTTCGCGACGTTCGGGACGCACCGGGTTTTGTTCAGCGGCGACACCGTTTTCGCCGAAGGCGGGCACGGCACCGTTACCGCGGACACCGACTTCCGACGCTACCGCGACTCGGTGAAGCGCCTGCTCGACTGCCGGGCGACTGCTTTGCTGCCGGGACACCGGCAATTCATACTCGCCGACGCGCATGAGCACGTCCGGCTGCTGGACCGTAAGCTCTCCGGACGCTGGACCGATATCACCGCCACGCGTGTACCGTTTTTCCCCACTTGGTGGCTCGAGCACCGGCCGGATCTCTACCAGGATGCACAATGAACCGCACAGCAAAGGCAGACAGAGCATGAGCGATCGACTGGGTCTCATCGGACTGGGCAATGCGGGGCTCGCGCTCGCCACCCCGATCGCGAAGAAGTTCGGAGTGGTGGGTTACGATCGCGACGCCGACCGGCGGAACATGGCGGCGAAGGCAGGCGTGACCGTCGCGGCCTCCGCACGCGCTGTGGCTGAACAATGTGAAATCGTCATGCTCTCGCTGCCCAATCCCGCCATCTCGAAAGCCGTGCTGAACGAGATCGGAACGCCGGCGCTCGCGCAGCGCCTGATCATCGAGACGAGCACGGTCACGCCGCAGGACATTGCCGACATACAGGCCATCGTCTCGCCGGCGGGCGCGACGATCGTGGAATCGGCCATCGTCGGCGGCGTGCACAAGCTCGCGGCGGGCGAAGGCACTTTCCTCGTCGGCGCTTCGAAGTCGGATTACGAACGCGTCAAGCCCGTACTCGAAGCGGCGGCGGAAAAAATCTTCTACCTCGGCCCGCCCGGCAACGCCATGCGCGCCAAGCTCGTCAACAACGCCGTGGCCCATGCGGTCATGGTGGTGCTGGTCGAAGCGGCCGCGCTGGCGGCCGCGCAGGACGTGCCGATTGAGACGTTCTACGAGCTGATGCGTCGCGATTCCGGCCTGATGCGTCCGCTCACGCACCGCTTCGGCGAAAGAATCCTGAAGCAGGACTTCGACGGCGGCATGTCAACCGCGAATGCCCGCAAGGACTCCGCGCTCATCCTCGACGTCGCGAAAGACCTGGGCGTGCCGCTGTTCGCCATTTCCGCCGCGCACAACGTGTACGAGGTCGCGATGCGCGAAGGCCTCGAACGGCACGACTATGCGGCGATCTCGAAGCTGTGGGAGAAATGGCTGGAGGTGAGCTTTGCAGCACGGTGAGGAGAAAAAAGACCGCGCCGCGGCCGATGACGGCAAGCGCCCGTTCTACGAGTATCTCGATTACATCGCCAACACCGAGCTGAAATCGAAGTCGGCGCTGCAGGGCGCGACCAGACTCCGTTACGACGCGGCGCGCAGCGCCCAAGGCGGTCCTCTTACCCAGGCGGCGGCGCAGCGCGTGCTGCGCGCGCTGCGACCGGGCACGGTGGTCCTGCTGACGACGGGCACCGGCAATCCCGTCTGGCTGCCGCATGGCGAAACCGACGGCCCTTCCGGTGTCGCGGTGCTCGCGCGCCTGTTCACGAACCTCGGCCATCGTGTGTGCCTGCTGTCGGAGGCGCACTATCTGCCGGGCATACGCGCGTCGGTCGCCGCCGCCGGCGTGCCTTTTCTTCACGAGGAAAACTGGCGGCAACGTTCGATCGGAGCGCTGGCGATCGAAGCGCCGCTGGGACGGGCCGCCGGCGAGCGGTTTTTCTCGCGCCTGCTGGACGACATGCCCGAAGCGGCCGCGGCCTTCTTCGTCGAGAAGCCCGGACCCAACATCGCCGGTGTGGCGCACAACAGCTCCGGCAAGGAAAAGGCCGCGGACACCATCGCGCATCTGGACCTGCTGGCCGACCTCGCACGCAGCCGGGGCCTCATGACGGGCGCGGTCGGCGACGGCGGCAACGAAATCGGCTTCGGCGCGATTCGCAAAGCGCTGTCGGAAACGCATCCCTACGGCAAGGCCTGCGGCTGCCGGTGCGGACGCGGCATCATCAACGCCACCGAAGTCGATGTCCTTTTCCCCGCTGCAGTATCCAACTGGGGCGCGTATGCCATTGCGGCGGCCGTGGCTCTCAATCTCGACCGGCCGACGCTGATGCCGCCGTGGCGCGAGGTCAAGGCCAGTATCATGGCGCCGCTGTCCCACGGCGCGTTCGACGGCTATTCCGGATTGAGCGTGCCGAGCGTCGACGGCACTTCGCTCGAGACCAATCGCGCCGTCTACCAGCTCATCTGCGAAGTGATACGCCTCGCTGGCACCCCAGCCCATTAGGCCGAGCGAGCGCACCCTCACGCCGCAATGAACTCGACGTCACGCATCACTCGTCTCGTTGCCGGATTTTCCGCGGGCGCTGCCGGATACGACGTGCCGGGCTAACGCCGGTTGCGCAGCACGTAGACCGCGTCCTGCGTCCGGGCGATGCCGATGTCGCCCCGTATCCACTTCACCGGCGAGGTGCGGAACAGCGTTCCGTTCTTCAGGTTGTGCGCACCGTGAATTTCCCCGATCAGAACGGTTTCGCACGTGAAGCGAGATTCGCGCGCGCGATGGCAGTAAGTCACACGCCTCGGGACGCCGGCGAACGGCACGCCTCTTTCATAGGTCACGTCATGACTGGGGACGCGGCGCGTCCCGAAGGAGCCCGACATGCGTCTTATCAAGATCACGGCCCCGCGAGGGAAAGGTCGAGACCTCGCGCAACTCGCCTTTCGCTGCGGCATCACCGAAGTCTCCCTGAGCGAAGCCGCGCAGCACAGGCCGGACGAAGCGCCTGCGCCGCGCGACGTGGTGAATGCAGAGCTCGCGACACCTCAGGCCAAGGCGTACATCGACATCGTCATCAGCGCGCCGTGGTTCAACCGGAAAGACTATGCCATCGAAGTGCGCGAGGCCCGCGCGATCCTGAAACGAACATCGACACGCGACATCACGCACCCGGTGCCGGCGACCATCCTCGACATGGACGAGGAGCTGTGGCAATTCACCCACATTACCTTCAGCTTCGTGCTGCGCGTGCTCATCGCCGCATTGCTCGCGAGCTATGGCATGGTGCGCGACGACCCGCTGTTCATGATCGGCGGGCTGGTGTTCCTGCCGTTCCTGCCGATCGTGCTCGCGTTCGGCTTCGGCACGCTCACGCGGCAGTGGCGGCTCGTCGGCCACGCATTCGCGGCGTTCGTCGCAGCGACTGCGCTCATCACGCTTGGCGGCGTGATCGTCGGCTCGCTGGCCGATGCGTCCATCCTGTTCGACGGCTTCGTGCCGCCGCCGGTGGGCGTCGCATTTTCGCTGCTCGTCGGCATTGCAGGCGCGCTCGGCACCGCAGACGACACGGGACATCGGCAGCTCGTCGGGCTCGCCGCCGCATCTCAGCTCGGCGTGCTGCCTGCATGGTTCGGTGTGTCGCTCGTATCCGGCTTCACCGAACCCCTCGGCGAAAAGCTGATGTCGTTCGGCGCCAACTTCACCGCCATCGCGCTGGGCGCGATGGCGACGTACGCCGTGCTCGCCCTCCGCGGCGATTTCTCGTACCGGCTGGCCCGCCGCAAGGAATACGAGCTGTGAAGGGCGGGCCTTACTTCAGCACATGGCTGCGTTCGGCCGCGGCGACGAGCGCATCGGCATCCGCCTGCAGCAGAAAGCCTTGCGCCATCGCGTTCGCCGCAGCCTGCTTCACCGCCGCGACGTAACCGGCGTGATCCCCGTAGCGCTCTTCCAGCGACGGGCGCGGATCGCGGATCGCGACGCGCCCGGCTTTCGTCTTCGCGAACGGCACCATGCCGCCGGCGTAAGTGCAGCTCTTGCCCTGGTGAAAGCCGTCGGCGGTGATGTTCCATCCGAGATACGTGCCGAGCGGCGCATCGAGCAGCACGACCGGCACGCCGCCGATCTCGTTGCCGTCCGCGTTCACTTTCGGCACGAGCATTCTGATCACCTGCCTGATCGGCGGAGGTACGTTCGTCGCCACGCCGGACGCGTCGTTGGGGTCGAACTGCGGTCCCCAGTCGTAATCGAGCAGCGGATTGATGAAGCCGGCCTCGGGCGCCGTGGCGCGTATGCCCGGCACGGTGGGAAAACCCATCGCCGTCTTGTTCGCATCGACCAGTTGCCCCTCGCGCAGCGTCGGATAGCGGCTCGCGGGCGGCGGCGTGCCGCGCATCACCCAGTTGCGGAAATGCACGGTCAACGCACGCACGGTCTCCGTGTGCGGTACCGGGTTGGGCGGGAGTACTCCCCGGCCCGCGTTGTTGCCCGGGCACAGGATCGGCTTCGTCGGAAGCGCTGCACCCGGCAGGCTGGTATCGAAGCCACCGGCGCCGCCGCCGTGCGTCGTGCTGGCGATGTAGTAGCGGCGGACGTTGTCGGGCAGCGGAATGTCTTCCTTCGCGCTCGTGCCTACCCACTCGGGGCCGAGCTTGAGCCACCAGATTTCCGCTGCGCCGAAGTGCTCGATGATTTTCGGGCAGGTGCTGGTCGCGTTGCAGCGGTCGAGGATGCTGCGCGCCGGCAGCCCGCGCGCTTCGTCGGGATACGGCGCCCACCATTGCGGGCCTTCGCTGCCCGCCTGATACAGCTCGAGCACGCCGTCGGGCTGCGCCCAGCGGAAGTTGAGCGCAATCCTGCGCCCGGCGATGATGGGCCACATGCCGTCGTGCACCTGGCGCTGCGCCTCGTCCTGGTTGAAGCCGAGATGCAGCCAGCCGCGCAGGTAATTGCCCGACTGCGAGCGTCCGCGCGTAATGCTTTTGGTGATCTTCCCGGCAAGGGGATTCGGCGTGCCCGCGTCGTCGCGGTCGGCGAACTTGAAGAACGAAGCGACGTCGCGCCACGCGGCGAAGCCGATGCCGAGGATGTACGGATCCTTCGCCGTGTAGACGACCTGGTAGAGCTTCGTCGCATCGAAGCCGCCCTTCAGGCAGATGTGCACCGGCAGCTTCGTCAGGGGCGCCGGCGCCTCGAACGTGCCGCCGCCGCAGAATTTCCAGTCGCTGCTCGCGACGGGAACTTCGCCCTGCACCCAGCCTTCCATCCATTCATACGCCCGCGACACCAGCGTCGCCTGTGTGGTGTCGAGGCTCGCGGGCATGTAAGGCACGGGATTGGTCTGCACGATGAGCGGCTGCGCCTGCGGGCCGGACCGATTCACGATGCGCGCAAACACCGGGCCGGTCACGGGAGATCCGTCGGCAAGTTTTGCAACCGGCACGCTCAGCCAGTGATTGCCGTCCGCCGACATCGTCGGCCGCACCGCCGTGCCGAGGGCCGCGCTCATGCTCGCGTTGTCGCCCTGCCACGCGCTCGCGAGGCCGACGTCCCCGAAGCCGCGCTCCTGCGGCGACAGGATGAGCGGCCGGCCGCGATTGGGCACGTCATGCCACATGAGGCCGCTTGCCTTGCTCATGTCGATCGGCTTGGTGATGACGAAGCTCGCGACATAGCGGACCTTGCCGTCGGCATCGCGTCCGAGCTCGATGTCCTGGATCGGCCGGTTGTGCGGATCGCCCGGGTCGAGCTCGCCGAACGCGCGGCCTGCAATCTGCTCGTACTGGCCGGCCCCGCCGTAGGACGCGCAGGCAGCACCCTTGCAGAAAGCCGGCGAAACGCGCTCGTCGATGACGATTTTGGTGACGCGCGCCTGCGCCGGTGCGGACATCGCGAGCAGGGCCGCCATGACGACCCGGAGCCTGGTGTGCATGCTGATCTCCTCCCACGCGGGGTGTATGCCTGCGCGGGCCGTTTTTTGCTTCTCTCACCGGGGTTCGGCTTCGCGCGTTGCGATCTTACCCCAGCTGCAAGTCGCGCAACGCGAGCCGCTAAAGGCAGCTCTCGCGAAGCCGCTATATATCTCGGTGGCGTGCGGCGGCGGGCGCTTCTGCTTTCGGGCCTGCGCCGGGGGCAGAAGTGCCCGGCTCCGTTCGCCATTTCTCCGACCGCGCAGTCCGCGCGGCGATACGGGACAGCGATGCGGATGACCGTGATGCACACATGGAAATTCATTACCACCAGCGGTGACCACCCGCCTTCCTGGTGCTGGGTGCATTGCGTCGAAAAGCGCGTCCTCGCGCGCACGCCGTTCACCTTTGCCGCGTTTCCGGACTGCGTAGCCGACGCGCGCGTGCACGGCTTCGACATGTCGCATCGTTTCGACGTGCTCAAGGACCGCCGCAGAACGCCGCGCATGGCGGCCTAGCCTTCGCCCGACACCTTCGCGCGCCGCTGCTCCTTGCTTCACGCCGCCTCGTGGCACAATGGGCGCCTCTGCAGCCTCGGAGGAGTTGCGTCATGCGCCGCCTGGTATCGCTGTCCCTGCTCGCCGGCATCCTCGCAGCCGCCCTGCCGCTCCACGCCCAGCAATACCCATCCAAGCCGATACGCATCATCATCCCGTTTCCGCCGGGCGATTCGCTCGACACGATGTCGCGCCTCATCGGCCCGAAAATCACCGAGCGCCTCGGGCAGAACGTCGTCGTGGACAACCGTGCCGGCGCGGCCGGGCAGCTCGGGCTCGAGCTCGCGGCGCATGCGCCGCCGGACGGCTACACCGTGGTGGGCGGGCAAGGCGGCAATCTCGCCGTCCAGCCGCACACGTACAAGAAGCTCCCGTACGACGCGCTGCGCGATTTCGCGCCGGTCGCGCTCTCGACCACCAACTTCCTCGCGATCGTGGTCAATCCCAATGGCCCGTACAAGACGGTGAAGGACCTGATCGCTCAGGCGAAGGCGAATCCCGGACGGGTCAGCTTCGCCTCCAACGGCGAAGGCGGCTTTCCGCACATGGCCATCGAAATGATGCGCACGCAAGGCGGCTTCACGTATCTGCACATCCCGTACAAGGGCAGCGTGCAAATCCTCACCGAGCTCATGGGCGGCCGCATCGATGCGACGATACTCGGCATAGGGGCGCTTGCGCCGTACATCAAGGCGGGCCGCATACGCCTGCTCGCGGTGACGAGCCCGGAGCGCTCCGCGCTTTATCCGGACACGCCGGCGCTTGCCGAAGTCCTGCCGGGCTACGACTCGCGGGGCTGGTTCGGCTATCTCGCCCCCGCCGGCACGCCGGCGAAAATCGTCGCGCTGCTCAACCAGGAGATCAACCGCGCGATGACCGCGCCCGACGTGAAGGAAAAGATGGACGTGATCGGCCTCACCGTCGTCGCAGAGTCGCCGCAATTCTTCGCGCAGACGCTGAAGAGCGATTACGACAAGTACGGCAAGCTGATACGCGACATCGGACTGCAGCCGCAATGAACGGCCGGATCATGGCCACAGAGAGCACAGAGGACACAGAGGTAACTTGGTGAGCGATAGTCGCGATGCTCGACTAGCTGTCTGTGGTCACGCGCGCCCTGGCACGAAGGGGGTTTTTTTCTCTGTGCGCTCTGTGTCCTCTGTGGCGCTTTTAATCTTTCAGTAAAGGACCCCCATGATGACTGCCGACCCTTACATGCGCACCGAAGTGCGCGACGGCATGCGCATCACCTGGCATCAGCCGATCACGATGGACGACGGCCTGGTGGTGCGCGCCGATGTGTACCGGCCGATCGACGAGAGGCTGCGCTGCCCGGTGATACTCACCTACGGGATATACGGCAAAGGCGTCGCGTACCAGGAAGGCTATCCGCTGCAGTGGAACAAGATGGTCGAGGACTATCCCGAAATCCTCGAGGGCTCGACCAACAAGTACCAGAACTGGGAGACCACCGATCCCGAGCGCTGGGTGCCGCACGGCTACGCCGTGGTGCGCGTGGATTCACGCGGCGCCGGCTGGTCGCCCGGCTTCATGGATCCCGGCTGCCAGCGCGAAACCGAAGACCTGTACCACTGCATCGAGTGGGCGGGCACGCAGCCGTGGAGCAACGGCAAGGTCGGCATGCTCGGCATCTCGTACTTCGCAAGCAACCAGTGGCGCGTCGCGGGCCTGCATCCGCCGCATCTCGCCGCGATCATTCCGTGGGAAGGCCAGAACGACCGCTACCGCGACTCGGGCTATCACGGCGGCATCCTGTGCGAGTTCCAGAAGCGCTGGGCCAAGCACCAGGTGGTCAACGTGCAGTACGGCCGCGGCGACAAGGCGCTGAAGAATCCCAACACCGGCGAGTCGGTCGCGGGCCCCGTCACCTTGTCCGACGAGGAACTTGCAAAGAACCGCGTCGACGCCTTCGAGGAGCTGAAGAAGCATCCCTTCGACGACGACTGGCACCGCTCGCGCTCGGCGGACTTGTCGAAAGTGCGCACGCCGCTGCTCACGTGCGCCAACTGGGGCGGACAGGGCATACATCCGCGCGGCAACTTCAACGGCTACACCGAAACGCCGGCCGATACGCCGAAGTGGCTGGAAGTGCATGGCGACTCGCACTGGTCCGTGTTCTCCAACGGTTACGGCCTCGCGCTGCAGAAGCGCTTCTTCGACTACTTTCTCAAGGGTGAGAAGAACGGCTGGGACAGCCAGCCGCGCGTGCAGCTCAACGTGCGCCATCCGGGCGAGCGCTTCGTGCTGCGCCACGAAAACGAATGGCCGCTCGCGCGCACGCAATGGACGAAGCTTTATCTCGACCCCGACGGCAGCACGCTCGGCGACAGGCCGGCGGCCAGGGCGGGAAGCGTCGAGTACGACGCGACCGGCAAGGGCGTGACGTTCCGGACTGCGCCGCTCACCGCAGACACGGAAATCACCGGGCCGATGGCTGCGAAGCTCTTCGTTGGATCGTCGACGCCCGATACCGATCTGTTCCTCATCGTGCGCGTCTTCGATCCCGAGGGCAAAGAGCTCACCTTCATGGGATCCACCGATCCCAACACGCCGATCGCGAATGGCTGGCTGCGCGCGTCGCACCGGCGCCTCGATCCGAAGAGGAGCACGCCGTACCGGCCGTACCACCCGCACGATCGCGCCGAGCCGCTCAGGCCCGGCGAAGTGTACGAGTGCGACGTCGAGATCGTGACGAGCTGCATCGTGGTGCCGGCCGGCTGGCGCATCGCGCTCACCGTGCGCGGCAAGGATTACGAATACGAAGGCGAGCTCTCCGAATTCGGCAGGAAGTTTCACTACGGCACGCGCGGCACGGGCGGCATGACGCATAATGACGCCGACAGCCGGCCGGCGAATGTGTACGGCGGCCGCGTCACGCTGCATGCCGGCGGCGGCCGCGACGCCTATCTGCTGCTGCCGGTCATTCCGCCGGCGCGCGCATAGCGTACCGGCAAATTCATTATCTTTTGGAATGCTGTTAGGAGCGGGTTTGAGCCACGTAGACAGGAGATCGACATGAAACGCCATGCAACTCTGTTCGCCGCATTGATGTTTGCCGCACCGGCCGCCATGGCCTACCAGGTCACCGGCCCGGTGCTCGACGTCACCGACAGCAAAATCGTCGTCGAGAAGGACAAGGAGAAGTGGGAGATCGCGCGCGACAAGGACACCAAGGTCACGGGCGATGTGAAGAAAGGCTCCAAGGTCACGATCCAGTACAAGATGACCGCGACGAGCATCGACGTGAAAGACGCCAAGGACGCGAAGAAAGAAGCCAAGGAACCGAAGAAAGACGCCAAGAAGGATGCGAAATCCGGCAAATAGCCGGCTCGTCCGGGAAGAAGGAAGGCTGCGGCCTTCCTTTTTTTTTGCGCCTCGCATTGCGCCGCGGCATGCAAAGCCATTTGCATACCGGGCTTGCCTCTGTGAAGATATAGGTAAGAACAAAGCCGGACAGTCCAGAGCTTCGCCACCTCGCAAAGCTGCATCGGTCGCACTCGGCGCTGCACGCGCGCGCCGCAGGGAAATCATGCGCAACCGAAGAGACGTTGACCTGGATCAACGGCAACCGGGTACACTGCGGGAAAAATTGTCCGCCGGCAGCATTCGCGGGGTAATATGCCGCGCGACCGGCATGCGCCGTTACCTGGATCGAATCAGTCTTACCGAAACGGAGGGGTTCATGAATAGGCGTTCCGCGTTACTTTCCCTGCTCACGCTGTGCAGCACATGTGTCTTCGGCGCTGCCCATGCTGCTGCACCCGTCAAAGTCGGCATACTTCTGCCGCTCACCGGCACCTTCGCCGCCGTCGCGGAAACGCAAAGAGACGGTGCGCTGCTCGCGGTAGACGTCGTCAACAAGCGCGGCGGTCTCGACATGCCCGGCGGCAAAGTCATGCTGCAGGGCGTGGTCGCGGACGACGAGGCCAAGCTCGACGTCGGCGTTCGGCGCTATCAATACATGGTCTCCGAGGGCGTGAAAGGCGTAGGCGGGCAGACGTGGGCGCCGCTCGCGCGCGCCATCAATGCCGTGGTGAAGAAAGAGCCGATGCCTTATTTCCCCGTCTGCGTGCAGGCGGTGGAAGCGTTCAAGAAAGGCGAGCGCGCGGATTCGACCTTCGCCGCCGCTTACAGCCCGTGGACGGTGGGCTACATGGCCGGCACGGCAGCCGTCAAGAACCTCGGCAAGAAGCGCATATTCTTCCTCGCCCGCTCGGACAGCTGGGGCTGGGACATGCGCGACGGCGCGTACGCGGCCGCGAAGCAGCTCGGCGCGGAAATCGTCGGGTACGACGAAGTGCCGCTGGGCACCGGCGACTACACCACCGTGCTGCAGAAAGTGCGCGCAGCGAAGCCGGACGTCTTCATCTCCGCGCAGTTCGCCGCCGACTCGGTCGCGCTCCTGAAACAGGTGCAGCAGATGGGCCTCGGCAAGGAGATGACGATCTTCGCCGCCTTCATCACCAACGTGGTGGCGAAGGGGCTGCCGCCCGAAGCGCTCGACGGCGTGTACGCGATGCACTATTTCTACTACGACCTTGCGAATTTCCCCGACAAGGACGTCGCGAAGAGCGCCAAGGAATTCACCGACCTGTATCGCGCGAAATACAAAGCGCCGCCGGATGCCTATGCGACCATCGCGTACATCGCCTACATGGAAATGTTCCGCGGCTTCGAGCAGGCCAAGTCCTTCGACCCGGCCAAAGTGTCGGCAGCGCTCAAGGCGAGCAACGGCCAGTTCAACACGGTGAAGGGCGCCGCCAACTGGCGCGAGGATCATGCCGCGGTCTACAAGCACGCCGCCTTCTTCGTGAAGGGCAAGGGCGCGGCAGAGCGCAAGAACGAGTGGGACCTGTTTAACGTCATGGGCTCGGTGGGCGGCGAAGCCGTCATGCCGACGCTGAAGTCGCTGGGCTACTAGGCGATCTCCCGCATCAGGGCGCGCCCGGCGAGCATGCGCTTCCCGGGCCGCCTGTCTGCGGGGAAACGACGGATACAGGCACATCTTGACCGCTGAAATCATACGGGCAGAAGGCGTCACCAAGAAATTCGGGGCGCTCACTGCCGTCGATAACGTCACCTACTCGCTGCGCGAGCACGAAGTCGCCGGCATCATCGGATCGAACGGCGCCGGCAAGACGACGTTCTTCAATGTGCTGACCGGCTACTACGTGCCCGAAGCCGGCACGGTGAGCTATCGCGGGCGCGATGTCACCCGCATGACGCCGCAGCAGCGCGTCGCTCTCGGCATGATGCGCACGTTTCAGCTCACGTCCACGTTCGACACGCTGACCGTCGTCGACAACCTGGTGCTTTCGTTCTTTCGCGCGCATCGCCGGTCGTCGCTCCTGCGGCTGCTGTTCAATACGCGCAAGCGCTATCGCAACGAAGACCGTATCGTCTCGGTGCTGGAGACGTTTCAGCTGCAGCAGGTGCGAGACCGGCTGGTGAAGAACCTGAGCCTCGGGGAAAAGCGCCGCCTGGAGATCGCCATGGCCGTGCTTGCGGAGCCCCAGGTGCTGCTGCTCGACGAGCCGCTCGCGGGGCTGGCCGAATCGGAAATCCGCAGCACGCTCGAGGTGCTGCGCAGCAGGATCGGCAAGCAGACCATACTCATCGTCGAGCACAAGATCTCGCACGTAAAGGACTTCCTGCAGCGGCTCACCGTGATGCACGAGGGACGCGTGATCGCCGACGGCGGCTACGAGGAATGCCTGCAGCACCCGGAAGTACGCAAGAGCTACTGGCAGATCGACACCGAGGCGGAAGGGACGGCCCATGGCGCCGCCTGACGCCACGCCGGTCACGGCAGACGCGGCGCTCGCCGTGCAGGGGCTCAACGCCGCCTACGGTGCCTCCAAAGTACTGTTCGACGTCAGCATGCACGTGCAGCCGCGCGAGATCGTCGCCTGCGTGGGACGCAACGGCGCCGGCAAGACCACGCTGCTGAAAAGCATCGCGGGATTCCTGAAGCCGCTCTCCGGCAGCGTGCATTGCGGCGCCACCGCGCTCGTGGGCCATGCGCCGTACGACGTCGCCAAGCTCGGCGTGAAATACATCCCGCAGGACAAGAAGGTGTTCTCCGACCTCACCGTGCGCGAGAACCTCGAGCTCGGCAGCTATGCGACGCGCGACTACAACTGGGATCGCGTCACGGATTATTTTCCCAAGCTCAAGATCCTGATGGACCGCAAGGCCGGCTACCTCTCGGGCGGCGAGCGCCAGATGCTGATGATCGCCCGGGCGCTGCTGGGACACCCGAAGGTGCTGCTGGTGGACGAGCCGACCGAAGGGCTCGCGCCGAGCATCGTCGCGCACCTGCGCAGCGTGTTCACCGACTTGAGCGCAACCACGGCGCTGGTGCTGGTCGAGCAGAACCTGCCGCTGGTGTGCGCGATCTCGCACCGCATCTACGCACTGAAGGAAGGCCGGATCGTGGCCGAGATGCCGGACCGCGAATCGATCAGGCCGGAACTCTGTGAACGTTACCTCTAGCGCAACCGGGAAGCGAGCATGGTAAATGCAGTGCGTTGGTGGGGAGGCATAGTCGTCGCCTGGGGGCTGGTGGGAGCGTCGACGCTGTTTCTTCCCGTGCCCTTCATCATCGAAGTGGTGATCTTCTCCATCTACACGATGGGCTGCAACTTCCTGCTGGGCCGCGTCGGCTTCATTTCGTTCGGGCAGCCGGCGTACCTCGCGATCGGCGCGTACGGCACGGCCTTCTACATGTTCTACTTCGGCACCAATCCGTACATCGGGCTCGCGATCGGCATTCTCTCGGGCCTCGCCGCCTCCGCCATCGTCGGGCCGCTGTTCGTGCGGCTGCGCAGCGACTATTTCGCGCTGGTGAATCTCGCGCTCGCCGTGATCGTGTTCTACCTGATGCAGAAGGTGCTGGTGGACATCACCAAGGGCGACAACGGCCTGTGGTATCTCACCAACATCGCGTCGACGCCCATTCTCGATATTTCCAAGCGCACGCATTTCCTCGCGTTCGCGCTGATCGCCGCCGCGCTGATCTGGGCGTTCTTCAAGTACATCGACGACTCGATCTACGGCGCCTGCTGTCTCGCCACCAAGGTGAACGAGGACAAGCTCCTGTTTCTCGGCTACAGCAACTATGGCGTGCGCCTGATGGCGTTCATCATCGCCAACACCACCACCGCGTTCGCCGGAGCGCTGTACGCCGTCTACCTCGGTTTCGTGAGCCCCGAAGTCACCAGCCCGGCGCGCGCCGCCGATCCGGTCGTGGTCACCATCCTCGGCGGCACCGGCACGCTCTACGGCCCGCTGGTCGGGGCGTTCGCCTATACCGGCATGAAGGACGTGATCAGCAAGCTCATCGGCAACTGGGAGCTCTTCATCGGCTTCCTGCTCGTGTTCATCATGCTCGCCGGCGAAAAAGGCATCTGGGGCACGCTGCAGCCGTATCTCGAGCGATGGTTCTCGCGCTCCGCGAAAGCGAAAGCGGCGGAGCCGCACACGGCACAGGATGCGCGATGACCACCGAGCTTCTCATCTCCGGCGTCATTTTCGGGCTGAGCATAGGCGCGATCTTTTTCCTGATGGCGATCGGCCTGTCGCTGTGCTTCGGGTTGATGCGCATCATCAGCCTCGACCAGCTGCTCTATTACTCGGTGGGCGCGTACCTCACCTACGCCGTGAGCGTCGGCACCGGCAACATCTGGCTCGGCGTCGCGGCGGGCGCGGCCACTGCGGGCGCGGTCGCCTTCCTGGTCGAGCGCTTCGTGTTCCTTCGCATCTACGAGCGCGAGCTGACGTTCAGCATGATCACGTCGTTCGGCATACTGATCGGCGGCATCGGCATCATCAAGTCGATCTGGGGCGTGGTGCCGCGCCCGGTCCAGGTGCCGACGCTCGCGCAGATGAGCGTCTTCGGCACCGACGTGCCGGTCTACCGGCTCATCGTCATCGTCATCGCCGCACTGGTGTACGGCGGCATCTGGCTGTTTCTCAACCGCACCATCATCGGCAAGGCGATACGCGCCGGCATCGAGGACGTGCAGCACGTCGAAGGTCTCGGCATCAACGTCTCGCGGCTGTTCACCATCACCTTCATCATCGCCGGCACGCTGTCCGGGCTCGCGGGCGGGCTGCACGCGCCGCTCATCATGGTCGATCCCCAGATGGGCCTGGAAGTGCTCGCCTTCGTGTTCATGGTGGTGATCATCGGCGGGCTGGGCAGCATCAAGGGCACGCTGGTGTCCGCGATCCTGGTCGGACAGGTGGTCTCGCTCGGCTCCCTCGTCTATGCGCCGCTCGCGCAGATGGCGCCGTTCGCGATCATGCTGCTGATACTGCTGGTGAAGCCCACGGGCTTGTACGGCAGCACGCTGGTGAAGAAGTAAGGCCTCGCGCAAGCGCGCGTGAGCGCGGCGACGAAGGTCGCAAACGCAGGTCATACCAGACAGGCCGACAAGGTTATCCTGCGCCGCAAAACGACCCGCGTTTGCGCTAAATCATACTGCCGGCCGCCCGGCTCGGGTCCAATGCCTCTCGGAGGAACTATGCGCGCATTCGACCTGTATACCGCGACGGACGCCCGTCATGCCGTGGCCTTGCTCGCCGAGCATGCCGCGTCGGTAAAAATCCTCGCGGGCGGGACCGATTTGCTCGTCGAGCTCAAGAACGCGAGGCACGTGCCGCGCGCGGTCGTCGACATTTCGCGAGCGCCCGATCTGAAGCAGATCGCGGTGACGTCACGCGGCCTCAGTATAGGCGCGCTGGTCACGCACGGCGACATCATGCGCTCGGCCGTCATCCGCGATCTGTGCCCGGCGCTCCTCGACGCCGCGCACACCATAGGCGCGGTGCAGACGCGCAATCTCGGCACGATAGGCGGGAATCTCGTCACCTGCGTGCCCTCCATGGACAGCGGCCCGACGCTGATGGCGCTCGATGCGTCGGTCACCATCGCCGGCGCGAAAGGCGAGCGGCAGCTGGCGCTCGCGGATTTTTTTCTCGGACCGCGCAGGACGGCGCTCGCTGCCGACGAGCTGCTGAAGGAAATCGTCGTTCCGGCAGCGAGCCTGCGCAAGCCGACGCACTTCCTGAAGTTCGGCTTGCGCAAAGGGCAGGCGCTCGCGCTGGTCAACGCCGCTGCGAGCTTGTGGGCGGCCGACGGGAAATTCAAGGACACGCGCATCGCGCTGGGTGCAGTCGCGCCGACGGTGATGCGCGCAAGCGAAGCCGAGCGCTATCTCGAAGGCCGCGCTATCGCGCCCGAAGCAATGGCCGAGGCCGCGCGCATTGCCGCCGGCGAAGCAAAGCCGATCACTGATTTCCGGGCTTCCGCAGAGTACCGGCGCGACCTGATCGCCGTGCTGGTGAAACGCGCGCTCGCGGGCGCGCTCGCGCTGTCGCAACGCGCACAGGTGACGCCATGACCCCGGTCACGCTCCGGTTGAACGGCGAGACGCGCAGCGCGGCGGTGCCGCCGGAGACGACGCTGCTCACGCTGCTGCGCGAGGAGTTCGGCTTGACCGGCGCCAAGCTCGGCTGCGACGTCGGCGATTGCGGTGCATGCACCGTCATCCTCGACGGCATGCCGGTCAATGCCTGCCTCATGCTCGCTGCGCAGGCGTCGGGACGCGACGTGCTCACCATCGAAGGGCTGGCGACGCGCGACGCGCTGCATCCGCTTCAGAAAGCCTTCGAGGAACACGCGTCGCTGCAATGCGGCTTCTGCGGGCCCGGGGTCATCCTGTCGGCGAAAGCGCTCCTCGACGCGAATCCCAACCCCACGCGCCACGATGTGCGCGACGCGCTCTCCGGCAACCTGTGCCGCTGCACCGGCTACACGAAGCTGATCGATGCGGTGCAGGACGCCGCAGCGCGCATGCGGGGCGCCGGGGAGCGCAGCGATGGCTGATCGTTCGCGCCCCGGCTACGCGGTGCCCGCGACCATGCAGGCATGGGTGCTGGGCTCGCCGGGCGAGTTGAAGCGCGTCGAGAAGCCCGTGCCGCAGCCGGGCAACGCGGAAGTGCTGGTCCGCATCGGCGCAACCGCCGTGTGCGGCACCGACCTCGAAGTCATTTCCAGGGGTGACCCGGCGCTCATCCAGGGCGGACTGCCGTTCAACAAGAACTTCACGCCGGGTCACGAGTACATGGGAACGGTGGTGAAGCTCGGCCCCGGCGTCGATGAATTCGCGGTGGGCGATCGCGTTGCGGTGGAGATCCACGCCGGTTGTGGCCGCTGCGAGCGCTGCCGCGAAGGCGCGTATACCGCCTGCACCAACTACGGCATGAACTACGGCGATCACGACAAAGGTCATCGGGCGAACGGCTTCACGACCGACGGCGGCTTTGCCGAGTACGCCATCAATCACGTGAACACCATGGTGCACGTGCCTCAGGGCATGAGCGACGAGGAGGCGACGCTCATCGTCACCGCCGGCACCGCCACCTACGGGCTCGACGTGCTGGGCGGTCTCATCGCCGGGCAGACGGTAGTCGTCACCGGACCCGGGCCGATAGGGCTCATGGCGGTCGGCGTCGCGAAAGCGCTGGGCGCGAGTCCCGTCATCCTCACCGGCACGGGTGACGACAGGAAGCGTCTCGAGATCGGCCGCCTGCTCGGCGCCGATCACGTGGTGAACGTCGATCGGGAAGAGGCGATCGCGGCCGTCCAGCGCATCACGCAGGGCAAGGGCGCGCATTACGTGATGGAATGCTCCGGCGCGCCGAACGCGGTGAACCAGGCAGCGCGCATGGTGAGCCGCGGCGGGCGCATCTGTCTCGCGGCCTTCGCCCACCAGCCGGTGCTGGTCGATGTCGCCTATCTCGTGAGCAACAACATCTACCTGTTCGGCATTCGCGGCGAAGGCCGCAGCGCGGTGCGCCGCGCCGCCTCGCTCATGGCGCAGCAGCGGTTCCCCGCGAAGCTCATACACACGCACACCTTTTCCTTCGAGCTGGTGCCTTCCGCGATCCGTTATGCCGCGGAGCGCATCGAGGACGCCATCAAGGTCGTGGTCAAGATGCCGCCCCTGGAAAGCCGACCGGAGTAACGCCATGGCCGACGAGCCCAAACTCGGTGAACAACAGGCGACGCGCGTAAGCGAGCCGCTGGAAGCGCCGGCGCTGCGCGTGCCTGCGTTGCCGCCCGCCTCGCCGTATCCCATCGAAACGCGCGTGCCCAAAGTACGGCAACAGACCCCGGCCGTGGGCCAGCGCGCGACGCGTCCCGACGGCCGCCTGCATGGGCTGGGCCAGACCAAGTACATCGCCGACCTCACGCTGCCCGGCATGCTGCACGCGAAGATCAAGCGCGCAGGCATTGCATCGGCGCGCATCAAGCGCATCGACACCAGCGCTGCGGAAGCCATGCCGGGCGTCATGGCGGTGCTCACCGGCCGCGAGATTCCGGTCAATTCCTTCGGCCCGTCGTTCCAGGATCAGCCGGTGCTGGCCGACGATCGCGTGTATCACGCGGGCGACGGCGTTGCCGCAGTCGCCGCGGTGACCGAGCAGATCGCCGTGGAAGCGCTCGACAAGATCGTCGTCGACTACGAGCCGCTGCCGGCGGTGCTCGATCCGCTGGAAGCGTTGCGCGAGGACGCATTCAAAGTGCATGCGCCGAACAGCAACGTCTACGCGACCAAGGTGATCAAGCGCGGCGATGTCGAGCAGGCGCTCGCCGGCGCCTATCGCGTGTTCGAGGGCCGCTTCACCACCCAGATGGTCGAGCACGTGCCGCTCGAGCCGCACGCTTCGATTGCCGAATGGGACGCCAACGGCCGCGTCACCATTCATACGAGCCTGGGCCGCATCACGCTCGGCCGCGCCGACGTCGCGCGCACGCTGCAGCTGCCGATCAACCGCATTCGCATCGTCGCGACGGTGGTCGGCGGCAACTTCGGCGGCAAGAATGAGATCACCCAGGAGCCGGTGCTCGCGCTGCTGTCGAAGAAGACCGGCCGCCCGGTGAAGGGCGTGTACACGCGCACCGAGGAATTCATCGCATCGACCACGCGCCATCCTTTCGTCATGGACTACAAGACCGGCGTAAGCCGCGACGGCCGCCTGCTCGCGCGCAAGGTGAGGCTGGTGCTGGACGGCGGCGCGTACTGCTCGTGGAGCGAAACGACGCTCGGCAAGGCCTGCATCCTGTCGGGCGGTCCGTACAACATCGAGCATCTGCAGCTCGAGGCATATGCGGTGTACACCAACAAGACCATGACCGGCGCGATGCGCGGCTTTGGCGCGCCGCAGGTCTGCTTCGCCTACGAATCGCACATGGACGACATCGCCCACGCGCTCGGCATCGACCCGCTCGACATTCGACTGCTGAACGGCTTCGAGGAAGGATCGGCGAGTCCCACCGGCCAGGTGCTGCAGAGCGTGGTGCTGAAGCGCTCGCTCGAGAAGGCGGCCGAGCGCTTCGGCTGGAAGGAGAACGACTCGTGAAAAAGCGCGGACGCGGCATCGCGTGCATGTGGTACCCGATCGGCTTCACCGTGGCGGCGAATCCGAGCGCCGCAGTGGTGAAGGTCAACGAGGACGGCACGGCGACGCTGCTGACCGGCACCGTCGAGACCGGACAAGGCTCGCTCACCGTGCTCGGCCAGATCGCGGCTGAAGAGCTCGGCATCGCGACCGAAGACGTGCATGTCGTGTCCGCCGATACCGACACGACGCCGATGGATACCGGCGCGATCGCAAGCCGCACCACGTACGTCACCGGCAATGCAGTGCGGCTCGCGGCAGCAAATGCGAAAGACGTGCTGTTCGGCATCGCGGCCGGCATGCTGGGCGTCAACGCCGACCAGCTCGAAGCGCGCGACCGCAAGATCCAGGTGAAGGGCTATCCGGCGCGCCATCTGCCGATCGGCACGGTCGCGCATCAGGCGCAGGTGGTGCGCGGCGAGCCGCCGCTCGGCAGCGCGAGCTGGAATCCGCCGACCGTGCCCATGGATCCCGAGACGGGACAGGGCAAACCGTTCAACACCTACGTCTACGCCACGCAGATCGCGGAAGTGGACGTCGACGACGAGACAGGCGAAGTCGAAGTGCTGCGCGTGGTGGCGGCGCATGACTGCGGCACGCCAATCAATCCGATGCTGGTGGAAGGCCAGGTGCAGGGCGGCGTGTCGATGGGGCTCGGCTTCGCGCTGCAGGAAGAGATCCTGTTCGACGGCGCCGGCCGGCAGCTCAATCCGAATCTCACCAACTACATCATGCCGACCAGCCTCGACATGCCGGAAGTCGAGGTCGATATCGTCGACAGCTACGATCCGACGGGCCCGTTCGGCGCCAAAGGCGTGGGCGAGCCGACGCTGGTGCCGACCGCGGCGGCGATCCTCAACGCGATACACGACGCGGTCGGCGTGCGCATCACCTCGTTGCCGGCGACGTCGGAGAAAGTGCTCGCCGCGATCAAGGCGAAGCGGGCCGCCGCCAAGGCGCTTACCAAGCCTGCGTAGTTCTACTGCGAAGAAAGAACCAAAGCTTTACCGCAAAGGACGCGAAGGACGCAAAGGTATCGAAGTAAAAACCGCGCAAGCACCACCGCTTCGACAATGACGTGCGTCGTATCTGTTATCGAGCTTTTACTTTATATCCTTCGCGCCCTTTGCGTCCTTCGCGTTGACGCTTTACTTCGCGTCCCTGGCGGTTAATCTTTACTTTACTAACGCCCTTTGAACGCCGGCGCGCGCTTCTCGAGGAAGGCCTTGACGCCTTCGCGGTAGTCCTCGGTGTCCTTGCAGATGTTCTGCGCGAACGACTCGAACTCGAGCCCGGCGCGCAGATCGACGTCCTCGTTGTGATAGATCGCGCGCTTGGAGAGCTGCACGGCCACCGGTGCGGCGTTCGCAATCTTGCGCGCGAGCTTGTACGTCTCGTCCATCAGCGCTTCGGGTGCGACAACGGCGTTCACCACACCGAGCGCCAGCGCCTGGGCAGCGTCGATCGGCTCGCCGGTGAAGATCAGCTCGCACGCTTTCGCCGTGCCGACCACGCGCGGCAGCAGCCACGAGCCGCCCCAGTCGGGCGCAAGCCCGCGCTTCACGAAAGCCTGCGAGAACTTGGCTGCCGCCGAGGCGATGCGCATGTCGCAGGCCAGCGCGAGATTCATGCCGGCGCCGGCGGCAGCGCCGTTGATCGCGGCGATGACCGGCTTGGGGCAGTCGCGCAAGGCGAGCACGATGCGGTCGCGCAACGGCGCGAAGCGCTCGCTCGGAGCCGGAACCTGTCCCGCGTCGTTGCGCTCGCTCATCGATTTCACGTCGCCGCCGGAGCAGAAGCCGCGGCCAGCGCCGGTGATCACCAGCACGCCGACCTCAGGGTCGGCGCCGGCGCGCGTCACGGCGTCGAGCAAGTCGTCACGCAGCGTGTCGCCGAGCGCGTTGAGACGCTCCGGACGGTTCAGCGTGAGCGTTGCGATGCGGTCTTTTACGTCGTACAGCAGGCATTGGTACGCCATCGTGTTTCCTCTCAGTCTGCGATGCGTTGCATGACCCGCTGGCGTGCGGGCATGTCGCGCCGCGATCAAGCTTCCGTGATCCGTTTCCAGAGCGCGCTCGCGCCCGCTTCGACCGCCTGCGCACCCAGCTTTTGCGACCAGTGCGCCTCTGCGCCGTATTCGGCACGCCAGGACCAGAGGCGCAGCGTGCTGTGATGAAGCACGTATTCGTCGGTGACGCCGATCGCGCCGTGCAGCTGGTGCGCGATGCCGGCGCCGCTGTACGCCGCTTCTCCGGCCTTCACTTTGGCCGCCGCGACATACAGGCCGGCGCTCGCGTCGTCGATGTGAGCGGCGGCGGTCAATGCGGCCGCCTTGGCAATCGCCGCCTCGCCGGCAAGGCGCGCGAGCTCCTGTTGCACGGCCTGGAACTGGATCAGGGTGCGCCCGAACTGCGAGCGCTGCCTGGTGTATGAAACGGTCAGCTCCAGCAGGCGATCGAGCGCGCCGCACATGAGCACGGCACGCGTCAGCGCGCCGCGCTGCCACGCACGCTCGACAGTGACGTCGTTGCCGGCCCGAGCGGACGAAGCATCCAGCTCGGCCGACACACGCACTTCGTCTCGCGCTTCGTGCGCGAGGTTCTCGCCCGCCGTGATCTCATACCGGTCGCGCGGAATGCACAGCACCGCAGCGCCTGCTGCGTGAGGCGCAACCAGCACCAGAGCCGAGGCCATGCGTGCCCATGCAACATCGCGCAGCGTGCCGGACACTCGCCATCGCGCGCCGGCCTGTGATACCTCGACGGCGCCGGCCTGCGGCGCGACCGCAAAGGCCAGCGGCCCGGACGGTATGCTCATGCCGCTTCGCGCAAGCGCCCACGCGCCGAGCAGCGCGGTTTCCGCAAACGGCACGGCCGCGCAGTACTTGCCCGCCAGCCGCAGCGCTTCGATGCCTTCGGCAAAGTCTCCGCCGCCGCCATGCTCCTCCGGCACCGAGAGCAGCGTCATGCCGGTTTCTTCGAGCGTGCGCCACAGCGGCTCCGACCACGCGCCGCGCTTCGCATCCTGCAGCCGGTCGCTCGTATAGTGATCCTCGAAAATCCGGCCGATGGCTGCGACGAGCAGGCTGGGCTCCGTCATTGCTGCGCTCCCAGCCGCTTCGCGACGATGCTGCGCAACACCTGTGTGGTTCCGCCGCGTATCGTTCCTATCGGCGAGAAGATGGTGGCTTCCGCAAGATAGCGCTCGATGTCGGTGCCGCCCTCCAGCCGCGGCGTGCAGGCGATCAGCGCTCTCGCCGCCTCGGTGATCTCGCGCTCGAAATGCGTGCCGATATCCTTCACCAGCGCAGCTTCGGTCGCGAGGTCCGGCACCTCCTCCCGCCCGAATTCGTTGGCGATGGCGAGCGACATGGTGCGTATGCTGACGAAACGCGCGAGCAGCGTGCCGATGAGCTGTGCCGCCATCCGGTCCGCGCTGCTCTTCAGCGCGTCGATCACTGCGAAGTAGAGCGGCAGCGTGTTCATGTAGCGCTCGGGGCCGCTGCGCTCCAGCGCGAGCTCGGACGTTACCTGTCGCCAGCCCTGCCCTATCGTGCCGAGCACCATGTCGTCCGGCACGAACACGTCGTCGAAAAACACTTCGTTGAAATGATGGTCGCCGTTGAGAAAGCGGATCGGGCGCGTCTTCACGCCCGGCGATTTCAGATCGACGATGAGCTGGCTCAGGCCTTCGTGCTTTTTCTCGCCCAGCGGCGAGGTGCGGCACAACACGAACATCGCATGCGCCTTGTGCGCCCAGCTCGTCCAGACTTTCTGTCCGTTGAGCACCCAGCCGCCATCGGTCTGCGTCGCGCGCGTGCGCACCGAAGCGAGATCGGATCCCGAGTTCGGCTCGCTCATGCCGATGGCGAAATAGCAGCGGCCTGCCGCAATGGCGGGAAGGAATTTCAGGCGTTGCGCTTCCGTGCCCCAGCGCAGCAGGCTCGGACCGGTCTGGCGATCGGCGAACCAGTGCGCGGCGACCGGCGCGGCGGCGGCGAGCAACTCCTCGGTCACCACGAAGCGCTCGAGGTACGAGCGCTCGTGCCCGCCGTACTGCCGCGGCCACGTCATGCCGATCCAGCCTCGCGCACCGAGCGCCTCGCTGAATTGCGGATCGAACTCGCCATGGCCGACGTGCGGATGAAACCGGCCGGCAGCCCGCTGCTCGTCGAGAAATGCGCGCAGCTCGCGACGCAGGGTGTCGATGCCGGGGGGCAGCTTGAGCGAAACGAAATCCGTGGATGTGAAAAGCATGTAGGCCGTGTCCGGTCGCAGCAGTCGCGCGCGCGATGTCGCGGATAAAACGTTGAGCTCGTGCATTATAAGAGGCGCGTGCGCAGCGCTGTTCATGGAGTCCGCATGATGCGTCGGACGCGATTCGAGGCGACCGACCGCCTCGCGCGCATCGGCATGAGTGCTCGGTATTCGCACAGCGCCGGGCTCAGCACGCCGTCACGCCGGCATCGACCGCTCGCACGTTTGCGATGCGCGCCACTGAGATGTACGAAGAGGCGTATCCACGGCTTGGCCGGCTCACGCGGGGTGGTAGCGCTGCCATCGCCTTATGGTCCACCGACGCCCTGCTTCAGGGCCGACTCAAGCGGCGGCGTTTCCTTACTCGAAACTTACACGAGGCCAGAAACCCGGTTACACTTCCATCCGCTTGGGCGCCGGTTGCATCTAGAGCCCGCTTCCTCCCTGACGGGCCTCCGAGGAGGGCGCCCAAGCACCTTTTCCTCCGCAAGAGACCCCTCGCTGGACTGCAAGCGTGCGGGTTATTTCCTCGCCGGCAGGTTTCGCTCGAATCCGAAGCGCTCGAAGATGTCGAGAGCGGACTGCGACCGCAGGAAGCTCACGTACGCGCTGACCACCGGCCAGCCGCGTCCGCCGGTCGTGACGGCGACGGTGTACACCACGGGAGGGTGAGCGCTGTCCGGCAAGAGCTGTATCACCTGCACGTGCGGATCGTACAACGCTTCACTGCGATAGACGATTGCGCCTTCCACTTCCCCGCTCGCGACCATATCGAGCGCCGCGCGCGTGCTTGCCGTCATTCGCGCCTTCGCGCCGAGGCGTTCCCACAAGCCGAGCCTGGTCAGTGCCGCCTGTGCGAATCTGCCCGCCGGATGCTGCCGCGGATCCGGAAGCGCGAGCGACGCCATGTCCCGCAGCGCGACGCCGGCGCCGTTCCTCGGGTCATGCGCAACGACGACCAGCCGGTTGCGCACGAGCGTGACCAGCACGTCCCCGCGCACGAGCTTCCTCTCCTCCAGATAAGCCACCGAAGCCGGGTCGGCGGAGATGAAGACGTCGGGTACGGCGCCGCGCGCGATGTCGCTCGCAAGGCGGAAGCTCGGGCCGTAGACCACCGACACGCTCTCGTGATTGAGCTTCTCGTACGCGCCGTTCACCGATTGCAGCGCCTGGTGGAGGCTTGCGGCGGCCGACACGGTGATCGGCTGCGACTGCGCGCTCGCCGTCGGCAAAGCGAGCCATGCAGGCGCGAACAGGAACAGCATGCCGCGCATGCAGCGCCGCAGTGTCGCGCGCGCGTTCAGCAGCGGAAAGACGCGGGACGCCATACGCTCACGACGCCACGCTCAACCGCGCAACCTCGCCGGCCCACTGGAAGCGGTTCTTGCCGGCCGTCTTCGCCCTGTACAGCGCGCGGTCCGCGGCAACGAGCAGCGCTTTCGGCGAGTCGCCGTCGCGGGGAAACATCGCCACGCCGATGCTGCCGCTGATGCGTGCTTCGCCGGCCTCGAGCGCGTACGGCGCGCTCAGCACGTCGATCAGCTTTGTCGCCACGAAGTCGACGTCGGCGACGGCATGCAGGTCGGGCAGGCTCACCACGAACTCGTCGCCTCCCAGGCGCGCCACCACGTCGTCGTCGCGCAACGCGCCGCGCAGCCGCCTCGCCACGTCGATCAGGAGCTCGTCGCCGCTGTCGTGGCCGAAGGTGTCGTTCACTTCCTTGAAGCCGTCGAGGTCGAGATACATGAGCGCCACCACCGAATTGCGCCGCCTGGCGTGGGCGATCTGCGCCTCGAGCCGGTCCTGCAGGTGCCTGCGGTTCGCGAGCCCGGTGAGCGCATCGTGGCGCGCCATGTACTCCTTCTGCCGGTCGTGCGACTCGCGGTTCGCGTTCGCGCTGCGCGTCTTGTAGTAGACCCAGACGGCGAGCGCAATGCCGGCCACGATGAACGCCACGGTCACGAGCCACAGCTCCAGCATGACGCGCTCGCGCTGGGCGAGGTGCGCGCGCAGCTGCGCATTCTGCGCATTCTTCAATTCCGAGAGCACGGCGCCGACATAACCCATTTCCGTGCGGCCGGTGCCGGTGGACGCGAGCTTGACGACCGCGTCTATCCCGCGCGCCGCCCTCACTTGCGTGAGCGTGGAAAGATATGAAAAGCGGGTGGCGACACTCTGCCTGATGTGGCCGACGACGGCCCGGTCCGTCGCGTCGGCGGCGAGCAGGTCCTCGAGCGTATCGATCTCGCGATCGATGAGCGGCAGCGTGTCCTCGTAGCGCTGCAGCAGGTGCGCGTCGCCGACCAGAAGGAACGCGCGGCCGGTGGATTCCGCGTCGAGCGCGAGCTGCTGGACCTGGGTGACGTGGGACACGACTTCCTGGGTCTGCCTCACGAGGCGATCGGTGTCCCGCTGCTCCTTGTACAGGAAGTAGGCGGAGCCGGCCAGCCCGAGCAGGCAGCACAGAGACAGCGCGAGATTGAACAACGCCGCGCTCTCGGGCGAACGAAACCTCATGCTTGCTTGCCCCCGTAACCTTCTTGTACCGGCCCAGGCGCGCCTGCCGGGGCAGGTGAGACTGTGCGAATTGTACATCAGCGCCGGCACCGCACGCCGCGCCGTAATGCGCGATTGCGCAGAGTCAGCGATGCGTGGCGGCGGGAATAGTGCCGCGCGGCGCCGTACGCAGCCGCTGCACGAAGCGCTAAGCCTGCGCGGGAGTCCGGCCCGACTTGCGCCCGAACAAGAGCTTCGCGACCGCAACGGCGAGCGGCGCGATGAGCACCAGCGCACCCACCGCAAGGATAGTGGCGGAGATCGGGCGGCTCACGAAGACGGTGAGGTCGCCGCGGCTGATCATCATCGCCTCGCGGAAGCTGCGCTCCATCATCGGCCCCAGCACCAGCGCGAGCACCAGCGGCGCGAGGTCGTACTTGAGCCGCCGCAGGAAATAGCCAAGCAGCCCGAAGGCGATCATCAGCCAGATGTCGAGCATGGCGTTGTTGACGGAATACACGCCGACCAGGCACAGCACCAGCACCACCGGCATCAGCACGTACAGCGGCGTGCGGATGATGTTCGCGAACACGCCCACCAGCGGGAGGTTGAACACGAGCAGCATGAAGTTGCCGATGTACATGCTGGCGATCACGCCCCAGAACAGGTCCGGCTTCTCGGTCATCAGCAAGGGGCCGGGATTGATGCCGTGGATCAGCAGCACCGCCATCACCACCGCCATCGCGGGCGTGAAGGGAATGCCCAGCGCCATCAGCGGCACGTAGGCCGCGCCGACGGAGGCGTTGTTCGCCGCCTCGGGACCGGCGACGCCTTCGATCGCGCCCTTGCCGAACTCGCCGCGCCTGTCGAGCTTGCGCTCGGCGGAATACGACACCATGGTGGAAATCACCGGCGAGGGGCCGGGCACGAGCCCGACGAAAAAGCCGATGAAGGAGCCGCGCACCATGGGCCAGAACGAGCGCCTCCATTCCGTCGCGGTAGGCCACAGCTCGCGGAAGCGCACTTTCTGCAGCTGCACTTTGCCGATCGCTTCTTCGGCCGTGACCAGCACTTCGGATATGCCGAACAGGCCCATCGCCACCGGAAGGAAGTCTATGCCTTGCGCGAGCTCGGGCTGCCTGAAGGTGTAGCGCATGTAGCCGGCGACGGTTTCCATGCCCACCGTACCGAGGGCAAGCCCGAGCGCGATCATCATCAGCGCGCGCATGAGATTGCCGCCGGTGAGGCGCGACATGATCACCAGGCCGACCAGCGCGACCGCGAGATATTCGGGCGGCCCGAATTTCAGCGCCGCCGCCGCGAGTGTGGGCGCGAGAAAGCTCAGCCCGATGAGGCTCACCGTGCCGGCGAGAAAGGAGCCGACTGCGGCGACCGCGAGCGCAGCTCCGGCGCGGCCGCGGCGCGCCATCTGGTAGCCTTCCATCACCGTGATGACCGAAGCCGCTTCGCCGGGAATGTTGAGCAATATCGAAGTGGTCGAGCCGCCGTACATCGCGCCGAAGTAGATGCCGGCGAAGAGGATCATCCCCGCGGTGGGATCGAAACCGTACGTGAGCGACAGCAACAAGGCCATCGTGCCCAGCGGGCCCAGCCCCGGCAGGATGCCGACGATAGTCCCGATCACCGCGCCCAGGAACCCGAACAGCAGGTTCATGGGGGTAAGCGCCACCGAGAAGCCGTGTATGAGTCCGCTCAAGGGGTCCATGGCGTCTTCCCCTTATCCGAGCAGCGGTTCGAGAAGGCCGAGCGGCAGCGGCACTTTGAGCCACAGCACGAACGACACATAGGAGACTGCAGCGATGGCAATCGCCAGCGCCGCCGTCGGCAGCCACTTGCGGTAACCGAATATCCGGATCGCGACGGCGACGAAGCCGCAGATCGCAAGCGGAAAGCCGAGCGGTTTCACCACCAGCCCGTAGGCGACGAGCAAGGCGACGAGCTGCACTGTCTTCATCACCTGCCGCTCTTCGGCCGCATGCGGCTCGGCACCCGGCACGGCGGATGCGACCGGCTCCGCCGGCTCCTCGCGCGAGAACAAGTCCTGCAGCAGGCAGCCCAGCGCGGTGGCGATGAGGAAAACGCCGATCATGGTGGGAAAGAATCCCGGGCCGGGATAGGCGAGCGTGCCGCGCGGCATGCCCGCGCCCATGTATTCGTACGCGGCGCCGACCGCGAGTATCGCCCCCGCGAAAACGGTGGCCCCGATTCTCATGCGCGTCCTCCCGCCCCGGGCGTTGCCGGCTGCTGCGTCATGCATTGTCATTGTCGTGATGCAGCCGGCTGGCGAGCGCGACGGCGGCACGGCACCGTCACGCTCGCGCGCACCTTATTTCTTCGCTGCCGCAGCAGCCGCCTCGGCTGCCTTGCCGAACCTGTCCCACAGCGGACGGTAGATGCCGTCGAGCGTCTTCATATACGCCGCGTACTGGTCCGGCCCCTGGTAATCGTAGGGGAAGGCGGTCTTGATGGCGTTCGCCTTGAATTCCTCGGTGCTCATCACCTCCTTCACCGCGTTCGCGAACTTGTCGACGATGGGCTTGGGCGTGTTCTTCGGCATGGCGAAGCCGCGCGCCGAGCCGCTGGTGAAGTCGAATCCCTGCTCCTTGAAGGTCGGGATGTCGGGGACGATCGGCGAGCGCTTGTCGGACATGATGGCGAGCGCACGCAGCTTGCCGGCGCGCATCTGCGGATACACGATGCCGAGATTGTTCGAGGTGCCCTCGATGTGGCCGGCGAGCGCCGCCTGCCACGACGGGCCGTCGCCGGAGAACGGCACGATGTTGAACTTGGCCTGCGACACGCCTTCGAGCTGGTGCATCGCGAACCAGTCGTCGCCGGGCGCGGACGCGACACCGATGGACAGCGAGTTCGGTTTCGCCTTGGCGGCCTTGATGAGATCGGCGACCGTCTTGTGCGGGCTGTCGGAGCGCACGACGAGGATGCCCGGGTCCGTCACGACGTTCGCGACGAAAATCATGTCGGAGATCTTGTAGGCGGTCTCGCGCACGTAGGCGTTGATCGGGATCATCGGCGTGCACGAGATGAACACGGTGTAGCCGTCGGGCTTGGAGTTGGCGAGCTCGGTGGCCGCGATGTCGCTGCCCGAGCCGGGCTTGTAGACAGGCACCAGCGTGGTCTTCAGCAGCTTCTCGAGCTGCGGGCGCACCATCGACAGCATGACGTCGCTGCCGCCGCCGGGCGCGAAGCCCATCAGCACGTTGATCGGCTTGCGCGGATAATCGCCTGCGGCGGTTCCCTGCGCCAAAGCGCTCGTTGCGACACCCAGAGTGAGTAATGCGGCTACGGTGCATCCGGCTTTTGCAATCATGATCGTTCTCCGTTCTTCTCGTTGGCAGAAGCAAACAGCCCGGTGATGATGTGCATCCGCTTCCCGGGCGTGCGAGTCGTCATCCGTTCAAGTGATCTATGGTGCGCAGGTAGGCCTCGAACGCGGGCTTCAGATGCCGCGTGCAGAGGGTCACCAGGCGCGCACGATCGCCCTTGCGCAGCGCGCGCAGCATCTCGTCGTGCTCGCGCCGCGCCTGGTCGAGGTATTGCTCGGTCACCAGCGTCGTGAGCCGCACCGGGTGCGTGCGACGTGCGAAATCGACGATGGCGTCGACCAGCGCATCGTTGTCGCACAGCCGGAAAATGGCTTCGTGGAAAGCGACGTTGGCGCGAAACACCGCCCGCACGTCCTTCGATTTGATGGCGGCGACGTGCTCGCGCTGCAGCTTCTCGAGATGCTGCAGGCGCCGCGGCTCCACCGGCAGCGGGATCATCCGCGCGCAGCTCGTCTCCAGTATCTCGCGCACCGCATACAGCTCGCGCGTTTCCTTGGCACTCAACGCGCGCACCTGCGCGCCGCTGTTGGGCTTGCGCGCCACGTAGCCGTCCCGCTCGAGCTCGGCAAGCGCCCGGCGCACGACGTGCCGCTTCGCGCCGTAGCGCTGCATGAGGTCGTCTTCGACCAGACGCTCGCGTGGGTGATAGACGCGGAAAACGATATCGTCGGCGATGCAGCTCACCACCTCGTGCAGCGGCCGCGACGGCGAACGCCTGCTGCGCGTCGCGCGGCCTGACGCAACCGTTTCGTCTGGCGCTTGCACCTTGTGTCTCGTCGGATCCTCGCCTAAACTGTCGATCAGATTATCGATAATCCTGCCGCTTGGCAAGCATGCCGGCAGCACGCGCGCGCGCATTCGCCTATGTACGCGGAGATCACGCCATGAGCAGCAACAAGACCGGACTGCACAAGGGACTCACCAGCTACGGCGACATCGGCTTCTCGCTGTTCCTGCGCAAGGCCTTCATCAAGGGCGCCGGCTACACCGACGATGCGCTGAATCGCACCATCATCGGCATCGCCGATACCGGCAGCGCGTACAACCCCTGCCATGGCAACAGCGCCCAGCTGGTCGAAGCGGTGAAGCGCGGCGTGATGCTCGCCGGCGGCCTGCCGATGGATTTCCCGGTGATTTCCATCCACGAGAGCTTCGCCTCGCCCACGTCGATGTATCTGCGAAACCTGATGTCGATGGACGTGGAGGAAATGCTGCGCGCGCTGCCCATGGATGCGGTCGTGCTGATCGGCGGCTGCGACAAGACCGTGCCGGCGCAGTTGATGGGCGCCGCCTCCGCGGGCCTGCCCGCCATCGAGCTCGTCACCGGCTCCATGCTGACCGGGTCTCACAAGGGCACCCGGGTCGGCGCCTGCACCGATTGCCGGCGCTACTGGGGCCAGTATCGCGCGGAGGAAATCGATGCCGACGAGGTGTCCCACATCAACAACCAGCTCGTCGCGAGCGTGGGCACCTGCTCGGTGATGGGCACGGCGAGCACCATGGCCTGCGTCACCGAAGCGCTCGGCATGATGCTGCCCGGCGGCGCATCCCCGCCCGCGGTGACCGCCGATCGCATACGCATCGCCGAGCGCAGCGGCGCCGTTGCAGTGGAAATGGCGAAGAACAGGCTCACGCCCGAGCGCATCATGACGACGAAGGCATTCGAGAATGCGCTGCGCGTGCTGCTCGCCATCGGCGGCTCGACCAACGGCATTATCCACCTCACGGCCATCGCAGGCCGCCTCGGCATCGACCTCGATCTGGAGCGCATACACGCGCTCGGCAAGGAGACGCCGGTGCTGGTCGATCTCAAGCCTTCCGGCCAGCATTACATGGAAGACCTGCACAAGGCGGGCGGCGTGCCGGCGCTGCTGCGCGAGCTGCGGCCGCTGCTGCACCTCGATGCGCTCACCGTCACCGGGCGGACGCTCGGCCAGGAGCTCGACGCCGGCGAGCCTGCGTTCGCGCAGGAGGTGATACGGCCGCGTGCCAACCCGATCTATCCGCAAGGCGGCATCGCCGTGCTGCGCGGCAATCTCGCGCCGGGCGGCGCGCTCATCAAGCAGTCGGCCGCGAATGCGAAGCTCATGGAGCACGAGGGCCGCGCCGTGGTGTTCGAGGACCTCGAAGACCTCGCGCAGCGCGTGGACGACGATGCGCTCGACGTGAAGCAGGACGACGTGCTGGTCCTGCGCAACATCGGCCCGCTCGGCGCGCCGGGAATGCCGGAGGCGGGTTACATACCGATCCCGCGCAAGCTCGCGCGCGCCGGTGTGAAAGACATGGTGCGCATTTCCGACGGGCGCATGAGCGGCACCGCGAGCGGCACCATCGTGCTGCACGTCACTCCGGAAGCCGCCATCGGCGGACCGCTGGCATACGTGCGCCCCGGCGATCGCATACGCCTGAGCGTGTCCGGGCGCGAGATCTCGCTGCTGGTGGCGGAGGACGAATTGCGCCGCCGGGAAAAAGAAAAGCCGATCACGCCGCCGCGTGCGGCGCGCGGCTACCGCAAGCTGTTCCTGCAGACGGTGACGCAGGCCGACCGCGGTGTGGACTTCGAATTCCTGCGCGCCGATTCCGGCATCGATCGCAAAGTCCTGTAGCTCCGATTGCCGCCATGGGCGGCTGTGCGCCGTCCACGGTGTCCACGATGTCGTCCGGCGCGACTGACACACCGCCGTTCGCCGTAGAATCTCCCAGGCGCAGGACACGCGCGCCGCGAGGCGCATCGCAAGCGACAGCCGAGGAAACCAAGTGGCAAACAACAACGAAACGCGGATTGCGGTACTGGCGGGCGACGGCATAGGCCCGGAAATCACGGCGGCGACCGTGAAAGTGTTGAAAGCGGCGGCGCGCAAAAGCGGTCTCGCCGTCAAAGTCAAAGAAGCGCTGATCGGCTGGAAAGCGTACGAGAAGCACAAGACGACGCTGCCGGAAGCGACGCTGCGCGTGCTGCGCGAGCACGAGGGCTGGATCGTCGGCCCGACCTTCGCCGGCGAATATCCCAAGGACGACGGCTACAACGGCCATCCCAACGGATTCCTGCGCCAGCATTTCAAGCTCTTCGCCAACGTGCGGCCGGTGAAAGCGTGGCCGCAGCTGAATCCGCTCGTGCCCGATCTCGACATCACCGTGCTGCGGGAGAACACGCAAGGCTTCTACCCCGACCGCAACATGGCGTGGGGCTACGGAGAGTTCAAGCCGACCAACGATGTGGCGCTATCGATCCGCGTCATCACGCGCGAAGCCGCCGAGCGTTTCGCGAAGTTCGCCTTCGACTATGCCGTGACGACCCGGCAGCCGCGGCTTTTCGTCGCGCACAAGCGCACGGCGCTGATCCAGACCGACGGGCTCTTCATCAGCGCGTTCGAAGCGCTTCAGCCGAAGTACAAGACAGTGAAGATGGAGCTGGTGCGCATCGACACGTTCGCTTCGTCATTCCCGCGCGATCCGCAGCGTTTCCGCCTGGTCGCGACCAGCAATCTGTTCGGCGACATCATGTCCGACCAGTCGTCCGGCCTCGCCGGCGGCGTGGGCATGGCGCCATCGCTGTGCGCAGGGCCCGAGCATGCGTACGGACAGGCCGTTCATGGCACGGGTCCCGATATCGCGGGCAAAGGCATCGCCAACCCGTCGGCGCTGATGCTTTCCACCGCGATGCTGCTGCGCTGGTACTTCCAGCGCAACGGCAACCGCGCGTGCCTCGCAACCGCCGACCTCATGGACAGCAGCCTGCGCGCGGCCATCGATGCAGGCAATGCGACCCGCGACCTCGGAGGCAAGGCAACCACGGAGTCGTTTGCGAAGGCCGTCATCGCGGCAATGTAGCAAGCGCTGCGGCTCGACGGGCGGCGAATAAGAACGAGGAGATGCATGCCATGCAACGATTGAACAAGGCCGCTGCACTGGTCGGCGCAGCATTGCTGGCGGCAGGCGCGCCCGCGCTCGCAGCCGAGGCCTATCCGGTGAAACCCGTGCGTGTCGTGGTGGTGTTTCCGCCGGGCGGCGGCACCGACATCGTCGCGCGCATGATCTTCACCAGGCTGGCGGAAAGAATGAAGGCCAACTTCGTCATCGACAACCGCGGCGGCGCGGGCGGCGTGATCGGCACCGACATCCTCGCGAAGTCCGTCCCCGACGGCTATACGATAGGCGTGGTGAGCGGCAGCCATGCCATCAATCCCGCGCTGTACTCGAAGCTGCCGTACGATTCTGTCGGCGACTTCACGCCGGTCACGATGCTCGTCTCAGGCCCGGGGCTGCTGGTGGTGAATCCCGGCGTGCCGGCACAGAACGTGAAGGAGCTGATCGCGCTCGCGAAATCGAAGCCGCGCAACCTCAACTATGCATCGGCCGGCAACGGCACGCCGCCGCATCTTTTCGCGGAGCTCTTCAAGACCATGGCGCACGTCGATATCGTGCACGTGCCGTACAAAGGCAACGGCCCCGCGATGATCGACCTCGTGTCCGGCCAGGTGAGCGTGTCGATACCGACCATTCCTTCCGCCCTGCCCTACGTGAAAAGCGGCAAGCTGCGCGCGCTCGGCGTGACGAGCCGCAAGCGCTCGAGCATCCTGCCCGATGTGCCGACCATCGCCGAAGCGGGGCTGCCCGGATACGATGCGACATCGTGGTACGGCGTGCTCGGTCCGGCGAGGCTGCCGGCGCACATCGCCGGCCTGTTGCAGCAGAACCTCGCCGTAGTGCTGGAGCATTCCGAGCTCAGGGAAAAGCTCAACGCGCAGGGACTGGAGCCGGTCGCCGACAAGCCGAAGGAATTCGCCGACGACATCCGCGCCGAGTTGCCGAAGTGGAAGAAAGTCGTCGCGGCATCGGGCGCGAAAATCGAATAGCGATTCCCGCCATGACGACACCTGCGAACGAAACAGCAGCGCGCGCGCCGCGGCTACGGCTACCGGCGGGCGCGTGCGACTGCCACGTCCACATCCTCGGACCGGAAAGCCGCTATCCCTACAAAGCGGAACGGCGCTACACGCCGCCCGATGCGACCGTGGACGACTACGTGGCGCTCGCACGGCGGCTCGGCATATCACGGGCTGTGCTCGTGCAACCCAGCGTGTACGGCAGCGACAATCGCGCGATTCTCGATGCCTTGCGCGAGCAGCCGATGCCTTTGCGAGGCATTGCGGTGGTCGATGCCGGCGTCGAAGACCGTGCGCTGGAGGAGATGGCAGCGGTCGGCGTGCGCGGCCTGCGATTGCGGCCCGGCAAGGGCTCGATCGCGGAAGAGATCACACGGGCCGCGCAACGCATCGCGCCGCTCGGCTGGCACGCGCAGCTGCGCATAGGCGCGAAGGACTACGTTGCGCTGGAGACGACGCTGGAGCGCTTCCCGGTGGACTTCGTGATCGATCATATCGGCCAGGTGCCTGTCGGCGAAGGCGTCGACGGCCAGGCATTCGCAGCGATCCGCCGCATCGCCGCGAATCCGCGCTGCTGGGTGAAGCTGTCCGCGCCGATGCGCATGTCGGCACAGGCGTTTCCGTATGCGGACGTCGATCGCTTCGTCCACGCGCTGCTCGATGCGGGCGGCGAGCGCCTGCTGTGGGCGACCGACTGGCCGCACACCAATCTCAAGCAGGCGGCAGCCGACGATGCGGACCTGGTGGACCTCGTCGCGCGCTGGATTCCGGATGCGAAGCTGCGGGATAAGATTCTCGTAGACAATCCGGCAAGGCTCTACGGTTTCTAGCGGCATCGCCTGGACGGCGCGCGACGCATGCGCCGTTCCATTCCGGGTTCATGGCTCGCACTGCGTGAGGAGAACGACATGAATACGCTCGGCAGGATCGGCTGTGTGATGCATCAGGCAATGGTCATTGGAATCTCCGCGGTGTTGTGCGCCGGGACTGCAATGGCCCAGGGATTTCCCGGCAAGCCGCTGCGCATGGTGCTGCGCGCGCCGCCCGGCGGCGCCGACGACATCCAGGCGCGCCTGCTCGGCGCCGAGCTCACCACTCTCCTCGGGCAGCAGGTGGTGATCGACTACAAGCCCGGCGCCGGCGGGCTCGTCGCGTGGGAGTACATGGCGAAGGCGCCGCCCGACGGCCACACCATCATGCTGACCGCCTCCGGGCTCACGTCGGTGCGCAGCCTGCGGCCGAGTACCACCCTGGATCCCTGGCGCGACTACCAGTGGGTGTCGATGGTGTCGACGTTCATGCTCATGTTCAGCGCCCACCCGTCGCTGCCGGTGAAGAATCTCAAGGATGTGATCGCTCTCGCGAAAAAACATCCCGGCGAGTTGAGCTACGGCTCGACCGGAACCGGTGCGACACCGCATCTCGCGATGGAGTACTTCAAAGCAGCGACGCGCAGCGACATGCAGCACATTCCCTATCGCGGCGCGGGTCCGATGTGGCTCGACGTTTTCGGCGGGCGTATCGCGCTCGCCACCTCGACCACCGCGAGCCCGGTGCCCTACATCAGGGCCGGCCGCCTGCGCGCGCTCGGCGTGACGGGCGCGAAGCGTCTGCCCGAGCTGCCCGAAGTGCCGACGGTCGCCGAAGGCGCCGGACTGCCGGGATGGGAATTCGAAGGCTTCTACGCCATCATCGCGCCCGGCGGCACGCCGAAGGACATCGTGAATCTCCTCTCCGCCGCGGTGAACAAGGCGATCGCGGTGCCGGGCTTCAAGGACAAGTTTCGCGCAGCGGCCGGCGGCTTCGAGGCGGTAGCAAGCACGCCCGATCAGTTGCTCGACATCGCGAAGAAGGACGGCGCGAAGGTCGACAAGATCGTGCGCGACGCAAACATCAAGGCGGAATAGGGACACTCTCATGGCACGCATCGCCATCGGCGGCTTTCATCACGAGACCAACTGCTTCATCGACGCGCGCACCGATTTCGAATCGTTCCGGACGATAGGCGACCGTCCGCCGCTTTCGCGCGGTGAGGAGATATTCAGGAATCTTCCGGGGCGCGCATTCGCGATGTCGGGCTTCCTCGCCGACATGGCGAAGCACGAGCTCGTGCCGCTGGTGTGGGCGAGCGGCGGCGCCGGCGGCTACGTCACCAGCGATGCCTACGAGCGCATCGTCGGCGAGTTGATCGGGCGGCTGTCGCTTGCGATGCCCGTCGACGCGGTGTATCTCGACCTGCACGGCGCGATGTGCTCCGTCGATTTCCCCGACGGCGAAGGCGAGATCCTGCGGCGCGTGCGCGCCGTCGCTGGAGAGAAAGTCCCGGTCGTCGTCAGCCTCGATTACCACACCAATCTCACGCCGGCGATGGCCAGGCTCAGCGACGGCATGGCGATCTACCGCACGTATCCTCATATCGATCGCCCGCAGACCGGCAGCCGTGCCGCGCGGATACTCGGCACGATCTTCGAGCGCGGCAAGCCGGCGGCGCGAGCGTTCCGCAAGCTGCCTTTCCTCGTCCCGCTCAACTTCCAGTGCACGCTGGTCGCGCCGTCGAAAGACATCGTCGATCGCTCCGCGTCGGGCGAAGGCGGCGACGTGCTCGACCTGTGTTATGGCGCGGGATTTCCGCCGTCCGATCTCCACGACTGCGGCCCCGGCGTGATTGCACACGGCTACTCGCAACGCGCGGTCGACGCGGCGGCCGACCGATTCGTCGACTACATCAACAGTCTCGAAGCGACGTTCGCACAGCCGCTGCTCGACCCCGACGAAGCCGTGATCGATGCGATGCGCATCGCGGAGCGCGCCAAGCGCCCCGTGGTCATTGCCGATACGCAGGACAATCCCGGCTGCGGCGGCTCGGGCGACACGACCGGCATGCTCGAAGCGCTGGTGCGCAACCATGCGCAGCAGGCGGCGCTGTGCGTGCTGGCCGATGCGAAAGCGGCGGCGGCGGCGCACCGGGCAGGCGCAGGCGCCGACATCACGCTCGATCTCGGCGGCATCGCGCCGATTCCGGGCGTGAAGCCGTTCCACGGCACTTTTCGCGTCGCCCGTCTGAGCGACGGCAGGTTCATGTGCAAAGGACCGTGCGTCGGCGGACGCGAGGCGAATCTCGGGCCGACCGCGCTGCTCGTGATCGATGGCGTGAGCATCGTCGTCGCGAGCAAGCGCATGCAGGCGTACGACCTCGAGATCTTCCGCCACCTGGGTCTCGAGCCGAAGGAGCAGAAAATCCTGGTGGTGAAGAGCACGTGCCACTTCCGCGCGGATTTCGAGCCCATCGCGGAGAAGGTGCTGGTCGCGATCGCGCCCGGCGGCCATCTCGTCGACGCGCGCAAGTATCCGTATCGCCATCTGCGCGCCGGCGTGCGCCTCGAGCCGCTGGGGCCGGCGTTCGTGCCGAAACCGGCATGAGCTGCAAGGCATCGCGCGCCTCGCGCTGATGCCGGCGCACGGACCGCGCCGAGGACTGCGGCTCAGCCATCCGCTTCCGATCGACGGTAGCGCTTGCAGTCGCGGCTCGCCGATTGAAGGAAGGAGCCCGCCGTCCACAGCACGCCGCTCGCCACGCTGCCGTAGATGAGGCCTGCGGCGATCTCGCCGTGCAGCCACGCGGAGAACAGCAGGCCGAGCCACGCGACAGCGATCGCCTTCACTCCCATGCCCCATCGCAGCGCCGTCTCGGACCTCACGCAGTTTTTCATCGGCGTCGAGCGGGACCGTTGAACTGCGGCGATTCTGCAGCCACCCCGTACGTAAAACTACGAACGCGGCGGCACAGCCTTCGCGCGGCGCGCGACTGCTTTATACTGACCGGGCCACGAGGCGATTTTTCGGTATGCAACGGCACATGGAAGCGGCTTCTCCTGCGTTCCCGTCGCTCGTTTCCAGAGCCCGCGACCTCGGCATCGCCGCGCTCCTGATCGGCGCCTACGTCGCTCTCGACTGGGCGACGTACGTCTATCCCATCCGTCCGCTCGCCATCACGCTGTGGAATCCGCCCGCCGGGCTCGCGCTCGCGCTGCTGCTCGTGCGCGGCCTCGGTGCGTGGCCGCTGATCGCGATCGCTGCCGTGGTCGCCGATGTGCTGGTGCGCGGGATGTCGGCCGTGCCGTCCGGCGAATGGATGGGCGCGCTGGTGATGACCGCCGGCTATGTCGCGATGGCTGCCGTCCTGGTTCGGCGGCTCGGTTTCCGCCTGCGGCTGCCGCATCTGCAGGACGTGGCCATGCTCATCGTGGTGACCGCGATCGCGACGCTGGTCATGGCGGCCGCGTATACGTCGGTGTACCGCATCGCCGGCATCGTGCAGCCCGAAGATTTCGAGCGCGCGGTCATGCGCTTCTGGATCGGCCATCTGATCGGCATACTCACCACCACGCCGTTGCTGCTGCTGTTGACGGACTGGCGCGCGCTGGTCGAGCGCCTCACCCGCCGCGGCTGGACCGAGCTCATCGCACAGTTCTGCGCCATGATCCTCGCGCTGTGGATCATCTTCGGGCTGAAGTGGGCGAACGAGTACCGCCTGTTCTACCTGCTGTTCCTGCCGCTGATCTGGATCGTGGCGCAGCACGGCATCGTCGGCGCCGCGGTCGGCGTTGCGGCGATACAGCTGTGGCTGATGATCGCCGTGGAGATATCGGGATACCGCTCGGCCGCAGTGTTGGAATTCCAGTTCCTCATGCTTGCGCTCGCCGTCGCGGGCCTGTTTCACGGCATCCTGGTGAGCGAGCGGCGCAGCACGCGGGAAGCGCTCGATCGCAGCGAGTCGCGGCTGCGCGCCATCGTCTCGACGGCGCCCGACAGCATCGTCACGGTGGGTGCGGACGGCGCAATCGTCTCGGCGAATCCCGCGGCAGCGCGCATATTCGGGCGATCTGCCGACGCGCTCATCGGCGCGCCTGTGCGCGAGATGCTGCCCGAGTTCGAGCACGTCACGCGCATGGGCAAGGTATGCGAGGTGGAAGGCGTGCGCGCCGACGGCTCGCGCTTTCCCGCGGAGCTCGCCGTCGCGAGCACCACGTCCGGGAAGCCGCACCTGCGGATCGCGATCGTACGCGACGTCACGCAGCGCAAAGAGATCGAAAACGTGCTGGCCGCGCAACAGGCGGCGCTGAACCGCTCGGCGCGCCTTGCGGCCGCAGGCGAGATGGCGGCGGCGCTTGCCCATGAATTGAATCAGCCGCTGTCGGCGATACGCACTTATGCGCGGGCTTCGCAGATGCTGGTGCGCGAGCCGGGGCGCGCCGACGAGCTGATGCAGAAGATCGAGCGCGAGGCCGCGCGTGCCGGCGAGGTCGTCCAGCGCCTGCGCAATTTCTTCAGGAGCGGCGCTTCGCAGCTCGAGCGCATACGCGTGAAGCAGCTCATCGAAGACGCGCTTGCGCCGCTGCGCGAAGACGCCGGGCGCCATGGCATCACGCTCGACACCGATATCGCCGGGGGCGACACTGAGCTGCTGGTGGACCGGATCCAGATCGAGACCGTGCTGCATACGCTGGTGGCCAACGCCATTGAAGCGATTGCGCCCACTGCTGCCGCGGAACGATTCATTCGCATCGTCGCCGATCGGCCCGAAGGCGGCTGGGTCGGCATTTGCGTTACCGATTCCGGGCCGGGCATCAGCCCCGATATCATCGACCGCCTGTTCGAGCCGTTCGCGACGACGAAGCCGACCGGCATCGGACTGGGGCTTGCGATCAGCCGCTCGATGATCGAAGCGCATGGAGCGCAATTGAAGGCCGAGCCGTCGGCGCAAGGTAGCCGGTTCCGCTTCGCCTTGCCGACTGCAGCGATGAAGGAAAGCAGCAATGGGCATGCATGAGCAGACCGTGTTCATCGTGGAAGACGATGCCGCCGTGCGCGATTCGCTCGGTGTTCTGCTCGGCCTGCAGGGCTATCGCACCCAGTCGTTCGCATGCGCCGAGGACTTCCTGCAGACCTACCAGCCCGCCGCCGGATGCCTGGTGGTCGATATTCGCATGCCCGGCATGAGCGGTCTCGAGCTGCAGGCGGCGCTGCGCACGCAGGAGCCGCCGCTGCCCATCATCGTCATTACCGCGCACGGCGACGTGCCGACCGCGAAGACGGCGTTCAAGGCGGGCGCGATCGACTTCCTGGAAAAACCCGTCGATCCGGACGCGCTGCTCGCGGCGGTGCGCACCGCGCTCGAAGCGAACGCCGCACAACGCCTTGCCGCCGAGCAGGCCGCGCAGGTGCGGCGCCAGCTGCGCCTGCTGACGGCGCGCGAGCGCGAAGTGATGGAGCTCGTCACGCGAGGCTGCAGCAACGTCGAGATCGCCGCCATGCTGCACATCAGCCCGCGCACCGTCGAAGTTCACAAGGCGCGAGTGATGGAAAAGCTCCACGTCCGCAAGGTCGCGGAGCTCGTCCGCATCGTTCTCGGCACGCACACCGCGAGCTGATCGTCTCGCAAGCGGCGGGTAGCGTGCTTCTCGCGGGCGCCGTCATCCCTCTTCGACGATGACCTCGGCGCGTTTGCGCCTGACCTGCGGCACCACGATCAGGACGAGCAGCAGCGCCGCCACGGCCAGCATGGACGCCGAGATCGGCCGCGAGAAGAACACGGAAGCGTCGCCGCGCGAGATCAGCAGGGCCCGCCGCAGGTTTTCCTCCATGAGCGGCCCGAGCACGAAGCCCAGGATGAGCGGCGCGCCCTCGCATCCCCAGCGCGCCGCGAAGTAGCCGAAGAAGCCGAAGAACGCCGTGACGAACACGTCGAAACGCGAGTTGTTGAGCGAGTAAGCGCCGACGCAGATGAACAGCGTAATGCCGGGATAGAGCAGCCGGTACGGGATCTTCAGGAACTGCACCCACATGCCGACCAGCGGCAGATTGAGAATGACCAGCATGGCGTTGCCGATCCACATCGAAGCGATCATGCCCCAGAAGAGATCCGGCTTCTGCGTCATCACCTGCGGCCCCGGCGCGATGCCCTGTATCGTCATCGCGCCGACCATGAGCGCCATCACCGCGCCGGTCGGAATGCCCAGCGTGAGCATCGGAATGAACGAGCACTGCGCCGCCGCATTGTTCGCCGACTCGGGCCCCGCAACGCCTTCGATCGCGCCTTTGCCGAACATTTCCGGCGTCTTGGAAAGCTTCTTCTCCAGGGTGTAGGAGGAGAACGACGCAATCACCGCCGCGGCGCCCGGCAATATGCCGATGCCGACGCCGATCGCCGTGCCGCGCACTATCGGCCAGAACGATCGCTTGAGATCGTCCAGGGTGGGCATGAGGCCCTTCACCTCCGAGACCTCGACCGTGCCGGCGGCGTGCGCGCGCTCCAGGCTGTTGATGATCTCGCCGAAGCCGAACATGCCCATCGCCACCGCGACGAAGCCTATGCCGTCGGAGAGCTCCGCGATATTGAAGCTGTAGCGCGCGACGCCCGAGTTCACGTCGGTGCCGACGAGGCCGCCGAGCAGGCCGACGATGATCATCGCAATCGCCTTGACCACCGAGCCGCTGGCGAGCACCACGGCCGACATCAGCCCGAGCACCATCATCGAGAAATATTCCGCGGCGCCGAACTCGAAGGCGAGCTCCGCGAGCGGCGGTCCGAACAGCGCGATGAGCAGCGTGCCCACCGACCCCGCGAAGAACGAGCCTATGGCAGCAATCGCCAGCGCGGGTCCGGCGCGCCCCTGCTTGCCCATCTGGTAGCCGTCGAGACAGGTCACGACGGATGCCGCCTCGCCGGGCAGGTTCACGAGGATGGACGTCGTCGAGCCGCCGTACATCGCGCCGTAGAAGATGCCGGCGAGCATGATGAGCGACGGCGTGGGCGGCAGGTTGAACGTGAGCGGCAGCAGCATCGCAATGGTCGCGACCGGGCCTATGCCGGGCAGCACGCCGATCAGCGTGCCGATGAGGCAGCCGAGAAAGCAGTACCAGAGGTTCTGCAGGCTCAGCGCGACCGTGAAGCCGTAAACGAGATTATGAAAGAGTGACATGGCGATCCCGTCGTGAGCCGATCAAGACCACGGCCAGAGCTTGAACGGCAGGCCGAGCCCGTAATAGAAGACGCCGATGTTGAGCGCGCCCAGGAAAATGCCGTTGATGAGCTGCTCGCGCCAGCGGAAATCCCAACCGCCGAGCGCCGAGACCAGCATGACCAGGATGCTCGTCACGGCGAGCCCGGCGACCTCGAGCAGCAGCCCGAAGATGACCACGCTGCCGATCACCAGCAGTAACGGCCGCCAGTTGATGGGGGGCAGCGGCTCGCCGCGCATGAACAGCGAGCGCGCCATGATGATGAGTCCCAGCCCTACGAGGATGATGCCGAGGAGTTTCGGAAAATACGCGGGCCCCATGCGCATCGCCGAGCCCATTGCATAGTTCGCCGCGCCTATCGCAAAAAATGCGCCGATGCCGATGAACATCAGCCCCGCGGCGAACTCCCTCTTGTCGCGATTATGAAACGCCATGTGCATATCCCTCCAGATGACGACGTCTTTCACGCGACATATGTCTAACAGTTTGGAAAGCGGCTGGATATTCGGGCTGGCCCTATCAGGGCAGCCCCTCATATCGCTGCGCCGGCGTGACGGGCGAGCGGCATGCGCGGGCCGCTGCGGGATGGAAACGTCGTTGCGCGACGCCGGAGATCCCGGCACCGGGAATGATACGAGGCGGGGGCCAGGCGCCCGCCCCGAGCACTCCCTGTCGTCGCGGCCGGAAGTCGCCACGCAGCCGCCGTCTCCGCTCGACGACAATCGTCGATCTCGCGTCTTCAGTGAATTATTCCACTGGCATGGCGGGTAGAGCGCCGCTATCGTCGCCCCACTTTTCCTCGAAGGAGTCGCAATGCATACGACGCGCACGCACACCCCGCTCGTCCTCGCCGCGCTGTTGACGCTCATACTCGCCGCGTGCGGGGGCGGCGGTGGCGGCACGACCGGCACAGTTTCCGGCAGCGCATCGCCGTCGGCTTCCACGTTGTCCGGCACCGTCACCGGTTTCGGCAGCGTCATCGTCGACGGCGTGCGTGTCGATGATCGCGCGGTCGCCGCAGGTGTCGAGCAGGAAGACGGCACGACCCGAAACGTCGAGCTGAAGATCGGCCAGCATGTCGAGGTCAAGCACGACGGCACGCTCGTCGCGACGTCGATCAGGGTGCGGTCCGAAGTCGAGGGGCCGGTAGACAGCGTCGACCTCGCGGCCAGGCAGCTCACCGTGCTCAACCAGACGGTAACGGTCAACACCGATCCCGCCCTCGGGCCGGTCACGGTGTTCACGCAGCCGTACACGCAGCTCTCCGACATCAAGGTGGGCGACAGCATAGAGGCGCACGGCCTGCTCAAGACGGACACCGCCGGCAAGACCACCATACAGGCAACGCGCATCGAAAAAACCGGCACGCCCGCGTTCAAGCGCATTCGCGGCCATATCGCGGAGCTGTCGGTTCCGGTGGTCACGTTCAAGCTCGGCACGCTGCTCGTGAGCTATGCGACCGCGACGATAGTGCCGGCCAATGCGGCGCTCGCGAACGGCACCGAGGTCTACGTATCCATTCCGTCGAATGCCGTCGCGAACAACGGCGCGCTCCCTGCACAGCTGGTGCGCGTGCTCGACCGCAAGACGGACTCTTCGGGCAGGATCGCCAATCTCGGAGGCGCGGCCACCAGGATCAACGCGACAGCGAAGTCTTTCGTGGTGAACGGCGTGACCGTGGACGCCTCGCAAGCCCGGTTCGATCAGTCGGGCAGGTCTTTCGCCGATCTGAAAGAAGGCACTTACGTGGTGGTCAAAGGCACGTTCAACGCGGACGGCACGTTCAAGGCGACGACTGTCGTGCTGCGCGGCGTCCCGGGCGATCTCACCGGCGAAGTCGAGCTGCATGGCACTATCCTCAACTTCGTGTCCAACGCGAGCTTCCAGGTGCGCGACATCACCGTCGATGCAAGCTCAGCGACCATCACCTGCTCCAAGGCGCTGGCGAATAACGTCCAGGTCGAGGTCGAGGGGCATCTCACCGCGACGGGCAAGGTCACCGCCACGTCGGTGAAATGCGAGGATGTCGCGGAGTCGATCTCCATCATCGAGCGCAAAGGCGTGGCGAGCGGCGTCGATGCGACGGCCAGGACATTCACGCTCGCCAGCGGCGTGGACAGCACCAAGGTGCAGTGGACCTCGACGACGCTTTTCGTCGGCGTCGACAGCACGACGCTCTCCGGCAAGACGGTGGAAGTGGAAGGCACGACGTCGAACGGCGTGCTGACCGCGACGAAGATCAGGCTCGACGTGTGACGCGCGCGCCCGCGCGGTCGGCGGGCGTTCCGCGTTCGTTCGATGCACGGCAGGCCGCGGCAGCACGCCGCGGCCTGCGCGCTTTGCGGCCCCGCGCAGCCATCACTGTTCCAAACTCCGGGCGCTTGATGTAAGTCATTGCGGGCGCACCGGTGCCGCAGACAATACAAAGTCGTATACTGAATTCGTAGCCGCGACGTAACGACCGGCGGCTGACATCGGGCAGCGCGCCGCCTCGCAAGCTGCGCTCACACAATAAGCCGCTTGACGAGCGGCCCGAAGCAAAGCGCTCATCATGGCCGCACATCGGCAAAAGAGGAGTTTGCGGTGAAATCGTGGCAACGGTACGCCGGCGTCTTCCTGCTTGCCGTTGCCGCCGTCGTCATTCAACAGTCCGTCTGGGTTCTGCGCCTCTTCGATCACGGCCAGCCGGGATCGGGCTTCATGCCGTTCGGGCTCGGCGTCATCCTGGGCGTTCTCGCGCTGGGTCTCATCGCGACCCACCTCGGACCGGATGAAAAGCAGATTCCCTTCTGGGAGCCCAAAGCCTGGCTGCATCCGCTGCTCGCGATCGCGATCACCGCCGTCTACATCGTCGTGTTCGATGACATCGGCGTCATCAGCAGCGTGGTCGTGCTCGTGACCTGCTGGCTGCTGCTGGTGGAGCGGAAAACGCTCATCGTGTCGGCAGGCAGCGGCATGCTGACCGGCCTGGTCGTCTACCTGGTGTTCGATCGATTGCTGCAGACGCCGTTTCCGCGCGGGCTGCTGTTCTAAGGACTGGTCGAAACATGATGCGAAAAGCCCCGTCCCTGAAACTGCGTCGCCGCCATGTTTGACATCGCGGGCCTCTTTCACGGCTTTCAGATCGCGTTCAGCCCGGTCAATCTGCTGTGGTGTCTCATCGGCTGTGTTCTCGGCACGGCGGTGGGTGTGCTCCCGGGCCTGGGACCGGCGGCGACGATCGCCTTGCTGCTGCCCATCAGCATGAAGATGGGCTCGCCGGTGACGGCGATCATCCTGATGTCGGGAATCTTCTACGGCGCGATGTACGGCGGCTCGACGACGTCGATTCTCCTCAAACTGCCCGGCGAAGCGGCTTCGGTCGTGACCTGCATCGACGGCTACGAAATGGCGAAGAACGGCCGTGCGGGCCCGGCGCTGGGCGTTGCCGCGATCGGCTCCTTCGTCGCGGGGACGATAGGCGTGCTCGGCATGACCGTCATGGCGCCGCCGCTGGCCGAGGCCGCCCTGAAGTTCGGCCCGCCGGAGTATTTCTCGCTCACCGTGCTCGGCCTGCTGCTCGCGACCTATCTCACCGGAGAATCGCCGCTCAAGGGTCTCATCATGGCGATCATCGGCCTGCTGCTCGGCTCGGTCGGTCTCGATCCGCTGTCGGGTGCAGTGCGCTTCGACTTCGGCATTCCCGACCTGCAAAGCAATATCGATTTCGTGACGGTCGCCATGGGGCTCTTCGGCGTCGGCGAAATCCTGGTGAGCCTCGAGGCGTCCGCGACCGCCGGTGTGCTGACGACGAAGATCCAGAACGTCTTTCCCAATGCAGCCGATCTCGCGCGCAGCAGCTGGGCGATGGTGCGCGGCTCGCTGATCGGCTTCGCCATCGGCATACTGCCCGGCGGCGGCGCCGTTCTGTCGTCGCTGATCTCGTACGCGGTGGAGAAGAAAGTATCGAAGCACCCCGAGGAATTCGGACACGGGGCGATCGAAGGCGTGGCGGGTCCCGAAGCCGCCAACAACGCCGCCGCGTCGTCGTCCTTCATTCCGCTGCTCACGCTCGGCATCCCTGGCAACGCGTCCACCGCGATGATTTTCGCGGCGCTGCTGATTCACGGCATCACGCCCGGGCCTTTCCTGCTGAAGGAGCACGCCGACGTGTTCTGGGGCGTGGTGGCATCGATGTACATCGGCAACGTGATGCTGCTCGTGCTCAATCTTCCGCTCGTCGGCATGTGGGCACAGCTGCTGCGCGTGCCGTACGCCTTCATGGCGCCGCTTATCATGGTGCTGACACTGGTGGGCGTGTACAGCGTGAACAACAGCGTGTTCGACATCTGGGTCATGCTGTGCACGGGCGTCTTCGGCTATTTCGCGAGAAAGCTCAAGTTCGATCTCGGCCCCCTGCTGCTCGCGTTCGTGCTGGGGCCGATCATGGAGCGATCGCTGCGGCAGGCGCTGCTCATGAGCAACGGCAAATTCGATATCTTCTTCACGCACCCGATCTCCGGCGCGCTTCTCGCCGTTGCGATCGCGTTCGTGCTTTACAACGTTTGGGCAGCGCGGAGGCAACGACCGGGCGAAGCGAAGGCGGCCTAGCCTCCCGTTAACTCAGCATCCGCGCGATTTTTGCCGGCCGTTATCGCGGCCTCACAAGTGGAAGGAGTCTAGTCATGCAAAAGCGAGTCTGGGGAATGCGGGGCGCGACGCTTGCGATGCTTGCGGCTGCGACGGGCGCTATCGCAGCGTATCCGGAAAAGCCGATTCAGCTCATCGTGCCGTACTCTGCCGGCGGCTCGACCGACGTGCTGGCGCGCGCCATCAGCCAGGTCGCGCCCAAGCACTTTGCGCAGCCGTTGGTCGTCGTGAACAAGCCCGGCGGCGGCGCTATCCCGGGCCGCCTCGACGTGGTGCGATCGAAACCCGACGGCTACACGCTGCTGTTCGGCTGGGGGTCGGGTGAGGACCTCGTCGTGCCGCATCAGCGTCCGCTGCCGTACGACGTCTTCAAGGATTTCGAGACCGTCTGCAGGATCTCGGTGCACTCGATCGTGCTCGCCGTGCCGAACACCTCGTCCGCGAAGACGCTCGGCGATCTGGTGAAAATCGCCAAGGGCAAGGAGTACTCGACCGCGGCGGTGTCGACGAAAGGCGGCTCGGTGGACATCACTTTCCTGCTCTTCGCCAAGGCGGCCGGCATCAAGGTGACGACGGTGCCCGGATCGGGCGGATCCGACGCGATCACCAAGCTCGTCGGCGGCCACGTCGATTTCGGCGGCGGGCATCCGAGCGAAGTGCTGCCGCATATGAAGGCGGGGCGCCTGCGAGGGCTGGCCGTGGCGTTCGAGAAGCGCGATTCCTCGGTGCCGGACGTGCCGACGTTCCGCGAAGCGGGCTACGACGTCGTGACCGCAGGCTCGGTCAAGGGCGTGGCGATCGCGAAGGGCACGCCGAAGGACATCACGGCGTATCTCGAGAAGAAGTTCAAGGAAGTCGCCGACGACGCCGAGTTCCAGAAGATCATGAAGGACATCGGCCAGCCGGTGATGTATCAGAACGCGGAGGAGTACAAGGTCTGGTTCAAGCAGGCCTATGACCAGTTCGGCACGCTCTACAAGTCGCTCGGCATCGACACCAAGTAGTCTTCGTCAGCCACGGCGCGCGGAGCCTCTTCGACGAAGGGGCTCCGTTCTTTTTTGGGCATGCCGGGCGCACCCGGCATGGATTCGTCGCGCGTTCAGTACGATCTCGGCAAGCCGAGCACGTGCTGGGCGACGTGGGCCAGTATGAGGTTCGTGGACACGGGCGCGATGCGGCCGAGGCGCGCTTCGCGCCATTTGCGCTCGATGTCGTATTCCCGCGCAAAGCCGAAGCCGCCGTGCGTCTGCATGCACGCTTCGGCCGCGTTCCACGAGGCCTCGGTGGCGAGATAGCGCGCCATGTTCGCTTCCGAGCCGCAGGGAACGTTCGCCTGAAACATCGCGGCCGCGCGCCGTATCATCATGTCCGCCGCCTCGGACTGGATGTACGCCTGCGCGATCGGAAATTGTATGCCCTGGTTCTGGCCGATCTTGCGGCCGAACACCGTGCGGTCGTTGGCATAGGCGGTGGCCTTGCGTATGAACCAGCGCGCAGAGCCTAGCGCTTCGGCAGCGGTCAGCACCCGCTCGGCATTCATGCCGTCGAGTATGTAGCGGAAGCCTTTCCCCTCCGTGCCCACGAGCGCATCGGCCGGGATGTCCAGGTTGTCGAAGAAGACCTCGGTAGCGTGGTGATTCACCATGGCCTTGAGCGGCCGGATCTCGAGACCCTTGCCCCGCGATTCCCGGATGTCGATGAGAAACGTCGAGATGCCGTCGACCTTGTTGCGCACTTCGGCGGCCGGCGTGGTGCGCGCGAGCACCAGCATGAGATCGGAGTGCTGCGCGCGCGAAGTCCATACCTTCTGGCCGTTCAGGCGATAGCCGGACTCCGTTCGCTCGGCGCGCGTCTTCAACTGCGTCGTGTCGGATCCGGTCGTCGGCTCGGTCACGCCGAAGGCCTGCAGACGCAGACGCCCCGCGGCGATCTCGGGGAGATACTTTCTTTTCTGCGCCTCGCTGCCGTGACGCAGCACTGTGCCCATGATGTACATCTGGGCGTGGCCCGCCGCGGCATGACATCCCGCCGTGCATACTTCTTCGAGTATGACCGCTGCGGCGCGCAGGGGCATGCCGCTGCCGCCGTACTCTTCCGGGATGAGCGCCGCGAGGAAGCCGGCCTCGGTCATTGCATTGATGAATTCGGTGGGATATTCCTCCGCCTCATCGAGCCTGCGCCAGTACTCGCCCGGAAAGCGCGCGCACACGCGCCGGACCGCTTCGCGTATCTCCGGATAGTCTTCACCGACCGGAACGTTAATGAGCGCCTCGCCTGCGGCGCCGTTCGTTTCACTCATGACCGAAGCTCCTTGATGTCGGAACCGCGACCCCGGACCTGTGCGCCCGCCAGTCGCCGCTCACGGAATGTCTATGGTTTCGGCGCGCGCACGCGCGCCATCACTTCTTCGGTGTGCTCGCCCAGCGCGGGCGCCGCGCGCTCGTAGTCGGGACGCTCGCCATCGAAGCGCAGCGGCAATCCCACCGTCGGCAGCGCGCCCTGCGGACCCTGCTGCACGATGCCGAGCGCCTGCGTCTGCGCATCGGCGATCACCTGATCGATTTTTTGCACCGGCGCATTCGGCACGCCGTGGCGGTCGAGCAGCGCCGCGAGCTCCGCGCTGCTGTACTGCGCGGCTTTCTTCTCAAGGAGCGGAATGAGCGTCGCCCGGTTCGCTACGCGCGCCCGGTTGGTCCGATAGCGCTCGTCGTGTGCGAGATCGGGAATGTCGAAAGCTTGTGCAAGCTTCGCGAAGAGCGTGTCGTTGCCGGCGCCGATGACGAGCCACCCGTCACGCGCGCGAAACGCCTGGTACGGCACGATGCCCGGCGCGCCCGATCCCTGCGGCAGCTGCGGCGCAGGCTCGATGTTGACGCGTGCGATCGGTATCGCCACCCAGCCGATAGCCGTCTCGTAGAGCGATGTCTCGACCAGCCCGCCGCGCCCGGTTTTCTCGCGCTCGAGCAGTGCGCCCATGATGCCCATCGCCGCCCACAGCCCGGTGCCCATGTCGATCATCGACACGCCGACACGTATCGGCGGCCGGTCGGTGCTCTCGCCGGTGATGCTCATCAGCCCGCCGTACGCCTGCATCAGCGGATCATAGCCCGGCCTGTCGGACAGCGGCCCGCCGCGCCCGAACGCGCCGATCTCGCAATAGACGAGCTCCGGCTTCGCGGCGAGGAGCGCCTTCGGGCCGAGCCCGCGGCGTTCCGCGGTGCCGGGGCGAAGATTGCACACCACCGCGTCCGCCTCTTCGACGATGAGCTTGCGCAGCGCCGCGCTTTGCGCCTCGTCTCCCAGATCGACGGTGACGCCGCGCTTGTTGCGGTTCATCGCGACGAAGTGCGGCGCCGCTTCGTTCCAGAACGGCGGCCCCCAGCCGCGCGCGTAATCGCCGCCTTCGGGATGCTCGATCTTGATCACGTCGGCGCCGAGGTCCGCAAGAATCATCCCCGCATAAGGCGCGGCGACGCTGTGACCGATTTCGACGATGGTGTATCCGTGCAACGGCTGCTTTGATGCCATGGGCGACTCTTGGAGTGGTCACGCTGTTGCGGCAAGAGTAGCGGACGGCCGATGACGATACAACCGCGCGACGCTGAAGATCGGATTGCGATGCCCACGTTGCCTGCCGCCCGTGCGCCGCCTATGATGGCGCGAGCGATTTACCGCGGCCGCAACGTCGGTCGCGGTCGAGATATAAAACGAAGCCATCGTGCAGGAGGATACGATCGTGCAATCTCCGAGGGTCCACATCGCGGTGCTGCACATCGCATTCGCCGCCGCATGCACGGCGCTGCTGTTCGGCAGCGCAACGGTCGGCGCGCAAAGCTATCCCAGGGGGCCGGTGCGCCTGGTCGTCCCTTACCCGCCCGGCGGCGGCGCGGACACCCTCGCACGCCTGGTCGCGGGAAAAATGCGCGACAGGCTCGGCCAGCAGGTCATCGTCGACAACCGGCCGGGCGGCAACACCATCATCGGATCGGAGTATGTCGCGAAGCAGCCCGCAGACGGCCAGACGCTGCTCTACGTTCCCAGCTCGTTTGCAATCAATCCGAGCCTTTACAAGCTGCCTTATTCGACCGAGAAGGACTTCGCGCCGATTGCGCTCGTCGCGCAAGTGCCGCTGCTGCTGGTCTCGAACCTGAGCTTCCCGGTGCACAACGTACGCGATCTCATCAAGGCCGCGAAAGAAAAGCCCGGCACCATCACCTTCTCGTCGTTCGGCACCGGCAGCCCGTCGCACCTCGCCGGCGAGCTGTTCAAGTACATGACCCACACGGACATGCTCCATGTGCCGTACAAGGGGAGCGCGCCTTCCCTGGTCGATCTCGTCGGCGGCCAGGTGTTCATCAGCTTCAGCAGCATAGAGCCGGCCCTCGCTCTCGTTGGCGCAGGCAAGCTGCGTCCGATCGCGGTCACCACCGCCAGGCGCGTGGCCGGCGCGCCCGAAATACCCACCGTCGCGGAAGCCGGTGTGCCGGGATTCGAGGCCGCCGGATGGAACGGCATCGTCGCCCCCGCCGGCACGCCGCCGGAAATCGTTCAACGCCTCGGCACGATCATCAACGAGGCCATAGGCTCTCCCGACCTGTCGAGCAAGTTTGCAGCTCAAGGTGTCGAAGTCGATCTGAAGACGCCGCAGCAGTTCGCAGCGATGATCAGCCATGAGATCAGGAAGTGGGCGCAGGTCGTCAAGACCGCGAATATAAAAATCCAGTAGAAGAGCCGCACATGGCGCTTACCCGCGATCTCGGAACGTTCGTCGCGCACCTCGCCGCGCAAGGCGCAACGGCCGAAGCGCGCGCGGTCGCGAAGACGGGCTTCCTCGACAGCATAGGCACGATGATCGCGGGCAGTCGCGAAGATGCGACGCGCACCTTGTATACCGCGCTCGCTCCGCTGCCGGGCGGTCGATCGCGGTTGTGGTTCGGACGCGAGCGATGCGCTGCGCCGGAAGCCGCATTGCTCAACGGCGTCGCGGCTCACGCGCTCGACTTCGACGACGTCGCGCTGCGCGGACATCCGAGCGCCGTGCTGATGCCTGCGATCCTCGCCGAAGCACAGGAGCTCGGCTGCAGCGGAACGCAGATGCTGGACGCCTACGTGGCCGGTTACGAGGTATGGGCCGAGCTCGTCGACCGCGAGCGCGATATTCATCACACGAAAGGCTGGCATCCGACCGGGATCTTCGGCGCGATCGGCGCGGCAGCGGCGTGCGCGACGCTGCGCCGTCTCGACGCCACGCAGTGCGCGCATGCGCTCGGGCTGGGTGCCTCGCAAAGCTCCGGCATCATGGCGAATTTCGGTTCCATGGCGAAGCCTTTTCATGCCGGCCGCGCGGCGCAAGCGGGCATCGTGTCGGCGCGGCTCGCAGGCGGCGGCTTCACGGCGTCTGCGGACGCCATCGAGCACCCGCAGGGCTTTCTCGCCGCGATCTCGCCGCGCGGCAACGTCGATCGGGAACGCCCCATCGCTGCCGGCATCGGGAGTCTGCAGATTACGGGGCGGCGCATGAATCTCAAGAAGTATCCGACGTGCTATTACACCCACCGGGCGCTCGATGCGCTGCTGTCGCTGCTCGCACGCACGCCGATAGACCATCGCAACGTGACGCGAATCGACGTGACCATGAGCCGGGAGCACGCGCTCGTGCTGCGCAACCACGCGCCGACCGATGCGCTCGCCGCGAAGTTCAGCATCGAATTCGCGATGAGCGGTCCGCTGGTGGCTGGGAAGATGAGCCTTGCCGAGCTGCGCGACGACTTCGTGCGCAGCGATGCGGTGCAACGGCTTTACGGCTGCGTGCACGTCGCTCACAGCGAAGCTTACGACGCCGACTGGCCGGGCGCCGCGGTGAGCGATCAAGTGGCGATAACGACCTCGGACGGCCGCCGGCTCGCGAGTGACCCGATCCGCCAGGCTCGCGGCCATGCGCAGGCGCCCCTGTCGCACGCCGAGCTGCGCGAGAAGTTTCTCGAATGCGTCCGCTATGGCGCTTACGACGGTGACGGGCGACGGCTCTTCGAGCGCCTGGACAGTATCGATCAGCTCAACGCAGCCGATCTGTAAAAACGCGCTGACCCGGACATCAGGAGCCTGTCACTTCGGTTTCGCAACTTCGATCTTCCTGCCCACCGGATAGCCGAGGAAGCCGTTGTGCGCAAAAACGTACGCGTTATTCCGCAGCGGATCGCCGCTCACGGCAATCATGTAGTCCTGGGGCTTCCACACGATGGGCACCAGGCGATTCGGATCGTCGGATTCGCAGAACGCTTTCGGAATGCGGCCGTGAGTGACGTCGTCTTTCAGGTCCCACACGCCGCGGATGTTCCAGTCGCGCAGCTGCTGCTCGAACTTCCAGGCCGGCATACGCGCGTGCTCGTAGAGGTAGCGTTTCACGTCGAGCTTGGACCAGCCGGCTTTGGCGATGGTCTCGGCAATGATGGGCGAGAGCACGATCAACGGGCGCAACGTGCCGTTGCCGTGGCTGGTGGTGAAGGTGATCTGCCAGTTGTTGAAGCGCAGCACGGAGTCGGCGACGTAAGGCAGCATTTCTTCCGGCGTGCTGCCGGTCACTGAAGACAGCGATCCGCCGCCGGTGTAGCGGGCGATGGTCACGGTGTTGTCGCCGGCCTTGAAGCCCATCTCGACGCTGTTCGGCTCCCAGCCGATCTGTTGCAGCACGTCCTCGTTCTCGGCGAGCACAACGCGCCAGGTATTGCCGTACGTCGCCTTGTCCGTCTTGTGCAGCAGGAAGCCCGCGACGTTGCGCAGGTATAGGCGCCAGAAGCGGCCGACGCTGGTGTTCGGCAGGAAGCCGTCGCGCAGCGCGCCCTGCGTGTAGTTGAAGCCGAGCTCCTTGATGATGGGACCGTTGAGGATGATGAGCGTGTCGGCACCGGGCGTGTTGCCGCTGTGCTCCACCCCGTACTTCGGGTCTGCCATCGCTTCGGCGAGCGCGACGAGGATAGGCATGTACTGCGGCTCGCAGCCAGCCATGACGCCGTTGACTGCGACGTTCCACACGGTAGCGGCGCGCTTGTCGGGCAGGATGACGCCGAGGACTTCGTCGGGATCGCGGTCGGTGTATCTGAGGAACTCGTCGACCGCTTCCTTCGTCGGCGGCACGATGGGCAGGCCGTCCGAGTACTCGTGCTCGACGAAGTAGCGGTTCACCTCGCGAAAGCCGCCGCGCACCACGACGTCGCGCGGCCCGGGCTCGGACGAAGTACCCTTCGACGCCGGCATCACCGTCAGATTGTCGATGACCCCGTCCATCGTGACTTCGAGGATATCGCGACGCAACTCCTCGGCGCTCTTGTTGCCGATGTGGCCGGGCACGAGCGCGAGCGGGATGCTGGGCATGCCCAGGCCGATCGACGTCGCAGCCGCCTGCTTGAAGAAGCCCTCACACGTGAGGGAAGAAGTCGGGTAGCCCGCCGCTTCACACGCTGCACTCGCCCGCAACACGGCGGGCGTGCAGCTTCCTCAACACGCCATCCCGGAGATGACGGCGTCGACGCCGAGCGCCTTGAACTTCTCGGGCAGGGCGGCGAGCGCCTCCTTCTCCTCGCCGCCGTGCGAGCTGCCGAACTCGCGCCAGCTCACGAACTTGATGCCGGGGTAGCGCTTCTTCAATCCCTCCTCGAGCAGCGCGAACACGATGTCGCCTTTGAAGAGGTAATCCCAGAGCTGTGCGACCGTCTTGCCTTCGAGCGTGTCCAGGCGTTTTGCGAGCGGGCGGTTGCGCTGCCGCTTCTGGCCGCGAGGCCACAAGGCTTCGTAATATCCGTCATTCGTTCGGGTCATCACATGCCTATCGGATCAAATGTGCCGGCGCGTCGAGCAAGTCGGAGGACCCATACGCTGCGGGACAGATGGAACTCAAGCGTATCACCGGCCAACAGTTCCAGAAAGCTATAAAATTGAATGAACCAGATGCTTTTGGAATGGGCGAGATGAACCTCCGGCAAGTCCGATATATCTGCGAGATCACCGTCCGTGTTCAACATCTCGCGCGCTGCGAAAGTGCTGAGCAGACGTGATCCAGCAATGGACGCCGGGAACTCCTGAGTCATCCCGATGAAGCACATTGATTTTACGACGCTGCGCGTGCTGGTCCTGATAGCGGACACCGGCAGCCTGAGTGCCGCGGCGAGGCAATACGCGTTGACGCTTGCGGCGATCAGCAAGCGGCTGCTCGACGCCGAGGCGCTTCTGGGCGTCACTCTTTTCGAAAGGACATCGAAAGGCGTGACCGCGACGGATGCGGGACGCATGCTGATCGCTCACGCACGCCAGCTGCTGTACGAAAGCGACCGGATGCTGGCCAACCTCAGCGGCTTTCGCACGGGTGAGATCGGCGCGGTTCGGGTAGGCGCGAACACTTCGGCCATGACCCAGCTTCTGCCCGAGGAACTCAGCCGGTTCGCCCACGAGCATCCCGCGATACGCCTTGACCTCGCCGAGCTGCCGAGCAACGAAATTGTCGCACGTCTTGCCGATGGTCGACTGGACATCGGGGTGTTCTCGGCCAATGCGATACACAAAGGTCTCGAAGTGCGTCCGTACTTCAAGAATCGTCTTTGCATCGTCGCGCGCGCAACGAGCAGCCTGGCACGCCGCAGGTCCGTGGCCTTCGCGAGCGTGCTGAGTCATCCTTTGGTTGCCCTGGAGAGCGACAGCGCGCTCATGCACCTCCTGCATCGCGAGGCCAGGGACCAGCCTCTTCGGGTAGCGGTGCAGGTTCGGAGCTTCGACGTTGTCTGCCGCTTCGTGCAGGCGGGCATCGGCATCGCGGTGTTACCTCAGCGGTCGGCGAAGCTGTACGCCAAATCCATGAATCTCGCCATCATCCCGATGACCGACGCCTGGAGCGAATACGCTCTGCTCGTAGGCACGCGCTCCGTGGAAACCCTCAATGCGGCTTCCCGCTTGCTCTTCCAGTCGATGGCGCGCAGTCACGTACTGAGGCGCAGCTAGCGCCGCTCCCGTCACGCGGGAGCGTTGCGTCTCAATCTTTGGTTGAGGACGGCTCGTCGATATATTGATTCTGGCCGGGGCGGCGTTTCAATAAACTCCAGCAGTCAATTTGAGGAGCATCCGATGGTCCGTCCGCCCGCAGTCGATTCGCACGCGCACGTCTTCGACAAGCGCTTCGCCTTTTCCCCGGACGCGCACTACCTGCCGGCTGAAAATCAACAGGGCAGCCCTGCCGAATTCCGCGACGTAATACGTTCGCACGGATTCAGCCACGGCCTCCTGGTGGGCGCCATGCCATACAGCTTCGACAACAGCTGCATGCTGAACGCGATCAAGGAATCGAACGGCCGCTTCAAGGGGATCGCCCTCGTGAGCCCGCAGATCAAGGATCGGGAGCTCGCGGCGCTTGCCGATGCGGGCGTCGTCGGAATGCGGATCAACCCGATGTTCAACGGACTTCGCGAGCTCACGGAGCCGGGTGCCGACAGGCTGCTGGCGCGGGTGAAGGAGATGAACTGGTTCGTGCAGATTCACTGCGAGAAGGACAATCTCGCGGAGGCTGCGCCGCTGTTGCGCAAGGCCGGCGTTCGGATCATGGTCGATCACTTCGGACGTCCGGATATCGCGGCCGGAATCTCGCAGCCGGGCTTCAGGACTCTGCTCGAATTCGGTCGAGCCGGCAACGCAGTCGTAAAATTATCCGGGCCCTTCCGGTCTTCCAGACAGTCCTTCCCGTACGCGGACGTCGATCCCTTCATCGAAGCTGCAATCGACGCATTCACGCTCGACAACTGTGTGTGGGGCTCCGACTGGCCGTTCGTCCTGATGGACCGGCGCATGGACTACGGCCCCCCGCTCAGCTGTCTCGACCGCTGGATCCCGAGCGAGAAAGATCGCCGCAAAGTGCTGTGGGACACGCCGGCGCGGTTGTTCGGATTCAAGGCCGATTGAGCGCTTCCATGCTGACGCCCCTGCAGGTTCTCCGATCGTATCGCGAGCACGACTACACGCTGAGCGATGCGTACGAGAGCCGGATGCCCGGCAACGAGCGCCCCATTGCGGTGTACCGAGGCCATTCCTGGTCGCGCGAGGCCTTCAGGGAAGCCTACCTCGACACCGCGCGCCTGCTGGTGTCGCGCGGCATCAGGCACGGCGACCGCGTCGGCGTGGTCGCCCGGAACAACATCGGGCACTTGCTGCTGCTGTTCGCATGCGCGCGCATCGGCGCCGTCATGGTCCCGGTCAACCCGGGCCTGAAAGCGCCGGAAGTAGGCTACATGTTCCGGCATGCGGAGGTATCCGCCGTGGCGTGCGACCATAGCCTGCTGGCGCTTGCGCGCGAGGCCTGTCTGAACATTTCACCGAGCCCGTGGTTTGTCGTGTTCGACGGCCATGAAGACGGCGCGCCCGGCCTGATGGAGCTGATCGAATCGAAGCCGCAGGCTGACTTGCCGGCTCCCGCGCAGGCCGACGACATCTGCCTCATCATTTACACATCCGGCACGACGGGGTTCCCCAAAGGGGCGATGCACACCCAGCGCAACCTCATCACGTCGGGTGAGGCCAACATCGCGCGCCTCTGGCTGCAGCCCGAGGAAAGGCTGCTGACGGTTCTCCCGCTGTTTCACATCAACGCGCTGTTCTATTCGCTGGCGGGCACGCTCGCTGCGGGAGCGACGATCATTGTCGCAGAGAAATTTTCCGCCGGCGAGTTCTGGCAACTGGCCGTCGATACCGGCGCAACCCAGGTCAACTTCATTCTCACCATCGGCCTGATCCTGAAGGAGCGGCCGCGCACGGAATTCCGGCCGGACCACAAGATCAGAGTAATCTACGGATTGCGGCCCGACGAGGAGGCCTGTTTCCGCGATGAGTTCGGCATCAGGAAGCACGTCAACGGCTTCGGCATGACCGAAATTCCAGGGATCATCTGCACGCCCTACGACGGCGCGGACAAATTCGGCAGCCTCGGGCCGGTCGGCAGCCATCCGGATCCGAATCGTCCGTGGGCGGAATGCCGTATCGTCGGCGACCATGGTGAGGATCTCGGCCCCGACGAAGTCGGAGAGCTGTGGGTGAAACACCCGATCGTCATGAAAGGCTATTACCGCGATCCGGAGCAGACGCGGGCGTCGTTCGAGGGCGAATGGTTCAAGACCGGCGACCTCATGCGGCGGGACGCCGACGGTTACTTCTATTTCGTCACGCGGAAGAAGGACATCATCCGCCGGCGCGGGGAAAACATCGCAGGCGCCGAAATCGACCGCGTGCTCGAGATGCATCCGGATGTCGTGGAAGCCGCGGCGGTGCCGGTTCCGGCGGAATTGGGCGATGAGGAAATCCTGGCGGCCGTCGTCGCACGACCGGGCACCGGCCTGACCGCGCAGGACATCGCGCAGTGGTGCGCGGATCGCCTCTCTGCGATCAAGGTTCCCCGTTTTGTCCTTTTCGTCGACGAGCTCCCGCATACGCCCACGTTCAAGGTGGCGAAGCAGGAGCTCAAGTCCGACTCCACGCTCCGGTCGCGGGCCGTCGATCTTATGCCGCCTGTTGCCCGTGAAGGGGCGCGGCGAACGTGACCTAAAAATCCATCGGAGGAGACCATGACAAAAATAACCGCAGGCACAGTGACGTGTGCAGTCGCACTGCTTTGCGGCAGCCTTGCATACGCTGCTACGCCTTACCCGAACAGCGTTATCAAGCTGGTCGTGGCTTTTGCGCCCGGCGGCGGCACCGACGTGATCGCGCGTGTCATCGGCAAGGAACTGAACGACGCGTGGAATAATCCGGTGGTCGTCGAGAATCGGCCGGGCGCGGGAAGCAACATCGGCACGCGCGTCGTCGCCCGCTCCACGCCCGACGGCTACACCATCCTCGTGACGAGTACGGCGTTCGCGATCAATCCGAGCCTGTACAAGAATGCGGGTTACAACCCCACCGAGGATTTCGTGCCTATCGTCAACGCCGGTGCGAGCCCGACGATCGTGGTCGCGCATCCCTCCGTGCCGATCAGGAACCTGAAGGAATTGATCGCGCTCGGCAAGAAGCAGCCGCTGAGCTACGCGTCGGCCGGCGTGGGCACGGTGCCGTTCCTCACCGCGGAGTTCCTGCTGAACACGAAAGCAGCAGCGAGCATCGCGCATATCCCCTATGCCGGTGCCGGGCCCGCATTGACCGCCGTGGTGGCGGGCCATGTGCCGGTCGCCTCTCTTGCGTTCGCGACACCAGCGCTCGGGAACTGGATCTCGTCAGGCAAACTGCGGCCCATCGCGGTGATGAGCCCGAAGCGCCTCGCATCGTATCCTGCGGTGCCGACTGGGTCGGAGTCGGGCTTCCCCGGCTATGTCGACTCCACCTGGATAGGCTTTCTTGCGCCTGCCAGGACACCGAAGGAGATCGTTGCGAAGCTCAACGGCGAAATGAGCCGCATCCTGCACCTGCCGGCGGCGACGGAGGCGTTGGGCCAGCTGGGATTCGAGTGGGAAGCGAACTCGCCCGAACAGTTCGCGAGCTACATCCAGGCGGAAACCGCCAAATGGGCGGAAATCGTCAAGGCAACGAACACACTAGTCGATTGAGCCTGTCCGCGAGGGCATTACAGTGAACCAGCCGAAAACCGATAAGTCGTCCGGCGGCGTACAGGCCGCGTACCACGCATTGCTTGCGAGCGGGCGCTTCATGATCCAGCGTTGCGCCGACTGCCGCAGACCTGTGTTCTACCCGCGCGAGGTGTGCCCGCACTGCGGCGGAATACGGCTCGAATGGACGCAGCCGTGCGGCGAAGGCACGGTCTACGCCGTGACTACCGTCCGGCGAAAAGCGGATGCGGGGGGCGCTTACAACGTCTCGCTCATCGACCTGGACGAAGGCGTGCGCCTGATGAGCCGCGTGGAAGGGCTCGCGGTCGATGACGTGAGGACCGGTCAACGCGTACGCGCGCGCGTCGTCGTGAGCAACGGCGTTGGCCTGGTTGTGTTCGATCCGCTCGACAGCAAAGGACCAACGACGTGAGCGCCTCCTTGCGCGAACTGCGCGGCTCGGTTGCCGTCGCCGGCGTGGCCATTTTCGGCTGCGGCGAGGCGCACGGCTACACCGAGATGGAAGTTCTCGCGCGTGCGGCGCACGGGGCTGTGGCCGATGCCGGACTCAAGCTGACCGACATCGACGGGCTTTGCACTGCCAGCGTGGGCGCCACCATGTGGCCGATGCCGGTGGCCGAGTATCTCGGCATCCGGCCGACCTTCATCAACGGCACCATGCTCGGCGGCTCCAGCTTCGTCGCGCATCTGCTGTCCGCACTGCTGGCGCTGCAGGCGCACCAATGCAACGCCGTGCTGGTCTGCTACGGAAGCACACAGCGCACCGCGCAATTCGGCCGCAAAGAGGTCGAGGCCGGCCGCAAATTCGTCGATCCGCAGCCGTACGAGCATCCCTACGCGCCCATGCTGCCGCTCTCGGCCTATGCGCTTGCGGCCTCGCGCCACATGCATCAGTACGGGACGACACGGCGACACCTCGCCGAAGTTGCAGTGGCGGCGCGGGCGTGGGCGGCAAAGAATCCCGAAGCGTTCATGCGCGATGCGTTGACCATCGAGGACGTGCTCGATTCCCGCATGATCAGCGATCCGCTCACTGTCCGCGATGCGTGCCTGGTGACCGACGGAGGCGGCGCCTATGTGCTCGTGCGCGCCGAACGCGCTCGCGAGCTACCGAAGAAGGCGGTGTATGTGCTCGGCAACGGCACGGCACTGTGGCATCGGCAGATTTCTTCCATGCCGGACCTCACGGTGACGGCAGCGACGCAGTCGGGACGTGCTGCCTATCAGATGGCGGGCATGACGGCGAAGGACATCGATGTCGTGCAGCTGTACGACGCGTTCACCATCAACACGCTCCTGTTCCTGGAAGACCTCGGTTTCTGCAGGAAGGGTGAAGCTGGCGCCTTCGTCGAAAACGGCGGCATTGCACCGGGCGGGCGCCTGCCGGTCAACACGAATGGCGGCGGCCTGTCGTGCACCCACCCGGGCATGTACGGCGTGTTTACGATGATCGAAGCCGTTCGTCAGTTGCGCGGCGAATGCGGGGAACGGCAGGTTGCGGGCGCGCGCACCGCGATTGCGCACGGCAACGGCGGCACGCTGTCGAGCCAATCCACCGCCATCCTGGGGACGGATGACGTCCTCTAGGACGCTTTTAGCGCTCCCCTGTTACGACACCGCCGGCTGCAATGCCGATGTCTTTCCGGGTACTTCCCTCGTCACTGCCCGCGTGTCGCCGAACGTCGGCACGTACACCGAATGCGTACCCGGTGCGCCGGCGACGACCAGCCCGATGAGATCCGGCGACGGAGAGATCGGCAACAGCGTGTCCTCGTCGATCGGCCCCAGCTCGCCGGTTCGACCCGTCTGGGTCCGCTCGAAATCCTTTCGCGCCATGCGCCCTGCGCGCATCTTCGACTGCTCCCACAACGCGCGCCGGACATCCCCCTTGCCGTACCCTTCGCGCGCGAGGATATGCGCGTGCTCGGGCGAGAGAATGATCCACGGCTCGCCGCCGATCCAGTAGTCGTTGCTCGTGGGATGTGCGAGGGTGTCGGCGATGACGCGCAGCAGATCTGCGGCGTTCTTCGCATGCGTATTCATGTTGAGCGTCCCTGCTGCGCCCACCGCAGTGACAGCGCTGCTCCCCGCCGGCAATCCCCGTTCGACGTGCAGCGGCGCCCACGGACTTTCGCTTTCGTTCTCGGCGCAGCAGAAGGTGAATTTGCCGGGCTGACCTTGCGTCGCGCGGTCCATGTCGCCCGGCAGTGCAGAGCCGACGTTCTGCATCACCAAGCGCAAAGCACGGCCTAACGTCGCGTTTGCAGCGTTGCCTTGTCCGAGGCAGTTGTACGTCGCATTGAGCCCGAGTTCGCGCACGAGCGGCCCGTTGACGATGACAAGCGGCGCGACCGGATTCGTCGTCGCCTGTACGCCCTGCAGATTGAACTCCGGAACCGCGATCGCCTCCACCGCCGCGATGAGCACGGGCAAGAGTTCGGGCCTACAACCCGCCATGACGGCATTGATGGCTATGCGTTGGACCGTGGCGGCCCCAAACCCCGGTGCGATGACTGCAACGACGTCATCGGCAGCGCGCGAGGTGTGCGCAAGCATGCGCTCTACGCGGTCGCGCGTCGCGGGTATCACCGGCAAGCCATCGCCCCAGCATCGCTCCATGACCCAGCGGTTGTACTCCTCGAGATCCTCCGGCGCCTCGACCAGCGCCGCTCCGGTATTCGTTTGGCGTGCGCTCATGAGCGTTTTCTCGCGAGCTGCGCGATGTCCTGCGCGCATTGCGCCGCAACGGTCTTCAGTTCTTCACGGGTGCGTATGCCGAAGGGGTGCGGTATGACGGCCAGCGGCAGCTCCGGATGCCCGAGCGCCTTCGCCTGGAAACGGCCGAGCGTAACGAACGCGGTCGAGCAGATCGTTAGACTCGCCTTGTTGCGCTTGGCAATCTCTACACTGTCATGGACACTCCACGACGTGCACGACCCTCAGTCGCCCGATCCCGTGATGACGAGATCGCATTCTGTCGCGAGCGCGTCGATGTATTCGACGGGCGCCGGCATCGCAGCGCCGCGCTTGCGGCGCGTCAGCACGCGCGTAACGCCGTATTGCGCGGTGAAGAGCTGCGAGAGTTCCTCGACCAGATATTCGAAGTTAGGCTTCGCATTGTCGATGAAACCCACCACTGCACCATTCAAGCCTTCGATTGCGCGGCCGATGCGGCGCGGCGCGTGCTGCGTCGGCGCAGTGGGATCGTAAACGAGCTGTCCTCCGGTCATCCTTCCTCCAGTAGTTTCAAATCGCTAGTCGACTTTGGCGCCCGACGCCTGGACGATCTTCTGCCAGCTTGCGTATTCCGCCGCCAGAAAAGCGCCGAACTCGCGCCGCGAATTGCCGACGGGAATGAAGCCGATCTCGACGAGGCGCTTGTTCACTTCCGGCAGCGCGATGATCCGCATCGCTTCGGCGCTCATGCGGTCGAGGATCGCGTTCGGCGTGCCGGTCGGCGCGACGAGGCTCGTCCAGGTGCTCAGATCGAACCCCGGTATGCTTTGCTCGCCGACCGTCGCCACGTTGGGCAGCTGCGGTATGCGCTGCGCGAGCGACGTGGCAATCGGCTTCAACTTGCCGGACTGGATGTGCGGGAGCACCGTCGGCGGCGTCTCGGCCACCATCGCCAGCTGACCAGCCATCAAGTCCGTCAGCGCCGGCACCGCGCCCTTGTACGGGATGTGGCTCAACTGTACGCCGGCCCGCGAAGCGAGCGCAGCGCTCACGAGGTGCGAGGTGCTGCCGTTGCCCGATGACCCGTAGTTGAGCTCGCCCGGCCGCTTCTTCGCGAGCGCAATGAAGTCCTTCATGTTGTGCGCGGAGCTGGACGCGTTGACGACGAAGACGTACGCGATCGCCACGAGCTGCGTGATCGGCGCGAAGTCGCGCGGCGTGTCGTACCCGATTTTCGGATAGAGGTGCGGATTGATCGCGAGCGCAGCGCTTCCGCCGGCGAGGAAGGTGTAGCCGTCGGGCGCCGCTTTCGCGCCGAGCTCCGTGCCGAGCGATGCGCCGGCGCCGGGCCGGTTGTCCACGATGACCTGCTGCCCGAGCGCCGGTCCCAGCTTCTCCGCGAGCAGGCGCGCGATGATGTCGGCGGCCTGCCCCGGCGGGAACGGCACGATGATGCGCACCGGCCGGCTGGGCCATTCCTGCGCGGACGCCGGCACGCACCACACGGCGGCCGCCAGCGCGATGAATAAACCGATGAAACCTTGTCTCATGTCTCCTCCTCGCAATATCGATTACTGCTCGACGCGAATGTTAGCGTCCCTGATGACTTTCGCGTACAGCGCGATCTCCTTCCTGATGATCGCCGCGAACTCCTCCGGCGTGCTGCCCACGAGCTGATTGCCGCCCTGCGTCGCGAGACGGTCGATCACGTCGGGAAGCTTCAGTGCTTTCGCCGTTTCCTGATAGAGGCGGTCGACGATGGGCTTGGGCGTGCCGGCGGGCGCCAGCAGGCTTTGCCACGACGTCACTTCGTAGCCGGGGAAGCTGTCGCTCATCACCGGGACGTCCGGCAACTGCGGTGCCCGTGTCTTCGACGTGACCGCCAGCGGCCGCACGCGCCCCGCCTTCCACTGCGGCACGGTGGTGACGATCGTGTCGAACATCATCGGGACGTGGCCCGCGACGGTGTCGGCGAGCGCCGGTCCGCTGCCCTTGAAAGGCACGTGCACGATGCTGATCTTCGCGGCGCGCCCGAACATTTCGCCGGCGAGGTGGTTGGCCGAGCCGGGACCCGACGAGCCGTATTGCAGCGAGCCGGGACTCGAACGCGCGATCGCGACCAGCTCCTGCACGGAGTGCGCCGGTATGGACGGATGCACGATCAGCACGTACGGATATAGCGTGCCGAGGGTGATCGGCGCAAAGTCCTTCACCGGATCGTACGGCAGCTTCGCATAGAGGCTGGGGTTCAGCACCATCGGAGCGGAGTTGCCCATCACGATGGTATAGCCGTCGGGCGGCGATTTCGCCGCGAGATCCATGCCGATGATGCCGTTCGCGCCGCCGCGATTGTCGACGACGAACGTCTGCCCCAGCGATTCCGTCAGTTTCGCGGCGACCGTGCGGGCAAAGATGTCGCCCGCACCGCCGGCGGCGAAGGGTACGATCACCCGCACGGTCTTCGCTGGATACGTTTGCGCAACCGCCGGCGATCCGGTCACGACGGCGATCGCGCAGATCGCCGTGCATAGCGTGCAGCGCTTGTTCATCTCGACTCCTCCCGATTACCGCTTATTTGAGCAACTGGTCCCACGCCGCCGGCAGCTCGATCTCCCGGCTCGCCGGCGGCCCCTGCGTGTGATTGCTGCAGTAGGCCCTCGACTGATTGCGTCCAGGGTCGCCGGCAACGACGATACCGATCCACTCCGGCTTCTGGAACACGCGCACGCGCCGGTGCGGATCGTCCGATGCGCAGTACTCGGCAGGAAGCAGCCCCTGCTCGACCTGGCGCTTCAGGCTGAACCCGGTGAGGCCGACATAATACGCCCAGCGCTCGGCGTCGGCCGCGGTGATCCACGTGTTGTCGTACAGGTGACGGCGGATATCGTCCTTGCTCCAGCCGTTCGCCGCAAATACTTTCGCGATGCTGGGGCTCATGAGGATGAGCGGATGGTACTTGGCGTACGCCATGGCGACCGGCGACCAGTAGCTGCAGCTGCCGCCTATCACTTCGGCGTAGATGCGTGCGTGCTCCTTCGCGTCCTCGCTGCCCGTATATACCGGCGGGCTCACGCTCACCACGCTTTGCACCGTGACGACATTCGAGCCGGTTGCGTAGCCGCGGTCCATCGCGAACGTCGGCCAGCCGACTTCCGCGCACGCGTCCTCGTTCTCCGCCATGGCGACGAAAAAGCTCTGGCCGATGCTGCCCTTGTCGCCGGCGCCGGGCGCGAAGCGAAAGCCCGCGAGGTTGCGCAGAACGAGGCGCAGAAAGCGGCCCAGGGTCGTATTCGCGCGCCGGCCGAAACGCATCACGCTCGCGCCGCTGTTGAAGTCGAGCGTCTTCACGATTGGACCGCTCACGACGATGATCGGCTCCCAGCCCGGCGTGGATCCGGCGTCCTGCATCCGAAACTCCGGATCCGTAAGGACGCTCACTACCGCGAGTAGCACGGGCATGTATTCGGGACGGCAGCCCGCCATCACGCCGTTCGCCGCAATGTTCCACACGGTCGCTTCGCGATTGTCGGGCGGACAGACGCCGATCACTTCATCTGGCGCGCGATCGGTATAGCGTAGAAACTGCTCGATGCGCGCGACAGTGGGCGGAACGATCGGCATGCCGTCGGTCCACTGCTGCGCGTAATAGTGGTCGTTGACCTCGTCTATCGTTCCGCTGAAAACGATGTCACGCGCGCCCGGCTCCTTCGCCGCCGCGCGCGCCAATTGCGACTCCGACGGCTGGGCGAGCCCCGCGACGATCTGCGGCGCAAGCATTTCCTCGACCTTCTGCCGCAGCTCCTCGCTGGAATCCACCATGGGCGTGCCGGGGTAATGCGCGATCTTCAGATCCGGCAGCCCCAGGCCGCGGCTCACCACTTCAGCCTGCTTGAGAAACCCCGTCGATACGATCGAGACGGTGGGAAAGCCGGCGCGTTCTACCGCTGCACTTGCCCGCAACACGGCGGGCGTGCAGGCCCCTCAGGCGCCTACCCCCGAGATGACCGCATCGACCTTCAGCTCCTTCAACAGCATAGGCAGCCCGGCAAGCACTTTCTTCTGCGACGTGCCGTGCGTATCGCCGAAACGGTCGTACTCGATGAATTTCACGCCGGGATAACGCCTGCGCAGCGCCTCGCGCACCGCCGGAAAGATTTCTTCGCCGCGGAACACGCGGTCCCACAGCTCGGCGATGACTTTGCCGTTGAGGTCACCGATGCGCGGGTTGAGCTCGCGCGTGTCCCAGTGCGAGCGGCCCAGCGGCCACACGACGTCGTACGTCGCTTCCTGTCCTGCCATGTCCCCTCCTTCGCTGCCGTGCTGCTCAGAAATACGCCGTGCCGCGCATCGCATAGTGCCCCGCGCTGCCGGCGGTCCACAATTCCGCCTTTGCGCCGTCGCCTTCCGGCTGGCCGTTCACGGTAAAAGCCTCGTCGTGGAACAGCGGCGACATCGCGCGGTACTCGAGACGCTTGAGCGGTCTTCCCGCGTTGCGGCGGCACAGATCGAGCAGCAGCGTCGTCTGCAGCGGACCGTGAACCACCAGGGCCCGATAGTGCTCGTCGCCGGTCGCGTAATCCTTGTCGTAGTGGATGCGATGGCCGTTGAAGGTGAGCGCCGAATAGCGAAAGAGCAGCACAGGGTCCGGCGTAATGCGCCGGGACCACGCGGAAGATGCCGGAGCCGCTTTGCCGGGCGGCGGCGCTTCGCCGGGCTTCGCCGCTTCGCGATAGACGATGTCCTGCTCTTCGACGATAGCGTCCACAGCGCCCACCTTCACCGTATGGCGCACGGTGACGAACACCAGCTTGCCGCTGCCGCCCGATTTCTCGTCGACCCTGATGATTTCCGAATCGCGCTGCACGGCGTCGCCGATGCGCACGTTGTCGCGGAAATCGATGCGGCCGCCTGCCCACATGCGGCGCGGCAAGGGCACCGGCGGAAGAAAGCCGCCGCGCCGCGGATGACCGTCGGTGCCGAGTTCCGACGCGCGCTTCGCCTCCAGGAAATAAATCCAATGCCAGCCCTGCGGCAGCACGCTGCCCTCCGCCGGCTCGTCGTCGCGATCCAGCGTGGCTGCGAGCGCTCTCGCCGGCCACGCCGAGATGACGTCGCGTCGCGTTTCCTTCCGCCCTATCCACTGCCGTACGTCCTGCTGTTCGCTCATGATGCCCTCTGAAATTGCATGTGCAGACCGGTGCAACGGGCGCCGCTTGCTATTGCACCTTGATGTTCGCGTCCTTGATGACCTTTGCCCATTTGTCGATGTCGGTGCGAATAACGCCCGCGAACTCGGAAGGCGAATTGAGCACGCTGTCCAGCCCCTGCTGCGTCATGCGATCCAGGCTTTCCGGCGTCGACAACGCCCTGATGATCTCCCGGTTGAGCGTCTCGACCACGGGCGCAGGTGTGCCCGCCGGCGCGAGTATGCCGAACCATGAGGTGGTCTCGAACCCCGGCACGCCGGACTCCGCGACGGTCGCGATATCCGGAGCGCCTGCCGAGCGCTTGGCGCTCGTAACCGCAAGGCCCTTGAGCTTGCCGGCGCGCACGTGGGGTAACGAGGACGGCATGGTGTCGAAGTACATCATCACCTGCCCGGCCATGAGGTCGATGATCGCCGGCGCGCTGCCCTTGTAAGGCACGTGCGTGATCTGCACGTTCGTCATCGACCTGAACAGCTCACCCGCGAGATGCGTGACATTGCCTGTGCCCGCGGATGCGAAGTTGAGCTCGTTGGGTTTCGCCCTGGCGAGCGAAATGAGATCGCGCACGTTGTGTACCGGCAGCGATGGATTGACGACCAGTATGAGCGGCGTCAACGCGACCTCGGACACCGGCATGAAGTCCTTGATCGCGTCGTACGGGAGCTTCGTATACACGCTGGGATTGATCGCGTGGGTTGCGCTCACGCCGAGGAGCAGCGTGTAGCCGTCGGGCGCGCTCTTGGCGACGAGTTCGGACGCGATGATGCCGTTCGCGCCGGCACGGTTGTCGACGACGATCTGTTGCTTGACCGCCTCACCGACCTTAAGCGACACCAGACGGGCGACGAAGTCTGCGCCGCCTCCCGGCGGAAACCCAACGACAACACGTATCGATTTCGAGGGGAATGTCTGCGCGATGCTCTGCGCCGCGGGCAATCCGAGCGCGGCTCCTGCCGCGAGCGCGAACGTCAACTTCTTCAGTCCGTTCATGTCTGCTTCCTCCTTGGGCTTCTGTTTTGTCAGTAAATCACTTTTGCTTCCATCAGCGCCGCGATGTCTGATTTCGACATCCCGAGCAGCCCGTCGAACACGTACTCGTTGTGCTCGCCGAGCTTGGGCGTCCAGCGTTCGATGGCCGCCGGCGTGCGCGAAAAACGCCATGGCGGTCCGACGACGTTGCGCGTCTCGCCCTCGGGTCCTGTCATCGTCGTTATCGTGCCGCGCTCGCGCAGATGCGGTTCATTGGCAATGTCCGCCGCCGTGCACGAAGGAAAGGCGGCGACGCCGGCGGCCTGCAAGCGGCGCGCGAGATCATCCCGTGCGGCGGTCCTGGTCCATGCGCCGATCAGCCGATCGAGCTCTCGCCGATGGGTCCAACGCGCGCTGCGCGAGGCAAAACGCGCGTCGGTGAGCCAGTCCGCGTGCCCGGAAGCTTGCGCCAACGCACGCCACTCTTCGTCGTTGCTCACGACGATGGACAGCCACTGCTCTTCCCCCGCGCATGGATACACGTTGTGCGGCGCGAGGCCCGGCGCATCGTTTCCTGCCCGCCTGGGTGCGACGCCACCCGCCGCATAACGCAGCAATGCATCGCCGATGAAGCTGCACGCCACCTCGCGCGCCGCCACATCGACATGCTGGCCGCGGCCGGTGCGCTTCTTGTGCAGATACGCGGCGAGCACCGCCATTGCGGCGGCGAGGCCCGTGCTGTGGTCCATGACGTGACGAATTTCGGTCGGTGGACCGTCCTCGTAGCCGGTCAGCGTGCCGAGGCCGCCGGCGGCGCCGAAGAGTGGCGCGTAACCCGCATAGCCGCGCTCGGGTCCGGTCTGTCCCGACGCGGACACCGACACCATGACGATATCTTCTTTCACCGCCTTGAGCGCTTCGTAGTTCAGGCCGAGACGATCCATCACGCCGGGCCTGAAGCTCTCCGCTACGATGTCGCTCACGGCAACGAGCCGCTTCGCAAGCTCGACGCCGCGCGCTTCCTTGAGATTGATCTGCACCGACAGCTTGTTGGAGGCGACCTGGTCGTACGTGGCCGCGCCCATGCGTCCGTACACCGGATGCGGCTTGCGGAAGATATCCGGCCGCCCCGCGGTTTCGATCTTGATCACCTCTGCGCCGAGCAACGAAAGCAGATGTGCACAGAACGGTCCTGCGGCGTGCAGCGTGAAGTCGGCGACGCGCACGCCTTCCAACGGCTTCAACGCCCGCGACGGCGCGCGCTGCGGCGTATCAGATCGCGCCATGTTGCCGCCACTCCTTCAATTGCTCCGGCCCGTGGCCCAGCCAGTTGCACCAGATCGCCTGGTTGTCGGCGCCCGGCGCGGCAGCCGCGCGCGTGGGACGCAACGCCTCGCCGTCGATCTGCAGCGGGGCGGTGAACATCGGCACCGGTCCGAGTCCCGGTATATCGACAGGCGCGAACATACCGCGCGCTTCACTCTGCGGCGAGGCGAAGATGTCGGCCGGCTCGTTGTATTTCGCGAGCGGCACGCCGAGCGCCTGTCCCTGCTTCACCACGTCTTCGACGCGCTGCGTTTTCGCCCACGCACGCAGATGACGATTGATCTCGGCGCCGCGGCGGCTCCGCTCCAGCGGATCGCGCAGCGCGGGATCCTGCGCCCACTGCGGATTGCCGAGCAGCTCGACGAGCCCTTCCCATTGGCGCTGCTCGAGCGTCAGCACGCCGATGTAGCCGTCGACGCACTCGAGCACGCCGCCGTACTTGAACGAGCGGCCGTGTCTGTTCTCGAGGACGCCGTCGCCCAGACGCTGGATCGCAAAGCAGCCGACCGATACGTTCGCATCCTGCACCGACACGTCGACGAACTGTCCGCCGACTTCGTCGCGCACGAGCAATGCGGCGAGCGCTGCGCACACGGCCGACATGCCGCCCATCAGTTCCGAGAAATGCCCGTAGATCTTCACGGGGGGGCGCTCGGGGAACATCTCGAGCGTGAGACCGTTCGGCATCAGGTAGCCTTCGCCGCCGGCGTGGAGAAGATTGAGCTCGCAGGCGCGATAGTTCGCGTGCTCGCCGGTCGCGCCGAACGGCAGCACCGAGAGAAACACGAGATCGGCATGGCGCCTGGTGACGTCGCCGGGGTCGAGCCCAAGCGCAGCACGCCGGGCGACCGGCGTGTCGTCGACGAGCAGGTCGGCACGCGCGATCAGCTCATGGAGCAGCCGCCGGCCTTGCGCCGAAGCCGCATCGCAGGTGACGAACTGCTTGCCCGCATTGACGTAATGAAACAGCGCGCCTGCATCCGGCTCGGAGCCGAGGTGCGGCTCCACGCGCCGCAGCTCGCTGCCTGCGCCCGGCGCCTCCACCTTGATCACCGTCGCGCCCATGACCGCGAGCATGCGTCCCGCGTAGGAAGCGGCCACGCCTTCGGCGCGCTCCACGACGGTGATCCCCGTGAGCGGGAGATCGGTCGTCGCCGTCATTCTTTGTAGAGGGCGTGCCCGAGATCGACGCCGGAGCCGTCGCGGAACATCTTCGTCCTGGCGTCTTTCGACGGCAGAACCACGGTCGCGGCGCCATTCGTGACGGTGCGCTCGCCGCGCTGATTCTCCGCCCACACCTCGATGTCCACCAGCGCATAGCCGTCCTGCTGGTACTTGCGCGTGACTTTCCCTTTGCACCAGGTCGTGTCGCCCATGGTGTTGAAGCGGCGCAGCTCGGTCTTGATGCGCTTGAGGAAGCCCGCGTCGCCCATCCAGTTGGTGACGAGCGTCGCGACCCACGCCGAGCGCTGCGGACCGTAGTCGTACGTGCCGGGCACGCCGACTTCCTTCGCGACCGACTCGCGATGATGGCCGATGCCGGTGTACTCCACACCGCCGCCTGCTTCCGGGTTGCGGAAGAAGTGGCCCGGATGGCGCACCGCGCCCTTGAGCAGCACGCCATGCGTGTGGCCGCGACCGCAGCCGACGAGGAAGCCCATGGTATCCATCAGCGACAGCGGACCGCGCGCGATCGGCGACAGCTCCTGACCGACTTCGACGTCTTCCCAGTAGCGGATGTTGCGCCCGCAAATCAGCTTGTCCTCGTCGAGCACCGCCTTGTCGATCGCCTCGAACTCGGCTTGCGTGTACTCGTGCTTCTGGATGTCCTTGTATTTGCCCTTGTCGCGCGCGGCCTTGCGCTCGTGGCGCGTGCACCAGCCGAGCACGCGGGCGACGAGATCGTCGTGCTGGTTCACGAAATGCGCTTCGACGTACTGGATGACCAGGCGTCCGGAGAATTCGCTTTGACGCTCATCGACGGCGACGACGCGCTCTTCCGCGCTGATGCGATCTCCGGGGCGCAGGTTGCGGAAGCACTCCCAGTCGTTGCCCGCGTAAAAGCCGTGCACGCCGGGCAAGCCCCAGCGCGTCCGGCCCAGCCAGCCGTACGCCATGGGAAACATCGGATGCGCGATCACGTTCGCGTAACGGCTGTTGCGGCCGTACTCCGCGTCCCGATACAGCGGATTCAGGTCGCCGATGCCGTTGCAGAAGTTGCGTATGGTGTCCGGCGTGACGTCCTGCAAATACGGACCTTCCGGGCGCAGCCTCATCCCTATCATCGCCTTCGCCGCGGCTATCGCCTCGTCGGTGATCTTCCCCTCGGTGGGCGCGTGTTTCATCTCTTTCGCTTCGTCGATAGAACCCATGACTTCCTCGCTTTTGTGGACCGCTGGTGACGCCGCGCCGCTGTCGCCGCACGTGCCGGGCGCTGGCCTGACTGGAAAATATAATGCATTATATTTTGTCACCGCGCAAATGGCGCCACCCAAAAGACTTAAGGAGCCGCAGTCCGATGTTGATCACAGAGCACGAAGGCAAGGCACTGCTCAGCGCCTATGGCGTGCCCGTTCCCGGCGGGGCCGTCATCCGTAAGCCGGAGCAGGTAGCACGCTGGCGAGAAAGCTTTCCGGTCGCGGTAAAGGTGCAGGTGAGCTCCAGCGGCCGCGGCAAGGCAGGCGGCGTGGTGCGAGCCAGCAGTCCCGACGAGGCGCAAGCGGCTGCGCGCGACTTGTTCGCGAAACAGTTCAACGGAGAGCAGCCCGCGACGCTGCTCATCGAGCCGTGGCTGGACCACCTGCGCGAGCTCTACCTCGCCGTCACAGTCGACGGCGGCACGGGCGGCTATGCTGTCCTTTACGCAGCGGCCGGTGGTGTCGAGGTTGAAACCCGGGCGCCCATGAAATACGCCTTCGGCGACCCGGGCAGCTTCAGGGCGCACGAGCTGCGGCGTCTGCTCGCGACTGTCGAGCAGGACGGCGCGGTGCGCGAACGCGTGGTATCGCTCGCACGCAAGCTGCTCTACATGACGACGGCCATCGATGCGATGACGGTAGAAATCAATCCGCTCGCCGTCATGCCGGACGGCAAGCTGCTCGCGCTCGATGCAAAAGTCGTGCGCGACGAAGCGGCCGCTTTTCGCCATGCCGAGCTCGCCGACGCGCTGGAACAGGCTCGCCGCAAGGAACACCCGACGGTCGGCAAGGCGATGAAGGGGAATCTCATGATGGTGTGGCTCGACGGCAACGTCGGCCTCATTTCCGGCGGCGCCGGCATGACCATGGCCGCGATGGATCTCGTCGCCGAGGCCGGCGCGCGGCCCGCGTGCTTTCTCGACTGCAGCTCCAATCCGACGCCGGCCGGTTACGCCCTCGCCTTCAAGCTGCTCGATGCGGAACCCCAGGTGCAGGCGATACTGGTGTCCATCTTCGGCGGCGGCACGCACATGGACCGCGTTGCGCGCGTGATGCAGGACATCATGAAAAAGCGCCGCTCGCACAAGCCCGTCGTCTTTCGACTGAACGGCACGGGACGCGACCGCGCTGATGAAGTGATGCGGGCCGCGGGCCTCTGCAATCATCCCACCATGGAGTCGGCGGTCGATGCGGTCGTCGCGCAAGTGAGGTCATCGTGAGCGTACTCATCGACGGCAGCATGCGAGTGCTGATCTACGGCATCGCCGGCAATTTCGGACGGTTTTCCGCGAAAGATCTCACGTCGCACGGCACCCAGGTCGTGGCAGGCGTTGCGCCGGGGCGCGGCTTGAAAGACGTCGAGGGCATACCGGTCTACGAGGGCGCACGCAGTGCATGCGAGGCGATGCGCGCCGACGCCGCGATCATCTACGTGCCGGCGCCGGGCGCGCTGGATGCGGTGCTTGAGACGTTCGATGCCGGCTGCAAAGTCGTCGTCTATCCCGGCGATGGTCTTCCCCTGCAGGATGCAATCGAAATGCGTGCCGCTGCACGCCGCTACGGCGCAGTTCTCGTCGGCCCCAACACACCGGGCGTCATTTCGCCCGGCAAGGCGAAGCTCGGCTTCATGCCATCGCTCTGCTATGCACCCGGACCGCTGGGTGTCATTTCGCGCAGCGGGTCGCTCTCGTACGAAGTCGCATGGCGGCTCACAACGGCCGGCATAGGACAGACGACGGTGATCGGCATAGGCGGCGATCCGGTGAAAGGCTACACCGCGGCCGAAGCGATCGCCGCACTTCATGCCGACGCCGAGACACGCGCGATACTGTATCTCGGCGAGATCGGCGGCAACGACGAGCAGGCGCTCGTGCAGTACGCGGCGATGGGCGATGCGAAGCCTGCCGCCGCCCTCATCGTCGGCAGCGCAGCACCGCCCGGCAGGAAAATGGGACATGCCGCGGCCCTCATAAGCTCGCATGCCGAAACGCAGGCGGCGAAAGTCGCGGCATTGCGCGGAGCAGGCGTGCAGGTTGCTGCAACGCTGCGCGAGCTGGTCGATGCCGCACAACGCGCCCTCGCCACTGCTCTCGCTCGGGCAACGGGCTGAATATCCGCATTCGGCCGCCCCAAAACCGCGGCCGTACCGTATGATCCCGTGCCATGAGCTACAAGACCAAAGAAGAGTTCGTCGCTGAGCATCTGCGCGAAGGCATACTGGCCGGCCGGTATCCGCGCGGCACGAGGCTCAAGCAGGCGGACATCGCCGAAGAGCTGCAGTTGAGCATCACGCCGGTGCGCGAAGCGTTCCGCATTCTCGAGGCCGAAGGCTACGTGCTGAACGAAACGCACCGCGGCGTCGTCGTCGCGCCTTTCGATCCGGCAGCGACGACAGAGATCAACGAGCTGCGTATCCTGCTGGAGAGCCGACTGGTCGTTGCCGCCATGGAACGCATGACGACGCGGGACTATGCCGAGCTCACACGCCTGCAGCGGGAATTCGAGGCAGCAGAAACGCGCAAGGACCGGCAATCGGTTCGTGCCCTGAACTACCGCTTCCACAGTGCATTGTATGCGCTGGCAGGGCAGCCGCAGACGCTGCATTTCGTGCAGGTCCTGTGGGCCAAATATCCTTTCGACCTCATCAACCAGATCGGTGGTCGCGCCGGACGGGCGAGCGCGGAGCATCGACACCTGTTGAAGGTCATGCGGGCCGGCGACAAAAAAATCGTGAAGGCGGCCGTGCGCGAGCACATCGAAGCAGGCTGGCAAGAGCTGAAATCGCGCATGGAACGCGAGACCGCCGAATCGGCCAGGTAAAACTACCATCGCGGTCTTTGCGATGTTGAGTCGGCCAAACCGAACTGCCGACACAAAGATTTGAAGTTCCGCCCGGAGCCGGCGTCGAGCATTCAATGAACGCGCAGGTTGCGTGCTACGTTTGAGGCATCATTGAATCTTCAAGTTGGCCGCCTTCACGACTTTCATCCATTTCGCGCGCTCGGAGCTCATATACGCATCGAACGTCGCCGGATCCATCAGTGCCGGTTCGGCACCCTGTTTCAGGATGAAGCCCTTGATGTCTTCGCTTTCGAAGATCTTCGCGATTTCCTTGTAGAGTCGTTGAACGATCGGCTTCGGCGTTTTCGTCGGTGCGACGAAGCCGGACCACGATTCGACTTCGAAACCGGGCAAACCCGCCTCTCTCGAAGTCGGCACATTGGGCAGGAGGGACAAGCGCTGCGGTGCGGCCACGACGAGCGCACGCAGCTTGCCGGCTTTCATGAGCGGCATAGCCGACCCCGCCGCCTGACAGCCTACCTGCGCCTCACCACCGGCAAGAGCCGTGATCGCAGCACCCGCGGATTTGTACGGGACGTGCACGAGGTCGACGCCCGCCATGCTCTGCAGCAGCTCGCCGCACAGATGCGGTGTGCTGCCCGTGCCGGCGGAGCCGAAATTGAGCTGCCTCGGCTTTGCCTTCGCGAGCGCGATCAGCTCCGAGAGCGTGTTCGCGGGCACCGCCGAGCTCACCACGATCAGCGATGACGACACGAACAGCCGCGCCACCGGCGTGAGGTCTCGCGCCGGATCGTAGCTCAATCTGGATACAGCCGGACCAACTGCCATCGTCGTGGTGTAACCCACAAGCAGCGTGTAGCCGTCGGGCGGCGACTTTGCGGCGAGCTCGGTGCCGATCTGCCCGCTCGCACCCACCCGATTGTCCATCACCACCGGCTGCCCCAGCGCGGCTGCGAGTCGCTGGCCGACGGCGCGGGGAATCGTGTCGTTGGTGCTCGATCCTGCCTGCACCGGGATGATGAGGCGAATCGGCCGCTCCGGATAAGACTGCGCGCATGCGACCGACGCCGCGACGAGTGGAATCATTGCCGCGACGCATGCGCTCAGGACAACCTTGACTGCAGTTGCCATCGCTCCTCCTCGTGATCCATACAGGCCGCGCCGGCGGCCTGTGTCGCGTTACGGCCAGGTCCAGTCGATCTTGCGCGTGACCATCTCGCCGTGCATCGACATGACGAACGCGCACTGGCTCACGGGAGGCGCCCACCCGCCGGACACCATGACCTGCAGGTGATGAGCGTCGATCATCGCCGGCACCATGGCATCGTCGTCGTTGACGTCCACGAGCTTCGTCCAATGCCAGGTGGCCGTGGTCGATTGACCTCCCGTGCGCTTGAGATCGCGCACCGGCCGCTTGGCTGCCTCGAGCAGCATGTCGCGGAATTTCGTTTTGTCGAGGCCCGCCGAGTGCAGGACGTGTGCCGCCTGCGGGTTCATCACCAGCAAGCGCTGCATCGCCGCCTGGAACTGGCCGAGGTTCGTCAGCACGTCCTTGATGACGTACATGTTGTTGTCGACGGTATTCGCGCCGGTGCCCGCATTGAACTGGATGTGCGTGCCGGCGGGATACATGGACACGGCGCTGTCCTCGGGCTTGAGCCCGTTGGTGACGTGGATCGGTTCCCACGGGTTGTCTTCTTCGGGCGGACGCTCGGCCACGAGATAGCAATAGCGCCCCGGATGCCCCAGCGTGGCGTGGGACATCTGGCCGGGGCGGCCAAGCCCTATATTCCACAGCACCAGCCGCACAGCGCGACCGATCGCCGAGTTCGCCCGGTTGCCGGTGCCGACGAACGCGCCTTCGCCGAAGTTGAAGCCAAGCTTCTTCACCACGGGCCCGCTCACGATCACGAGCGGACACGGACCTCCTGTCGTGCATTGCACGCGCATCAACTCGAATGTCGGATCGAGCATCGCCTCCACCGCCGTGAGCACGACCGGCAGGTGTTCGGGCAGGCAGCCTGCCATGACGGCGTTGATGGCGATCTTCTCGACCGTCGCCACACCCTCGCCCGGCGGTATGACGCCCAGCACTTCCTGCGGATCGCGCCGGATGTAGTCGAGCATCGCGGTGACTTTCTTCTCCGTCGGCGGCAGTACGGGCAAGCCGTCGGTCCAGCCCTTCTGATAAGCCACCTCGGTGAATTCGTCGATGTCGGCAAACTCATAGGCCTTCGATACGATCTGCATCACTTGCTCCCCTTCCCGCCGCGCTGACTGAGCAGAATCTCGACGACCTGCTCGGCGATGCCCTCGGCCTTCTTTTGCACGAAATCCGCCGGGTCCTTGCTCGGCAGGTCCTGGGGATAGATCAACAGCGGCGCGTCCGGCATGCCGAGCTGTGTTGCCTGCATGTGCGCGAGCTTCTCGAACGGCTTGTGAACGAGACCGACACACGGAACCCCTTGCTGCACCATATTGACCGTGTCACGCACGGTAGCTGATGTGCAGGACCCTCAGGCGCCGACGCCGATGAAGGCGAAATCGATCTTCGATGCGAGCGCCTGCAGATCGGGCAACGGCGCGGGATTCCAGCTGCTGTTCTTGTACAGGCGAATCGGCTCGCCGCGGAACTTCTCCAGCGCGACTTTCTCGAACACCGGCCAGAACTTCACGGACGCGGCGTGGCCGCCCCACAGCAAGCCGATGCGCTTGCCATGCAGAGACTCCAGGCCTCGCATCGCTTTCCGCTCGGCGGGCTTGTTGATGTCTGCCATTGGATCCAGCACTCTCAACACCATTGCACACTCCTTCCTATGGGTTACCTCGTTGACCGCGATGAAAATCGCGAACGTCTCGGCCGTGTATTCATTCGACGATCTTCACGCGCATCTCCGGCATGCTTCACGCGCTGTCAGTCGGCTCTCGCACCTGTGCTTCGCACGACCTGGCCCCAACGGGTCATTTCTGATTTCACGTAAGCCGCGAACTCCTCCGGGGTGCCGCTCGCCGGATCGGCACCCTGGTCGATGAGCCGTTGACGCACTTCGGGATTGGTGAGGATTTTCACGATCTCCTGATTCATCTTCATGACGATCGGGCGCGGCGTGCGGGCCGGCAGAAACACGCCGAACCACGAGCTCACGTCGAATCCCGGCACTGCGGACTCGGCAACCGTCGGCACGTCGGGCAGCGCCGCTACGCGCTTCGTGCTCGTCACGCCGAGCGCACGCAGGCGATTCGACTTCACATGCGGCATGAGCGCGACCACCCCGGTGATCATCGCCTGTACCTGACCGCCCACCAGATCCGTGATGGCCGGCCCCGTGCCCTTGTACGGAACGTGGACAACGTCGATCGCGGCCATGCTGCGGAAGAGCTCGAACGTGAGATGCGGAGAAGTGCCGGTGCCGGCAGAGCCATAGTTCAACTGGCCCGGCTTCGCTTTTGCGAGCGCAACGAACTCCTTGACCGATTTCGCCGCGACGGACGGATGCACCGCGAGCAGCTGCGGCGAGGACACGACCAGGCTCACCGGAGCGAAGTCCTTGATCGGGTCGAACTTGAGGCTCTTGTAGAGCGCCGGGTTCACCGCATGCGTGGTGATCGAGCCCAGCAGCACGGTGTAGCCGTCGGGCGCCGCCTGGGCAACCATTTCGGTTCCGATTACGCCGCCTGCGCCAGGGCGATTGTCTACGACCACCTGCTGGCCCCATGCTTCGGTGAACTTCTGTGCCACGAGCCGGGCAACGAGGTCCGTCGTGCCGCCGGGCGGAAATGGACACACGAGGCGTATCGGCTTCGTCGGAAAGGCCGTTTGCGCCGCGGCAGGGCCGGCCGTGGCGACACACACGAGAGCGGTACCGAGCGCCGCTCCAACCCTTCGCTTCGACATCATTCTCTCCTCCTCTGCCGCTTATTTGAGACGGGGTGCGGCAGTTTCTTTGCGATCGTGGATGAACCAGGTGTTGCCTTGGAACGGAAACTTTTCTTCGAGGCCGTCGAGCAGATCCGAGCCTAACCCGGGGCGGTCCGGAACGATCCCCTTGCCGTTCTTGATCACGGGCGGATGCGTGAGCAGCTGCTCGTAGGGGTACACCGGGTCGAACTCGTGATACACGTTGGCCGTGACATGCGGCGGCGCGGACGCAAATAGGTGGAAGTTGCCGAGCGCGTTAAGTCCGCCATCGCAGTGCGGCGAGTATTTCAGGCACCAGGTCTCGATCAGCGTGATGATTTTGCGCGTTTCGGTGAGGCCACCCGCCTTCGACACGTTCGCCATCACGTAATTGACGCCGCCGTGCTCGACTATGCGTTTCACCGACGCCCGGCCGTACACGTTGCCGCCCGTCGCAATGGGAATCTTCGATTCACGGGCAAGGCGCGCGGTCTCCTCGTTGTGATAGGCGATCGTGAAGCGGAACGGATCTTCCATCCAGTAGAGGCCCACTTCCTCGAACTCGCGCGCCATGCGGATAGAGGTGGTGTAGTCGCCGTACTCGGAATTCACGTCGACCAGCAGCTCGACGTCGTTGCCGAACGCCTTGCGAAGCGCTTTCGCCGACTCGATGTCCCCCTTGTCCGGATGGCCTCGCCCGCCACGCATCTTGAGCGCTCTGTAACCCCGCTTCACGTAGCGCTCCGCCTCTTTCACGAGATCGCCGAGATTATCGAGGGTCCGGTAACCGAGAACATGGCCACCGGTGTAAAGCGGAATCTCCTTGAGGTTCGCGCCGCCCAGGAGCTTGTACACCGGAAGCCCGGCTGCCTTGCCCTTGATGTCCCACAACGCCGTGTCGATGCCCGCGATGGCGGCCACCGCCGCGGAGCCGAGCTGGACCGTGCGCAGGAACATCTGCGCCCAGAGCTGCTCGTTATCGAAAGGATCCTGACCGATCAGGATCGGCTTCAGGCTGTTCTCGATCGTCGCTATCACGGCCCACGGGTTCTTGAGGTGATAGGCCTCGCCGATGCCGCTGATTCCCTCGTCGGTATGTACGCGGACGATGAGCAAGTCCCAACCCGTCGCACTGATCTCCCCTTTGACCCAGACATGGCCGGGCGGATGCGGGATCGTTAGCGCAATCGTTTCTATGTCAGTGATTTTCACAGCTCCTCCTTGAGCGACGGGTGAACTACGACGACTGTTGCTTCTTGCGAATGCGAGCGACGAGAACCTCTGCCGACCGCCCGACATGCTTCATCATTTCCGCCTGCGCGGCCTCCGGCTTGCGTTGATACATGGCCTTGAGGATGCGGCGATGCTCTGCAACGCGATCCGGATCGTAGTCGCGGAAGGACGCCACAACGGAGCGGAACCGGCTGATGCGCGCGCGCAAGCCCTCCAGCACCTCCACCACCGGTCGGTTGCCACACTCGCGCATGATGATGTCGTGAAACTCCTGCCCGGAGGCAATCGCACCAGCGGCATCGCGCCGCTTCACACAGCGCTCCATCTCATCGACGTGCTCGCTCATTTGCTCCAGGTCGATCGTGCGCAATCGCGGCGTGGCGAGCGACGCCATGAGCCCTTCGATAGTTGCCCGCAACACATACAGTTGCTCGAGGTCTTCTACGTCGAGCGCAACGACGCGTATGCGACCGTTGGAGCTCCGCTCGATGAAGCCCTCGTGCTCGAGCCGCACGAGCGCCTCGCGGATGGGACTGCGGCTCGTGCGGAACTTCAGGGCGAGCTCGGGCTCGCTGATGCGCTGCCCCGGCTCGAACTCGCCCTGTATGAGCGCACGCTTGATCTCGGCGTATGTGCCGTCGGCGATAGATTGCTTTGACGCCGCCGTATCGGAAGGTTTTGCTCGCATCTTTAGGCTCGACAAAATCGACAATCTGTCGACAGATTTATAATATCGTAGACTGTTTTGGACAGGCGGTCAACGCTGGCTGCGAAGGACAAGGAAGGCGCGATGACGCTTGGCAATCGCAGCGAGGGCAGAACAATGCGTATCCGCCGGGTCGGATCAGCCGATATCACTGCGACAGCTCGATGGTATCCTCTCATCCCTCGACAATTTCCCATCCGAATCGGCGTGGTGAGGCTTCCTCACCTCAGGAGACATTTCAATGGCGAATGCGCCGCTGCATATGCTCAGCATGGAACAGGGTGTTGCACTCGTGACGCTCAACCGTCCGGAGGCACTCAACTCCATCAATCGGGCCTTGCGCCTCGAGCTCATCGAGCTTTTCGCGAGACTCGACATGGACAAAGAGGTAAAGGTGATCGTCATCACCGGCGCCGGCGACAAGGCTTTCTGCGCGGGCGCAGACTTGAAGGAACGCTCGGCGAGCAGCACCGAGGAGATGATTCACGAGCGCCATCACCTCATCTCGAAATTCACCAGCGCAATGGCAAACGTCAGCAAGCCGGTCATCGCGGCGATCAAAGGCTATTGCATGGCGGGCGGCTTCGAGCTGGTGCTCCAGTGCGACATAGCCATCGCGTCCGACAACGCGATCTTCGCACTGCCGGAGGTGAGCCACGGATTTTTCCCCGGTGGCGGCGCGTGCCAGCGCCTGCCGCGGCTCGTGGGTTACCAGATGGCGAAGGAACTGATCTTTACCGCACGTCGCTGGGACGCGAAAGAGGCGAAGGCGCTCGGCCTCGTCAACAGGGTCGTGCCGCTCGACCAAGTGCTCGAAGAAGCCATGGCGATGGCGCGAAAGATCGCCTCGTACCCGTCGACCGGCGTGATGCAGGCGAAACGTGCGATCAATCAGTCGATGGAGATCGGGCTGACCGCCGGCCTGCGTTACGACACCGAGGCATGGGTGGGGTGCATGCACTCCGATGAGTGGAAGCAGAAGCTCAAGGGTTTTGTGGACAAGGAGCGTAAGGCGTAAACATGGGGAAGCATTTTGTCGGGGTCACGAATCACTCGATGCGATCGATCTGGGTGTCGTTGGCGCTCGCCGGTTCAATCGCGAGCAGTCACGCAGCGGCACAGGGGCGCCCGGTGCGGCTCATCGTGCCCTTTCCGCCCGGCCCGGGCGTCGATCTCATTGCGCGCACGGTATCGGCGCCGCTTTCCCAGATATTGGGCCAGCAGATCGTGGTCGATAACCGACCCGGCGCCGGCTCGGTGATCGGCGCCGACCTCGCGGCCAAATCGCCGTCCGACGGCAATACACTGCTGTTCGTCAATCTCGGTTATGCGATCAACGCGGCGATGATGGCGAAGCTGCCTTACGACCCCTTGCGCGATCTCGCGCCGGTCACGGTGGTAGCAACGCAGCCGCATATCCTGGTCGTGAATCCCGCCGTGCCGGTAAAGACCGTGCGCGATCTCATCGCGCTCGCGAAGAGCAAGCCGGGCGAGGTGACCTACGCTTCGGCAGGCAACGGCACCGGCCCGCATCTCGTCGGCGAAATGTTTTCGAACATGGTCGGCGTGCGCATGAATCACATCCCCTACAAGGGTGCGAACCCCGCGCTGGTCGACGTGATCGGCGGTCACGCCCAGATCATGTTCGCCACGCTGGTGTCGTCGCTCCCGCATGTGCAGTCGGCAAAGCTGCGCCCGATCGCCGTCACGTCGGCCAAGCGTGCGCGCCATCTGCCCGATGTGCCGACCATGATCGAGTCGGGAATCCCCAACTTCGAGGCGGTGGGCTGGTACATGGTGCTGGTGCCCGCACGGACCCCCGCGCCGGTCATGGCACGCCTCCAGGCAGCGGTGGCCGACGCGTTGACGGACGCAACGGTGCGCGAACGCCTGAGCGGTGACGGTGCCGAGCTGGTTGCCAACAAGCCCGCCGATGCGATGCGCTTTCTGCAAACGGAAATCAAACGCTGGGGCACGGTCGCCAAAACGGCGGGCCTCAAGAGTGAATAGGCCGCGGAGCAACGTGCAACGATGAACGGGAAGATACTGGCAAACGTCGTCGTGATCGACATGACGGAGGGCGTGGCGGGCCCGTACGCCGCCACGTTGCTGGGCGACATGGGCGCGCGCGTCATCAAGGTCGAAAGACGGGAAGGTGACTGGCAGCGCAGCGCCGGCAAGGGCGATCCCGGCCGCATCGGCAACGCGCAGTTCATTGCGCTCAACCGCAACAAGCGCGATATCGGCATCGATCTGGGCACGGCCGAAGGGCGGCGCATCGTCGAGCGTCTGGTATCGAGCGCGGACGTGGTGATCTCGAACTACCGCGCCGGCGTGATGGCGAAGCTCGGCTTCGACTATGCGCGCTGCAGGGCGCTCAAGCCTGACATCGTCTACTGCACCATTTCAGGGTTCGGGCAGGACGGCACCTACGCGCAACTGCCTGCTAGCGACACCATACTGCAGGCGATTAGCGGCATGATGAGCGTGGTGGGCGAAGCCGATGGCGCGCCGCTGCGGGTCGGTTTTCCCCTGATCGACATGGCCGCCGCCAACTACGCGGTGCAATCCGTGCTGCTCGCGCTCTACGGCCGTCTCATCGGCCAGGGTGGCGCCAACATCGACGTGAGCCTGATGGCGGCCGCGGCGGCGCTCATGTGCGGCGGGTTCACGGATTATCTTGCCGCCGGCCGACTGCCGCAGCGTCAAGGCAACCAGAACACGCTGCTCGCGCCGGCGGGCGCATTCGAAGTCGCGGGTGAACGCTTCATCACCATCGCGGTGCTGCGCGATTCGCACTGGAAGAAATTCTGTGCCGCGACAGGTCTCGATCATCTTGCCGACGACGCGCGCTTCTGCACGAACGCCGGACGCGTCAAGCACCGCGCGGAGCTCGACAGCATCATCGTGCCCCTGCTCAAGTCGAAGACATCGGAGTTCTGGATCGAAAGGCTGCGCGCTGCGGACATTCTATGCGGACCAATCAACACCATCGCCGATGTGCTCGCCGACCCGGCGCTTGCGGCCTGCCTGCCGCTGATTGATATCGGGCTGCCGGAGACGTCGCGAGCGCTCGGTGCGCCGATGCGCTACGACGGAGAATTTTTCGGCGCGCGCCAGCCATCACCCGCCAAGGGCGAGCACACACGAGAGATCCTTGCGGAGTTTGGATACACGACGGAAGAGATCGAGGCTCTTCTGCGCGCGGGAAGCGCGTTTACGGAAGCGGGTTGAACGACGACATTGAGCGAAGCAACGTTGCGGCGAAGACTGATATCGCGAACTTTCGCGATGTTAAGTCGTAGTAGCCAAACTGAACCGCCGACAAAAGGACGTGGCCGAGGTCACAATGCGGTCAACTTCGCTGCAGCTCAGTTGGAAAATCGGGAAGGGTGGTGGCAGGGACGGAATTGAACCGCCGACACAAGGATTTGTGGCTGCAGCCGAGCTGCGCTCTTAACTTTTCCGATCGCATCGGAAAAGTTAGCCTACGCCGCAACACGCCGGTGAAGCTGGCGTGTTGTCAGTCCTGTGCTCTACCGACGTAGCTACCCGGCGGCGTTAAACTCAAGAAACAAAGCGGGCGGCGCTGGTCAATCAAATAGGGTAAATGGTGGCCGGGGACGGAATTGAACCGCCGACACAAGGATTTTCAGTCCTCTGCTCTACCAACTGAGCTACCCGGCCGATACCGCAACATCGAATCGCGTCCCGGACGAGGCGACGCAACAAAGCGCGCCATTTTACATTGGATGACGCCCCCGGCCAAGGGTGGCGTAGCCCGATGCGCAGCGGCGCGAAGCGACAAATTCGCCGGCAAGACGCCTTTTAGCGCACGCATAGCGCGAAGGGCCGGGGCCGGTATGATTGAGCCTCGAAGGTCGATTCCGGGGGCCGCATGCTCGGCTTGTCCCTCATCATTGGGCTCGTCACTGCCGTCGTCATCATCTACATACTGGCGACGAAGGCGCGCGACGGCGCACCGCAGTGGACGAGCGAACCGGGACACGGCGGCCATAATCTGCCGCATGGGACGGCCGACGAAGCAATGATTGGCAATCTCGAATCGTTCTGCGCGACACAGTTGCAGCGCGCGGGCTGGCAGGTGCGCAGGACGGACGAGTACTATCGCAGCGGCGTAAACCTCGTCGCGCAAAAAGACGGCCTCGTCGTTGCGCTCCAGTGCAACAAAGGCTGGTCAGGCGTGAACGAAGCGGCGATCGAGAAGCTGGCCACGGGCACCAAGCTCGTCGGCGCTGACTTCGGCGTCGTGGTCGCAAACACCGCCTGCACGCCGCATGCGCAACAGCTCGCCGCACAGCGCGGCGTCATCCTGATGCACTACACGGAGCTCGCGAAGTTCGATCCCGCGCTGGAGGAGTGACGCTCGCCCCGGGAAAAAACAAAAGCCCACCGAAGTGGGCCTTTGCGTAACGCTGTACTAAGGATGGGAGGTTACGGAGGGAAACCATGCGGTTTCCCTCTGTTCGTTCCCTGGAGACCCTCCGGTAACGGAGTTGCCGGAGGTTACGGAGGGAAACCATGCGGTTTCCCTCTGTTCCTTATCTGCGCCCATCCGATGGGTGGGGCGACATGTAACTGCGTTACATGTCCATGCCACCCATCCCGCCCATGCCACCGTGGCCATGGCCGGCGTGCGACTCGTCCTTCGGCAGTTCCGCGACCATCGCATCGGTCGTGAGGATCAGGCCGGCCACCGATGCCGCGTTTTGCAGCGCGTAACGCGTGACTTTGGTCGGATCCAGCACGCCCATCTCGACGAGATCGCCGTACTCGCCCGTTGCAGCGTTGTAGCCGTTGTTGCCCTTGCCTTCGAGCACCTTGTTCACGACCACCGAAGGCTCGTCGCCTGCGTTCGACGCGATCTGGCGAATCGGCTCTTCGAGGGCGCGCAGCACGATCTTGATGCCGGCTTCCTGATCGGAGTTGTCGCCTTTGAGATCCTTGATCGCCTGACGCGCGCGCAGCAGCGCAACGCCGCCGCCCGGAACAATGCCTTCCTCAACGGCTGCACGGGTCGCGTGCAGGGCGTCTTCGACGCGGGCCTTCTTCTCTTTCATCTCGATCTCGGTCGCTGCGCCGACTTTGACGAGAGCAACACCACCGGCGAGCTTCGCTACGCGCTCCTGGAGCTTCTCTTTGTCATAGTCGCTCGTCGCTTCTTCGATCTGCGCGCGTATGCTCTTCACGCGTCCTTCGATTCCCTGTGCATCGCCTGCGCCGTCGATGATGGTGGTCTCTTCCTTGCCCACTTCGATGCGCTTGGCCTGGCCCAGGTCGTTCAGCGTCGCTTTTTCGAGCGACAGGCCGACTTCCTCGGCAATCACGGTGCCACCGGTGAGGATGGCGATGTCTTCCAGCATGGCTTTGCGACGGTCGCCGAAGCCCGGGGCCTTGACGGCGCAGGTCTTCAGGATGCCGCGGATGTTATTGACCACCAGCGTTGCGAGAGCTTCGCCTTCGACTTCTTCGGCGATGATCAGCAGCGGCTTGCCGGCTTTCGCGACTTGCTCGAGCACCGGCAGAAGGTCACGAATGTTCGAGATCTTCTTGTCGTGCAGGAGCACGTAAGGGTTCTCGAGCATCGCGATCTGCTTCTCGGCGTTGTTGATGAAGTAGGGCGAGAGGTAGCCGCGGTCGAACTGCATCCCTTCCACGACCTCGAGCTCGCTATTCAGGCCCGAGCCGTCCTCGACCGTGATGACGCCTTCCTTGCCCACTTTGTCCATCGCTTCGGCGATGATCTTGCCGATTTCGGCGTCGCCGTTGGCCGAGATCGAACCGACCTGGGCAATCTCCTTGCTGCTCTTGCAGGGCTTGGAGAGCTTCTTCAGTTCCTCGACGGTGCGCGCGACCGCTTTGTCGATGCCGCGCTTCAGATCCATCGGGTTCATGCCGGCGGCCACGAACTTCATGCCTTCCTGCACGATCGACTGCGCGAGCACGGTCGCGGTGGTGGTGCCGTCACCGGCCACGTCGGAAGTCTTGGACGCGACTTCCTTCACCATTTGCGCGCCCATGTTTTCGAACTTGTCCTTCAGCTCGATCTCTTTCGCGACCGACACGCCGTCCTTGGTGACGGTGGGGGCGCCGAACGAACGCTCGAGCACGACGTTACGGCCTTTGGGGCCTAGGGTGACTTTCACTGCATCGGCCAGAACATTGACGCCCGCGACGATCTTGGTGCGTGCGGACTCGTGAAACTTGACGTCTTTAGCTGCCATTGGTGTTCTCCTGAATATTCGGTCCGGACTGCTTACGATTCGATGACGCCCATGATGTCTTCTTCGCGCATCACGAGGAGCTCTTCGCCCTGGACTTTGACGGTCTGGCCGGAATATTTGCCGAACAGGACGCGGTCGCCCACTTTGACGTCGAGCGGACGGACCTTGCCGTCGTCGCCCACTTTGCCTTTGCCGATCGCCTTGACCTCGCCCTGGTCGGGCTTCTCGGCCGCGGTGTCGGGGATGACGATGCCGGAAGCGGTCTTACGCTCTTCTTCCAGCCGCTTCACGATGATACGGTCGTGCAACGGACGAATTTTCATTCTGGCTCTCCTGTTAGAGGGGGTTGTTGCGAATCTGGGCCGCTGCTAGCACTCCCAAGCGGCGAGTGCTAATGATAGTGGCTGAGCCGGCGAATTTCAACCCGGCGAGCACCATCGGATCGCGGTCGGGCCGGATGATCGGCCCGTAAGAGATGGGGACGCCGGCGCCCTACGCAAGGGCGTCAGCGATAAAAAACAGCGGCTTAAGTAATTCTCAGCTGTTCAGGGCTATACCCGATTCCGACGTCGGGATGCCGAACCGGTAGACCGTCTTGCGCTTCCCGTCGCAGCTGGGCGGGATGGGGGTGTGGGGGCAGGGCACCTCCCGGGCGCCGTCCGGACCGAGCGTTGCGTCGTCGGCGAACTCGGCCCAGATGCCGCCTTTGACGGGCCTGAACATCCACATGAGGTAGCCGCGGTTGGCAGCAAGCTCCACCAGGTCGTCCGCGTCCGGCGTATCGGCGACCACGACCTGCGCGCCGTTGATGCCGAAAGGAAAGGCGCCGAAGGCCTGCAGGCACTCGAGGGCCTCGGTGCCATCCGCGCCCGGTCGCATGCAGCCCGGCCGTTCGGCGCGCGCGACATCCCAGGCGCCGAGCCGCCAGCCGGCTTCCATCGCCGCGCAATCGATAGCGAGAAGATCACGCCAGCGCTCGTTGAGCTGCAGCGCCGAGCTCGGTATCGGTGTGTACGACACCGCTTCCGCCTCTTCCGCGTCAATCAGCTTTTCCTTGATGAAGCCGTGCCAGTGCAGCGTGAGGATGACCGGCGTATCGGGGCACGGCACCGCGGCGAGCGTGATGCCCACCAGAGGAAGGTTGGTTGCAGTCATCTGCGCTTCGATGCGATCGACGATTTGCATAGCGACACAGTCTCCTCACAAGACGATGTTAAACTGGCTTGAGCAAATTCGATGCCGCCTGGTGCATTGAACGGCGCGGTTCACGCCGCTCGTTCCTTATAACGGCATGCTGTGGCGGGAAGTTGACGCGCAGAGATGCGGATCGGGAAACATGCCGCATCTTCCATCTGTGAAATGATTGCTGTGCCTCTGTCATTTCCTCTTGCGGCGCAGATTGCGCCACTCGGCAATCGTCATGGCATTTTTTTATCGCGTGTCTATGCCAAATGCAAACTAGCACTCGCAACCACCTGCTGCTAGAGCGCAGCCGCACCGCCGTGTGGCATCCGTGCACCCAGATGAAGCAGCACGAGACGCTGCCCATCGTACCGATCGCGCGGGCAAGCGGATGCTGGCTCACCGACTTCGACGGCAGGCGCTACCTCGATGCCGTGAGCTCGTGGTGGGTGAATCTCTTCGGCCATGCGAACCCGCGCATCAATGCAGCGCTCGTCGATCAGCTGTCGCAGCTCGAGCATGTCATCCTCGCGGGCTTCACCCACGAGCCGGTGATCAGACTGTCGGAGCGATTGTCGGCTCTCACCGAAGGCAAGCTCGGCCACTGCTTCTACGGCAGCGACGGCGCCTCGGCGACCGAGATCGCGCTCAAGATGAGCTATCACTACTGGCGCAACTCGGGACAGCCGCAGAAGACGCAGTTCGTCAGCCTGCAGAACAGCTATCACGGTGAAACGCTCGGCGCGCTTTCCGTGACCGACGTTGCGCTGTTCAAGGACACCTACGCGCCGCTGCTGCGCGTGTCGGCGCAAGTGCCCACGCCCGATGCGCGGCTCGCGAAAGACGGCGAATCGGCGCTCGATTGCGCGAAGCGCGCGGCACACGCGCTCGACGTGCATCTCGCCGCACATCATGCGACGACGGCCGCGCTCATCGTCGAGCCGCTGGTGCAGGGCGCGACCGGCATGGCGATGTACGATCCGGAGTACCTGCGTCTCGCGCGCGCCTCGTGCGACCGCTACGGCGTGCATCTGATTGCGGACGAGATCATGACGGGCTTCGGACGGACAGGGACGTTCTTCGCTCACGAGCAGGCCGGCATACGCCCCGACTTCCTGTGCCTCTCGAAAGGCATTACCGGCGGCTATCTTCCGCTGTCGGCCGTGATGACGACCGACGACGTGTACTCGGCTTTTTACGATGACGCCGTCGCGCGCGGCTTCCTGCACTCGCACTCCTACACGGGCAATGCGCTCGCCTGCCGCGCCGCGCTCGCCACACTGGATATCTTCGAGCAGGACGGCGTCATCGCGGCGAATCGAACGAAGCGGCAACGATTCTCCGAATGGCTGAAGCCGCTGGAGCGACATCCGCTCGTGCGCGACTTTCGCAACACCGGAATGATCTGGGCCTTCGAGGTCGCGAGCGAAGACGCGGCCGTCGCACGACGCATATATATGGCCGGGCTCGACCGCGAGCTGCTGCTGCGCCCGATCGGCAACACGGTCTATTTCATGCCGCCGTACGTCATTACCGATGAGGAGATGGCGCTGCTGGCTGATCGGACGGTTACTATCCTGGATCAGCTTTAGAAGCTTTACCGCCAAGGTCGCGAAGGACGCCAAGTAAAGCTTCAACGCTAAGGACGCAAAGGTCGCGAAGGAATCGAACAGAAGTCCCAGCGGATTGATCTCACGCTCCCGCGTTGAGACGGATTCGTGCGAGGAACCTCCTCTGACACCACGGAGCGCTACATGAGCGAAGTCCCATATTGGGTTTATCATTCGTTTTCCTTGGCGTCCTTCGCGTCTTCGTGGTAAAGCTTTTCTGATATGAACCTCACATTTTTCGGCGCAGCAGGCGAAGTGACCGGCTCGTGCACACTGGTGGAAGCGGGCTCGCTGCGCTTCCTCGTCGATTGCGGCATGTTCCAGGGCGGATCGGATACGCGCGCGAAGAACCATGCGCCGTTCGCTTTCGAGCCGCGCGCCATCGATTTCGTCCTGCTCACGCACGCGCACATCGATCACAGCGGCCTGCTGCCTCGCCTCGTCGCGGAAGGCTATCGCGGGCCGATTTACGCCACTGCCGCCACGTGCGATCTGGTGGAGGTGATGCTGCTCGACAGCGCGCACATCCAGGAGAAAGAGGCCGAATGGGCGCGCGAGGCGCGCTCGCGCGGCAACGGCAATGGCAATGGAGAGCCGCTCTATACCGTCGTGCAGGCGCAGAAGACGCTGAAGCAGCTGCGCCCGCTGGAGTACGACCGGGAGCTGAGGCCCGCCCCCGGCATACGTGCCGTGTATCGCGACGCCGGCCACATCCTCGGCTCCGCCATTATCGAGCTGTGGGTGACGACCGGCGACGGCACCCGCAAGCTCGTGTTCTCGGGTGACATCGGCTCGCCGGCGCGTCCCATCGTACGCGACCCGACGCCGATCGAAAACGCGGACGTGCTGATGGTCGAATCGACGTACGGGAACCGGCTGCACCGCTCCATGGAGGAGACCGTCGCAGAGCTGGAGCACGCCGTCAACGACACGCTGGAGCGGAAAGGCGGAAACGTCGTCGTCCCCGCTTTCGCGGTGGGCCGCACGCAAGACCTGCTGTACCTGCTCGCGGACCTGCATCGCCGCGGCCGCATCCCGGACATGGATATCTACGTCGACTCCCCTATGGCCATGAAGGCGACGGAGATCACGCTGCGCCACACGGAAATCCTTGACAGGGAAACTGCGACGCTGCTCGCGCAGATGCGCCAGGGCGGCAAGGGCCCGCGTATTCGTTTCGTGCAGGACGTGGAGGAGTCGATAGCGTTGCAGCGCATAGAGCGCGGCGCCGTAATCATTTCGGCGAGCGGCATGTGCGACGCCGGGCGCATCAAGCATCATCTGCAGCACAACCTCGGGCGGCCGGAATCGACCATTCTGATCACGGGCTTTCAGGCTGCGGGCACGCTGGGACGCCGGCTGGTGGACGGCGCGAAGGAAGTGCGCATCTTCGGCATGCCGGTCGCAGTGCGTGCGGACATCTACACCATCAACGGGCTCTCCGCCCACGCCGACCAGGCGGCGCTGCTCGACTGGCTGCGCCATTTCGCAAAAGCCCCGGACACCTACGTCGTGCACGGCGAGCAGGAAACCGCCGAAGCGTTTGCGCGAGCGATACGGAAAGAGTTGAAGTGGACACGCGTGACGGTGCCCGCACCGCGCACGCCGATCGCGTTGTAAGATCGCGGCCATGAAAAGATTCATCGTCGCGTTCGTGATGGCGGCCGTCTCGGCCGGCATCACGATGGCATCGCTCGCGCAGACCAGCCTGCCGCCGCCCGTGGCGCAGGCCCTCGCCGCCGCCGGCATACCCGAGGGCGCCGTGTCGGTCTACGTGCAGGACGTCGATGCCGAGCGGCCCGCCGTCTCCTTCGCCGCCGATCGCCCGCTCAATCCCGCGTCCACCATCAAGCTGGTCACGACTTACGCCGCGCTCGATCTGCTGGGACCCGCGTACGCCTGGAACACCGAAGTCTATGCCACGGGCACGATGCAGCGCGACGTGCTGAACGGCAACCTGATCCTCAAGGGCTACGGCGACCCCAAGCTCACGCTGGAAAATTTCTGGCTGCTGCTGCGCAACGTGCGCGCGCGCGGCGTGCGCGACATCCGCGGCGATCTCATCCTCGACCGCAGCTACTTCGCGCGCGAAGACAACGACCCGTCACGCTTCGACGATCAGCCGACGCGCCCGTACAACACGCCCCCGGACGCCCTGCTCGTCAACTACAAGGCAGTCACGCTGCAGTTCGTGCCGGAACCCGACGCGCGCACCGTGCGTGTGCTGGTCGAGCCGGCGTTGCCGGCCGTGCAGGTCGTCAGCAACATCACCGCGAGCGACGCGCCGTGCGGCGACTGGCTGTCGCGGCTCAAGATCGAGCCGCAGGGCAACGGCAACAACGCGAGGCTTGCGATCAGCGGGACTTATCCCCGGGACTGCGGCGAGCGCAGCCGCAGCTTCAGCCTGTTGTCGCATCCCGGCTATGTCGGCTCGCTCTTCGGCGCGCTGTGGCAGGAGCTGGGCGGCAGCTATAGCGGCACCGTGCGCGAGGACGCCGTGGATCCGGCGTCGGCGCGCCTGCTTGCGACGGCGAAATCCCCCTCGCTGTCCGAAGTCGTGCGCGACATCAACAAGTTCAGCAACAACGTCATGGCGCGCCAGCTGTATCTCACGCTGGGCGGCGTGGCGGCCGGCGCACCGGCCACTCTGGAAAAAGCGCGGACCACGGTGATGAACTGGCTCGCGCAGAAGCAGATCAACGCGCCCGAGCTGGTGCTGGAGAACGGCTCGGGGCTTTCGCGCGTGGAGCGCATCAGCGCGCGCACCATGGCGCGGCTGCTGCTCGACGCCTACCGCAGCCCGGTGATGCCGGAATTGATGGCGTCGCTGCCGCTCGTCGCCGTGGACGGCACCATGCGCAAGCGACTCGGCAGTGCCGATGTCGCGGGCCGCGCGCACATCAAGACCGGCTCGCTCACAGGCGTGCGCGCAATCGCAGGCTACGTGCTCGACGCGAGCAACAACCGCAACGTCGTCGTGTTCCTGGTGAATCACCCCAACGCGCTGGCGGCGCAAGCCGCGCAGGACGTGCTGCTGAAATGGGTGTACGACCAGAACGACGAGTGCTGCCGGCGGCGGGTCCGGCGTTGATCTACATTCGCCACAGAGGACACAGAGAGCACAGAGTAAGAACCGATGCCGGGTTACGCCGTTACGCATCGACCTCCGCTCGCTGGTAGCGAAAACGTCACAGTAGCAGGTGTGTTTCCAGACCTCTCTCTGTGTGCTCTGTGCTCTCTGTGGCGCTAGGCCTTAAAGTCCGAGGTCCTTCCAGATCGCATCCACGCGAGCCTTCACCTCCGGGCTCATCGCAATCGGCGTCCCCCAATTGCGGCCGGTTTCGCCCTGCCACTTGTTGGTCGCGTCTATACCCATCTTCGAGCCCAGCCCCGGCACCGGGCTCGCGAAATCCAGGTAATCGATGGGCGTGGCGTCGGCGATGAGCGTGTCGCGCCGCGGATCAACGCGCGTCGTCATCGCCCAGATGATTTCTTTCCAGTCGCGCACGTTCACGTCGTCGTCGGTGACGATGATGAACTTGGTGTACATGAACTGCCGCAGGAAGGACCAGATGCCGAACATCACGCGCTTGGCGTGACCCGGATATTGCTTGCGGATGGAGACGCACGCGACGCGATACGAGCAGCCCTCGGGCGGCAGGTAGAAGTCCGCGATCTCCGGAAACTGTTTCTTCAGCAGCGGCACGAACACTTCGTTCAACGCGACGCCGAGCACCGCGGGCTCGTCGGGCGGCTTGCCGGTGTACGTCGAGTGGTAAATCGGATCGCGGCGCATCGTCATGCGCGCGATGGTGAATACCGGGAAACGGTCCTGCTCGTTGTAGTAGCCGGTGTGGTCGCCGAACGGTCCTTCGAGCGCCGTCTCGCCGGGATGGATATGGCCCTCGAGCACGATTTCGGCGGCAGCCGGCACCTGCAGGTCATGCGTGATGCAACGCGCGAGCTCGGTCTTGCTGCCGCGCAGGAGGCCGGCGAACTGGTATTCGCTCAAGGCATCGGGCACGGGCGTCACTGCGCCGAGTATCGTGGCCGGATCGGCGCCCAGCGCCACCGCCACCGGAAACGGCTCGGCCGGATGCGCGAGCGCATGATCGCGGTAATCGAGCGCGCCGCCGCGGTGTGCGAGCCAGCGCATGATCACCTTGTTGCGCGCGATCACCTGCTGGCGGTAGATACCGAGATTCTGCCGCGTCTTCTGCGGCCCGCGCGTGACCGTGAGCCCCCACGTAATGAGCGGCGCCGCATCGCCGGGCCAGCAGGTCTGCACCGGGAGCTTCGCAAGGTCGACGTCGTCGCCTTCCCACACGATTTCCTGGCAGGGCGGGCGGCTCACCATGCGCGGCGCCATGTTCATGATGCTCCGGAGCAGCGGCAGCTTCTCCCATGCATCGCGCAGGCCCTTGGGCGGCTGGGGCTCCTTGAGGTACGCGAGGAGCTCGCCCAGCTCGCGCAATCCGTCGAGCGATTCCTGTCCCATCGCCTGCGCCACGCGCTCCGGCGTGCCGAAGAGGTTGGCGAGCACCGGCATCGAGTGGCCGCGCGGCCGCTCGAACACGAGCGCCGGCCCGCCGGCCTTGAGCACGCGGTCGCAGATCTCGGTCATTTCGAGACGCGGATCGACTTCGGCTGCTATGCGTTTCAGCTGGCCGGTGCGCTCGAGCTGGGAGACGAAATCGCGAAGGTCGTGGTATTTCATCGCAGACCGATCTTGACAGGATGTACAGGATAGCCGGGATAACTTCCAAAGATAGAGCCGTTCGCTCCAATCCTGTTAATCCCGCTCATCCTGGTAATCCTGTCTATGGTTTGGTTATTCAGCGCAGGTGAACGTAGAAATCGACTGCGGTGCCGGCGAATACGGCAAAGCCCAGCCAGTTGTTGTTGAGGAACGCGCGGAAGCACAGCCCGCGGTCGCGTCCGCGAATGAGCCGGTACTGGTGCAGCGCGAGCACAACCGCGACGGCGAGGCCCGCGTAATACGGCGCGTGCATGTTCTGCCGCCAGCCGACGTACGCCATCAGTCCCAGAAAGCACGCCTGGCTCGCCATCACGCCCGCGACATCGTAGCGGCCGAGAAAAATGGCCGACGACTTAACGCCTATGCTCAAGTCGTCGTCGCGATCGACCATCGCGTACTCGGTGTCGTAGGCGACCGACCAGAAAATATTCGCGAGCAACAGCAGCCACGCTGCTGCGGGCACCGTGCCGGTTTCGGCGGCGTACGCCATCGGTATCGAGAAGCCGAATGCGAGCCCCAGCCACGCCTGCGGAAACGGGAATCCGCGCTTGAGGAACGGATAGACGACGGCGATGGCGAGAGCCGCAAAGGAAAGCAGCACCGTGAGTCGGTTCAACTGGAGCACGAGCACGAAGGCGACGGCGAACAGCACGCAGGCGACCGTGACGGCCTCCCAGGGCGCAATTTGCCTGGCGGCGAGCGGGCGCGTGCGCGTGCGCTCGACGTGCGGGTCGAATTCGCGGTCGGCGAAGTCGTTCACCGCGCAGCCCGCGGAGCGCGTGAGAAATACGCCGGCGACGAAGATCGCCAGCACTTTCGCGTGCGGCGCGCCGTAGGCGGCAAACCACAGGCTCCACAGCGCAGGCCACAGCAACAGCAGCGCGCCTATCGGCCGGTCCAGCCGCACCAGGCGGTAATAGGCGTCGAGGCGTGCAGCGACAGCGCTCACAGTTCGAGTATCCCGGGGAGGAAGACCTCGGTCACCAGTATAGGCGATTTATGCAGCACGAATAACGACCGGCGCGCCCACAGCGACCGGGCCGCGCGCGGCGTGCGCTGCAGCGCGCGCGCGTACAGCTCGTGCGCCGCCGTGAGCTTCTTCTGGTGCAGCGGGCAGCGACGCACGCGCGGGTCGGTGAACAGCCGGCTGCCGAGCGAGCGCGAGCCGAGGCCGGTGAGCGCCTTCCACGGGCCGCGGACGTCACGCGGGCGAGTGACGCTGTGCGCGAACACCACCGGCGTGTCGCCGCAACACAGATAGACTTCGCGCACCAGCACGCGCGAACGGCCGCCGTCAGCGAACAGAAACGATTCGTCTCGAGTCGGCTTGCGCAACCCCTGGAAAATCACCTCGACGCGAAAGCGGTCGCAACGATCGGCGATGCGTTGGGTGAGCGATCCGCGGTCGATGAGCCATGGCCGGTAAGCGCCGGCATTGACGGGCGCAAGCGCCCACGAGCGGTCGTAGAGTCGGGATTTCACGGCAGAGGATTGCGTTGTGGCGCAATTATCGCAGGACTACCGTGAACGGTGAACTGTGAACAGAGGAAAAAAAGCGCGCGTCCGAGCCTTGTCGGTTCACCGTTCACTGTTCACCATTCACTAGACTTTAAGGTAATCGCTGCGCGATCCCAGCCAGCGCTGCAGATGTGCGCGCGCCGCATCGGGATGGTCGCGCAGCAGCCTGTCGGCGGCATCGCGCGCCGCATCGAGCAACGCAACGTCGGTCGTGAGATCGGCGAAGCGCAGCAGCGGCACGCCGCTCTGCCGCGCCCCCAGCAGTTCGCCCGGTCCGCGCAGGTCGAGATCGTGACGCGCCACCTGAAAGCCATCGGTATTCTCGTAAATGATCTTCAGCCGGTCGCGCGCCGTCTGCGTCAGCGGTTTCTGGTACAGCAGGATGCAGGTGCTGCGCGCCGAGCCGCGGCCCACCCGGCCGCGCAGCTGGTGCAATTGCGACAGCCCCATGCGCTCGGCGTGGTCGATCACCATCAGCGTCGCGTTCGGCACGTCGACGCCGACTTCGATGACTGTCGTGGCCACGAGCAGATGCAATTCCCCGCGCTGGAACGCCGCCATCACCTGCGCCTTCTCGTCGGTCTTGAGCCGTCCGTGCACGAGCCCGACCTTGAGCTCGGGAAAGGTCGCCCTGAGCGTCTCGAAAGTGTCGAGCGCAGTTTGTAGCTGCAGCGTCTCCGATTCTTCTATCAGAGGGCACACCCAGTACGCCTGGCTGCCGGCGAGGCACGCATCGCGCACGCGCATGACGACTTCGTCGCGGCGCGCGTCGGACACGAGCCTGGTCGCGACCGGCGTGCGCCCCGGCGGCAGCTCGTCGATCACCGACACATCGAGATCCGCGTAATAGCTCATCGCCAGCGTGCGCGGGATCGGCGTCGCGCTCATCATGAGCTGGTGCGGCTGCGCGCCCTTCTCCGGCTGCGTGCCTTTCATGCGCAACGCCAGCCGCTGATGCACGCCGAAGCGATGCTGCTCGTCGACGATGGCGAGCCCCAGTCGCGCGAACTGCACTTCCTCCTGGAACAGCGCGTGCGTGCCGACCGCGACCAGGGTATCTCCGGCCGCCACGCTGGCGATGGCGGCGCTCTTCTCGCGCTTCCTGAGGCTGCCCGCGATCCACGCGACGCGCACGCCCAGCGCTTCCATCCACAGCGCGAACTTGCGGTAATGCTGCTCGGCGAGTATCTCGGTCGGCGCCATGACGGCGACCTGATAGCCGTTCTCCACGCATTGCAGCGCCGCGAGCGCCGCGACGATGGTCTTGCCGCTGCCGACGTCGCCCTGCAGCAGGCGCTGCATCGGATACGGTTGCGCGCAGTCGCGCTCGATGTCGGTCAGCACCCGCCGCTGCGCCGCGGTGAGCGCGAACGGCAGGCTTGCAAGCAGCTCGCGGGTGAGTCGATGTCGCGGCTCGAGTGCCGGCGCGCCCGCGGCCTTGCGCCGCCGGTAGTGCAGGCGCATCGACAGCTGCTGCGCGAGCAGCTCGTCGAACTTCATGCGCTGCCACGCCGGGTGGCGGCGCTGCGTGAGATCGGTGTCGGGAATGTCCGGCGGCGGCTTGTGGAGCAGCAGCACGGCGTCGCGAAACCGCGGCAGGCCCAATGCGCGAATCATGTCCGGCGGAAGCGTTTCCTCGAGCGCGAGGTCGCCGAGCGCACGGCCGATGAGGCGCCGCAATTCGTCCTGCCCAAGGCCCGCGGTCGTGGGATATACCGGCGTGAGCGCGTCCGCGACCGGCGCATTGGGCATCACCGCGCGGCAGCGCGGATGCACCATCTCCGCACCGAAGAACCCGTGCCTCACCTCGCCGAATGCGCGTATGCGATTGCCCACCGCGAGCTGCTTTTGCTGGCTCGGATAGAAGTTCAGAAAACGCAGCGTCAGCATGCCGCTGGCATCGCTGATATGGCAGACGAGCTGGCGGCGCGGGCGGAATTTCACGTCGCACTCGACGACTTCGCCCTCGACCAGCACCGGCGCACCCTGGGGCGCCTCGTTGATCGCGTAAAGGCGCGTCTCGTCGTCGTAGCGCAGCGGCAGATGCAGCACGAGATCGAGCTTGCTCGAAATGCCGAGCTTCGAAAGCCGTGAGACGGTCGCTTTGCTCAGGCCGAAGAACGGCGCGCGGCGCGCGGCATCGTCGGCCGGCGCAGCGGCCGCACTGCCAGCGCGCGTTGCGCGGCTCATGCGAGTCGCGCCGGCCAACCGGTAAGCCTGTTTGGCGGAGTAAACACAGGTGCGTTATGATGAAGCTGCCCCGGTAAGATATCAATCCGCTATCATCGTTCCCACCACAACGGTATACGCTGCGTCGGGCAGGAAGTGCCCGGGGACCAGCAACCCGCAGCGGCCGATCGCAATCCCAAGATGAATATCAAACGCGTGCGCGAGTGGGTCATCGGACGTCCGCGCGATCCGATGAATCCGGAAACCCGCCGGCATGTCGCCCTCATCGCGTTTTTCGCCTGGGTGGGGCTGGGCGCAGACGGCTTGTCGTCGGCATGTTACGGCCCGGAAGAGGCGTATCTCGCGCTCGGCACCCACACGCACTTCGGCTTCTACCTTGCCGCTGCGACCGTGGTGACGGTGTTCATCATCTCGCTCGCCTACAACCAGGTGATCGAGCTGTTTCCGAACGGCGGCGGCGGCTACAAGGTCGCCACACAGCTGATCGGCCCGTACGCGGGCCTGGTGTCGGGCTCCGCGCTCATCGTCGACTACGTGCTCACCGTCGCAATCTCGGTGGCAAGCGGCGGCGATGCGCTCTTCAGCCTGCTTCCGGCGGCCGCGCAGCCGTGGAAGCTCTGGTTCGGCGCCCTGATGACCTGCGTGCTGGTCGTGCTCAATCTGCGCGGCCTGAAGGAAGCGATCAAGGTGCTGCTGCCGATCTTCCTCGGCTTCGTCATCGTGCACACCGTGTTGATCCTCTACGGCATCTATGCGCACGTCGACCGGATACCGGACCTGCTGCCGAGCACGCTCGCGGAAACGCAGGGCCTGGCCGCCCACAGCGGCTGGATGTTCGTCGCCGCGACGCTGATGTTCGCGTACTCACATGGCGGCGGCACGTACACCGGCCTGGAAGCGGTGTCGAACAACGTCAATACGCTCGCCGAGCCGCGCGTGCAGACCGGCAAGTGGACGATGTTCTACATGGCCGTGTCGCTCGCGTTCACCGCGGGCGGGATACTGGTGCTGTACGTGCTGTGGGATGCGACGCCGCACACCGGGCTCACGCTCAATGCCGTCGTGTTCGACAGCATCATCCAGAACTACAACCTGGGCAGCGATGTCGCAAACCATACCGCGCTGCTCGCGGTGCTGAGCCTCGAAGCCGGGCTGCTGTTCGTCGCCGCCAACACCGGATTTCTCGGCGGCCCGGCGGTGCTCGCGAACATGGCGGCGGATTCCTGGGTGCCGCGCCAGTTCCGCGAGCTCTCCAGCCGCCTGGTGACGCAGAACGGCGTCCTGCTCATGGGCGGCGCAGCGCTCGCCGTCCTGCTGTGGAGCGCCGGAAGCGTGGCGCTGCTGGTCGTGCTGTACAGCATCAACGTGTTCCTTACCTTCTCGATTGCGCTGTACGGGCTGTGCGTCTACTGGTGGGATCATCGCCGCAGCGCGCGCAACTGGAAAAAGCGCTTCGTGCTGTCGGCGCTCGGCTTCGTGGTGTGCATCGGCATCCTGCTGGTGCTGGTGATCGGCAAGTTCAACGAGGGCGGCTGGGTCACCCTGATCATCACCGGCGCCGTGATCGCCATGTGCGCGGCGATCCGCAGGCATTACAGCGAGACGCGCGAGCAGCTGCGCAAGATCGACGCGCTCTTCTCCAGCCGCGGCCCGCTGGAGGAAGCGCCCAATCCGCCGCCTGTGGATCCGGCCAGGCCGACGGCGGTGTTCTTCGTCGGCAAGAACCGCGGCGTGGGCATGCACGCGCTGCTGTGGGTGCAGCGGCTGTTCCAGGATCACTTCAAGAACTGCGTGTTCCTGAGCGCGGGCGAGGTGGACGCCCAGAGTTACGGCGGCACCGGCGCAATGCGCACGCTCCAGTACGAGATCGAGAACTCGTTGCGCTACTACGTCAACTTCTGCCACAAGCACGGCCTCGCCGCGAAGTCCTATTACGCGTTCGGCACCGACCCGGTGGCCGAGCTGGTGAAGCTGGCCGACCAGGTGCAGCAGGAATTTCCCAACAGCGTGTGCTTCGCCAGCAAGCTCATCTTCACCCACGACAACTTCATCACGCGCTGGCTGCACAACCAGACCCCGCTCGCGCTGCAGCAGCGGCTGCATCTGCAGGGGGTGCAGATGGTGATATTGCCGATGAAGGTGCAGTGACAGCACATCATCGCATCACGGGAGGCGGGAGGCGGGAGGCGAGAGGCGGGAGGAGCGGAACCATCGGCAAGTCCCGTTCGACAAGTTCTTCAAATTCATCCAGCGACGATGTTTATCGGGCGTAGGGAGCGCGATAGCCTGCTGACCTCGGGAGTTTCGCCTCCCGCCTTTCGCCTCCCGCCTCACTGAAGCTGCCTAGCCAGGCAGCTTCAAGACGTACTTCGCCATGATATTGCGCTGAATCTCGCTCGAGCCGCCGTAGATGGTGGAAGGACGCGAGTAATAGAACGTGGTCAGAAAATCCACGTCGACGCCGCTCACTTCCCGCACGCCCTGGATCACGCCTTCTTCGGCGCCCGTCTCGACCAGCAGCTCGGTGAGGCGCTGCCACGCTTCCATGCCCCAGATCTTGAGCGCGGAGACGTCCTGGCCCAGCGGCTCGCCGCGCTTCACCTGGTCGACGAACTGGCTGTAGAGCGAGCCCTGGTCCTCGATGTCGAGCTGCAGCGCCGTGTAGCGGTCGACGAAGCCGGGATCGGAGAAGAGCCCCTTGGCACGCGCGAGCATTTCGAGACGGCGCAGCGCGTACTGCGGCCGCCGCGGGCTGCCGATGTTGAGGCGCTCGAACGACAGCAGCGCCTTCGCGACGGTCCAGCCGGCGTTCAACTTGCCCACCAGCGCGTCGAGCGGCACGCGCACGTCGTCGAAGAACACCTCGCAGAATTCCTCGTGGCCGGCGATGTTGCGGATCGGGCGCACGGTGATGCCCGGCGTGTTCAGATCGAGCACCAGGAAGCTGATGCCCTCCTGCTTCTTCGCCTGCTTGTCGGTGCGCACGAGCAGGTAGATGTGCGTGGAGTCGTGCGCCATCGACGTCCAGATCTTCTGCCCGTTGATGACGAAGCGCTCGCCCTCGATGACCGCCGAGGTCTGCAGATTCGCGAGATCCGATCCCGCGTTGGGCTCGGAATAGCCCTGGCACCAGATGCATTCGCCCGACAGCGTGCGCGGCAGGTAGTGCGCTTTCTGCGCGTCGGTGCCGAACTTCATGATGATCGGCCCGACCTGCGTAATGCCCTGGTCGGGGGGACGCGCCACGCCGTGACGCTCCATCTCCTCCAGAAAGATCACCATCTTGCCGGCATCGAGCCCCATGCCGCCGTGCTCGCGCGGCCAGTTGGGCGCGATCCAGCCCTTGTCGTAGAGCGTGCGCCACCAGTCGCGCATTTCATCCCAGCGCGCGCGGCGCAGGATGTAACGCAGTTGCCCGGGGTAGTTGCGCTCGAAGAACGTCCTGACTTCCTGACGGAAGTCGGCGTCGCTCATGGCGTTGTAGTCGACCGCGCTCATAGGTCCGCTCCCAGCACGAGGCGCGCATAACGGCGCCGGTGCAGCGCCGCGTTCCCCAGCCACGACGCGAGCACCAGCGCGCGCTGCAAGTACAGGCCCGCGTCGTACTCGTCGGTAAACCCGATTGCGCCGTGGATCTGGATCGCCTCGCGCGCAATGCGCAGCCCGGCTTCGGCGCAGCGCGCTTTCACGCGGCTCGCGACGGCCGCGCGCACTCGGGCGTCCGTGGTTTCCGCGATCCGCCGCAAGCCGTCTTCGATCACCGCCGAGGCCAGCTGGCGCTGGATGTAGAGGTCGACCGCGCGATGCTGCAGCGCCTGGAAGCTGCCGATCGGCCTGCCGAACTGCACGCGCGTGCGCATATAGTCGAGGCTCATGTCGAGCGCGCGCTGCATCACACCCAGCAGCTCGGCGCTGGCGATGACGGTGGCGCAATCGCGCGCGGTTTCGACAGCGTTATGCGCCGCTGCGCCGTGCGCGAGCGTATGCGGACGCGGCGCAAGCACGTCGTTGAATGTGACCGTCGCCGACTGCCGTCCATCGGCGAGCGTTTCGCCGGCCACCTCGACGCCCGGCGTGGACCGCGGCACCCAGTACAGCGCGAGATCGTCACCGGTGCGCGCGGTCACGACGTATCCGTCGGCGCTCACGCCGCCTGCGACATAGCGCTTCACACCTTCGAGCTTGTATCCGCCTTCGAACGGCGTGGCGCGCGTCGCGACTGTCTCGCCGTCGATGTCGCCCGCGGCTTCCTGCCACGCGAGCGCGATGAGCGATTCGCCGGACGCGAGCTTGCGCAACAGGGAGTTGCGCGTCTCGCCTTCTGGACTTTGCGACAACACGGTGGCCGCAAGCACCGCTACCGCCGTGTACGGTTCGGGCACCAGCGCGCCCGCAAGGCCTTCGGCGACGATCGCCGCCTCCGCGAGTCCGAGCCCGAGCCCGCCGCTCGCTTCGGGCACGAGTATGCCCAGCCAGCCGAATTCCGCCATGCGCGACCACAGCGCGCGGTCGCAGTCCTCGCCTTGCGCACGCATGCGGCGCACCCGCGCGATGTCGGTGCCGCGTGCCACGAAGTCCGCAACGCTGTCGCGCAGCATCGCGGCATGCTCTGATGCAGTGGAATGGGAAGTCATATCGAAAGCGCTCGCGTACGGCCGTATGCCGCCGACGAGAATACCTCAATTCCCGCGCGGCGGTCAGCGAAGGTCCGATACGCGGACGCGAGAGCTCTGCGCTGCGCCGAGGATAGCGATCAGCAGCGCGTAGAAATGGCCTTCGGGAAAGGTGCGGAAATGCGAGCTGAAGACGCTCGTGAGGCACCATGCGACGAGCGCGCACGCGGCAATGCGTCCGTACGCATCGCGCGGAAAGCTTCTCAGCAGCCCGGCAATCATGAGCGCAAACAGCGCGAGCCCGATCAGCCCATGCTCGAACGTAATATAGAGGTACTGGTTGTGCGGATCACCGGCCCGTGTCGCCTGCACGCCGCTGTAGCGCTGCTCGACGTAGTCGCCGTAGACCTTCTTGAACGAGCCCAGCCCGTAGCCCGCGACCGGCCGCTCGCGGATGAGCGCGAGGCTGTTGCGCAGGAACAGCACGCGCACGCCCATCTGAGTCACCGTGGTGAGCTCTCGTTCATCGGTGACTTCCGCCCAGCCTTGCGCGATGCGCTGGTGGAACGTCGGCGACCAGGCGTACGCCGCCGTGAAGAGCGCGGCGAGCGCGGCCGCCGCGATTGCCGTGGACCGCCAGCCGCCGGCAACCACCGCCCAGGCCAGCGTCACCGCAGCGAGCGCGAGATAGCCCGTGCGTCCGAAGTTGAAGAACAGCACGTTGACGACGAGCGCGGCGGCGATTGCTGCATACCACCAGCGCTTGCCGCCCGCGGCCCACAGCGCGAGCTGGAATGCGCACACCGCGCCGACCGCGAACGCTGCGCCCTGCACGGCATAGTTGGTCAGCACGACGCCCGGCGTATTGAAACGGAACGGCAGCCAGCCCGCGAAGGATGCGTACGACAATACGACCGCGAGCGCTGAGATATAGACGAGGGCAAGCAGTGCGCGCCGCTTCCATGCGTCGTCGCAGAACAGCGGCAGCGCGAGATAGAGATAAACGAGCTTGCGCCACGACCAGAAGTCGCGCAGGGCGGCCGCGATGCCGGCCTCGCTCCAGGTCGCGCTCAGCAGCACCCACGCAAGAAACGCGAGCACTGCTTTGCCGGCGAGCGAATCGAAGCTCGCCGCTGCGAGACGATGGATCCGGCCCGACAGCAGCAGCGCGAGCAGGAAGACGGCGCTGCCGATGCTGGCCGCGGCGGTGGAAATCGGCGCGGAGACTGCGGTGACGATCGCGGCAGCGCGCGCCGTATCCAGGCAGCGCGCGCTCCAGCGCGTGAGCGGCGCGATGTTCACCGCGACAGCCGGGCCGCCTAGCGCCATAGCTGGTACAGCCATTTGCGCCGCAGCTTCTCCCAGTGGAACTGCAGCCACTGCACCCAGCGCGGATGCTGCTTGTCGATGGCCGTGACGAAGCGGCCGCTCTTGCTGCCCTGCTCCACCACCGGGTCTTCCAGCCACAGCATCTGTATGCCGGTCTCGCGATCGATCGTCTCGAACTGGTTGTCCATCGGCTCGTCGATGCGGTGCTGCGATATCCAGTCGAGCCGCTTGCGCGCCGCGGCGTCGCCGATGATGTACGAGTCGGCAAAACGTCCGCGCGTGCCCGGATAGAGGCTGCGTCCCGGCTCGCGCTGGCTGCGCGGCGTATAGAAGTTGCCGCCGCTGCCGATGAAGATCACCGACGCGTCGGGATACCGGCCCGCTTCGGCGAGCGCGCGCCGCACGCCGTCCACGAAATCGGGACCCAGTAGGGCATCGTCCTCCAGCACCAGCGCGTGTTTTTGCCCGCGCGCGCAGATGCGCTGGAGCGCTTCGACGTGCTTCAGCGCGCACGAGCGCTGCGCCACGGTAAGCGCCTGCGGCACGAACCAGCGCGCTTCCGCCTCCGGCGTGATATCGGCGGGATCCCACGCCTGGATCACCTCGGCCGTGAGTCCGAAGCCCGCGAGCTGAGCGGTGATCGAGCGCAGCCGCTCGCCGAACGCCTTCACGTTCAATACATAGATCGCATCGAGTCCGAGCACTTGCCCTCTCTATCCAGCAGCGCGCACGATTCCGCCGCAACAAGGCCCGGACAGTGCCGGCCTGGCGATTGTGGCGCGGTGCGATTTTATCCTTTGGCGGGGGCAGGCGCGGAAATCGCGCGTGGAATATGTTCGCGGCTACAATCCGGAACCGACGCCTGCGATGCGGGAGTTGCGGCGAAATCGATCTAATGCGACTGGAGGAGCGAGCTATGCGACGATGGATAGGCGCGGTCTTTTTTTTCCTGACCGCATGCGCAACCGTGGGTGACGGCGGCGAGCGAGCGCCACACTGGGTGGTAAGTTGGGCGGCGTCAATTCATGGGCCTTATCCTGTCGGCAACCCCTCGGCTCAACCGGACATGAAGCGCGCATTTCCCGACGCGGCGCAGGGTGCGCGCGAGCAGAGCTTCCGGCTGATCGTGCGTCCTACGCTGTGGGGACGCGAGACCCGCATTCGTCTGTCCAATGCGCTGGGCAGCAGGCCGGTGATGTTCGACGGCGTGTACATCGGCTTGCAGGCCTCCGGCGCGGAAATCGCCGCCGGCACGAATCGCCCGGTGACGTTCGGCGGCCAGCCCGGCGTCACCGTGCCGGCCGGCCAGTCGGTTTGGAGCGATCCGGTGGCTCTGCCTTTCGTGCGCGATCCCTCCGCCGGCGAATGGGCGGGACGCAAGCTCGCCGTGAGCTTTCATGTCGTCGGAGCGAGCGGGCCGATGACCTGGCATGCCAAGGCGTTGCAGTCGTCGTACGTGACCTGGCCCGGCGCGGGCGCCAAGGGCCATGAAGAGAGCGAAGCGTCGTTCCCGTTCGCGACTGCGTCGTGGTACTTCCTCGATGCGCTCGACATGCGGGCGCCGGGCGACGCGTATGCCGTGGTCGCCTTCGGCGATTCGATCACGGACGGCACCGCCTCGACGATCAACGGCGACGACCGCTGGCCCGACGTGCTCGAACGCCGCTTGCGCGCCATCCACGGCAATCGTGTCGCGGTGGCGAATGCGGGCATCGGCGGCAATCAGGTGGTGGGGCCTGCCGTGTATCCGCCGCCCAAGCCGTTTCCCGGCGGTCCGTCGGCACTGTCGCGGCTCGACCGCGACGTGCTCACGCTGTCGGGCGTGCGCGCCGTGATCTGGCTCGAAGGCACGAACGACTTCAGCAGAAACGGCAATGCCACCTTCGAAGCGGTGGAAAAAGGCATGCGCGAAGGCGTCGCCCGCATCCGCGCCGCGATTCCGGGCGTACGCGTCATCGGCGCGACCGTGACATCGGCGCTCAATTCCACCAGCGCCGCGCACGGCTTCAAGGAGCAGGACGACAAGCGCAGGCGGCTCAACGAATTCATCCGCAACTCGGGCGTTTTCGACGGCGTCGCCGACTTCGACCAGGTCACCACCGATCCGCAGACCGGCGAGATGCGCAGCGAATTCGTTCCGGACAATACCGTCGGAGGGCCCGGTGACAAGCTGCATCCGAACCGGCTGGGCTACCGCGCGATGGGCATGGCGGTCGATCTGAAACTGTTTGCGCCAGGTCAGTAAGGCCGCCGCAACCATGGCGTAAAAAAAGGGCCCCGCCTGGGCGCCCTTCTTATCTGGTGGAGAGAACCTGGGGCAGGCTTGTCGATTTGCACGGACCTAGGTCGGACGGTGACGGCACTGGAGCAACGACGTGGACGGGGGGTCACATGCGAGAGCGTTAGTCCGTCACAAGAATGCAATTGCGCAAGCCTGACCCCGAATTACTCGCACAAGCATACGTTTCACAGCAGCTAACCCATCACAGCGATTCTCGTTATATTTGCCAATAAAGCAATGATTTGTGGCATAACACTCCGACGTTCATCACTTAGCCGATATCTCCCTATACGTATATGTAGTTGACATGGAGCATTTCCTCTAGCAAAATTCATACTTATGGAATACACGGATACAGCGATAGAGACGCTCAGGGCAGCCGAATTCCGGCTCCGGGAAATCATAGGCGAAGCCCTGAGGGAAAAGGCGTACAGCGATGTGGCGAAAATAGCCAGTCTCGCTAACTCTGTCGCCGCATTGATCAATGAACTGACTCGTAGCGAGCCGGCGGAAAAAAAAGCAACCGCCGCAACTTCCGCGGATGGGCACCTCGTCCCCCGCACCTCAGCAACTACTCAGCCAACGCTTCCGCATTCGCGCAGCTCCGCATCACGCCGTGGCAGCTATCCGCGGTTCCTACGGGACGGCGATAGGCTCGTAAAAGTGGCGTGGTCCAAGAAGGAGCGAAAACCGTACGAGCACCGTGCACCACAGCACGTTATTCAGACGTTTATCGAGGCAGTGCGGAAACGTAAAGGTGAAGGAAAACTATTTGAGGCCACTGATGTGCTACCTCTAAGTTCCCCCAATGGGGAAGAGTATCCATCGTATCAGTCGTACCTAGCGCTAGCATGGCTGCGCCATGTCGGAATCGTGGCGAAACGAGGCCGAGAAGGATACGTCCTTAAGCCCGGCGCTGCGTCCCCCGACGCGCTGGCGACATTATGGGCGTCACTCCCAGTAGAAGATTGACCTCAATTGAAAGGCAGATATGAGCATCGAACGTGACCCTCAGATCAAGTTTGACCCAGACGGTACTCTTCGAGCCACGACGAGCTGGATCAGTAAACATGACGAGGGCTTGGCAGAGCTACTGAAGAATGCTTTGTATGCCTATCATCCGCATCGGGCGAACGTCGAAACTAAGCACTATGTAGCGGCCATCTTGCTCGTGGATGGTGACGAAGATGCGCCAGCGCGCATCGGCGTCTTAGACGTTGGTGGTGCAACTTTAGACGATGTTAATCGGTGGAGCGTCTGGCAGGACCAGCGTGCATCGCGAGTCGGTGATATTACGCAGGGTAACGGTGGGAAAGCTTATTTGTTTCGCTTGTTTACCGGGGAAGCCCGATTGTTGGGCGTAAAGGATGGCAGGCGTAACTGCAAGGGCTTTGAAGGTAGTCCGAACAGCACTGACCGGGGCACGCCCGGATTTATGCCAAATATGGCCGGTGGACGTGAAGCACCGGTCAGTTCCGTAGTCGCGGAACTCGATGATGTTTTGAAGTCGTATAAGCTTTCGCACATCGACTTACCAAATGACCTGCGTGATGCAATTACAGAACGGAATGCATTCACGATTTCCGAAGGCGTTGCGCCGAAGGATTTTAAGCGCGACAAGATTCCATCTGACGAATTGATCCAAAGTACGCTACTACACGAACAAGCTTCGGTTGTTGTCGAACAAGTTCGAATTTACGCCATACATAATGGCATGCTCTTGAATGCTCGCAGGCCACTCCAACTCGATACGATTCCCCCGTTTCCCGCCTTTGAGAAGTCGCGCATCGTCGAGATTCCGGAACAGCTTTCCGATATGGACGGCTCACTGCAATCAACGACCTTGGACGGCCAAAAACCTCGCGGCCGGTTAATCCTGCAAACTTCCAAAGACAACATGAATAACAGTTGGAAGAGGTTACGGCCTCGCTGGAAGATTACATATCGGACGTACGCGGAACACACCATTGGCTCGAAGCCCATTTCCGAGCTCATTCCTACTACGCCCGGAAGTGTTTACGTATACGGAACAGTGGAGCTTCCCGCGCTCGATCCAGATTACGTGGTAGTGGGTCGCCTTCGCCCTAATGATGGTCCATTGATACGCGCATTAGACAAATTCATAGCTGAAAACCTGCGCAGTCTCGCGAACGAGATTAACGCCACCCGTCGACAGCAATTAGATGAAAAGGAGCTAGTGTAGCGATTCGTTAATTCGTGTACAAAAACGTCCTATAGAGGCAATGATCTCATCAGCAGACTTGTGCCAGACGAATGGTTTTGGATCTTCATTGTGAATCGCCAGATAGTGACGAATGGC